>Ga0074195_1000015_pt1 | contig 503149 bp, 420 predicted proteins | sample EPASupsiteHSE623_FD_64525 | JGI IMG/M metagenome (GOLD analysis project Ga0074195, IMG submission 64525) | Bioremediated contaminated groundwater from EPA Superfund site, New Mexico - Sample HSE6-23 | ecosystem: Environmental > Aquatic > Deep subsurface > Groundwater > Contaminated ... | reverse complement strand
TAAAGCGTGGATATCCGGCAGGGAAGATGACATACTTACAGAAAGCAGTTACGGCTGCGGATTGGAGCAGATTACAGATTCTTTATCCGCAATTTTTATCAATCTCGGCAATTTTAAGAATAAATGGCTGCCTGACGATGTAGTAAATTTTCTTGTAACGGAATCTGTAAATGCAAAATCACCTTTTAAACTTGAGGGCAGCGGTAGTTATATTGTTGAAAAGAACTCGGACGCGGCATTCAGAGGATTTGACACTCTTGTGAAAGGCAGCGGAGAGCCTATTGTCGTAGGTACACCGATCAATTCGGAGGAAAATATTCCTTATGAAACAGCTTTGTATCAGAACTATCCGAACCCGTTCAATCCTGTGACTACAATAAAGTTTTCATTAAAAACTGACGGCAAAGTAAAATTGAATGTCTTCAATTACAAAGGCCAGCTTGTTAAAGAGCTTGTTAACAGTGACCTTGTGAAAGGATACCATAAAGTTGATTTCAATGCTTCGGAATTGAGCTCCGGGATGTATTTCTATTCGCTGGAAGCTGATAATATGAAGCTGATAAAGAAAATGGTACTTGTCAGGTAGTTGTTGTTAAGCTAAAACAAAAGAAAACGGCGGTCATTTCTGACTGCCGTTTTTTGTTGCGGGGAACACAGGATTCGAACCTGCGGTACCGTTGACCGGTACGACGGTTTAGCAAACCGCTGCTTTAAGCCACTCAGCCAATTCCCCGTTTCAAGCGGAGGATGAGGGACTCGAACCCCCATGTGGTCACCCACGGCGGTTTTCAAGACCGCTGCCTTGCCATTAGGACTAATCCTCCGTTCTTTGGAGAGATCTCCGCTTTTTCAAGAGACCAAAGATAATAAAATTTTATATTGTTGTCAATAAGATTTTCCGGAATGCTAATTTAGATATTTTTTCTGTAAAACGCGGTAAGCCGGTTTGTATTCAGTCCTGTATGTTTCCGAGTGATGAACAGCCGGATAACCGTCTGATTCTGCGTTAATAAAAAATTCTTTCAGTTCTTTTAAATCAAAACCGATCATACCGTTTTCCGCCAGCAGCTCTGCAACCCTCAGATAATCATGCAGTTTATCTTTGTCCGGAACAAAATCATTCGCCGTTTTGATGAAAGCTTCGAGAAGCTTATGCTTTGTCCCGCCTTTGGACAGGTAAGGCCGCAGGTTGACTTTAACCAGTCCTGCTGCTCCATTCAGTACTTCGATAATATCTTTATCCTCGTAATGCTCCATGAATGTGATCTCATCATCAAGCCATTTTGCTACGATACCTGCATTTCTGACTGCATGTCCAGGCCCCATTGCGGACTGATAAAGAAGTTTATATATGTCCTGCGCTTTCATCTGAGGATAAATTTCATACTGCTGAATTATGATCTCTGAAATATCTTTCATCGGTTCTCCTCCAATCTGTCCGTTAATTTAATGATTAAATTACGGAAAATCAAATTATGAAATCTGATATTTTATCCTTATATTACCGCCTTATGAAAACCAGACATGTTTACATACATTTTCCGTTCTGCGTTTCGAAGTGTCCCTACTGCGATTTTTTTTCTATACCTGTAACAGACCGCTGCGTACATTATAAATATAAAGATTACCTCTTTAAAGAGATCTCTAGTTACGGATCATTGATCTCTGATGAAATTGACAGCCTTTACTTTGGAGGCGGCACCCCTTCCCTGCTTGAGCCTGAAATCTTATCAAAAATTATTTCGCGCTTCGGTATCAGCAAAAATACTGAAGTAACTTTAGAAGTTAATCCTGCTACTGCTGATATTGTCAAACTTCAAGGTTTCCATGAAGCCGGAGTTAACAGGATTTCCATAGGATCTCAATCTTTTATCAACAGCGATCTTAGAATTCTGGGAAGGTCACACAGTGCTGAAGACATCTATGAATGCTACGAAAATTCCCGTAAAGCGGGATTTAAAAACATAAGCCTTGATCTTATAATTGGTGTTCCTGGTCAATCTTCTGCATCGGTAATTTTCAATGCGAATGAAATTCTAAAACTGGATCCGGAACATGTATCGGCATATATCCTGACATATTACGATAAAACGCCTTTTGCGAAAAAACTTGAAAACGGCACTCTGGTCAAACTTGATGACGACACCGAGATGGAATATTTTGATCTTACCTCAGAAATACTTGAAAAAAAAGGTATTACTAAATATGAAATATCCAACTTCTCAAAGAAAGGTTTTGGATCAAAACATAACTCAAACACATGGGATTTCGGAAATTATCTCGGCTTTGGAGCGTCAGCGCATTCGTTCGTGAACGGAATAAGATGGAAAAATCCGGGATCGGTGGAAAACTGGTACTATTCGGTCGTGAACAGATCTATCGGATATAAAGAAAACCCCAAAGAAGATGACCGAACACTGAAGTCAGAATTTGTTATGCTGGGACTTAGAAAAACGGAAGGAATGAGCATTGACTCATACAATAAATATTTTCAATCGGATTTTCTAAAAGAGTTTGAAAACAAACTGGATCATTATTTTAGAAATAAAGCAGTCCTTGCCGTTGAAGGCAAGCTGAAACTTAACCCTGAAAGGTTCAGTATATTCAATACGATCGTATCTGACATCATTTTCTGATATCATCCTCAAAATCAACTATCGCTCTCTCTTCGATCACACTGTCAATAAAAGCTTTGACCTTGATGTGTTCCGGATGACTTAAATAATGCTCAAAATCTCTTTTTGTATTGAACTCTGTATAGAGCACAACATCAAAAGCCCTGTCCGCATTAGAGAAATTAATTCCGACTTCAAGATCTTTGATCTCGATAATTGTGGAAGTAAGCCTCTCGAGCTTTTTTTTAATCTCAAGAGCGTTCATTGCGCTCTGCGCAGAACCCTTATCCTTTTTCATCTTCCACATAACAATGTGTTTAACCATTTTTTTTACCTCCGATAATTTTTACCTCCCTCTTTCATCATTCCAAATGTATTTATGAAGCTGGATCTGATATTTAACTTTCAGACCGTCTTTAATTATCATTTCGGCGATCTCCCTGTCGGTTATAGATGAATCTTTTACTTTTGAGACAAGAATGACGCACTTTCCTCCCAGCTCATAGTTTTTATAGTATTCCTTAAATTCATTATAATCAAAAATGTCTCTTAAAACAAACTTTATTTCATCTATTTTAGTTAAATACTTCAGATTTTCTAACAGAAAACTCTTGCCCTCGCCAGACCCGTTCAGCTTTACATCCACTATCTTTATAACCCTTTCGGGAATATCTTTAAGCGAAACGCTTCCGTTAGTTTCAAGAAGGATCGTTTTTGACCTGCCAATTCCGCCGATCACTTTGATCAATTCATCTTTCTGAAGAAGAGGCTCCCCGCCGGTAAATTCCACAATATCGGTTTTTGAAGAATTTATAAGGCTGATAATTTCATCGCACCGGATCTCTTTGCCGTCTTCATAAGCATATTTGGTGTCGCACCATGTACATCTTAAATTGCATCCTGCCAGCCTTATGAAAAGACAGGGAAGTCCCGAATATGATGACTCCCCCTGAAGCGATTCGAATATTTCATTTACGATCATAGTCATTGTTATCAGCAGACCGTTTTTTCAATATTGTCTTCCAATATCGCTGACTTTCCGGCCGGTATTCCGTCTATCTGGGTATCAGATATGATCTTTTTTAAGATCTTGGAATCTTTATATTTTTCAAAGATTTCTGAAACCGGAGTATTTCTCAAGTAGTTGTAAACTATATGACCGCCTGTTTTATTTTCATCGGACACGAAAACATCTTTTTCAAGCATCTTTAAAAATTCATCCTCAAAATCTGAAGGAATGAAAACAGGATTTTCGCCGTTCAGCTTGTTTTTCAAAACCATTTCGACTTCCATTTTTTCGAAGGGAAGAATGAACACCCCGGGTTCATTAGTTGAAAATTTCTTGTAAAATTCATATTCGTCGGCAAGAGGTTCTATCTTTGATATGCTCTTGAAAAAAGTCTCTTTATCCTCAAAATTATCACCCCAGCTTGACCCGAAATTCAGAAGTTTAGCCATTTCTTTATTGATAATTCCGAAAGTCGTCTCTCCGGAAACGACCTGTCTGTCAATTCCTGCGGTGTATAATTCAACTGTCAGATGCTGAAGATTACCGACTGAATCCGAGAATATAAAAACCTGTCTGTTATCCTTGAGCTTTTCTCTTATAAGATCCATAGGCAGAGGTCTAAACTCCTGATCGTATTTTTTTGCCGATGTCAGGATATGATTATATTCAGACAGATCGTTATCAGCTCCTTTAAGCAGACCCGTATTATCTGTTGTAAAATTGCCCAAATATATAGTTTTCTGCGACGCGTCTCTTATTTCCACTATAGAAGAACCGGGAATAGATCCTGAAGAAAAGAATTTTATATTTACAAGACCTTTAAAATTATATCCCTTACCCATAGGCGTTATTCTGATTACCCTTTCGTTCAATGTGTCTATATCCCTTCTTGTAAAATCCGCCGAATCGTTTCCTGCGATCACAAGATTTGGATTATTAAGCTCTTTCATCCACTTTATTCGTGCGATCTTGAAGGAAATATCAGAAGTGAATAGCTTTGCTCCGGGATTTGAGTTCATTATCTGCGGGATCACTTTCACATGGTTATCGCGCGCATTAGACATCACGACTATATCAATATCGCTGCCGTCATATTCCGCTTCCGGGTCTATAAGTATTTTCACTCCCGTGACATCAACCAGCGTTGAACACCGTCCGTTCCCGTTCTTCAACTTTGTGATCTTCATGTAATTGCCGGTTTCGGACAGTTCAATGTGATTTCTGATCTTATCAAGCCTTTCAGCGATCATTTTCCTTATATCGCCTTCGTATTCAACGAATTCAATATCGAAAGACATTGTTCCGAGCTTTGCCTGATTCTGAAAATACGGTTCGACCGCTTTTGATAGTTCCCTATTCCCGTTGCAGAAGATCAGATACTTACCGGTAATTTTCTCAAAGATCAGATATTTTACCGAAAAATTTTCGTTGAGAAGAGAATTTTGGAGCTTGTACTGGGTCAGAGCGGTATCTATTTTTTCCCTGACGAATATATAATTCTGATAAAAACTGTTAAGATAGCTTATTGCTTTTCCGTCTTCCGGGATAACAACAATATCGAAATTATCGTAAACATACTCTTTTATCTCGTTGAAAACTTTCAGGAGGTTCTTGTAGAATTTGCCGTAGTTAGTGTCCGGTTCGGAGATAAAATTGACTATATATCCCGTTCCCGGTTTGAAATACACATCAAGTATCCTCTCTGAAATTGAAAGTGTTGCGGGTTTACTTTCGAAAATTATCTTATTAAAAATTGTTTCGTTAATTTTGATGTAATCCTGTATTATATCTTTTATTTCATGAGGGCTTTTGCCGGTTTTTCTTACAGTGTATGCCCTCTGAACCGGAGTTTTGACTTCGACAGTATCTTTAACGGGCTCGTCAGATTTTTCTGATTCGCTCAAAAATTCCTTCCTTACAGCTTTTTCAACATGAGCTCTTAGCTTGATCTTTAAATTCCCGAGCTGTTTTTCTTTTACTTCTTTAAGTTCAACTATGTCTGTTTTTACATTATCGGTTAATTCCTGACCTCTAAGTTCCAATATGTTATTCAGACATTCAATATCTTTGTATAAACTCAGTATTTCGCCGATCCCGTCATAATCAGCTGCGTAATCAATGCATTCATCGCTTATATAACCCTCTTCATAAGAAAGAATATTTTCTTTTGTTTCATCCAAAACTTTTTTTGCGCTTTGAAGAAGCGACTGATTCATTTCTTTAATCTCATCAGGCATGCCGTTAAAATCCAGAGAATTCATATAGGTTATTGTTTTGTTGCATTTCTTAATCTTTTCTATACTTTCCGCATTGATCCTGATACCTGACGTAAGTTTTTTAATTATTTCTTTCATTTCTTCTCCCATTTTTTATTTATACCGGATATTCAATATATGATTTATGATTAATAAAATCAAGCGACTACTATAATTCTTTTATTAAATATTGGATTTGCCTCTAAGATTCAATTAGTTTATATTTAGCATCTATGACTGACTTAAACGAAAAATATATGTCTGCTGCTCTCAGAGAAGCGATAAAAGGTGCCGGGCGTGTTAGTCCGAATCCGCTTGTCGGGGCTGTAATAGTGAAAAAAGATAAAATTATCGGAAAAGGTTATCACAAGCTTTATGGTCAGGCTCATGCGGAGGTGAACGCTATAGCATCGTGTTCCGAAAGTCCGGCGGGAAGTGACTTGTATGTTACTCTAGAACCGTGTTCGCACCACGGAAAAACACCTCCCTGCACAGATATGCTCATAAAACACAAGTTCAAAAGAGTTTTTATCGGAACGATCGACCCTTCTCCGCACTCAGCCGGTAGGGGCATCGAAATTTTGAAAAAGGAAGGGATAGATGTTTACACAGGCATTTGCGAAGAAAAATGCCGGACACTTAATGCTCCTTTTTTTCACTACCTGGAATACGGAACTCCTTTGATAATTTTAAAGGCTGCATTATCGCTTGACGGATCTCTATCCACAGACAGCGGTGATTCAAAGTGGATAACGAACGAAAAAAGCCGTAAGTCCGCTCACAAGTTAAGAAATTTTTACGATGCTGTGCTCGTTGGTAAAAACACCGTCCTTAAAGATGATCCTGAACTTACCGCCAGATATAAAAACGGCAGAAATCCGGTCCGGATAGTAGCAGAAAAAGATCTCAGTTTACCGCTGGACAGAAAAATATTCGACGGTTCTGCCGCATCAATCATCATAACATCTGAAAGCATATCTGCATCTGCGGAAACATTTTACAAAGATAAAGGTATAAGCTTGGTTAAGGTTACCGAAAAAGCAGGTTTCCTTGACCTTGAAAAGGCTTTTAAAATAATCGGAATGAAAGGAATCAGATCAATTATGGTTGAAGGCGGAGGTACCATACATAATTATCTTCTTCGCAACAGGCTTGCCCAAAGGGCCAACCTGTTCATCGCTCCTAAACTGATAGGAAGCGGCAGAAAATTCTTCTTTGGTTCAGGATTTAAAAATATTTCCGACTGCATACATCTTGACATCATCTCATCAAAACATTTGGACTGGGATATATATATTGACGCATTTATTAGGTATTCCGATTGAAACTTTCTAAAGAAATAAAATTACTTCTTGCTGCAGATTTTATTACGATAAACCTATCGACACTGATCCTTTTTATAATTAAATTCAAGTCTGGAATGTTTATAGCATATACAGAACATTCATATTCCGAGCTTATTATTATCGGTCCGGTACTTTATTTATTCTGGCTGGCCGTTTTTCATATTAAAGATCTGTATAAATCTTTTTATTTCAGAAGCGCGATAGAGATTGCGATCAACAGCGTTTCCGGAGTTACTCTCGGGATCGTATTACTTTACATACTGACAAACCTGAATTTAAAGGAGCTGACGGGAAAAGGACTGCTTATATATTATTCCATTATGCTTGTTTTTGTTACATCGGGAAGAGTTTTATTCAAGATCACGCTCAACCATTTTCTAAAAAAGGGAATCGGACTTAGAAATGCTCTTATAATCGGGTATAACAAATCCGCAAAAAAAATAATAAGAGAATACCTGAAAGGAAGGCTGCTCGGGTTAAATATTCTCGGATTTATAGACAACGGAAAAAACAATCCGGATTATCAGGGTTTTAAAACTTTGGGCGATCTGGACATTTTTGAAAAGATAATAAGGGACAACAAAGTCAGGGAGATAATCATTTCTGTCGAAGTGAAAGATCCTTTCCTCATAAATACTATAATCCTCAAATCCAAAGACCATAATGTGTTCTATAAAGTCGTTCCGTCGCTTGAAGACATAATAAGCGGAAATGTAAGAACATTCGAGCTTTTCGGATATAAGCTGCTTGAACTGTTCCCGGACATTCTTTCACCTTTCCAGAGAGCTTTAAAAAGATTTTTCGATATATTGGTATCTCTTGTGCTTCTCATATTAACTTTACCGATAATGGCCGTTTCAGCACTAATAATTAAATTAGATTCAAAGGGCGGAATCATATATAAACAGGACAGGGTCGGTAAAGATTTTAAGGAATTCACGATCTATAAATTCAGATCAATGCGAATGGACGCTGAATCCAAGACCGGAGCGGTCTGGGCGGTAAAAGGCGATCCGAGGATCACCCGGTTCGGAAATTTTATGAGGAAAACAAGGATCGATGAGCTTCCTCAGCTGATAAACGTTCTCATCGGGAACATGAGCTTTGTGGGACCGAGACCTGAGCGGAAAGTTTTCGTGGATAAATTTATTGAGACAATACCATATTATTACAAACGTCTGAATGTGAAACCCGGTCTTACCGGATGGGCTCAGGTCAAACATAAATACGATGAAACTTTTGATGATGTAAAAGAAAAATTAAAATATGACCTCTATTATATTGAGAATATCTCTTTGAAGCTCGATTTCATTATATTGTTTTACACAGCTAAAGTAGTTATTAATTTTAAAGGACATTAATCCGGAGCATAATATATGAAGAAAATCGCCGCCGCCGCAGTAATAATTTTAGCTTTCAGTCTTTTCAGTCAGAGCGAAGACCTTATGAAGATGTATCAGAAACTGACAGGCAAAGATCTGACTAAGGAGATCGAAACTTTAAAAACAAAGAAACCACCGACAAGTATTGATAAAGAAACTGCTGAAATTGATACACTAGGAACTGAGCCGGTGGAGATAAGTCAGCAGGAAAACGGTATAGATTCCATGGTTGTAAAAACATATTTTGAAAAATATGTGTCCGGGGAAGTGATCGACCCTTACAAAACGGAACTTAAACAGTACAGGATAGATTTTTCTGCCGTTAAAACGAATTTGAACTATAACAAACAGGTCCCTGACGGATATATTGTAAATTCCGGGGACATTTTTGTCATAGATATCTGGGGAGCGATGGAAAAAAGTTACAGCCTGGAAGTTACAAATGAAAATTACATAATTGTTCCTCAGATAGGAAAAATTGATATTTATGGAATGAGCTATAAAGATGCCAAGAAAACTATAGAATCAAAGCTCTCGAACATAAACGGTATAAAATTCAGCGTAAGGCTTGGAGAAGTAAAGCCTATAACGGTATTCGTAGTGGGTAACGTCAGCAAACCCGGTGTTTACAATGTCTCGCCTTTTACAAGCATTATAGAAGTCCTTGCACTTGCAGGAGGTGTCACACCTGAAGGAAGTTTAAGAAATATCGGCCTTATCTCCGACAAAAGCGGATCACGATATATTGACCTTTATTCCCTACTGTTCTTCGGAAAAAATCCGGTATCGGTGCTGGAATCAAATATGACCCTTTTCGTTCCCCTGATCGGAAAACAGGTTGCAGTATCAGGTAATGTTAAACGGGAAGGTATTTTCGAGTGTCTGAACAATGAGAACCTGTCGGATGTTCTCAAGATAGCCGGCCTTACTCCTTTCTCAGATACGGAAAGAATAGAGATAGAAAGGTTGAACGGTCAAGGGAGAAGCGAAGCGGTTTCGGCATCAATGAAAGACGATCCGAAAATCCTTGACGGCGATATCGTCAGGATATTTTCAACCCTTGTTTTTAACTCAAGATATGTTTATCTGAAAGGAAATTTCAGGCACAATAAAAAAATTCAGCATAATGAAGGAATGAAGCTTGGCGATGTACTTACCGACATAGAGATTCTTAATGAGAATACGGACCTGAACTACGCGAATATAATCAGAAAGAACGGACTGGGTAACAGGGATCTGCTTATTAACTTTTCTCCTATGGGCGTTATAGAAAAAAGAGGAGATGAAAATATTGTTCTGTTCCCGCGTGACACAGTTGAAATATTCAGCCTCGATTCTGTAACTTTTTTCCCGTCTGTTGAAATATCGGGCGAGATCAAGAAACCGGGCATCTATAAGTTTACAAACGACATGAATATATCAAACCTTCTCTCATATTCAGGAGGGCTTACCAATCTTGGAGACAGGAGCAATATAATAGTCATAAGGAATAATGCTGAAAAAGGTTTTGAATATTCGTCAAATGTTCCGGACACTTTCGCATTAAAAGATGACGACAAAGTACATGTCTTTGATTTTTCAGCTAAAAATCCCGTACAGAATGTTGGCGTCTGGGGCCATATTAAAAAACAGGGCAATTACATTCATTCGACAGGAATGAGCGCATACGATCTTATCAGCCTGGCTGGAGGTTTCAAAAATGATGCCCTCACCGACTCTGTAGAAGTCGTATCTGGAATAAACAAGAAAAATAAAATACTTACAACTTCATGGTACTCCTCAAACGAACTTGATAATGTTATGCTGGAACCGAACGATATCGTGTTTGTCAGAAGGATCAGGGATTATGCGAAAGTAAATTATGTTAAAATAATCGGTGAGATCCAGTTTCCCGGAATGTATGCGCTCAGAGAAAATGAAGAGCTTGCAGATCTTCTCCTAAGGTGCGGCGGCTTTACAAAGAACGCCCAGATAAAATCCACCCAGATATTCAGGGACGAGATCAAGAAAAAACAGTCCAGCAAGATCAAAGAATTAAGGGATGAACTTAATAATAAACTCCAAGTTCAGATGATCCTGTCAGGTAATAAAGACCTTGCGGGAGCTTTGAATATCGCGAAATTCGATTCTATAGAAGCTTCGGGCAGGGTGATTCTGGATATCGACGACAAGGGAAACCATGAGGAATTTTTCTTTCAGGACAAAGATTCAATATATGTTCCCCCTGTCTCAAGAACTATACTTGTAATGGGTGAAGTTTATCAGCAGACAGCAATTACCTACAATTCAAAACACACTAAAGTTGAGTATTATCTGAATAAGGTCGGAGGCATTACAAGCGCAGCAGATGAGGACAATATTTATGTTATCAAATCCAACGGAGAGCTTGTCAAAGAAAAGGGATGGTTCGACGACATAATGTCTCATGATCTTGAGCCTGGGGACATGATCTATGTTCCGTACAATTACGACAGAATAGATTTTCTTCAGTTAACAAAAGATGTTACAACTATCTTATATCAGCTCAGCTTATCCGCCGCAACAGTTTATCAGTTCACTAAATAACGAAAGAACATGAAAACTTTTGACAGCATCCTCGAACGGTATTATGACAGTCTGCTTTTCGACAAAGGCTTAAGCAGACTTACGCTTGAATCCTACGGGAATGATCTGAGAAGATATATTGATTTTCTTGAAGAGAAGGGAATAAATTCTCCCGACTACATAAAGTCTGAACACATAAGAGAATTCGTCACAGTCCTGAGAGACACCGGTCTGATGATATCGTCCGTGATAAGAAACCTTTCTTCGATAAAGAATTTCCACAGATTTATGGTAAATGAAGACATAAGCTCAAATAATCCTTCTCTTCATATTGACACACCGAAGGAGCCTCACACTTATCCGGCTGTAATGACCGTCGGTGAGATCGAGAGATTATTTTCTGTTCCGGATCCAGATACTGATCTTGGTAAACGGGACAGGGCAATGCTTGAAATAATGTACGCCTGCGGACTTAGGATTTCAGAACTTCTGACGCTCGAATACAATTCGGTTATATTTCCCGAAGGCATAGTCAGAGTTATAGGAAAAAGAAATAAGGAAAGGATAGTTCCGATAGGCAGCAGCGCATTGAACAGCCTCAGAAAATATATGACTGATGTCAGGCCCGGTCTGGCTTCAAAAGGAAAAACGAAATCTGTTCTTTTTCTTAATTCCAGAGGAAATAAAATGTCAAGAATGGGATTCTGGAAGATAGTCAGAAAATATGTACAGTCGGCAAACCTGTCTATAGATATTCACCCTCATACCTTCAGACACTCTTTCGCAACGCATCTTCTTGAAGGTGGAGCAGACCTCAGATCTGTTCAGGAGATGCTCGGACACGCAGATATTACTACTACGCAGATCTATACACATATAGACAGAGAACATTTAAAACAGGTTTACAGGCAGTACCACCCGAGAGGATGATATTTCATTTTTTATGCTCTTGTGATTTATATTCATAAATATTATATTTGATAGTCTAATGATAAGGTAGGAAAAATGCCGAAGCTCGAATTATTCATAGCCCTTAGATATCTTCAGAGCAAGAGAAAAACAGCTTTTATTTCGACCATCACCTATATTTCATTTCTGGGGATAACGCTTGGAGTCGCGGTGCTGGTTATCGTAATGTCGGTTATGAACGGGTTCGAAAGCGAAGTAAGAACAAGGTTCATCTCGAACGATTCACATATAAGGATCAGGTCATTTAACGACCGCCCTTTTACCTATGATGACGACCTGAAGAACATGCTGCTGTCTGATTCTCTTATAATAGGGCATTCACCTTTCATAGAATCATACGGTATGATAAAAGGCGATTATACGGAAGGGTCTCTGGTCAGAGGTATAGACGAAAGCACAATTTCATCGATATCTCTGCTGAAAGGCCAGATAGTATCCGGAAAGCTCGATTTCATCAATACGGAATCAGGATTGCCAGGAATAATTCTGGGTAAGGGAATGGCGGATAAGACAGCCTCTCTAATCGGAAGCGAACTGTTCATTATTTCTCCTGCAATAAGCAGTACCCTCTCACAGCCGCCTGTAATGAGATTTGAAGTTACAGGTATATTTGAAACCGGTCTTGCAGAAATTGACGGAAGCCTGTCTTATATATCGATAGACGCTGCTCAGAAATTGTTCAAAATGCCCGGCAGGATCAACGGGGTCTATGTTAATCTTTCTTCCATCAGTCATACAGACAGAGTTAAAGAAGTGCTTAATTCAGAGCTTGAATATCCGAAGAACGCAATCTCATGGAAAGATATGCATAAAAATCTTTACGCATGGATGGAGATAGAAAAAATGATGATGGGAACAATCTTGAGCCTGATAATAATAATCGCTGCATTCAATATACTTTCCAGCCTGATAATGATCGTCATGGAAAAAAAGCAGGAAGTAGGAATACTCATGGCAATGGGGTGTTCAAGATCCGTAATCATGCGTATTTTTATGATACAGGGTATGATAATCGGCGTTATAGGCACCGTTTTAGGACTGATGATCGGGACGGTCGTCTGTTTTATACAGCTTAAGTACCAGCTCGTTTCACTTCCCGGCGAAATATATTTTATAAACGCCATGCCTATCAGAATGGATCACAATGACTTTCTTATTATAGGAACGGTTTCGCTGATACTTACATTCCTTTCAACAATATATCCATCAATGCAGGCAAGCAGAATGCTCCCTGCGCAGATAATCAGAGACGAATAAATTTAAAGAGAGAAAAATGCTGGTAAATGTAATACAGTTATATAAGCAGTACAGGATCGGGAAAAAGGATATCCCTGTGCTTAAAGGCATCGATTTTTCTGTTGAAGAGGGCGAGATAGTAGCGGTTATGGGAAAGAGCGGAGCAGGTAAATCCACGCTTCTGAACCTTATAGGAACATTGGATAAACCTGACAGCGGAATTATTAAGTTCAACGGTGAGAACATCCTTGATTTCGACGATAAAAAACTGGCTGATTTCCGGAACAAAAACCTCGGTTTCGTATTTCAGTTCCACTATCTGCTTCCGGAATTTACCGCGATCGAGAATATAATGCTGCCGGGACTTATTAAAGGCGATGAAAAAAAGGACCTTTTAAAAAGAGCAGATGAGCTTCTTGAGATAATCGGACTTTCCGACAGACGGACGCATAAAAGCGCAGAGCTCTCCGGGGGTGAACAGCAGAGAATCGCATTCGCGAGGTCGCTTATCAACAAACCTTCACTGATACTGGCTGATGAACCTTCAGGAAATCTTGATAATGTTTCGTCCGAAAAGCTTCATGATATAATGTGGAGCCTTGCTAGAGAAAACAGAACCGCTTTTATTGTTGTGACACATGATAAAAACCTTGCTGACAAAGCTGACAGAACCGTAAACATAATTGACGGGGTCATCTAAAATGAAATGCGACAAATGCGGATCGCCGAACGTGGTAACGAAAATAGTGATACAGGGAGAAAAAAACGCTGAAGAACTCAACCTGTGTCCGAACTGCTTAAAATCATTCGTAAATGACCATCCCGAGATGAAACAGGGCCCGATGGGAAAATCTTTGAACGAATTTCTTTTGGGAACACTTAACCTTTTAAACTCCGGTTTCAGTCTGAAGAATGAGAAAAGCTCAGACAGCATCACCTCTGTAAAAAACTGCCCTGTCTGCTCTACAACATCAGTAAAAGTTCAAAAAGAAGGCATGACAGGTTGTCCGAACTGCTACTCCTTCTTTAAAAATGAGATAAATGAATTCATTTATAAAAATATTGGAATATCTCAGGCGGTAATGGTGCCGGATACAAGAACAGATGAACAGATCATAACCGATCTTAATAAAAAGCTTGCCGGTGCATTGAAAACTGAGAACTATGAGATGGCCGCTGCGATCAGGGATAAAATAAAATCTGTCAGAAAAAATAAACGGGAGGAAAAAAAATGAGAATTTATATAATTTTAACTATCGCATTCTCGCTGTTCGCTTTTGGCGGCACAAAAGCTCCTGACGATGATCCGACAGCATTCTGGCTGCAGTCTGAAACTCTGGGCATTCAGCTCGGTGTCAGGGATAAGAACGCTTTAGCAGAAAGTTATACAGCCGTGTTTTCGGTGGAAAATAAAGAATTCGGCATAGTTTATGAGGCAAAAATTAAAGTCGCTAAAGATGATTGGGGATTCGTGCTATTTCCTCAGGATTTTCCTCCGGGCGTAAAGGACGGCAATTATATATGGAGCTGCACAGTAAACGGGAAAATAGTCTCCTCAGGAAACTTTAAGTTTGCTGATTCCCAAAGAACTTTAACGATGCCGAAGAAGTAAATAATGAGACTCGGAATTCTGACGGCCACTATTTCTGAATGCGATTTTTTTCCTAATATCTCTGAGCTGAAGATAATTGGCGAGAGAAAAGGACATAAAGTTGACTTATTCAAGAATGGAGAATTTAATCTTTTTATTGATAGCGGCGGTACCGAGCTAAGATATAATGGCAAACTGTTCGATCCGGATGATTATGACATAATTTTGAACCGGCTGTCGGTCAGGGAAAAGAGCAACGCAGAATATTACGCCGTTGAAGAATTTCTGAAAAAAGGTGTGCCTGTGGTAAACTCGCCTGACGCGATAATGAAGGCAAGAAATAAGCTGCTTTCTCTTCAGATAATGTCGGCACTCGGCATAAAAATAACGAGATCCGCGATCATAAGGCGACCTGAAGATGTCGATAATGTTTTGACTGAATTTTCATTCCCTCTGATAATCAAGAACATATTCGGATCTCTCGGCAGCTCTACGCTGCTTGCCTACGATGTAAAGCAGCTGATCTCTATGATCGACTATATTTGGAATGTGAATAGAAATGAGATATTTCTTATTCAGGACTTTATCGGGTCTGATGACGGAACCGTATCCGATTTCAGAGTATTCATACTCGGGAATGAGATCATCGCTTCGATGAAAAGAACTAATTCCGAAAGGGATTTCAGGGCCAATTATAAAAGAGGCGCGTCAGTGAAAAAAGCAGAGCTGACGGACGCCGAAAAAGAACAGTGTTTGCTGATATCAAAATCTTTCGGACTTGAAATAGCTGGAGTGGATTTTATCAGAACAAAAGAAGGGCCTGTATTTTTGGAAGTGAATTCAAATCCCGGCCTTGACGGGATCAGGCTGGCTACAAAAACGAACGATTTTGATATTCTCGAGAAGATTATCGACCGTCTAAATGAAATCCGCAGGATAAAATGAGAACTTTATACCTGATATTTTTGGGAATAACACTGATAGCGGGATGCACTAAGGACAAGCCCTCTGCCGACGTGCCTGCTGAACCTGACTATGAGATCATTAATATCTACCCGCATAACACAGCGTATTTTACTCAGGGTTTCGAGTTTGTGGGGGACACTCTTGTTGAGGGTACGGGACATTACGGGAACTCGAAACTTATAAAGTATAAGATCTCAGATTCTCAAATTTATGGAGAGATATCTCTTTCGTCCGGCTATTTTGGAGAAGGGATCACTGTTTTAGACGGCAAAATATATCAGCTTACCTGGCAGGAGAATACCTGCTTGGTCTATAATTACTCCGGCCTTGACAAGATAAATGAGTTCAGTTACACCGGAGAAGGATGGGGATTGTGCAATGACGGAACTGATCTGATTATGAGCGACGGATCGTCCAATCTCTATTTTAGAGACCCTGCCGATTTCAGCATAAAAAAAACGATCAGCGTAAAAGATTCCAATGACATTTCCTATTCATTACTGAATGAACTTGAGTTTGCGGAAGGAAAGATATACGCGAATGTATGGCAGACTGAATATATCCTAGCAATTGACCCCGCAGACGGAACTGTGATTGCAAAATATTTTCTGACGGATCTGATGTCGCAGGAAGAATACTCCGCGTCAGATGTTATGAACGGAATCGCATATAGGGACGGTCATTTTTTTATTACCGGGAAATACTGGCCCAAAATATTCGAATTAGAACTAAAAGATAAGTGATTTTTCTTCTGAACATAAACGAAATAACCGAAAAATAACTTGACATAGATACGATAAATTTTTATATTTGGCACTGCTTTTAAGCAAGGATGGGAAAGTAGCTCAGTAGGTAGAGCACCGCCCTTTTAAGGCGATGGTCGCCGGTTCGAATCCGGCCTCTCTCACATAAAAACCCCGGTCAATTCGGGGTTTTTTTAATTTTTATCAGGATAATTTGCACTAATGGCTTTTATTACATTAAGCGATTTAAAAAAAGCATCCACTACCTCGGGATCGAATTTAGTTCCGGATAATTTTTTGATCTCATTAAGAACGGCATCTTCTTCCCACGCATCTTTGTAAACTCTTTTGCAGGAAAGTGCGTCGTAAACATCAGCAAGAGCCACGATCCTGCTGAATATAGATATTTTTTCACCGTTCGGCTTTAACGGATAGCCCGAACCATCCCAGTTCTCATGATGTGAAAGCGCAATATCTGAAGCTGCACTGTCAAATCGGGATTCTATGTCAGAGAATAATTTTGCGCCTAAAGTCGTATGGGTCTTCATCACATCGAATTCCTCAGGAGTGAATCTGGCGGGTTTCTTGAGTATCGTATCTGAAATTCCCACTTTACCCACGTCGTGAAGCATTGCCGTCATTCTTAAGATGTCTCTGCTCCTATCGATTTCTGCTTTGTCGATCCCTTTCTCAGTCGCCCACCTCTCATATATCTCCACCGAGTATGCGCCTACTCTGTTAACATGAGCTCCCGTCTCCTTAGGGTCACGCAGCTCAGCCATCTGGATCATACGCATAATAAGCGTTCTGGTCATTCTTGCTTTCTGCAGTGCCGAGCTTGCAGTTTGAGCGAAATGCTTAACGAAAAGCTCATCGTTATCTGAAAAACTTATCACATCTCCGTTTTCATCTTTTTTATTTATTATCTGAATTACACCGAGTACCTCCCCGGTATCACTCTTTATCGGTACAGTAAGCATCGAATTTGTAAAATAGCCTGACATGTCATCATATTTCCTGTCAAACCTGTAATCTTTTAAAGACGATATTTCGTGAACGTTTTCGATGTTTATAATATCTCCCGTCGATGCCACATAACCGGCTATCGAGCTTTTACTTATCGGAACGGAGTAAGCAGTATAAATTAGCTTATCGCCTTTGTTCAGTTTTTTCTGAAGCGAGTCGTTCTGAGCCTGTCGGAATAAAAGAACATCTCCTTCTCTGGTATAGATGGTTCCCGCATCCGCGCATGAAGATCTTCGGGATTCAAGCAGGATCCGCTCAAGAAGAATGTCAATATCGTTAATATTGTTCAGTTCTATCCCGAGCCTGATCATTTCTTTCAGTTTTTCGCTTTCGCTCATCTTGAACTCCGCTTTTTCTTAAAAATACACTTTAAATATATCTTTTTATATGACCTCTGTCAATTTCCTGTTGCTTAATCTGACTTATTTCTTAAATTACCCAGATGAATGAATCCAATTTATTATTCGCATTCGCACTAACGCTTTTTGCCGGACTTTCGACAGGCATCGGAAGCGTGATGGCTTTTATGTCGAAAGGCTTTAACCCTAAATTTCTAGCAGGATCATTGGGATTTTCTGCCGGCGTGATGATCTATGTTTCGCTTGTTGAAATATTCATGAAAGCAAGAACTTCATTGTCGGATATTTTTGGCCAGAGAGAAGGTTATTACTATACCATGCTTGCTTTTTTCGGAGGAATGGCAGTGATCGCAATAATCGATAAGCTTGTTCCATCGTATGAAAACCCTCATGAGCAGCACTGCGTAGAAGACTGCGAAAATGAAATGAAGAACAAAAAGCTTATGCGCATGGGTATTTTATCCGCGCTTGCTATCGGGATCCATAATTTTCCTGAAGGTCTAGCAACTTTCATCAGTGCAGTTGATAATCCTCATCTCGGTATAAGCATCGCTTTTGCCATAGCGATACATAATATCCCTGAAGGTATCGCGGTATCCGTGCCTATTTATTACGCGACGAAAAGCAGAAAGAAGGCATTCTGGTATTCCTTCAGCTCGGGATTGTCTGAACCCATAGGAGCTTTATTGGGATATTTCCTGCTTAAGCAGTTTTTCGGACCTGCACTTTTCGGCATTATTTTCGCGTCAGTCGCAGGAATAATGGTCTTTATATCTCTTGATGAACTTCTGCCTACCGCCGAAAAATACGGCGAGCATCATGTTGCTATCTACGGTCTTGTGGGCGGTATGGTTGTTATGGCTGTCAGCCTGATGCTATTTATGTAAATTTTTAAAACTCGATCCCTTTCTTCGCTTTGATACCGTCATCGAAACAGTGCTTGATCTTTTTCATTTCGGTGACCGTATCGGCAATTTCTACCAGCTTCGGGTCTGCATCTCTGCCTGTGAGGATTATATTGAGTCTTTGAGGCTTATTTTTTAAAACTGTAAGAAGCTCTTCAATATCAATAAATTTATAATTCGTCAGATATGTTACTTCGTCAAGCACTATCAGGTCATACTTATCCGAATTGATCTTATCTTTAGCCAGTTCGAATCCCTTCTGCGCGACAGCCTTATCTTTTTCGAGATCGTCTGAATTCCATGTGAAACCTCTGCCTTCTGTGTACCATTCAAGGTTCGGAAATCTTTCGGCTGATATTATTTCGCCGTATTCAGATGGTGATTTGATGAATTGGATCACGCACACTTTATATCCGTGGCCGAGAGCCCTGAAAACTGTACCGAATGCGGCTGTGCTTTTACCTTTACCGTCACCCGTATTGATTATAATTAGTCCATTTTCCATTTTCCGCCCCTGTTCTTGTTTGAAATCTATAAAATTTCTAACATAAATTCAACAAAATAAACAAATGCCTTGTTTTGAAAAGTTCTTAAGCCTATATTGTTTGAGTGGAACTTAAACTAAAGGAGACGGTCATGAAAACTCTTGGAATTATCGGCGGAATGAGCTACGAATCTTCGAAACTATTCTATGAATTGATAAACAACAGAGTAAACGATATCATGGGAGGGTACCACTGCTGTAAAAGCATCATGTACACAGTTGATTTCGATGAGATCGTGAAGCTGCAAAATGATGAGAAATGGGATGAGCTTGATTTAATTGTGGCTGACATATCAAAAAAACTTGAGCTGGCGGGATCTGATATGATAGTTCTCTGCACGAACACTCTTCACATTTGCTCAGATTCGATAAGAAATAGCGTTAAAATACCTTTTCTTCATATCGGAGAAGCTGTAGGAGAAGAAGCTAAAAAGAAGTATATAAAGAAAGCCGGTCTTCTAGGCACGAAATTTACAATGGAGAAAGATTTTTACAAGAAGGTCCTGCTCGATAAGTACGGGATCGATGTTGTCATTCCCGGAGAGAGGGACAGGGATACGATCCACGATATTATATTCAATGAACTGGTTCACGGCCAGATAAAGGAAACTTCTAGAAATAAATTTATTGATATCATTAAAAGACTTGAAAGGAACGGCGCGGAGGGGATTATTCTCGGATGTACCGAGATACCGACGCTGATATCAGAAGAATATGTTGATATACCGGTATTTGATTCTATTAGAATACACGCTGAGAAAGCCGTGGAATGGATACTTAAAGACTAGTAAGACACATAATTGTTAAATAAAAAAAGTCTGGTAATATTTAAAAAACCCGGACTTTTTCTTTTTTAGAATTTCTAATACTACAATACCCCGCCGCCCCCGCCGATGAAGACCTTAATGTATGCTCCCGAAAGATTCAGCTCGGGACAATCTATAATATTGTTAAAATTGTCTTCGTTCGTGAAATCGAACACATAACCGCCTTTGAATCCCAGAATAAAATATCCGCCGTGACCGATCTTGTAATTAGCTGCAAGGGATAAGTCCAGAAGAAATGACTCTTTCTTTAATATGAACTCTCTTCTCGGATTATCAAGCAGATCACCAAATTCCACCTGCTCGTTCTCGATTATATGCATTTCGATCTCACTTCCGCCGAAACCGACATTTGCGTAGCTGAATATATTGCTGTTCTTATAAAATATATAGCCCAGATTGAACATCCCGTAATTGATTTTTAATGTAGACTGATATTTTAAAGGTGTGCCTGTTGAATCATTATGTCCTGACCTAGACATTGCTATTGTCTCATGGCCTTCACCGCCGATAATAAAATTTCTGAAAATTCCGCATCCGCCGCCCCCCGTTGTAAAAAGGCTCTCGTCGAATTCTTTGTAGCCGTGCTCATTTAAACTCTCATTAAGCTTTGATAGATCGAACATATTGATCCCTGCCATGAATCCTCCGTAACCGCCATATGAATACCCTTTTCCGGAATGGTTTTTTCCGTTTATAATAATAGTTTTTTCTATTGTCTTGACAGTGTCGCCTGAAACTATTTCAATTTTCTGAATTTCATCGAGATTGTTCTGTACTTTTATTGAATCCTGTGCGTATATGATAGCTGCAAGAGTGATGATAGCCGTGAATATTTTTTTCATTTGTTCTTTTCCTTTTTAATTGTTAATGAGTTTTTCCAGATTTGAGATATAATTTTCGAAAGCTGACCTGCCTTTATCGGTAATCGAATACCTGCTTTGAGGTTTCCTTCCGACGAAGATCTTTTCAACTTCGATATATCCTGCCTCTTCAAGTTTCCGTAAATTCGCGCTCAGATTGCCGTCCGTAGCCTGCAGTTTGTTCTTAATGACACTGAACTCCGCATATTCGACGCTGATCAGCATGCTCATAATCCCCAGCCTGAGCTTTGAATGAATTAATTCATCCAGAAGATTTGAGTCGAATTCAGTCATTATTTAACCTCTTCTTTTTTATATTTAATGTACAGCATTATTCCCGGAACCGTCTGAAATAAGAACATCAGAACTGCGAATATTACGAATGTGTATTCAATATAACTATTCGGGATCCAGAAAAGAACTATCGAGCCTATCCACCAGCCTAAAGCGGCGTATTTAAATATCTTTGCGTTATAAACCATTCCTGTGATGAAAAATGCATTTGCAAGAAACATCGCCATTAATGGATTAATAGCCTGCCATCCGATCATACCGCTGAATGATCCTGCGAATCCTACTACAGTCATTGATATTCCGGTTGCTATCCATGTTGCTGCGTCAATTTTAAGAGCACTTGTCGATACTCCTCTTCTATCTTTTTTCTTTCCCAAAATAAACGTGAGTATCCAGCCTGCTGCGATAACAAACATCCACATTAGACCGATATGTCTGCCAAGATCTGATTTAAGCATAAAAAAGCTTGACAGCTGAGCGATTATTATTACGATTCCCCATAGGATCGCGATATCTCCCTTGTCCCTTATCATGTTCTTTGAATCAATTATAACCTGCTTGATAAATTCCAGATTTTCCTGCGCCACGTTTTTGTTTTCCATTTTTTCTCCCTTTGTTTTTTCTTTTTTTTATTATTTAGTTTATGATTTCCAGTTTTTATTAACTGCTTCGTTATATAGGTCTTCAGGATATAGAACTTTTGACAGTTCAGATTCTGTTCCGGGACTGAATTTTCCGTTTTCCGCAAATTCTTTTCCTGCTTCGCTAACCAGTTTCAAATAATTATTGATAAGTCCGTTCAGCTCCGGCACATTGAGAAGACCGCTCTCGGGACAGTATATCTTTGCGAAGACCGCTCTCGGGACAGTATATCTTTGCGAAGCCCCCTCTATAAAGTATCTCGAACTGCCTGGTCAGAGCTTCATAATTATTTACTATCGAGCTGAAGCCGCAGGTTGAGATAAGAGCTGTTCTTTTTTCGGATCCGTCATATCTGGTCTCATGAGTATAACCGCCGTCCGATCTTCTAACAAGTTCAGGTTGAAGGGTTGGAAGAGTTCTGTCCAGTACCGCTTTTATTAATGAAGGCATACCGAAACAGTAAAGCGGAAAACTCCAGATTACAATATCCGCACTCATATACTTTTCCAATAATGGCGTCATGTCGTCATCAATAGAACATTTGCCGGGACTTATTGTCCAGCAGGCGAAACATCCTATGCAGTGATGAATGCTAAGATCTTTTACATTAATATAATCTTCTTTATGTTCACCGGCCGGATTAATACCTTTTACAAAAGCTTTTGCGACCTTTAAAGTTACGCTTTTCTCTCCTTTCGGGCTTCCGTTCAGTATCAGAATATTCATTTGCTTCCCTCCTTGTCTTGTCTTTTTGTTAAAGAACTTTAAATTCTAAAGTAATTTACAATAATTATATTTCGTTGTCAAGTGATATTTTATTTTTCTAGCAATTTATTAATTCTCATAGATTGTGTAAGCTGACCATAAAGAGATTTGCGAATAAGGCGTGAGTGTTATTTGGCGTTAAGAAAATCCGTTATTCTGCTTTAGCTGAATGTATGGATTTTTAGGTAAATAAACCGGAAGCCCGCAAATCATCTTTCGGGAAGCGGTACAATCTGTGAGAACTATACATATACTTCCATTTGATAATTTCTCAAATTAACCTTATATTTACGCCCTTAGAAAAAGGAACATGATGATAACGAACGACCAGATATCCGCCTATGTAAATTCACTCCTCGACCTCTGCACCGACGAGACTGACAGCTTCTATTTTAACCTTGTGGAAAAAGGACATCCTGTGATCAGGCGAGATGTCGCGAAATTCCTCTCCCAGATCATAACGCTTAAGCAGCCTGACAAAATACTTGAAATAGGAACGAATGTCGGATATTCCGCTATCATAATGGCCAAACATCTGATAAACGGCAGAATATACTCTATAGACTACCGTGCGGATAATCATGAGACAGCACGGAAGAATTTCATAAGATTTGATGTTCAAAATAAAATTGAGCTGTTGACAGGTTACGGGCAGGAAATACTGAAATATCTGAACGATAAATTCGACCTGATATTCATAGACGCGGATAAAAAAGGATACGACGCATACCTCGACTATGCGGCAGAACACCTTAATCAGGGCGGTATAATAATAGCCGATAACCTCTACTGGAAAGGTGCGGTTATTTCTCCCGGTGAATTCTCGGAAGAAAGAAATATCACCGCTTATCTGATAGAATTCAATAAAAAGTTCACAGCTCTGAAAGGATTTAATTCTCAGGTTCTTTCGATCGGGGACGGGCTTGGCTTTGCTATAAAGGAAAAATAATGACAGAAGTAATAACAGAAGATGATTTTGAAAACATCCCGTTTGAAGAACAGGCTAAGTACGGACATGTAAGATCTTTCTTTTTAACCGTAATGATGCTAATAAGGACCCCATCTGAATTTTTTAAAAAAATGCATATAAATAAAGGGCTCAGGTTCCCGTTTCTATTCATGTTCATAATACTGACCTTCAGCAATATTATGAATTATATTTACATTATATATGACATAATAGAGTCACCCGCCGAGCAGGTGATAAAAGCTTTTGAAAAAGAACCCGAATTCCAGGCTCAGGCCGAGAACTTCAGGTCAATATTCTCAGGAAAACCTGAACTTTCTGATATGCTATTAAGCATTATCATAAATTTCCTTCTGGTTTACCTGATCGCGGCATACTGGCACCTGATATTAAGATCGCTAAAAGTGGCCGGCAACGGCTTTGAAGCTACTATAAGGATATTCTGCTACTCAACGGTTGTCCTGCTTTCAGCGGTTATACCGGTGAACAATACTTACATAAATTTTGCGATTTATATCTGGTGGGCTCTGATCGTATTTAAAGGAATCTCTGAAGCGCATGAAGTATCCGCAGGCCTGGCGTCGCGTGGAATGACTATATCTCTTTTTGCCACACTTATACCGTTTATTCTAATCATCGCCGTTGTTTTTTAGTTCTGAATAAATAGAATATCTTTATAAGAAAATCATTCCTTGAAAGCATCCAATACGCAATAAAATTTATAACGAAAGAAATAAATATAAGAACGACCGAGTTATAAACGGCCGTATTGACTTTAACATTAAAGAACGGCAGCATCTTCTCCCTGGTAAATATAGGATATATCATTTTCTGATGTTTTTCCACTTCAGTAAGGTTGGGGCAGCCGTAAGTTAAAACATTATAATCCGACTTGAACCTTTCATTGCCTGAAATTACAGTCCTGTGAATTTCCATATTGCCGAATTTTGACATATACTTCCGTCTGTATTCCGATAATTCCCGGTCCAGGATCCGTTCTTTTATACTTTTACTCTCCATTTTTGCATCTGTTGAGCCCGTATTCTTTTCATTTTTTATATGTTCATCAAGGGCAGCCTGAAGGATGTCTTTTCCCGAATGGTATGAATTGTATGAATCCTGCAGCACCAGAAGACCTTCATAAGCCCATCTTGACGGCATGATCTGGCATACTTCGGGTATAGGCGAGTTCTGATAGATCGTGAGAGATGAATTCAGCTCTTTGTATTGTATAAGAGCTCCTCCGAATATGATCTGCGGTATAAGCACCAAAGGAACTATGTTCTGAACGGCTTTTAGCGAAAGTCCCGGTATTGACGAGATTAGAAAGCCCATGGATATGCCTGCAGCCGAGATCATTGTCATGAATGCGAAATAGTAAAGATGGAGTTCCCTGATTTCAAGAAATGCAAAGCTGACAATTATAAATAGAGCGTTCTGAATAGATGCGAATATCATCTGTGTAATAAATTTAGAGATATAGTATCTCAAATATTTTATGTCGAGCATTTTTTCACGCCTGATAACCTCTGTGTCCCTGATTATCTCGTCAGAGCTGTTCGACATGGCCAGGAACATGCCGATAATAACAGTCAGAAATAAATATGTAGGCATGTGGATATTGTTGTAGAGAGTGTATTCGTTCATCGGTATATATCTTAGGATGAAACCTACCACCGCCGCCAGGAGCGGAGCTTCAATAAATGTGATGATCAGGTTGGATCTGTTCCTGAGTTTATTAAAAAAATTCCGCTTGAATAATATAACGAACTGAGTGATCTTGCCTTCAAGGTCATAATTTTTCGAAGGCACATCGTTGACCAGATCTTTATGAGGGATCTTGACCGGCCTCAAATTTCTGATGTGCTCCAGAAATCTTTTCTGCCAGAATTCAGGCTGAAATTTCCTCTCCGGAAGAACAGATCCGTCAACATCTCTCAAAGGTTCTTCCAGCGTATCTAATAGAACATCCGGATCGTCTCTGCCGGTCGAAAGATCGTTTATATAGCTGTCATACCTGCTGCACTCCCTAAAGTACTGCAGAGCACTGAAAGTGCTGCCGTAGTATGCCAGTTTCCCGCCGTGATCAAGCACAAGAGCCTTATTGAATTTATTGAATATTTTATAACCGGGCTGATGCATCACCGCGAATATCATCTTGCCTTTGACGGCGAGTTTTTTGAGTATTTCGACAACTTTCTCCGAATCTTTTGACGACAGGCCGGAAGTCGGTTCGTCGAAGAAATAAATATTTGAATCCGAAAGAAGTTCAAGCCCTATATTCAGCCTCTTTCTCTCACCGCCGCTTAAGATCCTTTCTGATTCGGTTCCGACTTTAAAATTCCTTTTCGGCAGAAGTCCGATCTCTTTTATAACGGAGAGAACTCTTTCCGATATGCTTTTTTCGTTCAGTTTCGGGTAACGCAGCCTTGCATTAAAATAAAGATTCTCATATACCGTCAGATCTTCGAAAAGCACATCATCCTGAGGCACATAACTGATGAACCTCTTTATTTTTTCATAATATTCAAAAAAATCAAAATTATCTGTATGTATTGTTCCTTTCTGCGGTTTGATCATTCCGCAGAGGATCTTTAAAAGCGTCGATTTGCCTGATCCGCTCGGTCCCATGATGCAGACGAGATCGCCGTGATCTATCTCGCAGGAAACGCCGTCAACTGCCCTGGTTTTATCTTTGAATGAATACTCAAGTCCCTCTGCCCGGTAAGTAATGTATCTGAAATATGTTTTTTCAAAAAGTCCGCCCTCAAGGTTAAATTTGAGGACATTGCCCTGAATAAAGATAATATCGTTGTGTCTCAGTTTAAATCTTTTTTCCTTTTTGACGCTTCTGCCGAATATGCCGGTCTGCCTGTTGATCTGCGTATCAATGTTATTTCTTATTATCCAGACAGGATGATAGCAGTTCCCCGTGTTCAGAAAATATTTTCCTTCCTTTAATACAATTCTGCCTTCCCATGTGTGCTCGGACGAATCGCCTATATAAATATCTGCGCTCCGTCCGTTCGAAAGCACATATTCGGTTTTACCTCTTTCGAGTTTTATATATTCATTATCGAAAAATTCCTGATATTTCAGCTTTCTGAGATTGATGTAGCTTTCGTTGACTTTTACGAAATCGTTAACATTTACAAAAACATCGCCTTCCATATCCTTTTCATTTACAGATATTATCGTGTTCCTGTCAAGCGGGGTAATTATGATCTTGCATCCGTGAAACACTATTCTCGCGATACTGAACCCTTTTTTCTGTTTTTCTAAAATTATCAGATCAGGCATATCATTTACAAAGAACTCCTTGTCGGGATACAGGTTATATTTTATTTTCAGATAAAGCTTAATATCTTCAGACTCAATAAAATAGTCGTTTATAATAACACTGCTTCCGTACGGCATACTGAAGGCGGTCATCGGTTTAAGGCTGAAATTTCCTGTCGATACGGATGATTCCGTGTCTGCTTTGATCATAAAGTAGAATTTATCCACATTGAACAGAACAGCTTTCAGTTCCTTAAAGGGAAGATATATGTCTGAAGCTTCTTTGTCATCAGACAGATAAAGGTACTTTATCTTTGAGTCAAGATGTTTCGGCCTCGGAACAAATCCGGTCGTGTATATTTCCTTTGCCATCTCGAAATCGACAAAATCTATCCCAAGTATTTCGGATATTTTTTTCCCCGTTTCGATCTTAAGTCTCTCATTTGTCTGAAGGTTTAAAAATTCAAATATTTTAAGCAGAATGAAAAATTTCTCGCCGTATGATATTCCGGCGTAATCTGAATGTTCAAAACTTTTTATGGTTATCTTTTGATTTACATAATCATGAAATCTGTCAAAAAGATAGAAAGCGATGTTATCGGGATAATTCATCCAGTAGAATTCCAGAACATACGAATGTTCTTCCTCGGTAACTTCTTTGTCCAGAAGCGCGACCGTCGCGAAGAGCTTCGTAAAGAAAATCAGCTTTGAATTCTCGATGTTTTTAATTGTCTGAAAATCGGGTTTTAGGCCTTTCTGCTTGTATTCGAGGTATTTCTGCGTATGAACAGACATTGCCATTTCAGAACATCCTTAATTATTCTTTACCAGCAGCCCTATTGTCTCAACATGGAAGGTATGCGGAAACATATCAACAGGCAGAACTTTCAGCAGTTTATATCCGCCTTCCTCAAGTAACTGTACATCGCGCCCGAAAGTTGACGGATTGCAGGATACATAAACGATCTTTGGTACGCCTGATCCGATAAGAGCTTCGACGACCTTCGGGTGCATGCCGTCCCTTGGAGGATCGGTGATTATTATATCATATTTTTCTTTGAAAAGCTCTCCATCCTTCGCGAGCTTCATCATGTCGCCGGAGAAAAATACGCAGTTCTTTATACCGTTAAGTTCTGCGTTCCTGCGCGCATTATCAACAGCGTTCTCTACCAGCTCGTATCCGACTACTTTTTTAACTTTATCGCTTATGTAAAGTGATATTGTTCCTACACCGCAATAAAGGTCAAGCACGGTCTCGCTGCCGTTCAGATCTGAAAACTCAATTATTTTATCGTATAGTTTTGTTACCTGTTCCGGATTGACCTGAAAAAAAGTATTGCAGCTGAGCTCGAATTTTAAATCGCCTATAGTATCGATCACCGTTTCCCTGCCCCTGATAAGAATGCTTTCTTCGCCGAATGCGGTTGAAGCAAGCCCTGAATTTATTGTATTTACAAATGATGCTATCTGCGGGAACTCCGCGCAAATTTCGTCAGCCACCTTTTTTATGTCGTTAAATCTTTTAGCCTTGGTTATCAGATTGATCATTATCTCGTCGGCATTCGTTTTTCTTAAGATCAGGTACCTTAGAAATCCTGTGTGCTTAACCACATCGTAAGGTTCAAGCCCTGAAGCTCTCAGCTTTTCTCTAAGTGCATAATAGATCCTGTTAGTCAGATCGGGCTGAAGATGGCAGCGGTCAATATCGATGGCTTTGCTGAAGAATTTCGGCGCATGAAACCCGAGCGTGAATCCTTCTTCCTCCAAACCTTTTTCTTCTTCGGTATAATATCTCAGCTTTGAAAATGTAAATTCCGTCTTGTTACGGTAATTATTATGCAGCCCGCATTTGATGATCGGAAGCATCTCACAGTCCGTTACCTTGCCTATCCTGCGAACGCAGTCCTTTACGACCTCTTCCTTGATCCACGCCTGATAATCATATTCCACATCGCGCAGCTTGCAGCCTCCGCAGGTCGGATAATACCTGCAGTCCGATTCCTTTCTGTGCACAGATTTCTCGATTATCTCTTTAGCCACGGCCTCTATATATCCGCTTTTTTTATTCTTGACATAAGCCATGACTTTTTCGCCTGGCAGAGCTCTCTCGAGCATTACTTTTCTTCCTTCATATTCCGACAGACACTTTCCGCCGTAGATAGGCTTTCCCGCGGTGATCTCAATTAATTGTTTCATGTAACCTTCGGTTAATTAATGTCCAAATATAAGAACTGAATGAGGTTTTTTAAAGAAAATAGTTTAATTTATTTCCATATGACCACATCTTCGATAGGCCTGCGTGTTTTCGCTCTGGGTTCCTTTAACCTGTACCCGAATGCCGCCATATACGATATTCCGAAATTTTCTGTATTTATGCCGAACTCCTCTTTTAATATCCTTTCGGTGTTCTTTCGGTTGAATCCCTCTATCGGGCAGGAATCTATCCCGATCATAGCCGCTGAGGTCAGCATGTTAGCCAGAGCTATATAACACTGCTTGGATGCCCATTCGAAAAGTCTTTCGTCCGTTTCGAGTCCGAAATCAACTTTCTGGAAATTCTCGACGATCTTTTTCCTCGTATCTAACAGCTCCCCCTGCCAGTTCTGAACATTGACCATAAAATCATTTATATAGGGGCTGTTGTATCTGATCAGAGGGGCTTTCATGGTAAGGCAGACGATAAAATGGCTTGCAGTGTCTAATTTGACAGTAGCACCCCATGCCCCGTCCTTAAGCTTTTGACGAAGAGAAATGTCCTGAACGACTAAAAACTTCCACGGCTCGAAACCAAGTGAACTCGGCGACAGCCTTCCCGTCTCGAGAATGAACTTAAAATCATCATCCGGGATTTTCTTTTCAGGGTCGAATTCTTTGCAGGCGTGGCGGAACATGAACGCCGATAATATTTCCTGTTTATTCATTTTATCCTCCTTTAACACAATCCTAAATATTTATTGGAAACTATACATTTTTCAAGCAGATCAAGGCTGAGTCTCCGCTGATCTTTTTTAATTCAAATCGCTGGTAGTGATCGTCACCGACACCGGCATTTAAAACTGATCCCGTAAAAACAATAAATGCTAATATCCGAATAATTTTAATCATCATTTCAACCTCTGTCATTTAAATTTAAATATAACAACTTCATTCGATATTTTAAAGATAAAAAACTTGAAGTTGTAAATTGTGACTTCAAGTTCAGGCATACTAAATTTTCTGATATGATCTCAGGATCACTTTTTTTTCTTACTTTACAATTGACAAATCAACAGTTGCTTGTTACATTAGTTGTATAATGCAACTATCAAGCCGGAGGATGAGTATATGAATAAAAAGCAGTTGAAATTTTTCAGAAGCATTTTAAGGATACTTGAAAGGGAGCTGGGTTTTCAGTCCGATTCCGAAAGCCAATGCTGCGGGATGACCCTTACCCAGTGCCATGTTCTAATGGAGCTTGCCAATAAAGAGATCGCTAATATCAAAGAACTTTCCGAGTTGTTCGGACTTGATAAGAGTTCTTTAAGCAGAGTAGTCGACAAAATGGTCGAAGCGGGTTATCTTAACAGAACTGAGAAAAAAGACGACAGGAGATTTTTGTCGATCAGTCTGACTGAAAAAGGCATCAGAACGGCTGAAGAGTTAAATACGGTATGCGACCGGTATTTCGAAAAACTGTTTCAACTGATCCCGAAAGACAAACACTCATCGGTAATTGAAAGTCTGACTTTGCTTACTAGCGCGATGAACGGACTCAGGAATGAAACGATATCCGGTCAAGAAAAATGCTGTACTATAAAATAAGGATAAATTATGGCAAATGATTGCGGATGCGGAACTAACTTCAAGGAAATTAAGAAATTCAAACCCTTAGAAAAAAGCGGAAGTTCATGCTGCGCAGAAAAAAGTATTAAACCGGAAATATGGATGACCGGTTTCAAAGAAACAAAATGCGGAAAGATACCGGTTATTTCCACCGATCTGACTTCTGTAGATATACACGGCGGATGGAAAGCCAGATGGGGCATCAACAGGATGGATTACAGTATCGAACCGGGGATTTACGGTTTCGGTGATCCCGATGTGAACTCTCCTGTTCTCGTGACCGCGAATTATAAGCTCACTTTCGATAAGGTCAGAAAAGAGCTTAAAGGATTGAACGGATGGCTGCTCGTTCTGGATACGAAAGGGATCAATGTATGGTGCGCCGCCGGCAAAGGGACATTCGGCACGGAGGAACTTGTTAAAAGAGTTACCTTACATAGGATCTCTGAACTTGTCAGTCACAGAACGCTGATTCTTCCCCAGCTAGGTGCAACAGGTGTTTGCGCTTATGAAGTAACAAAAAACACCGGATTTAAAATAAAATTCGGTCCGGTACGCGCTTGTGACATCAGGGAATATATAAATAATGATTACACAAAGACTGAAAGCATGCGTACGGTATATTTCGATCTTCCCGACAGGATGGCGATATCGGTTATCGAACTTATCCACTCGCTCAAATATCTTCTGATAGCTTTTATCGCGATAGCTCTTTTCAGCCTGATCGAAAATAAAGCTTTCACTTATAGAATCCTTACGGACTTCTTACCTTTCCTGCTGGCTTTCTTTACCGGAGCGACGGTTTTTCCTGCAGTGCTTCCTTATCTTCCTTTCCGTTCGTTCGCGCTCAAAGGTTATATCCTGGGAATGATCCTGACCGCTCTGATCGTATTCACGACCGCCGGCGGTTCCTGGAATGCCGCATTTCTGTTCCTGGTAATTCCTCCGATCGTATCATTCATATCGCTTTATTTCACCGGAGCCTCAACTTATACATCACTTGCCGGAAGTAAAGTCGAAGTGGCTGTCAGCCTGCCGCTGATCGGCATCTCGATCGGTCTCGGTCTTGTAATTAAAATATCATCGCTCATCAAGGGAGTTATATAATGCATCTTGAACATCTCAAAGGAGTTTCCACTCTTAAATTTTCCGGGCAGGAAAAATGCACGGGCTGCGGAATGTGCGTGGAAGTCTGTCCGCATAACGTTTTCAGGATCGAGAACAGAAAAGCTGTCATCGCAAACAAAGACTGGTGCATGGAATGCGGAGCCTGCAGTAAGAACTGCCCGGTCTCAATAATTGAAGTGAACAGCGGAGTAGGCTGCGCAGCAGCTCTAATATACGGAATGATAAACAGAACGGAGCCTCAATGCGGATGCTCCTGCGATGATAAAAAAGAAACCAAGTGCTGTTAAATATATTAAAGGTGGTCACAGTTTGTGACCACCTCGATTTCAGCACTAATCTTCAAATATGATCTGCGGTTTGCCTTTATTCTGCTCGACCCTGATAATTTCAAGAAGCTTATCATACGAGTACGATCCTTTCAGCTTCGGATCGAACCTGCACCGAACCGAAACTTCATTCTTCTCGACTTCCTTATCGCCGACGATAAGTATCAGAGGTATTTTCCGCAGTTCCGCATTCCTGATCCGGCTGCTCAGAGAATCATTATTGTCAGATAGTTCAACACGCACATCTTCCTCTTTCAGCTTTCGTACCAGTTTTTTGCATTGATCAGAACGTCTGCTGCTTATATCAATAACCATCACCTGAACCGGAGACAGCCAGAAGGGCAGACTGCCGTTATAGAATTCCAGCAGCACGGCTATGAACCTTTCAAAGCTTCCGAATAAAGCGCGGTGGACAAGGTACGGAACATGAAATTTCCCGTCAGAACCCCGGTATTCCATCTTGAATTTACCGGGCAGGTTGAAATCGAATTGAACAGTGCTGCACTGCCATTCATTTCCCGCGAAATCAATTATCTTGATATCTATCTTAGGCCCGTAAAAAGCACCACCGCCCTCATCGATCTCATATTCCAGTCCGATTTCATTTACAGCTTTTTTCAAATTTTCAACCGCCATCTCCCAGTCTGAATCACTGCCGATAGCCTTTTCGGGAGGTTTAGTAGCTATATAAGCCTTGAACTTATTCAGCCCGAAAGCCCTGAGAACATAAAGGCTGAACTTGAGCGCACGAAGTATCTCGCCGTAGATCTGATCCTTACTGCAGATAATATGCGCGTCATCCTGAACAAAACCTCTCACCCTTTTCAGCCCGTGAAGGGCACCGGAGAACTCATACCTGTAAACAGTTCCGAATTCCGCATATCTTACCGGAAGTTCCTGATATGATCTCTGCCTGTTCTTAAAGATCATCAGATGAAAAGGACAATTCATAGGCTTCAGATAATATTCTTCCTCATCTATCTTTATCGGTGCATACATATTTTCCTTAAAGAAATCCAGATGCCCGGAAGTTTTCCACAAACCTGCCTTACCGATATGAGGAGAATAAACCCATTCATAACCGTTTTGCAAATGAGCCTTCTGACTGAACCTCTCAAGCTCGTATCTTATGACACTTCCGTTCGGGTGAAAAGACACAAGACCCGCCCCGACTTCCTCAGAAAAACTATACAGATCAAGCTCTTTTCCAAGCTTACGATGATCCCTGTTCTCAATAATATTCTTCATTTTTTATTCCTTTAATTTAATTTTTTACAATAAAAAAAGCCGCTGAACCCGAGAGTCCGGCGGCTTATTAACAAACCGTTTTTAGATTATGTTAAATTATACCAACCCCCTCCGGGTTCGAAACTCGTAGGTGGTCGTGGTCAGTGCGATGCTAATATGCCGTAAATTAATTTTCATTTTCTTACTTTTTTTAATTCCGACCACAAATTACCAAAATTATTTTTTATTGTCAAGCGGTAAAATCTCATCTCCGAAAACATCGAAAATTTTTATATCATTGTCTTCAAATCCGTGATACTCGCTTCTGAACAGAACCCAGACCATAAAATCCCTGAACTCTCCTTCAAAAGCCGTATTGACCCTCTTCCTGATACATTCCAGATTAAAACCGAGCTTTTTAGGCACATTCTGACTTTTCTGATTTTCGGGAACACATTTGATCTCGAACCTGTCTATTTCTTCATTCATGAAACCGACTTTGATCAGCGCTTTTGAAATTTCCGTGGCTATACCCTTTCCGCATTCATCCTTATCGATCCAGTATCCGATCTCGTAGGCATACTTACCGTTGTGAGTATGAAGTCCCGTACCGCCTATCACTTTAGATTCGTCCCTGTTGAAGATACCATACACAAAATCCTTTGATGCATCGAAATTCGACCTGAACCTGCGCAATATCTCAATCCTGTCCTCAACGGTAAGAGGCTCTTTATGTACGAACGGCATAAATTCTTTAAGATGCTCAACATTCTTCGTGATCGAAGCGTGAAGCAACCTTGCGTCAGCCGGATTCCAGCACCTTAGAACGCATCGCTTTGTTTCAATTCTATATGGTGGATTTTTCATATTGGCCTCTTGATTCTAATTAAGCTTCATTGTTTTTATTGAGATTAACAAAATTTAGATTTGAATTACAACAACTCGGTTATACTTACGATCTCATAATCCGCCCACTTGCGCCTGTCAGGAATCTTTTCCGGCCACAGTTCCTGAATGATCCCTGTAATCATAATTGTTGTCAGCCCGACTTTCTTAGCTCCTGCAAGCTCATCCGAGCCGCCGTCCCCGATAAACACGGCTTCGTCCGGCCTCACACCTAACTCTCTCATTGATATTTCATAAATTTCAGCGTCCGGCTTTGCATAACCAGCATAGCAGGATTTTACAGTACTATCAAATAAATGAGCGATCGGGGATCTCTCCCATAATGCGATCTCCATAACATCAACATTACTTACCAGACCTAATTTCTTCTCTCTCTTTTTGAGGGTTTCCAAAGTTTCAACCGATTCCTTTGGAATATTGATCAGTGCCTGACCGAAACGCTCTTTCCTGATCCTGACAGCTTCATGAACAGTTGCATCAGAAACACCCGGCTTTACTCTGTCGATCAAACCTCTGATTATCATAAACTCATCCTTTTCCCGGCCGCATAAACGATCGTACGAACCGTTAAACAGAAGATCATTCCAGACCATTCTGTCTATTCCGAAAAATTCCGAAGTTGTGGGTAAATTCGCCCATGTTGATTCACGACCTGTCAGAGTATGGAACAGGTCAAATAGATACGCTTTTTTATTAAGAACACTCAGCTTTGGCATATTTTTCTCTTTATTCATTCGTTCTTCACATTATTTTTAAAGATAAATTTAAACATAGGACCAATCTATTCCTAATAAAATTATTACTTAGCAGATTAATGATCCGTTTATTTAATCACATTCAGCTGGCTTAATAATTCAACAGCCTGCTCTGTAAAAAAACATAAGAATTCTTTCTCTTACCACCTCAACTTGAAGTCGCAAATTGCGACTTCAAGTTTTGCATATCTTTATTATTTATTATAATAGCTAAATATTTGTGCCATTAGATGGCACTCTTCTATAAAAATTGAATTATTTTTGTATTATTTTGAACTATATAATTTCTATTCGTACTGAGTATCTTGTCTTGTTTGGTATAAAATAAAGAAGGTTACTCCAATAATAATAATAGATGTTATTACAACTGCTCCAGCTTTGTTGCTTTGAGCTTGATTATGTATATTCAACGCCGTTTCTTTTCTGTCTTTTGGTTCCGAACCAATTTCTAGAGCTAAATTTCTAATAGACTCATCAAGTACATAATCAATTTTATTGTCACTGCTCAATAGCTTTGCTGATCCACCGTAACCCTCCCATACAATATCGCCTTTTTCTGAATCCCATATCTGACAATATAGCTGAACTTCTAAAACCTCAGAAGTATAGTTACCAAAATCGTCATAACTTTTTGTTTGAGCTGTATAAGCTGCGTTCAACCGGGAATACAGTAAATATCGAGAATCTACAGTGGAAGCTATAAGTTTCATTGAATTCTTGTTCAAGATGCCTGTTTCGCGATAAGTCTTCATCATATCTGCATAAGAATCAGATAAGTCTGCGTCATTGATCTTATTAATAACATCAATCGGAGCCACGAGATTGTAACTATTTTTCTTCAATTCTATTATAAGTGTATTCCCTGCGTTCCTCTTTAGACCTTCATATTTCGCATCGTCAGTTAAAATAGGTAAAACAGCCAACTTCGAATTCAATAGCTTCTCTTTATTAAAATCTTCAGACTTGTAGCTTGAGTATGAAGTGTTTAGAGAATTTATCGTAGCACAGTTGAAAAGCGAAAATATCAAAATTATTGCTACTATTTTTTTTACTGTCTTCATTTCTTGCTCACTTGTTTTATGGAATACAATAATAAGTAATTCGTAAATCAATGTCAATTATTTTTGTCTAACCATCAATTTCTCGTCTCTGAACGACTTCAGAACATTTTCCTCGAACGAAGTATCGAGCTTATTTTTTCGCCCATTCTCAATGTTACTTGCAATACTATATTCGGCTATAATAGTTTTCAATTTTTCATTCTCTTTTTTACTGACTTTTATGCCTGCTCCTTCACGATACGCTTCAAGACAATTCCCAGCTTTAATCATCCACGGATACTTTTCCTTATCATACACATCAAGAAAATCAACATAGTCAAGATCTGAATAATTCCAGCCTTCGTGAATATAAGTAACATCAACGAACTTAATGCCCGAAACGCTCTCGATAATATTATTTTTGTGAAAATCCCCGTGACACACTGTCGTGAATCCAACTTCACGATCAGCAATCCTGTTCAGAGAATGAAACCTGCCCAATTCGTAAAAAGCTTCTTCGATCCTGTCTTCAGAAATAACCGAGCCTTCGATCCATTCAAAAACAAGTTCTATTTTGCCGTTTTTTCTAATATTATGACTACTCAGCTTTGGCAGATGCCCAAGATTGAATTTAGAATAAATTTCGATTATCCTGTTTGCGTCTTCGAGTGTAAGTATTTTAGTTGAATTTCTCAATAACTAGCTTTAAATATAATTTATTTTTCATGATATTCTTTAAAAAATTCTAAATCAATATCATATACGGTTCTAGGTATTAACCCTAGTTCAAGTTTTTCGAACATGTTTACAAGTTTATCACCATCAACTAATTCAATTGGCGGTACACCGTCACGAACAGCTTCATTTTTCGCATCTTGAGTAAATCTACCGGTGGTAATTATAATTCCTTTATCCGCTCTACCTGCCATAGCCCCACGAAAATCTCTGACTTTATCTGTAGAGACTACATCTTTATATCTTTTAGATTGAAATAATACTTTAAAACTCATCAAAGGATTCAGTTCAAGAACGCCATAACCGTCGATTCCTCCGTCACCAGTTTTACCTGTCACTTTAACTTGTGTGAAGCCTGATTCTCTCAATAATCTTTGACAAATTTTCTCAAAGCCAGAAGGAGGTAAGTTTTTTAATAAATCTAATAATTTTTCTTTATATCCTTCGTCTTCTACTTTTTCTTCAATATCATCATCAAAAAGACTGTTTTTTACAGTTTTATTACCTTTTGGTTTCTCAATCTCAAATTGTGTATGAACTTCTTTAAAAAAAGTTGAAACATTCTTTTCGTTCAAATTCTCATGTAGATTGCCTTTCAGAGACCAAACACCTCTTTTTGATGAATCTAAAATACCACCTTTAACTAAATAGAATCTTGCCCATGCAATTCGATTTTTTACAGTTGATCCGCCATTTTTATTTTTCAACTCCATTTCATCTTCTGAAATGTTGTACTTTTCTATTACCAAATCCGTCACTTCACTCGGATTTCCTGAACCCCCTAATTCTTTTAAAATTTCTATGATCGGCAAAACATATTTCATGAAATCCGGGCCACTGATCTTTCTCAACTCTTTCTTTGCCATTAGTTTCTCCTTTAGTATAACAATTTAAATCTTCTTTCTCATCATTACCACAGCCTGAGCGGCGATACCTTCGCCTCTGCCTTCGAAACCGAGTTTTTCGGTGGTGGTGGCTTTGACGGAAATGTTTTTGATGTCGGACTCTAGTAATTTGGCTATGACCGAGCGCATTTGGTCAATGTGGTCTTTGAGCTTGGGTTGTTCGCAGATGACTACCGCGTCGATGTTGTTTATAATATAACCTTCAGCTTTGATGAGCGCGTAAACCTTTTCTAAGAGTATTCTGCTGTCTATGTTCTTGTACGAGCTGTCGTTGTCGGGGAAATGTTTTCCGATGTCGCCCAAGGCTAAGGCTCCGAGCATGGCGTCCATTATTGCGTGGAGAAGCACATCCGCGTCTGAGTGACCGAGCAGTCCTTTCTCATATGGAATTTCGATCCCGCCGATTATGCATTTTCTGCCTTCGACCAGCTTGTGAACATCGTATCCTATACCTATTCTGTACATAGATCCCTCTTATTTATTTACTTTCCAGTACCCTGATTTCGTTGAACCTATTCTTTTTATTTTATTCTCTTTTTTTAATTTTTCCAGATGATATTTAACACCGTTCTCGGAAATGTTACCGAGTAGAGTTGAGATTTCTTTTCGGTTAAGATTCGGATTCGTTTTCAGCAGCTCAATAATTTTTTCTTGGGTAGTTTCTTGGGTAGTTTCTTGGGTAGTTTCTTGGGTAGTTTCTTGGGTAGTTTCTTGGGTAGTTTCTTGGGTAGTTTCTTGGGTAGTTTCTTGGGTAGTTTCTTGGGTAGTTTCTTGGGTTATAAAATCTTTTTTCTTAAACATCACTTGGAATTGAAGAGAAGCTTCTCTCCATTCGAATTCGATGTCGGGGTATTTTTTTAGCTCGTTATGAATTAATTTGAGCCCGTTTCCCCATTGATCAATTATGCCTGTAAGCTTGAATATGCGGGCAATTATTCTGTTTCTTGCTTCAGATTGTCTTGCGTCCATCTCATCATAATTAATAGAAGGGGGTAAAAGACCCGGGCTGGTTATCTCGATCATATCGTCATATATTGCAATTTTGATATCTTTTCCCGTAAGCGAATAATCTCTGTGAACAACAGCGTTTCTGATTGCTTCCCTTATAGCAAGTACAGGATATTCCCATCTGCTTTCTGTATACACACCTTTTACAACTGCGCCTTTATTAATCTGGCGTAAGACAAAATCATACGCATATTCAGCCTGTGTCAATATTGATCCATCAAATGTTTTTTGGTCAATAAATACTTCTGATGTTGTACCTTTAAACCTTGCGCATTCAATTTTCGAATAAGGAAAAATCCTAGGTTTCTGATCGCTGTCAGAAAGCAATAAACAAGCATATGTAGGTAGAATCTTTCCGGAAGTGAATTTAAGAAGATCGAGCATTTTTAAAGCTGACTCATCCAATTCATCTCCGGTTGCTTTTTTAAATGCTTTTTCCAGTGAAGATAAAATTACCGGATCTTCTTTATGATAGTCATAAAATATTTCCCCGTCAAATGTTTGATTTTTCGACTGCCTTTCCAGCTCTTGAATTATTTCGTTATTCGCCAGCCTGTTTACAGATCCTACCCTTATGTATGTCCCGCTTTCTTTACCCAGTTTTTTTATGAAATATGGCGGTTTGGGTCCTTTGTTTATTATTACTTTAAGAATATATTTATTGTCTTGGTTTAACACCACTATCTGAGGAAGAACCGGTGAAGAAAGATTATCAAAAACAGAATTATTGATCTTTTCCTCTATTTTAATAAGCTCGTTTTCCGGAAGACCGACTATCAGACGGGGATTATCTTTTATCCCTATATAAATCTCACCCCCCGCGTCATTAGCAAAAGCAGCTATAGTAGGCAGAAGATCTTTACTTCCTGATAGTTTCTCTTTAAACTCCAGCCTTCTGCCTTCGGTCATTTTAAGAATATCGGATAAATTCACTGACTACTCCCGAATAATTTTTTAATTACAGATCTTCCTTTACATACTTATCAAGATAAAACTTGAGCGACTGTTTTGACAATGATATTTGTTCCGAGAGCGGGAAATAGACGAGATACCACGGTTTTTTCAGCTTTATCAGTGTATATAGGAAATTATTTTTTATCGTGAATGAGAACAGATCGACCTTGATGCCGGGGAATGCGTTGAGCATATTCTTCACCATGCCTGCAGTCTGATCGCCGGAGTTCTTATTGAGGAATTCTAGCAGATATTTTGCGTCATCGCCCGAAAGCTTGGAGAGATTGATCTCGCCGTTCAAATCGGGTTCGTTTATAATATCGAGCCCTTTTGAGTGCAGCTTGACTATAACATTCATTTCGGTTGAAGGGCTGTGCTTAGTTTTTTTCCTGTTGAGGTAGTATGTGTTCAAGCCTGTTATGGTCAGTCCAAGGTCGAGGTTCGCCCTTGTGATGATATCGTCAAATCCGCCTTCTCCGAGATCGAGCCTGACAAAGCCTGCCGTGTTGCCGTCGAAAAGTTCGTAATAGAATCTGTTCAGGCAGAATTTATTATTGTCGAAATAAATGTCCATGTCGATGTTCCTGATGCTGTTTTTGAACATCTTGTGATTGACCGCGACCGTGTCTATCTTTAAGTTCGATACCGGAACTCCGTTCATCCTGTACTGATTGCGGAACTGCGTGTAGGTAAGATAATCATAATCCATAATATCTTCGTATCTGCTGTATGAAATGAGCTTATTGTTCTTTATATCCAGCCTTGCGCTGAACGGAATGTCGGCGTTCAGGTTGATCAGCTTTACGGTATTCCCGAGGCTGTCGAGTTCTAAAAGAAGACCGGCATCCTTGAGTGATTCGGTATGCTCGATCGTAGCCACATTCATGTTCCCTTTCAGCTTTGTTGTTCCTGATATTTTCCCTTTGATATTGCTGATGCCTTTGACGAACGGATAGCTTGATTTAAGTCCGAGAGAATGGGTCACATCAAGATCGTACATGTTCACGCTGTCCTTTAAGTTCGCCGTACCTTTTACATTCAGCTCGGTTTCAAGCGCCGGGACTGATACGCCCAGCTTGAGTATCCTGATCTCGCCCGCTTCCGTATATCTGATGTTGTTCTCAACCTTCGCATTCCCTTCTATGCCCATTTCCTTAAGCATTCCGGCAAAATCCGCGCCTGCTACTGAAATGTCGCCGATGAGAGAAACATCCTTTGTTAAAAGATTGACGGTCTGATTGACCTTAACTCCCTTTCTGACCGCTATATCGTCGTGATATAAAGAATCTATGTTCAGGTTAAGCCTGAGTTCCGATGTGGATTCCTGCTTCGTAAGATTACCGCCGCCTTCAGCTGAAATATTCAGGCTCCCGTTGTACAGCCTTGTGTTCTGTATCTGTGGTATTCCGGTCGCTTTTCCGACCTTAAGAAGCCCGTCAAGATCGGCGTTCACTATGAATTTCCCTATTGAGATATCTGCTGATCTCAGGTCGGCTGTTAAATCCTTGATATCGGCTGAAAGCAGATCGTTTATCTTCGCGGTCAGGTCTAAAAGCTTATAACTTTCCTTCGGATGACCGCTGATGTCGGCTTTAATGAAAGTTGATACATTTATTCCGTCAGCCGCCGAATACATCGAGGCTGCCTCATTCTTGTATTCGGTTGAAATATCAAGCGTGTTCTCCACGATCCCGCCAGCATAATTCAGCTTTTCTGATAAAGTAACGAGCATCCCTTCCGGCGCAGACGATTCAAGCGTGTTCGGATGAATTTTATCCGCCGTTAATGAAATTACGGCTTTCGTGTTCCTGATAAGCCCCGGGATCGTTGTATCGGCCAGGTTGAACGAGGCGTCGGCTTTGAAAACTATCCCGCCTTTCGCCACATCCGAGATCTTATAATCAAGTTTTACGCTCCTGGGCATGAAATCTTCTTTTAGTACAGGCACAAGTGAAAGGCTCTGCCTTCCGGTCGAATATTTCCTGCCTGAAACGTTCGCGTTCACGCTTTCCAGCTCCATATCAAGATCGACTGAGCTGGACAGAAGCTTATTGTCTTTCATAGTTAACGCGAACCCGCTGTTGACCATCAGGTATTTTATAACGGCTGAAATATCTTTCTGTTTGTATAAAATATCCACTGCGTTAAAATCCATCGTGCCGGACACATCAGTGAAATTATCAGCAACGATGTGCTTTATCTTAACATTTTTCAGGTTGAAAAATGAGTTCTTGATTACCGCGCCCTGAAGGTCGGCGAGCCCCCGCTTTGAAACATACGAAGTGATGTTCCCCACATCAGCGGATAATTCGCTGAGTTCCATCTCAGCCGTCTGCTGAGTAGTCAGTCCGGTAACAAAACCTTTCAGCTCGGTTTTGAACATATCTTCGATATAAAAACCGAATGAATCTATATTCAGCGAATCGGTTTTGAGGTTATAATAAGCTTTAAGTTCCACGCTGATATCGCCCAGGTCCTCTATGTTCGCCGTCGGACTGAAAATCTGCAGCTCACTGATCTTGTGCGAGAATCCGAGATTTATATTCTCGTTCTCCGCATTGACTGTTATCTTCAGATCCTGAACAAATTTCAGGCTGTTATCTTTATCCCTGAATGACAGTTCATTGTCGTCGCCTGTTGATATTAAAACATCCGCCTTAAAATCATTCATGTCAACGAATCTGACATCCGACACTTTTACACTATAAAGCGGAAGTTTTGCTTTCATCGGATTTGCAGGCGATCTGTCCTCATAGTTTACATCAATATCGTTGACCTCGAAATTCTTCAGGTCTATGATAAATTGAGCGCCTGAAGAAGGCTCTTCCGGTTTTTCCGGCGGAGGCGGCTCCTCTTTGCTCTTGAATTTCTCAATGATTCCGTCGAAATTGAATTTCCCGGTCTCATCTTTAACGATATTCGCCTTAGGATGCTCGAGAACTATCGTCTTTACGACAAGTTTTTTATCTAAAAGCGGCCACAGATCGTATTTTAAGCTGAATGATTCCATGCTGAAAAGGGAATCGGGCACATCGTTGTCCGTGAATTTGAATTTCTCTATCCTGATCCCGCTAAGAAGGCTGAAATCAAGCTGCTCGATCTTAACGCCGAGATTATATTCTTCCTTCATATATGATTCGATTTTTGAGATCAGAAATGATGACGGGAAAAAATACTGGAGCATCAGAAATACTGCTCCGATGAGCGCAACGAACGCCCCTGCTATATACAGGCACCATTTTAATATTTTTTTAGGGCGGAATTTCATTCGGTCTATTTCTTAAGAAGTTTTATTTTAAATTCTGCGCCGGTCTCACTGCCTGATACAATGTGTTCGTAATCAGGATATTTTTCCAGCACAAGCTTAAGAAAGAATATGTCGGGACACAGACTCTCTTCGGTATCGTCATCCAGGCAAAGCCTGATGTTTGTTTTTATGCTCAGCCAGACAAATTCGTCCATATTCTTTGTTCCGAATATGATCCTGTTGTCCTTTGATTCTTCGGAAAATGAGTCAATTATTTTTTTTGTTACCGCGTAAAGTATAAAGAAAATATCTTTGTATTCCATTTTTATGAAAGGATTTCCCTCAAGTTCGGTCTCCACTTTTGTATCATGCTTGAATTTTTTATCGAATTTAAAAAATTCGCAAAAAGATTTGACGGCCCCGTTAATGTCGATCATCTGTATCCCTGGCGAATTCTCATTGAATATCTTGTCATTTATTATTCTGATGAACGAGTTAAGTTCGTTCATAGGCTCTTTCAGCTGTTCCGAAACTTTTATCATGTCCTCGTATTCGGCTTTTTTGAAATTATACTCAGCTTCGCTCATGCTTTCTTTAGCAGCCTCGAGTTTTTTCAGTTTCAACTGGGCTTTCATATTAAAAAGCTGGAGTTTTGAATCAACAGCAGTGATCTTTCCGTTAATATTATGAACGAAACCCGGCATAAGAATACCGTACTGCATATAGAAATATACATCCTTAAGCGCTTCGGTCAGTTGTTTTTCCATAACTTATGCCTCACAATGTTCTTAAATGACTTAACTGTATAATATAGGTTGTAATAATATATAATTCAAGAAATAAAAATGAGGGAAAAAATTCCCTCATTTGAACAGTGCATATTTGGATATTGACTAGTAGTTATAGATATAGGACAGCTGGAACTGATAAGGGTTTACATTCGAGTCCAGTCTTTTGTGAACCGAAAACATATATTTCTCTCCAATCGTCATTCCCAGTCCGAATGAAGTCTTCATAGAGCTTATTCCGAACTTGCCTGAATCTTTCATTATATCATCAGAGCTGCTAAAATAAGCTTCGCCCATGTCGAGAATTGCTCTGAATTCTGCCTGATCATAGCCTATAAATCCGATCACGAACCTGTCATAGAATCCTCTGTTTCCGACGAATTCATTCAGTTTGTAACCCGGAAGCGTTCCTGTTCCGCCCATACTGATATATTTAAAATTCGGCACTATTCTGTCTTTATCTGAAGCTGCTACGGATTCAAGTCTGAATAGGTTGGAGAAGACGAACATTTCTTTAACTTTGTTCTCTACAAAAAAGCTGAACAGACCTTTTTTGAACGAAAAATCCTGTTCATACTGGTCAAGAGTCTGCTCGTAGGTATAATATGTTTCAACAAAAGTATTGTAGTCTTTCAGGCTTCCTACATACCTTGCGGATGCGACCAGCTCAACCATATCGCCGTCATCAGCATCGATATTTTTTATAAAATCCCTGTCGTTGAAGAAAAGAGCCCAGTTGGTTTTATTCTTCAATGAATCTATGCTCTCGCTGTAAACACCGGCTTTAACTCCGAACTGGTGTTCGTTCCCGCTCTGTTTGAATTTATAGAGCGAGCCTGCGAAAAGCCCGTATCCCTCAGCCATATAGTAATTATAGAAATCCTGATGCAGAAAGAAAGCTGATGCCGCATTTAGTGAAGATGAAAGTTTTCTCTGGTCTTCGGAAGCTATACTTTTATATTCAGCTCCGCCAAGTATGAGTTTCTCATCGAAGAATGAAAGTTTCTGGTCGAAATAGTATTCCCATTCCTCCATCCTGAAAGCATATCCGCCTGAAGCGTTCATATTAAAATCGGCGATCTCAGTATTAACAAGCTTGATGTCTGAATTCAGTCCCAGGTACAGACCTTCAACTTTTGAGTATGAAACGAAATCTTTTCTTATTAGTGAGTTATGAAAGAAAAAGCTTTTCTGATCACCGTTATCCGAGGTCATAGCATTATCCGGTCCGCCTATACCCATACTTAAAGACAAAGAGCTTTCGCCGTCTTCTCTTCCCAGAATGAGCTTTTTTAATTCATCGACTACGAAATAACTTGCTTCGTCATCTATCTGCTCGTTCCTGAACACCTTCCCCGCGAAGGCTTTTACCTCACCCGTCACAGTTCCTGTGGCTGCGATCTTTATGTCGCCTGAATAAACTTCCAGATTACCTTCCAGATAACCTTCTATATTCGCGCCTCCGTTGAACACCTTGACATCCGCTTTAAGAGTATCGTTTGCAGCAAGCGTATAGTCGGTGAACTTTGATACCGTTTCGGCACTTAATGCGCCTATAAATATTATTACTGCTATTATTATTGTTCTCATTTTTTATCTCCGCTATAGCTATTTTACAGTTACGCTGCCCATTTTTTTGCTTATCCTCAGACATTTTTTATTCTTTTCGCATATTCTGAGGTCATCATCAATTTCCATTCCGGATTTATATTCGGTTTTCTCGTCTCCCACTGAAAGAAAGTAGTCATACGATGCTGGATCTTTTAATCCTATCGTTACATCGCCGAAATTTACTTTGACATCCGAATCTGATTTTCCTGTCAGTTTATGTCCGGTTATTTTTGCTTCTCCCATGTTGAGACTGATGTTCAGATCTGATTCTGATCCCTTTACTTCAAGTTCTCCGGCGCTGAGCTCAACTTTTATCATATTTAGTTTTGAATCGGTTATTACTATTCCGCCCAGAGATGAGATCACGGAAAGTTTGTCTCCGCTTATTCCTGTTATCATCACATCACCGCTCTGATTGTCAATATCGGCTTCGGTTACTGTCGATGCGCTTATTTTTATATCTCCGACCTGGAAAGTGCTTTGTAATTTTCCGTTAAATCCCGTCAGATCGAAATCACCGGCCTTGTTATCTACTTTTATCGAACCTGATAATTTCTTCAGATTAATATCTCCCGAGAAAGTTTTGATATCCAGCACGCCTTCAAAATCTTCGACGCTCAGGTCGCCTGATTTATTTCTGTAATTTATCACGCCTGATACATTTCTAATATCCGTATCCATGCTTTTACCGTCGATAAGAAGCTCTCCTTTAATACCTTTCACATTCAGATCGCCGTTCGCAAGCGTCACTATTATCGAAATATCTTTAGGCGTGAATATCGTTATGTATTTTCCGTCTTTATCTTTTTTTACAAGGTCTATCTTCAGCTCTTTTTTGTCTATTGTCAGCTTAGCATCGGTCTTTGAAGTTTCATCGCTTTTCAACTGGACAGATCTTAGCTGTTCTTCGGTAAAAGGTTTGCTTGAAAAATAAAGTTCGACATTTTTGTTTTTGGTACCGATTATATTGGTGCTGAAATCTTCCCCTTCGCAGGTTATCTGCCTGATACTTTCATTCTGTACCGTTATCTTCTTAACTCCTTCTCCCGTCTGGGTAAAAAAATCACCGGCAGAAAGAGAGGCGGCCATTACGGCTGTTACTATAACGGATACTATCCTTTTTATATTCATTTTATCTTCCTTTTTCATCGTTTGCATTTATCTCTTCAGCTTTAAATCTGAAGTACTCGCTTTTGTCGGACGAAGCGCTTCTGATAGCTTTTCCGGCATATTCCGAATCGCTTTCTTCAAGCATGCTCAGCGCCTGGATCCTGTTCGTCTCATCTCCGTCATTAAGCACTACTTTGTACAATGCTTCCCTTACTTCCTTCTGCCCGATCTGATCAGCTACCATTTTCATGGCTTTTCTTCTGATGATAGGGTCCTTGTCCTCGAGCATCGCTTTGATAAGTGTTTTTGTAAAGCTTTCGTCCTTGTTATTGTTCATAGCTTTCATGGTTTTTAATTTTACGCCGGAATTGTTCTCGGTCTCCACAAGATATTTAAGGGTATTAATGATTGCCGGATCATTTTTTGAACCCTTGATCACTTTGTTCGTGCTTACATCAAAATCGATCGTTATTTCATCGCCGGTTTCATCTATATTTAAATTTTCAACTTTATATTTGCTCATATCTATACCTTCAAGAATGCTTTCGCCGCTTACTACAGCTACATTCTGATATGGGATAGTCCCTGTCTTTATGCCGGATTCGACAGGTCCGTTCTCATTTGTTTTTCCGCTAAAGTGGTACATCGTTGCATAGAATGTTAATAGAATCACTGCCGCATATTGTAAAAACTTTCTGCCGTATATATTAAATATTTCTGTAAAATTAATCTTTTTGCTTTCATTTGAAATTGAAGCTGATAATTTTTCCCTGTTCCTTTCAAGAAGATCATCTGAGGCTTTTTCGAAAGCATCGCTGTTGAGCAGAGATCTCTCTTTTTTAAGTGTATTGTAATATTTTTTTAATTCGGGATCGCTCTCGACGGCTTTTAAAATACTCTTTTTCTCATCCGAGCTTTCAATCTCATCGAAGACCAGATCAAATATTTTATCTTTTATATCGCTCATAGTTCCACCCTTTTTCTTTAGATTTCAATATTGTTTTTTATATTTTCGACCGCCCTGAAGAAATACTTTTTCACTGTTCCTTCGTTTAATGACATCGCTTCCGCGATCTCTTTAAATTTCATCCCTTCAAAGCTCTTCATATAAACTACCGTCTTCTGCTGAAGGGAAAGTTTTTCTATCTCTTTTTTTACAATCTCTCTTTTTTCCTCGTCGCTGAGCTCGAGTTCTCCCGCGATCTGAAAATCTTGCGTTTCCTTTGACGAATGGATCTCTTCATCAAACTCCGCGTGATCGGGTCTTTTATTATAGAATGAATAGGACGTATTGACCGCTATTCTATAGACCCATGTGTAGAAAGACGATTCCCTGTTGAACTGACCGAGGCTGTTATAAACTTTTATAAAAGTATTCTGATAAGCATCGGACGCATCGTCTTCGTTTTTCAATATGTTCAGTAGTAGGTTCATGATCTGCCTGTCATATTTTCTTATCAGTTTATCAAAGGCTTTTGTGTCTCCTTTGACCGCTTTGTCTATCAGCTCGTTCTCAATTCTTTTCAGTTCGTTCATTAGCTTTTTCCTTTTTTCCCCGGGGATCGGTCGACCGTTTTGCCAGCCTGTGAGAAGTTCCGGTCGGCCGGCACCTTCCATCGCTTCTCAACCCTTAGACCCCTGTTATTTAAAAAAGTTGTCATTTAATTTTATTTTTTTTCCAGTTCGTCAATAATAGCTTTATAATCGTAATTCTCTGACCCTTCATAAAGTTTTTTAAACAACTCAAGAGCTGAATTTTTACGCTCTTCACTTTTATTTATCTTCCAGATCTCGTAAGAAAGTACAGCTCTGTTGACCTCATCAGATTCTTTTCCGATCATTTCCGCAAGTACCTCCACGGCTTTTTCCTGATCTTCCTGTGATGTTAATTTGCAGTTCATAACTTCCGAGTTGAATATCTGACCCGGATCATTAAGCTCATTAGCGATCTGAAGAGCTTCATCATTTGCGATCCTGCAGTTATCGTAATCCTGCTGCTTATATAGCAGATCGGATTTCGCCTGAAGGAAATTGCATAAATATGGTTTTATGCCGTATTCTCTGCTTATATTTATTGCTTTATCATAACTCTTGTTCGCAGATTCGTATTCACCGAGTTTACTTAACACCTCGCCCATATTCCCGGAAATTATTAGAATGAACTTCTTGTCTCCAAGCTCTTCGGCCATTTCCAGTCCCTGCCTGTAATAATCTGCGGCTTTTGAATGATCCCCCTGCTGAAAAAACACATTTCCTGTATTTACAGCTACGCTTATCGCGCCTTTTTTATCTCCGAGTTCTATAGACAGCTGCAATTGCTTCTGGTAATATTCATTAGCTTTATCGTAATCGCCCTGATTGTAAAATACGTTTCCGAAATTTCCGTAAACAAAAGATTCGCTTCTCTTATCTCCGAGTTCAACAGCTATCTGAAGCTGTTTATTATAACATTCTTCCGCTTTTTTAAATTCGCTCTGTTTATTGAAAATTACGCCGATGTTTCCGATCGCGCTTGAGATGCTATGCCTGTCACCTAACTCTTCAGCAATTGTAAGTTTTTTATTAAAGTATTCCATAGCCGCTTCCAGGTCGCCCGAATCCGAATAAACTGATCCCATCGTGCCCATTGCATTCCCGATCCCGTGCTTGTCTCCGAGTTCTACGGCTGTATCAAGCTGTTTTTTGAGATATTCAAGAGCTTTAGCCGAATTTCCCTGTTCATAATAGGTGATCCCGAAATTTCCCGATACCGAAGAGATGCTTTTTTTATCTCCTGATTCAGTTGCAGCCTGCATCGCTCTTCCATAACACTCAATTGCATTTACATAATCACCCTGAAGTCTGTAAATATTACCCATATTATTCAGAATATTCGAAACATTATGTTTTTCATTCAGTTCCTCAAATATCGCCGTAACCTTTTTGTAGCATTCCATAGCTTCAGGATATTTCCCCTGTGTATAGAAAATTACTCCCATATTATTTGTTGAAGCGGCCGCATCTCTTTTGTTTCCCAGTTTTTCAGAAATTTCCAGCCTTTTTGTAAAGCATTCCATAGCGGATATGTAATTTCCGAGATCAAAAAATATTTCACCCTGACCCTGCAGCGAACCGGATACACCCAGAGCATAGTTGATTTTCCCGGCTAATTCTAAAGAACCTTTAAATAGGTCCATCGCTTCGTTCATCTCACCCAGATTCCTTTTAATTCCGGCCAGGTTGTTTCTGCTTATGATCAATTTTTCTTTATCATCAATTCTGGCCGACAGATCTGCTGCCATAGAAAACATATTTGCCGCTTCAGGCCAGTTTCCGGTCAGATCCAGCACAGATCCTTTGCTGTTAAAGACATCGATAAGCTCGGGAATGTCGGACTCTCTTTTTAAAAATCCGATGAGCTTGTCATAGCACACGACAGCCTTAACATTCTCGTAGTTCTTTTTGAACCATTCTCCGGCTTTTTTATAATAATGCACGGCTTCCGCGCTTAATTCCGCCTTGTCAAAGTGCCAGGCGGTCTCATAATATTTTTCCTCTTTATTTATATGGATCAGCTTTATAGATCTGGCTGCCAGTGCGTGAAGCTCTCGCAGTCTTGATCTTAGCTGCATCTCGTATATTGCTTCATGAAGCAGTGCGTGTTTGAAAATATACTTGATCTCTGCAAAATTATGCCAGAGCTGTTCATTCTCAATTTTTTCAAGGAGAGGGCCGATCTCTTCAGTGGCCTGCGGTGAACTGTAAAGTTCAAGCATCGCAAGAAGGACTTTCAGCTCAACTTCTCTTCCGCATACTGAAGCCACCTGGATGATGTTTTTCAGCTTATTCTCCAGCCTGTCTATCCTTGCTATGATCACTGTGCTGATGCTTCCGGGAATTTCCACAAATTCGCTGCTCAGTGAATACTGACCGTTATTAAGGCTGATCAGATTATTTTCTTTTAGATAATTAACAATCTGTTCAATGAAAAATGGATTAAATTCTGATTTTTCGCTTATGAGCTCCATCAGAGTTTGGACGCCTCTGGCGCCGAGAAGGAGTTCTATGTATGATTCCGCAGAGTCACGCTCAAGTTTATCAAGCAGTATCTCCTGAATTTTTACATCGCCGTCAAGCTGGAGAACGGGCTTTGTTCCGTCATCATTAAAACGGCTTGTCGCGACTATCATTACAGGATAATCATCCAGCCCTCTGCAGAGAACTCTGAACGCTTTCTGCGAATCCTCATCTATCCAGTGGATATCCTCGATCTGGATTATGACGGGATTTATCAGGCTTAAGCCTTTTATGAATTCTTTTATGGCGAATAATGTGTTCTCAAATCGGGCTTTAGAATCAAGCTGCTCGTACAGTGAGTTCGCATAATAAATATTTATCAGAGAAGCGATAATAGTTTTTGTTCTTTCAAGCTCGGTTACTATGGCCTGAGCGCGTCCGTCAGGAGAATTTCTCAGATTATTGATAAAAGCCTTAAATATACTTTCAAAATTATCTCCGAAGTAATTATTGAAGAAGTACTTAAAAGGATTTAGGCTTAATTTTAAAATACTTTCTGTCTGGAGCAGAAGTATTTGAGGTTCTCTAATATTTTTTGTAAATTCATATATAAGTCTGCTTTTTCCCATTCCGGCGTCACCGTAAACAGTAGTGATACCTGCAAATTTTCCATGTGAAAGGTGTTTTGCATTTTCTATAAGAATATTCAATTCATCCTTTCTTCCGACCATTTCTCCGGTAAAAAAGGAATCTTCCTGATTATCTTTCCTTTTTTCAAGTTTATGAACTGCAACAGGTTCAGATTTACCTTTGAAGCTTATTTTACCGAGATCAGCTGTCTGAAATGATCTTGATACCCTGTGAGCTGTCAGATCCGATAATAGTATTTCGCCCCATTCAGCTTTCATCATAAACCTTGCGGCCTGGTTAACAATATCACCGAAAACCGTATATTCGCATCTTTGTAAGCTGCCTATGAATCCAGCATATGCAATTCCGGTCGTTATTCCGGCCCTGAATTTTCCTTCTAATTCGTTTTTTACGCTATAAATAAAATTCATAGCTCTCAGCGCATTATTCTCATAGCTTACCGGAGCGCCGAATACTGCCAGCAGAACACAACCCTTATCCCCGAAATCTATCTTGTTGAAATAACCGCCCTGGGAATTACACTGAAGGATAATTTTTGATATATCATTCATTAGCTCTGTATCATTTCCTGTTTCTCTGACAGAAATAAAAACCGGAACTATCTCCCTGAATTCACCTTTCTGATTTAAGTTAAGCACCTGTTCCGGAACAAATCTGCTTAACAGATCCTTCGGGATCTCTAACTGATCCCTTTTTTCTGAAATTTCTAAAAGAATTTTTAAATTGATTACCTTAAAATGGTCAGGTTCGACCTTAGATGTTTCGATCTTATCAGCCGGTATCAATCTAAATATATTCGCATCCAGAATTATTTCCATAGGCCCGCACAGATGCTCTGAGTTTGCACATGAATCAATGGCTTCTCCTCTAAAATAATAGGCTTTATGATCCTCATTGCCGATTATTCCGAACTGAACATCGCCATAAGACATACCGAGTTTGACTTTTAATTCAAATACACCGAATTTCGTTTCATGCGTGCCTGTATCTTTAAAAATGCTAATTATCTCTGCTGCGCATGATACAGCCTGCTGAGGTTTGATGTTCTCTAAAAACACCACTGTAAATGCGTCGCCGGCAAATGTGGAAATAAAACCGCATGATGAATAAATGCTGCCTATAACAGGCTCAAACACTTTATTTATGATCTCTGAAAGAATTTCCGCGCCTTCTTTTCCTTCTCGCATCAGACTTTCGGTCATAGCGGTAAACCCGGATATGTCGAGAAACAGAGTTGAGGCTTTGAAACTGCCTTCGCATTCGTTTCTGCTGTACTTTTCTGAAATAAAATGAGGGATCAGGTTTCGCATTGTTGTCTCCTCTTTTAAGCAGGATATGATCTATTTAATTTTCTTTCTGTGTTCGAGTTCTTTTTTGACTTCGATCGAAGTATAGCCTTTGCCTGACTTTGCAAGTTCAGGGATCGTTCCTTCAAAAACTATCTTCCCGCCTGTCGGCCCTCCTTCAGGCCCCATGTCGATCACATGATCGCAGTTGACTATTACATCAAGGTTATGTTCGATTATAATAACCGTGCTGCCTGCATCCCTTAGTTCCTTAAGAACGTTAAGAAGGTGCTGTATATCTAAAAAATGAAGCCCGGTGGTCGGTTCATCGAGAATATACACCGTACCGGCTTTTTTCGATCTTGAAAGTTCTTTTGAGAGTTTGATCCTCTGAGCTTCTCCTCCCGATAATGTCGTCGAAGGCTGACCCAGCTTGATGTAACCCATCCCGACCTGCATAAGCGTCTGCATTTTATTTTTAAGAACCGGAATATTTTCAAAATATTTGAACGCTTCCTGCACATCCATGTCTAAGATCTCATTTATGTTCTTATCCTTGAAAGTAGCTTCGAGGGTCTCTGAATTATATCTTTTTCCTTTACAGACATCACATTCAACATAAACATCGGCCAGAAAATGCATCTCGATCTTGATAACTCCGCTCCCTTCGCACTTTTCGCATCTTCCGCCTTTGACATTGAAGCTGAATCGTGATTTTGTATAACCTCTCATCCTTGCAAGCTTTGTTTTCGCCATCACATCCCTGATATGATCGAATGCGCCGATATAAGTTACCGGATTTGATCTCGGTGTTCTTCCGATCGGGCTCTGGTCTATCTTGATCAGCCTGATGTCGTGATCCTCGTATCTCAAGCCCAGTTTATCTTCGAGATAAATATCTTTATATTCATAATCTGATTTAAGATTTGTCGCGTCCTTCAGTTCTTCCTTGTTGGATGCAAGTGTTTTTAACGCGTTGAACAGGCTGTCCATCACCAGACTGCTTTTACCTGCGCCCGACACTCCTGTTACGACAGTTATCTTGTTCATCGGAAATTTCACGGTTATATTTTTAAGATTATTTGTTTTGCAGCCTGTGATCACGATATTTCCCGAGCTTTCAACGGGATCGAGATCAATATGAACCGATTCCCTTCTGAAAACATAATCCGAGGTATGTGTTTTTGCTTTTTCTAGACCTTTGAAAGTTCCTGTGTAAACTATCTCGCCGCCGTAAATACCGGCTTCTTTACCGAAGTCCACGACCGTATCACCTGATTCGATGGTTTCCCTGTCGTGCTCGACAACAATGACCGTGTTCCCTTTTTTCTTGAGCTGAATGAGATTTTCCAGAAGTCTCTGATTGTCCTTCTGATGAAGTCCTATGCTCGGCTCGTCGAGAACATAGATCACGCCCGTCAGCCCGCTCGCGATCTGGCTTGCAAGCCTTATCCTCTGCGATTCACCGCCCGACAGGCTTCTCGCGTTCCTGTCCAGAGTGAGGTATTTCAGCCCGACATTGACAAGAAATCCGAGTCGTTCCTGCATCTCCTTAAGAAGCTCTTTGACGATGAAATTTTCCTTTTCGGTCAGACTCTTCGGAAGGTCTTTCACAAATTTGAGGAGCTTATCGATTTCAAGCATTGTTATCTCATTTATCGTCAGTCCGTCCACCCGCACGCCCAGCGATTCTCTTCTGAGCCTTTTGCCTCCGCATGAACTGCATTCCGCGTCGGTCATGAATACCTCATAATATGTTCTCGCCATATTTGATGAAGTCTCGGCATATCTTCGCTGGATCATGTTAGCGAGCCCTTCGTATGATGTCGTGAGGGTGCCGTTGAATGTTTTTGAAGTATATGTCATAGAAAGCTGTTTTTTCGTTCCGTACATGATCGCTTTTACCGTTTCTTCAGGTATTTGATTGAAAGGTGTTTTTGGATCAACTCCGTAGGCTTCCATTATTCCTTTTATTTTCTTGAATTCTATGTTCTGCCCGATAATGAAAGGTATCGCTCCTTCTGAAATGTTTCGCTTCGGATATTTTACAAGCTTGTTGATATCCACGCGCTTGAAAAATCCCAGTCCGTGGCAGTCCGGACACATTCCGGCAGGAGTATTGAAGGAGAACGAGTTCGGCGAAAGATCGGGATAGCTGATATTGCACTTCTGGCAGTAATTTTTTTCGCTATACAGAACTTCACTGTTCGCGTCTAGGTCTCTGATGATCAGATTGCCCTGCGACAGCTTCAGCGCGGTCTCGATTGATTCCGCGAGCCTGCTTTTGATATCATCATTTTTCTTCAGCCTGTCAACGACTACAAAAAGCTTATGAAATTTCTTCTCATCGACGGGAATTTCATCATCAAGCATATATTCGGTGTCATCTATCATCACCCTTACATATCCTTCAGCCTTCAGAAAATCCAATGAATTTTTCAGATTGCCTTTCTGCCTCTGAATGTAGGGTGAAACAACCGAGAATTTGGTGTTCTCTTTCATGTTCTTCATGACATCATTTATTATCTCATCAACAGATCTTGATGTGACATGCTCGCCGCAGCTGTAGCAGTACTGATGCCCTATCCTCGCGTACATCATTCTGATAAAGTCGAATATTTCCGTAACGGTCCCGACTGTGGAACGCGGGTTTGATGATGATGTCTTCTGCTCGATCGAGATCGCAGGCGACAATCCCTCGATCGAATCTATCTTCGGTTTTTTCATCACGCCGAGAAACTGTTTTGTATAATTCGACAGAGACTCTACATACCGTCTCTGACCTTCAGTATATATCGTGTCGAACGCCATTGATGATTTTCCCGAGCCGCTGATCCCGGTGAAAACGATCAGTTTATTTTTTTCAAGTTCAAGGCTTACATGTTTAAGATTATGTTCTCCGGCGCCTTTTATAATAAGTTTTTCTGATGTCATTTTTTAATATCTCCCTAGATTTAAACGAACAATATAAGCACAAAACTTGACAAAATCAAAATTTTTATGTATATTATATGTCAGAGAAATTTTGTAACTCGGCAAAACCGTTATACTTATAACGCTCCTGTTAAATCAGGAGAGGTTTTTTTGCCCTCAAAATTTTCTCTAAAAAAAGTGTCCCTTAGCGGGGATAAAAGGAGGATAAAAATGAAGTTCACGATCGTAATCCTGATGTTATTAACAATGATAACGACCGGCGCTACAAGACTTCGGCCTATCGAAAGCCTTCGGGCAGTCATGACAGACGAACAGGGACTGCCTCTAGATGACGGAAAATATAACGTAACTTTTAAAGTCTATAACAAACAGAAGAACGGCTTTCTGATCAGTCAGCACACTGAGATGGTTGAAGCCAAGGACGGAACCTGCGAATTATGCCATGATAAACTCAATGAACTTAAAACAAAAGGATACAGAGAAGTATGGGTATCCACGAAAATTGAGGATTATCCTGAAAGCAAATTCAGGATCAGAGTATTCCTCGACCAGAGAAAATGATCTGAAATAGTAATATTTACAAATTAAACCTTCCTATTCCGGAAGGTTTTTTTTATAATTCAATTATGAAAAACAATTATAATCTAATAGTCGTGACCGGACCTACCGCTACAGGAAAAACAAGCCTGGCAGTTTCGGTAGCAGAAAAATTGAACGGCGAGATCATCAGCGCTGATTCCCGACAGGTTTACCGCGGAATGAACATCGGAACGGGGAAAGATATCGAAGAATATCATAGCTTCGGTCATATAATACCTTATCACCTGATCGACATCTGTGAAGCCGGTGAAGAATATAACGTTTTCAGATACCTGAATGATTTCAAAAATGTTTATAACGACATAATATCAAGATGTAAACTTCCGATACTTTGCGGCGGCTCCGGCTTGTATATCGAGGCCGTTCTGAAGGATTACAGGCTTCTGAATGTTCCGGTCGATGAGAAATTGAGAGAAGAGCTTGAGGCAAAATCAGATGAAGAGCTGGCTGAAATGCTTCAAAACAATGCCGCCGTTCATAATATTTCTGACACTTCAAACAGAAAACGCCTGATCAGAGCGGTAGAGATAGCGCTTTATCAAAAGAACGGCACGGTAAAAGAAAATGATCTGCCTGCTCTCGATTATATAATTTTCGCTGTTGATTTTGAAAGATCAGCCTTAAAAAAAAGAATTACCGACAGGCTTCGTCAAAGGCTAAGTAACGGAATGGTCGAAGAAGCTAAAGCACTTCTAAAAAGCGGAATATCAAAAGATAAGCTTGTCTATTACGGACTGGAATATAAATTTCTGGCGGAATTTCTGGACGGTCAGTACAGCTACAACGATATGTATCAGAAATTAAATTCTGCTATTCACAGATTTTCAAAAAGACAAATGACATGGTTCAGGAAAATGGAACGGGATGGAATTGCTATCAACTGGATCGATGGAAGTTTACCATTGTCAGATAAATTAAAACAGGTATTAAGTACACTGGAGAGAGAAAGTGAGTAAGGTCTTAATTCTGACAGGAGCAGGATTATCTGCCGAATCCGGGATCAGAACATTCAGGGATTCCAACGGATTATGGGAAGAGCATGACGTGATGGAAGTATGTTCAGTCGAAGGCTGGTTAAGGGACAGAGAGAAAGTTCTTCATTTTTACGATATGCGAAGAAAGGATTGTGAAAACAAAGAACCTAATGCTTCTCATTTCATGATCGCGGAAATGGGGCATAAATTTGGAAAAGAAGTGAGTATTATCACGCAGAATGTTGATGATCTTCTGGAAAAAGCGGGATGCGAAAATGTAATTCATCTTCACGGCAAACTTAAAGAGTTAAGATGTGAAATGTGCGGTCATTTGTTTGATATAGGCTACAGATCAATAAAAGATATACCCGAATGTCCTTCGTGTAAAAGCCATGCTTTAAGACATCATATTGTTATGTTCGGCGAGCCTGCGCCTTTCTATCAGAAACTCTATAACGAACTTACTTCAACTGAACTGCTTGTCGTTATAGGGACATCAGGCGAAGTGCTGCCTGTCGATCAGTTCGCATCATATACAAGGTATTCTATTCTGAATAATCTTGAACATTCAATAGCTATAAATCACATGATATTTACTCATACATTTTACGAAAAAGCCACAACCGCCGCGCCTAAGATCAAAAAACTTATCGAAAAATATTTCGAGACCGGAAAAATTTGAGTTGTCTTTTTCTTTGTTACTTTCATTTTGGACAAGCAAAAGAAAGTAAGATAATCAATACTTGAGCTTAAACAATCATTCTATTCAAGGCGGTACGCTTATTATTCTAATTCTTTTTACTATTATCTTCCAATGCCTTTACAGCTTTTTCAATATCTTTGACTTTATAGATCAGATCCGGAAGTCTGCCTAAGCATGCGTCAATTTTTCTCTGTTTAGCTATCTCTCTACTCGGAGTGCCCGTCACAATGCTCCCGTCCTTAAGATTGCCCGCTATTCCTGCCTGAGCGCCTATCATAACCCCGTCGCCGATAGTAATATGCCCGACGAACCCGACCTGCCCGCCGATCATACAGTGCTGGCCTATCTTAGTGCTCCCGGAAACTCCGGACTGCGCTGCCATAACCGTGTTGGAACCTATCTCCACATTATGCGCGATCTGAAGCAGATTATCCAGCTTAGCTCCCTTTCTGATGATAGTAGAACCAAGTGTAGCTCTGTCTATGCAGGTATTGGCACCTATCTCGACATTGTCTTCAATAATTACGTTTCCGACCTGAGGTATTTTGTCGTATTCGGACTGATTCGGCGCAAAACCGAATCCGTCGCTGCCGATGACAGCTCCGTTCTGAATTATCACATTATTACCTATCACGCAATTCTCGCGGATCGATACATTTGAATAAATTATAACATTATTACCGATCTTAACATTCTGCCCGATAGTAACATTCGGCTGGATCTGAGCATTATCACCTATTGTGCATCCTGAACCTACCGAAACAAAAGCTCCGATGGAGGGGTCTTTTCCGATCACAGCGGTATCATTGATATATGAAAGTTTATTGATGCCTTTTTCCGCTACGGGAACGACAGGGTGGAAAGCAATAAGGATCTTCAAAAATGCCTGATACGGATTGTCAACCTTTAAAAGCAGGATATTTCTTTCGGTATTGAAATCTTTCGGTACTATCACCGCTGCAGCGCCGGTTGAATCTATCAGATGAAAATATTTAGGGTTATGAAGAAAAGTTATCTCAGAATTGCATGCTGTTTCTATCTTGGCTATGTCGGTGATTTCTACTTCGGGACAGTCTGTAACAGCACCGATCAACTCAGCAATATTTTTTAACGTCATTTTCATCATTATCTCCTATTTCTTCTTCTTTAGTGTCAGAACCGGAAGTATCATCTCCTCTATACTGACCCCTCCATGCTGAAATGAATTTTTGATCTGTTTATAAAAATCGTTCAGATTTTTTTCAAACACAAAGCAGTGGTCTTCTTTCGCAAGGATCATGTTCATGCCTTTAAATACTGAAGGCATCTTGTATTCGGTAGGCTTCTGCCAGTAATAGGTCTGTTTTTTGTTCGAAGTTGTCAGGTTTTTGCCGAATTTCATCCTGAGCCCGTTGCTTATTGGACCGTCTCCGGACACTTTTGTAAATTTATTTATCAGTTTCGCGCCGTGGTCTGTAGTTATCACGATCTTAAATCCCAGATCTCCCAGAGAGTTGATAATTCTCTGGAGAGCCGAGTTGTCAAACCAGCTTTTGATCGTTGAGCGGTAAGAGCTCTCTGTAAACATCATTTCGCTTAAAAGCTCATCCTTTTTTCTGTTATGAATTAGAAAATCCACCATATTGACGACCAGTGCGAAAAGATGCGTGTCTTTCAGATCATTGATAGCTGATTCTATCTTTGAAAACTCTTCGATTTTAAACACTTTGCTGTATTTTAACTTTTTACCAAGATCGATCCCCAGTGAAACAAGTTTTTTTTCCAAAAGCTCTTGTTCAAAACGGTTGCTGCTCTTTTCATCTTCAAAATTGTCAGAATATATTTCCGGGTACTTTTCCTCTATCTCGGAAGGAAAAAGCCCTGAGAACAAAGCATTTCTTGCGAACTGTGTGGCTGTGGGCAGTATTGAAAAATAAGAATCCTTCACGATCGCAAATTTATCTTTCAGTAATTCTTCGATTATGCTCATCTGATCGAACGGAAAGCAGTCTATCACGATCAGTGCAGTTCTTTCCTGTTTAAGATCCGGGATAATAAACCTGTCCAGTATGTCAGTTGAAAGTAAAGGCTTGACAGAGTTTCCGGCTAACCATTTACCGTAATTTTCCTGTATATAGCTTCCGAAAATCACATTGGCATTCGCCCGCAGATCATCAAAAGTAGCCGCCAGATTACTGTCTTTTATTTCATCAAGCCTTAAATTCCAGCCGGTGATCATGCCGTTTATCACTATCCAGTCATCGAATGACGGATCCTTTTCCAGCATGCCCGATATTATCTTATAATTTTTTATATAGCTTTTTGAAAGATTTTCGGTTATCAGATCCTCTTTCTCGAGGTTTTTTCTGATTGTCAGGTAAAGCTGAAGCGGACTTAGCGGCTTTGTAAGATAATCGTCTATCATGCTCCCCACAGCTTCAAGAAATATCCCTTCTTCTTCGGATTTTGTTACCATAATTGCTTTTATTGTGGTGTCCACAGCTTTGATCTGCCTGAGGGTCTCAAGACCGTCCATGCCTACCATCATTTCATCAAGTATGACAAGATCGTAGTTTTGGTCTTTGATCATCTTTACTGCATCATAACCGTTGGTTGCCGTATCTAAACCATAACCTTTTTTCTCAAGATACATTATGTGCGGCTTTAACAATGATATCTCATCGTCAACCCAGATTATTTTATTCACAGCGACACCTCAGAAAATTCTTTCGGAACCGTATTGATTTCAATATCTGTATAAAATATAGTTAGCTTTGTAGGAGGATTATACGTTCTTAATCTAATTCTTTTAGGCATTATATGTCCGTTCCGGGAGATAAAATAATCATATTCCCTTTTATAAACGAGATCTCTTTCAAAATACTCATCTATCTCTGTTATAAGAAGGTTTTTGTTCAGCGTCACGAACTGATATTTCTTATCGGTCAGGCTAACCTTTATCACAATTCTGTCAGCCTCTCTTCTCACAATATTTACCGGGTATGGATTCCGGTCATAGCAGAAAAGTGAAGTCTTCAGATCTGTTACGCTTATATTCAGCCCTGTAATTCTATTTATCGAATTTTCATCCCTGGCGCCTTTTACCAGTATCTTATTAAAATAATTTACTGCCTGTACAGAATCTTTATTCATAAAAAGAACAGCTTCGGTCTCGCCAACGAGACCTTTGATCTCTAAATAGACCGTATCATTTTTTGAAAGATAGATATAACCGCTTGACTGCTGCTTATCTGAAGATGTTGTATAAGAAAAATCGAAGCTGCCCGATACTGTTCTGATATCCGAATAATTAGCTTTAAGCGCTTCAGAGATGGTTTTTTCATCCACGATGCCGATATCGAATTGCTTTAATCCGGTTCCTATCGCCGTACATCCGATAAATAATGCTATTGATGCCGGTAATATCATTAGAATTCTTGCCATATCAGAATCCGGCCTGAAGTATAAAATTGCTTTTTGATATTATCTCAGAGATGATCAAGGCTGTTTTATTAATTGACATATTATCAAGATCGCCGGCTTTTTTCAGAGCCGCTTTAATATCTGTGTAATGGGAGAATAACTCTTCAGAGCTTTGATTATAAAATGACTTTTCATCAGAGAAAATACCGTTCATTATCTTTTCAGCTTCTTCAAATCTGCCCATTTTGAACAATACCCAGGCTTTAGTGTCTAAAAACGTAATGGATTCATTTTTCCCTGAAACAGCTTTATCTGCATACTCAAGCGCTTTTTCAAGATCTCTAGAGCTTTCGGCCAGCTGGTAGGAATAATTGTTCAATAGTTCAGGATCGTCCGGGTGTGCTTTCAACGCTCTTTCATATGCGGAAAATGACTCATCTTCTTTTCCGTTCTTTGCGTATTCATTAGCCATTACCTGATAAATATAAGCACTGCCTTCCGGATATTTTTCGATTGTATTGCGGTATATTTTTTCCGCTTTTTTTATTTCATCTTTACTTATATACAAAGCGGCAAGCTGCAGATTAAGCGTGCTTTCGGGAAATTCTTTCATCCCGTCTAAAAGCAGATTCCGCGCAGTTTTAAAGTCTCCTTTTGACGAAAAATATTCGGCATGATCAGAATAATATTTAGCTTCACCTAGAGTGTACCTTGCCATTTTGTTGAGAACTTCTAAAGCTTTATCAAAATCCTTAAGATATATAAATTCGTCGAAAGCAAATCTGTATGCGATGTACGGAAGCTCTATAAATTCATTTTCAAGGCCGGTTAATATTTCAGACACCTTTTCTTTATCTTCGGATATTTTTGAATAGAACTGCATTGCGATAGTTACAAAATATAACTTGTAAGTCCTGCTGTATTCTTTTTTTAATATTGTATTCAGGAATTCTTCGAACTGCTCTTTGGTCGTAAAAGAAAATATATTGTCCTCAAGTTTCTGATTCAGCACCATCGCGGCAGTTATGATCTCTCCGTCAGAGTATAATTCCGCTATGATCCTGTCAAGGATCTCCGCAGATCTTTCTTTATTTCCATTTTTGGATTCGTTGAGATACAAATATATTCCTGCCCTTCCAAGTTTAAAACCGCCATCGTAAAGCTCGTTTAAGATCTTGTACCCCTCCTCGTAATTACCTGATCTTATATATTCCAAACTCAGGCTGAGCATAACATTGTCGGATTTTGAATACCTGTATGCCCTTTCGTAATATTTTTGAACGCTTTCCGAGTTCGCCACCTGTTCAGAAAATATTCCCCATAAAAAGTCAGATACCGCATCAGAAATGTAATTAGAATAGTTTTTTTGGGTGAATGAATACACGCAGGTATTAATTGCCAGGACAAATATCAGGAACAGTAATTTATTTTTCATAATCTAATTGTACAAAGATATCATTATATTGTTTTTATCGGTTGAAATAAAATACGAACTGAACTCATTTTTAAGCCTTACAGTTATTTGTACCGAGTCCTTGAATTCAATGAATTTAACTGTTCTTACTACTGCTTTGTTGTACAAATATTTTTTTACGGCAGTAGTAAATTTGCCTTTATAAAATGTTATATTGAAAAAGTTATCGCCCGAAAAAAAGGCGGTAACATTATTTCTCGGGTCGTTCCCTGAGTAAGAGAGCTGGATGAGAATTCCGTTAGCCTTTTCAGTAATATTCATATTTGATATGCTGTAAACAGTATTGTCCGGAGATTTCAGGTTATCATCTTCTTCTTTATCAGTTATTACTATTTTCTCTTCTGTTCTTTGAGTCTCAACCTTCTCTATCCCAGATTTTTCAACTATAATTCTTTCTTCTGTCTTCTTTTGCGGTTTCGATACCTTCACGCTTTCAGGCTGACCGGTCATTTCTTTTTTTGATGAAGGTTTTTCGTTTGTTACCGGACTTATAGCAGAACATCCGACAATTATGCCTGACAATATTATGCTGATTATAATTTTCAAATTCTCTCCCTGTTTTACAACTACAGTTTCAACTGCATTTGTAATATAACAAAGTTATTTGGTTTTCGCCTTATTTTCTTCTATTGTTTTTAACAGGTCAATGGCCGGGTCAAGACCCCGTTTAAATCCTATTTTTTCAAAAATCTTCTTTGCCTGAAGAGCATATTTTTCTGCATTTATACAGTCATTAAAATTGTCGAAATAAGTATATGCGAGATTATATAGTGCTTTACCTTCAGAATGAATATCGTTATGCTTTTTTGAGTAATCGATCTGCAGATTATAATATTTCAGACTTTCTTCCAGCATGCCTGTTTCCGCAAAGCAGTTCGCCAGGTTACCGTAACTGTGACCTACCATCTCGATATTATTTATCTCCTCTGAAAATTTTAGATTGGCTTTATATATATCGATGGCTTTGGCATATTCTTTTTTATAGAAATATGCGTCGCCTCTGTTATCGTTCAGAATCGACATCCTCAGTTTGTTGCCGGTTTTTTTCAGAATTTCTTCACGCTTTTTACACAATTCAAGCACTTCATCATATTTTTGAGTGTCGATCTTTATATTACACAGACTCTGCAGAAGGCTTTCTTTCGGGTCCAATTTGGCGGTTTTCTCGACGATTTTTATACCCTCGTTTATATACTTTTCAGCTTTCTGAAAATTCCCTTTAAGGTAGCTGACTCTGGACAATCCGTCGATCGCTCTCATAACAAGATTATAATTGTGTATCTTTTTAGCTTCGATGAACACTTTTTCAAAATATGATTCGGCTTTTTCTATTTCTCCGAGCTGAGCGTAAGCTGAGGCAATATTCTGAAGAGCCGTGAATTTTTCGTTTATCAGGCCTGTTTTTTCTGATATCAGTACCATTTCTTCGTAGATTTTTATCGCTTTTGCAAATTCTCTCTGCCTGAACGGCCTTAATGCAGTTACGCTCATCGACCACACTCTGAGTTTATCGTTTTTCGTTACGCCTGTAAGGTATTCCATCCTTTCGAAACTTTTTTCGATTTTTTCCTTTTCTCCCAAAAAAATATAAGCGGTAGCTGCGTCGATCAGTCCTTCAAGTTCAATATCGGGGTTCGCGAAACCGGTCATTTTTTCAAATTCAGCCGCGGCATTTTTATAATCCGACGCTCTTTTAAATATATTTATTTTTTTTACATTTGCAGCCTGATGAACAGGGTCATCAGGAGTCGTTCTGTTTATTATTTTCTCTGTAATGGCTAAAGCTTCACTTCTCTTCTCCATAACTTTAAGCATTTCAATGTCAATAAAATAGCTTTCAAGTTTCTCTTTAGGCGACATTTTATATTTCCTGAAAAGCTTAAGATAATCGATCGCCTCTTTGTAGCTGAATTTGTTCTTTGCTGACTCGGCTGATTTCAGAAGGTAATATTTAGCCTTATCCTTATCGTTCGTATGCCTGTAATGAAAAGCGAGAAGTTCGTATGCATCCGAAATGTTTTTCGCATAATTTTTTTCATATAGCTGAGCTATGTTCAAGTGATATTTCCTTCTCAGTGAATAAAGCAGGGTTTCATAAGCCACTTCCTGTGTTATTGCGTGCTTGAATAGATATTCATCCCCGCTGGTTTCTTCGAATATTGTCAGATCTACTTTCGTCAGGTCAAAAAGGCTGTCTCTGATATCAAGCTGGCTTGCTATTTCTTTAAGGTTCTGCAGCTGCTTCAGTATATCGAACTGGAACACTCTTCCAATTACAGATGCAATTTTCAAAACAGTCTTGCTGTTCTCGTCAAGTTTATCGATTCTTGAAAGCACAATATCGTTCACATTGTCCGGTATCCTGATCGCCTTAATAGAAGGTTTTATCCTGTATTTTGTTTCCGGTAGTTCGGATTTTACCTCAATAAGATTTCCTTCATTTTTCAATCCGAGAAGTATCTCTTCCATAAAAAAAGGATTGCCCTTTGTTTTCTGATGTATCTGTTCGTAGATCTTTCCGGGAATGTTCGCGAGATTGAATTTTTCTATTAAAAATTCCTTTCCCTCGTCATATTCGAGATTATTAAGTTCAACAGTATATGAATTTCCGTTCTCTTCAAAAGGTTTCATAATGCTGTCAGGTCTGAAAACAAAACTCATACTGCCCGGATTAAGTTCCGGATCAAGAATGTTTATAAGGTTAAGAAATAGACCTGCAGAAGAGGAATCTATCCAGTGAGCGTCCTCAAGGTATAAAACCGCTTCATCTTCGGATATTATTTTTTTGAAGATAGTAAGCGAGACATCTGTAAAAAAATCTTTCAGTCCCGGATCTGAAATATTTATTTTCTTATCTGACCATGACAGAAATGAAGCATAAAGATCTGTATTTTCCTCTTCATTTATACGCTTCATCAGGGTTTTCAGCTTTTTTAACTTTTCACTGCTCTTATCAAAAGTATTTACTCCTGCGAACTTTGCTATGAACTCCTTAACAGCATAATAAGGGTTGTTTTTTGTATATGAAAGGCAGCTGACCAGATAGCATACGGAATTTTTCTTCCTTTCTTCCAGCATCTTATTCAGCAACACCGATTTTCCCAAACCGGCCTCAGCTTTTATGTTAAGAAGTACGGATTTCTTTTTATCGATCGCCGATCTGTATTCTTCCTGCTCCCTTATTCTGCCTATGAGTTTTATCCTTTTGCTTTTTCTGACATCAAGCACGGACTTTAATTCGTAAGCGGAGAACAGCTCAGTAACCCCTTTAAGCTTTAGCTTTCTTTCTTCCCCGGTCTCAATTTCTGCAACTCTGTCTTTGATCTTTCCCGATATTATTATCTCATTCTCTCCGGCGGAGGCCATCAGCCTTGCACTAAGATTTACCGTGTTGCCTATGACCGTAAATTCTCTCCGGTTTGAAGCTCCGACAACTCCGAAATATATATTGCCGTTATTCACTCCTGCTTTAATGTTTATCTTTTCGGGCTTATTCAGTTTTATTTCCCGTATCGCTCTCAATGCGAATTCTTCATTTTTCTCGGTCGAAACGGGTGCCCCGAAAAGCGCGATTATCTTATTCCCTTTATCACCCATATCAATTTTATTGATAAATCCCTGATATTTTTTTACTGTCGCTGCTGTCAAAGAATAGAATTCATTCAGAATTTTATAATTAAATCTGTCATCGTATTCTACGCCTGTAAAATTGAGGAATATTACTGCGCAGTTCCTAAGCTCCCCTTTTTCGAGCGCTCCTGCCTCCTCCCTGATCACAAGCTCTTTGTCAATGAATTCTCTGAACCAGTCAATATCATCCTGTTCAAAGCTTATTTTTTTAAGTTTGCCGTAACTTTTATCAGAGATCAGCGAAGCTATATTGATCTTAAAATAATCTCCTTTCTTTTCATACTGGTCCCTTGACAGATCTTCGGTCAATTTATTCGAAACGATTATTTCTCCCTGTTCGGCATGATGTTCGCACTCGCAGGCCGTATCTAGAGTGTCGCCTGCTATAAAATACTGTTTATTCTCGTCTCCGAGCATGCCTATAACGGAATAGCCGTATGCGATCCCGATCTTTATTCTTATGGAACATTCGCCTGCGATCGTCTCTATCCTGTCAAATCTCTTTATCGCATTCTGTATTTCAACGGCTGTTATAAGAACGCTTTTTTTGCTGACTTTCTTCGGAAAAAACACGGTTACGGCATCTCCTCCGAATTTATAGACAGACCCGTCGGCGTCCGTAATAAGCGATATTATATCTTCAAATACTTCATTTATTATTCTTGAAATCTCTTCTGAACCCTCTTTACCCTGAGCAGTAAGCTTCTCTGACAGATTGGTGAATCCCGAAAGATCCGCGAACATTACCGTTCCTTCCTCTCTTACAAACCTGTTCTTTTTTATTTTCGCATAAATTTCTATAAAATGTTTCGGGATGTATTTTGACAGCATATTTCTATCCTGATTTAATTTATTATTGAAAATACATTAAAAATTTTGTCAATTCAACGGGAAAAAAATATATAAAACTATTCTTCATAACTAATGCGCATCGAGCCAGTTGTCACCTATCCCGATATTAACTTCGAGCGGAACCGACAACTCAACCGCATTTTCCATTTCATGCCTGATAAATGCTGAAAATTTATCAACGATGTCTTCTCTTACTTCAAAGACTAACTCGTCATGTATCTGAAGCAGCATTTTTGCTTCGTAGCCGTCCATCTTTGATTCTATCTTAATCATAGCCATTTTGATTATATCAGCCGATGCTCCCTGAATAGGCGCGTTAACCGCCGCTCTTACTGCTGCGCTCTTAATGTTTTTGTTGGACGATCTGATCTCGGGGATCTCTCTTTTTCTTCCGAACATGGTTTTAACATAACCGTACTGCTCAATGAAAAGTGTTGTATCGTCAATATATTCTTTGATCTTGCTGAACTGGGAAAAATACAGGTCAATGAAATCTGAAGCTTCCTGGAAGCTTATACCCATGTCTTCGCTAAGCCCGAATTTAGTTTTTCCGTAAAGAACGGCGAAATTTGTGGTTTTTGCTCTTGACCGCATTTCTTTTGTGACTTCATCTACGCTTACGCCATATAATTTCGATGCCGTTGCTTTATGAATGTCAACTCCCTGCCTGAATGCTTCCGTCAGATTTTCATCTCTGCAGAGATGCGCAAGAATTCTCAATTCTATCTGGGAATAATCAGCGGAAATAATTTTATATCCCTGCTTAGGAATAAAAGCTGTCCTTATCTTTTCTCCGACCTCATTTTTGATAGGAATACTTTGAAGGTTCGGATTCGCCGAAGACAGCCTGCCTGTTGTGGCTATATGCTGTAAAAATGTCGTATGGATCCTTTCCGTCGGCGTATAAATATATTTTATAAGTCCTGCGGCATAAGTGTTGTTCAGTTTCGACAGTTCTCTGTATTTCAAAAGGTAATCAGCTATCGGCATCCCTTCATATGCAAGCTTTTTCAGTACTGCGTGATCAGTAGAGAATGTTCCGCTTGTGCCCTTTCTCCCGCTTTTCATGTTCAGTTTATCGAAAAGTATCTGGCTTAATTGTTTAGGTGAATCGAGATTAAATTCTTCACCTGCAAGCATAAAGATAGTTTTTTCGAGCTCTTTCGCAGCTGATGCCATCTCTTTTGAAATATTTTCAAGAACAGGCTTATCTATTCTGATACCGCACCTCTCCATTATGTAAAGAACTCTTAAAAGAGGCATTTCCATATCGTAAAATATTTTTTCGATCTCTTCATCCGCATGTATATCTTCTTTGATCTTAAACGAACTTCTGAAAATCAGCTCTGCTTTTTCGCATTCCGTTATCTTCTTTTCAAAGGGAGTATCTTTTTCTTCTATCGTAAAATGATTAAGGTAATTCCTCGCGATCCCGGAAAGGTCATGGCTGTAAACACCGCTCCTGATTAGAAAATCACCCAAAAGAATATCGAATAAAGCGCATTTAACTTCAAATCCGTAATTTTTTAATGCGTGAAGAACTCTTTTAAGATCATAACCGATCAAGGTGATACCGGTGTCTTCGAGTATTTCCTTAAAATCCGTGAGAAAATCACCTATAGAATCTTTATCTTCCGGATCAAAAAGACTCATCTGTTCATTTGCCTCTTTGAAATCTTTACTTACAAAATAAGATTCATACTCTTTTGAAGAAATTGAAATGCTCTTTATTTTCAATTCGAGAAGGTGATCTCCCTCAATATCCAGCCTCATTGAAAACTTTGCGGACTTCTTGATTCGTTTGATAAGTTGATCTACATCCTTTTTTTCAGAGATCGTATGAAAATCATATTTGCTGTGGTCATATCTGTCAGCCTTGGTGCGTTCTGTCTGAACTCCCTGCTTTTTTTCAAGATATTCTAACAGCCGCTTCATATTGAGCTTATAAAAATAATCCGCAAGTTTTTCAAAATCATAACTTTTGATGTGAAGTTTTTCCTCGTCAAGTTCGACTTCGAGATCTGTCTTTAAGGCTACCAGCTCCGATGAAAGTTTAATAATATCTTTACTGTTCAAAAGCGATTCTCTTACGGCATTCCCGCCCACCTTATCAATATTTTCAAAAATTCCTTCAATGGTATCATATTCAGTCAGCAGCTTTATTGCAGTTTTTCTTCCTACTTTAGGCACTCCGGGGATATTGTCTGAAGTGTCTCCGGTAAGAGTGAGAAAATCTTTTATCTGCTCGGGATAAAGTTCGAACTTCTGTTTTACTCCCTCCCTGTCATAGATGGTCTGATCCTTGGGGTCGTAAACGAAAACCTTATCATTAACAAGCTGTGCAAGATCTTTGTCGGATGAAAAGATATATACCGTGTATCCCAGTTCAGGAGCTTTTTTGCTTATTGCTCCGATCAGATCGTCTGCTTCGAAACCTTCTCTTGAAATAGTCTGGATCCCTGTAGCTTCGATCATTTCGTAAAGTAGCGGGATCTGATTTTTGAGTTCCTCTGGCATTTTCTCGCGGGTAGCTTTATACTCGGGATACAGGCCGTGCCTGAATGTAGGCGCGGCAGTATCAAGAACGATCGCCATATACTCCGGAGCTTCATTCTCTATCAGATTGAAGAAAGATGAAAAAAATCCGTACAGTGCCGAGACATTGAATCCTTCTTTAGTAATCAGCGGTTTTGCTCCGAATGCAAAGAACGCCCTGTATATCAGACCGTAGCCGTCTATAAGATATAATTTTTTTTCCGGTGTATCGCTCAATTAAAATTCCTTTGGATTTTTCCAAAAAATAAGAATTTTATGATGTAATTGCAAATGAAAGATACGGGTAATATTTCCTATTTACTTCTCGCTACCCTAAATCCCAGATAGAAATAGGTATCATTCGGATTATAGAGATTTCTGCAGCATATCCTTGAACATTTATCATAATTGTACCAGCTTCCGCCCCGAATGACGCGGAGAAAACCTTTATTCGGTCCTGATGGATTCGACCTGCTTTTGCCTTCCGCTGGATATACATCGTACCAGTCCCAGCACCACTCGCTGACGTTACCTGTCATATCGTAAATTCCAAGTTCATTTGGTTTTAAGCTTCCAACAGAATTGGTCGAATCTCTGCAGTTACCCTCAAAAACCGCCACTTCTTTGATATTGTTGCTGCCGCTGAAAATGGACTTAATGTCATTTTTACCGCCTGCTGCAGCGTATTCCCATTCGGCCTCTGTTGGAAGCCTGTATCCGTTTGCACTGAAGTTACAGGAGATTTCGCTTCCCGTGCCTGAATAACATTTCTGAAATCCATCGATCTCGCTTAGCCTGTTGCAGAATTTTACTGCGTCGAACCAGCTCACATTCTCTACCGGAAGACTGTCGTTTGTAAATTCTGAGGGATTATCCCCCATTACATAATTCCATTCGACCTGTGTTGTCTCATATCTGCTCATATAGAAGCTGTTAATACTCACTCTGTGAACGGGTTTTTCGTCTGAACATCCGTCTCCGCCCATTAAAAAAGCTCCCCCGTCAACAAGCACATATTCCCCGCCGATATCAGGACCTCTCTTGAGTTTGATCTTTCTTTTTTCAGCTTTATCTTTTTCGATCATAATATCTTCAGTATGGCTCTTGTGCCCTTTTTTACTTACTTTAAGCCTGTATTTCCCAATAGGCAAGCTGATGAAAGTTTTGCTTCCGACTGCAGTATATTTATCTACTCCTTCCTCCCACAACTCCGTCAGACAGCTGTCCGGAAATGTATTAACCTGCATTATGCCCGTCGGAAAATCCGGGTACATCATTAGTGTTTTAATATCATTCTCAGCCAGAGACACAGTTTTCTCAAGAATCTTCGTACTATCCATTTCGATTTTGATACTGTATTCACCGGGATTTAGTTTAATATTCTCATAATTGTTTTCTATTTTGTTATTAATATAAACTTTTGCCTTTTTAAAAGTATTCAAGACCAAAGTAGCTCTAATGTCTTCAAAAGTATATTCTTTTCTGGTTTCGGGCGCTTTAATTACGATAGTCTCCTTAATATCGGGATATCCTTTATATGACAGACTTATCTGATGCCTCCCGGAAGGATAATCAAACTCGACCGGTGTCGTTCCGATCTCCTCATCTGCTATAAAAACCTCAGCTCCTTCTGGTTGTGAACTGATAAATACCTTAGCAATTTTAACTGTAAATCCGACCGAGGAAGCTTTTAAAGAATCCTGAGCTGACGAAGATGCGAATATAACTGACATTAATATCAGGAACATCGGTTTCATTTTTACCAATTGTGCGTATAATATTGTTTGCCTTATTAATATAATAAATGTTTCGATAAAAACCTAATAAAATATTTCTTTTTCATCCTGTATTTGATATATTGGTATTCAATTTGTAAAAGGAATTTTTGTGACAAGATATATGTCGATAGATTACGGTGATGTTAGAATAGGGCTGGCGGTTACAGACCCTTTGAAAATTATTTCTTCCGCATATCGAACTATTAAAAACGACGGTATTGTTTCGGTTCTTGCGGTTTTGAAAGAGGTTGTTATAAAAGAGGAAGTTGAGAGAATAATTCTCGGTCATCCGGTGGGACTTGACGGAAATAAAACAAAAAAAACCGTTCAGGTGGAGGAATTTGCCGAAAAGCTCAAAGAACTTGGGGTAGAAATTGTACTTCTTGATGAAAGTTTTACAACAAAAAGAGCGCACGACATACTTCATTCTATGGGTAAAAAGACAGGGGACAATAAAGATAAGATAGATATGATCGCCGCTCAGGTAATACTTGAAGACTATTTGAGGACGATCGAATGACGGATCTCTTTTCCCAATTCAAAGCTCCTATAAACATGAAACGCCCTGACGGTTCGTCAAAGTTCGCTTTCGTAACTTTTCTGATGATGAATGACAGCTATCTTGCTTCGACTCTGCTATTAGCTTACGGGTTGAAGAAACAGAACTCTCAGGCTGATACCGTCTGCATGGTAACTGAAGAAATTGACGAGGATACCATTGCTCCGCTCAAGCTGATTTACGATCATGTGGTAAGAGTAAAAAGGATTTTCGTACCTCACAAAGAAAGAAAAGGAAGAGAAGACAGGCCTCTATGGTTTACCCGGCTGAATTCGCTTCTGCTTGGTCCTGACGGAAATTACGGCCTCAATTATGAAAAAGTCTGCATTCTGGATGCTGATGTTTATCCTATCCGGCATTATGATTCTTTATTCAGGGTGCCTACTCCTGCCGGAATGCTGAATGAAAAAAAATCGAACTGTCTAGAGTGGGATGAAAATGGAAAATACATTTATCCTGAATCTATAAAAAAGGAAGGCAGATGGAATTGGCATAAGCTCTACGAGTCTGTAGCGCCGCACGGTTCGCCTATTCCGAAAGAAATAACTGACCGTCCGCTTTACGACCCGTCGAATCTTGGTCTGAACGGCTCGATTTATGTTTTCGACACAGACGCGAAGGAGCTTGAAAGCATCGTTGAAGATGTTGAAAAGCCCGATATTAAGAGGCTGGTCGGCGATCTTTTCAAATGGCCGGACATGCAGTATTTTACGATAAGATGGTCAGGACAGTGGCACAGCATAGACATAAAATTCAGCTCGTTCAACGGTTATCCTTCTTTGAAATATCTTTGCGGCTGCCATTATTCCGGTTTCAAACCGTGGTATTTCAAACAGAAAGGTCTGAAGAATTATATGGAGCATGAAGATTTCATTTTCTGGTATAAGAATTATATCTCCATGCTTGAAGATTATCCTGAGATGCATAAGATAAAAAGGCTCACCAACATAAGAAAGAATATATTAACCATAAAACCGGAACTGAAATGACAAAAAAACCTAAAATATTTATCAGCGGTGTTGCAGGATTTTTGGGAAGCCATCTTGCTGACAAATTCATAGCTGAAGGCTACAAAGTAGCCGGATGTGACAATCTGATCGGCGGGTATCTGGATAATGTTCCGTCTGAAGTTGAATTTTATCAGTACGACTTGAATTTCCATAACTCCGTTGTAAAAATAACGAAAGACTGCGACATTATTTTTCACTGCGCCGCTACTGCATATGAGGGATTGAGCGTATTCAGCCCTTATTTTGTAACTAAGAACATAGTTGAATCATCGGTCTCTCTGATAACGGCGGCTATCGCGAACAAGGCTGAACGTTTTGTTTTCTGTTCATCAATGGCTAGATACGGAACTCAGGATAAAGTTCCTTTTACTGAAGATGTGACGCCTAAACCGCAGGATCCGTACGGGATTGGCAAGTTCAGTTCAGAGCTTTTCTTAAGAAACCTCTGTGAAACTCACGGGATGGATTATGTAATTGCAGTTCCGCATAATATAATCGGGCCGCGTCAGAAATATGACGATCCCTACAGGAATGTTGCCAGCATCATGATCAATCTGATGCTGCAGGGAAGGCAGCCGATCATCTACGGAGACGGCGAGCAGAAAAGGTGTTTCAGCTTTATTCAGGACGATATTGATATTTTATACAGGCTCGCTTTTGAAGAAAGCGCGGTCGGCGAAGTGATAAACATAGGTCCCGATGATGAATTTGTCACGATAAATCAGCTTGCGGGATGTATAGCTGAAATTGTCGGCTTCGATCTGAATCCCGAATACGAAAAATCCCGGCCGCAGGAAGTTCTTCTGGCCAACTGCTCGGCTGAAAAAGCAAGACGGATGTTCGGTTATTCCCCCAAGATCAGGCTTAAGGACGGGCTCAGAAGTATGGTTGATCATATAAAAACCAGAGGAACTAAACCTTTTAAATACCATATTGATCTTGAAATAGTGAACAGTAAGACACCGGACACATGGAAAAACCGAAAATTTTAATTCAGACCGAAAAATGGGCGGTTATCTTCAAGCCTGCCGGAATGGCAACCCAGCTTTCAGATGACTCTAATAGATCATCGCTCGAAGCTGTTCTAAAAAGCATGCTTGAAAAAGAGCATATCTTTTTCCCGCACAGGCTTGACAGGATCACTCAGGGACTATTACTGGTCGCTTTTGATAAAGAAACGGTCGCATACTTCAATGATGAAATTAAAAATAAAAGGTTCGATAAATACTATCTGGCGAAAGTTGAATCAGAAATACCCGATCCTTTAAACCTGATCAGGATTCATAAAAGGTTCATAAAAGTTGAAGATAAAATAAGCAGGATCGTAAAAAGCGGCGGACTTCCTTCATTTCTTGAAATACTCGCCATTGAACCCGCGCCTGAAAGTCCCGAATGTTACCATGTTTTAGTAAAGCTTCTGACAGGCAGAATGCATCAGATCCGAGTCATGCTTGCCGACATGGGAATTCCGCTCTGCGGAGATTTTTTGTATAATGCAAAATCTTCGAATAAAGATTTCTATCTTGAATCATTAGTATTAAAATTTATGGATACAACAGATACTGAACAGTCTTTTTACTTCAGTGAAAATCCTGATCGGGAAAAAATCGGCAGTGGTATAAAAAAGATACTTGATTCCGTCATTCAGCCGCTTTAGCGGAATCTCCAATCATTTCAACCGGAGCTCTTAACTTCTCCAGTTCATCTTCGAGCTCAATATTTCGTTCTCTTATGCTTTCCATGCTGTTCTTTATGAGCTGTACTTTCATTTCATAGCTTGACTGCATTTTGTCAACCTGATTACTGTAATAAAGCCACGCTGCAAAAAAAGTCAGAATTACTGATACCGCTGAAATGGAGATTATTGAAACAAAGTCAACTTCTCTTTTTTTTGTCATAAATCCCATCTCACTTCTCCGTGTTTGTTAACCTAAATAAGCTCTAAGCGCTTTTGACCGTGATGTATGCCTTAATCTTCTGATAGCTTTTTCTTTGATCTGTCTTACTCTTTCTCTCGTAAGACCGAACTTAGCCCCTATCTCTTCCAAGGTCATCGGCTGGTCCTGATCTATTCCGAAATATAGCATTATTACTTCCTTCTCTTTGTCGGTAAGAGATTTAAGTGCGATATCTATCTCCTCTCTCAAAGAGTCATCGAACAGCTGTTTGTCCGGTGAAGGCTGTTTATCCTCCTTCAGAACATCAAGAAGGCGATTATCCTCTCCCGGTGCGAACTCAGCATCAATTGAAAGGTGTTTTCCGGATATCTTTAAAGTATCTGTTACTTCAAGCTCTGTCGTTTCAAGAACATGAGCAATTTCTTCGGGTGTAGGCTCCCTTTCAAATTTTTTTTCAAGATCAGTCATGGTTTTTGTGATCTTGCTTAGCGCTCCCACCTTATTGAGCGGAAGCCTGACAACTCTGGACTGTTCTGCAAGAGCCTGAAGTATAGCCTGCCTGATCCACCAGACTGCATAAGATATGAATTTAAATCCTTTTGTCTCGTCGAACCTGTGAGCTGCTTTGATGAGCCCCATATTGCCTTCGTTTATAAGATCGATCAGGCTCATTCCCTGATTCTGATACTGCTTTGCGACAGACACCACAAAACGAAGATTTGCCCTGACAAGTTTCTCTAAAAGCTTATCCTTGTCAGGACCATCTTCATGCATTTTTCTCGATAGTTCCACTTCTTCTTCAGGAGTTAAAAGATCTTCTTCACCGATCTCCTGAAGGTATTTGTCAAGCAGCTGATTAGACCTTATCGGTCCGCCGTTCCCGTTATTCGCGCTCAAATATCCCTCCCCGGCTATTTTTGCGCCACTCCCATCAGGGCTTTACAAGCACATAATCCTTCGTGCCGTTCCTGATGAACTTGACGATGTAATTATCTTTTTTGCCCTTTAACTTCGATACCGCTTTCTTCAGATCATCTACTTTAGCGATCTCGAAGTGCTCTCCCGAAACAATGACCTTATCGATCACATCCCCAACCTGGAGTTTTCCGAAAAGAACGGACTTATCGTCAATATCGGTTACAATTACGCCATTATCAATAGAAATATTAAACTTTTTTTTGTATTCGTCGGTCAGGTTCTGAACTTTTAGGCCGAGCAGATCCTCAGACTCTTTTACAGACTTGTCATCCTTTTGGTCAGAATCAGCCAGACTTGATCTGTCGCCCAGTTTTACTGTTATGTTTTTTTCTTTGCCAAGCCTTAAGATCTTAAAATCGATCTTTTTACCGGGAGCGTAAGCCGCAAGATCGAACCTGAACTGTTCGAGATTCTTTATTTTTTTGCCGTCCATCTCGATTATGACATCGTCCGCTTTTAAACCTGATTCTTCTGCAGGAGTGCCTTTCTCGACTGTGGCTACAAGTACACCTTCCTGGTCTTCTTTAAGGCCGAGAACCTGTTTTTCTATCTGATCTATAGCTTTGGGCATTATACCAAGATATGCCCTTTTAACTTTGCCGTCCGTCCTTAAATTCTCAGATATTTTCTTAGCCATGTTCACCGGGATCGCGAATCCTATACCCTGAGCGACTGCGTTGACCGCCGCGTTTATTCCTACAACTTCTCCTTTAATATTCAAAAGAGGCCCGCCGCTGTTCCCCGGATTTATGGCGGCATCGGTCTGAATAAAGTCCTGGAATACCGGTCCGTTCTGAAGCCCGATCCCCGCTCTGTCTTTAGCCGACACTACACCTACGGTTACGGTTTTCTCAAGGCTGTAAGGCGATCCTATCGCTACTACCCAGTCGCCGACCCACAGATCCTCGGAATCTCCCAGCCTTGCAATATTTTTTTCTTCAAAACTTTTTTCAATTTTTATTACTGCGAGATCAGTTTCCGGGTCTGTTCCTATTATCTTAGCCTCGAGTTCTTCCCCGCTGTTCAGCCTTACAGTTATTTTATCTGCTTTTTCAACAACATGGTTGTTTGTCATTATGTACCCGTCTGTTGTATAAATAAATCCCGATCCTTCCCCTTTCTGGATCTGCTTCCTTGTCTTTGGCTGCTGCTGCTGACGGGGAGTACCGAAAAAATTATCGAAGAACGGATCGGATTCAAAAAACCTGTCGAATGGAGATGTAAAATTATATTCGAAGCTTCTTTCTGTTTTTATATTTACTACTGCCGGCATCACTTCTTTAGCTATTACCGCAAATCTGGAATGACCTTCGCCCGAATCGTAGATGTCCAGTAGCCCTTTATTTGTGCTCTGTCCTGGTTTTAATGCGTCTTGTGCCGAGACTTTGTCAGTAAATTCGAACTTAGCTGTTAATAGTACTCCCAAAAGAAGAAACACGCCGGCGATCATAAGATTTTTCAACATTTTCATTTTTTTTCTCCTGTTTAGTTTTAGCGTCATTTATACAATGCTTTTTTTTATTTGTTCAGTAATTTCTAAAGCAGTTCGCTTAGTTTAATCTCTGTTCCCTGACCGATCTCACTGCTTAGAAGCTTTACGGACAGGTTATTGAGAACGGTTTTTTCGATCAGCCTTTTTAAAGGCCTTGCACCGAAAACAGGGTCATATCCTTTTTCGGTCAGGTATTCCTGTGAAGCTTTATCTATTATTATTTTGATATCTCTTTCTGCCAACCTTTTATTAATATCAGAAAGAAGCCTGTCGGTTATTTGAAGTATAACATCTCTGTTGAGCTTATTGAATACGATTATGTCGTCTATCCTGTTCACAAATTCAGGTTTTAAGATCCTTTTTACCATGCTGATAAGCTCACTCTTTTTTGCGTCTGTAACTTCTTCGACTGCTGCGAACTGGTCTGATCCGAGGTTGGAAGTCATTATTATTATTGTATTTTTGAAATTGACGGTTCTGCCTTTATTATCGGTCAGTCTGCCGTCATCAAGTACCTGAAGCAGAATGTTGAACACTTGAGGATGAGCCTTTTCTATCTCGTCGAACAAAACTATCGAGAAAGGTTTTTTCCTGACGGCATCCGTCAGCTGTCCGCCTTCATCGTATCCTACATAACCCGGCGGAGGTCCGATCAGCCTTGTAACTGAAAATGACTCCATGTACTCGCTCATGTCTATCCTGATCATCGCAGAATCGGAATCAAACATGAACTCCGCCAGTGCTTTGGCAAGCTCAGTCTTTCCGACACCTGTCGAACCTAAAAATATAAATGAGGCGATCGGCCTGTTCGGGTCCTGTAATCCGGCACGGTTTCTGCGTAGAGCTTCTGAAACGACTTTAAGCGCTTCATCCTGTCCTTTCACCCTCAAACCGAGCAGTTCTTCCATCTTGAGAAGCTTATCCTTTTCGCTTTCGAGAAGCTTGTTGACGGGAATGTGCGTCCACCGTGAAATTATCTCGGCTATCTCATTCTCGCCGATCTCTTCCTTCAGCATCTTTCTTCCGGACTGAAAACTTTCCATTTTGGCTGTCGCTTCATCAAGCGTCTTTTTAACGGCAGGAATTTCCTGATACCTTAATTTTGATACTTTTTCTAATTCGCCGTTCCTTTCAGCTATTGATTCTTCATTTTTCAGAATGTCGAGCTTTTTCGTGTTCTCCCTAATGACAGTAATGAATTCTTTTTCCTGCTGCCAGTGAATTTTAAGTTCATCAGCCGCGGATTTCAGTTCTGCTATTTCCTTATTAATATCTGCGAGTCTTTCTGCAGATTTTTTATCCTTTTCTTTGCTGACAGCCTGCTTTTCGATCTCAAGCTGAATGATTTTTCTCTGAAGTATCTCAATGTCTTCCGGCATTGATTCAATCTCAAGCTTCAGTTTTGCAGCAGCCTCATCGATAAGATCTATGGCTTTATCCGGTAGAAATCTGTCTGAAATATATCTTGAGGACAGCTTCGCGGCTGAGATCAGAGCGCCGTCGGATATCCTTACTCCGTGATGCACTTCGTATTTATCCTTGATCCCCCTTAAGATCGATATAGTATCCTCGACCGACGGCTCTTCGATCAGAACAGGCTGAAACCTTCTTTCAAAAGCCGCATCTTTTTCAATATACTTTCTATACTCCGATATAGTGGTCGCTCCGATCACCTTAATCTCTCCTCTCGCAAGGGCGGGTTTCAGCATGTTCGAGGCGTCCATAGCGCCTTCAGCCGCTCCTGTTCCGACAAGCGTATGCAGCTCGTCAATGAACAGTATCAGTTTCCCTTCAGAAGCCTCCACTTCTTTTAAGACGGCTTTCAACCTTTCTTCAAATTCACCTCTGAACTTTGCACCGGCTATGAGAGCTGCAAGATCAAGCGCAATAATTCTTTTATTTTTAAGATTTTCAGGCACATCCTTTCTTACTATTCTGTGCGCTATCCCTTCGGCAATAGCTGTTTTTCCCGTACCCGGCTCTCCGATCAGAACAGGATTGTTCTTAGTCCTTCTTGTCAATATCTGAAGTACCCTTCTTATTTCCGCATCTCTACCTATGACGGGATCGAGTTTTTCCTGTTCGGCAAGTTCATTCAGATCGCGGGTATATTTTTTCAATACTTCGTATTTTGCTTCAGGATCCGCATCTTTTATCTGCTGGTTTCCCCTGACCGATTTTAACAGCTTTAAAATCGTGTCATGATCGAGCTCCAGCTCCTGAAAGACCCTGTAAAGAGCACCTTTTTTCACTTTCAGAACTGACAGTAATATATGTTCAAGACTCAAATATTCATCGCCCATATCTTTCGCTATTTTAAAAGATGCCTCTATAATGTCATTAAACCCCGATGACAGATACAGCTGAACTGCGCCTGAATTCACTTTTGCGAGTTTTGACAGTTCAGTCTCAACTTTTGAAGATACTATTGACAGTTCTATTCCTGCTCTTTTTATTAACGAAGTAATAATATTTTCATCTTTTATAACATTATAAATAAAGTGAAGCTCATTTATCTCCGGCGACTTCCTTTCCCGAGCCGTGTTCATGGCATCATTTAAATATTCCTGCACCTTTATTGTCATCTTTTCGTAATTCATGTCATACTCCTTAGCTTTAGTTTACTGTCCGAAGTAAACAAATGCAAGTATTGTGCCAAACATTGTAATGTCTTAAAAATAATTGAGGTTGTCAGTATAGAGTTATTAGTATTTTACGAGGCTGTTTGCTCTTTCGTTCAGAATATCTTCGCATAGATTAAAAACATCTTTTTCCGATATTAATAACTCATTTTTTGTAGATTTTATATTCCTAAGCCAGGAAAGCGGAAAAGATCTTACTCTTTGAGCTAAAGTATTTACATCAGTTTGTGACTTCTTGTTTACGACTGTCATTATATCCGGCCAGCTAAATTTTTCATGAAAGGCAATACTGAACAGATCGAAAATGTCTTTTTCTTCATCCCTTCCGATAATCGCGGAAATTTTATTTGAAAGAATATTTCTGATGTTATCTATTCTGATCGCTCCCTGAATTACGCTTATACCGTCCCTGAAAACTCTGTCATTGACAAGATCGACCTGCAGCAGCCCGTTTATTACAAGTCTGTGAAAATCTCTTGAATTAACCGTATATTGGTACGGCAATTTCAATTCAGCTAATTTACCGGTTATCTCCTTTATGTATTCTCCGAACAGAGGATCGGCTGTAGTGAACAGGTCAAGGTCATCTGAATATCTGTAATTATAGTAAAATCTATGTAATGCTGTTCCGCCTGTTAGATAAAAAGTGTTTTCTAAACGAAATACAATATCAAAAAAAACATCCTGTATTTCGTAAAGTTCTTTGTAATCTATCTTTTTTTCCACTCAAGCACCTTTATTACATTTTCTTCGCCGAATAATAAATTCCTCAGCATGATAGTCTGCCTGGTAATAAACTCTGTATTGTAATTGATTTTCATATTGTCGAACAGAATTTTTAGTGTTTTTGTATCGAAAAGTGCTTTTAAAAGTAAATATTTGTGAGAAGAATTATAGATGATCTTTTCAAACAGTTTCTGCTTTTTTCTTAAATCATCACCGTAAGCTATGTCTATAATTTCATCGGCAGTAATACTATAATCCCAGTAACATTCTTTGATCATTTCATTAACTCTCAGTTCTGTTATCTCAGATATTTTCTTTTTGTTTATCATTTACACACCGACAGCTATTTATCCTATAATTTAACAAAACAACGGCTTGAACGCAATACAAATTGACAGGCCGGATCTTTCTGACTTGCTTTTACCGGTTAAAATCTATTATTTTCAGATATTAAAAAAATTTATACCTGCTGAGTATGAAATAAAAAAAGAAATTACAGACAGGAAAACCGCCGGAACTGGCGTTTTTTTTATTGCTGATATTGTTGACTATTGCAATTTAATTGATTATATTGTATTACAAGTGATTACAAAGGAGTTATTATGAATACCACTATAACAGTAAGATTGCCCGAAAATCTCGCCTCTACACTCGATGAGATCGCGAAAATAACAGAAAGGTCAAGATCTTTTCTCATAAAGAAAGCTATAGAATCTTATATTGAAGAACAGGCTGATCTTCAGATAGCTCTGGACAGACTTCGCGACACTTCCGATACTGAAATTTCCACAGGTGATCTCAGGAAAAGTTTAAATGTATAAAATAACTTTTAAAAGTTCTGTTACGCAGGATCTTAAAGGAATAGACAAGAAACAGATAAAAAGAATTATTGATAAGATAGAAAAAGACCTTTCAGAAAATCCGGAGAGCTGCCCTGAATTAAAAGGTAAGTTTTCGGGACTCAGAAAATTCAGGGTCGGAGATTACAGGATTATTTTTACGATCAAAGATACGCAAACCGTACTGGTCTTAAGGATTAGGCACAGGAAAGAAGTGTATGAGTAAAATATCGTAAAAGAATTACCTTTTAACGGAGATAAAATGATCGAACTTGAAAAAGCTTTTAAACTGATAATCGAAAACTGCAAAACCATGCCTGAGATCGAACTTCCCGTTCACGAGTGCCTCGGCTATGTCTGCGCTGAAGACCTTTACGCTATGCTTGACATGCCGCCTTTTGACAAATCATCAATGGACGGCTTTGCCTTTAAGTGGGCTGAAGGCAGGAATGAATACATAAACGACGGTATAATTCCGGCTGGAGAACCTTCGGGCGAACCTCTGGAGGAAGGCCACTGTATAGCCATTATGACAGGTGCGCCTTTACCGTTCGGAGCTGATACTGTGATACCTGTCGAGGTCACAGAGAAAGCCGGCGATAATATCAGATTCATTCAGATACCTAAAAAATGTGCCAACGTCAGCTATAAAGCAGAAGATATAAAAAAAGATTCAATGATCTTTAAAAAAGGCTCAAAGATCAGAACGCAGGATATAGCATTAATTGTCGCTTCGGGGTATTCAAAAGTCAAGGTTTATTCTCTTCCTGGAATCGCCATCCTGAACACAGGCTCGGAAATAATCGAGCCGGGACTCCCGCTTGAATACGGACAGATATACAATTCCAACGGCACTATGCTTTCAGTGATGGCTCAGAATGTCGGGATAAACGCGGAGTATTTAGGCATTGCGGCAGACGCTGAAAAGAGCCTGAAAACGATGCTTTCGATAGGACTTAAAAGCGACATCCTTCTTATTTCAGGTGGAGTTTCTATGGGCGAATTCGACCTTGTTCCGAAAGTGCTGTTGAGACTCGGAGTTGAACAGATATTCCATAAGGTCGCGATAAAACCGGGAAAACCAGTTTTCTTCGGAAAAACGGATAAATGTCTCGTTTTCGGACTTCCGGGGAATCCGCTGTCGAACTTTGTCGGATTTGAACTCTTCGTAAAAACAGCCGTCAGAAAAATGACAGGATCAGAAATTTTACTTCCGGTTTTGCGCGAAGCCATCATATCTTCACAATTCAAGCACAGGGCAGACAGAAAGAATTTTTATCCGGCCACATATAATAATGATGGGGGAAAAATTATTGTCACTCCTGTGATCTCGCATGGTTCTGCTGATATTTCATCACTTTCAAAGGCAAACTGTTTTATGATGGCCGATATAGATAAGCCCGAGTATACACCCGGCGATAAAATCAAATTTATGGAGGTTTGAACATGAAAGGTAAAATCTTTGCGATAAATATTGCTCCGGACAAAAAAGCATCTAAAATACAGGTTTCCTCAGGAAATCTTATTAAAGATATTGGTCTTGAAGGAGATGCTTACAACAAACCTCTCAATAGGCAGATATCCCTGATTTCAACTGAACTGATCAGTGAGCAAGCCGAATGTCCAAGAACCGGTGCTGAACCTGAATTTATTGTAAAACCCGGAAGTTTTAAAGAAACTTTGACTACAGAAGGCATTGATCTATCCAAAATAAATATCGGCGATATTTTTAAAATTGGTAATTCGGTTAAAATTCGAATATCTGAGAAAGGAATGACCTGCTGGGAATTTTGTCCGTGGAACAAGCCTGAAGGCGAATGTCCTTTGCCTAAGCATTTTTTGTTCGCGCAGGTGATCGAATCCGGTACAATTAAGAGTGGCGACAGCATATCAAAATATCTTATATAAGCAGGCCATAAAGTGATTTTCTAATAGGCGTGAGTGATATTTTCCGTTAAGAAAAGACATCGTCCCATTTTTTTGGGACATATGGCTTTTTAGGAAAATATACCGGAAGCCGGAAAATCAGCTTTCGGACTGCGTTATAAGATATTCCTATAGATCATGCGAAATAAAAAAGACCTGATCTCTCAGGTCTTTATACTTTGATAACCCTAAATTCTATTCCTTCTGACTTACCTTAAGCTCGTTATAAACATGAGTTTTGGCGTTCGTAGCAACTATATAATAAAACTTTCTCGTATTCGTAGTTGCAGTAGTCCATTGAGTACCGTTGAGCGTACCTGTAGTATCGATCGCATATGTCCCGTAAGGATTATCAGCTGAGTAAACCACATAAGAAGTCGCGCCTGAGACCGCACTCCATGAAACGGTCAGAACCGTTCCGGCAACAGAAGTTGTAACATTTTGCGGTATTCCGAGCTCTATAGGAGCGCCGTAAGTTTTTACGCACGGATCCCAGAGATAAGATGTTCCCGTACCCACCTGTGTCCACGAAGACCCGTTCGAACTTATCCAGAATTTGCCTGTCTCGATCGTCGGAACAGCATAACCGCCGACAGCCATCTCAACAGGAATCGGATTATTAGTAACAGGATTTGCATAGTAAACTTTTATATAAATATCATTACCGGCAGTTACGCTTATAGGAGTAGGAAGATCAAGTGATACATAGCTTCTTTTAGTTATAACCTGATTCGAAATACTCCCAAGAAGGTTAGACAAAACGCCACCTGAATAAGTATCATAGACCTGATACCCGATCGTTGCACCGTCCTCGATTAGAAACGATCCGAGTTTAGAGATAGTGTGATTAGTAGCAGGAGTATATTTTACTAAAGCATAACCGGTTTTCGTAGAATAACCTACATAACCGCAAATTCCCAGTTTATCGTAATACATTATCTCTCTGTCTGGATTATAATCGATTTTGTTCGGCCAGTAACCGACCTCTGTATTGACTTTCGTATCATTATAGGAAATATAAAAATAACCCGATTCACCCCAAGATGTACCCCAGCTATTCTTGATTATCCATGCGCCTGTTCCGCCGGCCGTAACTTTTGTGTCATCCCATCCGACTATCGTAACCGCATGGTTTGTGCCTGTAGATCCGTTGTAGTAATATGTTTTATTCGTCGAGTTATAATATGTATCGCTGTAATACATGTTTGTGTATATCGCACCGTAATCGTAACAAGCCTGTTTTATAACATCTGTATTCCTCTGCAGATAAACTGCGTCATAAATATACATGACCGGAGGATTAAAATTCCAGTTGTCAATGTCAAAATCGGTATAAGGATCGTCAGCTTCCAAAATAGCTCCTGAGCCCCTGGTTAAATACGCCGTTGACATCGCGGCATTCCCGCCTTCGCACGGGCCCCATACAAATCCGTGTTCCTGTTTCAGATTGTTTTCTGAAAGATCCCAAGTCCCTTCACCTGTGAACAGCCTTCTGCTTTCAATATTGCCGTATGTCGCGAATGTCCAGCATGCCCCGCAGGTCGCCTGATTCTTAACCGGAGTGACCATATTTAGAGTCCTGAGATCGAAAACCGTCGGAAGTTTCCTCGCAGGCTCTTCTATTTTATCATTTAGTTTGTAGGTGACTGGCGGCGGAATGTAACCGAGAGTGTGTCCGTCTGCGGTCTTGGATTCCCATGTTCCTTCTTTTTTTGCTTCCAGAAATTTTATAAATTCAGGATTAAGCGGTGCTGTCTGGAGTTCCTGAGCAAAGACAATCGTACCGGATACTAAAATCAGCATCACCGGTATAATTTTTATTAATTTCATATACCCTCCCCTTCTTTTTGATAATCTAATATAATAAAAAAAAAGCGCAAAAAAAAACATTATCTTAATTAATTTCTTTTGGTTTTATTACTTGCAAAAATGCCTTTAATAAAGTATCTTTTCATTCCCAAAAAACCGCTGCGGGTAAAACAATGAGCTATCTGGTTATAGCAAGAAAATACAGGCCTCTAATATTCGAAGATGTGATCGGACAGGAACATGTCACAACCACTATCACAAATGCAATTAAAAATAATAAGGTCCACCACGCTTATCTCCTAACAGGACCGAGGGGAGTAGGCAAGACTACCATCTCAAGAATCCTTGCCAAATCCTTAAACTGCGAGACGGGGATCACTTCGAAGCCGTGCGGTAAATGCAGAAACTGTCTCGAGATCGACCAGGGCATAAGTCTTGATGTAAAAGAAATAGACGGCGCGTCTAACAGAGGTATCGATGAGATCAGGGATCTTAGAGATGATATAAAATTCTCTCCGGCATCAGGCAGAAAAAAGATATATATCATCGATGAAGTTCACATGCTCACAAATCAGGCTTTCAATGCACTGTTGAAAACGCTTGAGGAACCGCCTGAACATGCCGTTTTCATATTCGCTACGACAGAAGCGAACGAAGTACCGGCCACTATACTTTCGAGATGCCAGAGGCATGATTTTAAAAGAGTCGAAATAAATGTGCTCAACAAAGCCCTCAAAAATATCTGCGAAAAAGAAGGGGTGACTATAGACGAGGAATCGCTGATAATGCTGTCAAAGGCTGGAGACGGATCGGTAAGGGATTCTCAGTCTGCGCTAGACCAGGTTATAGCATACGCAGGAAGTAATATAACTGCAAAGCTGACATATGAGGCATTGGGGCTCCCGGAACTCGAACTTTATTTCGAATTTATCGAAATAGTTATTTCAAAAAATACGGGAAATCTGCTTTCTTTCATTGACAGGATCTTCGGCAAAGGACTCCATGCGATATCATTTGTTAAGGGACTAATGGAGTTTTACCGTGATCTTCTGATACTCAAGACCGTAAAAGACGCCAGGATCCTGGATATGACCGGAGAAAATGTAATTAAATTAGAAAAATATACGGGCAGATTCGGCGAAAAAGATATACTGATGTTCATTGATATTTTAAGTCAGTCCGTTTCAAAATTAAAAACATCTCCTTTCCAGAGAATGGAATTCGAACTTATACTATTAAAGATTCTCCACCATGATCCTGTAATCGAAATTGAATCTATCCTCCAGAAACTCTCAAAAATTGAAGGTGATTTTGAGATCAGCATTGATGATATTGTAAAAGATATTTCATCCCGAATAAATATTCTGCCTGCTGAAGAAGACAAAAAAAAAACTTCTGAAGATGAAGTAATTCTGCCCCCGTCAGACGATACTAATAAGCTTGATTATGCATATATGAAGGAAAAGTGGATAGATTTTATCAAATCCCTGACCGATAAAAACTCCAAATTGAATTTTCTTGAATACGGCGTACCGGTCAGGATCAAAAATGATAATATTGTCGAGATAAAATTCGACTCCAAAGATAAAATGTTTATGAATTTGTGCGTATCAAAAAATAATGAGATCGAAAAAGAATTCGCTGAATTCTATAAAGCAAGCGGCTACAGAATAGAATTTATTCAATCGGAGGTCGTTGAGTCAGAGAGAATAATCCTGATCAAACCGAAAAAAAACAAAACATTCGAAGAAAAGAAATCTGACCTTTTAAAAGAGGCTCCTCAGCTTAAATTTTTATTTGATGAGCCTTTCAATTGTAAATTTGTTGAATAATATCGGGAGCAAATGAATATGGCAGGAATGAATATGGACATGAGCGCATTATTGAAACAGGCTCAAAAAATGCAGGAGGATATGCAGAAATCACAGGAACAGCTGGCTATGCAGGAAGTTGTAGGAACAGCCGGCGGAGGCATGGTCAAAGTGCGTATGAACGGTAAAAAGAAAATACTATCTATAAAGATCGACCCTTCCATTATAGACCCAAAAGACGCTGAGGGGCTTGAGGATCTGATAATCGCCGCGGTAAATCAGGCTACAGAAGAAGCGGATAAGCTGTCAAATGACGAAATGACAAAAATAGTACCAAAATTACCCAGCGGGTTCAAGATACCCGGATTTTAGATGAATGAAAGCTCGGAAATACTTGAGAACCTGATAAACTCATTCGCAAAACTTCCCGGAATAGGAAGAAAGACAGCTAGGAGACTGGCTTATTTTATCATAAATTCCGACATCATCACAGCCGAAAATTTTGCCCGGTCTGTTCTTGAAGCAAAAAACAAACTGGGGTTGTGCAGAATATGCTTCAACCTGACTGAGCACGATACATGCGAGATATGCCGCGACAGCAGAAGAGATCCCGGAATTATATGCGTGGTGGAGAATTTCAGTGATCTCTATCTTTTTGAAAAACTGAGCATCCATAAAGGATCATATCATGTACTTGGAGGACTTATAAGCCCTCTGGACGGAATAAACCCGTCTTCTCTTAAGCTCTCGCAGTTGTTCGGCAGAATAGACAATGGATCTGTAAGCGAGGTTATCATCGGTCTGAATCACTCCGTTGAAGGAGATACTACCGCATTATATATTGCAGACAGGCTCAAAAATAAAAACGTTAAAATATCAAGACTTGCAACGGGTATCCCAATCGGAGGCGAGATCGAATATACTGACGAGATCACCCTTAAACAGGCATTCAGGGACAGAAAGGACATATGATTATACACTGTATTCTTTGTAATCTGATCACTTGACTTTATTTAAGTCCGTAGTTATTTTTTCGCTTTATTAAACTAAAAAAATCAACGGAGTAAAAAATGGGAAAACTGACGATCTCTTCAAGAAATGCGATAATGCAGGAAAGTCCGATAAGAAAACTCGCTCCTTTGGCGGTAAAAGCTAAAAGCCAGGGGGTTCATGTTTACCACCTGAACATAGGTCAGCCCGACATCAAAACTCCTCAGATCATGATAGACGCATATCATAATATACCTCCGGTAATAGAATACGGTCCCAGCGAAGGCCTTCACTCTTACAGGAAAAAACTTGTAAGCTATTATAAAAAAGTGAACATTCCTGTTGATGAATCGAATATTTTTATTACTACCGGAGGAAGCGAGGCAATTATTTTCACATTGCTATCGGCATTGTCACCGGGCGATGAAGTGATAATACCTGAGCCTTTTTATACGAACTACAACGGATTTGCGGTAATGGCCGGAGTGAATGTAGTGCCTATCACAACAAAAATTGAAAACGGGTTCGATCTGCCTCCGATGAAAGATTTTAAAGCTAAGCTTACACCAAGAACAAAAGCAATTGTGATCTGCAATCCCGGAAATCCTACAGGCGCTGTTTTCTCCAGAGAAAGACTGCAGGAACTTGTAAACTTTGCAAGAAAAAACAATCTCTATGTCATTTCTGATGAAGTTTACAGAGAATTTACCTATGAGGGCACAGCTACCTCAATTCTGGAGTTCGATGATTTCGAAGAGAATGCGGTTATGATAGATTCAACATCTAAAAGATATTCTGCCTGCGGCTCAAGGATAGGATGTATCGTCACAAAAAACAAGGAACTTTTAAAGCTGATCCTCAAATTCGGACAGGCCAGACTTTGTCCCCCGAGCGTCGATCAGGTAGCGGCCGAAGCAGCAATTGATACTCCGGATTCTTATTTTAAAGATGTGAAGAAAGAGTATCATAAAAGAAGAGATGTGGCATACAAAGAATTATGCAAAATACCCGGCGCTGTCGTTCCTAATCCGAAAGGAGCGTTCTATATAGTCGTCGGTTTGCCTGTAAAAGATGCCGACGATTTCGCTAAATGGCTTCTATCGGATTTCAGATACAAAAATGAGACTACAATGGTTGCTCCGGCTTCAGGTTTTTACGCTACAGAAGGATTGGGAAAAAACCAGATCAGAATAGCCTATGTTCTAAAAACCGAAGATCTGAAAAAAGCGATCCATATACTTAAACTTGGTCTCGCCGAATACAAAAAGAAATAGCTTATAAGGCCGAAATGTTCGACAACAATCCGAATAAACGACAGTTTTCTATAGCTACATCCAAAAGCCTCAGGATCGACAGAGGGAAACCGCTTCAGGAAAGACTGAAGATAACAAGCTTAACTTCAAATGAAAGCGGATCCGGCAAAAAAAAAATGGTGCTTTACATTTTACTGCTGATAATAGTTATCGCATTGATAGCGCGGTACGGACTGAATCCTTCAGAATCCGGAAATGTTAAGATCGAAGAAAAAGAAATAGAGAAGGTCAATGGAGAATAATCAGTATTATTTTGATGCGTATTTTGATTTTATAAAATTCGTTGATGAAAGGATCGTCGAGCTTGAAAAAATTCACTCGAAAAATATTGTTTGCGCAAAAAAATGCAGTTCTTGCTGCATGGACACAACCGTGCTTCCCATCGAATTTTTTTCTATACTTTCAGCTGTAAAAAGCAGAAAAATAAAAATCTCGGCTACTAAAGAAAGCTGCTCAATGTTAAAAAAATCTTTATGCCAGATATATGAAATTAGACCGCTTATATGCAGGACACACGGGCTTCCTCTGGCCTACGGACAGGATGACGACCCTTTATCCAAGTCAGTTTCTTTCTGCGAACTGAATTTTACAAAAAAAATACCCGCATTTAAAGACAGCAATATTCTTGATATGGATGAGCTAAACATTGAACTTGTAAGGCTTAACGAGAAGTTTTTAAAGTCATACGACGGAGAACTTCCCGAAAGAATGGAGCTTAAAGATATTATAAACTACTTATAATTCCTTTTCAACCTCGACAGTAGAATCTTCCTGTCTTTCCAGTATATTAAATCCTCTTTTTTCAAACAACGCGATCATTCTCTTATTGTCAGAAGTCGTCTGAGCATATATTTTTTTAATTCCCCATTTCTGAGCAATATCAATACAATAATCGGTCAGGATACCGCCCAGATCCCTGTTCTGCCATTTATCAGTAATTAGAATGGCATATTCCGCGGTTAAGTGTTCAGGATCTGATATAAGTCTTCCTACACCTACAAGCTTTTTACTCCCTTCTTCCCCTATCTCTGCTACTATAGCTATTTCCCTGTCGTAATCGATATAGCAATATCTGGTCGCAACATCATGGGATGACCATTGGAAAAAATACCTGAACCTTGAATAGATAGATTCTTTTGAGCAGCTTCCCAAAAGCTCCAGCCACAGAGGTTCGTCTTCCGGCTTGATCGGCCTCAGAACAATATCATGCCCGTCCGTTTTGAACTTATCGCTGACGAATTCCTCCGGATATGGTTTTAAAGCGAGATGAGAGTATTTTTCTGCCGGTTTTCCTATCATTTCCAGGTCAACCACGATCCTTGAATCCAGTGCGAACACTCCTTCAGCGCTTACCGTTAAAGGGTTGATGTCGAGCTCAGTTATTTCAGGATAATCAGCGGCAAGATAAGACAGCCTGATTATTACTTCGATCAGTTTATCAATATCTACAGGCGATTTCCCGCGGTATCCTTTTAATAAAGGCCATATCTTCAGGTCTTCGAGCATTCTTCGCGCAAGTCTCTCGTTCAGAGGTGGAAATCCCAGTGACCTGTCACCGAACAGTTCGGCAGTAACTCCTCCGGCTCCGACCAGTATCACGGTACCGAAAACAGCATCTTTCTTGATGCCCAGGATCAGCTCTATGGAATCCTTCATTTTAATCATTTTCTGAACAGTAATACCATCTATTTTCGCATCGGGTTTCTTTTCTTTTACACTCGAAATGATTTTCTGAAAAGAAAGTTTAGCATTCTGATCCGAATCAATTCCCACTATAACTCCTCCCGAATCGGATTTATGTGTAATGTCGGGAGAGTCGATTTTGAAAACGACAGGATAGCCGATCTTCTTTGATATTTTTACAGCCTCGCTTTCAGTCGTAACACGAACTGGAACAGTTACATTAATATCATATGCAGCAAGAAGCTTCTTTGAATTTTCTTCGGATAATATTTTTACATTGTTCTGAATTATTGAATTGAATTCGTCCCTGATCTTTTTTCTGTCGAATGAAAAATTCACAGGAATATCTCTCGGTGTCTCATACAGTGTTTCAAGGTTTCGGGCATATTCGACAAGCGTCATAAATGCTCTTACCGCCTGCTCGGGTGTCTTGTATGCCGCTATCCCCGAATCGTTAAGTATCCTGACGCCTTCACTCATGTTTTTTCCGCCGAGCCATGAAGCCAGAATAGGTTTTTTTGTGCCTTCCTGTAGCTCCCCTACAGCTTTTGCCGTATTTATCGGGTTTGTCATTGCCTGTGGAGTAAGTATTACAAGAACAGCATCAACATTTTTATCATCAAGAACTGCTTTTACAGCTTTCGCCACTCTTTTTGATCTTGCATCACCCAGAACATCAACGGGATTTCCGTGAGACCACTGATCAGGCAGATTTTCGTTTAGAACAGCCATAGTTCCTTCGGATAGTTTTGCAAGCTTACCTTTTGTAGCTATCAGAGCGTCAGTTGCCATAACTCCGGGACCACCCGCATTTGTGACTATAGCCAGACGCGACCCTTTAGGTATTTTATTTCTGGCTATTAGTTCGGCACAATCAAATATTTCGCCGATATCATAAACTCTTGCAAGTCCTGTCCTTCTGAAAGCCGCATCATATACATAATCCTCTGATGCAAGAGCGCCTGTATGGGATGCCGCAACGGCTGCCGATTCCGGAAACCTTCCTGCTTTGTAAACAATGATAGGCTTAGATCTTGCGAATGCTCTGGCTGCCGTCATGAATTTTCTTACATTCGTAACCGACTCTATGTATAAAATAATCGATTTCGTCGATTCATCTTCACCGAAATAGTCTATCAGATGCCCGTAATCCACATCTATCGTATTTCCGATCGAAACAAAGCTGGAAAAACCTATCTTCTCATCCTTTGCCCAATCGAGAACCGAAGTGCACAATGCGCCTGACTGTGAAATGAAAGCGATACTTCCCTTTTGAGGAGTATCGTTGGCAAAACTAACGTTCAAATTGAGTTCCGGCACAATGATGCCTAAACAATTCGGCCCGATTATACGCATATCTTTATATTTTAATCTTTCTGCTTTTATCTGATCTTCGAGTTTTTTACCCTCATCACCCGTTTCCTTGAAACCTGATGACATAATTATAATTCCATTTATGCCTGCCTCACCGCATTTTCTAACCCAGTCCGGGACCTGTTTTGCGCCTGTACAAATCACAGCGAGATCAGGGACCTTCTGCAGGCATGCCAGATCCGGAAAGCACGGCATAGCCATTACCGACTCGTGTTCGGCACTAATAGGATAAACGACACCCTTAAAACCGCTGCCTGCAATATTTGTCAGTACTTTTCCGCTTACGCTGTTCGGATTGGACGATACACCGATCAGAGCTATTCTTTTCGGTTTGAATATACAATCCAGGTTATGAACATTCAATTTAGTACTCCGGTTGAGTTAATTTTAAAAGACAAAAGGCTTTGATTTCTCAAAGCCTTTTTATCTTATGGTGCCTCCTCGCGGAATTGAACCACGGACACAAGGATTTTCAGTCCTTTGCTCTACCGACTGAGCTAAGAAGGCATCAAAAATCGGTACGGGGTCAAATATACAATTATTTCAAAACCTTGTCAAGCAACTTTTCCTCGCATTTCAAGGCTGCTTTGTTAATTTCTGTATCCGTCATCCTCTACGACATCTTCAACAATTTCCTGTTCATATTTATTTTTAACTTTGATGTAGTTATATTTTGCAAGACCTGTTCCGCACGGCAGAAGGTTACCCATGATAACATTCTCTTTCAAGCCTTCAAGATAGTCTGTTGATGACTTTATAGCTGCGTCTGTAAGAACTTTCGTTGTTTCCTGGAATGAAGCGGCAGAAATGAAAGAGTCAACCTGCAGCGCGGCCTCGGTAATACCGAGAAGAAGCGGCTTATAAGTCGCCGGTCTTGCCGGTCTGAATTCAATAGGTTTCTTTTCTTCGTCTGCAAGTTTCTTGTTCCTGTTTTCTACCTCATAGGTTATAAGCATTTCACCGATTTCAAACTTTGAATCTCCAGGATCGGTCACGATCACTTTGTCATAAATGTCAGAATTATTTCTTGAAAGAACAAACTTGCTTGCTTTATCGCCCTCAAGGAAAGAAGTGTCTCCCGGATTTACGATCTGTACTTTCTGGAGCATTTGTCTAACGATAACCTCGATGTGTTTGTCGTTAGGGTTAACACCGGAACCTCTATAAACCTCTTGTATCTGGTTTACCAGAAAGTGCTGAACCCTTGTTGTTCCAAGTATCTGCAGAATATCATCAGGCTTGATAGAACCTTCTGTCAGCTTTTCACCGGCATAAATTATATCGCCTTCGTGAACGAGAATGTGTTTACCTCTCGGCACGTTGTATGTTCTTACTTCGTTCCCGTTCAGATCTTCTACCATAAGGATCTGCGAAGTGCCTTTAAAGTCCCCGTATTTAACTACACCGTCGATCTCTGCGAGAATAGCAGGATCTTTCGGATCCCTCGCTTCGAACAGCTCGCTGACCCTAGGAAGACCACCGGTAATATCCTTCGTCTTGCCCTGACTTCTCTGCATCTTGATCAGTACCTGTCCTGCTTTCACCTTGTCGCCGTCGTCAACCTGAAGAGCTCCGCCTGAAGGAGGCAGATATTTTGCGATCTCGTTCCCGTTTTTGTCAACTATAAATATTGTCGGCTTCAATGACCTTTCTTTCGGCTCGATCATCACCTTATATTTCAAACCGACTTTTTCGTCGAAAGAAGTCTTGAAAGTGCTTCCGTCAACAATATCCTTGAATTTTATTTTGCCGCTTTTCTGTGAAAGTATTACATAGCTGTAAGGATCCCATTTATACAGAATATCGCCCTTCTTAACTTTTTGTTTCTCTTCAACAAGAAGTGTTGCGGAATAGGGCAGTTTTTCGGTCATGACTTCTTTTCCGAAATCATCTATCAGCCTGAGCAGTCCGTTCCTTCTGATAACGATGTTGCTTTTTTCATAATTTACGGTTTCAACATCTTCAAGCTCGATAACACCGTCATACTTCGCGAACTCTTCGGATTTAATCGTTGCGATATCGGCTGAACCTCCGACATGGAAAGTTCTAAGTGTAAGCTGAGTTCCCGGTTCTCCGATCGACTGGGCAGCCATAATACCGACAGCCTCTCCAACAGAAACAAGATTTCTTGTAGTCAAGTTCTGACCATAGCATTTTGCGCATATTCCTTTTTTCGATTCGCAGGTTAAAACCGACCTGATTTTTACTTTTTCAACATTATGGTTGACGATCTTTTTAGCTATTATTTTATCTACAAGTGTTCCGGCTTCGCAGATTATATCTCCGTCCGGATTTTCACTGTAATCGACCACATCCTCTGCAAGAACTCGTCCATATATTCTGTCTTCGAAATTCTCAAGAACTTTATCGCCTTCTTTCAGATCGGCAATATCAATACCCATTATAGTATTGCAATCGTCTTCGGTAACAACGACATCATGGGCAACATCGACAAGCTTTCTTGTCAGATAACCGGCATCGGCTGTTTTCAATGCGGTATCGGCAAGACCCTTTCTTCCTCCATGAGTAGAAATAAAGTAGTCGAGGATGGTCAGGCCGTCTATAAAGTTTGATTTAATAGGGTTTTCGATAACAGAATCTGAAGAAACTTCGATGTTCTTCTGAGGCTTCTGCATAAGTCCCCTTATACCGCAGATCTGTTTGATCTGGGTTCTGGAACCTCTTGCTTTTGAGTCCATCATCATAAATACAGGATTGAACCCGCCTTTGTCGAGTCTAAGATTCTCGTACATGTCGTTTTCGATCTTGTTGGTCGCTTTCGTCCACTCGTCAACGACTTTATTATACCTTTCAGTATCTGTTATCTGGCCTTCTTCGTATGATTCCTTTATAAGTTCTACCTTTTTCTCAGACGCTCTAAGTACCTTATCTTTGAGCGGTGATATCACGAAGTCATCGAGACCGATCGAAATTCCTGATCTTGTTGCGTAGTAGTATCCGAAGTCTTTTAATCTGTCAAGGAATAATGCCGTCTGGCTGAATCCGACTTTCTCAATAGCTTCTTCGATTATCTTCTCAACATTGGAACTTATCATAAGATCGTTATAGAATTTATGGTCAGACAGCTCTTTGGGCAGAACTTCGTTGAATAATACTCTTCCGGGAGTGGTATCAACGAACTCTCCTTTATATAGGTATTTAATATCCGTATGATAATCTAAAGCTTCGAAATCGAGAGCAAGTTTTATCTCGTCGTTGCTTGAGAATATTTTCGGATTCTTCTCTCTTTCCGCCTTTCTCTTTGTCATATAATAAATTCCGAGCACCATATCCTGTGTAGGATAAGCTATCGGCCTTCCTGTTGCGGGGTGAAGCAGATTGTGAGAAGCCATCATAAGAAGTCTGGCTTCGAGTTTAGCTTCTGGAGAAAGAGGCAGATGAACAGCCATCTGGTCTCCGTCGAAGTCGGCGTTGAAAGCCTTACATACCAGCGGATGAAGCTGGATCGCTTTACCTTCTATCAGTACCGGCTGAAATGCCTGAATACCAAGTCTGTGAAGCGTAGGAGCTCTGTTCAACAGTACAGGATGTCCGTCAACAAGATTCTCAAGAAGTTCCCACACTTTATCTGTACCTTTTTCGATCTCTTTCTTCGCATTCTTTATTGTTGTAACATTAGGATCGTATTCAATTAGTTTTCTTATAAGATAAGGTTTGTATAATTCAAGAGCCATTTCTTTAGGAAGACCGCATTGGTGAAGCTTGAGCTGCGGACCGACAACGATCACGGATCGGCAGGAATAATCAACCCTTTTACCGAGCAGGTTGCTTCTGAACCTTCCCTGTTTACCTTTCAGTGAATCAGAAAGGGATTTTAAGGCTCTTTTTCCGTCACTTCTTACAACATTATTCTTTCTTCCGTTGTCGAATAGAGAGTCAACAGCTTCCTGGATCATTCTCTTTTCGTTTCTGACAATAACCTCGGGAGCTTTGATCTCGAGCATTTTCTTCAGACGGTTATTTCTTATGATTACCCTTCTGTAGAGATCATTCAAGTCTGAAGTTGCGAATCTCCCGCCTTCAAGAGGAACAAGAGGTCTCAGTTCAGGAGGAATTACTGGAATAACATCCAGAACCATATACTCGGGCTTATTAGTTTCCATGTTGTTTTTGAACGACTCGACAACATTCAGCTTCTTAAGAATATCCTGTTTATTCTGCTCAGATCTTTCTTCCTCTATGAGTTTTCTCATTTCAGTCGAAAGCTGCCTTATGTCCGTGTCTTTAAGAAGCAGTCTGACAGCTTCAGCTCCGATCTCTGCTTTGAACTGGTCATGAGCCGAATATTCACTTTCATAAAGTTCTACTTTATCCAAAAGAGAGTTATAATCGCTTTCCGACATAAGAGATTTATACTTAAGATCTTTTACCGTACTTACGAATTTCAGGTTCACAACATCTCTTATAAGCTTGTCGAATATAAGAACTTCCTTTTTTTCCTTTACCGGAATTGCTTTGATATCTTTATCGAAGTCAACGAAGTTCGCAAGGATCTGCATAAAGTCGTAATCGTCATAAAGTATCGAATATATCCTTTCTCTGATGTCTTTCTCTCTGTATTTGTCAATTACGAACCTTTCTATCATCTCCTGTATCTCGACAACCCTTTCATTAAGTCTTTCGTAAACTTTTTTTATATTGTCGTTCTCTTCAAAATTTGAATAGAATTCTTTCAGTACCACATTTACAGCTTCCTTATTGGAATCCTCTTTGATGGAGAGGTAAAGAAGCTTCTCAAGCTCTGTTATGAATTTGTGATACTTCTCCAGATAGCTCTTCATGTATTTCTCTATCAGAACCTGATAATCAGCTACGATTTTACCGGGTTTGATAACAACATATTTTTCGTAATATATTATCTGCTCAAGGGTTTTAACGGTATAATCCAGCAGATTTCCTATCTTTGAAGGAAGAGATCTGAAAAACCAGATATGCACTACAGGAACGGCCAGCTTTATATGTCCTATCCTTTCTCTTCTTACGCTCCTTCTGTTTACTTCAACGCTGCATTTGTCGCATACGATCCCTTTATATCTCGAACCTCTATATTTTCCGCAGGAACATTCCCAGTCCTTTTGAGGACCGAAGATCCTTTCGCAGAAAAGTCCGTCCCTTTCGGGCTTATATGTACGATAATTAACTGTTTCGGCTTTTGTTACTTCACCCTTGCTGGTTTTCAAAACTTCATCGCTTGATAAAAGTTTTATCGAGAACTTTGAAAAGGCTTTATGAAGAACATCTCTTTGGCGCAATCTTGGCATTATTAACTCCTGTTTGTTTGTACCGATTGAGTTTTTTAGTTTTCCTTATAGCCGCCGGTTTATTCCAGCTTGACATCAAGGTTCAAACCGTAAAGCTCTTTGATCAGCACGTTGAAAGCTTCCGGTATTCCCGGTTTAGGAATTTCTAGTCCTTTTACTATGGCTTCATAAACTTTGGTCCTTCCGTTCACATCGTCGGACTTGTAAGTTAACATTTCCTGCAGAATGTGTACTGCCCCGTATGCTTCAAGAGCCCATACTTCCATCTCGCCGAAACGCTGACCTCCGAACTGTGCTTTACCTCCCAGAGGCTGCTGCGTAATAAGCGAATATGGTCCTATGGACCTTGCATGAAGTTTGTCTTCAACAAGATGAGACAGTTTCAGCATATAGGTTACACCGACAGTGATCTCCTGGTGGAATTTCTCACCGGTCTGACCATCGTAAAGCACGGTTTTTCCCGATGAGGGAAGTTTAGCTTCCTTAAGTTTTTTCTTTACGTCCTCAAGTGTAGCTCCGTCAAATACAGGTGTAGCATATTTCTCTCCCAAAGATCTTCCTGCCCAACCAAGGTTGGTCTCGAAGATCTGTCCCGGATTCATCCTTGAAGGCACACCCAGCGGGTTTAGAATTATATCGACCGGAGTACCGTCTTCCATATAGGGAAGATCCTCTATCGGCACTATCCTTGAAACAATACCTTTGTTTCCGTGTCTGCCGGCCATCTTGTCGCCTATCTGGATCTTTCTTTTCTTTGCAATATACACTTTGACAAGCTGGATAATCCCCGGTGGAAGTTCATCGCCGTAAAGCATTCTCTGCCTGTCTCTCTGGTAATCCACATTCAGCTGATCCACGATCATCGAATAATTGGTGATTATTTCTGTAATTTTTTCGTTGATCTCATCGTTGTCTGTCCACTCTGTAGAAATGTTCGAATCTTCAATATTAAGCTTTAAAAAAGTTTTAGGAGTTACTTTATCGCCTTTTCCGAGAACAACTACTCTTGTTCCTTTTTCCTTCTGGAGACAGACGACATCGCATAAAATAGTTTTGTCCTTCAAAAGAGCATAAAGTTCGCCTGATCTTTCTTCTTCAAGCAGAGCAAGGTCATCATCGTATTTTTTCTTAAGTTTTTTCATGTCGTCTTTCTCTTTGCTCTTCCTTGCCGCATCCTTTTTCTTTCTTGAGAAGACTTTTGTTTCGATAACGATACCCTTATCTCCGGGAGGTACTTTCAATGAGGCATCCTTAACTTCTCCGGCTTTCTCACCGAAAATAGCTTTGAGAAGTTTGTCTTCGGGTGTGAGGTTCACTTCTCCTTTAGGAGTTACTTTTCCAACCAGTATATCGCCGGGATAGACTTCTGCCCCTATCCTTATAATTCCGCCGTCATTCAGATTTTTAGTTGCTTCCTCGCTGACATTAGGGATCTCTCTTGTAAGTTCTTCCTCGCCCCTTTTTGTCTCTTTTACGCTTGTTTCATACTCTTTGATGTGAAGAGAAGTGAATACATCCTCTTTTACCATGCGTTCACTTAGAATGATAGCATCTTCAAAATTATAACCTCTCCATGACATATAGGCTACAAGGACATTCTTTCCTAAAGCAAGCTCTCCGTTATCCGTAGCAGCGCCGTCGGCAAGAATATCTCCGGGCTTTACCTTATCTCCTGCATTGACGATTGGGACATGATTAACGCAGGTATCCTGATTCGTACGGAAAAACTTTACGAATTTATAATAAACTTCATCCGGATCCTTCGGATCTTTCTTTTTAGTTACTTTTACAAGACATCCTTTTGCATCTATGCTTGCTACAACGCCTTCCACTGTTGATTCTACCATAGCCTTGGAATCAAGAGCGATCTTGCTCTCCATACCGGTACCTACTATAGGCGCTTCAGTCTGAAGTAACGGAACAGCCTGTCTCTGCATATTCGATCCCATCAGCGCTCTGTTTGCATCATCGTTCTCGAGGAACGGAATAAGATTAGCAGCAGCAGATACTACCTGGGTCGGTGAGCAGTCCATATAATTTATCTTGTCGCTGGTTTCGACTGGAAAATCACCTCTGTACCTTGTAAGGATAGTATCCGGCGTAACAAAATTCCCTTTATCGTCGATAGGCGCATTCGCCTGAGCTATGATATTTCTGTCTTCTTCATCGGCAGTAAGAAATTCAATTTCATTCGTAACCTTTCCCTTTTTAACCTTTCTGTAGGGAGTTTCGATAAACCCCATATCGTTAACTTTCGCATAAGTAGCGAGAGAAGATATCAGACCGATGTTCGGTCCTTCTGGAGTTTCTATCGGACAAAGACGGCCGTAATGCGTATAGTGAACGTCCCTGACCTCAAAACCCGCCCTGTCCCTTGTCAGACCTCCTGCTCCGAGAGCGGACAATCTTCTTTTATGTGTTATCTCCGCCAGAGGATTTACCTGATCCATGAACTGAGAAAGCTGGTTGGTTCCGAAAAATGCGTTCAGTACGCTTGAAAGTGTTTTTATATTAATAAGGTCCGCAATAGCCAGTTCTTCTTCAGGTTTAGCCAGCGACATTCTTTCCTTGATAGTCCTGCTCATTCTTGATAAAGCTATACCGAACTGATTTGCAAGCTGTTCGCCAACCGTTTTGATCCTTCTGTTACCAAGATGGTCAATATCATCAACGATCTTTTTCCCGTTCTTAATCTCAAGGACTTCCTGTACAATAGAGATCACATCAAAATCGGTGATAAGCACTGTATTCAGGTAAGTTTCCTTAATCATTCCGAGAATGTCCTTCTTATCCGTATCTTTAGATTTCTCAAGCGATTTTATTACTTTTTCAAGAGGGAACATCTGGTAGTTGTCGCCTGAAACCTTTAGCCTGATCATTTTTTTCTTGTTAACTTTTTTAAAATAAGTCAGAAGAGCATCTGTTCTGTGGTCCATTTTCTGGTTAATCCTGTACCTTCCGACATCGCCGAGATCGTATCTCTTGTCATCGAAGAACATTCTTTCAAAATGCTTTCTTGCGGTTTCGATATCTGGAGCTTCAGTTGATCTAAGCTGCTCATATATATACATCAGAGCGTCATCCTGGTTTGCTGTTATGTCCTTGCTCAGAGTATTGTAGATCAGATTAAATTTCAGCCTTTCTTTAGGCTTTACTATGGTTACAGCCGCAATTTCGTTGTCGTAAAGAAGATCAAGTTGCTGTGCAGTCAGCTTAGTCCCTGTGGGAAGTATCATTGGTCCCGACTGGCCTTTTTCAGTTGATTTCACATTGCTGAGCACGATCTCTTTAAACAATATTTTTCCTGCGAGTTCAGGAATATTTTTTTTATTCAGTTTGATCTTTTCAAAAAGGTCGAACATGCCGTAGATCTCTTCATTTGAAGAAAATCCCATCGCCCTTAAAAAGATCGTTACGGGAAATTTCTTCTTTCTGTCGATGTAAACCTGGATCGAATCATTTATCGTAGTCTCGAACTCAAGCCATGATCCTCTGAAGGGTATGATCTTTGCCGAAAAAAGAGTTGTTGAGTTTGGATGTACTCTTGAAGAAAAGAAAGCACCCGGCGATCTATGAAGCTGTGTAACGATCACCCTTTCAGCTCCGTTTATGATAAAAGTTCCCTTAGGACTCATCATCGGTACAGTTCCAAAATATGTTTCGGATTCTATTGTCTGCTGATACTCATCCGAATTGTCAGCTTTTTTCGAAAGCCTTAATCTTACTTTTAATGGAGCACTATAGGTTGCACCGATCTCCTGGCATTCAACTACAGAGTATTTAGGCTGACCGACAGAATAATCTATGTATTCCAGTAAATATCTTTCTCTTGTATCTGTGATGGGAAAAGTGTTCTTGAATGACTGATGAAGACCTGAATTTCTTTTCTTGTGACCTTTGATGCTTTTCTGTATAAAAACATCAAAAGATGACAATTGTAGCTCAAGAAGATTCGGCATCTCCAAAACCCCTGGGATTCTGGAAAATGAAATTCTTTTGCTGGATTCGTTCTTTTTCAAATTTAGTCCTCCTGCTATTTTTGATTTAAATTAAAGGACTTTCGCGTATAAATAAAAAAAAGCCTGATACAAACTCTGATTTCGTTATACTTGGCTTTGATTTAATGAACATTTCACGCTCGATTTAATATTTACGACCAATAGGACAACTGCCTTAAAAATATACACACTTTAATTAAGACAGAAAAAGTTATTCCCGATATTCGAGAATAACTTTCCCTAATTAAAGGCTTATACCTGAAAATCTATTACTTAAGATCAGCTTGTCCGCCTGCTTCTTCGATTTGAGCTTTCATTTTGAGAGCTTCTTCTTTCGGAACTGATTCTTTCACAGTACTTGGACATTTGTCAACAAGGTCTTTAGCTTCTTTCAGTCCCAAGCCGGTCATCTCTCTGATCACTTTGATCACCTGAATTTTCTTATCTCCGGAAGAAATAAGCTCAACATTAAATTCAGTCTTTTCTTCTACCTGAGCAGTTTCAGCTGCAGCTGCCGGTCCGGCCATCATGGTAGGTGCGGCTGCTGTAACTCCGAATTTTTCTTCGATCGCTTTTACAAGCTCTGACAGCTCCATTGCCGTCATTTTTTCCAGTTTACTTAATATTTCTTGCACGAATGCCTCCGATACGATTTTATTTTAATTTACATTTTTTCTTTTGCTGTTTTTAGCGCGTCTAGTGTCCTGGCCAGTTTTGCCATAGGTTCGTTAAGAACGCTTGCTATCATAGACAATAGAGTATTCTTTGACGGCAGATCCTTGATAACAGACATTTTAGCTGCCGGATAGAATTCATTCTCGAACAAACATCCTTTGATGATCAGCTTTTCGTTCTTTTTTGCAAAATCGAAAAGGATCTTTGCCGGAGCTGAAGGATCTTCATAAGCGAAAGTAAGCGAGTTAGGACCTTTTAGTATCTTTGAAAATTCATCGCTGAATTTTGTTCCTTCAAGCGCTTTGTTAACCAAGGTGTTCTTAAATACTTTCATCTCAGCTTTCGTTCCTCTGAGCTCTTTTCTCAGGTGAGATATTTTCTCAACATCAATTCCATCGTATCTGGTTACATAGAACGCGGAAGCAGAATGCAATTTCGTCTTTATCTCATCAATTACTTTTTGCTTCTCCAGAACTTGTTGTTTTACGATTGTTGCTTCAGTCATTTTTTTTCTCCGATAATGTTGTTTCCGCTGTACCGGTACTAACCGATCTGAGCTGTCGTCAGCGAGTTTCTGTCAATTTCGTAACCTAGACCCATTGTTGATGTTAAAGTTACCTTTTTAATGTAAGTACCTTTAGCTGCGCTGGGTTTCAGCGCGATTATTCTTTTTATGAATTCCATAAGGTTCTCTTCTATCTGCGTTTCGGTAAAGGACGCTTTTCCGATACCTACATGAACGATACCTGTTTTTTCAGTTCTGAAATCTATTTTTCCAGCCTTGACTTCCTTTACCGCCTGAGCCACATCATTGGTAACAGTACCGCTTTTGGGGTTAGGCATAAGCCCTCTCGGTCCTAATACTTTTCCAAGACGACTGATCTTTGCCATCATATCTGGTGTAGCTATAACAACATCAATGTCGCTCCAGCCCTCCATGATCTTGTTCATATATACTTCAAAACCTGCAAAGTCGGCACCCGCTTCAAGGGCTTCTTTGGCTTTCTCTTCCATTGCAAATACAAGAACTCTTACTGTTTTTCCAGTACCGTGAGGCAAGGATACTACGCCTCTGACTATCTGATCAGCGTGTTTGGGATCTACTCCCAGATTAACTGCAACCTCAATTGTCTCGTCAAACTTTGCCGTAGCGTTTGTCTTGCAGTATCTGACAGCGTCTTTTATCTGAAGACCCTTTCTGTCCTTAACCGCTTCGAGCATTTTGGTCATTCTTTTTGTTTTTTTCATCTCTTCCCCGTGTAAATCATTTTTATGTTATTTAAATGATCTGCGCTCCGGCTATAGCGCGCTTTTCATTTATTTTTTTACTGTCACACCCATGCTTCTGCAGGTTCCGGCTATAATAAGCTTTGCAGCTTCCACATCGTTGGCATTTAGATCTTCCATCTTTTTCTTTGCTATCTCTTCGAGCTGATCCTGAGTGATAACACCGACTTTTTTCACATTCGGTTCCGGCGAACCTTTTTCAAGCTTCAAAGCCTTTCTGATGAGCATTGACGCCGGAGGGGTTTTCATTATGAATGTAAAAGATTTATCCTGATAAACCGTTATTACCACAGGAATAATATCGCCCTTTTTATCCTGAGTTCTGGCGTTAAATGTTTTACAGAATTCCATAATATTTACACCCTTCTGGCCGAGAGCCGGTCCTACCGGCGGAGCCGGTGTCGCAACTCCTGCGGGTAACTGAAGCTTTATGAATCCTATTATCTTCTTTGCCATATTCTGCGCCTTCTATTTTTTAATTACTTTTATTCGTATTTTACCTGAAGGAAATCCAGATCTACAGGTGTGCTTCTTCCGAAGATCGTAACCATTACCTTCAACCTTTGTTTCTCTTCATTTATTTCGCTTATAGTTCCGGAGAAATCCGTAAACGGCCCGTCAACTATTTTTACGAAGTCACCCACTTTATAAATATTTTCCACCTTTTCTTTTCCCAAAGAAGCTTTTGCTTTTTCGAGCATCCTTTCCACTTCCCTCTTTGACAATTCCTGAGGTTTGTTTTTGGGACCGACAAAATTCAACACTTTTGAATTGCTTAACAGAAAATGTTCGATCGTCCTGCTCAGGTGGCAACTTATAAAAACATATCCGGGGTAAAAAAGCCTGAGCTTCTTTACTTTTTTGCCATTCCTCATCTGAACAACTTCTTCGGATGGAACAAAAACTTCAGGAATTTCATTGCTGTAGCCTAACCTTTCGATTTCGCTTTCAAGAAACTCTTTTGTTCTTACCTCTTCTCCGGTTAAAACATGCAGTATGTACCAATTAGCGCTCAATTGAATTTCCCGCTTTAATTTACTTTAATTTATGAAGTAGCCTATGAGCCAGTTCAGTATCTGATCCGAAAAGAAAATGAAAGCTGTAAGAACGAGCGACAGGCCTATGACGATCTTCGTTGAACCCCATACTTCAGGCTTACTCGGCCATGACATAAGCTTCATCTCTTTTACAGTGGAGTTAAAATACTCGATTATTTTCTTCATCACGACTCCCGTTTATCTTAGCAGGCGTTGAGGGATTCGAACCCCCGACACTCGGTTTTGGAGACCGATGCTCTAGCCGGGCTGAGCTAAACGCCTGTTAGTTAATTATTTTGTCTCTTTGTGCATTGTATGTTTTCTGCAGAATTTACAGAACTTCTTAAACTCCACCCTGCCCGAATGTTTCGATTTATTTTTGTCTGTGTTATAATTCTTTCTTTTGCAGTCTCCGCATGCCAATATGACCATATCACGCATTTTATGCTCCATTTCTTTTATTTCAACATGCTTACTAGCAGACTTGAACTGCTGACCTCTTCCTTACCAAGGAAGTGCTCTACCGCCTGAGCTAAGTAAGCTTATTTTTAATAAAAAGAGCAAGCTGTTATTTCAAGCTTGCTGCTTTTTACAAGAGCGGGAGACGAGACTCGGACTCGCGACCCTCAGCTTGGAAGGCTGATGCTCTACCAACTGAGCTACTCCCGCTTGTTGTGGGCCAGGATGGGTTCGAACCACCGTAAGCTTACGCTAGCAGATTTACAGTCTGCCTCCTTTAGCCGCTCGGACACTGACCCACAAAATGCTAATAGAGGGACTTGAACCCCCGACCGGCTGATTACAAATCAGCTGCTCTAGCCAACTGAGCTACATTAGCATAAATCCGGACAGCAAAGATATCAAATATTTTATATGAAGTCAAGAATTATTTTCGGGGTTTTTTAAATATTTCAGCTATGTTTATTTTTTTCTGATGATTTTTTTATAGATTTTATTTCTGTATTCAATTACAACTTCATTGTTAAAGGATATTATTTTCAATTCATCTGACGATACCGAGATTTTTTTTCTGATCTTATCGATATTAACATCTTCACCATTTTTTTTTTGCATAAAGATCATAGTTTCAACTATATCTGCATATTTTTGACCCTTTGCGCTAAAATGTACGGCATTTTTTTTCAGGTTAATAAAAAAGGCTGATGCGGACAATGTCAAAAGGATTGCCACCAAACCAGATTTTAAATATCTCATCAGCTTAGGATAATGACCGGGGACTGCGGTCTTATTCACTTTTTCTTCTTCATTTTTCATCAGTCTGGATTGAAGTTCCTCCAGATCTTTTCTTGACTTTTCTTTATCAAAAAAACTTTTTAATTCGTCTAATACCGCTTTTACAAGCTGTCCCTCAGAATTTTCGATAGTTTTAATAAGATTATAAATCATTTCTTTCTTTTCAGCTTTCTTATGTTCTATCCCGAAACTGTCAAAATTAAGCTTATCAAGATGTCCTGTTCTATTCGATTCCTCTATTAATTCTTCCATTTTTTCTTTTAAGATGATCCAGTCCTCAATCCATACAGAAGTTTTAAGCTTTTTCAGTTCTTTCTTCAGGTTATTTGATATCACTAACCTCTTTTCTCCCACTATCTCAGTCAACATGAATTCAGCCATATTCAGTATTTCTTCTGCTTCTTCAAAAGAATCAAAATCCTGACTCAGCAGGATATACTCTACATTTTCGAATTGTTCTTCGATAGAATAGGCTTCTTTATTGGAGAAATACGGTTTTAATCTCGCAAAAGACTTCTTTACAGGTTCAAATCTTTCTATAATAACCTTATAATATTTTTGAAAGTTCTCTTCGTTTTTTATGAAGGTTTCTTCAAGAGCTTTTAAATCATTACTCCTTATCAAAACAGATATCAGACTTTCTGAAAAAAGATTTTTCTTGATCTTATTAAGTTTAGTGTGGAACTCAACTCTTAGTTTTTTATCTACCAGATGGCTATTTTCAATATAATCCTGAATGATTGTCTCAGCCGATAAAAGCTTACTTTTTGACTGCGAATTTACATAATAGCTTTTTTCTTCAAGCAGTTCTTCAATATCTTTAAAAAGCCTATCTATTCTAGATTCAAAATCTGTCAACGGTTTTATGAATTCCCATTCTATCTTTTCTTTCAATTTGGTAAAAGCAATTAAATTAACTTTATAGCATTTACTGTATTCGGCATTATTTTTTTTTAAAAGGTCAGATAATGATCGTATTGCTTCACCGCATGCAAAATAACCTAATGCAGAATCATATCTGGTCAGATTTTCAATTTTCTTAATTAGATCTGTGCTTTCATCAGAATATTTTTTATCTCTGACAATATAAATATAAGGTAAGAAGCTTATCACTTGGTTTCCGAAGCAAAAATTACACCCATTTCTTTAAGCCGGTCTTTTACTTTTGATTTTTCTTCGTCTTTCAGTTTTATAAAATAATTTTTTAATTCCTGTCTGATTTGTTTAAAATCATCATCAATATCTGCTTTAACAGCGTAAAGAAAATCGAATCTTCTTATGACTTCGTCAAGATATTTAAGAGAATTCTCATGGTCTTTTATGGAAGCGTAATATTTTGCCAGATTAAAATAAATTTCAGGAATATTCATAAATTCATTATCAATGGCAACCAGCGACAGCTCGATGGCTTTATCAATATCTGAGTCAAGATAAGAAAACCATGCTATCATATAATTACACATAGCTGCCATAAACTGATTCTCAATTTCTAACGAATAACGTTTAGCTTCGGAAAACTCTTTTAAAGACCTACTAAGATCAAAATAAACTGTCGGTCTGTGATATATCAGTCCCAGCATAAAATGAGCGAAAGGATTTCCCTTATAATCTTTTATACAGTCTTCAAAACCTTGTTTTACTTCTGAAAGAAGTTTGTGCTCAGACGGGTTTTCGAGATATTTTAAATATTTTTTTGTTGACTCAATGAACTTATTGTATGAGTCAGCTTTATCACAGAAATGAAGTGAATCTTCGATGATTGCGAGTCCTTTTTTGAATTCTTCCGAAGACATTTCAAATATCCAGACAATATCGATCATCTCTACAGAAAATGCTGCACCAAGATTATAGAATGAAATATCCATATTTCCGTCTTGATCTGTTCTTTCGAGTCTTTCTTTTATTATTTCCGCAACTAATTCCTTTTCTTCATTAACAATCAACTCGGATGAAAGATCGAAGCTTTCAAATTTTCTCTGTATAATCTGATCTTCTTCGATCTCAACAAAATCAGGATCGTTCGCTTTTGATATCGTATTCAATCCCTTTAAGTTTATCTTCTTCAGACCATGATTGTTCAAAGCAACAAAATAATTCTGGTTCAGAAAATCTCTGTATGAAATATTTAATAATCTCGAAAAAGGTTTCTGAATCATATTATTCCTTAAAATTTGTTGCACATTGTCAATACCCTGTGAATTTTATGATATAATGTTTTGAAAATCAATAAAATTATTATTATATTTGTGTATCATTTGGTTTATGCAAGATCTAAACGTAAAAAAGGAGTGCCGGCAATTATGAAGGGATTTACACTTGTAGAGCTCGTAACAGTAGCAACTATACTCGCCGTACTTGCAGCAACTGCAATTCCCGCATATAACGGCTACATTATCAGGACTTCAGATCAGGTTTGCGAACATACGGCTGCAGCAGTTTTAACCTCGATCGTCAGTTTTATACAAGTCAAAGGAGATATTAATTCCGGATCATACGACATTGACGGAATAAATTCACTTCTCAAAGAATATAAGATCAGCATTCCTAAGGGTTATGAAGCGGAAATTATAATTATAGATAAAGACGATATAACTGTTATAGTGCAGGATGATCAGTATCTTGGAACTGCGACACTGGGTACATGATTTTCATAAGTATTCTATATATTTTTTCTTTTCCCTTTGCTTTTTTTAACCTTTGAAGTTATTATTTAGCCTGTATTTGGAGTACAGGCTATGAAAGGAATTTCGACAATATTTTTTAATGATGCGGTGATCGCAGTTACCGACAAGTCTATAACATATACAAGAGAAACCGATACGCAGATCGAATACAGGATAACGGACATAAAAAGAAGCCTGACCGCCTCACTTTTCACAGAGGACGATATAGATTTTATAAAAAATGAAGAATTCCTTATTGAAAAACTTTAGAAATCCGATCTTTTAAAGAATGTCAGCGACAGTCCGACAGCTATCATTCCGGTCAGAAGAGACACCCAGACCGATCCCATTGTAAAATCTTTTGTCATTATAATGTCTTTTAAAAGCTCAACTGTCTCATTGACCTTCGGAAGCGAAAAGTGAAGGATCCTGACTGAGTTCTTATAAAATGCATCATTCAGTATGCCGAATTGAGAGATGGCTCCGATTATCGGAGATAATATAAATACAATAAAATAAGTCAGAAGAAGAGATAAGACACCGTTCCTTATGATCATGGCTATTAAGGTCATGAAAGAAAAAATATTAAAAAAGAATACCATTATTATAAATGCAGAGAAAAGATATCTAAAATTCCATATACCGAATTTGAGTGAAAGAATTATCCATGAAAATAATATCATATAAATTACATTGAGCGCGACTAATGTGACGGCACCGAAAAATCTCTGGAAGAATATATTCTGTCTTGATAAAGGTTTGGATAAGATCAGGTCTATGTTTCCTTTCTTAAGCATATCCGGAAATAATCCGGAAGTTGCGAAAAGCGAAATAAAAAGTGATATAAAGAACACAGCGACCGCTATGCCTGTCTGAATATATCCCAGAATAGTATTAGCATCGGGCATTCCGCCGCTCCCGCTGTTAACAGAATTTCCGAAAACGTTCAGAATTACTTTTGAATCGATCCCTCCGATCTTAATATTAAGGGCGAACATCAGGGTCAGACAGAAAACTGTAGCCAGTATGAAAACTGTCACTACGATCTTCTTTGACAATAATTCCTTTATGGTCAGCAGAAAAAGTCCCTGCAAGTTAGCTTCCTTTACTTTAATATTTTTATAAAATAATCTTCGAGAGAATTTTTCAGATGTTCAATATTCTCTATGTTGATCTTTTCTCTCCTTATCTCATCTATAAGCTCATTAAGCTCGACTATGTTGCTTATTGCCGCAGAGTATCCGTTGTCCGAAACTTCGTGTTCGATATTTCTGCGCCTGAAAATTTCAATTAGTGAAGTCTTTTTTTCCTGTTCGACCGAAATATGATACCTGCCTGTGCTTTCAAGAAAATCTGTGGTCTTTCCTTTTTTAATAAGAACGCCCTCTTTTAAAATCGCAATTTCGTCCGATATCCTTTCGACCTCGCTTAAAAGGTGCGAATTGATAAATATTGTTTTGCCTTCATTCTTAAGGTTGAGAAGAATTTCTCTGATCTCGATCCTTCCGATCGGATCTATTCCGTCCGTAGGTTCATCGAGAAATATAAGCTCGGGATCGTTGATCAAAGCCTGAGCTGTCCCAAGCCTCTGAAGCATTCCTTTCGAATATTTTTTGAGTTTTAGGGTCTTCCTGTCGTCGAGTTTTACCTGTTTCAGAAGCTTCGGTATTTTATTGCTGAGGTCATAATTCGATACCCCTGACATTTTTCCGTAGTAATAAAGAAACTGCTCGCCGTTAAGATATCCCGGCAGCCTGTGGTCTTCTGATAGATAGCCGACATTTTTTCGCGATGCGGGATCATTGATATCTTTTCCAAGAATCGTTCCTTCACCTTTTGTAGGAAGGGCGATTCCTAAAAGAAGTCTGAATAGCGTGGTCTTACCTGCTCCGTTTGGTCCGAGCAGGCTGAAAATATTACCTTTTTCAACCGACACGTTAAAATCGGTCAGAGCTTTGATCTTTCCCCGGGAATAATGCTTTGTCAGACCTATTGATTCAATTGCGATCATATTATATTGTTTCTAAAATATTTTTTAAAAAATTCCAGAAATTCCCTACAGATTTTATATCCGCCCTTTCATCAGGAGAATGTGCGCCCATTACATCTGGCCCGAACGATATCATATCTATACCGGGGTATTTCTTTCCGATTATACCGCATTCAAGGCCGGCATGCATAGCTTTGACCTGAGGCTTTTTTGAAAATAATTCTTTATGTACTTCTACAGCAGTTTTCAGTAGTTTAGAATCAGGGTTCGGAGTCCAGGCGGGATAAGGGTCTTTGCTTGTATAGCTGTAACCGGCCAGCGTTCCGTGGGATATGACCTTTCCGGCTATATCATGGATCGACGACTCGACCGAGCTCCTCTGGCTCGTGAGAATATTGATCTCAGCCTTACCGATCGTTACAGAAGCAAGGTTAGTTGATGTCTGAACGAGATCTTTTATATCAGGGCTCATTGAATGAACCCCGTGAGGGAATGAATATACAAGATTTATTAGTGTTGTCTTATCCTCTTCGGTCAGAGCATCTTTGGACGGAGGTAGTTTCTTTATGCTTAAGGAAACACCTTCTTCAAAACTTTTAAATTCCAGCCTGTAAATGTCAGTATATTTTTTGACTTCTTTTTCCAGCGCGGAAAGTTCTTTTTCGTTTATGTTTATAACTGCATAAGCTTCTCTCGGTAGAGCATTGTGTTTTTCGCCGCCGTTAAAATCAGATAAAGTAAAGCTGATCTTTTCATTTAAGTTCCATAAAAATCTCGCGAGCAGTATCAGTGCATTTCCGCGACCCTGGTTTATCGCTATCCCGGAATGACCGCCTTTCAGTCCGCTGATGAATATCTTGCAGCTGCAGTTTTTGTCATTTTTTGTTCTTTTGATCTGTTTTGAGAATGATGTGGTTTTCCCTCCGGCGCAGCCGATATATATTGAGCCTTCCTCTTCTGAATCTAAATTCAGAAGGCGCATTCCCCTAAAGAAACCCGGCTTGAGCGCATTCGCTCCGGTCAGACCTGTTTCTTCATCGACTGTGAACAGACATTCTATAGGCCCGTGTGAAACATCTTTGCTGTCAAGAACGGCAAGAGATGCAGCCACTCCCAGACCGTCATCGGCACCGAGAGTGGTTCCCTTAGCTCTTATATACCCTCTTTCGACATAAAGCTGAAGCGGATCTTTAAGAAAATCGTGCTTTGTGCCTTCATTCTTTTCGCAGACCATATCTATATGAGACTGCAAAACAACAGCCGGAGATTTTTCTTTCCCTTTTGATGCTTTTTTTGATATTACAACATTTCCTGCTGCATCTTTTTTATATTTAAGACCTCTTTTCTCAGCGAATTCAATTAGATATTCAATAATCTTTTCTTCATGCTTAGACTGTCTCGGTATCGCGCTTATTTCAAAAAAAAATTTCCACAATATTTTAGGTTCTAATTTACTGAGCATATTTACCTCTCTATAATATTATTTCCATTCCTTCGTTGGCTATAACGACAGCAAGGTCGTTCGAAGGATATTTTGCTTCTTTATATCTAATCGCCGAAAAATAAAGCGCTGCGATCTTATCGTCGTCATTTTCATGATTATGATGGAACAGGATCAGTTTTTTTACGCCTGAATTGACCGCGGCATCCACACCGATTTCAGCTGTCGAATGACCAAAATTGAACCTTTGAGCAAGTTCGTTGAAATTATACTGGCTGTCAAATATCAGAATGTCGGCACCTTTGAAAAATTCAAAGAATTCACTCACGATAGTCTTGGCCGTGTATTCGCCGTCAGTTGCATAAACTATCTTTTTACCGGATCTGTCAACTATTTTATAGCTGTATGAACCGTTTGGATGATTAAGTGCCTTTGAAAAAACTGAAAGATTTCCGGCAGTGACTACATCGTCATCATTCAATTCTGTAAATCTTTTTGTGCAGGGTCGGCTTTCTAAGCTTACAGGGAAAAAATTGAAGTTCTGCTGAAGTGAAAGATACTTTTCAAATTCTTTATGGTGCGCATAAAAATTCAACTTGACATCCTTAAAGTGAACCGGCGCAAAAAACGGCAGCCCGTTTATATGATCAAGATGAAGATGAGAGAAGAACAGGTTGTATTCTCTTATCCTGCTGTTAAAGAATTTTCCGCTAAAAAGTTCGTTCCCGAGGTTCCTTATTCCGGTACCGGCATCTAATATGATAAGATTTTCATCGTCATTAATTGTTACGCATGAAGTGTTACCGCCGTATGTGGTACTTAAATTCAAGGGCAGCTCGTCTATAAACCGTTCGAATGATCCTAAATCTTTCAGTTCTGCTCCGGCTGATAACCGCAATACATTTATTAGTTTTTTCCTGTACTGATCGGGGCTTAATGGCGAATTTATACTACCTCTTACTCCCCAGAATTTTAATTTCATCCCTCACCGCATCAAACTTTTAATTTTTTTGAAAATATATCTATTCGCGTAAATTCTTGCAAGAAATAAATTTATTTTATTTGATCTTACACGCTAAAGTTCCTTGATTTTACCGCTAAATTGGCTTAAATTTACATTACTTTTCTAAAGAGATCTTTAAATAATATAAAAAAAGGAAGGATTCATGAAAAAATTATTACTACTCACCTCTGTATGCGCTGTGATATTCTGCGCAAGCTGTTCAAAACAGGCTGAAGTAAGCAAGGAAGATACTTCCGTTATCGCCCAGAAGTACGCTCCGGAAAATTCGGTTGCGTTTCTCCGTTTCTCTTCCGTTGAAAAACTATTCGCGACTTTCAGTGTAAAACCTGAATCCGTGATGGGCGAACCTGTAAGTGAAGACAGATCGGAGATAACCGATGTATTGGGCTTTGATCCGATGAACATTGCCGAATATGACAAAAAAGGCTTCGATACAAAAAGAGAGTTCGGCTTGGTAATCAGCAGTTTTAAAGCTGACAGCGCTGATGCGGAAAATTCTCAGATCAACATCGGTTTTTTACTTCCTGTAAAAGACAAAAATTCCGCTTACAAATATATTAAAGATACTCTAGAGAAGAACAACGAAAACGGCATGGTTATAAAAGATAACAACGGAATGCTCAGTATAACTAAGGCTGATGAACAGAATTTTCTCGTGACGATAAAACCTGATGACAATTATATGGTTTTCAGCTTCTCCCTAAATTCAAAAGAAACCGCTGATATATATTTTAACGCACAGAAACATCTCGGGGACACACCCTATTATAAAGAAGTTTCCGGTTCTGTCAACCTCTCATCCGACATTGCGTTCTATGCCGACCTGAGAAGATTCTTTAACGACAATGCGCTTGCTCTGAATAATATGACTTCAACCAATCCCATGTTCCAGCAGAACGAATTAAATTCTGTCGAGTTTTTGAAATTTTACAGGGGTTTCGGAACAACAGCCGACCTGTCAAAAAGCGACCTTTTGATAAATGCGGTTTCTTTTATTGATGCTGAAAATCCTTTTAACAAACTGATCGGTAATATTAAAACAGATAAATCGGTCATCTTGGATTTCGAAAAAAAGCCTGCTGTTCTGCTTGCCATTATGATCAATGCTGCGGAATATCTGAACTTCTATCTTGAAACTGTTCCTGCAGATGTAAAAAACGACTTCGAAAGCAGTATCGCCGAAACAAATCAGGCGCTTGGAATAGACATCAGAAAAGATCTTATTGACCAGCTTGCAGGAAGCATAAATCTGGGGATCTACGACGGCGCGGGAGTTAATATGATGCAGTACAATACCGTACTTAACTTTAACATCAGGGACAGACAAAGCTTTATAGACATTTTAGAGAAAACCAAAGCGACTACCGGTATAACACAGATCGATCAGTCACAGTATGAACAGCTTTTCCAGGTTCAGCCTGCAAACGATGTTAATGTGTATTCGGTTTTTATGGGTATAGCGGCTGCCTATATCGTTATCGAAAAAGACAACGTATCGTTAATAACAACAAAAGACATGGTCTCTGATCTTTTGAACAAGAGCAATGCAAAATCTATAGATAAAGCCGATAAAACCATAGCTGATAAATTGAAGAACGATCAGAATTACCTGTTCATTGATTTTGCAGAAGCATACCTAGCAGGCAAAAATTTATATCAGATGTACCTCGGTTTTTCAGGCGGCGAAAATATTCTTGACGCAAAAGCCGACAATTTTGCCAAAAATTTCGATTATTTATACGCTGGCGGAAATTATAAGGGCGAAAAAGCAACTGCCGAGTTTATCGTAAAAACAAAATTCACCAAACCGTTCTTTGTAGCGCTGCAGGAAGAGATCGAAAAACTCAAGGCTCAGCAATAGAGGAGACAAAATGATACTTGTAACCGGCGGAGCAGGATTTATCGGCAGCGCGGTCGTATGGGAACTGAACAAAAGAGGGATAACGGATATACTTATTTCCGACCATCTCGGTATTTCCGGCAAATGGAAAAATCTGCGCGCGCTAAAATATGCGGACTATGTAGAAAAAAATGAGTTTCTCGCGCATCTTGTTTACGGCACGGTTCCATATAAGCTCACTGCTGTGATACATATGGGCGCATGCTCTTTGACGACCGAATCCGACTGCTCCTACCTTGCTGAAAATAATTTTTCATATTCGAAATTACTCGCTGAGTACTGCATAAGTAAAAAAATCAGGTTCATATACGCATCAAGCGCGGCTACTTACGGCGACGGAGAAAAAGGATTCAAAGACGACTTGAAGAGAATTGAAGACCTGCGCCCTTTAAATATGTACGGTTATTCAAAGCAGATGTTCGATCTTTACGCAAAAAGAATGAAATGGTTCGGTAAGATAACGGGCATAAAATTCTTCAATGTTTACGGTCCGAACGAATATCATAAAGGCGAAATGAGCAGTAAAATATTTAAGGCGTATCACGAGATTAAAGATACCGGAAAGATCAGGCTGTTTAAATCCGATGATCCTAAATGGAAGAACGGCGACTCGGTAAGGGATTTTGTTTATGTGAAAGACTGTTCGAAAATAATCTGCGACATTCTGGATGATAAAAAGATCACAGGTCTGTTCAATCTCGGGAGCGGTCACGCCCGCAGTTGGAACGATCTTGCTGCGGCGGTATTTAAAAGTATGGGCAAAAAACCGAGGACGGATTTTTTTGACATGCCTGAAAACCTGAAAGGAAAATATCAGTATTTTACCGAATCTGATAATTCGAAACTGAAAAGCTCAGGACTGAATGTCAAGTTTACCTCTCTTGAAAAAGGTGTTGAGGATTATATCAAAAATTATCTGATACCGGAGCATTATCTCGGAGACTGAATTTAAGCGTCTCCGCCGTATAAATATTCTCTGGACTTTCTTATATATTCAAGCTTTTTCATTTCTTGGGCTGTTATTTCACCTTTCTTCATTTTTTCGATGAGTTCAAGCATTTCGATAAATTCACGATCCATCAGGTCGTTAAATTCTTCGTCAACGCTTTCTGTTTCAGGCTTCTGATTCTTCTCTTGATTCTTCATATTTAAAAAGTTTTTCCAGTTTATTCTTTAATTCTTCCAGACTGTTCAATTTTAATAGATCCCCGTCATAAGCTATCCTTACATCACCGGTTTCTTCAGATACTACCACAATTATAGCATCGCTCTCTTCGGACAATCCTACTGCTGCGCGGTGTCTTGTTCCGAAGTGGGAACCAATATCTTTTGATGTTGAAGGCAGAATGCATTTTGCGGCTACGATCTGGTCGTTCGATACTATCACCGCACCGTCATGGAGCGGTGACGACGGATTGAAAATAGTTGCCAGAAGTTCCGGACTTACATCGCTTTTTATGGGAATGCCTGATTCCACAACTGCTTTTATCCCGACATTCTTTGTTAGAACGATAAGACCGCCTATTCTTTTTTCGCTCAGCATGAAAGCAGCTTTGGAGACCTCATCCAAGATGGTCTGAGTTTTTATCTGAAGAAACTTATTGAGTATCCTGTTCTGGCCTATATGGGTAAGAATTCTTCTGAGCTCGGGAGAGAACAATATAAAGAACGCAAGCCAGAATATAGTTCTTAAAGAATCTATCAGCCATGACATGATCGTCAGATTTAGGAAATCGGCGAAAATACCCAAAACAACGACTGAAAGCATACCCAAAAACATCGTGGTCGCCCTTGAATCCTTGACGACATTATACAGCTTAAATGATATAAAAGTGAAAAGAAGAATATCGGCAAGATCTACGAATGTAAAAGATATGAACCCTATTCTGAAGATTTCCATGCTTAAATTCACCTTACTTTGAATTCTTTATAATATTCCGGCTCAAAACTGTAATCATAGCCTCCGTTATCTCTTCTTATAAAAGCCAGTCCGCCTATGTAAGCCGCATCCGGAAAATAATTATCATGGTAATTTTCCAGACCTATCAACTCTTTTTTGACATTACCGGCCGTCACTCCATTAATATAACAACTATCTTCATAAGGACGAACAACTATTTCGCTTATTTTTACTACATCTTTTCCGTCAAAGGAATATTCCGCATGAAAAAAATCTTTCTGTTTTCCTTCCAGTATTATATTAATCTTCTTTTCTCCGCCAAGATCTGAAAATGCTCTTAGAGCGGATGAATCCATTGATGAAACCGGAATAATCTTCTTGTCCAGACCTATAGCCATACCTTTAACCGCACTTACCCCCACTCTTAAACCTGTAAAGGATCCCGGACCAACGCCTACAGCGAAAAGATCAATACCATTTATTTCGATCCCGGCTCTTTTTAAAATCTCATCTATCATTTCGAACAGCCTCTGATTGTGGGCGAATTTGCCTGAATCTTTCAGCTCAGAAACTAAAATCCCGTCTTTGAGTAGTGCTGCAGATGCGAATTCGGTAGATGTGTCTATTGCTAAAATGTACATGTTCAGATCCGTTCGAATTTTATTTTGCGTTTGGTTTCACTTTCCGATTTTATATGTATCTCGACCCTAGTCTCAGGCAATTCCCCGTTAAGCATTTCCGCCCATTCAACTATCGTAATGCTTTTATCCTGACCGGCGAATTCATAAAATCCGATCTCATTCAGTTCTGCTGTCGAACCGATCCTGTAAAGGTCGTAATGATATATTGAGATCGTTTCTGTCTTATAAATATTCATTACTATATAGCTGGGTGAGTTTACATAGCCCTCAAATCCCAGACCTCTGCACAACCCCCGAGTAAAAACGGTCTTACCGGCTCCCACATCACCGAAAAAACAGATGATATCGCCTTCTTTAACTTCATGAGCTAATCTTGAGGCGATCTGCTCTGTCTCAAGTTCGGAACTGCTGAAATATTCAAATATTTTCGCGTTTTTTTCCATCGCACTAAATTTAATTTAAATCCGTCCTGTCCGCAATTTTTAAATAATAAAAAAGGGAGCTGAAAAAGCCCCCTTTTATTTATTAAATCTAACAGGATTATTTTTCCACAGGTGCGCCATTATCCAAATCAGTATTTCTGATTAATCTGATCTTTTTCAGATCTGCTTTGTTTACTGGTGATACCTTTATATAGTCAACTGAAGCTGTTCCGGCAACACCGTCGTCCCACATTGACAACCCGATTTTTCCTCCGGTCAGATATGTAGAATTAATTGTCTGAATATACTGACCATTAATAAAGAGATGATGGTCTCCCGTGGCGTTATCAACAATAACTTTCAACACATTCCATGCGTCAAGTCCGGCGTTAACAGCCGCATTGGAAATAAATCCCGTTGACACATTCCATGAACCGTTAATGCAAGTCCAAAAACCGTATCTGCCATCGGTGGTTAAAAGAAGCATTGACGCATCATCCCAATAGCCATCTGTATCAATTGTGCTATGATCGCCATTGAATAAAATACCGTAATACAAAATGCTGCCGGTGATTTTCTTCATTTTTGCTTCAACAACATAACTGCCTGCCAGACTCGAATCAAGCGCTGCTGAACTTTGATTATAAGTTCCGGATGACGCTGTATAGACACTGTCTGCAACAGCCCAAATACCGTCAACTGCTGACCAATTTTGTGCAAGTCCATCGTCAAAAGTTTCATCTTCAACTGCCGGGGTCGGAGCTACTCCGCTGATAGTAAAGTAAGCATCGCTTTCATCAGAAATGTCAGCAGTAGTACTGGTTATCCTGACTTTATATTTTGTGCTTGTTACAAGGTCGGTCGGAATTGTCCATGTCTGGTCATTGTCGTTTATTGTGCTGGAAAAAAGTGTTCTTACAAATACATCATTTTCGTACAAATCGATTTTAACATAGTCGGAAGTAATATTTTCAGTCCATGTTATAACTACAGGCTCTCCGGTTTGGAAGAACTCCCCGCCGTTAGGATAAGTGACGTTAAGAAGCCTGTGTCCGCTCCATATAAGATGAGTACCTATATCGTAGAAAGTACCGCTAACTAGATCACCATTAACATTTCCGATTAAATAAGAATTAGGATAACTATCAAAATTGCATCTCAATCCGTTGCCGGTCAGAGTCCATGTACCTGTAAGATCTCCGCTACCCTGATTAAATATCAGTGTTCCGTTGCTAAAATATTCCATCGAGAATTGTTGTTTAGTAAAGACATAGTTGTTTTCCCACAAACCAAGTATATTTGGAGAGTCAGTATTTGAAATACAAATGTAATTATTGCTTTCGTCCATTGCTTCAGCATTGATCTCTTTCGCTATCCTGATCAGATATGCTGCGCCTGGAGTAATGGTTGAAGGAACTGTCCAGTCATATGTTCCGAGAGTATCTGCTACGGTCGCTATGTTCTGAACGATCCCTGTTGAATCTGCGAGACTTAAAACTACATTTCCATACATCCCGGGGTCCCATGTAATCGTTTGCGTTGTTCCGTGCATCCAGACCTCTCCTCCGTTAGGAGTCATGAGTTCCGGGATCACTCTGTCGGCATACCAAGTACCTTCAGCTCCAGCAATATTAGACATAGTTCCTTCCAGATGATTTCCATCTACTATTGCCAGGAAAGAATGCGTGTCAAGATCAAACTCTACCTTTAAACCGTTACCTACCATATGCCATGTTCCGGGTTCTCCATAACCGTTAGTGAATGTCCCGCCTGCGATAAAGTTCCATTCCGTAGCCCACTTTGCCCAAGTACCTACGGCTTCCCATTCACCGACAATATTTTGAGTATTGTCATTTGTTGCAAGACAGAAGAAACTGTCGCTTATATCGTTAACCGCAGGATTATCAACGCTTACTATCTGAATCTTGTAGTCAGCACCGTCAGTAAGCGTACCGGGTATCGTCCAGCTTTTTGTTCCGCTGCTTGCCTGAGGAGTTCCGAATAAATCCATAACAGGAACACCGTTTTTTAACAGGAATATATTTACGCTTCCCGATATATTATCATACCATGTTAATTGTTTTGTTGTGCCTTTCAGCCATATATCTCCGCCATTCGTGGATGTAACAATTATATAATCTCCTGAAGGTGCGATCGTAAAATAATTATCGCTGTAATCGTATTTTGTCGAATCCTCGATGCTTCCGATCTTAACCTTGTAGTCTGTACCTACATCAAGTGTGGTCGGTATGAGCCACTCCAACGAATCATTTGTAGTTATCATCGCTTCTATATCCATCAGAAAATTTCCGCCTTTGTAAAGGGACATAGCAACAGTGTCAGTAAGGTCATTCTCAAATTTTATTTTTACGACATCCCCCATTTGTAGAACTTCTCCGCCGTTTGGAGATATAATCGTGCACTCCGGTGTAGGAGGCGGGTTTGTGCTGCTGTCATCATCGCTGCAGGACATGAATACAAATCCCGTGATCGCGATCCCGATAAATAGAAATAGTAATTTTTTGTACATTTTTTACCCTCCGTTAGTTTTTATTCTTTAAGAAGTATTTCTCTTGATTAGTAATTTGCATAATTTTATTTGTTTTGTCAAGCTGAAATAAAAAAGGGAGCACTAAGCTCCCCTATAAAATATAGCCGCTGAGCGGTCTATTTTTCCTGGAACATGTAAACAAGTCCTATCGAAACGTTGTTCAGAGCATATTCGTCGAATCTGAGTCCGAGAACGCTTGTCTGGAATTCAAGTTTGAAGTTTCCGTTCTGAAGTGCGGCACCTACATTGACATTCACTACCTCGAAAGTTTCTTCTGTATATTCGTCAGTTTCATCATTGTCGTCAACATTCAGATCGTCGTAATCTTCGCTTGTCCATACATTATCAAAAGTCTTGTTGAATCCGCCCCATAGCTGTACAGAATTGAATCCGTACCATATTTTGGGATCAACTTCTTTTACAAGCTCAACACCCATTCTGTAAATTGGAAGAAGCGTAACACGGGACTGGAAATCGTCGTATTTATAGTTTTCGTATGCGTCAGTCATTTCCTGAGAAGTGTTCTGATACTTGAATTCAAATTCGTTATAAACCTGAACACCTTTAGCGGGTTTGTAGTGAACACCCGAACCGAGCGTAAAATTCATGAATGATCCGTTGTAACCGTATTTCTCGAATTCGTCAACAGCAACCTCTTCGTCAACAGAAGATTCAAAAGAGAAATAGTTGAATTTCATATAAGGCGCATAGTCAACTTTAGTGCCCGTAACATAGTATCTTGCGTTAAGACCGAAATTCATAATTCCGTCGCAGTTTGAATAACCTGTTTCATAAAGGTCCTGATCAGCAGGAGCTGATCTTGTCCATGATCCGTCCCAGCTCCAGAAATCAAAATCAATGCTTGCGTCTATGAAGTGCCTGTCGTCAAGGATCATTGTTCCGCCCCATGTAGTCTCAAGACCCCAGAAGCTGTGTTCCCATGAATCCTCGTTGTTGTCGTCGCCGTTAGTTTCGTCGTAAGCGTTGCTGTTGGAATACATTTTCAGACCTAGTCCGACCAGCAGTTTATCGCTTAAGCCGACTGCGAAATTCGAGTTTATTCTGTTCGTAGCTTCGTAAGAAGCGCCCATCTGAGTATATTGAGAATATGTCCAGTTGGGAAGTCCTACATAAGCATAAAGGTCAGCTACGGTGATCATCGTGTTCTGCTCTGCGGAGATCTGCCATGCCATCGGTACGGGTAAGCTTAAAAAGTTGTTTAGATTGAATCTTACAAGACCCCATGAGTTGGCTCTGTCGGTACCGAGCCATGCGCCTTCCTGTCCTGTCAGAAGCCTCTGAGGAAAATCAGCGTAGTTTGATGTTTCTATAAGCGAATAAACTCCGCCCATTGCGTTGACCCTCAGGTTAGGAACTTCATTGGTAAGTCCGCCCTGGAACTGAGCATTCGCAAAACCCATCATTGCAAGAATGCTTAGAACGATCGTCAGTTTTTTCATTTTGACTCCTTATTTTAGTTAATCTTCGTACAGACAATTTTATATTGCAATCGTAATTTAATAAATCCGTGCTTTAAAGTCAATAGCTTATTCACAAATTATTCACAACTTAGTTGCCTGACAGCTTGTTGCTCCAGAGTTTTACGGCCTGATTTATAATATATGCCGCCACCTGGGGACCGATCTGCTGCAGTGCGGTCTCTTTGGCTGTAGTCTCGCTAATATGAGCCTTCTTGCCCGCTACGGAATGCGTTGAGACTATTTCACCGGTTTTACAGTCTGTAAGTTCAAGATTTATCGTGATCTGAAGGCTTTTCATTGATTTTATGTTATACGTATTTTCAAGCGAAATAAACTCGTAATCCGTATTGCCCTCAAGTAAAAAATCTATCTTCTGCTTTTTTAGAGAATCAGGATCAGTGACTTCATTTTTAATATTCTTTAGCTTCATTCCCTTTTCGATCAGGAATTTTTTTACCGAAGCTTCGGCTTTGTCATCTTTCTTTCCGTTCTTGTCATAGATCCTCACCGCGAATGAGGGAAGTTTCATTTCAGTAAGAAGTAACTTAAGGGCCATTTCATCCTGAACTATCTGATCTACCACATCGGTAATATCGGCAGTGATGGTAACCCTGACCGTTCCCGCTTCTGTTTTGGCTGTTTCATTTACGCTGTATTTTTTTATAAATCCATTCGATTTTGATATAATGTTGTCGCTGATCATAACATAATTTTCAGTGATCTGTTTTGACGACAGAAAAACCCCGACGGATTTTTCCAGCGCGTCTCTTTTCGCGCTGCTCAGAGCATCAGCTTCAGATGCACCTTCGCCCGTGCCTTTTATATTCACGAACTCGGCCGAATAGCACACTATAACTGCAGTTAAAATAAAAATTGTACGGATGAAATTCATTGTATCCTCCGTTAATTATCTTTTACGCACCTTACAGAAAGACCGAACTGCTTGATAACAGCGAGCCCGTCAGATTTTAGGCTGTCGTTATACAGACATGTAGCATGTGCCATGCTTGAAGGCAGATATTCATTCGTGCTTGCCCACCAATAACCTCTTGTGTTCAGATCATAAAAATAGCCGAGATTAAGCCTCCATCCGCCGGGTAGCGCAGTAAATCCTGTCTCGTTCGATGCGCCGGTGTTAGGATATGTCCAGTGGTCAAATCCTGCTTCTTTCAGCTTTACTCCCGCGCTGTCTTCTCCGCCGATCCAGTTTTTTAGCACATCCCATTCATCATCCGAAGGCACATGCCAGCCTTCCGGAGCTAACAGCCGCGTATCTTTTACTGCATACCAGTTATACATATAGCCGTAAACTGAAGAAACCGACATGTCATTGTTATAACTGCACCTGGCGGCCGAGACCATGCTGTTCCATCCTGAGTAGTCGGACACCTCTGGAACCTCTTCGCCGTTCCTGAAATGAGTGACTTTAAGATTTGAAGCCATCCATATCTGGCTTCCGATCCCGATAGTCGGATAAACATTACCGTCTATATCGGTCACGGTTCCGACCTCTCCGGTATGATCTACAAAAGGCTCATCTGAAGGATTCGAATCGTTGCTGCAGCCTGTAAACATTGTAGCCAAAATAGCCGCAATTATCAAAAGTAGAACACTTAGCTTTAAATAAATATATTTCATTCAATTTTTCTCTTTTATTTTCACTTTAATACCACACCACTCCGAGACCTACACTGAGCATGAACGGAGTCTCTTTTGTTTCCGGCACCACAAATCCGCTTATTGAAAAATGAGCTTCATCGGCAAGTTTATCCGCAAGAGCTCCGAAAGAACCTGCATCTATCGTCCACTGAAATCCTCCCATGTTAAATGCCGATGTAGGATCCATATCGTAGAATGTCCCGTCAACTTCATACGATCCGAGAGACATCACAAAATTCGGTTTCCAGTATAATCCCAGCATAAGACCTTTCCATTCTTCCTGGGTAAAATATCTTCCGAGTCCGAAAGTATATCCCAGAGGAACTGATATCTCGTAGTTGAGCATTGTCATATTCATTTCCATAGTATCGGTAACATAAACCCACTGGTACCCGTTCCAATATGAATAACTCATGTCCATATCCATACTTCCAAATGTAATGTTGAAAGAACCCATAGCACCCAAAGAGAATGCCGTCCAGATATTTTTTCCTTCATCGTAGTTTGGCGGCTTTACCCATTTCATAGTGCCCGAATAAGTCATACCGAAACCGTTCATGATAAAATCTGTGTCACCCCATTCCATGCTGGCAAAGGTATAGTTAGCCGTAAATCCTTTGCATTTCAATAAGCCGCCGTCTTCGATCCAGGCTCTTCTTGTTGCATCGGATTCCAGCGTTTTATAATAATCTACGCTCAATTTTCCGGTTTTTTTATTCAAGTCAACTTCAGGTTTCTGCTGATACTTGTTTTCTTCCCTTATCTCCTGTTTGAACTTTTCTTCCTTTTCATTTACAGGCTCTTCGGTTGAAGAATCCGTCTGAGTCTTTTTGAACTGGTCAAGCATGGATCCGCTCGCAGGTGCAGCCGTAACCGGTACTGATGCAGGCGGTGCAGCCGGGGGAACGGAGGGAGAAGTTTCGATCGCAGGCAGAGAACTTTCATCTTCTGCTGTAACGGGAACTTCTTCTTTGATGAAAACGATCTCGTTGATATTGTCCCAGCTTATTATCCTTTTGTTGCCTGAATCATCAACAACGACCGCGTATTTTCCGATCTCATAATTGTCTATCATACAATTAAGCTTATCGCCGCTTTTGTATATGATCGTTGCTTTTTCCAGAGAATATAATGAGGTAACTGACAGAATAATAACAGCCAGCATAATTTTTATTTCGATCTTTTTCATATAATTCATCCTATTGTTAAATAGCATTATTGAAGGCAATATACATAAGGCGGTCGAATTTGTCAATTTAAAGTCTTGATATTCTTAACATGATTTTCTAACTTGACCGGAAAATATCTGGAGGTCGTAAATGAAAATAATCAGCTATACTACTCACCGGCTTGTTAAAAGCGAAGATCTTAATCATCACGGAACCTTATTCGCCGGAAGAAGTTCTGAGTGGTTCGTGGAGTCCGCCTTTATCGCGGCATCTACATTATTGAAACCGCAAAATATACTCTGCCGTAAGATCCACAGCCTTAATTTTATGCATCCTGTATATCCGGGAAGTACGGTCTGCCTTAGAAGCAGAGTTGTTTATACGGGAAGATCCAGTCTGATCGTATATGTAGATTTCTCGCTTGTTAACGATTTTGAAAACACGATTGCTGACGGATTTATTACATTCGTGAATGTGGATGAAAACGCGAAACCATTTCCTCACGGGATCGTGCTCGATATCACGAACGATGAAGAAAGAAAGCTGAACGAAACCGCAGCGAATCTAAAAAAGGACTAAAATAAAAAACCCCGAAGGCTCGGGGTTTTAACTAAGTTGTAGGCTTTTTATATTTGATTCAGTTGCTTCTTTTTTGTTACTTCAGAAGATTCATTGTGTAAACTGCGCCAAGTCCGAAAACATATATCGGGTTAGCATCTTCTGTTGTTAAGTCCATGTTCATTGCCAACATACCGTAAATATCAAGCTCAGGCATTACATAGTAGTTTAACTGAGCTTCAACATCTAATTCGTTGTAAGCATCGTTTCCGGCTAAATCTTCTTCAGGTAGCATTGTCATACCAAAATCAAGTCCTGCATCCAAGTTCATTTTTTCATTGAAATCTTTCGCAAATTGTAGACCGATGTTGAAATAACCGTTCTCATCGATTTTGTCGTTCATGCCCATTTTATACATAAGGTAAGGTTTCACCATCATGTTATCCATCATGTGAGCATAGTAACCTGCTACTCCGAAATAAGAGGCAAGTTCTTCAGCGTCTTCACCGTCATAAGTTCCCATTATTCCCATGTCATAGATACCATAGAAAGCCATACCTTTTTCGAATTTATCCCATGGAGTTAAAGCGTGCATCTCAATTTCTCTGTTGTCAAATCCACCGCTAAGGATCATATTCATGCTTGTAATAGCTACAGCATCTGCGTCTTCTATCTGAGGAGTAACGCTGTCATAGTTGTAAGGTAATGCTAATTTTGCAAACAGATTATTTGCAAAGTAACCTTTAACCATCGGGTTCAAATAGAAGTTTAGGTCTGAAGCATAGCAGTCAGCTCCATCAGCTGTTTCGCCATCAACAGTAGTTTTTTCCATCATGTAGCCAAGTCCTGCGTACAGGTACAATTTGAACATGTCGTTCGGTTTTGCCTCGAATTGATAGTCAACGCCGGGGACTAAAAACCCCATTGTAGCAGCTGTTACATCTTCGCCGCCTGCATCAACAGTAGTCATCCCGTATCCAAGTCCGGCTTCTCCCATCACTTTGTTTTTAGTGATCTGCATCTGTGAAAATGCAGCCATTGCCGCTACCATCATCGCGATAGTCATTATTTTTTTCATTTTCTCTCCTTCTTTAATTAAACTTCGTTTCGTTTTTTTTGCTATATCAAGGCGTTCGTAATTCTGTTTTAAAGATCTTTTGTATTAAATTCACAATTAATTCACAATTCCCCTTTTCATAGGTATTTTACTACAATTTGAATATGTTGTCAAGTAAAATTTTTATTTTTTTTTAAGATTAAATCAGCCTTGAACAGGCTTGTGCGGGAGTTTTATAAATCAAAATTATTTCGGCATTTTTATCTTTCCGGCGGTCCATGCGAGGCATTTTCTCGGTAAAATTTTCGAGATCATCCTTAGCAGATTTGCCTGGTAGCCGTATATTGAGATATCTTTTTTGCTCTTCATGTCTCTCAAGGCTTTTTCAACTATTTTTTGAGGATCTTCTATCTTTAAACCGTTAACGCTCTTCTGTTTCGTTTTGAAAAATTCTGTCTGAGCCGGCCCGGGACAGACGCATGTGACAGAAATGTCCTTATCCTTAAATTCCTGTTCAAGTGCGTAAGAAAAGTTTAGCAAAAAAGCCTTCGATGCGGCATATACCGCAAAATAAGGAAGAGGTGCAAAAGCAGCCGATGAAGCTATATTCAATATTTTCGAGCCTTCGCTCATGTATTTCAAAAGTCTTTTTGTAAGCAGCACCGGGGCTTTGATGTTAACATCTATCATTTCGGAATAGTATTTCTCATCCCCCTTAATAAACTCTTCTGACCTTCCAAAACCCGCGTTATTTATAAGTACCCTTACAGAAGGATTTTCCAGCTCGATCTTATTCACCACTAAATCAATACCTTCCGGAGTTGACAGATCGGCGATTATAATTGTCCCTTTTACCCTTTCAAGCATCGATGCGGTTTCTTCAAGCTTGTCCGTCCGTCTTGCAATAAGCCAGATCTCCTCGAGATCAAGATTTTTTTCGAGTTCTACGGCAAACAGCCTTCCGAATCCGGAAGAAGCACCGGTTATTATCGCTATCCGTTTCTTATCGCTCATCATAATTTTTGAAATTTAACCAAATAAAATTAATAATCAATAAATTTCTCACTAATTGCATCAATTCATATATTCTTTTGTAACATCGGATTCAGTACCGGGCAAAAAACACCTGAAATCGTAAAGGGTCAGCATATTGTTGACTCTAAAATTAATTTTTACCCAGTTCTTTATCAGCATTTCAAGAAGCATTTTATTTTCTGTTACGGTAAGGTAATTAAACAGCTCTTCGTTCATCGAAATGTCAACGAGAGAATTTTTTGTATTGAACTTATAATTTTTCAGCCATCTGTCAAGCTGAACGGCTATTGATTCCTTGGATTTAACTATACCTTTACCACTGCAAGTCGGGCACTGTTCATAAATAGTTTGTGTGATCGAAGGCTTCAGTCTCTGCCTTGTCATTTCAACCAGCCCGAATTTACTTATTTCTTCCAAGCTTATTTTAGCTTTATCAGCCTTTAAATGCGCCGAAAATTCATTAAGCACCTTTGCTCTGTTCTCGGGATCGGCCATATCAACAAAATCTATCACGATCAGACCGCCCAGATCTCTTAACCTGAGCTGTCGGGCTATCTCCTTAGCCGCTGTCAGATTAAGGCTGACGATGTTATCTTCCTGCGATTTATTTCTGATAAACCTTTTGCTGTTCACATCAATAGCCACCAGCGCTTCGGTATGGTCAATAACTATCGACCCGCCTGTTTTAAGATAAACTTCCCTCGAAAGGCTGATGTAATAATCCTTATTTATGTGATAATATTTATCGAAAATCGGTTCTCCTTCGTCATGGAGCATAATGTTGCCCTCGAGCTCCGGAGCGTTGTTCCTGACATACTCCCTTATCTCTTCGAAAAGTTCTTTGGAATCCACGACCATTCTGGAAACCTCATCGTTGAAAATGTCGCGGACTATGCTTGCGGCAAGGTCATAATCTTTGTATAACAGCTTCGGTTTATCCGTTTTTTTATAATCCTTGACTATTTTTTTCCAGATGTTGTAAGTCGAAATTATATCATTGGTAAAAGAAGATGCCTCCTTATTCTCGGCAGCAGTCCTAACTATCACGCCGAAATCGTCCGGGATCAGATTTTTAACCATTTTGTTCAGTCTTCTTCTCTCCGCATGATTCGTTATTTTTTTTGATATCTTGACCCCGCTGTCGTTAGGTATAAGAACTATGTATCTTCCGGGAATTGCTATATTTGAAGTTACTCTCGGGCCTTTCGTTCCTATAGGCTCTTTAATAGCCTGCACCATAGCTTTCTGGCCTTTTTCCAACTTTTTCCAGTCCCTTTTCTCGGGTTCGACCGGAAGAATGTCCTCGTCAATAGACTTGAAAATATATTTGCCCTCAAGTGCTTTTTTGGGCAGAAGGTCCTTTCTAAAATCTTCAAGATGTGAAAATCCGTTCTGTTCTTCGCCGATATTTACGAACACCGAGTTCATACCCGGTACAACATTATCTATAAATCCCGCATAAATATTTCCGATCTTCCTTTCGTTGTCCGGCCTTTCTATAAACATTTCGACCAGCCTGCCGTCCTCTACGATAGCCACCCTTGTTTCGTTGGTAGAAACATTTATGAATATCTCTTTTAAATTCTCTTTCATTGATCATTCCATTTGTTAAGTATAAATTCTGTGCCGTAAATTGTGTTGGAAGGCAGGTCCTGCGCATAAACATCAATTCCGAGCGAACCGAGCTTCTTTAATATTTCAATATCTTCACGATTCAGATAAATGTAGCTTGCGATCTCTTTTCTTCCCTCTGTGAAATGAATTCCGCCCAAATTAAGATGTTCGTACATGCAGCCTTCATTGTAAAGTTCAAGCGCATTTTGTAAAGTTTTTATTACAAGTATAAAAGGTTTATTACCTGCTGAATTTATAAACTCCGCGGCTTCTTTGATCGTAAGTACCTTACCCTCGCATTCAAAAGGAACTCCCGTCAGATAAAGCTCGGAGTCGTTCTTGTCGGCAGCTATCTCGTTATCGGCTATTATCATATAAACCGGATCGATTTCTCCGCACCAGCCGACCGCCACCTGTCCGTGGATCAGCCTGTCGTCAACTCTTATAAGGTTCATTTTTTATTCTCTGCATATTCAAATGTTATCAGCTAAATATTTTATCAGCTTATCTATTCCCTGATACACCTCGTACAGCGTCGCATTGCTGTTCATGTAGGCCGGAGCGCTCACCACCTTGTTCATTTTATCAATACATATCTCACCGGAAGGTAAAAGCACAGGAGTTATACCCATTTCTTTCAGATCTTTAGCGGCATTCTCCGCATATCCCGGAGTGATCATCAGACCGGTAGCCTCTTTTTCCAAAGCCATCGCGACCATCATAGGGGAAATACAGATCGCTCCAATATACTTATTCATTCTGTAAAAATCCAGAATTACATCTCTTACCGGTTCTATCACGATCCCTTTTCTGCCTTCAAGTCCGTAAGTGAACAGATTTTTCGCCACTCCGAACCCTCCCGGGATTACCAGAGCTTCATAATTATTCGGGTCAAGCTCTGAAATATCTTTTATCTTTCCTCTGGCGATCCTTGCCGCTTCGACGAGAAGATTTCTCTTTTCCTTTACTTTCACACGCTTAATATGGTCAATAACATCATACTGTTCCGCATTGACCGAGAAGCACTCATAGTCAACACCATATTTGCTCAATGCCAAAAGCGCCGATACAGATTCCTGAATCTCCGATCCGTCGGCGTGACCGCAGCCAGCCAGTATTACTGCAACGCTCTTCATTTTCAGCCTCCTTTATGAATACCTTTTTTTTCCTTTCCACTTTGCAGATAATCTTTCCTTTATCTGTTTTTCCATACCTTCTTCAGTTGGAAAATAGAACTGCTCGTTCTTTATTTTTTCCGGCAAATAATCTTCCTTAACGAAATGACCGTCGAAATCGTGTGGATATTTGTATTCCTTTCCGAACCCGAACTCCTTCATCATTTTTGTCGGCGCGTTCCTCAAGTGAAGAGGAACTTCGGCGTTGTCTCCTTCCTTTTCGACGACTTCCATAGCTTTATTCAAAGCCATATAAGAAGCGTTGGATTTCGGCTGAGATGCCAGATAAGTCGTGCACTGTGCCAGTATTATACGGGCTTCAGGCATTCCTATCACGGATACTGCGTTGAAACACGCCTGTGCCATTACCAGACCATTGGGCGAAGCATTGCTTACATCCTCCGAAGCGAAAATGATAAGCCTTCGGGCGATGAATTCAGGATTTTCTCCCGCATCGAGCATTCTGGCGAGATAGTAAACAGCGGCATCCGGATCGGAACCCCTCATGCTCTTGATGAAAGCGGATATTATATCGTAATGATAGTCGCCGGATTTATCATATTTTTTACGGTTATCTGTAAGGGCTTTTTTTAATTCTGCCTGCGAAATTAAGACTTTTTCCTGATCCTGTGAAAATTCTATTGCCAGTTCAATAGTATTCAGCATCTTTCTTGCATCACCGCCCGAAGATTCGAGAAGTATTTTTTTCGCGTCTTCATCTATAGATACATTCTGAGCTTTTATTATCGCATCTTCTTCAAGCGCTCTGTGAAGTATATTCTCCAGTGCAGTCTCGCTTAAAGGTTTCAGCTTGAGCACCTTACTTCTTGAAAGCAGAGCCGAATTGACCTCGAATGAAGGATTCTCCGTTGTAGCCCCGATAAGTCTGATTATTCCTTTTTCCACTGAATTTAAAAGCGCGTCCTGCTGGCCTTTGTTGTAGCGGTGGATCTCGTCGATGAACAGTACCGCCGCGTCACCGCGCCTTGCTGCAATACCTGCGTTATAAATAACTTCGCGCAGATCTTTGACCCCTGAACTTACCGCGCTGAGTTTATAGAATTTTGAACCCGATTCTTTTGCGATCAGTTTTGCGAGTGTTGTTTTACCGCTTCCAGGCGGTCCCCACAGGATCATCGAAAAAACTGACTTGTTTTTTATCATACGGTCAATTACTTCGCCTTCGCCTGTAATATGCTCCTGGCCGACCACATCGGATATCCTCTGAGCTCTTACTCTTTCAGCAAGAGGTATGAATTCTTCCGGCACATCCTCAAGACTGTCTTCGCCGAAGTTAAACAATTCCATTCTTTTCCTGTAGTTTTCTACGAATAAGGAAAATACGAAATTTTATTGCCATATTCAATAAAATAAAAACGGACTGCCGATTAATTCCGACAGTCCGTTTTAAAAGCTGATGAGAAAAAGTTATAATGATATTACATCATGTCCATTCCGCCCATGCCTCCCATTCCGCCCATTCCGCCCGGCATTCCTCCTGCCGGAGCGGCTTTATCTTCAGGTTTTTCTGCAACTACGCATTCAGTAGTCAGAAGTAGAGAGGCTATAGAAGCTGCGTTTTCTAAAGCTGTAATAGTTACTTTTGTAGGATCGATCACGCCCGATTTGATCAGGTCTTCGTAAACTTCTGTCTTCGCATTGAAACCGTAAGCGAATTCTTTGCTCGACTGAACTTTATTGAAAACGACCGCGCCTTCAAGACCCGCATTTATTACGATCTGTCTTAAAGGAGACTCAAGTGCTTTTTTAAGAATATTAATTCCGACTTTTTCCTCGCCTTCAACTTTTACTTTGTCAAGTACGGCTATTGCTCTTACTAAAGCTACACCGCCGCCGGGAACGATACCGTCTTCTACAGCCGCTCTTGTAGCGTGAAGCGCGTCATCCACTCTGTCTTTTATCTCTTTCATCTCGACTTCTGATGCAGCGCCTACTTTTACTACAGCTACGCCGCCTGCGAGTTTTGCCAGTCTTTCATTGAGTTTTTCTTTATCATAATCTGAAGTTGTGACTTCGATCTGTTTTTTGATGCTTTCAATTCTATTATCAATATCTTTTTTCTTGCCGTGTCCGTCAACGATCTTCGTGTTCTCTTTGTCGATTATAACGGTCTTTGCGCTTCCGAGCATATTAAGTTCAGCATTCTCGAGTTTCATTCCGAGTTCTTCAGTTATCAGTTCACCGCCTGTCAGAATTGCGATGTCTTTTAGCATTTCTTTTCTTCTGTCTCCGAATCCGGGAGCTTTTACGGCAGCGATCTTTAAGGATCCTCTGATCTTGTTGATCACGAGAGTTGCCAGAGCTTCGCCTTCAACATCTTCGCAGATCAAAATAAGTCCTTTTCCTGTCTGCGCAACTTTTTCGAGAACGGGAACCATTTCTTTGATCGTTGATATTTTTTTATCGTAGATCAGGATGTATGGATTTTCCATTCTGACTTCCATGGTCTCGGAATCGTTGATGAAATAAGGCGACAGATAGCCCCTGTCGAACTGCATACCTTTTACGACTTCGAGCGAACTTTCCATGGCTTTAGCTTCCTCAACAGTGATAACTCCGGTAGTTCCGACAGCTTTCATAGCGTCTGCTATCATTTTTCCTACCGCTTCATCGTTGTTCGCGCTTATTGAAGCTACATTGGATATCTCTGTGTAGTTGTTGCTTATTCTTTTTGTTTTGGACATAAGGAATTTTTTTACTTCGGCAACACCTTTGTCAATTCCTTTTTTAATGTCCATAGGATTTGCGCCTGCAGTGACATTTTTCAGTCCTTCTGAAATTATCGCCTGAGCGATCACGGTAGCGGTCGTAGTTCCGTCGCCGGCTTTATCTGAAGTTCTGGAAGCTACATCTTTTATCATTTCCGCGCCGATCTTCTGGATCGGGATATCAAGTTCGATCTCTTTTGCAACGGTCACGCCGTCTTTTGTGATTACGGGAGCACCATATTTTTTCTCAAGAACAACATTCCTGCCTTTTGGACCCAAAGTTACTTTTACAGCATCGGCAAGAATATCCACGCCCTTTTTTAATTCTGTTCTTGCATCTATTCCATATTGTATCATTTTAGCCATTTTAATTCTCCTGTATCAAAAATTTTTATTATTTTACGACTGCCAGTACATCTTCAAACTTGAGGATCAGGTACTTGACTTCGTTTAAAGTGATTTCGGTGCCTGAGTATTTTGCATAAATAACTTTGTCCCCGACTTTGACTTCTTTTTTAAGTTCTTCGTCATTTCCTACCGCAACAACTTTTCCGAGCTGAGGTTTTTCTTTTGATGATGTGTCGGGAAGTATTATCCCGCCTTTTGTTTTGTTCTCGATCTCCTCGATCATTTCAAGCACTACTCTGTCCTTGATCGGTTTTAGATTTACTGCCATTTTGATTCTCCTTTGTTTAATTTTAAAAGTTTGCTTTACATTATTGCAATAACCTTGCCAATTGATTTTATAGCTGGATTTCTACTGACAATACCTGAAAATGTTCATTCTGTCATAGTCTGTCATTATTTTGACAGTATCTATTATAAGCGCGTCCTGTAATTTTTCGAAGCGAAACTCAGCAGGCATTAACTTCATAATAATTTGGAGTAACCCGTACAGGCGGGTAAAGATTTTATGAGATTTCGCTTCTCAAAAATCAGGACTCGCCAAAAGTTTACCTATCTCCCCAGTTTCCACCTGCTGATCCCCCTGAAGAACATCAGAATAGTAAATGGAAGAACGAACTGACCTTCCATAAGCCTGTTTGAAGTCGAAAGTATAAGCCAGGCTTTGTTGATCTCCTGCTTCCTGTAATATTTCAAAAATATCGCCATCAGCGTTTTAGAAAACTCTCTGAACCGCCTGTCGCTCATTATAAAAGAAACTGCATTATCATAATATTTGGTACCATCTTCTGTATGGAACCATCCATCCGCAGATCCTGGTTCTCCAAATTCTTTTAAGATCTCTCTTATCTCTTCGTCAGTAAAAGTGAACTCCTGAAATTCATCGGTATTGAAAAATTCAAAACTGTCATTAATATATTTATCCGGATCCTTGTCGTATTCCGCACCTGTCTTGGAATGTGTATTCATCAGATCCATAGAAGCTTCCATCACGCTCTTCTGCATGACCGGACTGCCGAAATATGACGACGGTGTCGCGGTTTCTTTTTCCAGTTTCTTTATCTGAAACTCGGCAGAGACCAGATAATACTGACATTCTCCGCAGTTCTCATTTCTTATAGTTGCGCAGCATACCGGGCATATCATTTCTCCATTTTTAAAAAGACATTTCCTTTTTCCCGGTTTTGAATTACAGTTCGTACATTTCTCTTTTGCCATATCAATTTCCCAAATATTTTTTTTTACAGATCGGAGGCTTTCATGCCTTTAGCTATCAAATAACCTGTTGCTCTTTCCTTCAATTTATATCTCGAAACGAGTTCTCTGAAACTTGTACCGTGATTCGGATAGATCAGATGGGCGATCTCGTGGATTATTACAAGATCTGTGACCCAAAGAGGGTATTCTTTAAGTTTGTTGTTCAGAATAATATTTTTATCTCTTATAAAACATTTTCCCCATGTCGTCCTTAAAGATTCCGAATAACCGATCGAGAAATCCGGTGCTTCAGGAATAAACTTTCTTCTCAATATTTCAGCTCTGTCTGAAAGAGAACCTGCGCCTTCCGGTATTTTCGTTTTTAAACTGAGCTTTTTTACGGATTTTCTTACAAATTCCTCAATAAAATTTTCGTCCGAATGAAAAGGAGCCATGACTTTTACTGTCCTTTCGCCGATCAGTTTAGCCTGAATTGTTCTCTTCCTTGCTTTGGATCTGACCAGAAGTATTTCGAACCCGTCAATTATCAATTAAAAGTTACTCTTTTTTATTTTTGACTGCCAGTTGGGATCGCTTTTTTCTCCAGGATAATCAGAATGAAGAAGTTTAAAGTCTCCCAGTCCGTGCGTATCTCCGAACACGAATGTGTAATTTCCTGTAAAATATGTCCATATTTCATGGTCGGAATATTCGGTATTGTAGGTTTCGATGTCCCTTTTGCTCGGAGGTCCCATTTTTAAATAAATTCTTCCCCTGTCGCTTTTCCATCCCTCTATCTTACTGGTAGAAAAGTCATTGTTGACCTTTCTGATCATCTGCCTGAAAGCCTCCCTTGAATTTTCCCGCTTTGATTCCTGCTCTGTCCAGTACCTTTTTAAAAATTCTCTTTTACCTGACAGCAGCAGATTTGTATATTTGTCCTGCTCATTTTTGTCCAAAGTAATAAAAACCTGTCCGTACTCAGTCTCAATTTCGCTGTCTTTCATAATATCGAGCTCAAGCGAATCTTTTGAAGAAACAGGCATATTTTGTTCAGGTTTGAACCGGTCTTTTGTAAAATCGATCTTTCTGTACATGTAAAAATTATTGTTTCCTTCTATCGTTTTACCTGTGGTTCTGTTAGTGATCTTAAGTGAAAATTTATATGCCCCTGTTTTTAGCGTAGCCACTGGGATCCTGTCAGCAAGAACGAGAGATCTTCCCATAGATTTTTTATTCTCCGGCGAGCCTTTTTTTATTTCTCCGCCTTCAGCAGTTGATATCTCCCACTGATATTCGATATCGTCATTTAAATTAAGCCCGTAAACTTCGTTATAATAATAAACGAACGGTCTGCTCGTTCCGAATATCTTACTCGGGTTAGGAAGTATTATAACTCCCTGTTTATAGAATTCAGATCTTTCATCGAGCTTATCTGTAATTATTCTTGAAGCCATCTGGATTGTTGACATGGAAAATTTATCTTCGAATGCCGCGATCATGAACATCTTTGATTCCTGCGGAACCTCGAGCATATCTATTTGTTTGCCTGAATTCAGATCTTCCACTTCAACAACCAGTTTGTAATAACCTGGTGAAAGATTAAGTTCGGACATGACCGGGATCTCTGCGCCTGAAAATTTATCCTCTTCGTTCAGTATCGAATATTTCTGCTTCCATTTGTCCTCCGCAACGATCTTATCTTTGTCATAAATGAAAACTTTTATACCGAAAGTACTTGTAAGTACGCTGTCGAACTCAAGGTAATAAATTGGAATGGAAATATATATCTGAGTTCTTGTTTTATTGTCGTTATCAGATCTGAAGCAGGAATAATCCACATAGAAAAATTCCTTAGCGGCTGAAGTAAAAATCAGCGCCAGTATGATTAAGAACATTAATTTTTTCATTTTAGCACCCTCCTGCCTTCAATATATCTGTCTTTATAATAATCTCTTGTTAAAAGGTTTATCTCAGGTCCGTTAGTTGTAGATGCGTGAAGAAATTTTTTATCGTAAAGATATATCCCGACGTGCGATACTCCTTTACCGTTCGTGTTAAAAAATACAAGATCGCCGTATTTTAAGTCGCTGATCTTTTTCACCGGGGCTCCTTCGACGAACTGCGATTGAGATGACCGGGCAAGTTTCATTCCGAAAACTTCCTTAAATGCAAGCTGAACAAAACCGCTGCAGTCGAACTCGTCCGGACCGGTCGCACCTATTTTGTAATTAGCTTTTTTATACTTCTCGTAAAATTTCTCAAAACTTTCAGTTATTTTATAACCTTCTTTCCTGAGCAGTTTTTCTCTTTCCATCATCTCTTTAGAAGATGAACATGACATCAGAATCATTAAAGCAGAGACTAAAAATATTATTCCCGGTCTGAATCTCATTTTTTCAACCTCTCTTTAAATATTTTATAAGTCCTGAAGTTGAGCAGTCATGTTTTGATACCGCTTTTCCTTCTTTAAGTTCTTTCAGTATCCTGCCCGCAAGCTCTTTTCCAAGTTCAACTCCCCACTGATCGAAACTGAAAATATTCCAAATTACACCCTGTACAAAAACTTTGTGTTCATATAGAGCTATCAGCTTTCCCAGAGTGAAGGGTGTAAGACTGTCATAGATTATAGAATTGGTAGGATTGTCTCCTTTGAATATCTTATGCGGATAGATCTTTCTCGCTTCAGCCTGCTGGATATTCGCGGCTTCGAGCTGGGCGATAACCTCTTCTTTTGTCCTGCCTACCATAAGCGCTTCCGTCTGAGCCAGAAAATTCGAAAGGAGTTTTTCGTGATGATCGCCCATTTTATTTAAAGGCTTCTTCGCACAGAGAAAATCGGCAGGGATCATATGCGTTCCCTGATGTATAAGCTGGTAAAATGAATGCTGACCGTTGGTTCCCGGTTCCCCCAACAGTATCTGACCCGTGCGGTGTGTCACCTTAGACCCGTCCCTTGCTACGGATTTTCCGTTGCTTTCCATACTTAGCTGCTGCAGAAATGCCGGAAACCTGTGCAGATATTGATCGTACGGAAGCACCATTTCACACTCAGCTCCGAAAAAATCCGCATACCACACCCCCAATAGTCCCATGATGACCGGAATATTCTTGGAGTGTTCAGCGGTCCTGAAATGTATATCTGCGGCTTCCGCTCCCTTGAGCAGTTCCTCGAATTTTTCATAACCGACCGAAATTGCGATCGAGAGTCCTATTGCTGACCAGAGCGAGTATCTTCCTCCGACAAAATCCCAGAATTCGAAAATGTTATCTTTATCTATACCGAATTCTACGACTTTGTCTGTGTTTGTGGAAAGCGCAGCAAAGTGTTTTTTGACATTTTTTTTATCTTTCGCTTTTTTTAAAAACCAGTCACGGGCTGAAAATGCGTTGGTCATCGTTTCCTGAGTAGTGAAAGTCTTTGATGCTATCAGAAAAAGAGTTGTTTCAGGATTAAGTTTTTTTAAAGTTTCAGCCAGATGGGTTCCGTCCACATTGGATACGAAATGAACTTCGGGACCGTCCGCATAGAATTTCAAAGCTTCGCACACCATATATGGTCCGAGGTCTGATCCTCCTATCCCGATATTCACAACATCGGTAATCTTCTTTGCCGTAAATCCTTTCCATCCGCCGCTTCTGACAGCGTCAGAAAATACTTTCATTTTCTTTCTGACTTTTTCGATCTCGGAATGAATATCTACGCCATCCTGCTTACCCTGTCTATTTTTAAAATTCCTTAAAGCTGTATGAAGAACCGCCCTGTTCTCAGTTTCATTAATCTTATCGCCCTCGAACATTGAAGCAATAGCTTTTTCCAATGCCATTTCGTCTGCAAGTTCAAGCAGAAGATCTATAGTAGTTCCGGTAATCTTGTTTTTTGAATAATCAAAAAGTATATCGTCGAATTTTATCGAAAATTTTTCAAATCTCTTTTTGTCATTAAAAAGATCTTTAAGGTGGGTTTTCTTTATTTCTTTATAGTGCCTGAGCAGCTTCTCCCAAGCAAAAGTGCATGTAGGATGTATTTTCTTGAGCATAGTTCACCTCACTTTCAAATTCACAACTCCGAATTTAAACAAATAAAGGACTTTCTTCAAGTATTTTAAGTTATATTATAATAAACTTTATTTTACTTGATTTTGAACTTGAAATTTTTATAACTTTATAATAAGCAAAATACCATGGAGGATTATCATGGAATTATTAAAGCGCATTTCTATAAGGATGATAGGAGGAGAATTTGTCAGAACCGTTAAAAGGTTCCCTCTTCCTGTTACATTTTCCGTTCTTACCTGCATACTTCTGATAAATGAGATCGAAAATTATTCGTTTTTTGACAACTCGCCACTGCTTGTTAAGAGTATATTCATTTCGATCCTCGGATTTTTATTTACGCTCGTATCAACTTTGTTTCTTGAACGGTCGGATAACCGCGACAGGATAAAATTTATCCTGCAGACGATAGTGCTTACGCTTCTGGCATATCTGTTCATTACCCTGCCATCCGAGTTCAGGGAGACGGATTATATTACTTTCGCATCATATCTGTCCGCATCAGTGTTTTCACTAATGTTCGTTTATACAAAAAATAAGGATGAGTCATATTTCGGCATATACAACATCACGCTTTTCATGCGCGGATTCACAAGCTTTGTTTTTTCGGTCATCTTATTCGCCGGACTTGCGTCATCCCTTTTTGCCGTTCAGCACCTGTTCTTTGCTAAAAACTTTTATGAAGAGCTTTACGGGGACATCTGGGTGATCATAATAGCTTTCTTCGCTCCCGTTCATTTTATGTCCGGTCTTCCTGACGATAGAGAGCCATCGAATTCGAATTTTTTGTACCCGAAAGCACTCAGGATCCTGCTCCAGTACATTATGACCCCGCTGGTATCGCTTTACCTTATAATACTTTACAGCTATACGGTAAAGATCATACTTACCCGGATTTGGCCCGAAGGTATAGTCTCATACCTGATCATTTCATATTCGCTTGTAGGAATAGTTACGGTAATTCTTCTTTCCCCTCTGAAAGATTCGGATGAGTTCAAATGGATTAACTCTTTCTCGAAATATTTCTTCAGAGCTTTACTTCCGCTTATAATAGTGCTTTTTATGGCGGTTATGGAAAGGATTTCTCAGTACGGCGTTACAGAAAAAAGATATTTCATCTTTGTGCTTTCGCTTTGGCTTGCCGGAATTACACTGTATATGGTTTTCAGCAAAAAGAATGACCTTAAACTTCTTCCTGTCACCCTTTCAATTCTGTCGGTCGTATCGCTTTACGGGCCGTGGAGCTGTTTTACAGTTTCAAAAAACAGCCAGCTCTCGATACTTGAAGACCTTTTATCGAAAAATCAGATCCTTGTAAACAGTGAGATCCGAAAAAATGATGCGTCCGTACCTTTTGAAGACAGAAAAAGTATCTCTTCGATCATTTCGTACTTTTATGACAATCACGGCATAGACAAGGTTGAATTTCTAAAAAAAACATATCAGCGTCTGGCGGTTGAAAGCAAAGATAAGAACGCTAAGAACGATCAGCATAATTTCTACAGAGATTTTGATAAGGCCGTATCGAGAAAGATGCTTGTCAAAGAGGGGCTGGGGTTCGATTTTGTTGACGAATGGCAAAATGAGAATACATCGAACTTTCTTAATATATCAGTAAAATATTTTCACGATCCGGAGATCGAAGATATTTCCGGTTATGATTCATACATAGACTGCCGTGACAATTTAATTAATGACAGGGTTTTTGACAAAAACAGCGGTTTATATCTGAAATACAACGCAAAAGATCTCAGGCTGTTGTTTGAAACTGAAAGTAAAGACAGCGTTACATCTGTTGATCTTGATAAGTATGTCCGAAAAATAATCGCTGAAAGTAATAACATAGCTGGAGAAACCGAGCCTGAAAAAATGAGATTTATTGATTCGAACGACAAACTGGATTTTATGATCCTGTTCAGAAATTTCAGCGCTAATAGGGAAAATGAAAAAGACCCTTATAAAATAACGGCGGTCTATTTCGGAATTTATTATAAATTAAAACCATCCGACTAAAACTGCTTTTTATCCTTTTTTAATTTGCATTTAATATTAATATCATATAATATTTCATATGTTTCATATATATTTACAGCGGAAAATAAATTAATTAAAATAGAATGAGGTAAAAATGAAAAGGATGATTATTCTTTTGCTGGGGCTGGCATTAACGCTGGCGGCGCAGGAAATGCTCACAAAAACCCTTCCTAACGGGATGCAGGTCGTTGTTAAGAAAAACACAAGCAACACATCGGTCGGATTTTTCTGTTTTGTGAAAACAGGTTCGATCCACGAAGACGAATATCTCGGAAAAGGATTATCACACTACCTTGAGCATATCGTTTCCGGCGGCTCGACCAAAAACCATTCAGAGCAGTGGCATCAGGATAAAAGAAAAGAGATCGGAGCGATAACGAACGCTTATACTACTTTCGGAGCCACAGTTTACTATATGCAGGCTGATAAACAGTACGCCGATTCATCTCTGTACCTTTTGTCGGATAATATTATGAATTGCGCTTTTGATCCTAATGAGGTCGCAAGGGAAAAAGATGTTATTGTTAAAGAATTCGTTTACAGAGTATCTTCACCTATGGCGAAACTATACAACGGTATGTGGGCTTCGACTTTCCTGAAATCGAACGTAAAGAACGAAGTTATTGGAGAGATAGAGATTTTCAAGCAGAATACCCGCGAAGAAATGATGAATTACTACAACAAAAGGTATATGCCTAACAATATGGTTTTCGTTGTCGTAGGTGACATCGATCCCTCGCAGATGATGGTAAAAGTAGAAAACACTTTCAAGGATTATAAACGGAGTGTTCTTACTCCCGTTTACCTGCCTGAAGAAATGATCAGACCTGGCAATATAAAATATATTGAAGAATTCGCGGTCCAGCAGCCCAGAGTGTTTATTACAAAATTAATACCGAAAGCCGAGCAGGATGATTTTGCCGCGATAACTATGGCCGCTCAGATACTGTTTGATAAAAGAAATTCTCCGGTACAGTACAAGCTTGTTGAAGAAGAAAAGGCCGTAAACTGGATATACGGATATTTCAACGAAGGCGGACATTTTCCCGAGCCTATGATACAGATAGGATTCGAAACCAAAGACACTCAGAACCTTGATAATGTTGTTAAACGGATAGATGCGATCATAGCTGATGTCGCCAAAAAGGGGATTACTCAGCAGCAGATCAATGAAGTTATCGCCAGAGAGAAAGCTCAGAAAATATTAAGAACGCCTGATGCCGACAGGGAAGCTCAAAATATCGGATGGAATATGATAGTTTACGGTGTGCCTGATATTTTTGATATTCAGATGCAGCAGTTTGAAAAACTCACGCCTGAAATGGTAAATGAGGCCATCAGCGAATATTTTGTGCCGGATAACAGGGTGATCTTTTACGGTGTTCCCGAAGGAGAAAAAGCAAAGATCGAGAATGCCGAAAAGAACATCGTCAAAACTGAAGTTGAAAGGATCGAAGTCGATAAAAATCTTACCGTTCTTCATAAACAGAATAGTACCGATCCTGTGATACAGGGTGTAATTTTTATTCCGGTTTCGTCTGATTACGAAAATATGGAAAACACAGGCTCATTCCAGTTCGTAACCGATATGCTTTTATCGGGTGGCACAAAAAAATATTCATCAATGGACTTAAGTTCCTGGCTGGAAGACCACGCGGTAAGAATGAATTCCGAGATCGGACCGACCGGTTTGACTCTCAGTTTTAAATGTATTAAGGATGATTATAAAGAATTTATCAAAAGGCTTTACAGCATCATGAATGAACCTTTATTCGACGCAAAGGAACTTCAGCTCGCTAAAGAAAGGGCGGATGCGGATTATAAAAGAAACCTGAGCGATCCTGATAATGCTTATTCTGAATTCAGATCATCCATACTATATAAAGGACAGAAATCCGGCCTTAGCGCAAAGGAAAAAAATGATATTATTCAGAAACTTACTCAGGATGATCTAAAAAATATTTATAAGAAGTACTTTAAAGCTGAAAGTATGATCGTAACATTATTCGGTGATCTGAATAAAGAGCAGGCCGCTGCTTACGCCGGCGAGATAAGATCAAAGATCCCGTCAGGAAAGATAAGCGGAACAAAAACACCGATCGTTGTGCCTAAACTGAATGAAACTTTTGTTAATGAATGTGAATTTGAGCAGGTAAATATCGAGATAAACTTCCAGGCTCCGCTTCAGGGAGATCCGGATTTTTATACCATTACGGCTCTAAATCAGGTAATGTCAAATTCGTTTTCCGGGAGACTGCTTAAAGCTACAAGAGTCGATAATGACCTGGTTTATTCCGCTTATTCTTATTATTCGGGAACTAAAGACTACGGGTTCTACAGAATAGAAGCCCAGACTTCACTAGCCAAAAAAGACCGGCTTTTGGAAGTGCTCAAAAAAGAAGTTCAGAAATTAATTGACGGCGATATTACACAGGAAGAGATTAACTTATCTGTTGAATCCTATTCCAAAATGCTCGAAAGCTATTTTACAGACAACAACATGGCGGGGCTGATGACATCTTACGAATCAAGAGGGCTCGGCTACAACTTTCTGAAAGAATCATTAAAGGATTTAAAAAAAGTAACGCCTGAAATGATCAAGGCTGTTTCGAATAAATATTTAAAAGATGCGGCGATATTTATTTCGCAGCCTTCTGCTGACGTAAAACGGGTGGTAGAATAAAATAAAAAGGGCGGTCAAATATGAACCGCCCTTTTTTTTATCTCATCTTAGCTTTTAGCGTGATGTCGTCGCCCATGTATCTGGGTTGTCCGGTTGAAAGCAGGACGCTCAGCCAGAATTCGCCTTCCACATTGATCTTCTTTCTCTTCCCGACTACAGATCTGATAGGAACATGAGTGAACCTTCCGTTCCAGTAGCCTATCATCAGCTCTGTTTTCCCGGCCATTGCAGCATGTGCGGCATTCTGCGCAAGGTTCGAGCAGAACATCGAGTCGATAGGCGCTGCCGGTAATGACCTTATCATGTAGCTCGGATCAATGTATTTTATAGAGTGTTCAATATTTTCCTTTTTCAGAAATCCGCTCACCTTATCCTTTATCAGCAGCCCGATATCATTGTGGAGGATATTCCCGGACTGATCTTTTTTTAATTCTGCTCCTTTGAACTGATCCTGTCCTGCGCCTTCAGCCACGACTATGACCGCATGGTGCTTTTCTTTAATCCTTTTTTTAAGCATATTCAAAAGTCCGTCCCTTCCTTCAAGCTCGAACGGGCTTTCCGGAACAAGCACATAATTCGCGTCCTGAGACGCTACAGAAGCCGCAGCGGCTATATAGCCGGAATCTCTTCCCATAAGCTTAACGATGCCTATTCCGTTTAGAGCCCCTTTAGCTTCGACATGGGCGGAGCTTATAGCTTCGACAGCAGCTGAAAATGCGGTCTGATATCCGAAAGTATGCTCCACGAAGACTATATCGTTATCTATTGTTTTTGGTATTCCGACGACAGAAATGTCGAGCTTACGCAGAGCTATTTCTTCGCACATTTCATTTGCACCTCTCATCGTTCCGTCGCCGCCGATTACGAAAATGATTGAAATTTTCAGTTTTTCAAGGTAATCCACTATTTTTTTCGTGTCCTGACTACCTCTTGACGAACCTAGAACCGTTCCCCCTTTAAGGTGTATATCCTCGACAATTTTAGGATCGAGAAGCACAGGCTTAGGTTCATTGCCTTCGACCATTCCTCTGTAACCGTATTTAAATCCGTAGAATTTATCGCATTTATACCAGTAATACATTGCGTTCACAATTCCTCTGACGACATTGTTGATTCCGGGGCACAATCCTCCACAGGTAACGATCCCGCAGGAAATTTTTCCGGGCTCAAAGTGCAGCAGTTTTCTCGGCCCTGCAAGTTCGAAGGACGGTAGTTTATCCAGTTCTCCGGAATGTTTCTGTATATTTTCTAAATCAAGATCAAAAAGCACCCTTTCTTCGTTTTTTACGAAGTTCGCAAATAAGCTGCTGTCCTTAAACGATAGCGGTATCGGCGACTTGTAATTACAATCCCCGAGATTTTTTATTTCTGTGTTGTCAAATATAAAGCTGTTCATCTATTAGCCCTGATTTATTTTGAAGTTTCACTTTGCTGCTTTTTCTGTATCTGATATTCAATTCCTTTATCTTGAGGCTGTCCGTATGCTTCAGGATGAAGGTAATAGCCTTTTTCATTGGATCTTTTCTCCGTTTCATTTATCACAGGATTGGCTTTTGCATAGCTGTCGTTCCTTATTCCCGTTACTTGCCAAGATACTTCCATTCCTGATGTTCCTCCTGAGATTGTGAATCTGTTCCCGCTGATCTTTTTCGCTATATATAGATTAGGCCCCGGAGCACCGATTGCGGTTAGCTGATATCTGAAATCAGTATTTGCCGCCTCAAACCATTCAGGAAGTATTACTTCTGCATTTCCTTCCTTGTTGAGTAATACATTTCCATGATGAATGTTCGACATCTGATCACTTGATATAGACGCATAGGTAAGTGTTTTATTTTCGGGATCGAGAGGGTGGTCGATCTTAATGTCACCCTTGCCGTATGTTATCGCTCCGTTTATATAAACATTACCGTTAAGGTATGCAGCCCAGTTCGTTCCTGTTCCTGAAGGTGATGCGCCGTAAATACTGACATTCCTTGTTGTGCCGCCATTACCGTCTCCGTAGACACCGTAAGTATACCCTCCTGTAGCAGTCGTGGAAATGCCCATTACACTGTAATAATCATTTAAAACATATAGCCCGTAGTAGCCGATAGGATCATAATTAATACCTACATGTCCATTAAACTTAATCAGATCATTGGCGAAATCACCCCAAATAAGCGGTGTGTCTGTTAACGAGTTCTCGATATACAATTTATCTGATGTTGTTTCATAGTATCCCGCATCTTTTCCTATGAAAACATTACCCGCGCCTGCCTGGTTCGAATAGCCTGCTCTGTAGCCGATCATTACATTATTACCGCCAGTTCTTGTATTATATCCGGCTGATGTTCCGAATAAACTGTTTCCGGAATACGACAGATCGTAGTAACCGCGACCCGCACTTGATCCGAAAATCGAGTTGTTGCTTCCGGTTTCATTACAGTATCCCGCACCCGAACCGTAAACTGAGTTACTGCATCCCCAAGTGTTATTCAGTCCCGAATTGTCTCCAATAAAAGTATTACCCATCCCGCCGACATTTTCTTTTCCGCTGTTGAAGCCCACGAAAACATTAAAATTCTCATTTGATTTATAACCGGCCTCATTACCTATGAAAACATTGTTTGCTCCATAAGTATTTGTATATCCCGCATTATTACCGATAAACACATTATTTTTACCGTTAAGATCATATATCGGCAAAGTCGATTTGCCGGCATTCAAACCGACAAACGTATTATACCTGCTGAAATCAGAATATCTGCCTCCAAGCGAATCCTGCATTTTTGTTACATTGTCCGAAACTTTCAACAGATTAGTAACTCCGGCTTTAGAGGCTGCACTATTGGTTGAAACACCGAAGCCCGAACCTTCATCACTTATCCAGAATCTTGTACTATCTGCAGTAAGTTTCATTATATCCGTACCTGATCCTTTAGCAGATGTAGTTGTCACGCTGAATGTTCTTGAAAGGGCTTTTGTGCCGTCACTAATATTTGCTTTGATCTCGCTTGAACTTATGACCATCAGCGTATCACCCTGATTCAATACTCTTATTCCGTCTGTTGACACATCTAAAACCTTGTTGTTCGAGGCGTCTTTTACTTCGAAGAGGGTTTCTGCATTGAGCGAAGAAATAGATAACAGGAAAATATATCCTGACAGATAGACTAAGTTTTTCATTTAATGCTCCTTTAATCGATATTGTTACTATCTCACTGAGTCCGGTTCCTTTGTTATTATCTTGGTTGAGTTTATTGCCGTTACATAATAGAATTTTTTTGTTACAGAAGCCGCAGCTGTCCATTGTGTTCCGTTTAGGATTCCCGATGTATCAAGCGTAAAAGTCCCGTAAGGAGTTAGAGATGAATAAACTTTATATCCGGCCGCTCCTGTTACTGCGCTCCACGAAATTGTTACGTTTCCTGCCGAATAAGCGATAGTCACGTTCGAAGGCGCTTCAACAGATGTCCTTTGCTCCCACGCCAGGTACGGATATCCGCTGTTAAGACTTTCATGGTAGCTCCATATCGGTGTAAAAGCAAAATCCCAGTTAAGGTACGTGTTCACTTCAAAAGGACATGTCATATCATCAGTGATTTTTCCTTCTCCGCCGGCCGATAGTGTTTGCCCGCTTGTCTGAGTGTTCCAGTATGAACAGGTTGTGACACCTGAGCTGCTGTTGCCTATCAGACCCCCGGTGCTTATGGTGCCGCTAACAGCCCCTGTCGAGTAGCAGTTGAAAACCGTTGACTGCCAGTTGTATCCGGTCAGACCGCCCACATTTGAATTTCCGGTTACTGCTCCGGATGAATAGCAGTTATTTATTTCTGACAAATAGTATGTGAATCCCGATATGCCTCCGACATTATCTCCGTCGGGGCAGTTCACAAATGTTTCTGAAAAACAACTGTTTATTTTAGAATCATAAACATATCCGGATATTCCTCCGATACTGCCTTTCCCGTTTATTTCACCTGATGCCGAACATTTATCTATCATAGAACTGTAGCATACTCCGGCTATTATTCCCGCCTGATACCATCCGGTTACACTTGCGTTCTCTACTTGAATTTCTTTGACAACCGCATTACTTAAATTCCCGAACAGACCGTTATACATTGTTGAATCTCTCGCTACGACCATATTTCTTATCTTATAAAGATCACCGTCGTAGCCTCCACTGAACTGATTTGTATCGTCATTGCCTATCGGCGCCCAACCGTCACCCTGATTCCACGGCGCAACACCGAGATCGATATCCGCAGTCTGTCTGAAGTATTTTGTTCTATAATATCTGACTTTATTAAGCTGTTCGGCATTTGAAATCAGATAAGGATCCGTAGCTATACCTGTACCTCCCGCGAAATTCGTGTTCGGTAAGTTCTGCCATTTTAAATACGGATAACCGCCATTAATTCCGTAGTTGATCTCCCAGACCGGAGTTAATGAAAAATCCCAGCCGACATATGTGGTCGCTTCATTATGCTCGAAAGTCATGTCGTCAGTAGTCCTTCCAGAACCTGCTCCGGAAGAGATCTGTCCGCTTGTTTCCGTATCCCAGTAGCATTCATTGACATTTCCAGAATCATAATACCCTATAAAGCCTCCGACATTCGCTCCTGAACCTGAAACTGCTCCGATCGAAAAGCTGCTGTATATATTGGTCTGATAATTATAGCCTATCATTCCGCCTATGTAGTTCCCTCCCGATACAGAACCGGATGAATAACTGTCTGTAATTGTTGAGCCTGAAATATATCCCGAGAAACTTCCGGCGTAACTCCATTCCCACGGAGAAGTAATATCAGTCTCGGAATAACATCTTGAAACAGATGAATTATTCATGTTACCAGCAATCCCGCCTGTATAGCTGTTTGCCGTAACTGATCCGGAAACGCTGCAGTTTTCTACAGTAAGAGAATCACAGTACCCAAGTAAAATTCCCGTATTGGAGTATCCGGCAACTTGAGCCCCGGATATTCGCAGTTCTTTTATTGTCGCGCTTCTTGCCATGCCGAAAAGTCCGGTGTAATTAAAAAACATCGAATCTCTTTCCATTATAAGATTGTTTATAAAATGGTAATCCCCGTCATATTTTCCTCTGAAAGGAGCCATCCAGTCGGTACTTATCGGATTCCATCCTGTTCCCTCATTCCATGGGGCAACACCGAGATCAATATCCGCAGTCTGTCTGAAGGATTTTGTTCTGTAATATCTTACATTATTTAACTGGACAGCGTTCGAAACAAGGTAAGGATCTAACTCAGTTCCTGACCCTCCCGCAAAGTTCGTATTGGGGATATTTTGCCACTTGAAATACGGATATCCTCCGTTAATATTGTAGTTGATCTCCCATATCAGATATTCATATCCGAAATCCCAGCCTACGTATGTATTTGCGGAATTCTCGAAAGTCATCTCATCTGTCGTTCTTCCTTCTCCGCCTGAAGAATACAATAATCCGCTGGTTTCAGTGTTCCAGTAGCTGTTCGTGACAGATACGGCTGTCGAAAATCCAATAAATCCGCCTTTTGTTCCCGGACATGTCACTGAACCTGTTGAATAACAACTGCCTATATTTGAATTATACGAGTTTCCTAAGAAACCTCCGGCATTATTCGAGCCCGAAACATTTCCGTAGGCATAATTATCATTTATATATGATCCGTAATCGTAGCCTATCAGTCCCCCCGCATCCGAATTTCCTGAAACAGAGCTTTTTGAATAGCAGTAGTTAAGGTATGAATGATCCGTATAACCTGCCAGCCCTCCAGTATAAAGCTGACCCTGTACAGACCCTTCGGAGCGGCATTTTGACAGTGAAGTAGAAAGCAGAATCTGTCCTGCAATACCTCCGGCGGAATTCTGACCTATAACAGAACCGGCAACAAAACAGCTGTCAAGATAATTATACTGGTCTGCTGATCCGGTAACTATACCTGTATAGTCTGCACCGGTAACATTAGCGCCTGTCACAACTATCTTCTCCAGATAAGTATCGCTTATATTGCCGAAAAGACCTGTATAATTTTCGGCCGGTCTGTTGATCGTAAGACCGTTTATTGAAAATCCGTTACCGTTGTAATTACCCATAAAAAGATTATTTTCATCACCGATCGGATCCCAGCCTGATCCAGTGTTCCATGGAGCGACTCCGAGATTTATGTCGGCTATCTGTTTGAAAAAACAGCCGTCCCATTCAGCGCCGAGATAATGCCTTAAGCTGTCCAGATGCTGAGCGGTTCTTATCAGATAAGGCTCTGTCTCTGTTCCTTTTCCGCCGGCAAAATAAGTGTCGGTATTGTTGATCGTGTACTTTGCCGCTGCTTCTATATTAAATGTCGCAGTTCTGGGATCAGAGATCGTAACATAATCGGCCGTTGCGAGTGAATCCCATGTTCCCGAATATTTCCATACTCTCAGATGATCAAGCCTGTTACCGTTATCCTCAATACCGAACCACTCAGCAGTTACGTTTCTGGTGCCGGAGAACGGCAGTGAAGTATCTATCTTCCACTGACGCTTAATACCTTCAGATTCAAGGATAGTCACCTGACTGCCGTCACCGGTCTTTCTGTGTAAAGTAACGGTTCCTAAATCATTTCCGGTATTATTTATCGAAAATCCCGCGCCACCGAAATGACCTGTAGCAGCAGATGTTCCGGTTCCTATATATCTTGAAACTTTCAGATTCCCCTGTATCATTCCTGCTTCACTTTCACCTGAAACCTGTGAAGATGTTCCTGACAGAATCAGCGTATCGGCAGCGGCTACTATGCTTCCCTGAATGAACTCGATAATTCCCTGGATCGCAAGATTTTGTGCTATCAATATATTTCCGCCTTTTTTATTCAGCGTAACATTACTCAATGTGTTAACATTGATCAGCGAATCGTCTTCGCTTCCAATAAAATCAATCTTAGAAGTCGGCTCGAAATATATTCCCGCAGCTTTATTATCGCCACCTTTAGTCTGTTTTGGCAGATCGACCTTTATACCGCCGTAAACGGATACGTCATAAGGTCCGAACCTTATCTCAGATACCGGATTTATCCACATTCTTGGATATGCAGATCCTATCAGCAACAGCAAACAGACCAGAGCTATCTTTTTCAAAATATCCTCCTTATTTATCTGCTTGAATATCCCGCAAGCTGATTTTTTATCTTATCAATTTCCGCTCTTAGACTTTCGAGCTCATCGACTTTTTTCTTAAGGTCACTGTTTTCTTTAATCAGCATTCCGATCTTCTCGTTCTGTCCGTCGATTATCTTTTTATTTTCGCTTTCTTTAGCTCCAAGCGCAGCAACATTGAAATCGACCTGTTTCTTCAAGTCTTTTACAGCTTCTACAAGAAGTGCCGTCACAGTTGAATACTGCATAGTATATCTGTCGTTGGTGGCATCATAATCAACCGCCTCAGGGATTATATCTTTTGATTCCTGAGCTATAAATCCCATCCTTCTTCCTTTTTCATACTTCTCGACATCTTTCCATTCGTAAGTTACTCCCCTGAGCTTCATTACTCTTTCAAGTGCCCCGTCTATTGTTGAAATATTCTTTTTTAATCTCTCATCGCTGTCATTGTTCCAAACAGTTGTTCCGCCTGCCGAACCGTTTGAGAAAAAAATTCTGCCGTTTGTATTATCAGTACCCTCTCCATTGACTACAAGCATCATAGGTCCGTCAAGATCGCCCCACATAAGATGTCCTAGTCTGAACGTATTGGATTCAGTTACATCTGCCCAGCCCGCAGAATTTCCGATATAAATATTGTTGCTGCCGGCGTGGACATTGGTAGATTCTCCCTTGCCTGCACTTTCTCCAATATAAATATTACCGTTACCTGTAGAGTGTTGCCCTGCGTTCCAGCCAACGAAAACATTACCGTAGCCTGTACTTCCCCCTTCCTGATAGTTCTCTCCGGCGGCTTCACCTATCATTACATTGTGATCGCCGCTTACTTTTCTTCCGGCAGCTCCGCCCAGGAAAACATTTCCGTATGAAGTAAAGGTTGACAAAGGTTGAGCACCTGCGTAGTAGCCGATCATGACATTTCTCTGACCGGAAGTAAGGTTCATTGCAGCCTCCTCACCTATAAAAACGTTACCGAAAGAACCGCTGTAATATTTACCGGAATCTTTTCCGATTATAACATTGTTGTTTCCTATTGTATTGGTATATCCGGCATTTGATCCCAGACAGACATTATCCGCACCTAAAGTATTTGAATAACCTGCATTTTTCCCTATGAATGAGTTATTTACACCTGTAGAATTCGAAATTCCGGCCTGATTACCTAAAAATGTATTATCAATGCCTGTCTCGTTAGAACCGCCGGCGTGCAATCCAAGAAAGATATTCTCAGGGCTGAAATCAGTATATCTTGTTGCGTATTGTCCCATGGTTGTCGCATCAGTACCGATTTTCGTTGAATCAGTTCCGACTTCAAGAGCGTTCATAGCTCCTTTAGCAGATGTAGTGATTACACTGAATGTTCTTGAAGGTTCTTTACCCGTGCTGGAAGGAATACGGGCGCTTATCTTTTTTGAACTTATAGTCATCAGTGTATCACCAAGCGCTTTTGAAGAAGATTGACCGACAATATCCAAACCGTCTGTTGTAACATTCATTATATTTCCCTGTGAACCCTTAGCCGATGTAGTGGAAACACTGAATGTACGTGATAAAGCTTTGTTCTCATCCTCTTTTATGTTCGCTCTTATCTCACTTGTGCTGATCACCATAAGAGTATCCAGTCCGTTCAGGATCCTCAGTCCGTCAGTCGATACTACCAATACCGGGTTGCCGACCTCGTCTTTGATCTCGAAAAGATTTACTGCTGATGCCGCAGTTGCAATAATCAATATTGCAATTAAACAACAAAACCGCTTCATTTTTATCATATCTCCCTCCCTGAATTAAAAAAAGGGCGATCGGATCGCCCTTCATTATATATTTATTTACTCATGAACAAGTTATTGATCATTATCTTTTTTGCCGGGACGACTTTCGTGTCATTTACCGCTGTAACATAGTAGAAATATCTATTTCCTGTCAGCGTCCCAGTCCATTGCGTACCGTTGAATGAACCTGTTTCGTCAAGTACAAAAGATCCATACGGGTTGGTTGATGAATAAACAAGATATCCTGCCGCATTCGTTACGGGATCCCAAGTTATTATTACATCTGTACCGCTGACTACAAGGGCAAGATTTGCAGGGGCTTCGACAGCAAGTCTGTATTCCCAGTTCAGATACGGGTACCCGCTGTTCAGACTTGTATGAATATTCCAGTAATCGTTATTCGAGATGTCATTGTTCGGATTTCCTACGAAATCCCATGGATTTGTCAATCCTAGTGAACCCGAAAGTGTATATGTTACCACATTCCTCATTTCTGCAGTAGTTTTTGCTGTTCCAATACCAGAAGTACTGGTCTGGCCTGATACCTGCGAGTCAAAGAAGTTATCAGCCATCTCATAATTAGTTGTGGCTGATATTCCTCCTGCAATACCTTTCGTTGTAGGATTCGTAGTATCGATGTAAATTATCGGTGAAGCAGAATAACACTTGAGTATTTTTGAATCGTTATTATATCCCGATATTCCTCCTAAATATACTCCTGTATAGCCGGAGAGCCTTGAAATGTTACCCAAAGAATAACAGTTCACTGCCTGAGAAGCCGAGCCGAGGCGGCCTGCTATACCGGCAACATAATTCTGGCCTGTGACATCAGCATCAGCAAATGAATTCTCGATTACTGAAGATGTCAGAAGATATCCTGCAATCCCCGCAACATATTGGACAGAGGCATTAACTGTTCCTTTAACCGAGCAATCAGTTATATATGCCGAATTTGTCATATATCCCGCGATTCCGCCGACATAAGTCGATCCGGTTATATTTGCATTTAAAAGATGCAGATTTGATACTACGCCTCCGCTCATATAGCCGAATAATGACTGATAGTTTGCGGTGCGGTTAATAAACAACCCTGTAATATCGTAATGGGCACCGTCATAATTTCCTGTAAAAAAGGGACTTACTGCTCCGATAGGATTCCATCCGGCTCCCGCATTCCATCCTGAAGTAGGTGAAGCATCGATATCGGCAGTTTGTAAGAATTTGTAGCTTAAGAAACTCCTGACGCTGTCAAGCTGTGTAAGGTTTGACACGAGGAACGGTTCGTCCGTTGTCCCGATACCTCCGGCAAACGGTGACGGTCTGTGCGTAAATCCTTCCCAGCTAAGGAATGGATATCCGCTGTTGAGTACCGCATTTATTCCCCAAATATCTGAAGTGCCGTTAACCGATTCACCCAGGAAATCCCAGCTTGCGTTTGTAAACGTTAATAGTGTTCTCATCTGAGTTTTAGTCAGACCCGTTGCCGCTCCTGAAGAATTTGTAGTCTGACCGGATGTTTCGATATTCCAGAAATTACCTGTCATAACATAGCCTGTGGTCGTATCAACATATCCTGCAAAACCTCTTATCGTCGGATTTACACTGTCAATATATGTGACACTTCCTGTAGAATAACAGTTTACAACGGCGCCTGCATTATTGCTGCCGATAAAACCTGCGATATAAGATGTGTATGTTCCGCCTGAAGCTCTATAAACATTAGATTCAGAATAACAGTTTTGAATTTGGCAGGATGTATAGTTCTGCCCTATAAAACCACCAATATAGTAAAGGCTTCCTGTTACCGACCCTTCAGAATAGGAGTTAGAAATACTCGATGAGAGATAGTTCCTACCGACAAGCCCTCCAACATAACTTGTACCTGTTACATTTGTATTGCTGTAGCAGTTGATTATAGTTGATGAAGTTGAATTGTTACCTACAAGTCCGCCTGTATATGAGGTGGCCGTCACTACCCCGCTGCTTGAACAGTTTATAACGCTCGCAGACGAATAATTATAGCCGACAAGTCCTGCGGCATAGGTAGTAGTGCTTGTGATATCAACATTTGTTAAATGCAAATTAGATATTGTACTTCCCTGAGCGTATCCGAACAATCCATTGTAGGATGTTGCTCTGTTAATAAACAAACCGTCAATAGTGTGTTCCTGACCGTTGTACTTACCTGTAAATTTTGTTGTTGAATTTCCGATTGGCAGCCAACCTGAACCTGCATTCCATCCCGGATCTGCTGTAGGCGTTGCATCAATGTCTGCTATCTGGATAAAGCAGGCTGTCGGATAATTCCTGACATTATCAAGCTGTACTAGTGTAGCGACCTGATAAGGATTAGCTTCTGTACCGGCTCCATCGGCAAATGCATTTGAGGCTGAACATACTGTAAAAGAAGTTGCAGCGTTTACGGTATAAGTAGCCGTTCTGGGTGAAGCAGCAGTATTGAATGTGGCTCCGTCAACCTCGACCCAATACAGGTTTTTGCTATCCTCTTCTGACGGTTCATAATTAATAACTTCTACCTCGGGTTCTCTAAGATCAGAATTAACCGATTCTTCGATGCCTTTTGATTTTGTGGCAGCAATATCGTTTTTCTTTAATATGAGTTTTCTAAACTCGCTGATATCTGTATCTCCGTCCGTGCTTTTGACGGGTTCATATTTCCATACTTTTAATGCTGCAAGGTTATTGCCGTTATCCTCATTTGACAACCAGCTTGAAGTTACTGTCCTTGTTCCTGAAAATGCGTTGGAAGTCGCAACGGTCCATTTTCTCCATATTCCTTCAGTGCCATATATCGAAACTTCGCTTCCGTCACCTGTATAACGATAAACCGTTACTGTTCCGAGATCCCCGGTTCCGCTTCCGAGAGAATAGCCTATACCGCCAAAAGTATTCGCACCGGTTCCGACCGCTCTGGCGGCTTTAACAGTTCCCGATATGTATTTTGTAGCTGTTTCTCCTGTCACTGTAGCAGAAGTTCCCAACTCAAAGGTGTTCGTTCCTGTCAGTATATTTCCTTGCGTAAATGTTACATCGCCCGTCAGAAGAAAATTATTCGTACTGTTGTTAAGTCTTAAATTTCCTGCCGGCTTGTTGATTATCAGGTTCGGAAATGTGTAAACATTCGTAAGCGTATCCAAAGAGGATCCGACAAAACTCAGTTTGGATGTTGACAAATAGGTTATTGTACCCTGATTTTTCAAACTTCCATACACTCCGACATTGGCATTGCCGAAATTCACTTTACTTCCGGTACCGAAAGTAATTCCGGCCTGCAGAAAGCTAATGATCAGCAATAAAGCTATCAATGCTCTTTTCATATTGTCCTCCATATATCTCGAAAATTATTCATTTTCTACCTTTTAACTAATTTACACAGAAAATAGACAATTTCAAAACCTTTTTCTGTGACGGGCTTCACAAAATTCATTTTATTTCAATAATTTCTCCAATGATTCTTCGAGCCTTGCGATCTTTTCTTTCTGCTTATCCAGTTCACTGATCAGATATTTATTTTCTTCTTTCAGTTTTTCTATCTCCTCACTTCCGGGATATTCTCCTTTCCCCGGGACACAAAGCTTACCTAAAGTATCGACCTGAACATAAACTTTGCTGTTAGTAGAAGTAGTCGAAGGCAATTCGGGAATAAACACCCTTCCGTTTTTCTGTACTTCAAACGCATTTGACCTATCCGTAGTGCTCGAGCCGTTCCCTATGACAAATAACGGTTCGAGAGTATTCCATGCAGTAGTACTTCCTTCAACAATGTTATATCTTCCTATTACGAATGAATTGTAAGCCTGAGCAGTAGCGAGCCTTCCCATCGCTGTAGCATAAGTTCCTGTTGCCTGAGTACCGGTACCGATCGAAGTAGAATAATTTCCTGTCGCTTGAGCTGTAGATCCTATTGCAACTGCGCCTTCTCCTGAAGATATTGTTGCTCCGGTGCCTAGAGCAATTGAATAGTTGTTTGTCGCTCTTGCAAAACCGCCAATCGCACAAGAATTAGCTCCGGAAGCCTCTGTGTTGTTACCGGCAGCAAAAGCACTGCTTGCAGTTGCTTCGGTTCCTTTTCCTATGGCGCAAGAACTGATACCTGAAGCCAAAGCTCCGTCTCCAGATGCAAATGAATGTTTTCCAGATGCAACACTTAAATACCCTATGGCGGATGAGTAACTGCCGGACGCCTCACTCCTGTATCCTGAAGCGAAAGACGCCTGCCCGACATTTGCGCCTCCTGTTGTAATGTAAACATGACCTACTCTGAATGCGTTCTTCTCTTTATACCATAGCATTGTAGAATCATTTATGGCATCAGCCGTTGCTTTCGAAGACACTTTCATCAGGTTACTGTTAGCCTTAGATATAACATCGTCATTCACTAGAAATTCTCTTCCGAGTGACTGATTAACATTCGCAGTAATGGTCCCTTTACTTATGCTGAATATCTCGTCGGTATTATCATCCGGGTTATAGAAGGTTGAACCCACACCTGTTTGTATCTCGAATATTTTTTTATAACCTTTTTTTGCCGATGTCGTTGTAACGCTGAAAGTTCTGGAAAGAGCCTTACTGTCATCAATATAAGCGCGGATCCCGTCGGTACTGATCACCATTAATGTATCAGGACCGTTTAATACCCTCAGTCCGTCGGTAGAAACATCAAGCACTTTATTATTCGAGGCGTCCTTAACCTCAAAAAGCGTTTCGCCGCAAAGAAAAGCGGTAAATATCACCAGGCATATTGATAACAGCTTATTCATGCCATCCTCCTTAATTTTTATTTAAAATTCTTTTAATTTCTTCAAGTTCTATTTTGATATTGGACAGTTCTTCTTTCAGTTTATTGTTTTCATCTGATAATCTTTGTATTTCGTTGTTTTCTTCTTCACTTTTAGCCGCAACACATAATTTCCCTAAAGAGTCAACATATACAGCTTTTTTAGTGCCTACTCCGATCGTTTCTGTATATAATCCAGGTATTTTCATATCGCCCGAAGTAACAGTTACATTTCCCGTGGACACTGTTAAGCTTCCTGCAGGAATGTAAATGTTTTTCAGATAATCCCATCTTAAGCATATGCTGTTATCGTTCGTTGTTCCTAAAGCACCTCCATTCTGCCCGAATATTAGCGGTCCCTGGATCGTAGTTCCTGCCCATGATTCAGAATATTGAATTCCGTTAATCGTTCCGGATCTCAAATAGAGCGCGTTATCATTTATTCTCACATCTCCGGCTACATCAAGCCTGCAGCTGGGAACTATATTGCCTATCGAAGTGTATCCGTTTTTTAACACAGTTACAGCGTTTCTGTATATGGCTTTATCTCCTTTAGTCAAAATTCCATTCCCTACTACGAAAAGGGGATCTGTCTCGTTCCATAAACTTGGAGAACCCCAGTCAACATTCAGGCTTCCTGTTGCGAATTCATTTAAGGATTGAGAAGTTGTAAGCCATCCTGTAGCTGTTGAATTATAGCCCGAAGCAACCGTACTTGAACCCATCGCAGTCGAACTTATAGCCTGAGCTTTAGTCAATATGCCCATAGAAGTTGATCCGTAACCTGTAGATTCGGTTTTTATGCCAAAAGCTGATGCACAAGGACCTGAAGCTTTACTTTGATAACCTGTCGCAAAAGATGCCTGACCCACCTCTCCGTCAGCGTCAATTTTTACATAACCCACCCTAAAAGCGTTTTTCTTTTTATAAAAAAGCATAGTCGAATCGTTAATAGCCTCAAAAACATCTTTATCGGATATCTTCATTAAATTGTCTCCCAGCTTTCCAGAAGCGGTACCATTAATTATGAAATCTCTGTCTAGTCCGTTGTCAACATTTGCTATAATGCTGGTTTTATTGATACTGAATATTTTATCAGTATTATTGAGGGGATTATAAAAAGTTGCGCCTTCGTCAGTGGCTATTTCAAAAACTTTGCTCTGTGCTTTTGTTCCCTTTGCGGATGTAGTGGATACGCTGAATTTTCGGGAAAGTGCTTTTGTTGAATCCTGCTCAATAAACACTTTTATCCCCTCTGAACCTATAACCATAAGAGTATCACCCTGGTTCATAACGCGAAGACCGTCCGTTGAAACATCAAGGACTTTATTGTTCGAGGCATCTTTAACTTCAAACAGGGTTTCTGAATATACAGCTACAAATATAAACAATAACAGTGCCATTCTTTTCATAATTCACTCCCTTGTCATTTTGATGTTGCTTCAGGTAAAACTTTATTAACCTGATAATCTATGCCTTTTTCTTTTGACAATCCAAATGACTCAGGGTGCATGTATAATCCCTTTTCATTTTCTTTTTTATCAGTTTCAATTTTAATCGGATTGTTTTTTGCAAAATTATCGTTCCTTATTCCCGTTACCTGCCAAGATACTTTCATTCCTGACACCCCGCCGGATATCTCGAAATTGTTATTTGAAATTTCTTTAGAAATATATAAATTCGGTCCCGGAGCTCCGATAGCCGTCAGCTGATATTTGTAATCTTTATTTAATTTCTCAAACCATTCAGGCAGCTGAATACCAGCTTTTCCGTTTCCGTCTAAAACAACATTTCCGTTATAAACACTCGTCATATCATCGCTGATCACATTTGAATGAGATAAATATTTATTTTCAGGATCTAATGGATGATCAATTTTAACAACATCTTTCGATTTCACTACTATCCCCGTGACATTAATGTCGCCAGCAAAATATCCGGCATAGCTTCCCGTACCGAACGCCTGTCCATAAATTCCGTAATTTGTTGATGAACCTCCGGATGCCTGACCATAAACGCCAAAAGTTGAAGTTCCTGTACTAGTATTTGCAGAACCTAATATTCCAATAAAACTATCTGTCACACTCAGCCCGTAATTATTCACTGGGTCAGTATTGATACCCAAACTTCCTGAGATCTTTGCGTCACCGTTCTTTTTCACTTCAAAAGCATTGCTTCTTGATGAAGTAGTCGAGCCGTTTCCCACTACAAAAAGCGGGTCTGTGCTTATCCATGATATCGAATCACCCCTTAGAATATTGTACCTGCCAAGTGCAGATGAGCAGTAGGACTGAGCGTACACTCCTTGTCCTGTTGCAAAAGAGTAATCTCCCTGGGATTTACAACCTGATCCAATAGTTGACGAACTTGCACCTGAAGCTACTGACCAGTCGCCGAAAGCGGATGAATAAGGTCCTAATGCAGCAGTCGAACTGCCCGCACAAATTGAATTTGAACCGGACGCAGTGGTGCCTCCACCCATGGCTACAGAATTAGATCCCTGCGATGAATTAGATTCTCCTATTGCAACGGAACCGAGTCCGGAAGCTGTTGAGTATCGACCCATCGCGATTGAATAATTACCGCTTGATGTAGTCTGATTTCCGGTACTAAATGAACTTGTTCCTGACGCAGTGCTAGCATAGCCTAAAGCTGATGAAAAGTCGCCGGAAGCGGTTGTTCTTCGTCCTGAAGCAAATGACGCCTGACCCACTTCGGAATCACTGTTAACAAGAACATGACCTACTCTGAAAGCATTTTTCTGTTTGTACCACAGCATCGTTGAATCGTTGACAACCTCAAATGTGCCTTCATTGGATATTTTCATCAGATTACCGCCGCCCTTTGCTGATGCCTGATCGTTCACAATAAAGTCCCTGTTAAGTGTAGGGTTCACATTTGCAATAATATTACCTTTGCTTATGCTTAAAATCTCATCGCTATTATCTGAAGGGTTGTAAAAAGTCGCCCCTTCATCTGTTGCAATCTCAAAAACTTTGTTCTGCGCTTTAGTTCCTTTTGCGGATGTTGTTGTCACGCTGAATTTTCTCGAAAGAGCTTTTGTGGCATCTTGCTCAATAAACACTTTTATCCCCTCTGAACCTATAACCATAAGAGTATCACCCTGGTTCATAACGCGAAGACCGTCCGTTGACACATCCAGCACTTTGTTATTTGAAGCATCTTTAACTTCAAATAGCGTTTCGGCGCATATTATCCCTATAAATAACAGAATTAGATAAATATGTTTTTTCATAACTCCCCTTTTGTTTGAAATTATTTTTGATTCAGCTCCAATTCTTTCTCGTATAACGATCTAATTCCCTTTTCAGCAGGCATGCCGAATACTTCCGGATTTATATAATATCCCTTCTCTTTCGAACTTTTCTCTTCTTCGATCCGAATGTGATTAGCTTTAGCAAAATTATCGTTTCTGATACCGGTTATCATCCACGATACTTTCATTCCGGGAGTCCCTCCGGAAATTTCAAAACTGTTATCGCTTACCTCTTTTGATATAAAGAGGTTGGGTCCGGGAGCGCTTATGGCTGTCATTTGATATCTGTATTCAGAATTCATAGCTTCGAACCAGTCCGGTAATACTACAATAGCTTTACCGCTGCCGTCAAGGACAACTATGCCGTCATAGATATTCTTCATCTCATCGCTGGAGACAGAAGAATGGTTAAGATACTTATTCTCCGGATCAAGAGGATGATCAATTTTCAGTTTGTCAGCGGATTTAACTACCGATCCGGTAACATTTATACTTCCTTCAAAATATCCCGCCCAGTTTGATGACCCGCCGGCGGCATAGCTGTATATTCCGATATTCTCGGAAGAACCGCCATTTAATGCGCAAGTATTAATGCCTAAATTTTGGGTTGTACTACCGGCTGAATATGCATAAACGGCTGTAACATTCGCACTCGAGCTTGTTGTAGCGGCTGATAATATAGCCGTATTTCCGTCATAAACATACAGACCATACGATGAGCTCGGAACAGCCTGTATTCCCATTTTCCCGTTTATAGTCAGCATATTCGTACCGAAATCTCCGTATATAAGCGGTTGGTTTGTAGATGAATTATCAATGTAAAGTTTGTTGGATTGAGATTCAAGTGCTCCGGCGGCATTTCCCAAAAAAACGCAGCCTGATCCAGAACTCGAATTTCCTGCCAAAAAACCCACATGCGTATTATTGCTTCCCGTACTGTTGTTTTCACCTGAACCGCTTCCTATAAAAGTATTATAACTGCCGTCGCTAAACACGCCTGAGGTCTTTCCTATAAAAGTATTATAATCTCCCTCATCACAATACTTCCCGGCCTGGCATCCGAAGAAAGAATTCCCTGCTCCCGCCGAAGTACTGTATCCGGTTTCATTACCTACGAAAGTATTTTGATCGGCAGTAGTATTGTAACCGCTTTTATCTCCTATGTAAACGTTCAAAGAACCCGTCTGGTTCAAATAACCGCTTCGATATCCTGTGAAAATATTTCCGTGACCTTCCGTATTGGAATAGCCGCTTTCCAGACCTATGAACACATTATTGTCCCCGGCTTCAAGATTCTGCTCATCGAAATTTCCAAGTGTATTATATCCCGCTTTGTTGCCGAAAAAAAGATTATTCATCCCGTCGGTTATAGAATTACCGGCCTGAGATCCTATAAAAATATTCTTCGGTCCGAAATTTGTGTAACGCAATCCCGACCCTTCCCGCATCGTCGCTGATCCAAGAGATACGTCGAACAGATCTGTGTATAAGCCCTTCTTTGCCGAAGTAGTGCTTACGCTGAACTTTCTCGAAAGCGCTTTGGAGTCATCTATAACAGCCTTGATCTCTTTTGTGCTTATCACCATAAGCGTATCGCCCAGATTCATAATGGCGACCCCGTCTTCAGAAACATCAAACACTGTATTGTTTAATGAGTCCTTAACTTCGAAAAGAGTTTCAGCGCATACTATCCCTATGGATAACAGAATTAGATAAATATGTTTTTTCATAATTCCTCCAAAGTGCTGTATTATTTTATTCCCATGCGATCCAGTCTGCTAAAAGATTCTGAGACCATGAACCGTTTACAGTCGGAGACAGTTGATTGATCATAATTACGCAATTAGTAGTTGTTACGTCTCTTACTGTTACTCCAAATGACTGACTGACTCCGTTAGCACCTTTCGGAGTAATGCTGATCCTCGGAACGGTACTGAAAGCTTTCGGATATGTTAAAGTAACTGTTTTTATGCCTGTCTGACCAACATATGTACCGATTGTTACAGTTCCTGCCTGAGTCATTCCGATCGCAGTTCCGCCTTTAATAGTTAATTTTCCGTTCGCATAGATATCCGTTGCATTTATCGCAAGATCAACATTCGGGAATGTTCCTTTGATTATCGGACTTATCGTTGATGAATTGGCTATATAAAGCTTATTTGATGATGTTTCATTAAACCCAGAGTCCTTACCTATAAAAACATTTCCTGACCCTGTTGAAAAATACCCTGCGCTTTTTCCTATATAGACATTATCTGATCCGGGATTTTGATTAAAGCCGTATCCGGCACCTTTTCCAATGTAGATGTTACCGCTTCCCCCGGGAGAATTATACCCTGAAGAGTGTCCGACAAACACATTGTCTGCTCCTGCACCTGTCAAAACGCCGCTTGACATACCGATGAATGTGTTGAAATTGCCAGTTACATATTGACCTGCTGTGTAACCTATAAAAGTATTCGATGATCCGCCTCCGATATTCGCTTCAGGAAAGCTGTTCCTGCCGTATCTTCCGGCTTCGTTCCCGATAAAAGTATTCCCGCCGTTTATATTCTCTTCACCTGCGTAACTGCCAAGATAAACATTACCGAACTGAGATTCGTTGTCCCTTCCCGCATTGACTCCTATAGATGTATTTTGATAACCTGATATATTATTCAATCCGGAATTATTTCCTATGAAAACATTATCTGTCCCTGTTGAATTTGAAATTCCCGCATTCGAACCTACAAACATGTTTTCCGGGCTAAAATCGGCATATCTGCCTCCATCAAGACCTCCGCGCATTGTCGAAGAACCAAGTGAAACATCAAAAAGATCGGTGTACAGCCCTTTTTTGGCAGATGTTGTGCTTACGCTGAATTTTCTTGAAAGCGCTTTTGAATCATCTATGACAGCCTTGATCTCTGTCGTACTTATCACCATGATCGTATCGCCCTGATTCATTACGGCAAGACCGTCTGTTGAGACATCAAGTACTTTATTGTTTGCAGAGTCTTTTACTTCGAACAGCGTTTCGGCCAGTAGCAGGAATACTGTTGATAATAAAGTAATAAGTATTTTTTTCATAAATCCTCCGGGTTACAAAATCGTTTTATTCCCATGCATACCAGTCTATTTTAAGGTTTTGTCCCCAGCTGCTGCCGGGGGAATCCAGTCTGTAGATCATTACAACACAGTTGGTTGTAGTAATATTCCGAACATTAGCCACAAAAACGTCTGTTGTTATTCCGTCAGCACATCTTGGAGTAACAGTTACTTTTGGTACAGCTGAAAAAGATGAAGGAAATGTAAGAGTGACTGCATTGATACCCGATACGCCGCCACCAACGGTTAACTCACCAGCTTGGATTTTTCCGAACGAAGTACCGCTTTTAAACTGCGTGTTCCCGCTGTGGGCAGTGTTTCCCGTCACTGTCAAAGTACCGTTAACTGTAAGAGCATTGGCTGCAAAATCCCCGTAAATAAGAGGAGTCGTTGTACTTGAATTATCAATATACAGCCTGTTCGAATAACTGCTTGAGCTCATGCCTGCCTGATACCCGATCTGAACATTTCCTGAACCGGTATGAGATGCACTGTAAACTGATCTAAGACCAGCCTGATAGCCGATAGCGACATTGTTACTGCCGGAGAAAATGCTGTTCCCTGCCGCCGTACCTTGAGCACCGGCCTCGTATCCTATGAAAACATTGTTGTCACCGGTTCCGCTGCCGTTCCAGAGCCCAGTTCTGTTGCCCATCATTACATTATATCCGCCTGTAAACTTATATGCCGAGCTGTTCCCGAAATATGAATTGGCGTGCCCGATAGTATTATAAGCTCCGGAATATGCACCGAAGAAGGTATTTGACGAACCGCTTGTGTTGTCGTTTCCCGACTCGAATCCAACAAAAGTGTTTGCGCTTGTTTGTGTATTAAATCCTGCATCCGTACCAAGAAATGTATTCGCATTCTCATTTGTAGCTGTATAACCTGTATTATTGCCAATATAAATATTCCCGCTGCCGTCAGTATTATTAAATCCACTCTTGTAACCTATAAAAATATTAAATGAAGCATCAGTGGCAAACCTGGTTCCGGCAGTATTGAATCCTGCTTTATAGCCTAACATAGTGTTGTATCTGTTCCCGTAAGCGTTATACGGATCAAGCTTGATACCCGCACCCTGACCAATTAGTGAGTTGTATTGATCAAGGCTTGTAAAGCTTGTATCCGCCGAAGCTTTTGTCGTTAATAAACTTTTAGAAGCTACTTTAAACCCCGTTCCGGTATCGTTCACCCAGAATCTGGTACTGTCAGCCGTAACTTTCATCACATCGTTACCAGCACCTTTAGCAGAGGTTGTAGTAACGCTGAATTTCCTTGACAAAGCTTTGGCGTCATCAGCAATTATAGCCTTAATTTCACTTGAACTGATCACCATCAGTGTATCACCCAGATTGAAAACTCTTAACCCGTCTGTGGACACATCAAGCACTTTATTGTTTGATGCGTCTTTGACCTCGAATAAAGTTTCAGCATAAGCAACCAATGCTATCAGTATAACAAGGTAAAAGTGTTTTTTCATTATACAGCCTCCGTGTCAGTGAAAGTATTAAGTTTATTTTTTACCTTTAACAGTTTTTTTGTCTTCAGCGGTTTTCACGATTTCCTGAACTATTGGGTTTTTAAGCGCATAACTGTCTTTTCTAATGCCTGTTACCTGCCAAGATATTTCCGCATTCGGTTCCCCGCCTGCTATCTCAAAACCATTGTTACTGATTTTCTTCGATATATATAAATTCGGGCACGGTTTCCCTATCGCTGTCATCTGATACCTGAATTCAGTATTTAGAGCTTCAAACCATTCCGGCAATCTTACCGAAGCTTTCCCATTAGCGTCAAGTTCCACAACACCGTCGTAAATATTCTTCATTTCATTACTGCTTACTCCGGAATGTACTAAATATTTATTTACCGGATCAAGCGGGTGATCAATGATAAATTCGTCTTTTGATTTCGTTAATGTTCCTGTAACTTCAACATTACCCTGAAAATATCCTGCCCAGTTCGTTGTTCCTCCGCTTGCCGATCCGTAAACTCCGATTTTAGTTCCACCAGTTCCCGAAGCTATTCCTTCAACACCGCGAATCTCGCCTGTCGTGGCACTGGCTAAACCTTGAACACCTTTATAGCCTCCTTCTCCCTTCACGCCAATTCCATAATAATCCGTTACCGCATGCTTTCCGTAAACCGCCGGATTGTCGCTGTTTGTAGTTATATCCTCTGAGTGGATCTTATATATCGGCTTTACACCTGCACCTATTTTACCGAAGATTGTTGAATTGCCTGACACACTCAACTTGCCGTTTACCCTTAATGAATCGTTGTCGAATTCACCATAAACAAGAGGAGTCGATGTACCTGAATTGTCAATAAATAGTCTGTTTGATGCCGTTTCATAGTCTCCTGCCTGACTTCCTATTGAAACATTGTTACTCCCTGTTGCATATGATCCTGCAAGCCAGCCGATATAAGTATTGTTGCTCCCTGATCCTCCAAAATATGAATCGCTTCCTACACAGGTATTTCCATTGCCGGCTGTATTGTCGCGGCCGGTCTCGGTACCGATATAAATATTATGACTTCCTGTCAAGTTTTCCCTGCCCGCCTCGTCTCCAATAAATATATTACAGCCTCCACTAGTATTCCTATACCCTGACCTGTATCCCATAAAAATGTTGTAATCTCCGTTTAGCCAGGTTCCATTGCCGTAATTAAAATAGCCCGACTCAGCTCCAATGAATATATTGTTATCGCCTTCGTAGTTAGTGAAACCTGCGTTGTTACCTAAAAACACATTGTCTATTGCCGTTGCAGCTGTTGTTTTTCCCGAATTTAAACCAATGAAAATATTCTCAGGGCTGAAGTCGGTGTACTTGCCTTCACCACCGCTCATTGTTGTGTATCCGGTACCCACTTCAAGCGCATTTATCAACCCTTTGCTCTTGGCTGATGTCGTAGTTACGCTGAAAGTCCTCGACAGCGCTTTGTCCTTATTTTCTCTAATATTTGCTTTGATAGCATTTGAGCTAATTACCATCAGAGTATCACCCAAGTTCATTACTCTGAGCCCGTCAGTAGAAACATCAAGAACTTTGTTATTTGATGCGTCCTTGACCTCAAAAAGGGTTTCGGCAGATAAAATAAACACTGCAGTTAGGATCATAAACATAATTATGTATTTCATCTGAGCCTCCGATATCTATAAACTCTTATTTCGCTTTTAATATCTCAATTTCTTTTTTTAAGTCGTCAATCATTTTCTGATGATCCTGCAACGCTTTAAGCATCGGGCTAATAAGACTGCTGTAATTAACGGTCTCTGCCGATCCGTCTGGATTAAATTTAACAAAAGCAGGATTGATCTTCTCGACTTCTTCAGCTATAAGACCGTACTCTTTTTTGTTAGTTTCATCGGTTTTATAGCTATAGTTAACAGGCCTTAATCTATACAGCCACGAAACATCTTCCATATTTCTTATATTGTTTTTATATCTCTCTGAAGATGCCAAGTATCCTATTTTACCTGTGTTGTCAATATAAAGATCAGAGTAAGTTGTTCCTACAGCTGTTGAATAAACCAATGGTGCTGTAATAGTGCCGTCAATAAAAGTATTGCTCGTTACCCAAAGCGCATCATATATTGAAAACGCATATGCTTTTGAAGTACTGTTAACCATTCCGCCCTGATATACATAATTTGTGGGAGTTGCTCCCGTTCCCGGATCCGTCAGTATTCTCATAAAAGTACCGTCCATGGTTGTTGTACCTGTTCCTAAAGTTCCGCTAATATCAGCATCACCATTTACATCGAGACCTCCTACCGTAGCTAAATTAAGAACATCAAAATCACCGTTGACCTTAACATAATCACTATCGAAATCGCCGTAAATAAGAGGGCTGGCCGTGCTTGAATTGTCAATATAAAGCTTATTTGATCCAGTTTCTCCATATCCGGCCTGATAACCTAAAAATACATTTCCGGTACCGATCGCATTGGTGTAACCGCTCTGATATCCCAGATAAGAATTATTTGAACCTGTTGTGTTTGAATATCCGCTCCTGTATCCGAAAAAAGAATTATTGTTGAAGCTGTTTCCCGGGGTTCCTCTGCCTGCTTCAAAACCGAAAACCGAGTTGCCGCTGCCTGTCTGATTAGACCTTCCGCTTTCAGCACCGAATGATGAATTATAATTTCCTGTCGTAATTGAACCTCCGGCTGAATAACCTACCGATGTATTGTAGTCTCCTTCTGTATTTGCAAATCCTGCATTGTTGCCAAATGATGAATTCCCGTATCCTGAAGTATTGGCCGTTCCGCTCGCCTCTCCAACGAATGTATTTCCCCATCCTGTTGAGTTCAATATTCCTGATTCGTATCCTATAAAAATATTTCTGCTTCCTGATGTATTTTGGACACCGCAATTATAACCTATGAAAACATTATAATTGCCGTCGTAATTGTTATATCCGGCTTTATTCCCGATAAACACATTCATTCTGCCTGAATAATTAGAATATCCTGACTCCTGCCCCATAAAGCAGTTGTTGTAGCCTGATAGATTTGAATATCCTGATTTGTATCCCACAAACACATTTGACGCACCTGTTGTGTTTGTAAATCCGCTTAAATTTCCGACGAATACATTATTTTTACCGCTGGTTTCATTAAGAGGAATAGTATTTATGCCTGAATTCAAACCAATAAAAATGTTTTCCGGGCTGAAATCTGTATATCTGTTTCCCCCGCTTTCGCGCATAGTTGCCGATCCCAACGAAACATCAAAAAGGTCTGTATATAAACCTTTCTTCGCAGAAGTGGTACTGACGCTGAATTTTCTTGAAAGTGCTTTAGAATCATCAATGACAGCCTTAATCTCTTTTGTGCTGATTACCATCAGAGTATCTCCGAGGTTCATAACAGCCATGCCATCAGTTGATACATCAAGAACCTTATTGTTGGAGGCATCTTTGACCTCGAAGAGAGTTTCCGAATACAGCACAATTGAAGAAAAAATAACGAAAATAAATATTTTTCTCATAATCACCCCTTTAAAATTATTCCCATGCAAACCAATCAAGTTTTAAATTCTGGCCCCATATTCCTCCTGCGCTGTCAACCCTGTAAACGTTGACCTGGAATGAGGTTGTAGTAATATTTCTGGTCGTTACTGCGAAAACATCAGGAAAATTCTCTCCTTTCGGAGTTACATTTACCTTTGGAATTGTTCCGAAAGTACTTGGAAATGTGATAGTAAATGTTTTTACCCCGCCGGTTGAATTTACTCCTGCAGTATAAGTTCCTGCCTGTGTCATTCCTAACAATGTTCCTCCGTTAATCTGCAGACCACCGTCGATAAAAGCATGACTTGTTACCCAAAGTGCATCATTAACAGCAAAAGCATATTCTTTTGATGTGCTGGCTGTCGATCCGCCCTGGTAAACATAGTTTGTCGGAGTTGTTCCGGTTCCGGGATTGGAGGTAACTTTAAAATAAGTTCCGCTGACATTTGCATTTCCAGTAGCGGTCAGGCTTCCATTAACTGTGAGTGCATCTGTTGAAAAATCTCCATGAATTAGGGGAGTAGCAGTGTCAGAGTTATCAATATACAGCTTATTCGAACCTGTTTCATTGTATCCTGAGTCGTTGCCTAAAAAAACATTTCCTGATCCAGTAACATTACTATGTCCTGATCCTGTACCAAGGAACACATTGTAATTACCGGATGTATTCAGGTTTCCGGTGCCGTTGCCTAACATAACATTATAATCGCCTGTTGTTATTCTTCCGGAGCCCCATCCTAGAAATGTATTGCCGTAACCTGTCGAGCTATAGCCTGCGTAATATCCGATGCATGTCGAATTGGATGCGGCTCCGCTGTTCTGCCCGGCTGCATATCCCATAAAAGTGTTGTATGACCCTGTTGAATTCGCCTGACCTGAAAGCGCACCGACAAATAAATTTTTATCCCCTGATGAATGTCCTGCTCCTGAGCGATATCCCAGACATGTATTATCTGATGAATTATTGCTTGAACCGGCAGCCCATCCAAGCAGTGTATTATTGTTTGCCGAAGTGTTATAAATACCGACTGACTGGCCTATAAACACATTATTTGATCCCGAGTTGTTATACGCTCCTGCATCAGCTCCGACAAATAAATTTGAAATTCCACTTACATTGGTATATCCGGCGTTGTGTCCCATGAACATGTTATTCGTAGCCGTATTATTTCTGCCGCTTCCGTGACCTAAAAACATATTCCAACTACCGGATGAATTGACTTCGCCGCTGTTATTTCCAATGAATAAATTGTTCCCTCCTATTGTGTTATTCTGGCCGGATTTGTCTCCCATCATTATATTATAGCCGCCTGTAGTATTATTTTTCCCGCAGTCGTTCCCAAAGAACAGGTTTAGTGTTCCAACACCAGGCGTAGTTGCAACACCGGCATTCAAGCCTATAAAAATGTTTTCCGGGCTGAAATCGGTGTATCTATTACCCCCGCTTTCACGCATCGTTGACGATCCCAACGAAACATCAAAAAGATCGGTATATAAGCCCTTCTTCGCGGAAGTGGTACTGACGCTGAATTTTCTTGAAAGTGCTTTAGAGTCATCTATTACAGCTTTGATCTCTGTCGTGCTTATAACCATTATCGTATCACCCAGATTCATAACGGCAATTCCGTCGGTTGAAACATCGAACACCTTGTTGTTTGCCGAGTCCTTGACCTCAAAAAGTGTTTCCGCGCTCAATAAAAAAAACGCACATAAAATCAATATAATTACTCTCATCAGCTCTCTCCTTAAAATCAAAGTTTACTTCTATTTTTCTAGTCGTTCCAGCCTCTTTTCAAGGTCTTCGATCTGTTTTTGTTGATCCTGTACGACTTTAAGCAGCATAATGTTTATTTTCTGGTAGTCAACTCCCTCTGGATCTCCATTTTGGTTATAAACAGCAAGTTCTTTATCGATTTTTTCAACTTCCTCTGCGATCAGTCCGTAATCCACTTTATTCTCAGATGCTGATTTTTCATTCCATTTAAAATTAATAGGCTGAAGTCTCATGAATTTTGATAAATCAACCGATAATGGAGATATATCTTTTTTGTATTTTTTACTCGAAGAATATTTAACTAACTCTCCTCCGGATGTTATATATAGATCAGTGCCTGTACCGGATGCAAGGTAAGGCATTAAAACACTTCCTGTGCTTCTTAAAGTGACTTTTTCGCTCCATCCGCCGTATGCGGAAGCGAATTTTGCTATATTTGCTGTCGTACTTGTTGAATTCTTCTGTTCGGCATAAAGCGCAACATCGGTTGAAGTTGCAAACACTGCCATGCCGATTCCGGCAGTATTGGTATTTTCAAAATAGCCTGCGGCTCCTGTTATTCCTGAACCCGCATTAATCACTTTTAGCCGGTTTGAGCCCGGCGCATTTGTTCCTAGTCCGACATTATTCGTGCTGAAATCACCGTAAATAAGCGGAGTATTCGTATTTGAATTTGCTATATAAAGTTTATCGGAAATACTTCCTGATGCACTGCCCGCGTTATACCCGATGAAAACATTACCGTCACCAGTCCTTACTGTATAAGCATTTCTTCCTGCACTGTACCCTAAGAATGTGTTGTAATTACCTTTAAAATACTCTCCTGAAGCGGTTCCTACAAATGTATTATAACCTTTTTCAGCATTATTAAATCCGCAGTTAGCGCCAACGAAAATATTATAATACCCTGTGGATGTTATACCCGAATTATACCCAAAATGAGAATTATATCCGCCAGATACATTCGCCTGACCTGCCTGTGAACCTACAAAAGTATTCTTCTGGCCTCCATTGTTGAGCTGTCCTGCCTTATCACCTACGAATAAATTGAAATATCCTGTAGTATTGTTCCTGCCGCTTTCATTTCCGATAAAAATATTGAACTTACCTTCCCATGTAGTCTGATCTCCGGCATTAAAAGGATTAGGATTCGGGACAGTGTTCTGTCCTGAATTCAATCCAAGAAAGAGGTTTAGAGGGCTAAAATCTGTGTATTTTCCGTCTATACTGCTCATATTAGTATAATCTGAACCTATCTCAAGAGCATTTGCGAGTCCTTTTTTGGCGGAAGTTGTTGTAACACTGAATGTCCTTGAAAGAGCTTTTGTACCATCGCTGATGTTGGCTTTTATGGCTGTCGAACTTATCACCATCAAAGTATCGGTACCATTCATAACTCGAAGACCGTCTGTAGATACATCAAGAACCTTATTGTTCGAGGCATCTTTAACCTCGAAGAGAGTTTCCGCAGATACCGTAAATGCGATCGTGAATATGCAAAATATAATTCTTTTCATGGCTCATCTCCAACTTCGTTATTTTAAATCTGTTTTTTCTTTCTTTTGTGTCTGATATACAATTCCAGATTCTTCGGATCTTCCGAAAGCTTCCGGATGCAGATAATAACCTTTTTCATTACTTTTTTTATCAGTCACATTTACTATCGGATTCGCCTTTGCGTAATTATCGTATCTTACAGCAGAAATCATCCAGGATACTTTCATCCCTGCGGATCCTCCGGCGATCTCAAAGCTGTTATTACTGATTTCCTTCGAAATGTACAAATTCGGCCCGGGTGCTCCGATAGCGGTAAGCTGATATTTATAATCTGTATTTGCAGCTTCAAACCATTCAGGAAGTTTAACCAAAGCCCTGCCTTCTGAATCTAGTAAAACATTTCCGTTAATTATGTTTGTCATTTCATCGCTTGCAACACTAGAAAATGTTAGTAGTTTATTTTCCGGGTCAATAGGATGATCCATTTTAAATTCTGTATAAGCATTAGCCGATACCGTTCCGGTAACATATACATTCCCCGCAAAATAACCTGCCCACGCTGCCGCTCCTCCGCTGGCTGATGCATAAACTCCGTACCTTGTTCCCGTGCCTACCCCCGAAGAATAACCATATAAAGCATATCCTGTACCTGATGCATTACTTGTAATACCCTGTACACCCATCCACTTGCCTTCGCCTTTAACTCCTATTCCATAATTGTCAGTAACAGCATGTTTACCATAAACTCCAGGCGTATCATTGGTTGTTGTAATCTCTTCAGATGTAAGATTTCCGTTCACTTTAATCATATTGTTATCGAACTCACCATAGATCAGAGGGGTAGATGAATTTGAGTTGTCAATATAAAGTTTATTCGATCCTGTTTCGTTATATCCGGTCTGGTATCCGAGAAAAATATTGCCTGACCCGCTCAGATTATTGTAACCTGTTTCAGCTCCAAGAGTAACATTATGGTTCCCTGTAGTGTTTCTATACATGCTTAAACTTCCTACAAGAGTGTTTCTACTGGTTGTGCAAGCATTTCCGGCATAACCTCCGATAAATACATTCTGGCTTGAACCTGTAAAAGATTCACCAGCCATGTTCCCGATACATATATTATCAAACCCGTCCAGATTGCTGTATCCTGTTCTTGTACCTAAAAATACGTTCATACTTCCATATGGTGGAAGGTCATCTGAATCAGTATTATAACCTGCATAACTGCCTATGAAAATGTTATCGCTTGAATGTATATTTTTGTTTCCTGCACTGAATCCCATAAAAATATTGTCGCTTCCTATCTCGTTTAACACCCCCGCATAGTTACCCATGAAAACATTGTTTATACCCCATGAATTTGTGTAGTTTATTTGCGTGTTAGCCCCTGCTTGTAAACCTAAAAACAGATTGTCAGGACTGAAATTCGTGTATTGGTCACCCGCAGCTTCCCTCATAAGAGTCGAGCCTGTACCTACTTCAAGTACATTTGTCAGACCTTTTCCCTTTGCTGAAGTCGTGGACACGCTGAAAGTTCTGGAAAGGGCTTTACCTGCACTGTTGTCAAGATTCACTTTTACCGCGGCAGGACTTATTACCATCAGGGTATCCCCGAGATTCATTACTCTTAGCCCATCAGTAGATATATCCAAAACTTTGTTGTTTGATGCATCCTTGACCTCAAATAGAGTCTCAGCAAAAATAGACGAAATGAGTGCAATGATCATAAAAATAATAATTTTTTTCACAATATCCTCCCTGCCTGATTATTTTATTCCTTTTTCTAATGTTTCTATGCGATTTTTAAGAGATTCATTTTCAGATTTAAGTTCCTTTACAGCCTCGATCAGAATGGGAATCATATCATTGTACGATACAGCTTTATAGCCTTCTGAGTCTTCAGAAACAGCTTCCGGTATAGCTTTTTCAAGGTCCTGGGCTATTATGCCGTAGTGGCGACCGTCCGTAAAACCTTTATCAGGGAATTCATCTTTTCTCCACTCATATGAAACCCCTTCAATACCTGTCACTTTTTCAAGTGCATTATTTATCCTGCTTATATTCTTTTTAAACCTTCTGTCAGAAGAAGACCAGCTACCGGTAGCATAGGCCGACCCGTTTACATAAAGCATATAAGTACTATTATAGCCTGCATTACCGATCGTTATTCTATCTGCGAAATAATTATAAAGAGCACCGTAACCCCAGCTGAAATAATTTTGAAGCGAAGCGTTCTGTCCAAGCCAGAGAGCTTCGAGTCCGTCAACTCTCAATGCTTCATCAGCAGTTCCGTTTATGTCAAGCAGACCTGATACTGTCATGCTTGCATCAAAAAATGCATTATCAGTAACCCATAAAGCATCGTATATTGAAAAGGCGTATTCTTTTGCTGTGCTTCCAATTGAACCCTGATAAAAATAGTTTGTCGGAGTCGTACCTGTTCCGGGATTTGTCAACATCCTTAAAGAGGTTCCGTTTATTGTTGTATTTCCTGTTGCTGTCAAAGTTCCGTTCACTGTTAATGCATTTGTTGAAAAATCCCCGAAGATCAGTGGTGTTGCTACATTGGAATTGTCAATATACAGCTTGTTTGAACCTGTTTCATTGAATCCGGCTTCGTATCCGATCATTATGTTTCCTACACCAGATTGATTTTGGTATCCGGCCCTATACCCTAAGCTCACATTGCTGTTACCTCCTCTGAGATTATACCCGGCCCTGTCTCCTATCATTACATTATACGATCCTGTTGAAGTATAAGCGCCTGCTAAATATCCCATGTATGTATTGTTAGAGCCTGTTCCTGAACCGTTACCGCCCGATGAAGACCCGATGAATGTATTGGCGGAACCATTATTGTTCTGGCCTGAGAAAGTTCCAATAAATGTATTGTCACCTCCGTCTGCGCTGTTAGCGCCGCTGCTTTTACCGATATACACATTGTGAGTACTATTCGTTGCATATCGCCCGGCACTCTCACCTAAGAAAGTATTTGACCATCCGTAATAACTAAAATCATCAACACCAACTGTACCGTTACCTGCATAATTCCCCAGCATTACGTTGTATTTACCTGGTCCAATTGAGGCTCCAGCTTCCAGTCCCATAAAAATATTAAGCGGACTGAAATTAGTGTATTCCCCGTCAGGAGCGCTCATTGTTGTTGAACTTGTACCTACTTCAAGAGCATTTATCAATCCTTTGCCTTTTGCAGAAGTTGTAGTTACACTAAAAGTTCTTGACAGAGCTTTGTTCTCACTCTCTCTAATATTGGCTTTTATGGCTGTAGAACTTATCACCATAAGTGTATCACCGAGATTCATTACTCTAAGTCCGTCTGAAGAAACATCCAGAATCTTATTGTTTGAAGCATCCTTAACTTCAAATAGCGTTTCGCACACCAGGCTGGTTGATAACGAAATCAATATGACGGTGATTATTTTTTTTAAGAATGGCATATCCTTCTCCTCACTTTCTAAAGCAATAAGATAAATATAACAAGATATAGATTACTAAAATGTGACGCAGACCACTATTTTGAATTAATTTTCTCAAAAACTTCGGTCCCTTTTTCAATGTATTCCGAAAAACCGATCTCTTTTGCGGCTTTCAGGCCCAAACCGGCATGTTCTAATGCAGCAGCATTTTCACCTTTTATAAAGTAAAGATCTGATAATTCGATCATACCTTCGGCATACAGATGCCTGAATCCGTACTCTTCAGCTATTTTTATGCCCTTCAAAAAATTCTGTTCAGATTTATCAAATAACTGCTGGATCTTGTAAACATGCCCGAGATTAACTGAAGCTGCGGCCATCGTATTATAATCATTCAGTTCGCTGCTTAAAGAATAACTTTTTTTATGGTAAGTAACCGCTTTTTTATAGTTTTTAAGGTCTTTATACAGAAATCCCATATTATTCAGTATTTGAGCTAGATCCAGTCTTAAACCCAGTTCTTCGCTCAGTTTAAGTTTCAGCTCATAATATTCTTTTGCTTTCTGAAGGTTTCCTGTCATATGATAAACTATTCCTATATTGCCAACCGCACCGGTTTTGTCTATCTTCAGATTCAGATCTTCTGTCAGTTTGAGCTGCTTGTTATAATAATCGAGTGCTTTCTCGAAACTCCCGGCATAATCGTTGGCAATACCGAGGTCGCCGAAAATTTTCGCTCTTATTTTGTCCCTTTCGTAACTGTCCTGAATTTTAACCGAATTTTCGAGAGCCTGCTCATAAAAATTTATAGCCTGATCGAATCGTCCTGACATGAAATAGCTTTTACCTATGTTTAAAAGGCATAAGGATGTTTTATATTGAAGATCAAGATCACTTAATATCTTGATCGCATTATGAAGAAGAGCTATTGATTCATCGTATTTCCCTTTATGGCTCAGAATAAGGCTCTGTTCTATCATAGACATTGATAACAACCTGTTGTCGCCGAGTTTTTCTGTAATCCCGTAAACTGAATCCATTATTTCAGAGCTTTTCTGGATATTCTGCAAAATTGCAAAATAAAAATGGAATCTCTCAAAATTTATTTCAATATAACTTCTGATCTGTTCGGGATCGATATTTGAGACAGATTTTACCCATCCACTTCCGGTAACGCCGTTTATAGCAGAAATAAAATATTCAGCTTTATCGAAATGCTTTAAAGCCTGTTCGTTATGATAATTTTCTTTAGCCTGATAACCCGCTTTTTTGTGGTAATCTAATGCCTTTTCAAGATTCTCCGCATTCTCAAAATGATATGCGAGTACCGGATAATACTTGTCAATCGAATCCGAATGGATCGTTTCTATCGCTAAACCTATCTGCCCATGGATCTCCCTCAGGATCTTCTTAAGCTGGATATCATAGATCACATCCCTTATAACACCGAATTTAAAAAGATAACTGATCTCAGTAAAAAGGATAATTATGTCTTCGTTCTCGAGTTCGACCAGAAATTTTTCAATATTCTTGTATTTACTTCTGAATAAATATGACAGCAGATCGACAGGTATCTCATTCCCTATGCAGGAAGCTGTTTTAAGAAGTTCTTTCAAATTCGACTCAAGCTTATCAATTCTTGCCAGTATTATCTGATTAATCCCGTTCGGGAGGCTTGAGACATCGATTATTCTGTTTTTGGCATCTAAACCTTTGTTCTCTTTGATATAGATTACCATCTGCTCTAGAAAAAGCGGATTTCTTCTGCTTTTATCATCAAGTGCCGAGAGAGTTTCTTTCGGAACTGATTTCAGTTTAAGCCTGTCTTTTACAAGTTCTCTAAATTCTGATTTATTAAGCAGTTTGACCGGCACTCTTTTCTTTTTTGCAAATCCGTAATCGTACGCATCCCCGTTGTCTTTATACCTGCAGTTAAAGATGATTGCAAACGGGCATTTATTTAAAGCAATAGCTAGTCTTGAATACAGCTTTAGGGAATCGCTGTCAAGATAACTAGCATTGTCAACTTCGAATACAAGAGGAGAGTATTCACAGAAAGTTTTAAAAAAATATATTAAGCTTAGAGTAACTGAATTCTGCCTTTCGTTTGGTTCTTCTGCCAGTATATCCGGATTTGAAACCTTAAGATCCAGAAAATAAGACAGATAGTCTGTGTAATTTTGAAGATTATCCCTGATATCTTTGCTTTTTATCAGGCTCAATATCTTATTTAATTTCTTTTCATACTTTTCAGAATTAAGCAAGTCTGAATTTTCTTCAAAATCAAAAAATCTGTGGAAAAAATATTTAAAAGGATTGTATGGCTCCCGGATTATTTCTTCACAGGAAAAATAGAACCAGTTCATCTTGCTTTCGGTCATATCTTTATCTTTTGTAAACTCCTGCCTTATCTGATTTGTAAGTCTGGACTTTCCAATTCCCGGTTCCCCGTCTATATACACAACCCCGCAGTTCTTTCCAGAAAATAATGGCGTTATGAATTTTCTTAACCTATCTTTTTCCTTTTCCCTGCCGATAAAGTTACCTTTAAAGAAGATATCCTTCACTTCAGCTTTAGATTTAAGAACAAAAGTCGGGATCAAGCCCTCCCTTCCCTTATACAAAATATCTGCAAGATGCTCAAAGATAAAACCTTCGCTGATAGCAAGTTCTCTGTCTGTTAGGATCTGACCCCATTCCGCTTTCATCATGAACCTTGCGCTCTGGTTTACTGTGTTTCCCAGACAGGTAAATTCATTCCTCAGATCTGAACCATTAAAACCGCAGTAAACCACTCCTTTCGCAAGACCGGCTCTGAGTTTAAGGCCATAACCTACGGAGTCTTCAAAAAGTTTAAGCGTAAAAGTAAGTGCGCGGTATGCATTGTTCTCATAAGAGATCGGAGCGCCGAAGAAAAGAAGAATATTTCCTCCCTTATCTCCGAAATCCAAAACCGGATGAGAAGCTCCGTAAGTTTCCTTAAGTTCATAAAGAAGCTTCATCAGCTTTTCTAATATCCCGTCGCCTTCAAAAGAAATAAAGACAGAAATTATATCTCTGAACTCGCCTACAGGAAACTCTGATTCCAGCTTGCCTGAAAGCCTGTAAATGTATTTTTTATCAAATTCTGCCGGTATGTACTGTTTAATCAAAGGGTCTATCCCGGCTGTTTTGACAGCTCTATAAAACTTCTGCCCGTAAAGTTCCGATCCTGTTGTCTCTTCAAGATAGCCTGAAATGAACGGATAAATAGTTTCGGACAGCCATATTTCACCTTTTTGTGCATTATGCTCGGCCATTGCGCATAGATCGACAGCGCTTCCGCTGAAATAATATGTTTTCTCGTCTTCGCTTCCTACGATACCGCAGCTGCATTCTCCGTAAGCGAGCCCTACTTTAACTCCGAATTCAAAATCCCCGAATTTAGACTTAAAAATATTATTCTCTGCAAAAAAACGATTAGTGATCACGGCAGAATCAAGGACATTCTCCGCAGTTTTTTTAGGGTCTTCACCTTCGTCGAACAGCGCAGTAAAAGCATCTCCGGCGTATTTTGTTACATACCCGCCTCTGTTATAAACCGCTGAAACAGTGGTTTCAAATAAATATCTGAGTATATCCGACAGAACCTCAGCGCCTTCCTGACCGTGTTTCATCAAAGCTTCGGTTGTTTTTGTAAAACCTGAAACATCAACGAACATAGAGAAACACTTATATGTATCCTTATGCTTGCCGTCCATCAGATTTCTGACTACTCTCTCAGGGACCAGATTACGCATCACTTTCTCCGGAAATATTATAACTCGGCATTTCCTGACGCACATTACCCCCGCGCGGGTAAAGTTACATTACAATTAATTTATAATATAAAGTAATTAAATACAAGAAAAATATTGTTAATGATTTTACATCAGACTGTTATGTCCTGAAGCTTAAGCTGAATGTATGAATTGCCGTTCCAAACATTCTCTTCGATGTAATACGCTATTTTTAAATTCGATCTGATCTCGCTTATCTTATCATACTTGTCTGCCATATTGAATCCGATCGCTTCAAATATTCTGTCATTCTGCTTCAGTTTGAGCTTAAGATGATTTTCTTTTACTTTCTGCTTTTTATAATATCCGTCGGATTTGTTGCCGACTATTTTGATCTCTCCCCATATCTCAATGTTATCGGAAGCAAAGATTGGCTGTTCGTTCGATGTGCCGAACGGTTCGAACATATTAAGTTTTTCAATAAGTTCCGAATTTATATCTTCGAAATTTATGTTCAGATCGATCTTCAAAAGCTGGTCAAAGTCTTTTACGGGAATGTTGGTTTTTATTATTTCGTTAAATTTGGCTTTAAAAGCAGGAATATTTCTGCTGTCGATCTCAAATCCTGCCGCGTAATCATGGCCGCCGAAGTTCTCCTGTTCAAGAAGATTAAGCTTATAACATTCGGTAAGCACATCATAAATGTTTACGCCCGGAATACTCCTGCAGGATCCTTTTCCGACACCGTTGTTAATCGATATGACTACACTTGGCCGGTAATATTTCTCAACCAGCCTTGAAGCAACAATTCCTATAACACCCACATGCCAGTTTTCATTTGAAACGACAATTGCCTTATCATGGACAGGGTCAAAATGATCCTGATCTTCAATTATTCTGATAGCTTCCGCCAGCGTGTCAGTATCGAATTCGCGCCTTCTTTTGTTTTCTGTTTCAAGCTCTTCCACTATCTGAGCGGCCTCAACAGGATCATTGCTTAAAAGAAGCTTAACTGCCCTGTTGGCATCACCCATTCTTCCTACCGCATTCAGTCTCGGGGCAAGTCCGAAAAGTATGTTGCTTACTTTAATTTTCTTTTGGTAAAAATTCAGTTTTTTCAATAAAGCAGAAATTCCTACGTTCTTGCAGTTTTCGAGATGTCTTAATCCTTCGGAAACAATTTTTCTGTTCTCGCCGATCAGCGGAACTATATCAGCGGCTGTGCCGATAGTAGCAATATCTATGAATTCGGAGATGATTTTCGGGGGCATATCATTCTTAATAAGAACACCTTGTATCAGCTTGAAAGCGACACCGACTCCAGCAAGGTGCTTGTAAGGATAAGTGCAGTCGGTCCTTTTCGGATCTACTATTGCGAATGCGCCAGGCAATTCCTTGTCCGGCTCATGATGATCCGTGATTATCACGTCAACGCCTAGAGATTTCGCATATTCGACTTCATTTACCGAAGTGATCCCGCAGTCAACTGTGATTATTAAAGTTATTCCGTTCTCATAAGCAGTCTTAATTCCTGCTTTGCTTAATCCGTATCCGTCCGACTCTCTGTTGGGTATTACATACTCGACTTTAAGACCCAGCCATTTGAGGAAAAAGAGATACAACATGGCTGTTGAAGTTATTCCGTCAACATCGTAATCGCCCCATATTTCAATTTTCTCGCGGTTCACAAGCGCTTCGGTTATTCTGCTTACCGCTTTGTCCATATCCTTTAGTAAAAACGGCTCATGATAACTTGCCTTTTCAGGATAAAGGAACAGCTCGATCTCTTCCTTTGTTACAACATTCCTGGCTGCCAAAAGTCTGATAACTGTTTCCGGCAATCCTGTCTGGTTCTTCAAATTTTCAATTAAGCGAGAATCTAATTCATTCGGATATTCCCATTTTTTTTCCACTTCTTGCCTGTATTATATTTAAATTTAAAAAAAACATTTTAACGGTCCCTGTTAACCTTTAACGACTTTAACTTTAAATTCTTTTAAAGTTTTTTCAAATATCTTATCATCAAAATCTTTATCTACTACAAGTTTGATAATATTTTGTTCTATTTTAACATTTCCGGCGGTTTCGTGCTTTCTCAAGAACATCTGCAGTTCGTTCTTCTCTTCATCAACCCATATCCATTCAAGATATTTAACGGCTTTGTTGTCAAGCGCATCCAATGCTGCCTGTATTTCCCTTTCTTTATCTTCTTTAGGCATATCGCTGCTTTCGATCTCCTGTATATAAGCATTTGACTGATCTTCGTCTGCAGGATCCAATACTCTATACGCATAGATATGAGCCATTCTTTTTTCGCCGTCACCTGTAGTTATCTTTACTTTTTTAGCCAGTTTTCCTTTGAGGAAAATATAGTTTGGAACATCTGTGGTGTAGTTATCGTAAATCCTCTCGGACTCAATGCTGGTACCGTCCCATGCGAAATTCATATCGTAATCAAGAGTATAGTGTCTTTCTTTGTATTTCAGCTTTCCGTTCTTTGCGACCTGATCGTTACCTTTTTGGGGCTCTTCGATCATAAGATAAGAATTTTCAGGAACATTAACCCATATTTTCTGAATCGATTTATATTTCCTGAGCATATCGGAGTTCTCTTCTGCGTTTTTAATCAGCTCCGGATCTCCTTCATAACGTATTTTTTCGATCTCTATATAAAGAGTATTGAATGGTACTTTACCCATCAATACTGCAACTAATGCCAGAGATATCAAAAAAACTAATTTTTTCATCTGTCCTTTCTATTTAAATTTACAAGCCGGTCTGTAAGCCGAATTCTGTTGTAATGGTCATTTATCTAATGCAACCTACCCTTCTTCCGGTACTTTCGTACTCAGGCGAGCAGCCCGAAACGGAAGATATATTTGGTCTTGCGCCGGATGGGGTTTACCTTGCCGGACTTCCTTACGGAAATCCGCGGTGCGCTCTTACCGCACCTTTTCACCCTTACTGCCAGACTGATCTGTCAGCGGTCTGCTTTCTGTTGCACTTTCCGTAGCATTGCTGCTCCCTGCCGTTAGCAGGCATCCCGCTCTATGGCGTTCGGACTTTCCTCATTCCGATAGTAATCGGAACGCGACCATTCGACCGACTTATTTCAATTAGCGTTTTTTATTTCATAGAACAATATTCTGCTGCAAGCATCGCATTGAACTATGCTGTCGGCTCTTTTCAGTTCGGAGAGCTTTTGTGACGGAAGAACCGTGAAACAACCGCCGCAATGACCCTCGTTCGCAGGAACAACCGCAACCTGTCCCTTAGAGCCGTATATTCTCTCATACAGATTATATAAATGTTTATCAATTTTCGCAACTAAATTATTTCTTTTTTCTTCAAGTATTTTCTGTTCTTCAGAGGTTTCAGCAAGTTTCTCTTCGAGCTGAGTTTTCTTTTCGTTAAGCAGCTGTATCTTTTCTGCAACTTGCTTTGTTTTAGCCTCCAGTACTGAACTGTTTTTTATAATATTTTCAGTCAAGGTCTTGATATTCTGTTCTTCGTCCACAACCAGTTCTTCGCGGAATTCTATCTCTTTGATAAGAGCTTCATATTCTTTATTGTTGGTTACCATATTTCTCTGATTTTTGTATTTTTCAAGCATGATCCTAGATGACTCGATAGTGCTTTTTGATTCTTTCAGAGAGTTTTCAAGTTCATTTTTGAGATTTTCCAAATCTGCTATTTCTGAATTGTTAACATTGATCTCATCCGTAAGATCATTAACAATATATGGCAGATTGCCTTTTGACTTCTCTATAGCTGATAATTTACTGTCAATACTCTGAAGTTCGGTTAGTTTTTTAATTTTTTCCTGCATTTTTTCCAGCGGTTTACTCTGCATAATTTGCTCCTGTCTATTTTAGCTCTTTCAGACTTTTAATGATTTCATTATCTTTTTCCGACTTGAATATCCGGAGAGTTTTTCCGATTGATTTTTTTAATGATTTTTGTAATCCGTCCATTGAAAATTGTTCGGTAGCGTGATGAGTAGCATCTACAACGCTTATGTAATAAGATGCCTGCTGGTACAAATGATGGCTGAACTCGGAGGTAAGGAAAACATCTGCTCCTGCTTTATAAGCAAATTTCCATGATTCCGCTCCGTTTCCTCCGCATACTGCCGCTTTACCGATCATGGCTTTCATATCTTTAGCAGCAATTCTCAGAGTATCGGTTCCGAGCTTGTCCATAACGATCGAACAAAATTCTTTCAGACTCATCTCTCTGTTGAGTTCTCCGATTGATCCGAGCCCGAAACTATCCGAAACATCGTCAGACGGATAATTCTCTAGTTCATTCAAAGCACTTATAGGAACGAGCGGTTTTATGTTCTTTAAGCCTAAAACTTCAGCAAGAAGATAACTGACACCATCGCTCTTTAGATCGTAGTTTGTGTGACATGATATCAATGAAATATCGTTCTTGATCAGATATCTAATTATATCCGAATAATATTCTCCTTCAACGAGTTCGTTCACAGGCTTCTTGAACAAAGGATGATGCGACACTATCAGATTGCATCCTTTCTTCTTTGCCTCTTTAGCGACTTCGAGGGTAGGGTTCAATGCTGTAAGAATAGCTTTAACTTCAGCTTCTTTATCGCCGACAAGCAATCCTGACGGATCATTCTTCCATTTTATCGAAGGGCTGATCTTCTTATCGAGAATATTTAGAACTTCGCTTACTCTCATTTTATCTCCGAATTACAAAAAATGGCGCAGCATCGCGCCAATTTTTTTTTGTGGGGGTACAGGGACTTGAACCCCGGACCAACAGATTATGAGTCTGCTGCTCTAACCGACTGAGCTATACCCCCGGTACTGCATTTTTGCAGGATACCAAATATAATTCCGGAGACCTTGATTGTCAAGAATTTTTAGTGTTTTATTTTCCTGTCGATTATTTCGAAAATGCTGCGTACGAATCCAGCTTCTTTTTTGTTTAATTTCATCCTGCGGAAGATATGTCGGATATTTTCTCTGATCTGATTTTTATTGTCGGATTTTTCCATCAGTTTTGTCTGAATTACTTTTTCGATTATTGAAAATAATTTTTCCTTTCCAGCTACATCGATAATGTCTTCTTTCTGTTCCTGACCCGAATTTCGCCTTTTTGATATTTCATAAAGTGCCAGCATGACAGCGCTTGCGATATTGAGCGATGAATATTCCTTTTCAGTCGGGATTACAACCAGCTTATCGGCAAAGTCGGTCTCTTCGTTAATAAGCCCGTTAGTTTCATTACCGAACATGATCCCGATCTTTGTATTTTCCGGAAGCTCTATAATTTCATCAACCATTTCTTCCGGACTGACCGATTTATAAAACCTCCGCTTTCTCGCAGTGAAGGCATAAACTACGCTCAGATCGTTCACTTCTTTCTTCAGATCATCGCTGTATCTGAGATGCCTGATGTGATCCTTAGCCCCTGCGCACATCGTTAAAATTTCTTCTTCCGAGAAATTCATCTGATTTACAGATACTATGTCAGTGAATCCGAAATTCTTCATTGCGCGGAGTATGGAACCGACATTTCCCGGTGACCATATCCTGCATAATATTATTCTGACATTTTCTTTTTTCATGAACATAAAAAAGGGCGTAAAAGAACGCCCTTCTTATTCCAGCCTTAAATTTTTATAAATATTTATAGAAAGCTTTGTAAGCTTTGTATGTGTGATAAATATCCGCTTTTGATGCTACTTCAAAAGGAGAATGCATTGACAACAGCGCTGTTCCGCAGTCAACTACATCCATTCCGTATTTTGCGAGATATTTTGCTATGGTTCCGCCTCCGCCCTGATCGACTTTTCCGAGTTCTGAAGATTGCCAAAGGACTTTGTCTTTGTTAAGCGCTTTTCTGAGGTCTGCCACGAATTCGGCGTGAGCTTCGTTGGATCCGCTTTTTCCGCCTGATCCCGTAAATTTGGTTACGCAAACTCCGTATCCCATTTTTGCCGCGTTCATAGGCTCATTAACGCCTTTCCATTCGGGATCGATTCCCGCGTTGACATCTGATGATAAAAGTTTTGAATTTTCAAGCGCTTTGATAAGCGTATTGTAATCTCCCAGTCCGTAAAGGTTAAGAACGTCGTTGACCATTCTTTCGACTATGTTTGAATCCGCACCTGCGTTGCCGGCAGATCCGATCTCTTCCTTATCAAAGAATACCATCATTATATTTTTCTTAAACTCATTATCTTTCATATCGATAATCGCTTTCATACCCAGATATGCGCAGATCCTGTCATCCTGCCCGTGAGCGCCGACGAAGCTTCTGTCAAAACCGATATCTTTCGCTTCGCCCTGAGGAACAAGCTGAAGTTCAGCTGACACGAAGTCTTCTTCTTTGATCCCGTATTCTTTATTAAGATAGTCAAGTATGGCAAGTTTGATCGCGTCTTTTCCTGTTTTGAATTTGTAAGGTATCGAGCCTACGAGAATGTTCAGCTGTTCGCCTTCAATTATCTTTGCGGGCGTTTTCTGATACTGGTCTTGAGCGAGGTGAGGGAGTATGTCATTTATCGTGAAAACAAAATCTCCCGGTTTCTCGCCGATAGACACATTAATCTTTTTTCCGCTCTCAGTTACGATCACGCCGTGAAGCGCTAAAGGTCTGGTCACCCACTGGTATTTTTTTATTCCTCCGTAATAATGCGTTTTCATGTAAGCCATATCTTCAGATTCGTAAAGCGGAATCTGCTTCAGATCGAGCCTGGGCACATCAATATGAGCGCCGTTTATCAAAAGTCCGTCTTTGAGTGTTTTAGGATCTTTGATAACAAGCATGGCGCCGCAAACCCCATCATAACTTATGAAAAGTTTTCTGTCGGTCTTTTTAGCTTTCTTTATATCAACGAAACCGAATTTTTTCGAAAGTTTCTCTACTGTGACCATAGCTTCTCTTTCGGTCTTGCTGTTGTTTAAAAAGCTTTTATAATCTTCCGACAATGTCATGATCTCGTCAAATTCCTTTTTCGGAATATCTTCCCAGGCATTCTTTTTCTTGAACAGAAGCTTTTCTCCGAGTTTTTCCAGATCGCTTTTCTTCTTTTCTGCCATTTGTTGCTCCTTCTATTTTAATTTTTTACATAAAAAACAGGTTTTAAATTTAACCCTAAACTGTAAAATAGTCAATATTATTTACTTTTTCCTTACCGGACAATCTTTGACTTTGCATTCAGAGCACTTTGGGCCGATCGGTCTGCAGATTGTCTGCCCGAAAGCGACCATGAGATCGTTTATTTCGCTCCAGTATTTTTTTGGTATTTTTTTCATGAGAGCGAATTCCGTTTCTTCGGGTGTTTTTGTTGAAACAGCTCCCCATCGGTTGGATATTCTGTGAACATGCGTGTCAACGCAGATCGTATCCTGACCGTATCCGAGTGAGAGCACAAGGTTTGCCGTTTTTCTGCCGACTCCCTTAAAATTCAAGAGTTCATCTAATGAATCAGGCACTTTTGAATTGTATTCATCAATTAGAATTTGAGATGTTTTTATTATGGTTTTAGCCTTGGTTTTATAAAATCCGACCGGAAATATCAGTTTCTGAATTTCATTTTCTGAAAGTTTTATCATTTTTTGGGGATTATCCGCTCTCTCGAACAGCCTGTATGATGCTTTGGCTGTAACATCGTCTTTTGTTCGGAGAGATAATAATGTGCTTATAAGTACCTTATAGGGATCTTTAGTCTGAACTGAGATAAGAGTAACTATCGGCGCGTTCCACTTCTTATATTCTTCCCTGAGGATCTTGATGTTTTCAATAAATTTATTTTTGTCCATTTTCAAACCTTATTTGAATTTTACTGTTTAAAGTGTTAAATTTAGCTGAAATTAAAGAGAAAAGCCAATGCCAAAAATGTGTTACCTTATAATTATTCTTACAATTCTAAGCTGTTATGCTAAAGAACCTGTCCTTTCTTTTGCCATATTTTCAGACAATACGGGTGACGGTCCGGAAAAATCCGAGTTTTCCCGCATGATTGAATGGATCAAAGCAAATAATTATCCGTTCGTGATCGGCATGGGAGACCATGTAAAAAAAGGCACGAAGAACGGAATTATCGGATTCTTGAAGGAAAATATGTGGTGGCAGGGACATTTTTATCCGACAATAGCTGACGGAGATAACGAATTTTACGGAAAGAATCAGAAGGACTGGGGCGCGGGAAAGGAATTATTCAGCATGACCGATATCAGATCTCGAAAAAATGTTATATTCGCAGAGAACGGTGTCGAATATTATTCTGTCATTAATGAAAAAGGATTAAATATTCATTTCATATCGCTGCATTACCCCGATCAGCCGAATATTGATTCTATAGCATTTAAAGATAGTTCGAAAGAATATATGGTTGATGTTTTGAAAAAAATTGATAAAAAAGAAAATGATATTATCATTATCGGCGCTCATTCCAGGCTCGGTTACTGGCTGGACAGGCTGAATGCGGAACAGAAAAAAATAGTAAATGAAAAAGCGGATATTGTCCTATCATCCACTACACATGTATTCCATATATTTTCAGAGAACGGTGATTCCGGGCCGCTGGTCTTGAATACCGGCTCGATAACACGACCGAGGCTTTGGAGCCCGCCGGGATTTATTTCAGTTGATGTATATAACGATCCGTTAGAAATTGATGCATCATATATTGACTGCTCTAAAAAGAAATTGTCCAAGCCTAAACTTTTTTTCAGAGCTAAAAAAACAATAAACGGACGGATCACCAGATTTTAAGTATATTTTCTTTGAAGAATTTCAGAAGCTATTATAGCGTTTTTTATCTTTAATCTGCTGTCAAAATATCTGGTTTTGACATGTATTTTTTTATCTGTCTGATTTGCATCTGAATGCTGCGCCCGTCTCTCTGAAGTCATATAACCACCGGACTTATCGTCATAACTGGTTTGTTTTTCATCGAAACTCTGAACTTCATCATAGGGTTTTGTTTCGGCATCAAAAGTCCTTTCCGCCGAGTCATAATTTCTTTCAAGTGTATCATACGAATAAGTTTCTTTTTCCGCTTCTTCATAAGAAACATTTTCTTCATAATTACCCTTTGCTGAATATTCTGCGCTGCCTGCGGCTTTAACCTGTCCGGCCATATTTTTCGGGTCACCGGAAGCTCTTGTTCCGGCTGCTTCCTGTTTCATGGACTGAAGCCTTCTAAGCAGCTCTCCCAGCTGAGGAGAGGTTTCATTTGAAGGTGTTCGTTTATGCGCATCATTAAGCACTTTAGGTTGTTGATTCTGCTGGGAGGCCTGTTTTTTCTTATTCTTCGAAATAATTGAAGAAATTATTATTATTATTATAAAAATTACAATATTTTCCATATAAAGTTCCTCCCTTTACAAAAAATTATACGAACGGACAGAATTTACTGTCCGTTCGTAAAAAACAATTATTTATTATCATTCGTCTCGATAATATTTTCTCTCATCGTTGTGTCGGCCTGAATATTCTTCATTTTATAGTAATCCATAATACCCAGATTGCCTTTTCTGAATGCTTCTGCCATTGCTTTCGGAACTTCAGCTTCGGCTTCAACTACTTTTGATCTCATCTCAACAACCCTTGCTTTCATCTCCTGCTCTTCTGCTACTGCCATCGCCCTTCTTGTCTCTGCTTTAGCCTGAGCAACTTTAAGGTCTGACGATGCCTGATCAGCCTGTAATTCTGCACCGACGTTCTTACCAACGTCCACATCAGCAATATCTATCGACAGAATCTCGAATGCGGTACCTGAATCGAGACCTTTATCAAGCACTTTCTTTGAAATGTAGTCCGGATTTTCAAGAACTACTTTGTATGTCTCTGACGAACCTATTGCCGATACAATACCCTCTCCTACTCTGGCTATGATAGTCTCTTCAGTCGCTCCGCCAACCAGAGTTTTTATATTCGTTCTTACCGTAACCCTTGCTTTAGCCCATAGCTGGATACCATCCTTGGCTACTGCGCCGATTTTACCTGTTACTGGTGCATCAATAACTCTCGGGTTAACTGAAGTCTGAATAGCTTCCAGGATGTTTCTTCCCGCAAGATCAATTCCGCAGGCCATAGTGAAATTCAGTTCTATCCCTGCTTTGTCTGCCGCGATAAGAGCTGTAACGACCCTTAAAACATTTCCTCCCGAAAGGTAGTGAGTTTCCAGATCGTTGGTTGTCAGAGGAATTCCTGCTTTAGTGGCAGTTATCAGCGCATTGACAATTACGAACGGCGGAACTTTTCTCAGCCTCATTCCCACGAGTGAACCGAGAGATACTTTAACTCCTGCGAAAAGGGCGTTGATCCATAACGGAATAGGCACAAATGAAATAAAGATCGAGAACCCTATCAGGGCAACGATTCCGATGATGATAATAAGTGCAGCTGTTGGCATTTTTTACTCCTTCTTTTAAATTAATATCTATATTTCTTCTTTTGTGACAATAATTTTATTTCCCTCGACCTTATCAACTTTAACTTTCTCGCCGGTCAGAATAAATTCGGTTTTTGAAATCGCCTGATACACTTCGCCGTCTATTTCGATCTTTCCCGTCAGCTTAAGATCAGCAGTTGCCTTTCCTGTTTTTCCTACGAGATCTTTATAGAATTTCGTATCGCTTACTCCCGCGGCTTTTTCGCTCTGATTTCGTACTATTATAAAATCAAGGAATTTTGTATCGGGAAGATATTTTACCATAAAATAAATTCCTATTATCGAAAGCAAAAACGAACTGCTCAGTGTTGCACCGGCATTCATAAGATCATTCCCTGTAGGGTTATCGCCAACAAGAGTCATAAAAAATGAAACAAGTATCGCGACTATACCCAATACTCCCGTGAAACCGAAGCCCGGAATTATTACCAGCTCAATTCCCAGCAAAACCAGTCCGGTTAGAAACACGATTATTTCAACATGATCAGCAAGATTAATTACATAATGCGAACCGAAGAACAACACCAGGGCGATCAGACCTACAGTTCCACCTACTCCCCAACCTGCTGTTTTGATCTCGAAAATAAGACCAAGAAATGCCAGGGTCATGAGCAGGGAGCTTATAATTGGATTGGTCAGAAATCTTACTATTCTCTCAGCCATTGTAATCGTCAATTCTTTAACATCTGATGAAGCTATTCCCAAATATTGATACATTTGATCGTCCGTATGAACAATAGTATCGCACATCTGATGCTGAAGCGCTTCTACCGCCGTAAGGGTTACAAGCTTGCCTTTTTCGTTGATACCCTCAATCACAATGTCTTCGTCAACCATTGCCTTAGCGATCTCTTTATTTCTGCCATTTATTTCAGCGGTCGAAGCAATCTCGGATCTGAAATAGGATTGCGATTTTTCTGACTGTTTTTCACCTGCTTCATCTACAACCGTAGCTGCGCCTATCGAGCTTCCGTCAGCCATTATGATCTTTTTACAGCTTAAGGCAATTAATGCGCCTGCGCTTATCGCCCTTTTGTTTATATAAGCCACAGTAGGTATAGTAGAATTAAGTATATCATCTTTAATCTTGGTGGCGGAATCAACTCTGCCGCCGAAAGTATTGATCTCGAAGATTATCATTTCAGAATTATCCTCGACAGCGGTTTTAATACCTCTTTCAATATAGTAAGCTACTCCGTTATCGATCATCCCTTCGATTTTGATAAGCGTGGCTTTTTCCGCCTTCAGCCCAGTGAACACTGCTGACAGGATCATGATCATTGCAAAATATTTCATATATCCTCCTTCTTAATTTTATCAGTACTGAATAGCTTTAACTTCATTAATTTCGCTCTCCCATTCAAGCTTGATCTCAGATTGAATCTTCAACGGAATTTTATTTGATGTTTTATCCAGCTTAGAAACATCGGCAGTAACTATAAAATCTCCGGAGCTTATCATATGAAGTTCATTTACAGGCCCTGTGACATTAATATCAATCGCTACAGGATCGATAATCAGATTGATCTTATCTGATTTATTCAATATCTTTACCTGCGTCTTAAATGTGGTTACACCTTTCCTTACGATCATCTGGGAAGCAGATACTGTTTTACTTGAATACTTAATTATAGCACTGTCCGGCAGCAAAAGAGGAATCTTCTCTGAAAAATCTTTATCAAGATCCTTCTTTACGATTTTAACGGATTCAACATGTTTTATATTTTTAACTCTAGATTCCGGACCGGAAACTAAAATAGATTCAGGCTGCTGAATAAATCTCCCGGTTCTCAGATAGCCGGGTTTTAGGTCTATTAATGCATTAAGCACAACAGGAACTTTTTTTATTTCCAGTCTGTCAAATTGCATTATTACCTCGACCGGTTGATAGATGGATACAGGATCAATATCTTTATTTGAGGTATTAACAAACTGGTCAGTGCTTAATCTTACATTTACTGAGTCTGTGAATCCCGATGCGTCAATCTCAAGAAAGATCTCATTGTTAAAATCTGACATAAGAAGTGCTTTGCCCTTAGATCTTATTTTCATGCGTACAAATGCAGGCACCGGATTCAGAAGGGTTTTTCCTTTCGGTATATTTGCAATATTTATCGGAATATTAAGTACAGTTTCAAAATCTTTCTGAAGATTAATATAGAACCAGAGAACTAAACTTAGCGCAAAAAAAACTATTTTTGTAACAAAGCTTTTTCTTACTGAATTTATCAGAAACAGAATAATATCTTTTAAAGCCTGATTTCGGGATTTCTTTGCTTTGCTCATGACTGAAATTTTCCTACACTGAATTTCATTACAGTATTTTAACTTAATTTTGGCATAATGTAAAGAATAAAAATGTTAAAAAATGTTTCATTATTTCTAAATAATATGTTATATTTATCATCGGCCCTAGGGGTGCCGGTAAACCGGCTGAGAGGGATATTTCCCGACCCTTGGAACCTGAAGCGGATAATACCGACGGAGGAAAGAGGCATGATCGATCTGATCGTAAACGGCATACCGGAAAAAACATCAAGCATAAATATTTATGAACTGATAATTCAAAAGCGACTCTGTCCCGATACGGTTGTAATTGAATTGAAGGGAAAGATAATTAAAAAGGCAGACTGGGCTGAAACTAAATTAGATCAGAATGATAAGATTGAGATTTTAAACTTTGTGGGCGGCGGATAATGAATGACAGATTAATACTAGGAAATAAGGAATTTACAAATAGATTGTTTACTGGAACGGGAAAATTCAGATCAAGAAATTTGATACCAGAAATGCTTAAGGCAAGCGGATCCGAAATGATAACAGTTGCACTTAGAAGGGTTGATTTCGCAGCCGGTAATGAGAACATACTTGAATTTATACCTAAAAATATCACTCTTCTTCCGAATACATCAGGCGCAAGAACCTGTGATGAGGCTGTCAGGATCGCAAGAATAGCCAGAGAAGCCGGCCTTGGAGATTTCATCAAGATAGAGATAATCACCGACACAAAATATCTGATGCCTGATAATGAGGAAACACTTAAGGCGACTAAAATTCTTTCATCAGAAGGATTTATTGTTCTGCCGTATGTTCTCCCGGATCTGACTTATTCATATAAACTGGCTGATGCAGGAGCTGCAGCGGTAATGCCTCTAGGCTCACCAATAGGTTCCAATCGCGGTATCCGATTGAAAGAAATTATCGAGATACTGATCGAGAACATTGATATCCCGATAATAGTTGATGCAGGGATCGGACGGCCTTCACAGGCTGCAGAGGCGATGGAAATAGGAGCCGATGCGGTTCTAGTAAATACTGCGATATCAATTGCCGAAGATCCTGCTATGATGGGAAAAGCTTTCTCAATGGCCGTTCAGGCCGGCAGAATGGCTTATCTTGCTAAACTTGGTGAAGAATCAAAGACAGCCATTGCATCATCCCCGCTGACCGGATTCTTAAGATAAGGAAAATTATGTCGTTTTCAGAGGTTCTGAAAAAATATGAGAACTTTGATTTTAACGGCTACTTTAAAGGAGTATCCGAAAAGGATGTTGAAAAATCTATAAAAAAAGATAAACTTTCTGATATTGAGTTTCTTGCGCTTTTATCTCCGGCAGCTGAAACTAAGCTTGAAGAAATGGCCAATAAATCTCATAAAATGACTGTTCAGTATTTTGGAAATACGATCTCGCTGTATATACCCTTATATGTTTCAAATTTCTGCAGCAACGGCTGTATTTACTGCGGATTTTCAGCAGGTAATAAATTCCCGCGTAAAATGCTGTCTGCCTGTCAAATTAAAAAAGAAGCGGAAAGTATTCGGAATACCGGTATAAAACATCTTCTTGTTCTTACCGGCGAAGATGAGAATATTACTCCATTTGAATATATAAAAGAAAGCCTAATGCTGCTTGCAGAATATTTTCCTTCAATCTCAATCGAAATGTTCCCTATGAGCACTGAACAGTATGCTGAACTGAAAGCAGTTGGAGTTGACGGTCTGACAGTGTATCAGGAAGTATATGACAGAGAAGTTTACTTAAAAGTACATCCGTACGGAAAGAAAAGAGATTACGACTGGCGTCTTGAATGTCCTGAAAGAGGAGCAAAAGCAGGTTTCAGGCTTGTGAATATCGGTGCTCTTTACGGTTTGGCCGATGTAAGAAAAGAAGCATTTTTCAACGCTCTTCATGCGAAATATCTTGACGATAAATATCCCGACACTGAAATTGCTGTATCATTTCCGCGAATAAATCATTCAGAAGGCGGGTTTGTACCCGATCATACTTTAACGGATAGAGCTTTCGTTCAGTTTCTGACCGCATTCAGGCTTTTCATGCCGCGTGTCGGTATAAATGTTTCAACAAGAGAGAATGCGGCGTTCCGCGACAATATCCTGCCTCTCGGTATTACAAGAATGTCCGCTGGATCAAAAACAACTGTAGGCGGTTATAACTCTGATGAATGCGGAAGCGTTCCTCAGTTTAATATCTCTGACGAAAGAGACACCGAAGAAATCATAGCTATGCTGAAAAGATCAGGTTTTCAACCGATATTAAAAGACTGGGAATTAATAAAATGAATAATAGTATGAGGATAATTGATGCCAATTTGAACAGAATTTCTGAAGGGATCAGAGTGCTTGAGGATCACTTCAGATTCGCCGTCATTGATAAACCTTTAAATGAAAAACTGAGAAATTACAGGCATATGGTACGAGAATCGTTTAAAGATTCCGATCTGAAACTGATTTCCAGCAGAGATTCCATGACCGACAACGGTCTGAATATTTCTATAGCTTCAGAAGTTGATAGAAAATCGTCTCAAAAAGAATTCATGCTTGCAAATTTCAAGCGCATCCAGGAAGCAGTCAGGAGCATTGAAGAAAATCTTCATCTGATGAACGAGCATTCAAAAGCCAAGGTATTTGAAAGCATCAGATTCGGCATTTATGAGCTAGAGAAACAGGCTGTTTCAAAACTGAATAGGCTTATCCCGCACGGAATTTACGGAATTACGGCTGAAGAATATTCAAACGGAAGATCCAATATCGAAGTTATAAAAGAGATGGTCGGATCGGGAATAAAAATAATTCAGTACAGGGAAAAGGAAGAACGAAAATCAAGAAAAGCCATGCTCGAAGAATGCCTTGAGATCAGAAAGATCACTAAAGAGAACGGAGTATTATTCATAGTAAATGATTTTCTTGACATCGCTATTCTGACCGGAGCTGATGGCATCCACTGCGGACAGGAAGATCTTTCAGTCGCAGACATACGAAAACTGAGCGCGGATATGATGATCGGAATTTCTACCCATAATCCTGAACAGGCTCATAAAGCGGTTTCTGACGGAGCAGATTATATAGGCGTAGGACCGATTTTTAAAACAGCGACGAAAAAGAATGTATGCGAACCTGTCGGACTTGAATATCTGAATTATGCTGTTAAAAATATAAATATACCTTTCGTAGCTATAGGCGGGATCAAGGAAATCAATATAGACCAGGTCCTCAAGGCCCAGGCAAAAACGATATCTTTGGTCACGGAGATCACAGGTGCCGACAATATTAAAGCGAAAATCTCTTCTCTTAACGAAATTATAAGAAAATATAACAAAACTACGGAATAGATAATGAATTACACTACTCAGATGGATGCTGCCTGTAAAGGTATCGTAACCGCTCAGATGAAGGATGTTCTGGCATCGGAAAAAATAACCGAACATGATCTCCTTAAGTTAATGTCCGAAGGCAAGATAATTATACCAGCAAATAAAAATCACAAGAACCTTAAAGGAATCGGAATCGGTAAAGGCCTGAAAACCAAAGTTAATGTAAACCTGGGAGTATCAAAGGATTGCTTTAATATTGATATGGAAATGAAAAAAGTTAATACCGCGCTCGAGATGAAAACAGACGCGATAATGGACTTAAGCACATTCGGCGATACTCAGGCTTTTAGAAAAAACCTTGTGGAAACATCTCCCGTTATGCTCGGGACTGTCCCTATCTATGACACAGTAAGACAGTATATAGATAAACCTGTGAAAGAAATAACGGTTGATGAGTGGTTCGAGATCACAAAAAGACACATCGACGACGGAATAGATTTTCTGACTATCCATGCGGGGCTGACAAGAGAAGTAGTCAAGCGAGTGAAAACCAACCGCAGGCTTACTCATGTAGTTTCCAGAGGCGGATCTATTTTAATGGAATGGATGGAAGAAAATAATGCCGAAAATCCTTTTTATGAACATTTTGAGAGACTGCTCGATTTGTGCGAAGAATCCGATGTGACTCTTAGCCTAGGTGACGGACTGAGACCGGGCTGTTTAAAAGACAGCACGGACGCTTCTCAGATACAGGAGCTTATAATGCTCGGTGAACTCACTAAGCAGGCATGGAAAAGAAAAGTCCAGGTCATGATCGAAGGACCGGGGCATGTACCGCTTAATGAAATAATTTCAAATATGCAGATACAGAAAAAACTCTGCCACGGCGCACCTTTTTATGTTCTCGGCCCTCTTGTAACAGATATCGCACCCGGTTATGACCACATCACATCAGCGATCGGGGGTGCATTGGCAGCGGCTAACGGCGCGAACTTCTTATGCTATGTCACCCCGGCAGAACATTTAAGGCTACCTGATCTTGACGACATGAAAGAAGGGATCATCGCGTCCAGGATAGCGGCGCATGCGGCAGACATAGCCAACGGTCTTCCCGGCGCAATGGACTGGGATAACGAAATGAGCAAAGCCCGTCATGATCTTGACTGGAAAAAGCAGATAGAATTATCGATCGATCCTGAGAAAGCAAAACGCTACCGCGAATCAGCACAGCCCTTGGACGAGGATGTTTGCTCGATGTGCGGCGAGTTCTGCGCGGTCAAAAGAAGCAACAGAGTATTGGACGGGAAAAAATAGCATGTTCAAAGATAAACACTTTACAATACCCGTAATCCTTTCGGGGCTGATCCTCGGATTGTGCTTTCCGCCATTTGTTAGTACCTACGCAGTTTTACTGCTGCTGCTTCCTTTCATTCATTCTATTTATCTGATTCCTGAAAAATCTGCGAAATTCGGTTTTATTTTCGGATTATCTCTTTCCGTTACCGCTTTGTACTGGATATTTTCAAATGCCGGAGCAGATTCGCTCTGGATAAAAATAGTTTCCGGACTTGGAATGTTTGTAGTAAATGCAACATTCTATTCAATTTTCGGTCTGCTTTACAAAGCCTCGCATAAAATTTTTAGAGACAAAGCGATCTGGACTGCTCCGTTTTTGTGGGCCGGAATGGAACATTTGATGCAGTGGGAAGAATTCGCTTTTCCATGGACATTGCTTGCACATTTATTTACAGGTAAAACTAAATTCATTCAGATAGCGGAATTTACCGGAGTGATCTCGGTTTCGATGATAATGGTCTTTATCACTGTTCTTTTATATATTGGGTTGAAACACATTTCAGAAAAGAAATATTTTACGGCATCCGTCACCATTCAGTCAGCTTTATTGACAATTGTTATAATCACCTTATTCGGACATTTTAGAATGGACTACATTAATTCTAAAACTGAAAAGTTCCCTTTAATAAAAGCGGCGATGATCCACCCTTCTCTTAACATAGAAGAAAAGTGGAAATCAGAAAATTTTAATAATATCGTAAATTCACAGTTCGCTTTAAGCGGTCATTCCCTGAACGAAAACCCCGACCTTATAATATGGGGCGAAAGCAATTTTCCAAAATACCTAGAAAATAATCCTTCCTTCATGAGGGATTTTATTCTTTACAGCGCAAATAAAAAAGTTGATCTTTGTATCGGTTCTCTCGGGTATGATTATTTCCCTGAAACCGAAGCTTTCAACAAATACAACAGTGTGTTCTTTTTTGATCAGAACAATAATATTTCCAGATATGACAAAAGGAAGCTCGTTCCCTTCGGAGAAAGATTCCCGCTCTCACAATATCTGACTTTTCTTGAAGAGATATCACTGGGTCAGGCGAATTTTGATAAAGGCACAAATACAAAGCCATTCGTAATGACGAACGGTCATAAATTTAACTCAAACATCTGCTACGAAGGAGTTTTCCCTTATTACAACGCAATGATGGTGAGGAGCGGTTCGGAATTCATCGTAAATGTATCGAATGATGCATGGTATGAAGGTTCAAAGCAGATATATCAGCACAGCAGATTCACAGTATTCAGGGCGATCGAGAACAGAAGAAGTATAGTCAGGCTGGCAAATAAAGCTGAAAATTCGGTATTCTTACCTTCAGGTGAACAGAAGATACTTTTTGACCATGCGGGAAGCCTTTATAAAGTCGTTGATGTGCCGATTAACAATGAACTGACTTTATTCACCAGCTACGGATACTGGTTCGCCCGATTAATTATCCTGTTTAACTCTGCGATCCTTGTGCTCGCCTTAATAACATCTGCTGAAGATAAAACTGGGAAAAAATGAAGATTATATACCTCTTAAAATACGGCGAGCTGATGCTGAAGAAAAAAAATAAAAAATTCTTTGAGGATATGGTTATAAAAAACTGCCTTGCGATTTTAAGAGATCATAAAATAAAAAAAATTAAGCTGTTCGGTAGATTTCTGCTTGAGGCTGATATCGAAAATGAAGCCGAGAAAGATATTATCACGCATAAGTTAAGTACAAGGATATTCGGGATAACGAGCGTGAGCCCTGGAAATGTGATAGATACGGATTATAATATAATATCCGAAGAATGTATAAAACAGGCAGATATAGTGGTCAATAACGAGAATCCCGTTACTTTTAAAGTTGATGTTAACAGGCCTTTCAAGAATGTGGAAATGACATCTATTGAATTTGCAGGCGAAATCGGCGGCGACATACTTGATAAATTTCCTCATCTGAAAGTGAAACTTAAAGACCCGGACATGACGATACACGTAGAAATACTTCAGGATTTTACTATCGTTTATTCAAAAAAATATAACTGCCTCAGAGGCTTGCCCGTCGGTTCTTCCGGCAAAGTAGGACTTCTTCTGTCAGGCGGCATTGACTCTCCGGTAGCCGGTTATCTTGCTCAGAAAAGAGGCTGTTATCTGAACTGCATATATTTTCATTCCCCGCCGCACACATCCCAGAAAGCGAAGGATAAGGTATTCGAGCTGGCTAAAAAACTCCTCGCTTATCAGAGCCATATAAGAATATTCACGGTAAATTTCACAGAGACACAGCTCGTGTTCAAAAAACATACCGACGAACAGTATTTCGTAGTTCTCGGACGGCGAATGATGATGCGCATAGCTAACGAGATCGCAAGAAAATATGAATTCAAAGCCCTTATAACAGGAGAAAACTTGGGTCAGGTATCCAGTCAGACTCTGGAAAATCTGCACTGCATAAATTCCGTTGCCGAGTTGCCGGTTTTAAGACCTCTTCTGACATACGACAAGGAAGAAACGATCGAAATTGCCCGTAAAATAGGGACATTCGATATTTCAATTCTGCCTTATGATGACTGCTGCACTCTTTTCCTGCCGCCTAATCCTAACACTAGATCAAAGGTCTATAATCTGGAAAGGGAAGAATCTAAACTGGACTATCAGAAAATAGTTGAAAAAGCTGTTGATACTGTAGAGATAATTGATTTATAATACATTTATAAAAAGGAGGTACCTATGAGCAATGTTAGAAAATTTATTTTCCCCGGAGTACTGATGCTTGTCGGGCTTGCCTGGCTTCTTTCCACGCTTGATATATTCAGAGTGGATTATATATGGACTATCATCCTTCTTTTCATCGGATCTTCAATTCTTGCTTCCGGAGGCTTCAGAAGAGGTTCATTCGTTTCAGGAATGTTTTTCATCATTTGGGCAGTTCTATCCTTTCTGATTGACATGAAGGTTCTAATTGATGATGTCCTTTTCCCGCTTCTGATCGTTTCTCTCGGCGCACTTCTTCTCATAAACCGCTCTGATTTGATCCCTGAGAAGAATAAAGAAAAGAATGAAGAAAGAAAAGAATTCTAAGAATTATTTAAATTATATCTTCCGAAAGTCAGTACAAATTACATATTAGCAGAATAGGTTGGTAAATGGATTATTCCGGCATAAAAACTATTTATGATATTATGTGATAGAATTATTTGTTTTTATTAAGGATATATTCTGCTATTTCGATACATCCGTTCTTTGCCGCAAGGATCAGAGGTGTATTTCCGGATGCATCCTGGGCTTCAATATCGGCACCGTTTTCTACCAGTAAAGAAAATATTTTTAGATTTCCGTTCTCCGCTGCAAAATGTATAGCTTCGCTGCCTTTATCGTTTTTTACATATATTATTTTTTTGTCAGATTCGATCATAAAGTTCAGAACATCATAAAAGTTCTTTGATACAGCAAGCATTAATGGCGTATCTCCGAATTTGTTTTTTAAGAACTGGTCGGCTTTGTTATCAAGAAGTAACTTAACAATCTCTTTGTTTCCTTTAATCGCAGCTTTATGAAGAGGAGTTTCCTTATCTACGTTTATAATATTCGGATCTGCACCAGCTGCAAGTAGAGCTTCCACTATTTTTACATTATCAGTACCTGATGCAATGTATAGAGGTGAATTGCCGAACCCGTCAAAACAATTTACTTCTGCCCCTTTTTTTATCAGGAATTTAACTTTTTTGAGATCTCCGTTGTGTGTTTCTGACAAGAGATTGTCGTTCAGTCCTGAGAAAAGAAAATTATAAATCAGAAACATTCCAGCTACAATAAAATATTTTTTCATAAAAGCTCCGAACTTTATTTTTTAGATATTAACTTTAAAAAGAATAAATATCAACAAAAAAAAATAAAATATTGTAGGAAATCGACAAATTATTCGATATATTGTTTTTGTGAAAAATAACTTTAAGTCTGGAGGTTTTATGAAGCTCAATTTGTTTATGATCACTTTAATTGTTTCAGCTTTATCTACAATTTTTGCAGCCGATATAAATAAAAAAAATAATTCCGGAGAAACTGCTCTCTCAAACTCGATTATGAGAGGAAGAACAGAAATGACAGTCTACCTGATCAGCAGAGGAGCAGATGTAAATTGTAAAGACATCAATGGAATAACACCTCTAATGATAGCATCTTCAAACGGAGACATCAGCATAGTCAGTTTGCTGATAGAAAAGGGAGCTCTAGTAAATGCATCAAATTCTGGAGGAAAAACAGCACTGATGTATGCTGCCAGTGAAGGCAGAACGGATATCGAAAATATTCTTATTTCCAAAGGTGCCGATAAAGAAGCGAAAGATAAAAATGGCAATTCAATCGCTCAATACAGAAATGCTTATAAGAACAGACCTAAAACTGACTATATTGAAAGAAAAACTTGGAACGAAAGCTGGGAATCCATAAATAACAAGAAAATAAGTGCAAAAGAACGTGAGCGTCAGGATTATTACGACCAAAAGAAAAAAGAAAATGAAGAAAAAAAGAAAGCTGAGTCAGAATCAAAATGGTCAACTAGAGGCGGCAAGTAGCAAATTATAATTTTTGAAACTTTATTTCCGAGAAAAATAATAACTATTTTCTATGCACAACAGTAGCTGATGCCTGAGCCGTCGGCGTTATGGTCACCTCGCAGATCTGGACATGCGCGGGTACGCTTGCGGAATAAAAAACGATATCTGCGATATCTGCGGCATTTAGAGCTTTTAATCCATGATAAACCTTTTTTGCTCTTTCCTTATCACCGTGAAACCTTACCAAGCTGAAATTTGTCTCGACCATACCGGGCTGGATATTTGTCACTCTGATCGGCGTATCTACCGTATCCATTCTGAGCCCGTCGCTGATCAGTTTTACCGCTGCCTTTACTCCGCAGTAAACCGCGCCGTTCGGATATGCCGCGACTCCTGCTATTGAACCGATATTTATTACATGACCTTTTTTGTTTTTGATCATCTGAGGAACAACATTCCGTGACAGGTACAGAAGCCCTTTTACATTAGAATCGATCATTTCGTCCCAGTCATCAGTGTTGCCTTCTTGGAATTTTTCAAGTCCTAAAGCTCCGCCGGCATTATTGATCAGAACATCTATCTTCTTCCACTTTTTCGGAAGCTCGTTTATCACTGTCTGTACCTTAGTTTTATCCCTGACATCAAGCTTGTAGGTCAAAATTTCAGTATCATATTTCTTGTTGATCCCTTCTGCGACCGTGATAAGCTTGTCAATATTTCTTGAACAAAGGATCAGCTTTGCGCCATTTTCCGCGAATTTCTCTGCGCAGGCTTTTCCGATCCCGCTGTTCGCTCCCGTGATCAAAATTATTTTGTTTTTAAATTTTTCCATCAATAATTTCTCCCGACTAAATGATTTCTAAATTTAACCAACCCTCTGTCCAAATTCAACATTTTTCTTGTCCGCTTTGAACTATACAATGAAAAAAAATAATATTAATCATTTACAAATGCTTTTTTTTTATTATATTTATATCCGTAAAAAGTCAGAACTAAAAATGCGAAAAGTCAGATTAACATAGTAAAAAGTGAAAAATGAGGAGGAGAGTATGAGGAAAATGAAATGGATCATCGTGATCACGATGTTTCTTTTGGGTGTTTCGTTTTCAATGAATTACGAGACAACAATTATCGACGGTTACAAAGTAGTAAAAGGCGAAAGAGCTTTTATAGACCTTTCGAAAGTACCCGCAGACTCTTATGAGCCGGGAAAACTTACGATCAAGCTGAAAGAAGGCTTCAGCACGAAAAGTCAGGAACGATTTATCAACCCGTCTTCAAAAGGATATGTTGAAGTAGGGATCGAATCTCTTGATCAGATCAACAAATCGGTCGGCGCACAAAAGTACGACCGCAAGTTCTATTCTCTTTACGAGATTCCTGAAGGGACTATTCATTCTGTCGCAAAATTTACCGACAGACACAAAGCATGGGGTTTTGACCGTGTTTATGAAATCACTTTTGATGAAAATCAGGATGTGATCGCAGCCGTAAAGCAATATGCTTCTCAAGAAGGTATTGAGTATGCAGAACCTGTTTATAAAAAGAAAATGCATGCTCCTGTTGAAGTACAAGATGTTACTCAGGACATAATCGGCGGTACTACTGCTGGCGGTTCAAAATGGACTCCGAATGACCCGAATTACGCGACGCTGCAGTGGCATTACAATAATACAGGACAGTCTATAGGCGGAGTTGTAGGTATTCCAGGTGTTGATGTCAGAGCAGTAACTGCTTGGGACATTGAAAAAGGAAATCCATTATTTGTTACTGCTGTAATTGATCAGGGTATAGATTATGACCACCCGGATATAGCTCCAAACATGTGGTCCGGAAGAGGATGGAATTTTACTGACAACACTGCTACTATAAATCCGGGAGATCACGGATCTCACACTTCAGCTACTATTTCTGGAGTAACTAACAACGGTATCGGGATTGCCGGTCTTGCTGGCGGTGACGGAACAGCAGGCACAGGCTCGAAAGTTATGTCATGCCAAGTATTTGATGATACTTCTGGCGGTTTTGATCTTGCTTTTATTTGGGCTGCAGATCATGGAGCATCGATAGGCCAGAACAGCTGGGGTTATACCAGTGCCGGTGTTTTTGAACAGACAGTACTTGATGCAATCGACTATTTTAGCGCAAATGGTGGACAGGACGGCGGACTTGAAGGCGGAATTGTTATGTTTTCTGCAGGAAACGATGGAACAGACGATGAGTGGTATCCTGCTTACTACGATGGTGTCATGGCTGTAGCATCTCATGATAACAAGGGTAAAAAGTCATCTTTTTCAAACTATGGAACATGGGTCGAGATCACTGCGCCCGGAACAAATGTTTACAGCTGTAACGGAACTGGCGGCTACATGGTTATGAGCGGAACATCAATGGCCTGCCCGCATGTTTCTGGAGCGGCTGCTATGATAGTTGCCAATTCTGAAGGTGTACTTACTGCCGCAGATATGAAAACCATTCTTTCAACTTCAGTTTGGAATATCTATGCTTACGAGACAAATACAACTTATGCAGGAAAACTTGGAACAGGAGCTCTTGATGCTTCTGCAGCACTTGTTTTAACACAGGAATATCTCGGTGGTGTACCGACAGCCGATGATTTTGCTGCAACAGGTACCTCTACTACACAAAACAATCTTACATGGTCGCTTAACGAATTCAACGATAATGTATTGGTGGCATGGGCACTTGACGGAAATACGATAGGCGATCCTGTAGATCAGACTGTTTATTCAGTGGGAAATACTCTACCCGGAGGCGGAACCGTAATTTATTACGGCTCGGGCACTTCTTACAATCATACAGGCCTGACTCCTCAAACAACTTATGATTACAAAATATGGTCAAGAGCGGCGGCTGAAAGACAGGATAATCAGGGTGAATGGTATCAGGTTGGAACTTATTCAAATGACAAATCAACGACCGCAACAACACTAATGGCTCCTCTACCACCGTCAGCTGCATCACTGGGCTTCGAGAACAGCGGATCAATACCTATGGGCTGGACACAGGAAGGAAACTGGACATTTGTAACTACAGCTACCAGGCCTACAGCTCCGTCTGAAGGATCATATTTTGCTTATTTCAATACAGTCAGCTCAACAAAGAAACTTGTGACTCCTCGGTTTGATCTCACTACTCATACAGGAGTATCAATAAATTTTGATTACTTCGTAGGTGCCCGTAAAGTAGGGCCGACGACATGGACTGATGTTTTGAAAGTGTACTATAAAACCAGCTTAGCCGGTTCATGGGTACAGCTAGGAAGCACTTATACCGGAACGACAACCAATAGCACATGGATGAATGCGAACCTGACTATCAGCGATGCTGTTAGAACCAATGATTTCTATTTCGCATTCGAAGCAATTGAAGGTTCAACGATCGGTTACGGTGTAAGCGTTGATGATATCATAATCAATGGCACAGCAGCAGGCGCGCCGGGCGTTCCGACGCTTATTTCACCTGCGAATACAAGCTCAACTTCAGATCTGACACCTACATTCGACTGGAACGATGTTTCGGGAGCTACTTCTTACACTATTCAAATTGACAATACTTCAAACTTCAGCTCACCTGAATATACAAACTCGCCAACTGTAAGTACTTATACACCTGGTACTAACTTAGCTACAGGAACATGGTACTGGAGAGTATTGGCAACCAACACTTACGGATCAAGTTCTTATACATCAGGATGGTCAGTAATTCTTGGAAATGCGCCGGGCGTTCCTACGCTGGCTTTACCTGCAAATGCAAGTTCTACTTCAGATCTGACACCTACATTCGACTGGAATGATGTGTCAGGAGCTACTTCTTACACGATCCTTGTTGACAACAACTCGGATTACAGCTCACCTGAGATAAACCAATCACCTACTGCAAGCACTTATACACCGGGTACCAATATGGCTACAGGAACTTACTACTGGAAAGTTTTGGCTACTAACGCATTCGGTTCAAGTGTTTATACTGCATCCTGGACTGTAACACTTGGTAATCTGCCGGCTGTTCCAACTTTAGCAACACCTGCAGATGCATCAACATTGTACATCCTCAAACCTGTTTTCGACTGGAATGATGTGTCAGGAGCTACAACTTATACCATCCTTGTTGACAACAACTCTGATTTCAGCTCTGCTGAGATCAACCAGTCACCGACAGTAAGTACATATACACCGGCAGCGGATATGGCTATCGGAACTTATTACTGGAAAGTGCTTTCGACGAACAGTTTCGGTTCAAGCTCGTATTCCGGCACATGGAGCGTAATTCTTGCGCCGCTTTCTGCTCCTATTAATGTTATAACAGGCGTCTCCGGAACTGATCTTACTGTTTCCTGGGATGCTGTTGCTGGAGCTACAAGCTATGATGTTTATTCTTCTACTGAGCCTTACGGCACTTATACACTGGTTACTAATGTCGCTACGAACTCGTATGTGACGACTACAGCTTCAGCAAGACTGTTCTGGTATGTTGTAGCTAAAAACTAAAAAATATCCTTGTAACAAAAAAAGTCCCGGTTTTTTCCGGGACTTTTTTGTTTTTATTGTGGCTTTTCAAATTAAAATAATTTATTTTGTGATATATAACTACGATCAGGTGTTTTAAAGCATGAATGATTTCCAAAATAAATATCCTTCCGAGCATCTGCTTAAGATAATACAAAGCTCTCATGATGCATTTATTGTTTCTGACCACGATCTGAAAATAGTTTATTCTAATAAAACTGCCCAGAATATTTTTGGTTACTCTGAGAAAGAAATGGAAGGATTAAGCATTCTTGAACTTATGCCTGAAGACAGAAGAATAAATTATACTTATGATATTGAATCCGCCCTGAAAAGCGATACTGTCACAAATGTAAATACCGCTATAGACCTGTTTGGTCAAAGAAAAAACGGTAAAGCATTTCCTATTGAACTGACATACACTTATTACATATTCGATAATAAAAACTTTTTTGTCTCCCAGATAAGAGACATTTCCGAAAAAAAAGACCGTGAAAAAGAACTGAATACTCTAACAACAGCTTTAAGAGTAATGACCGAAGTTAACAGACTTCTCGTTGATTCTAATGACGATGACGAGGCAAATTATCTGAATAAAATCTGCAGTATTATCACCGAAACAGGGAGATTTCCAAGGTCTTCTGTATCTCTTGTTAAAGATACTCCTGAAGGTGACAAAATAATCTGCAATTTAGCGCACTCGGGATATCAAAAGGTTTTCCCGCCTCAAGAATTCCTTTTATCAGGACTACATCCGGAAAGCCTGACAGCTATTGTCGTTAAAGAAAAAAGAACGGACATCTGCAATGACATTATAGGCAGGAATCTGTGGAAATACTGGGTGGACAATCCGTGCAAAATCGAATTCGAGTCAACCATTGCAGTCCCTGTAATTTTAAAAAATGATGTCGGAGGCATTTTAAGAGTTTTTTCAAAAGAACCGTTTTATTTTTCTGAAGATAAAGTCCGGCTGCTTGAAGAACTGGCTAAGGATATTTCTCACGGAATTACTTTTATCAGAACTAAACTCGCACATAACGACGCATTGAAAGCATTAGAAGAATCAGAAAGAAAATACAAAGACCTCTTTAATTCTAATAACGATGCTATAGTTATAGTTGACGCTGAAAGTGGAGTTATACTTGATGCTAACCTGAAAAGTGAAGACCTGCTTAAAGTTCCTCTAGAGAAAATAATCGGTACTCATTATACAGAATTTATTATTGATGGCTACGAAAAGCGGTATCGTGACTTGATTAAAGCAAATATAGAAAAAGAGATAAGTTTCACAGACGAGTTTTATTTGAAAACCAGAAGCAGCGGGGGAAAAGCGATACCTATACAGGTTAGCTCCAGCCTGGCAACCATTAACGGGCGAAAGATCCTGCAATCCATTTTCAGAGATATCTCTCAGAGCAGATTCCATGAAGAAAATATGCGCACGGTACAGAAAATGGAAGCTCTCGGAACTTTGTCGGGCGGAATTGCGCATGATATAAACAATATTCTTTCCCCGGTGATCGGATTCACTCAGCTGGCAATTCTTGAGTTCGAAGATAAAGAAAAGCAGAATAATTACCTGAATGAAGTGCTTACAGCTGCTAACAGGGCAAAGGAGCTTGTCAGTCAGATCCTTACTTTCTGCAGAAAAAGCGAAACCGACAAAAAACAGCATAATATACAGAACATAATGAGAGAAGTAATAAAACTAATCTCGATATCACTCCCGCCGAATGTTGAACTGCAGACTGTTATTGACGACAGTTGCGATCCGATCCTGTGTGATCCTGTGCAAATATATCAGGTGGTAATAAACCTCTGCACCAATGCCTATCAGGCTATGAAGGATACCGGAGGAGTTTTAAAAGTCTGTCTGGTTAGAAAAGGTTCTCCCGAAATAAAAATAGAACAATCCGAAAAGCTTCCATTCGACAATTATATATGCCTGATTGTCTCAGATACTGGCTGCGGAATGACAAAAACAACATTTAACAGGATCTTTGAACCTTATTTCACTACAAAACCCAAAGAAGAGGGTACCGGGCTTGGTCTTTCTGTTGTTTCGGGTATTGTTAAGGAGCATGGTGGAGAAATTTATGTGAGGACCTACCCGAAAGAAGGCACATATTTTAAAATATCTTTTCCGACAGTCAGCTTTTTTGCGGAAAATAAAGAGTCTAAGCATGGAGTACCTGCTGAATCCAAATTTATGAATATTTTGGTAGTTGACGACGAACTTCAGATAACATTTATGATGAAACATATGCTTGAAGAACTTGGATATTCAAGTGAAACATATAACGACCCTGAATCGGCTTATATTGCTTTCAAAAAAGATCCGTTAAAATACGATATGGTTATCACAGATCAGACGATGCCTAAGATACTGGGAACTGATTTATCACGGAAAATCCTTGAAATAAGACCTGAGACACCTATAATCCTAAATACAGGTTTCAGCCCCGTTACATCAAAAAGTGAAGCAAAAAAACTCGGAATAAAGGAATTTATTATGAAACCCATAACTATTTCAGAGCTGTCCGCCGCTATTGAAAAAGCTCTGAAAAAAATATAGAATAATTGAAAATTAAAATAGAAGGAACAGATATGAACGAAAAAATCAGAAAAGAGATCACGACAAACATTGACAAGCTTTTAACCAAAAAAGCTGAGTATGTTGATGTGAGGCTGGTGACGGATGATAATTCAGAATCCATCATGCTTTATGACGGAAATCTCGAAGACAATGACACGACATTTGAAAACGGTATTGGAGTCAGAACTCTCTTTAAGGGAGCCTGGGGATTTGCGGCAACAAGCAACCTCTCCAAACTTCAGGAATGCTTCGAACTGTCGTTTCTAAACGCAAAGGCAGCGTCTGAGCTGGTAAATGTTCCCCTGTCAATGGGAAAGCAGAAAGGTCATACAGGCTCATATAAGTCCCCGGTAAAAAAGGATCCTTTTACTGTCAGCCTGAAAGAAAAGATCGATTTTTTAAAGAAGATCGATGAAAAACTAAAAGAAAAATGGATATCTAAAAGATATATAGCTGCAACATTTCAGAAAAAGAACCAGTTCTTCTTCAACAGCGAAGGGACTTTTATTGACCGCCAGCTTACCGATATCTTTGGATCAATGATGGTGATGGGTATCGACAACGAAGGTCAGATGCAGAGAAGAAGTCATGAATTATTCACGAACGGAGGGGGAACAAGAGGCTGGGAAATGCTGATTGATCCTAAGCTTTTCAGTTCGCATTCAAAGAGAATCAAAGACGAACTTTCTGCTCTTTTGAAGGCTGAATCTCTGGATTACAAAAAAAGATCCGTTATCCTTCTTCCCGGTCAGGGCTGGCTTCAGGTTCACGAAACAATCGGACATCCTCTTGAACTGGACAGGATCTTAGGATATGAACTATCTTATGCCGGAGGGTCATTTGTTACTCTGGATTCATTCGGCAAGCTTCAGTACGGCAGTAAAAAACTGAATGTCAGCGCTTACGGAGGATTTCCTAATTCACCCGGCTCGTTCGGGTTTGATGATGAAGGCAGCTCCGAAAGAGATTATCTTATGATCGATAAAGGGAAGCTGGTTAATTGCCTAACTTCAAGAGCCATGATAAATGAAGCCAATGAAAAAGCAGGCAGAAAAATATTCAAAGAAAGCGGCGGCGCGGCAAGATCTACAGCTTTCTACAGAGCGCCGATCGACAGGATGACAAATGTTAATATCCTGCCCGGAAATGACGGTACGCTTGAAGATATTATAAAAAATACTGAAGACGGTATAATCGTTGACAATCCGACTTCATGGTCGATCGGCTCGAACAGAGAGCATTTCCATTTCGGCTGCGAAATTGCCTGGGAAGTTAAAAAAGGAAAAAGAACGAAGATCTTAAAAAATCCTACATATCAGGGACATACGGTTGAATTCTACAATTCATTATCAGCCGTGGGAGATAAATCCACATGGCAGGTGGGACAGGTTGATTCATGCGGAAAAGGCGAACCTAACCAGGTAATGGAGCTTGGACATGGCGTACCTGTGATCAAATTTGACAATGTAATAACCGGCGAGAGGAAATAATCATGATAGATAAAAAAATAAAAAATATACTTCATGCTGTAAAGACTGAAGCTGAAAAGAAGAAAGTTAACGCAACTATATCATATCACAGAGAAAAAAGCCATTTGATGCGCATCGGTAATAACTCTGTTTCTTTGAACACTTATGAAGATCTGACAAGGCTGGATGTAAAAGTGACTATCGGAAGAAAGCAGGGAACACATACTCAGATGGGAGATATTTCGTCTGAAGCTTATGCAATGAAAGCCCTGAATATCGCGATAGAAAAAACTAAAAATTCGATTGATCTTGATTTTGATCCCATCCCCGATTATATCGAAGAAAACTTTTCTGAGAGCGAGCAATACGACAGCAAGCTTGAGACCCTTGACCCTTCATTTAAGCAGAAAGCATATTCAAAGATCATAGAAACTTTCGGCTCTGAGTATAATTTTTCAGGTTCATGGTCAAGCGGTAGCACGGAAAACTTCGTTGTGACTACAAAAAGCAAATTCGATGCTTATCACCTCTCTTCTGATCAGAATTTCAGCATCGTTCTAAAACATCCTGAGAAAAAATGGGAATTGATATCTACGCAAACAGGCTGGAAAAAATCTGATTTTAAAGTTAGTAAAACCGTCAGTGAATTCAAAAAACTTCTTTCCGTATATGAGAAAAATAAGGGCTTTAAAGTTAAGCCGGGCAAATTCACTGTAGTCCTTGGTCCTGCGGCTATTGCCGAAGTTTTGGAAATGGCTTTATGGACAGGCTTCTACGGCAGAATTTATGAAGAAAAAAGAGGCTGGACATCAAAAAATAAGATCGGAGATAAAGTTCTGGGGACTAATATTTCGATAATCGACGATCCAAAGAACAAAGATACATTCATGTTCGGCTTTGATTTCAGCGGAAAGAAAAGAAAGAAATTCATTATGTGCGACAATGGAAAACTTAAGAATATAATGTATGACTCTCAAACTGCAGCGATGTATAAGAAAAAACCGACAGGACATAATATCGGCGGAATGAGTGTTTCATTACAGACCGGCCTTGGAGATTCATCCATCCTAAAAGCTGTGAAAGGTCTTGGAACAGTTCTATATATTCCCGCTCTTCATTATATAAACTTACCAAATCAGAGCAAAGGCATTTTCACGGGAAGTTCAAGGTTTAATGCGGTTCTTGTTAAAAATGGAAATATCGTAAGCCCGATCTTTTCCACAAGGATCACCGACACTTTCCAAAGCGTTTTCGGAAATGTAAAAATTATTTCGAAAGATTCAGTCTCTGTAAACCTTTCAAACACTTACGGAAGAAGAAGCCCTGTAGCGGCGTCAGTTCCGTCTTATATTGTAACTGAAGGTATAAAAATTACGGACTGTGCAGATTCATTCTAAAATGAAAAGGGCGGTTTAAAACCGCCCATTTTTACTTCACAACAAGATTTACCATCTTGCCGGTCTTTGAATTAATAATAATTGTTTTTACAAGCTGTTTACCATCCGTGAACTGGTTTGTTTTTTCGTCTGCAGAAACAAGCTCTTTTACCTGTTCGTCTGAAATATCAACCTGCGCTGTAATGTTCGATCTTACCTTGCCGTTCACCTGAACAGTTATGATCTGAGTATTTTTTAACAGAGCACTTTCATCGAATTCAGGCCAGCTCTCGTTGAAAACGGATCCTTTTTTTCCGATATATTCCCAAAGCTCTTCTGTTAAATGCGGAGCAAACGGCGCAAACAGTAATAAGAATTTTTCAATAAATACATTAAAATAACTCTGATCGAACCTTTTGCCGTCTCCGATGTAAACATAAGCTTCGTTTACTAATTCCATCAGCCTTGCGATCGCTGTATTAAAGTAATAATCTTCAAGATTTCTACCTATTTCGTTTATAGCGTTATTCAGCATGTAGTTCAATTGCTCGTCTTTTGCAGGGTCAGTCGAATTATCCTGTTTGTAATTTTCTTTTATCAGTCGATATACCCTTGAAGCAAAACGGTCAATACCGCTGATACCGTCATCAGACCAGTCGCCACCGTCTCTATAATTACCCATGAACATAATATACATTCTGACAACATCTATCCCGTAGGCTTTAATTAATGGATCTGCCGGAAGAGCATTTCCCTTTGATTTCGACATTTTTGCGCCGTTCCTGGTAATGAGTCCCTGGTGGATCAGTTTGGTATAAGGTTCATCAAATCCTAAATACCCCAGATCATATAAAGCTTTAGTAATAAATCTTGAATAAATTAAATGCCCGGTTGCATGTTCCGAACCTCCGACATAGCAGTCAACAGGCAGCCAGCGGTCGATCTGTTCTCTGTCAAAAGGCTTGGTTTTATCTTTGGGATTAAAATATCTTAAATAATACCAGCTTGAGCAGACGAAAGTATCCATAGTTTCGACTTCCCTTTCAGCTTTTCCGCCGCAGATCGGGCAGGTAGTGTTGACAAAATAATCCAGAGTTGCCAGAGGAGCTTTACCCTTAGGGCGGTAATCTATGTTTTCATCCAGAGGTAAAACTACAGGCAGATCCTTTTCCGCGACCGGAACTGTTCCGCATTTTGGGCAGTAAACTATTGGAATAGGCGTTCCCCAGTATCTTTGCCTTGAGAAATTCCAGTCTCTTAACCGGAATGTAATATGCCCTTTTCCCTTTTGTTCTTTCTCAAGTTTGGCTATTACGGCTTTAATGCCTGAATCGCTCTGCATTTCAGTAAATTCAGCACTGTTCACCATTATTCCGACATCTTCAAAAGCATTTTGCATCGTATCTGAATTCAGCTCAGAATCTTTCGGTTTTATCACTACCCTGATTGGTAAGTTAAATTTTTTTGCGAACTGAAAATCTCTTTCATCATGAGCAGGAACAGCCATCACACAGCCTGTTCCGTATGATACGAGCACATAATCGCTGATCCAAATAGGCACATTCTCGCCATTAACAGGATTTACCGCATAACTTCCGGTAAAAACTCCTGTCTTCTCTCTGACGGTCGATTGCCTGTCTATCTCGGATAATGATTTTATTGACTCCCTATAACTTTTCACTTCATCTTTATATTGAGGTTTAGTTATTCTATCTACTAGTTCATGCTCCGGTGCGATCGTACAATAGGTTACTCCGTAAAGAGTGTCCGGGCGGGTAGTAAAAACCTCAAAATGTTCGTCGCTCCCGGCTATCTGAAACTTTACGATGGCGCCTTCGCTTCTCCCAATCCAATATTTCTGCATCAGCTTTGTTTTCTCAGGAAAATCAACTTTTTCAAGATCGTCCAGCAGCCTCTGCGCATAATCTGTTATTTTAAAGAACCAGCTTTTGATCATTTTCTTTTCTATCACTGTGCTGCACCGGTCGTGCTTACTTTCGGAATCAACGTCTGCATTCGCCACCACTGTACAGCAAGTCGGGCAGTAATTGGCCATAGCTTCTTTTTGATATACCAATCCTTTTTTGTATAATTGCAAAAATATCCACTGTGACCACATATAATATTCGGGTTCCTGTGTGTTCACGACGAAATCATAATCATACATTGCACCGATATTTCCGAACTGCTCATTGAAAATACGAATATTTTCTTTATTGGAGACCGCAGGATGAATTCCTGTTTTAATCGCATAATTCTCTGCGGGCAATCCTAATGCATCATACCCCACAGGCTGAAACACGTTGAATCCCCTCATTCGTTTGTAGCGGGCGTGCGTATCCATGGGTCCGTAGTTAGACCAGTGACCGATGTGCATTCTGTCGCCGGAAGGATACGGGAACATAAATAAATTATAATATTTCGGCTTTGAACTGTCGGGGTCAAATTTATAAATTTTCTTATCTTCCCAGTATTTTCTCCACTTCTGCTCAATTTCTCTAAACGGGTATGACATTTTCTTCTCCGGTGTTACTTAAATTTCAAGATGCTAAAAATAAGAATATTTCTTTTTATAGTAAAGTTATTTTAAACAAAAAAAAAGTCCGGAACCAAGTCCGGACTTTTTCTGATTAAGTGATATTATTACTTGATCAGCATCATTTTCTTGGTCTGATTTACATTACCTGCTTTTAGATTGTAGTAGTAAACACCGCTGACAAGTCTTGAAGCGTCAAATGATACTTTGTGCGAACCTTTAACCATCTCGCCGTTAACCAGGTTAGCGACTTCTCTTCCCATTACATCGTAAACGACCAGTGATACTTTGGCGTCGTTAGCGAGGTTAAAGTTAATAGTAGTTGTCGGGTTGAACGGGTTAGGATAGTTCTGCTGAAGTTCTGTAACCATAGGCACACCTGACTCGTCTTCGATGCCTGTGTAAATACCGTTAAGAACTGCTCTGAAATGCCAGTTATCTACTGCAGCCTGAGCCCATGTCCAAGCACTTAATCCAGCATTCCATGTTCCAGTATAAGATCTCTGATAAGCTGTTGTTCCTACTTCAGTAGTTCTTTCCATAGGCATATAAACCGGTCCGTAAGGCGCGGATATTCCTATCCAGAAGTCTCCTGAAACATTCAGATCATAAGACCTAAGATCTACTTTCGTCATTCCATATGTATTGTCTGCGTTTGCTTCTGAAGCAACATCAAAAGGAGTAATCAGTTCCGGTCCAGGTAATCCTGCTTCGTCATCCCATACATGAACTACCATAAGATCTGAAACAGTTGTTGTTGACCAATAGCTTCTTAAAAGCAAAGTTACCAATTTACCCGTCATAATTGTTTTAGATTCATCGCTGCCCGGAACTGTTATTTTAACAGCCCAAGCCAGATTATCTTCTGCAGTATGATAGCTTGTAACAACACCTGAATCATAGATCATCTGGTCACCTGCTACATAAGAGTAATAGTCAGAATAATCTTCGTTGCTTTGAGCTGATCCGTCAACCGCATATATTCTGTACTGAACCAATGAACCCGGCACTTGAGTCGGAATTGTGAATTCGTACCAGTTATCGGATGTATTAGTTGCATTCACACTCTGTTCCGACCCGCCGTCAACAGTATAATAAACCGTAACATTAGCGATACCAGAGAAATCAATTACTTCGATCTGATCAGTATAGTCACCCAAAGTGCCTTCGTACAAGAAAGGTGCATAAGGATCTGAAACTATTGAAGGCGGTGCATGGTCGATATTGTATGTAATCAGCTTCAGGTCATCAATATAAATACCGTCACCGTTTGAAACATCGTCACTTACAAATAAGAATCTGAATATTACATTCGATTTTCCTGCAAAAGCATCCATTGAAACAATTTCTTCGTGCCAGCCGGTAGTTCCGGTAAACTCTGCACTTCTTACCCAGCTAGCTCCGCTATCATCAGAACCTTCGAAATAAACATAATCCCAACCGTCCTCAAGATCTAATTTAGTCCAGAAAGAAACAACTGCACTTGGATTAGCCGTCAAATCAAAAGGTACTGCCCATTGAGCTGAAGTAGTATCCTTATCAGCATAATTTCCAGCGGGGCTGTCAGTTAAAGCGTGTGTAGCAGAAGTGTATTCTCCATCTGCAACAATTGCCCATGTTCCTGTAAGTGTCCAGTTCCCGGCACCTGATTCAAAGTCTTCAATAATACTGTTTTGACCGTCCATCCATTTAACTGTGATTATATCACTGTAAGAAACATTATCCTCTACATCTCTCATACCAAAATAAACCTGTCCGTCCAATAATTCGGTAGTTTCTGCAGCTATAGTTCCGACAAATGTGTAATCATGTATTTTTGCTGGATCCATAACAAATGGTGTCCATGTTGTACCGCCATCCTTTGAAAAGAATCCTGAACAGGAAGTAATAGCTGACTCGTCGCTGAATGATATTTCAAGGTTCATAGGGTCATTCACAAATGCCAAAGTCCCTTTAACATAATTAAATACCGGACCGTCAGTATCACGTACGAAATCTATTCTATACTCTGTAGGATCTATGTTTACGATACCGCCGATATCTGTCATGTCAAATGTAATATAACCGCTGTCAACTGCAGCAAGTTGAGGAATTACTGCAGTCCAGACTTCGTCTCCGCCTTTAGCTTTAGCGAAAGGAAGATCAACTACTGTTGTTCCTTCATCAAATGAATAGTGACCTAAAACAGATTGAACTCCGGAAAGATCATTTACAGTAACAGAAACAAGCATATCATTGTTCAAGAAAGCACCGACGATAGGATAGAGTGCTTCATTTCCGACAAGATCAGCTACAACCGGTCCTTCGTAATCGTAAAGAACTGCAACATCGTCAATATACCACTGATCACTGTAATCTCCCTGATAGTGGAAACCGATATAAATATCCTGACCTAAGTAATCTTTAAGAGAAAGATATACTCTCTCCCATACATTATCCGCAGGAACTCCCGTATAAATCTGAGTCCAGGTTGTCATATCTGTTGAAACACAAACTTCATGCATTGTATAATAACTTGTCCAGTATCCGCTCTCCCAAAAAGTAAGTGTAGATGAATTGGTTGCCGGAATACTGACCAAAGGTGTAATTAGCCAGTCGTCTTGAGTTCCCGAGTCGTCCAAATGAGCTGCCGAATAATTTCCGTTATGTACCCGATGAATTACAGCATCTGAATCGTCAATCTTAATAAATCCTGCGCCTACATTATCCGTTGACCATCCGACAGGAGGGAAATTTCCTTCAAATCCCTGAGTATAAATAGGATTGTCAATCGACCAGCTTAGAGGGAATGGTGTAGATTCAGTATAATTTCCCAGGTTGTCATATACGAAAATGACTGCTGCTCCTTCAGTTCCGTCGATCTGACCGGGAATAGTACCTGTGTACTCATAATAATTTGCTTTCGTTGATGTTATATCAAAATTTATCCAGCTCACGCCATCGTCAACAGTATAAGCTCCTGTGACTGTTGTTATAGAACCTTCATCTGTCATGGCTATTACTAAATTTGCATCATAATCCATGAAAGCGTTTCCGCCGTAAATTGTTCTTACCGAAGGACCGTTTATATCCGGCCCGGTATAAGGTTCAAGAGCTGCATACATCATGTAATTGTAAGGATCTCTGGTATCCCATGTTGGTGGTCCGTTTCTCCAGCAGTGTCCGCCGTTTGGGCTTGCTCCGTTGTCCATTACTATTCTTGGTAGTCCGCCAACCGGAACATGAACTAAATAAAAGTCATCATTAAGAACTATCGGAGCTGCCGGTTGAACTATTTCATAACCGACTTTTGTTGTTGTAAAATCGTCAGACTGCCATAACAATGTAACTCCGTCTTTGGCGTAAATTCTGTATGATGAAGTAGCTCCGGCATCATACAAATAAGCCTGAACCCCTCCAAAATTGACCGGGTAATCAAATCCAAAATCATTGGCATTGATCAACATTGCTTTCGTTGTTTGAGTAGCGTTAACATAAGTTGCTGTTCCTGCATAAGTGTGCCATGTGTATTCCTTGTCGTTGACTGGCTGTGCAGGATTATTGATTCTCTCTCCTATGTCGCTTGCGAATGCGCTGACCAACATAACTGCCAGCAGCATTGTAATCAGTTTTTTCATTTCGTTGCCTCCATTTAAATTTAACTCATTCACTCTCATCGTTTATTATGTATTTAGTAATTTATACAATAAAACGCCGTAAGTCAAATAAAAAAGCCCGAAAAATCGGGCTTTTTTATTTTATTTTTGACTAAAATTATTTGATCAGCATCATTTTTTTGGTCTGGTTCACATCACCGGCTTTTAAGTTATAATAGTAAACACCGCTGACGAGTCTTGACGCGTCAAATGATACTTTGTGAGAACCGCTTGCCATGTCTTTATCAACAAGGTTTGCGACTTCTCTTCCCATTACATCGTAAACAACAAGAGAAACTTTTGAATCTTTTGCAAGATTGAAGCTTATGGTTGTAGTCGGGTTGAACGGGTTAGGATAATTCTGTTCAAGCGAAGTAGATACTGGAACAATTTCATCGCTTTCGATTCCATTATAATAACCGATCACGGCTCTGAAATGATAGTTAGTTGCAGAAGCCTGAGCCCATGACCATCCGCCAACTACAGCTGTTCCGTCAAAAGATCTGTTATAAGCTGTTCCGGGAGTTTCCATAGTGGTGTAAACTATGTCATCAGTTGCTTCAAAACCGATCCAAAAATCTCCGGAAAGAAGAATATCTTTTGTTTTTTCCCTTAAGTCAACTCTTGTCATAGCATGTGTTTGATCCGGTGTACATGCAGATAGAATCTGGAAAGGTTCTATTATATCTGTGCCGGGTACTCCGCCGTTATCGTTCCATAGGTGGAAGATCATCGGAGCAGAGAAATGATCCAAATCCTGATAATTTCTGATAAGAGCATAAGCAATCTGCCAAGGTTCTGAATCGGGCAGGCTTACCCTTACCGCTCTTGCATCTCCAGGATCGCATGTAGTATAGAAACTTACTACTCCGCCGTCATATATCTGGTGTTTTCCTGCAAGATATTCGTAATAAGGTGAATAATCTGCGTTTTTATATTCAGTTGTATCTTCAGCCCAATATCTGTAGCTGACAAGCTTTCCGGCTTCCTGTTTAGGAATAGTGATCTGATAGAGACTGTCAACTGTGTTGACTGCCTGAACATACTGCTCACCGGCTAATCCTTCAACAGTATAATAAACACCAACTTCATTCACACCAGTAGCGTCAGTCACAATGATAGTGTCTATATAGTCGTCGTACGCGCCTTCGAAAAATTCAGGAGCAAACGGGTCCGAAATAATGGTTGGTGCACCGTAGTCTTTGTTATAAGATCTAAGTTCGATGTCATCAATGTACATACCGTTGTAGTTCAGGCCTTCGTCAGCTTTCATCTGGAATCTGAAGGTAACCTGTGAACATCCTGCTACGGCATCAAGAGGTATCTGAACTTTATTCCATCCTACTCCGACTCCGTTCCAAGTTTTCAGTCTGATCCAGTTGTAACCGCCGTTATCTGAAACATCAAAATACATATAATCAAATCCAGCCTCAAGATCATACTTGACCCAAAACGATATTGATGCGGCTTTAACTCCAGACCAATCCATAGGATTTGCCCACATCGCATAAGACACAGAGTTGTCGGCATAATTTCTATTAACGCTCTCTGTTAAAGAATGAGTTCCGGAAATTGACGGTTCTTCTTCAATTCCCCAATATCCGTTAACGGTCCAGTTGCTCAGATCGCCTTCGAAATCTTCCTGTACCTCAATCTGTCCGTCAAGCCATTTTACAGTAAATTGTTCGCTTGTAAGCGTATTACCAGCGGAGTCAGTTATCTCAAAATAAACTCTGCCGTTGAAGAAGACTTCTTCATACAACCCGCCTGCATTAACAGCGGTGTAAGGTATGGTTCCGTTGTAAACATACTCATGGATCTTTGATGGCGTCAAAGTAAATTCATAAGCCGGAGTAGCATAATAATCTTTTGAAAAATATCCCTTGCAGCTTGCGATTGCGGATTCTTCAAAGAAAGCGAGCTCAAGATTCATATCGCTGTAAATAAATGTTTCATTACCGATCAAATATTTAATTACAGCTACCCCAGTATCTGCTACAAATTCAATAGGATAATCAGCCGTTTCTGTTGTCAGATCGCCGATATCAGTTAAAGTAAAGTTTATTGTTCCAGCTGCTTCTGCTGCCTGAGCAGGTATAGATCCTGTCCATATTTCTTCAACGCCTTTAGCTTTTGAAAAAACTGCATCGCCAACTGCACCTCCGATATCATAATGCCCTACAACAGATTTAACGCCCGAAAGATCTGTAATATTCAGGTTAAGAGTTAGAGGGTTATTAAGATAAGCTCCGACTACCGGGAGCAATGCCTCATTTCCTTTAATCTGAGCGATCTGCGGTCCTTCGTAGTCATAAAGAAGCTCGACATTGTCGATATACCACTGGTGGCTGTAATCGCCTGTGTAATGAAAGCCTATATACACAGTCTGACCTGCCCATGCACCAAGAGACATTTTTGCAGGAATCCAAACTGCGTCCTGTGCAATTTCGGCCTCCGGGTCATTAGGAATGTAAGGAGGTACATATATCTGAGTCCAGTTAACCATGTCGGTTGAAATACTTACTTCGCAGAAAGTATAGTAGAACGACCAGTAAACCGTTTGCCAGAAAGAGAATGTGCATGCGTTATCAGCTGGTAAAGTCAGAGGGGGAGTTATCAGCCAGTCATCCTGAGCCCCGCTGTCATCCCAGTGAACTGCGGAATAGACTCCATCGTAAATGAATCCGCCGTCTGTGAGATCACCTCTTGTGAAACCAGCACCCGTAGTTTGCAGAGTCCATCCATCAGGCGGGAATACGGGTCCCTCGAACCCTTCTTCGAACATAGGTATGTCCATTGACCAGTTGATAGGATATTCAGACGACCATGCGGAATTAGCCTGATCGTCTGTCAGATTGAATTTTACAAGTCCTGCAGTTCCGCCTGCCTGACCTGGTATAGTTCCTGTGAATACATAAGAATTTTTTACTAACTGGGTCATTGTGAAATCAACCCAACCGGCTCCGATGTTGTACTGAGCCTGCATGGGAGATACTACCGCGTTCTGCTCGTGTACCGTTATTGAAAGCTCCATATCTCTCTGCATGAATACTTCTGTTCCGCTTATTTCTCTGAGAGTAGGAGCTAATGTGTCGGTTCCTGCATAAGGTGAAAGAAGCACATATGCGAACATCTCGTAATGATCCGTTCCGTCTGTGAAAGGCTTCCATGTACCGTCATTCTGTTTCAGGTATGAATGGGTAGATGCCGGATCGGTTCCGAGTTCCACTCCGCTGAAAACTCTCGGATAACCTGCTCCGTCCGGAACGACGGCTACCCAGAAATCGTCTTGGATCATAATAGGTATGTCAAGATAAACATCATTGTCATATGCTATTGACACGATCGGGTCAGACTGCCACAGTAAAGTAGATCCGTCCTTGTCGTAAATTTTGTAGCTGAATGTATAGTTCGTATCTGCGTCGTCAAGATATACGCTGACGCCGTGAATGTTCATCGGATATGATAGTCCGAAATCTCCTACGTCATAAAATGTACCCCTTTCTTTAGCGATCGGGTTCCAGATGTAGCCACTTGTTCCGACAACATAAGTGTTCCAAGTCGTGTCTTTGCTTGTGGCATGTGTTTTCAGATCGGTAACAAAATCCTGTTTTGTGTACCATTCTGCTGCAAAAACGCCTGTTGCAAGAACAGCTAAGGCCAACAGCAACAATTTTTTCATGTTTCCTCCCGGATAATTTTCGTTAGTTATTTCAATTCGCTTCAATATAACAAAGCACTCCCGCGCATATTCTCGGGGTGTTAAAGAATTTAACTATATAAAGTCGTTATGTCAAACAAAAAAAAATTGTTTTTTATTATTCAAAAACGGTATTCGGATCAAGCCCGTTCTTAAGTTTTCTATAGATATCATTCTCTGCAAACTGCCGGGTTTGCTGAGTGACAGTTTCCAGTTCTTCGAATTTGAAAAAATTATCCTCCGAAGGCAGCAGTCTTATCATCAACGATGTGACTATTCCGAATTTTCCAAAACTTCCTGTCATGAATTTTACAAGATCGTACCCCGCAACATTTTTTAGAGTTTTACACCCGAATTTCATTAAAGTACCGTCAGGGGCATAGAATTCTATTCCCGTGAAATAGTTTGAAACTGACGAATCCGGCTTTAATGAACAAAATATACCTCCAGCCGTCCGTTTAGATCCTATACTTTCAGCCGCGATCGGAAAATAAAGTTCCTGTCCGGCGAGATTTGAAAACACCTGTTTCCATATACATCCGGCCTGAAGCTCAGCGAACATATTGCTTCTGTCAATATCAATTATTTTATTTAGGCGCTGGGTTGAAAGAAAAACCGTATTATCCGGAGGCCTGAATCCGGAACCGAAGGTTGTTCCGCTGCCGATCGGTATCAGCTTTATACCGAACCTGTTCGAGATCTTTATTATCGATCCTAAGATATTCATGTCATCAGGGAAAATGACGAACGAATCGCCGACAGCCTCGTAATTTTTGTGTTCAAGTATCGATATCAGCTTATTTTTATTCTGTCCTGATATCATTTTATTTTTCGGAGCAGATTTCTTATATCCGAAAATTTTGCCTTGATCTCCGAGTATCTTTCCTTTGAAATGTGTACCTCGGGCCGGTTCGATTCCTCAACAGCTTTTTTAAAAACGTCGAAACTCTCGTCCGGTTTCCAGTCCTGCAGCTGAATTCTTGCATCCCTGATCGATCTCTTATCGTCTTTAAGTAAAGTCTTTATTTTAAAGATCGTCTGGATATCGCATATATCGAACTTCCGCTTGGATGTCCCCGTTCTTTTTGAAGGCTTAAGCATCTGGAACTGTTTTTCCCAGTACCTGATGGTCGATGGATTAATATTAAGCAAAGAGGAAACTTCTCCTATTGTATAATACAGTCTCTCTTTAATTAAGTCCAAGTTTATTCTCCAAATCTTAACGGATTGCTCACTTAACTATTGCAATATATATACTAGGGTCTCGAATGTCAATATTTCTTTTAGCTTTTTTGCCCTGAAAACCCTTCTGCCATGCTGTAAATCTTTTTTGCTGATCCTGAGATACTGCCAAGTTCGGTCACTTTAATTGTATTTAAAGCTAATGAATCTCTTAGCGGTCTTAAATTACTAATAAAAATAAGCAGATCCGCCAGCTGATTTTCTCCGGGTTCGCAGATCCTGCCCACATTATACTTCTGGCAATAAAAACCGATATCGCCGACATTTGTTGAAATAACTGGAGTACCAGCCTGCATAGCTTCCCAGAAAACAACAGGCATGCTCTCGCTTCTAGAGCTTATTACAAGATAATCTGAAACCGAAAGTTGTTCGGATATTTCAGCCGCGTTCTTTTCCCCCAGAAAATTAATCTTTTTAGCGAAACCGTTTTTTACAACTTCACCTTCAAGTTCTTTCTTAAGCGAACCGTCTCCGATGATATTTAATTCAAAATTCATTATCCCTGAAATTTTAAGTGCGGAAATAAGCATGTCCGGCCCTTTTATTTTTTCAAGTCTTCCAATGAAAAGCAGTTTCAGCTTGTCAGATCTTTCATAAATCTTTGCTGATTTCGGAAGTATTCTTCCTGTATATAGCAGTTCAGCCTGATAATTCATAAGATTCTTAATTTCGTTATGATGGTTTATGCTGTTTGAAAATATCCTGCCTGTTCGTGATAGAATAAATTTTATCACCTGCCTGAAAATAATTTTCTTCGCATATATGCTTATATCAGATCCCAATGCCCATACGGCGGAATTTTTCTTTTTTGAAAATGTTAATGACCAAAGACCTGCAGGAATCACCCAGCATGAAAGGACAAAATCGAAGTTTTTCTGTTTTAAAGCATTTCTGTATGCTTTTCTCCCGTTAATAATCAGTGAAACAACTGCTAAAATATCCTGGAAAGATGATAATTTCAGCTTTGCGAACCTTTCATTGCCGCCTCTCCATCTGAAATATTCAATTTTCGCTCCGCTTTCAGATAAAAACTTTTCATCATAATCTCTGTTCATTTTTTGTGTAAGAACTGTAACTTCCGCTCCTTTTTCGGTAAGGTGTTTCGAGAGATCAATAAGAAAATTTCCCGGAATATCCGCCGGATCCGAAGGAAAGCAGTGTGTGAGTATTAATATGCTGGGTTTATTGCCCGTCATTTTTCTGTCTGTCGATCCTGCTTTTTAAATTTTCAAGATCAGCTCTGAGGGTTACTACCAGCTCTGCAATAAATCCTGTAACGAATAATTGAACTCCGGCAATTATCAGAGTCGTGAATAGAGTGAAAAGTGGTCTGATCTGCGTCTGAGTAAAAAAGTAATAGAAAGCAAGATAGATAAGACCGAGGACACCTGTACTTGCGGCGATCGCGCCTATCAGCGAAAAGAACTGCATTGGTTTTTTGCCGAAGACCATATTGAATTTGACTACAAGAACATCAATCATAGAGATAGGGAATCTCATCAGCCCGAACTTGGATTTGCCGTATTTTCTGGGGTGCCATTTGGTCTGAACTTCGGTGATCCTGTATCCTTTGTTTGCGGCCATCATTACTATAAACCTGTGCCAGTCCGAACGGAGCTCAAGATCATCGATCACGCACTTTCTAAACCCTTTTATCCAGTTCATATCATGAACATTTACATCAAAAAGCCTGCGTGAAACCTTGTTATAGATTCTCGAAGCGAGCATTTTTCCGTCTTTTCTGCCCTGCCGCCAGCCGGTTACAAGATCGTAACCTTCTTTCAGCTTATTCAAAAGCAGAGGTATGTCTTCCTCAGGATCACTTTCAAGGTCACCGGGAAGAAATAAAACAAATTCGCCCCTGCAGTTGGGAAAACCCGTTCTCATAGCTTCAGTCAGACCCATATTTTTTCTGTGGTAGAACGGCCTGATGAAATCATATTTTTTCAAACCGTCGTCTATTTTGGTTTTTGTATCGTCGGTAGAGCCGTCATCAACTATAATGACTTCATAAGTGTTTAAGATGTCGCTGCTAATTATTTTCTGCATCTTTTCGAATAGTGTAGGTATATTCTCCGCTTCGTTATATGCAGGAATAAAGACAGACACCAGATTTTTAAATTTTTCCATCAGCTTTCCGGATTTTTTTGATAAGTTAACGATAAAATGAACATAAATCAATATGTGAAATAGATAATAATATGAATAATAACATTGTTTTTTACTTAATTACATAATATATTTATAACAATTTTAAGTAAACGGAGGTGTTTTTAAAATGAGAAAAATGATACTGCTGCTGAGCGCTGTCTGTATTTTTGGACTTTATTCAGCCGAAATAAAGATCAAAGATACCGGTTTGACAGAGTACAAACTTTCGTCGGTCAGTTCATACGGTTTTGATATGGAATTCAGTCTGACTAATATTGAATATTCTAATATTTCGACAGAAAAAGGCGAATTCGTTCAGATCAGATTTGACAGATCGAAATTTTCAAATACGGTAGGCGCGCCAAAACTGCCCGTTCTAAGAGAACTGGTCGAATTCCCCGCTTCTTCAATTCCGAAAATTGAAGTACTTTCAGTTGTAGAAAAAGAAATGGATCTCGGAGATTTCGGGATCTTGAATAAAATTATTCCTGTTCAACCGAGCTACTCAAAATCAACCCCCCCGAGTGAAATAAAATTTATAATCAATGACAGTTCCTATGAAGTAAACCGTTATTCGGAAGAAAATATTGCGAATATTACCAAAAGCGGTAATATGAGAGGGTCGGATGTGGGAGTTCTTGAGATCCGTCCTGTGTCCTACAATCCCGTAAGAAATTCGGCTAAAGTTATAACAGACCTCAAGATCAGAGTTAGTTTCACTTCTGTTAAATCGGATCCTGAAATGACAAAAGAAGCGAACTATTCTCCGTTTTTTGATAATCAGTTCTCTAAGTTCATCAATTACATTCCTTCAACTTCAAAAGCTGATCTTACCCGATATCCTGTAACATACCTCATAGTAGCGAACGAAATTCTGACAGGCAACGCTAAACTTCAGGAATTTATAGACTGGAAAACAGAGAAAGGCTTTAAAGTTATAACTCAGTTCTTTCCTTCTACAGCAACTACAGCCACCATTGATACATGGATAGAGAATCAGTATGCAAGTTTAAGCCCCAAACCGACATTTCTTCTTATCATCGGAGACCAGGCGGGGACATATGTAATCCCTACTGAACAGAACCCGCCATTGGGATCTGCAGGATCAGTGAGCGTATCTGATCTGCTTTACAGCGTAATAGGAGCAACCTCATCTACGAATAGAATACCTTCAATATATGTCGGAAGGTTTTCGATCAACAATCTTACCGACCTTGATGCGCAGATCAATAAAACTTTATGGTACGAAAAATACCAGTTCGACACCGGACTGAACCCGGGACAGGATTTCACATATCTTTCAAGAGTGATGGGAGTTTCAGGGGTTGATGCAAGCTATGCTGCTACTTACGGCAACCCGCAGATCCGTTACGGCATGAGTTATTATTTCAATGATAATTACAGAATACCGCTTGACGGTTCAGGCGTGAATATAACCGGAATACCTTACTATTATCCTACTTCAGCGGGATCTTCCGTAGATGCAGCTGTCGTGGCAGAAATGTCAGCCGGTGTAGCTTTTTATAATTACACTGCCCACGGATACAACGGAGGTTTCGCCGACCCTACTTTTACGATCTCGAATGTTGACAACCTGTCGAATACAGGCGAATACGGACTGGTAGTAGGTAACTGCTGCCTTACGGGATCTTTCAGGGATACAGAGTGTTTCGGAGAATCATGGCTGAATGCGCCTAATAAAGGAGCTGTTGGTTTTATCGGAGCTTCTATGTCAACTTACTGGGATGAAGATCTTGCAATGGGAATTGGAGAAGTTGTCACCGGAGACATTACTCCGGCCTATACTCCGGACAGTTTCGGAATGTACGACGGTGTTATGAGAATGAGGTACCCGACTCAGGGAGCCGTTAGGTTTTCGGGGCTGATGGCTGTTGAAGAACTCGGTTCGTCATTCACAAGCGCTTACTGGTCTTCTTATCATATGTTCGGCGACCCTTCAGTTATGGTTTATCTGGGAATACCTCTTGATAACAGTGTAAGCCACAACCCTGTTCTTGTTCCTGGTGATACTTTCTTTACTGTACAGGCAAAAAAAGGGTCTTATGTAGCGATAACAGACGATGACGGAGTTCTGCACGGCGCTGCTGTTGCCGATGAGTTCGGCTATGCAGTTGTGACTATTGATCCTTTTACGAACGGTTATGCCCACATTGCGGTCACCTGCCAGTTCAAAAAACCTTATTTCGCATCAGTTCCTGTTGAAGCTCTGGACGGACCTTACCTTCTTGTCAACGATTATAATCTGAGCACTATCAAGGCAGCAGGATCGGGAAATATAGACTTGGAGTTAAAAAATATAGGGATTTCTACATCACAGGGGATTTCAGTTTCCCTATCCTCAGAAAATTCATTCATTTCTTTTAGCGACTTTAGTGAAAGCTACGGCAGCATTGCGGCAGATGACTCTCTGCTAAAAACCGATGCTTTCACATATACGATCTCTCCGGCCGCCCCTGATGGAGAGAAGATCAGAATAAATCTTACCATTAACGATACTTCGAAAAAAACATATTACAGTTACATAAACTTCGTCGCAGAAGCTCCGACGCTTGAGTATTCCCATTTTTACGAAGGAGAAGTAATTAATCCCGGCGACACGAAAGATATTACATTTACCATAAACAACACTGGCAGTGCCGATCTTTCATCAATAACGGCGACATTATCTGAACTTTCAGGCGGTGATGTAACTATATCTGCACCTCAGTCAGTTCCCCTGATAGCATCAGGAAATTCCGTTGACGTTACCTTTACGGTTAATTTTGATACTTCTATCCCCAACGGCACAGGGCTAGATTTTAGTCTTGATATTTCAGCCGTGAACGGATTTACAGATTCATACCTGCTTGATATTAATGTAGGTATGACTGAAGACTATGAAACCGGCGATTTTGCCAACAACCCGTGGTACTTCGAAGGTAATGCGGATTGGACTATCGACAACACCGTATTCTACTCCGGTCTTTATTCTTCAAAATCGGGAAGTATAACCGACAGCCAGTCATCCTCGATGAAGATCGATTTCGTTTATGTTGAAGACGGTACAGTGAGTTTTTATAAAAAAACATCCTCTGAATCAGGTTATGATAAACTCTATTTCTACATTGACGGCGTTCAGATGGGCAACTGGAGCGGTGATCTTGGATGGGGATATCATTCTTATCCTGTAACCGCAGGTATTCATACATTCACATGGATGTACTCAAAGAATTCAAGTCTTGGTATTGGACTCGACTGCGCCTGGGTTGATAATATACTTGCCACGAACGCTTACTCAGGGATCGAAGAAGAATTGACATCGGTTCCGGAAAAACCTGTTTTATATCAGAATTATCCTAACCCATTCAACCCTGTAACCACCATTAAGTTTTCCGTACCTGAAGCTCAGAATGTTAAACTTAGAATATTCAACTCGAACGGTCAGATGGTTAAGGATCTGATAAATAATAAAGTTGCGAGAGGCGTTCATTCGGTAAGCTTTAATGCCGAAAACCTTAACAGCGGAATATACTTTTACACGCTGGAAACTCCGGGAAACAAATTCACACGAAAAATGCTTCTGATCAAATAAAAAAAAGCCCCGTTCATTCGGGGCTTTTTCATTTCTGTACCTTAATCGATTATTTTACAATTATGGATTTTGGCGATTCTTTGGTAGCATTTTTCGCTACGACGTAAAAGAACATCTTAGTTGCCGTAGGCGTGTAAGTGTATTCACTTGCAGTTACATTTGTTAATAAAGCAAATGTACCGTAAGGGGTTGTTGATGAATATACATCATAGCTTGTAGCATCTGCAGAATCATCCCAGTTCACATATACATTTCCGCTTACAATAGAGGTTGTAATGTTTGCTGGAACAGCCGGTGTAACAGGTCCCCCTCCGGCAGCTACTACGAAAGTAACCGGAATTGCTTTATCAATTTCGGGAACATAGTTAGTATGAAGCATGATGTTAGCATTGTATGTACCTTCAGCTAACCCTGTCGCATTGAAAGTTACATTGAAGTTCTGATTAGTCCCTGCTGCGATAGTCCCTGTAGCAGTAGGTTCACCCCATGAGTTAACCTGGTCGAACTGAACCCATCTGTAAGCCTGATCATCAGAATAGACTTTAATATCATCCAGTCTGTATATTGACCAAGTACCTTGAACTCTTACACTGGTGGCTGTGAATCTTAACTGAGTGTTCGCTGCATGAACAGGAAGTTCAATTTTAGCTGTACCTATACCGCTTTCTGCTATACTCCATACTTGTACCCATCCGGTTCCGTTAAAAATTTCAGCTTTCATACTGGATCCGGTTGTATAAGAAGTTCCGTAACGGAATTCCAGCCACATTCTGTCGCCTAAACCTATTGTATTGAAAGCTGCTGAAGTCATTACGCTTGGTGTACTACTGTCTGCAGCATTTGCGCACTGGGTTCCGTCGTTCCATGTTCCGCCTGTGTAAGTTGCCCAGCCTGATTGTACTGTATAGCCTATAGCTGTATTAAAATTGTTAGCATGCCATGTGCTTCCGGCAGCTGCAACCCCATCGTAATCAACTGAAAAGTAGTAATTCAGAGGTCCAGTGCCGCTGTTAGCCATATTGAATGAATCAGCTACGCTAGCATCAGGCTCGCATGTAGGGCTAAAGGAAGTTTCAGAAACTGCAAGAATAGCAGGGTCCGGAAACTCGTCAATTGCAAGTCTGAGAGCTGCTCTAAAATCAGTTGCATTATCAGCTGGGTTAAAATATACTTTATTTTGGTATCCAACAACAATCACCATAGGTACATACCCGTTCCCGAAACCTCCTGATTTACTGTAAACTGCAGTATCGAATGGATAGTTTTGATTAGTATTTGCAAAATAGTCATCCCAATCCTCAGTTGCTATCCAATATGATTTATCTGCGTATGCCCCACCATTCGCAGTTCCGCCCGGACCGAATTCATCTGTCCACCAGCTTTGAAATGTCGGTGACACCGACACGCAGGTAGGTCAGGTTCGACCACCGAAAAAGATCATAACGGGCTTACCTTTTCTTATCATATCGAACAACTTGTCCGATGTACCAAAGTCAGGATGCCATGATGGACCTTCAACAGTCCAGTCAATGTTATCTGTATCAGCCGCAGTAGCTCCCACTGTATATATTGCGAATGAAGCCATCGCGCATACCAGCAGAAGCATTAACATCATTTTTCTCATCTTCCCTCCCTTTTACTTTTTTAATCGGCCGGAATGAGTTTGGCAGACAGTTCCGGCAGATCGATCATTTTAACATTATCATTTTCCTCATATACGAACTTTCTTTTGTCTCAAGTTTATAAAAATATATTCCGCTCGTCAAATCTGAACCGTCAAATTCATAGCTGTGATTTCCCTTTTTAAGCGTACCATCAAAAACACATTTAACCAGTTCTCCCTTGTGATTGTAAACTGCAAGCTTTGTCATTGAAGTTCCAGACAGGCTGAAATTGATCTTAGTTGTCGGATTGAAGGGATTCGGATAATTCTGATAAAGGGTGATCTCTTTTGGTGTATTTACAGAGTATTCAATACCGGATGGCGATTCAACTTTGATATCATCAAGAGCCATCTCGAAACCGTCGCTGTATTCGTAAACGAATGCAATTCTTATAGTTTTTCCGACATAATCCGCTAAAGATAAACTTACTTCGCTGTCGTAAGTATTGTCGGGGTCGGTCACATCCCAGTCAAGAATACTTGTCCAGCCTTTTGTGCCGTCATCTATGACTACATGAAATTTAGTCTCGTAGGAACTGCTTGAATACCATGTCCAGAAGCTCAATGTATAATCATTGTAATCAAGCTGCATTAGCGGCATGATCAGCCAGTTGAAATCAGGTGCCCAGTATTTAATAAGAGCAGAATTAGCGCCCGAGTGAATATAATCCGCGCCATAGTCTGGAGTAGCAGCATCGTTCAGCTGCCACTTCGGCGATGACGGAGGATCTATAAGATTTGTCCCGTTAAGTCCGCCGTCTGCAGCCGTATTGTATTTTATTTCCCACAAAGGCGGAGGAAATACTGAAGATTCAAATCCGTTCTCGATGTAAGCAAATGATGCAGGATCATAACTTGTGATCATAAATTCATCACTTGCACTGTTCTCTCCCGAAACTGCCCGAACTGTAATAACAGCTTCTGCTATATCTCCGCATGATCCGGTGATCGTCAATATATTATCTGTAATGTTTGCAGTCATGGCATCAGGATTCGTATTCCCTGTCACGGAAAAAGTCATAGGATTCCCTTCAGACTCAGTAAACACACCGTTCAAGTCAATATCCTCATTAAAAGCACTTGTATAATTTTTATCACTTATAGGATTTGCAACATAGATAGGTCTGTAAAAGTCATCTATCGCTAGATTGAGGGCAGTTACAAAAGTATCAAGAGTGTAAGCGTCGTAATAAACTTTATTGTTGTAACCGATTATTGCAAATGTTGGAGTGAATCCGGTTGAAAAACCTGATGTAAGAGCTACAGCATAAAGGTCAGTAGCGATCGGATAACTTATATCCTGGTTCGGCCATCCGTAAGTGCAAACCCAGTAAGATCTTCCCGCATAAGCTCCATCAGATCCGGTTGCTCCGGGTTTATATGTGTCGTTCCAGTATCCCTGCAGTATAGGCGCCGCCTCTGCACAGCTGACTCAACCGGCACCGCCCCAGAATATTACAACGACTTTCTGATTTATTGCTATTTCATCGAAAATATTCGTCGAATATGCTGCATTATCCGTCCATGACAAATTGTGCTCCGGTAAGACAGTTTGTCCTGGTAAATACGGACTTTGCGCGTACAACATTACCATAAAAACCAATACCAGCATTATTACTCTTCTGAGCATTTACATACCTCCGCTATTTTTTGTGAATTACATAGATTTTTTATTACCTACTGTTTTCGATATATACCATTATAATATTATACAAAATTTTAAAAATTGCAACAACTTTTTTATATTTTTATATAAATAATAAAAGAGGTCCGTGCGAACCTCTTTTACATTAACAATTGAAATATTTGTTAATTACTTTGCAGAAGTAACTGATATTGATCTCGGTGATTCTTTTGTGCTGTTTTTTGCTACGATATAGAAGAACATCCTTGTCGCTGTCGGCGTGTATGTATATTCACTCGCGGTTACATTTGTAAGAAGCGTAAATGTTCCGTAAGGCGTCGAGGAAGAGTAAACATCATAGCTAGTTGCATCTGCTGAATTATCCCAATTCACATAAACATTTCCGCTCACGATTGAGGTTGTAATATTTGCCGGGACAGCCGGTATTACAGTTCCTGAAGTTACTGTGTAAGTCCATACGCTGGAATATGATCCGCTTGCGGAAGTCACTTTTACTTTCCAGTAATATGTTCCTGCGCTCAGAGCTTTTGTAGGAACTGTGTATGAATTCGTCGTAGGAGCAACGCTGATCTCGGGAGAACTGAAATCAGAATTATTATCAACAAGTAGATTATACGAAGTAGCTCCGGTTACAGCATTCCAGCTGAATGTAGGAGTCTGGTTTGCAGCTGAACTTCCGTTTGAAGGTGATACAAGAGTGGGTGTAGGAGGAACTACAGGTGTAGGGTTTGTAAAAAACTCAATATAATCAACCCATACCTGATCAGTTCCGGCTTCTGCACCGGCATCTTTAAAATATTCAAATTTTATTGTATGGTTACCTGATGTGCTCACTGGAAATGACGACTTTGACCACGCAGTAATACCGCTCCATTGCCCTATTTTAACTCCGTCCAGATAAAAATTCAGGTAATCATAATTCTCTTCAGAAGAAGTTTTTTTCCAAAAAGATATTGATCCGGGACTGGTATAATTGACCGTAGCTGTAATTGCTGCCCATTGACTATCTTTTAAAAGTGCATCCGCGCCGGCACAATAAGTGCCTTCATAAGGAGTTGTAGTTTGAAGAGTCCAGTTTCGTGCTCCGGATCCTGAATTTGTAGTTGTCCATGCGTAAGCTGGCGCAGTAAATGAGCCGTCATTAAAAGTTTCTATTGTTGAACCTGAAGCGTTGTAAACATAAACCTGGAACTCGTCTATCGCATACGCATTGTTCGGAGCCGTGGCTCTTATCTTTACAGTAACTGTTCCGGAATTGAATGCGCTTGAATTCAAATTTAGAGTGTTACCGTTCAAAGATGCTGACAGGATAGAAGTGTCTGAAACAGATTCCAATGTTTTAACAATAGGATCAGCTCCGGTTGCAGATGCAAAGACATTGGTTATATCGATTTGCTCTGATCCTCCGAACTGATAAGATCTGTCTGCTATCGCATTATCGACAAATACATCAGCAAATGAATTAATTGCATCATCCATTGCCGTATAAAACCCTATCGGGTCAAAATAAGGTCCACCTGAACTATCATAGTAAACAATGTTATTGTTTCCTATTATAACATAGGTTGGAGTACCGCCGATGTAAAACCCGCTGGCTCCGATATCTTCGTATAATCCTCCCGGATCAGTAACTTGAACGGGATAATTTTGTCCTGACCAGTTTTCCGTAGCAACCCAATATGCTTTACCGGCATAATTTCCTTCAGCATTAGGTCCGTATTTGTTTGTCCATTCCTGTATAAGTAAGGGTGCACCGTACCCGCAGTAAACTCACCACAGCTGTCCCATAAATAAAAAGACTGCTTTCTTTTCGGATATTTTTGTAAAAATATCCGATGTTTTTCCTACTTCCGGATCACCTGTCGGACCTTCAATCGTCCAACTGAGATTGTCAGCCGGGAGCACAGTTGCACCAACAGTGTACTGAGCCCATGATGCCGATATTGACATCAGAAGCACAAGCGCCATCATAATTTTCTTCATTTTACCTCCCTTTTGTTATTGACTGGAAACAACCGGAATGAGTTTGGCAGACAGTTCCGATCGTTATTTTATCATTATCATCTTTTTTATTAATGAATTATTCTTTGTTGTAAGACCGTAGAAATAAATTCCGCTTGTCAGATCGCTGCCGTTAAAATCATAGCTGTGATTTCCTTTTTCAAGCTTGCCATCATATAGACGGCTAACAAGCTCTCCTTTTTGATTAAATACAGAAAGGCTGACCTCTGACGGCTCTGTAAGGCTGAAACTTATTTTTGTGCCGGGATTGAAAGGATTGGGGTAGTTCTGGAAAAGCGCTACATCGTCAGGAGTAACAGAACTTTCAATACCTGTCATCCTTCCGCCCTCAAGAGTGATGTAGTCAACCCACGCACAGTCGCTGTAAGATGTAGCTGAAGCGTCTTTCTGGTAAGACCATCTGAAAGTATGCTGTCCGGCTTCAACATCGAACGATATAGCCTGCCAGGATGTTTGTCCGCTGATCTTCTTTTTTTCTACATCATCAATATAGAATTTTAAATTGTCATAAATAAGTTCTGATGATGCTTTTGCCTTAAATAATATCTTTCCTGTTGTAGGATAATCCGTTTCCATAAACATTTCAGCCTTCTGATTGTCTGAAATATCGTTCGATCTTGCACTATATGTTCCTTCGTAGAAAACAGAATTATCTATCGACCATCCCGTATTGCCTGAAAACTCCCAGTTCATATTTGTGAAATCCCCTGTTTCGAAATCCTCGATGTTATAATTCGAGGGATCATAAACCGAAATCTTGAACTCGTCAGTTGCCGAAAATTCTCCTGCGGTACCTTTTAAAATGACCACAGTTGAACCATCTTCAAAACCGCTCGCAGTTATCGTCAAAATATTTTCCGCTACCGTGACGGCAGCAACAGAGGAGGTTGAATTACTTTCCACCGTTACGGTAACGGGATTATTATTTACATCTTTGAAAACATTTGACACATCGATCTGAGTTGTCTGTCCGAAAAGAAAAGTTTTATCCGGCACAGGACTTTCTATAAAAACACCTTCCGCCACCATTTCATCGATCGCAAGCTGAAGTGCGCTTTCCCAATTGGTGTAGTTATTGTCGTAATATACTTTATTCTGAAATCCTACTATTATAAAAAGAGGAACATACCCGTTGGAAAACCCGCCCATTTTATTATATACGGAAATGTCTTTCGGGTAATTCTGATTTGTCCAGTTTTCTGTACAAAGCCAATAAGATTTTCCCGCATACTCACCAGTAGCTTCAGGTCCGTAAATCGCCGTCCATCTCTGCTGTAATACCGGCGCCGCCGCTTCGCAACCCGATCAACCGTAGCCACCGAAGAATATCATAACAGGTTTGCCTTTCATTACCTCTGTGAAAATATTCGAAGAATACCCGAAATTGTCAGTCCAGCTGATATTGTCTGCTGAACTTACCGTGTCTCCAATGTTGTAAACAGAAAACAGGGCTGTTGACATGCTGACAAGTAGTATTATTGCTATGTTCCTCATTTGATACCTTTTGTTTTTAATACATAGAATTTTCTTTACATAGTGACATTATATATATAAAAAAGGAGTTTCGCAACTCCTTTTTTTATTTTTTTTATTGAATTACTTACTCTTTATTTTTTTATATCGCGGGCTGTCTCAGCCATCTTGACAAAATCTTCTTTTTTTAATGAGGCCCCGCCTATCAGCCCGCCGTCGATATTCTTTTGAGAAAGAAGCTCTTTAGCGTTCTGAACATTCAAAGACCCTCCGTACAGAATCCTTGTTGACGCCGAGCATTTGTCGCCGTAAAGTTTTCCCAGAATGCTCCTTATAAAACAATGCATTTCTTCTGCCTGAGCCGGAGTAGCATTTTTTCCTGTGCCGATAGCCCATACAGGCTCATAAGCGATAACTATATTGAAATGATCATTCATCTCAATATTTTTTAAAGCTTTTTCGATTTGAGCTTTAACCACATCGTTCTCGATCCCTGCTTCCCTCTGTTCGAGTTTTTCGCCGACACAGATCACCGGTATCAATCCTTCCTTCATAACTGCTTTTATCTTTTTGTTTACAGTCTCATCCGTCTCTCCGAAGTACTGTCTTCTTTCGCTGTGCCCGATAATACAGTATTTTACTCCCGAAAGCTTGAGCATTTTCGCGGGAACTTCCCCTGTAAAAGCACCTGAAGGCTCCCAGAAAACATCCTGGGATCCTATATCTATATGCGTTTTCTTCAGCTCGTTGTAAACGGGGATTATCGAGTTAAAAACCGGGGCAATCATTATTTCGACATCGTCATCGTTAAATAATGATTTTTTCAGTTCTTTAGCGAATTTCACCGATTCCCTCGGAGATTTATTCATTTTCCAGTTTCCTGCGATCAGAAAACTTCTTTTCGGATTGAAACCTTTTTGGGTCAGACAGGAAATTCCCGGAAGTTTTTTGCCTTCCATATATTCCATTGCCGCGCCGCCTCCAGTCGATACATGCGAATATTTATCGTCAAGTCCTGCGATCTTTACGGCTGCGGCTGTGTCTCCCCCTCCGATTATTGAGATCAGTCCGTTCTTTTGTGTGTAATCGGCAATTATCTGCGCTATTTCGAAAGTTTCTTTCGCAAAATTCTCAAATTCGAATACGGACATAGGTCCGTTCCAGATCACTGTTTTACAGTCTTTGAGCTCATCCTTATAATTCTGAACAGTTTTAGGGCCGATCCCCATCGCGATCCATTCTTTTTCCTGTTTATCAGTATCGCAATATTTTAATTCGGTTTCATTCTTGAATTCTTTTCCGCACAACATATCTAAAGGTAATATTATCTTTGTTCCTTTTTTCTCTGCCTTTTTAAGTATCTCTTTCGCGACATCAACTTTATCAGCCTCCACTAAAGATTTTCCGACTTCCACGCCTTTTGCCAGCAGCATAGTATTGGCTATACCGCCGCCGATAAATATCTTGTCTGAAATGTCAATCAGCTTCATTATAACATCTATTTTGCTTGATATCTTATTCCCTGCAAGTATCGTCGCAAGAGGTTTTTTAGGCTCTTTCATTGCGCCGCCGATAAATTCTATCTCGTTTTTGAGCAGATATCCTGATGCGACTTTATCAAAATACTTTGCTATGATCGCAACTGAGGCATGGGCTCTGTGGCATACTCCGAAAGCATCAGATATATATATATCTCCAAGCTCAGCCAGTTTTGCCGCAAATTCCTCGTCGCCGGCTTCTTCTTCGGGATGAAATCTTAAATTTTCAAGAAGCACGACATCACCGTCTTTCATATTGTCCGTGATCGCTTTAACTTCATCACCGATACAGTCGGGGGCGAGAGTCACATGTTTTTTGATCAGTGAGCTAAGTCTTTCAGCTATGGGTTTCAGGCTCATTTCCGGAACCACTTTGCCGTCAGGCCTCCCCAGATGAGACATTAGTATCAGTTTCCCGCCTTCCTTTATTATTTTTTTAATAGTGGGCAGAGCATCAACTATCCTTTTATCATCCCTTATTTTCAGTTCTTTATCCTGCGGCACATTAAAATCGCATCTTACTAGAACTTTTTTCCCTTTCAGCTCAAGTGAATCGATGGTCAGAGTGTTCATTTTATTCTCCGTTATTTCAATTTTTCAAATCCTGAACTCTCAATATAACAATTTAAAAACGCGTTTCAAAAAAATATTTATAATTAATTTATTTTGTTTTTTATGATTTTTTTAAATAGATTAGAATAAACAATGATTTGATGCGTTTACTTAACAGGAAACTAATTGAGAGTATCTGTGGAAGACGGGACTGAATTGAAAGATAGGGATCTGATAAAAAAATATGTTTCTACAAAGGATTCAAAATATTTTTCAAAGATCATGGCTATATATGACAAAAAACTGTTCAATTACATAGTAAAAAGGATCGGAGACCCGGAAAAGGCAAAAGATGTTTATCAGACCGTCTGGCTGAAAGTGGCCTCAAATCTGAACGGTTACAAAGAGGAGAACAAATTCTCAAACTACCTCTTTTTTATAGCGACCAATGCCTGTTTCGATCATCTGCGCGAACTAAAGAAAAGCAATGATAACATCTATCAGCCGGTCGTGCGAAAAGGAGAAGAAAGCGAAGAGAGGGATTTTATTGAGAACCTGCCTTCTGACGCCAATGATCCCGAAAGAGAAAATGAATCCAGAGAGGAGAAAGAAATGATCACAAGAGCTTTGAACGGATTACCCGATGAGCAGAAAGATGTTATCCTTTTAAGATCAAACGGACTCACATTCAGAGAAATCGCTGAAATGAAGCAGATCTCGATCAACAGCGTACTGAGCAGATACAGATACGGCGTTGATAAAATTAAATACGGTATCGCGGGAGGCAAATAAAATGAAATGTGAATATTATAAAGAAATCATACCCGAGTATATTTCGGGTGAACTCGATAAAAGCCTGATTTGCAATCTTGAAAAACACATTGCGACTTGTGATTATTGCAGAAATGAATTTACCGCAGAAAAGAATATATTAAAAAGCGTTTCGACCGAAGATTTCGGGCTGCCTTCAGACCTGAATATATCTGTAATTGAAAAACTTCCGAAAAATCAATTTATATTTAAAAGGCCTTATTTTGCCTATTCAGCAGCCGCATCTGTCATACTAATAATAATTGTAAGTGTTGCTTTGAACTTTAGCAACTCTAAGGTACCCGTTCCCGTGTCCGATCTAAAAAATGACTCGCTAAAATCTCGAACTGTATCCGCCGATTATACGACATACACTTTAATTGACGAGGATTTTGAAAATATGGTAGCTTATGACGCGGCTTTATATGAAAATGACAAATGGTCTTCGGATAACTCTGAAGTATTTTCTTCTGATGACGAGCTTGTCAATGATCTGATAACTCTTGAAGAGATCGAATCTTACGACGATTATCTGACCTCTCTCTAGCGGGTATTTCCTAAAAAAATAATGTTACTTTAACTATTTATTTTTTATATAAGGTTCCTTATATTGTAGTCCGGTTAAAAAAATTAAAATAACCGGAAAGTTCAATAAAAAAGGGAGCTTAAATTGGAGAAACTTTTTAAAGACTTTAAGGCCTGCGCGTCTAAGGAAGCCTGGATGGAGGAAGTTTTAAAGGACCTGAAGGGAAAACCGTATGAGAAGATATGGTGGAAAACCTATGAAGGTTTCGAACTGGAGCCTTATTATAAAGGGTTTGAGATCGAGAATATAAAAGTAAAAGATGATTTTCCGGGTAAATTTCCATATCTGAGAAGCAATAAACTTTCAAAAAAAGAAAACTCATGGACGATAAGACAGGAAATATCTTGCCGTGATCCGAAAAAAGCCGCTGAGATGATAGCTGAAGCCATTAAAGGCGGGGTTGAAGGAATAGACATTAAATTTAACCGCGAACTGATAAAACTTTTAAAATCCGTTAACAATTCAAAAACAGCTGTAAATATCGAAGCTGGCATTGACTCCGGAGATATTTTCGATAATATAAAAAACCTGTTGAATGTAAAGTCAAAGGGTTCAATTGACAACGATCCGCTGAAAGAACTTGCACTTAACGGCGAATTCGCCAAAGGCGAGAAAAAACGATTTGATGAGATGAAGAAGATATTTGACGCATGCAGAGATATGCCTGATTTTAAGGGACTTGTTATTTCCAACGGGCACTTTCATGATTCCGGAGCGACCATAGTGCAGAAAATCGCTTACCTGCTGTCAACGGCTGTTTTTTACAAGGAAAAGATAGCTCATGATATGACTTTCAGCGAATTTACGAAAAATATCGGCGTATCACACTCTGTAGGTCAGTATTACCTTCTTGAAATCGCCGGTCTGAGAGCGCTGCGGATGTTATGGTCAAACCTTATAATGGCGTATGATAAAAAAGGTACAAATTCTCCGGTTGATATACACGCTAGAACCGGACTCTTCAACAAGACCGTTTATGATCCGCATGTAAATATGCTGAGAACTACGACCGAAGCTATGTCGGCGATCATCGGCGGCTGTAATTCCCTGACAGTGCTGCCTTATGATGTATGCATAGGCGAACCCGATGCTTTTTCAAACAGGATCGCCCGTAATACACAGCTAATATTAAAAGAAGAAGCCCATCTAGATAAATTTGTTGACCCTTCTGAAGGATCTTATTATATAGTAAAATCCACGGATCTTATAGCAAAAGAGGCATGGAAGCTGTTCCAGAAAATAGAGGCTGAGGGCGGGATATTTGAAGCACTGAAGAGAGGAGATATCCAGAAAGAACTCGAAGAACTGAAAACTAAAAGAATCTCAAATTTTTCTATGAGAAAGGATAATCTTGTCGGAACGAACCATGTTCCGAATCCTTCTGAAGTATCGGTCTGCAGAAGCAAAGAAGAAACCGTACCGGAGCAGAGATCCGGTGCTTTTTCAGGCGAAATGAGCAAAAAATCGGACGTGAAAATAACGCGAATAAAGCCATACAGGCTCTCAGAAGAATTTGAAAAACACAGAAAACTGACTGAAAAATACAACAGTGAGAATAACAAAAAAGTCACAGCCTTCATGGCAACTATCGGTAACCTTACAATGAGAAAAGCAAGAGCTTCGTTTTCATCTGCTTATCTTGCAGCCGGAGGGTTCAATATTATCGACAACAACGGATTCAAAGACGCTGACGAAGCTGTAAAAGAAGCTTTTAAGTCGAAAGCCGAGATAGTTGTGATCTGTTCAAGTGACGAGGAATATTCTTCTGTCGCGCCTGAGATCGCTTCAAAGATCAAAAGCGTCAGTCCCGGTGTATTCGTTATACTTGCAGGCTATCCGACGGAGATCGTCGAAAGCCTGAAAAAATCCGGAGTGGATGAATTCATTCATATGAAATCCGATTCGATCGCGACGATAAAGAAAATTCAAACCAGACTTGGGATCCTAAAGTAAAATCAAATAACAGGTGATAAAATGAAACCCGATTTTGCAAAAATAGATTACGATCATTCGCTGAAAAAAGCTGTGAAAGGCAAAAAAAGTTCCGCAAAAAAACCTTACGAATCTCCTGAACAGATACTGATAGATCCGTTCTATACAAAAAACGAGATCGAAAAAATAGAATTTACAGATTACGACGCCGGTGTTATGCCGTATCTGAGAGGCCCTTTTTCGACTATGGGCGCAACGGCCCCGTGGACGGTCAGGCAGTATGCAGGTTTCTCGACCGCTGAGGAGTCAAATGCGTTCTACAGAAGAAATCTGGCTGCAGGTCAGAAAGGTTTGTCAGTAGCTTTTGACCTTGCTACACATAGAGGTTATGATTCTGACCACCCCAGAGTAAAAGGAGATGTCGGAAAAGCGGGAGTAGCCATTGATTCAGTGCTCGACATGAAAATTCTTTTCGATCAGATCCCTTTAAATAAAATGTCTGTTTCTATGACAATGAACGGAGCGGTCCTTCCTGTAATGGCATTTTATATCGTAACTGCCATAGAGCAGGGAGCAAAGCTTGAGGACCTGTCGGGAACGATCCAGAATGACATTCTGAAGGAATTTATGGTCAGGAACACTTACATTTACCCTCCTAAACCATCCATGAAGATAATTTCGGACATTTTCGAATATACTTCGCAAAAAATGCCTAAATTCAACTCGATTTCCATCTCGGGTTATCACATTCAGGAAGCCGGAGCTACCGCTGATATAGAGCTTGCATATACCCTCGCCGACGGTCTTGAATATCTGAGAGCGGGAGTTGAAGCCGGTCTTGATATTGACGCATTCGCACCCAGACTTTCATTTTTCTGGGGTGTCGGAATGAATCATTATATGGAGATCGCCAAAATGAGAGCAGGCCGGCTGCTTTGGGCAAAGATAGTCGATCAGTTCAACCCTAAAAATCCAAAATCATTGAAACTTAAAACACATTCACAGACTTCGGGATGGAGCCTTACCGAACAGGATCCTTTCAATAATGTGGCAAGAACATGCTCCGAAGCACTTGCAGCCGCTTTCGGGCATACTTCATCTCTTCATACGAACGCGCTTGATGAAGCAATAGCCCTTCCTACAGATTTTTCTGCACGAATAGCCAGAAATACTCAGATCTACCTTCAGGAAGAAACAGGAATTACAAAAGCTGTTGACCCCTGGGGCGGATCCTATTTTATTGAGAAATTGACACAGGAACTGGTCGAAAAAGCATGGTCGCACATACAGGAAGTGGAAAAACTCGGCGGAATGGCGAAAGCTATAGAAAGCGGGTTGCCGAAAATGAGGATCGAGGAAGCGGCGGCGCGTAAACAGGCGAAAATAGATACCAAAGAGGATGTGATAGTTGGAGTAAATAAATACAGACTCTCAAAACAGGATCCGATAGACGTACTCGAAGTTGACAATACCGCTGTTAGGATTTCACAGATAAAAAGACTTGAAAAATTAAAAGCTGAAAGAGACTCTCAGGCTGTTAAAAAAGCGCTCGAAGCAATTTCAGAATGCGCAAAAACAGGAAAAGGCAATCTTCTCGAGCTCAGTGTTGAAGCCGCAAAAGTTAGAGCAACCCTGGGTGAGATATCCGATGCCTGCGAAAAATATTTCGGCAGACATAAGGCGGTAGTAAAAATGATCTCCGGCGTATATTCCGGCGTAGCAAAGAGCAATTCTACATTCGATAAAGCTCAAAAACTTGTTGCCGAATTTGAAAAACTTGAAGGAAGAAGACCGAGGATCATGGTCTCGAAAATGGGTCAGGACGGTCACGACAGAGGAGCCAAAGTAATAGCGACGAGTTTCGCCGATCTGGGTTTTGATGTTGATATGGGCCCGTTATTTCAGACCCCTGAAGAATCGGCAAAAGAAGCTGTAGAGAATGATGTTCACATCTTAGGAGTATCGTCTCTTGCCGCCGGACACAAAACACTGGTTCCGGATGTTATAGCGGAACTCAAAAAACTCGGCAGAGAAGACATTATGATAATCGTCGGCGGAGTCATCCCGGTACAGGATTATGATTTCTTATATAAAGCCGGCGCGGCGGCGATATTCGGACCTGGAACAGTGATAGCGGATTCTGCAATAAAAATACTTGAAATGCTGATTAAAAAGATAAGACAGGACAGAGCTTAAACTTTAAAGGGCGGTGTTCCGCCCTTTTTTTAAGAATATATTATGAAAAGAGACGGCGAAGAATCGACAGCTAAAATAACCGGAGCTACCTTTAAAAGGATACTTGTGTTTTTCAAAGGACACACTAAAGCGCTTATTTTCGCTACGCTGACCGTTGTTCTCGGAGTATCTTTAAACGCCGCTCTGCCGCTGGTTTTCCGGGAAATGATAGATAAGGCTATTCCTGAAGCTACTAAGTCCGGAATGCTTGAAAAAGTTCTCGTTTTTGCGATTGCATACCTGTCCATATTAATACTTCTGGGAGCGATACAGTACTTCCAGCAGCTTGTCATCGGATATATGGGTATTGACATTGTTAACAATATCAAGAGAGTTCTGCTCAAACATATACTTACATTGTCTATATCATTTTTCGACAAGCATGGAACAGGAAGGCTTATAAGCAGAATTGAATCCGACTCACAGAAACTGTACATGATGTTCTCGTCTATAGGGCTCTCGCTTCTCGGCGGATTTCTGAATATTATAATTGCCGTGAGCATAATGCTTTTCACGAATGTAAAACTTACGCTGATCGTTCTTTCAATTTCACCTGTTTATCTTCTGGGCGCATACATAGTTTTCAGCAAAATGAGACCGATGTTCAGAAAAGACAGGGAATTATATTCCAGGATAATCGGATTCCTGAGTGAGCATATCAAAGCTATACCTCTTTTAAGGAACCTGAACAATCTTGACTGGTCTATCAGCAAATTCGACAAAGTTAATCAGGATAAAAGATGGTATGAATTCAAAATATCGATCATGGAACAGAGCGTCTGGTTCGTAATGATGCTTTGCCCTCAGGTCGTGATCTATCTGATACTTTATAACAGCATTGACTGGATAAAAGCGGGAACAATCTCGATCGGTACCGTCTGGATGTTCATTCAGTATATCCATCTTGCCGTACAGCCTCTTGTTATGATCTCCGAGCAGATAAGGGAACTTCAGAGAGCTTTCGGAGCCGGAGACAAGATCTTCGAAATACTGGATACGGAACCTGAAGTTAAAGAAACTGACAGGCCGGTTAAAATTGACGGATTCATGCACAGGATCGAGTTTAAGAATGTTTCTTTCCATTATGAAAAAGAAAAGCCTGTTCTTAAAAATATAAGTTTCACGATCGAAAAAGGTTCTTCGGTGGCTATAGTAGGCGCTACAGGCTCCGGAAAAACAACGATAATCTCGCTTCTGACAAGATTTTATGATCCGGTCGAAGGAAGCATTACGATAGACGGAGTTGATCTGCGGGACATGGACATGAAGGAATTAAGGTCAATGATGAGCCTTGTGCTTCAGGATATTTTTCTGTTCCCTGGCGACATTATGGACAATCTGAGAGTATTAAGAAAAGATATTCCGGAAGAAAAAGTGATCGAAGCATCAAAAAAAATGGGTATTTACAATTATCTTTCTGATTTCCCCCAGGGATTTAAAACCGTACTCTCGGAGGACGGAGGCAATCTGTCTTTCGGCGAAAGGCAGCTTCTGTCATTCTCAAGAGCGCTTACATTTGAACCTGAGATCCTGATAATGGATGAAGCCACAAGCTCGATAGACCCTTATACTGAAGCGGAGATACAGAGAAGCATGGAAAAACTTTTAAAGGGAAGGACTTCTATCATAATCGCTCACAGGCTGTCAACGATTGAAGAGGCAGATAAGATAATCGTGCTCGATCGGGGTGAACTTGTGGAGCAGGGCGGTCACGACGAACTGATAAACTTAAAAGGTCTGTACGCGAACCTTTACTGGACGCAGACAGGAATAGCTAAAAAAGATTAAACGGAAGGGAAATGTTAGAGTATTTTAAGTGGTTCTGGCAGTTCTGGAAACAGACAAAATTGAAACTGTTCTTCGTTCTTATGGTAAGTGCCGTTTCGATATTTGCCAAAACCGCATTCCCGATATTTCTTAAATACATAGTTGATATGTTCGGCACCGATTATGATAAAGTTGAAGCTCATCACCTGGTTTTACTTTACCTTTTTGCGGCATTTTTTCATGAATTTATTTCAGTGTTTCTTCCGAATTTCAGGGCTTTTATGAACTTAAAGTTCACTGTGATGGTCAGAAATAAATATTTCACTAATTTTACAAAGAAAAATCTGCATTTTTTTAAAAAATTCCGGACAGGCGACCTTCTCACAAGACTGACGGACGATATAGACGGCGCATGGGACAGAATCTCGTGGTATTCCTGCTCCGGCGTTATGCGCCCTATCGAAGCTATCCTTATTCTTGCCTTCACACTGAGCGTTATGTTCTACTATTCAGTACCCCTGACATTCTATACCTTTATACCTCTGCCGTTCTTAGTATTGATATTATCCAAGACAGAACACAAGATGGTAAAATTCACGATGCAGAAGCAGAAAGCGATCTCGGACTGCAACAATGTGCTCGAATCATGTTTTTCAGGCATCAGGGTAATTAAAACCACACTTAGCGAGGAAGACCAGATAGCCAAATTCGATGAAGTTCTGGCGATAAGGGTAAAAAAAGAAAAGAGATTTTTAAAAATTAATCTCGTGATCCAGTTTTTCTCAATGCTTGTTAATAATGCGGGAATTATAATCGTTATCTTTGTCGGCAGCTACTATGTCGTTAAAGGTAATATTACCCTGGGAACGCTTTTGCTTTTCATAATATATCTGCAGAGAATGGTCGAGCCTATATGGACGATCAGCTGGTTCTACGCATCTTCAAAACAGGTTTTCCGTTATGTGGACAGGCTTGAAGAAACTGACATACCCGAATTCGATTACCCTGATAATACGGGTGATAAGAAAACGGTTTCGGATTTCGAAAATTTGCACATAGCTGATTTATCGTTCAGGTTTGATGATTCTGAAAAAGATATTTTAAGCAATATATCATTTGATCTTAAAAAAGGTGAAAGCCTTGCAATCGTCGGCCCGCTCGGAAGCGGAAAATCTACGCTTCTCGAACTCATATCTGGTAATCTTGTAACCGACAAAGGCAATATATTTATTAACGGAGAACCTTTAAACAAGATATCTCACGCATCTCTTGCTTCTATTATCGGCTACATAAAACAGGAAAATGTTCTGTTTTCCGAATCGATCAGGGATAATCTTGAACTCGGAGATAAATTTACAGAAGCTGAAATAAACAAAAGCCTTGATACCGCAATAATGTCAGAAGAAATGAAAACATTTCCAAAGGGGCTCGATACCGTTCTGGGACAAAAAGGTTTAAGTCTGTCAGGCGGTCAGAAACAAAGAGTGTCGATAGCAAGAACTCTGATCAGAAAACCTAAGCTTCTTTTAATGGACGACTGCACGGCGGCAATGGACGCAAATACCGAAAAAACATTCTGGGATAATTTTAGGCGTAATCTGCCCGACACAAGCTGCATTATAGTGACTCACAGGCTTGCAACTGCGTCTCATGCAGATAAAGTTCTAGTAATAGATGATAATACCGTTAAAGAATTCGACACCGTTGAAAACCTCAAAAAGCCGGGCACTCTTTTCATGAAGATAATGACCGGAGATCTGGATCATGATGTTCTCGAGGAAGTCAGCCTCAGAAATAAAGTATAGTAATTCTATTTGTTTATTCGGATATATCGGGATGAAGTTCGATCCAGATCGCTTTTTTTAATTTTGCATCAGGTTTGGTATAATTATAAAATACTCTGTCGTCTTTTAAAAAAAACAGATGCGTTCTGTCACCTGAATATGCTCCTGCGCTGTTTTTGGAATTAATGATCGCGTTTATAGCATATCCGAAAATTGTTTTATCACCGATCTCATAATAAATATAGGCTTTTTTTAACTCGGAGAATTCTATCTTCGCACTCTCATAATTTTTAAACATATTTTTGAGATTGTCGAGAAGAATTTCCTGCGCCTGTTCCTGAGTAAAATTCCGGCCGTAATCGGCATCTCTCATCATTTGTTCTTTAGAAGGATTAGAAGCGAGAAAACATCCTGAGAAACCTGCCATAGATATTATTATTAAGATCAGCTTTAAAAAACTGTTGAATCTCATCTGTGAACTCCGTTGTTTATCACATTATTATTCTTATGTAAATTAACTAAAATTAAATTGTAAGTCAATTGTTTTACTTTATGTTTTCTCTTTCTTTCGCACTGATGGCTGACAGCGACGAAGCAATAAGGCCTGTGGGTATTGCCACAAGCGCAAGGCCTATCAAAAGTACAAGACTTGTAAAAAGCCTGCCTCCGACAGTTATCGGGTACATATCACCGTAGCCGACCGTTGTAAATGTTGTCAGTGCCCACCACAGCGCCTGCGGGATAGACGAGAACTTATCCGGCTGTGCCGCATGTTCAAAAGTATATATTCCCACAGCTGAAAAATAAAGAAGAATGACAACGATAAAAATAAAAACCAAAAGTTCCGACCTGATCTGTAAGAAAGCTGCCTGAAGCCTGTGAACGGACGCATTGACCGATCTGTTTTTAAATATCTTGAAAAGTCTCATCAGTCTGGCGATACGGATGCCCTGAAAATTTATTATTCCGAGTGTAAACAGTGAAGGAAGTATAGAGATCAGGTCCACCATTCCGTAAAATGAAAATAAATATCTTCTGCGCTTGGGAGCCGACCATATTCTCATTGCGTATTCTATAGTAAATATAGAAAGAAATATGTTATCCAGCCGGAAAAACAGCCCGGCATGTTCAGAAAAGTCCGGCACTGTTTCAATCGTATAAAGCACAATGTAAAATACCACAAGGATCTGAGTCAAAATCGCCAGAATACCATTTTCAAATGAATGATGCAGTCTTTTTCTCATGCGGCTTATCCTTGTTATATGCTATAAAAAAAACGGGACTTCACGCCCCGTTTTCTTCATAGGTCTATTTTATTTGAGAAGCAAGTTCATAACCTCTTCTTAGAGCCTGTTCATTTAGCGGGATCAGGTCATGTCTTCTCGCAGGAAGCGTCTTTTTAAGCCCGTTTATCACGCCTTCGATGCTTATCGCATCAGTTTTCTGAATAAAAGCTCCTAAAAGAATCATACCCATCATCAGCGGGTTGCCGAGTTTGTTGGATTCTTCATAAGCCGGTATTGCGACGCATTTGATATCTGTTCTTTTAGGTCCGTGATGAATATTTGTCGATTCCCAGATCAGGATCCCGCCCGGATTTACTTTAGGTTCGTATTTATCAAGTGAAGGCTGGTTTAAAGCTACTACAGTACTGTACCTTTCTAATATCGGAGAACTGACCGGTTTATCGCTCACTGATACTGTACAGCCGCATGTTCCGCCTCTCATTTCCGGTCCGTATGTCGGCATCCAGCAGGTCTGTTTACCCTCAAGCATCGCAGTATATGCAAGATTCTTTGCAATTGTAAGAACTCCCTGTCCGCCAAATCCTGAAAACATTATTTCCTGTAACATTATTTTATCCCCCCTTCAGTTTTTAGATCTCCGAGCGGATAGAATTTCATCATGTTCTCTTCCCACCATTTATAGGAATCAACTGGAGTCATTTTCCATCCTGACGGGCAGTTTCCGACCAGTTCAACAAAAGAAGTACCTCTTTTATTCAAAGAGTTATCTATAGCTTTTTCAACGGCTTTTTTGAGTTTTCTTACATTGACCGCATTGTTCGCAGCCTGTCTTGTAACATAGCAGGTTCCGTCGAATTCTTTTACTATATCGGCAACTTTTAAAGGCATTCCGGACAGTTTACAGTTCCTTCCGTCAGGTGAAGATGATGTCACCTGTCCGGGAAGTGTTGTCGGAGCCATCTGGCCGCCTGTCATGCCGTATATGGCGTTGTTGTAAAAGAATATTACAATGTTTTCGCCTCTGTTGCAGGCGTGGAGAGTTTCAGCAAGTCCGATAGAAGCAAGATCTCCGTCACCCTGAATTGTAAATACCGCATGATCCGGAAGTACTCTTGAAATTCCCGTTGCCAGTGCGCAGGCTCTTCCGTGAGCCGCTTCCTGCATATCGCAGTTTATATAATCATAAGCAAATACCGCACATCCTACCGGCGCTACTCCGATAATTCTGTCCTGAATACCTTTTTCGTCAATAACTTCCTGTATAAGTTTTTCAAGAGTACCGTGAGCGCATCCGGGGCAGTAATGCATGTCTTTCTTCTGAAGATTTGGCTTTTGCCACACCACTTCAAATTCCTGACCGTTTTTTGTTATTGTTTCACCCATTATTTTAAGCTCCTGTGGTTAAAGTTAATTATGCTTTATTTACCAAGCATCTTTTTCGCTTTTGCAATTATCTCATCGGTTGAAAGTACTATCCCGCCTGTTTTACCGTAATGCTCTACAGGTATTTTACATTCGACAGCAAGTTTTACGTCCTCGATCATCTGTCCTACGCTCATTTCAATTGACAGGTAAGCTTTTACTTTCTTAGAGTATTCATTGATGATCTTTGTCGGGAAAGGCCATACTGTTTTTGGTCTGATGAGACCCACTTTCAATCCCTGTTCGCGGGCAAGATCAACAGCTTTTTTGGCGATCCTTGATGATAATCCGTATGCGATAAAGCCTAGTTCCGCATCATCCATATTATAAAGTTCATATTCAACTTCATTCTCTTCGATAACTTTATATTTAGCCTGAAGTTCGAAGTTCTTTGCCTCCATTACTTCCGGCTGTATGAAAAGTGAGGTCATCTGTACGGGCTTTCCTCTTTTAGCCACCCCGCCGATCGTTGCCCACGATGTCGGATCAAAAGCCGGTTTAACATAATCTTCTTTAAATTCCACAGCTTCCATCATCTGTCCGAGAGCTCCGTCCGAAAGTATCAGAACCGGGTTCCTGTATTTTTCCGACAGATCAAAAGCCTTGTAAACCATATCAGCCTGTTCCTGAACTGAATTCGGGGTAAGTACTATTAGGCGGTAATCTCCGTGTCCTCCGCCTTTAACAGCCTGAAAATAATCGCCCTGAGAAGGCTGGATCGTTCCCAGTCCGGGTCCGCCTCTCTGAACGTTTACGAGTACACAGGGTATCTGAGCGCACGCAATGTATGATACGCCTTCCTGCATCAGCGAATAACCGGGTGATGATGTTGAAGTCATAACCCTTTTTCCGCAGGCACCTGCTCCGTAAACCATATTGATCGCGGATACTTCACTTTCCGCCTGTACATAAGCAATACCTTTGCGGGGCAGCCATTTGGAGAAGTATTCGAGTACTTCGCTCTGGGGGGTAATGGGATATCCGAAATATCCGTCAATACCTGCCCTTATGGCGGCTTCGGCCAGGGCTTCGTTGCCCTTCATCAAATATTTTTCAGCCAATTTTGACCTCCGATTTTATATTAAATTAAACTTTCTTTGCTCTGTAGGCAGTTATAACACTGTCCGGGCAGATCAATGCACAGTTCCCGCAGCCGATGCATTCTTCGTTGAGCATGATTGCATAGTAATAACCTTTATCGTTCGTTACCTTGCTGTATCCTATCACATTTTTAGGACATACTGTGGCGCACAACTGACAGCCTTTGCACTTCTGAATGTCAACTTCGATAAAACCTTTGATAGCCATGTTCCCTCCCTTTATTTTAATTATATAACTATGTCAATTACGAAATTTGATTTTAATGCATTTAATGAATAAAATCAAGATATTTTTTAATATATGTTTTGTTTAAATAGTTAAGTTTGATTAGTAAAATAGTTCAATTTTAGTTATATTTGACTTAACGAAGCGGAGGAGATCAGTCTTGGAAACACAATTATCCGACAGAACCGTCACTTTTGAGAAAATAACAATTGGATTAATTTTAATCCTGAGCGGACTCATCCTTATATATCTGTCAGCTAACGGACCTTTCTTTTTAAATACGATCAAATATAAAACTTCATTCTCTGCAATAAGTCAGATCAAAGGACAGGATATAATAAATTTATTTCTGATCGCTCCGCTTTTAATCACCGGCGGGTTGTCTCATATTCTCAATAAGAAAATATCAAGATATCTGATCATACTATCTCCCGTATATTTAATGTATTACGGACTGAGTATGGGTATCGGAATGGAGTGGGGGTCAACAAGTTATTCGGGCAATAGTGAAAAACTCACCTTTCATTTTTTGTTCCTGATAATAAGCGGATTGGTGTCTATGATGTATTCATACTCTCTGTTTAAACGAGCGAAAAATATTAATTTCAATAAGAAGAATCTGACGATCTATTCGGTCATCTTCGTAATATTTATTCTATTGTTCTCCTCAATGTGGCTGAAAGAGGTGTTTTTAGTAATGAGCAGTAATTATCCGGTGTCTTACGGTCAAAATCCTGTTCTCTTCTGGGTGATCCGCTACCTCGATCTCGGATTTACAATTCCGCTCGGATTGTTAAGCGTTTACCTTTTGTGGACGAGACCGGATTCAGCTTTTCCCGTACAATTACTTTTCTACGGATTCTTTATAACTACAGTGACGGCAGTTTGCTCTATGGGTTTTCTGATGTATATTGACAATGCGCCTGATTTCTCATTCGGCGGATTATTGGTATTCCTAGCTTTGGCTGTAATCGTATTCACAGGATTTGTATATATACTTAAGACATATAAGATAAGGGGGTGAAATTATGTGTGTAAATTCAAGATTATCAGAACTAAGTTTTTTATTATTACTTCTAATTACCAGTTTTATCATGTGTCAGGAATCTTCGAGCAGAGTTGTTCTCAGGCAGGTCTATTCCGGTTCGCTGACGGAAAATAAAAATGTTAACATCTATCTGCCCGCCGGGTACGATGAAAGCACCGAACGCTATCCGGTTGTTTACTTTCTCAGAAATCATGAAACAGAGTGGTTTAACGGTAGCTATTCAGGAAGGGATGACACTGCCCTAAAAGAGGTATTAGATGATTTAATAAAATCCGGATTGATCGGGAAGATGATAATCGTAGCGCCTAATACCGGAAGCAATTTGGGAGAATATGCCGGATTGGGTGTAAACATGCTGAGGCCTGATCTTGCAGATGCCACAGGAATAGGTACCGGTCGTTTTGAAGATTATTTTATAACAGATCTTATTAAATTTGTAGACAGATCTTATCGTACAATTGCTGATCGTGAACACAGAGGCATTGACGGATTTTCTTATGGAGGATATTCATCAATAATGCTTGCTATGAGACATCCCGGCATATTCAGTTCGGCAGGTTCTTATGACGGAACTGTCATGTGGCTAAATCTTGACGACCCGAACACTCCGGGTACCGATCCTGATGATCCGACATGGATCAACAATGATTATGATAAAAATGCAGTTTTTGACTATCCGCGAAATGTGCCTTATATGCTGCTTCATTCCTCAAGTGACATACTTACTAATGCAAGTGCCGACAAACTGGACAGCCTTCGCAATATCCGCTATTATGTTACTCACAGATTTAATAGTTTAGGCAGAAGTTATGTTAAAAATATTCAGTTTATCAGTATTTTGCACCAGTATGGAATACGAAACATCGGCGGCGGAGTATTATGCCCGAATGCCGTACATGATTACGGTTATGCCGACCTGCATGCAAAAGGTTCTCTGATGAAGCATTGGCAAACTTTCAGCGGAGCTATGATTTCTTCTCCCGCTGTAATAGACTTCAGCGTAACCGAAAAAGCTCTGGGAGATACTGCCGATGCTGTCATTTTTAATTATGGACCAGATAGTATAATAGTGTCTTCGATTTATAATTCCAATTCGGTATTTCAGTTAACCGATATACCGCCTTTACCTCTGACTCTTAACGCTGGGGACACAATGTCATTCAAAATTCAGTTTAAACCTGAAAATTTTATTTTTTATACCGATACGATACGAATAACCAGCAATGATCCGGTTTTACCTGTTTCAAAGATTATTCTTCAGGGAAAAGGAGGCAGCTACCTTGCAAAGCCGGATGTAATATATGCGGCAAGCGGACCTGACGGATTTGGGCTTTATACCGTAAATGCTTCGTCAGGAATGGCAACTCTAAATGGTTCATATAACAGAGGTCGGACAAATGTTACTTCGTTAGTGGTGAAACCGGGAACAAAAGAACTGTTCGGTCTGAGCTTATATGATTATTCTTTGACATGCGTTGTGAGACTGAATTCTGAAGGCGGGGATGCCTTTGAATCCAATTACATCGAAACAACACCTATTTCGAAAATTTCATTTTATAACGACAGTACAATTTATATTTCTTATAGCAACGGAGATCTGGGTGTAGCCGATCCGGAAACTCCTGTACCTGTACCGGTTCTGATAGGTAATACAGGACTTCCCATGTCGAGTATATGCTTTAACCCGATTACAAATGAGCTATGGGCAACGGTGGGTAATTATCCGGAAATGACAGAAGACAGGGGATTATATAAGATCAGACTTACACCATCCCTTGACACGCTGAGAGTCGGATTATCAGGGCTCGATCAGGTAATAAAAGATATTGCTTTTGATTCTAAAGGTAATCTTTTCGGCATTTCAGGGAATCAGCTTATCGGGATCGACACACTTGACGCTCATGTAACAGTTATCGGTAATTTAGGAGTAACAAATATCAATTCGATCGCGATTTCGCCGGAAGTTCCGGATGGTATAGAAACGCATGATGAAAATTATCCTACCGCTTACAAAATATACCAGAATTATCCGAACCCGTTCAATCCGACTACAACTATCAGCTATCAAATTCCTAAACAGTGCCATGTAACGCTCAAAGTATTTGACATACTCGGTCGTGAAGTATCTGTTCTGGTTGATAAAATTCAGGATGCCGGATTTAAAACAGTAGATTTTGATGCGGGTAATTTGGCAGGCGGGATTTACTTCTATAAGATACATGCCGGCAGTTATATTGAAACAAAAAAGCTTCTTTTGCTTAAATAATGGATAAAATCATAGAATTAGTTTGATTTTTGACACACAAGTGTTATATTGGATAATATAAACTAAAGTGTACTTACGAGAGGTGAGTCATGTATAACATTATAAAAAATAAAGGTATGGTCCTGTTTCTCATCATACTTTTCAGCAGCATTATCATTTGTCAGGAATCTTCGAGCAGAGTTGTTCTCAGGCAGGTCTATTCCGGTTCGCTGACGGAAAATAAAAATGTTAACATATATCTGCCCGCCGGGTACGATGAGAGCACCGAACGCTATCCGGTTGTTTACTTTCTCAGAAATCACGAAATAGAGTGGTTTGAAGGTAGTGAACCCGGAAGAGACGGTACCGCACTAGAAGAAGTCGCCGATGATCTGATGAATTCAGGATTGATCGGAAAAATGATCCTTGTGGCACCTAATACCGGTAGTAATTATGGCGCACATGCAGGACTGGGTGTAAATATGTTAAGACCCGATCTCGCTACTGACACAGGAATAGGCACCGGTCGTTTCGAAGATTATTTTATAAAAGATCTTGTTAAATTCATAGACAGATCTTATCGTACGATTGCAGACCGTAACCACCGCGGTATTGACGGATTCTCATTGGGTGGATATTCCTCAATAATGCTCGCCATGAGACATCCCGAGACATTCTGTTCCTCAGGTTCTTATGAAGGAACAGCAATGTGGCTCAATCTTGATGATCCGAACACTCCGGGTACAGATCCTGATGACCGTGAATGGATATTAATTGAAACTTCCGTTTTAGCACCGACATTTGACGATCCTAGGAACATACCATATATGCTTCTTCATTCACCGAGTGACATACTTACTAATGCAAATACTGATAAGCTGGACAGCATCCGCAGCGTCCGTTTTCATATTAAATATCAGGACGGGACTCGAGGTAATCCTCCGAAAAATATGCAGATGTTGAGCATTATGCGCCAGAAAGGTATTCGGAACAGCATCGGAGACGGATTATTATGCCCGAATGCGGTACATGATTACGGCTATGCCGATCTGCATGCAAAAGGTTCTCTTATCAAACACTGGCAAACTTTTAGCGGAGCTATGATATCTGCTCCAACTGTAATAGATTTCAGCGTAACCGAGAAAGCTTACGGTGATACAGTCGATGCGATCGTAATGAATTACGGACCGGACAGCATAACTGTGTCTTCGATCGTCAATTATGATCCGTCATTTATTCTGAGAGATATTCCTCCTTTGCCTTTAACTCTTAATGCGGGAGACACTTTGTCATTCAAAGTAATATTTCAACCTGATGCTTATATGGCTTATACCGATACCGTACGAATAACCAGCAATGATCCGGTTTTTCCTATTTCAAAGATAATTTTGCATGGTAAGGGAGGAAGTTACTTTGCAAAACCGGATGTCATTTATGCCTCCAGTGCTTACGACGGACTCGGACTTTATACAGTGGATAAGACAACCGGCAAGACATCATTTGTTGGGCCATACGGAAGAGGTTATCATGATATCACTACTATAAGAGTTAAGCCGGTTTCAAAAGAACTGATCGGATTCAGCAGGTATGATTATACTTATTCCGATATTGTGAAATTAAATTCTGAAGGCGGGGATGCTATTGATTTTAATAAGTACTTCACATCACCGGGACTAAAGAAGGTTGCGTTCTGTAACGATAGTACTACTTATGTTTCATATGACAACGGTGATCTGGGCGTAGCATCACTTGATACTATTTCATATTCGATCGTACCGGTTATTATAGGCAATGTGGGATTTCCGATATCCGGTATGTGCTTTAAGCCGACTACAAATGAACTTTGGGCAACTGCAAGTAATTATCCGGAAATGACAGAAGACAGGGGATTATATAAGATCAGACTTACACCGTCTCTTGACACGCTGAGAGTCGGATTATCAGGGCTCGATCAGGTAATAAAGGATATTGCTTTTGACTCGAAGGGCGATCTTTTCGGAATATCAGGGAATCAGCTGGTGCGACTTGACACGCTGAATGCCCAAGCTACAGTTATCGGTAATTTAGGAGTAACAAATATCAATTCGATCGCGATTTCGCCGGAAGTTCCGGTTGGTATAGAAACGTATGATGAAAATTATCCTACCGCTTACAAAATATACCAGAATTATCCGAACCCGTTCAATCCCGTAACAACTTTCAGCTATCAGATCCCCAAACAATGTCATGTTACACTCAAAGTCTTTGACATACTCGGTCGTGAAGTATCTGTTCTGGTTGATAAAATACAGGATGCAGGATTTAAAACAGTAGATTTTGATGCGGGTAATTTGGCAGGCGGAATTTACTTCTATAAGATACATGCCGGCAGTTATATTGAAACAAAAAAGCTTCTTTTGCTTAAATAAGAGTAATATTATTGCCAAATAAAATGGAACATAAATTGAAAAAATACCTTTCTTATATATTCCCGTCATTACTCATCTCAGGTATCATCATTATCTGCTTGAGAAAGATTATCTTTTATAATTCATGGAACGGACTGAATTTTAATCCTGATGTCTTGATCATAGTTTTGTATCTGCTTTGGATCATCTATGAATTAAAAGCATCCGGCAACGATGTGAAACAAAAGAGCGAAGTATCCGATCGGGGCACACGCGAATTCTACGGACTCAGTCAAAGCCTGACTATCCTCTCCGCCCTGTGGTTCGGTTCAATATGGAAGAATCTAAACCTGTATCATATAGTCGGTTTTATTCTCTTCATCTCAGGAGGGATTTTCAGAATATGGGCGATACAGACTCTCGGAAAGTACTATTCTCACATCGTGCGGAAGATCGACGGTCATAAAATAATTGATACAGGGCCGTACAGATACATACGCCATCCCGCTTACACAGGTATGATCATTGCGCACATCGGCATAACGATATTCTATTTTAATTATTTCACACTCGGCATATTTCTCATAATGCTCATCCCCGCCATCATTGTAAGGATCGCAATCGAAGAAAAAGCACTCTTGGGCATCGAAGGCTATGTCGAATATTCAAAGTACAGAAAAAGGATCGTACCGTTTATATGGTAAAAAAATTAACTGAATTTTAAATAAACAAATCGTTTAATAAAGAAAATCACCGAAAACTTAAATAAGAAATATCCTAAGTTAAGAAAATAGCGAAAAACTTAAATAAGAGCATTCCTTAATTAAGAAATTGACAAAAAACTTAAATAAGAAGCATCCTTAGTTAAGAAAATCGACAAAAAGTTAAATAACAAACTTTTTTATTTGAGAAAATCACGAAAAACTTAAATAAGAGATATCTTGTACAAATCGTGAAATACTACTATCAATATCAACCATTTTGTTGACATCAACAATATGGTTGATAAATTTTTCTATCTCTTTTCCCTTTGACTTTACAGCGGATTTACTTTAAATTAAACCGGTAAAAATTAAACTTAAAGAGACGAATGGAGCATCCGGAAAAACCTACTTTTTTTATCAATCCCGACAGGTTCAGATATCTGATCGTCCGTTATGGTTTGGGCATTGATTCTCTTCTGCCGCTTTTAAACGGAGACCGCACACGAGATACTTACACAAAGGAACAGATTAACAGTTTTCTTGACAATAAAGAAAAAGTTGATGCAAACTTTCTGAAAAGAGTAGATAAAATATTCGGAACGGGCCTTACCTGGATTATTTCTTCGCGCCCTCTGCCGGACAAAAGAAATATGAGCATTTTTTTCAGAAAAGACGAATTCAACAGTGATCTTAATCTTGAATCGAGAAAGAAAATAGCTGAATATGAGGAGCTTAAGACTGAAATAAGCATTATGTCAAAGCAGCTGGGTATAAAGCAGGATAGAAAACTTGGTCCATATACAGCACACGATGATCCCAAAGTAGTGGCAGGCACAGTCAGAGCCGAGTTCGACAGGATAATTGGAATTCTTTTAGCTGATAAAGAGATTAAAAAACATAATGACGAAAGAAGTTATCTGAGCAACCTGATCGCGGCTTTCGAATATTTTAATATTTTTGTCTTTGAGTTCATTGACAGAAACAGTTTACGGGATAAGGAAATTAAGTTCAACGGGTTCTTTACTCTGCCGAACTTAATAGCGATAAAGAGAAATCCGAAATATATGAAAAGGGAGATCTTTACTCTCGCCCACGAACTTGGTCACTATCTGATAAACACGGAAGAGATTGACGAAGTCATAGAATCTTTCAGTGAGGAAAAACGGATAGAAAAGTGGTGCAACGACTACGCTTTCCATTTCCTGCTGGGAAAAAACATCGGAATATATAATTCGCTTGACAGAGCTTCGGAATCAAACAACTATCACAGATATGATATTAAGACATTATCTGAGAGGACTTTCTTAAGCGAATACGCTTTTTTTACAAGACTGAGAATAGAGAACAGAATATCCGAGACAGATTACAATTACATCAAAGGACAGATCGAAGCCAGCGTAGCAGCCGCGGATGCAGAAAGGCAGTCGCAGATCGACATGGAAAACGAGACCGCAAAACTGACCGGGGTAAAACCTTTCAGAAGAGGGGCCGTACCTATCCATTCAAAGCTGTTCGAAGAAATAGTCAAGCTCAACTACTTCCAGGGAAACATAAACGAAACACAGGCAAGAAAATACCTGAAAGTAAGCAAAGATAAAACACTCGACGAGGTAATCTACTAATGGCACAAATCCTCGTCATAGACGCATCAAGCTTGTTTAATTTTAATAAATACTATTATTTTGATAGAAAGAATGAATCTGTAGTTTACGATAAATTGTTAACTTTTTTTATCCGAAAAATAAAAGCAGGTGAAATTATAATTCTTGATATAGTTGAAAAAGAAGTACATGAGAATAAATATACGCACGAGTTTAAAGCTATTTTATCAAAACTGACACAACCTTCTTTGTTTTTAGAAGAAGAAGTAGAGAAATTGATCATGAAATATACTCGAGAAGATATAATAAGAAAATTTAATTATAATGAAACCGAAGTAGAAAAGTTAGTCGAAAAATACAAAAGTAAGCATGCTGACCTTTATCTTGTTGCTTACTGTTTATACCTTAAATCAAAGGGTAATGAGCCAATGCTCATAAACGAAGAAACTAAAGGAGAAGATGACAAGATTATACATAAAATTCCGACTATATGTAATAAAGAGAATATTAAATACAAAAAACTGCCAGAAATGCTTTTTCAAATTTATAAAGATGAGCTTGAGTTTGATTTAAACACAAATTAAGAGAATTTTAATGAAACCGATTTTTACAATACATGCCGGAGAATACCTCGTTGGCGAGGCATTGGAAAAGTTATCAAAAGATTACGAAGTATGGATACCTGCGAAAGATAAAGGCACCGACCTCCTTGTCACGAGTAAGAACGACCGTTCAAAAAATATTGGATTGCAAGTAAAATTCTCTAAAGATTTTCTTCCCGAAATGGAGGCTAAGTACCATACAAATCTTTTAGCTTGCGGCTGGTGGACTTTAAAACAAGAGAAAATAAACGAATCAAATGCAGATTTATGGATTCTTGCGCCATATAGCTTTGCTAATAAGCATATCGAATTCATTATCATAGACCCAAAAACACTTTCAGAGAAGTTAAGAAATATCCATGGAGATAAAAGTCTATTCAATTTATATCTCTGGATTACTAAAGATAATAAGTGTTTTGAATCAAGGGGATTAAGTAAGATTGAAATGGAGCAAATCATAAGTAATTCATTTGTGAACGATCAAAGGGATTTTACGAAGTACCTAAACGCTTGGGATGCAATTCATACAAGATTAGAAATTAAAGGATAACTATCGTTAAATAAAGAACACTGGAGAACTGTACGGAAATTACCTTAAATATATTAGCCACAGTATTAATTATAGCACAGTTCTTTCACTCGCGAATCGGTGAAGAAAATAAAAAAAAGAATTTTGTTTTGAATATAGCTTTGATTACATCGCTGATTATATTCTGGGGATCTTATTATTATCAGAATTCCCAAAAGAATACTCTTGAAAATAAATTCACTTCTTTGCTACAGAGAAGCACACAAGACAGCATCAAAATTGATGAATTAAAAACAACGGGGGTCGAACAGGCTAAAAACATAAACCAGTTGAAACAGAAGAACGACTCACTAATAATCAATATTGCAACTGTCGAAGGGATGCTTGCAGGCACTGATAAAAAAGTTGAAATCGGCTTCAGCGATAACAAATTCGATCTCGCACAAATAAAAAGTAAAGTAGGTACTACAAAGAAAATTATCACGGACGAACAAAAACAATACTTAATAAAAGAGCTCTCAAAAGTAAAAGGGTTTACCGTGCCTATCCAATTCGGCAGCAATTCACCTTTAGATGCTGATTACGCAATGCAAATAAAAGATATATTTATGAAAGCAGGTATAAAAACATGGACAAATAGCTTAATAGGAGGCTATACTTCCAATTCAACACTAAAAGGAATCGTTTTCATAGGTAGAGATAAAAATACAATTACACAAGAAGAAGAATTTGTATTTCAAGTTTTTCATAAGGCAAAACTTAATGTAATGTCGGGCTTTGATCCGAAAGCTGAATATAAATATTCAATTTACATCGGAGAATAGCGCTTTTGAATAAAGCTGAATTTGAAAATATAATGGAAGAAATTGATGAAATTCTGAAAGAAAAAAATGTGCCTTTTCATGCGAGATCATTTCATGCCCTCAGTGAATTAGCCAAAAAACTAAAACAGAATATAATTATTACACCGTTAAAAGGAACGGCTATTGCGAATGTCTATGAAGGAGTAAGTTTGTCGCGTCATGTAATGGACTGGTACAGAGAAAAATATGGTGATAAATTAAAAATTAACATAACACAAGGCACTTCAGTAATACTTATAAAAAAAGATCCATATAAAATTATCTTTCCATTTTTTAGAGGTACTTTGAATCTAGTCTGTGATAGAAATTTAAAGAAATACAAGCGCGTGGAACCTATTACGATTAAGAAAAATGAAAAACTCATAGACAATTGTTTAAATTATATTGAAGAATTGACACAGTATCAAGCTGATAGATTGACTGATGATGAATTGCATAATATTCATAAATACATTAACGACACATTTAACACATTATTTTTGATAGAAGATATTTCGAATCAGAAATATGTAAAAGAAGCTCTTACTGACCTTAATCTCTCAGTGGATTTAATTTTGTCAAAAAATAAACAATTAGGCATGTCAAAATATTCTTCGATGCAATTTTTTGAAAAAATTATAAAAGCATATATTTCACTACATAACGAGAAAGAATTCAAAATCCATAAATTAAATGAATTGACTAACAAGGCTATTGAATATGGACTGAGTCCTTTGCCAATTGAATTAATAGACAAAGTCAAATGCTCTGCAGAACCACGATATAATAAAAATATTGTCACTCTTGAAGAAGCTGTAGAAGCTCATCATGCAAGCCTTGAATTATCTAAAAAAGTGGCTCAGGTAATTTTAGAAAGATTTAAAAATGAATAACTTATTTCTTTATTACTAACTTGCTGTATTCTCGTAATATAACATTCGTGATCAGCTTGATTAAATTTAAATTCTTTTGATTGATATCGAGATCAGAATCATGAGAAAGCTTATTTCTTATGTCTGACAATTCGATAAAATCTTTTACTTCGACATTTCTGAAAATATTTTCATGAGCAATAACTAAGAATTCCCATAAAAACAACATTATTAATTTTTGATTACAATTACCAAGTGCATCCCCATATTCTTTTGGCTTTTTTATAGTTTGAACAAGTTCTTGTCTGAATTCTTTATCTCTAAATATTGTTTCAGTTATATTATAAAAATTCAAATAAGCATCTCTATATAATTTATACTGCTCTAATCTTAGAGCAGTGTTTAAGGATTCAATTATTTTCTTATATTTCTTATCTAAAATACATTTATCTAAATCGTTTATTAATTTAGGCAAATGCTCTATAAAAGCAGTAGTCTGTTTTTTGTCACAGTCAATTTTGGGCATCTCTATTTTGCCAATTTGGATAACTTTTTCCCAATTATCTCTAAAATTGATATAAACCCATAAAGAATTAGGTATTACAATAATAAAATGACCCATGAGTGTTAAAGAATACTTAAAATAATCTAAAATTAATTTCGATGTTTCATTTAATATTGGTGAATACTGTTCTTTGAAATTTTCACGAGCTGTAAATACTCCATATTCAATTTCAATTTCGAAATATCCAAACTCGTGATTATTTTCAAGCAGACTAATTTTTGATAAATTAATGTTTTTTTGTATTAAAGCATCTTTTACATCATATTCTAATTTTTCATTCTTTAAATCTTTAATTGCTATGCTCTTTTTTTCTTTCAATAATTCTGTAATAATATTCTGCAAATAACTGAAATTACTATATATCTCAAAAGTCGCTTTACACTTAACCATATCATTTTCAAAGCATTCATCAACATATTCAAGCCAATTTTCATTCATATAACACCTCTGTATTTAACTACTTCTTTTTTGCAATTTTTTCAATATTCTTATTTAAAAGATCAAAAGCATCCAAAATGTTACTGCCCGGCATAATTTCTTTGAACATATTAAGATTGAAATTAAACTTTTTGTTAAAGCATTTTTTTTCTTTATTTTTAAAATCAATATCAAATATCAAAATATCCATATTCATATTTTCTTCTGCCAAGCAAACATAATTTATAAATAGAGCTCCATATTTTTGACCAGGCGCTAAATAATTTATTCCATTTTTAAAAAAACCAATTCCAGAAGTTCTAATTTGACTTGTTATGGGTATATCTGGGAATTCCTTAAATTGCATATCGAAAATCTCAACATTTGAAATATTTTCAATTTCAATATAGAACAGGCTTGCATTTCTGTTAATAAATCTTATCGCGAAATCAGGTATAAACTTATTTTCTAATTCTAGTTTCATAAAAACACTCATTTTATACGTAAAATATGTATAGTACGCCGTAAGGATTATAAGAAACAAAGTTGTAAGTGCTTGTATACCTGAACTGTTATTATTGAAAAAATCCCAATAATGAACACACAATGTGATAACTACTGTCATCCCGATAAAAAGTAATATTAAATTATATTTCTTTTTAAAAAATTCAAGAATTTTTTTCATCACACAATCTCCATTTTCTCATAATCAGCCTACAACTTCTCATAAACAGATTGGCTTATGATTTTTTCGATCCCAGGATCAATGATCTTGACTTCATCATTCATGAAATCAACGAAACTACAAAATCTTAAATATATTTGATTCTCTTTTTTTGTGTTAACCAATTCTCGTTCTCTCTATTTTGTTCATTATATTTAACTATTTCTTCATACTAAATCAATTGTTTTCTTCGCATTTACAAACAAAAGACTCATTTTTTTATAAGTGTCAAATGTTGGAGATTAAAATGAATTTGTTTAAAAGAAAAAAGAGTTATTTTTAAAGGTATCAAATCCATCTTGTATTTTCTGTATTATATCCTTAAATTTCCATTGTACTTTAATCAAAACCGCAGGGGAGTCGCAATGATAAACACATATACATCCGGAAATTAGGATCCTGACGGTATTTTAGAATCGTTTCACGAATAAGTTATCACATTCTATAGTTCCGCTATGGGAGATTGACGATCGTCAATTAGTTTCCTGATTATTCCGAAATTAAATACGACATGAGTTACAGGCAATGGATTAACGGCGGAGGAAATTATGCTTTATATACAGGGACAGAACATAAGTTTTAAATACGAGGAAGCAGAGAACGGGATATTGAAGAATATCAGTTTCACTGTGGATAAGGACAGCAAGATCGGGTTGATCGGTAGTAACGGTTGCGGAAAGACGACACTGCTTAAGATACTTCTCGGACAGCTTCCTTTTGAAGGCAATCTGCATCTGAATAATGCGGACAATATCGCTTATCTGCCTCAGGAACTTGAATTTGACGATGATCTTAAGATGGCGGATTATTTCTTTAATACGAAACCTGAGCTTGCGGAATTGAGGAAAAGGCTGTCGGAGAGTGAGGAGAATGATGCTGAGGAGGTAGGGCTCCTGTGGTATGACTATGAGAAGTTCGACGGATTCAGATTCGAGGCTGACATTGAAAGGATAGCGGGTCAGTTCGGATTCTGCGAAAATGACCTTGAAAGGCCGGTGTCTTCTTTCAGCGGAGGTGAAAAGACCAAGCTGGCGATCGCGTCGCTACTGATAAGCGAACCGGATCTGCTGATACTGGATGAGCCGACAAATCATATTGATGAAGATTCTCTCGTCTGGCTTGAAAATTATCTGATAAATTTAAAAACACCTTACATCGTAGTCAGTCACGACCGTAAATTCCTCGATAACTGCACAAGGAAGATATGGGAGCTGGGAAGCGACGGTTTGAAGGAGTACAGGGGGAATTATTCGTTTTACAGGCAGGAAAAGGAAAGGGATCTGAATTATAAGGTCGAACAGCAGAAAACCGCGAACAGAAAGATAAAACAGCTCAAGCAGGCGTATTCGGACAGGAAACAGTGGGCGGAGACGCATCAGGCGAGTACGGGAGCTGAAGGAAACGCAAAGAAATATAAACCGCCTTATCGTGAAAAGCAAAAAGCAGCCAGCACTATGCGAAAAGCCAAAGCTATTGAAGTCAGAATGATCAGAACGATAGAAAAAGCGGAATCCGAAAAGTCTTTCATTGAGAAAAAACGGTCGTTCTCGATTGACGGTGTAAGTTCGGGCGGGAACGTTGTTCTCCGGGTCGAAGATCTTTCTTTTGGATTTACGGAAAAGCTGCTGTTCGACGGGCTTTCCTTTGAACTGAAACGCGGTGACAGGCTCGCTGTCTGCGGAAAGAACGGAAGCGGTAAAAGCACTCTTTTGAAGATACTGACAGGTAACTTAACGGCTGGTCAGAGTGCTGTAAAATGGTCACCCTCAGTTAAGATCGGTTACTACGCTCAGGAATTTGAGAATCTTGATCTCTCAAAAACAATACTGGAAGAGGTGACGCAGGGAAATAATCTTCTTCAGAACAAAGCAAGAACGCTTCTCGGATGCCTGAAGATCGAAAAAGATATGGTGTTCAGGCGGATATCCGGACTCAGCATAGGCGAAAGGAGCAAGACGGCACTCGCGAAAATACTGATGACCGAACCTTCGGTTCTCATACTCGATGAGCCGACAAATCATCTTGAGATCGAATCGAGAGAAGCGCTCGAAACAGCGGTCACGGATTATAAAGGAACGCTCATTGTAGTCTCGCACGACCGGTATTTCAGAGAAAAAGTCACGGATAAGGTGGTAGAATTATGATATTAGCTTTTTTCTTATTGAAAAAAGAGTTATATTGAAATCAGAAATTTCAAAGGAGTCCCTTATGAACCTGAAAAAACTTAAACTTGCGGAAAAGATGTTCTTCAGCAGATATCCGGGAGGATATGATAATCCGGAAATCAGAGCCATTTCCGATAAGCATAAAATAGAAAAAATGATCGAACTGGTCCATGAATATTTCGGGAAAAAGAATTTTAACGATCCTGTTCTGATCGTAGAAAATATTGCTAAGATAGTAACGCGCTCATCTCTGGTTTCTGTTTTCGAAAAAGTTAAATTCCGGGATTTTATTTATACGCTTGAAATATCGGAACGGTATAAGCTTTCGGCTGGTTTGAAAGATATGCTTTTCGGTGATCAGCGCAGAGGCTTTGAATCTATGATCGAAGTACTTCAGTCCGGAAATATGGCTAAATGGGCGATACTGACGGTAATTCCGAATTATTATTATCCCGAAAAGGAAGTCTTTATAAAACCGACAACAGTCAAGGGAGTGATAGATCATTTTGAACTTAAAGACATTAAATACAGCCCGAAGCCTTCCTGGGAATTTTATGAAAAGTACAGAGCGGCGATAATCGAAATGAAATCGAAGGTCGGATCGGGAATTACCCGTAACAATGCCGGATTCTGCGGTTTTCTGATGTCGAGTCTCAACTAATATCACTAATCAACTGCATTTTTTAATTCAGGAAATTATGAAAATAACAAAACTGAATATTGATGATAAATTACCTCTCACCTGTTCACGCGCCGGAGCCTGCTGTTTTGGAAATCTGGTGCTGATCAATCCATGGGAGCTGGTCTGTCTAGCGGGAGAGAAAAAAATTACTCCGAGGGAATTTCGGGATCTTTATTGTGAGTATGGAGGGATCCGTTTACGATTCAACGGAAAAACCGCGTGGAAGGGAAAGCAGGCCTGCAGTCAATATATAGATGATCTTGGATGCAGTGTTTATGCCGGGCGTCCGCTGGCATGTCGTTTATATCCGCTAGGCCGTCAGATTCAAAGTGAAATTGTTCAATATATTCATCAGGGCGAGAATTTTCCGTGTCTTGAAGGATGTCCCGAGGTTGCTAAATTACCTTATTTAAGTGTGAGTGAATATTTAATAGGCCAAATGACTGATAAGTTCGAAAAAGCACAGGATGCATATTTAGAAATGATGCAGAGTATTGCCGATATCGCATTTATGCTTCTACTTGATACCGGCCTGGCTGGATCCGGAGATAAAAATACATTGCCGCTTTGGAGAAAGATGGGCAGCGAGCTACCTGAAGTATTGGCAAACAGGATCGGGAATGAATGGCTGGATCTGTTGACGCTTCCGGAAATTTCTGATGGCTTAGACGACCCGGTTTCATTTGTCCGAAAACATAACGATTTGATCCAGTCAAAAGCACAGGAACAATTTGAAGCTCTGAGAACAGTTAAAGAATTAAATGAAGCTTCAGTTTTAATGATGGGAGCGGCATTGCATCTTGCACGCAGTATAGGCACTGATCCGAAAATTTTATCTGAACATTGGGTCAGTATAGCTAAGAGTCATGGGGCTCTTGAATAGCGGGCAGCAGAATTTTTGATGTTTAGCTTGAGATAATCAGACTTCAAAGGTTACTTAACAGTCTTTCTTGCACAATAATAGATGTCGGCTTCTATCATTACATTGTTTTCATAAAAATGATGCACAAAGTACAGATTACCCGCGTCGTCAAGGGTAGGTTCGCCGGCAAATTGCGAGATTATCAATTCGGGAGCTGCCCAGTTGCCTCCGATCTTTTTTGAACGGTAGATCGCAGGTGAGCCGAGGTAGTATCTTAAAAACCAAAGTTCATTTCCGTCGGCTGAAATATACGGCCATCCTTCGGTTTCATAAGTGTTTACGGCTGAAATATTTACAGGGTCGGACCAGAGACCCCCGCTTCTTGAAGTTACCCACACATCGTAACCGCCCGATCCGCCTGTTCTGCCCGAATGAAAATACAGATCGTCGCCGTGGATGTGAACTTCACCTATCTGAATTTCTTTCATAAGCCTGTCACCTGCGTAAGTCCAGTTCTTCCATTTACCGTCAATAAATTCAGATGTGAACATATTGACTCCTTCATATCCTTCTCTCGCTGAAGCGAACCACATTTCCGTTCCCTGTATAGATACAGCTCCGTCAAGCGCAAGTTTTCCGGGGTCCTGAAGCCATAATCTTTCCGCTTCAGACCAGTGTCCGTCAACCTTATATGACACCCAGACTCCCGTAACATCATCGAACAACTGTTCTTCGGCAGTCTTTCTTACATCGGGAGTGAAGAAAAAATACATTGTGTTCCCGTCAGGAAGAATGAAAGGAGAATCTTCCGCACCGGAAGTATTTATGGCTGAATCAAGCGGTACCGGGTTTTCGAATTCATCGGTTTTATGAAGGATAGGAGGATAAATATCCGTTGCCGGTGTAACTTTCACAATATCGGAAGGGAGTTTATCGTGCCTGTCCACATTCGGATAAACCGGAGTATCTTCAGTTTTATCGTCATCGCAGGATGTAACCGAAACACAGATCATGAGTGCTGACAATACGCTTACAGACAATTTCTTCCACATAAACACCTCCTGAATTATCCTTTCAATTTAATCAATTGGTTTTGATTTGTCAAATGAATGAACCGGTACCGATATATTACCTGCCACACCGTTAAATATTCATTTCGTCGGACTTTGGTTTGATGCCTTTCTATTTAAATATATATTACCGGTGTAAGTCAGACAAACTAAAAGAAGAGGAAAATAAAATGACAAACAATAAAAACACCCAAATGACAGTAGAAGATAAAAAACAGGTAGAAGCAGTTAACTTCACCTTCAAATTCAGAAATTCAATGTCAAAATTCAGAAACTGATCAGAACTTCACTCCATCAACTCACTCACTCCTCAACGGAAAAGGCCTCAGAAATGAGGTCTTTTTTATTGACTAATTGTATTAAAGAAATTGACATATAATAGAAAAAAGCTTAAAATAATAGATAATTCGATTAAATTTAAAATAGGCTGTAAAATGAGATTTTCAAAATTATTTTTGTTCACAACAAAGGAGTTCCCCAAGGACGCGGAAGTGATCAGCGACAAATTACTCCGTAAATCCAATATGCTGGTAAAATCTCATTCAGGCTTTTACTATTTTACACCGCTTTTATATAAAACTTTACAGAAGATCAGAAATATCATTTCACAGGAAATGGATAAAGCCGGAGCTCAGGAAGTTCTGATGCCGATACTGATGAAAAAGGAATTATGGGAGGAATCCGGACGCTGGGATACTTATTTAAATGCCGACATCATGTTCCACTTATCGAACAGGAAAAATAATGAAATGTGTCTGGGGCCGACCCATGAAGAGGCAGTCACCGATCTTGTAAGAAAATTTATAACTTCTTATAAACAGCTTCCGGTGATACTGTATCAGCAGAATACAAAATTCAGAGATGAAATAAGACCGAGGTTCGGGCTGATGAGGACATGCGAATTTATCATGAAAGACGCATACAGTTTCGATCACTGCGAAAAAGGGCTGGACGAATCCTATAAAACAATGCGTTCAGCGTATAAGAAGATCTTTGACAGGATCGGGCTGAATTATATAATCGTTCAGGCGGATTCCGGTGCGATCGGCGGAAGCGGGTCGGAGGAGTTTATGATCACTGCGGACAGCGGCGAAGATACTTTACTATACTGTCAGGATTGCGGATATGCGGCTAATATGGAAAAAGCTGAATCGATCCTGAACGAAGTTGAATCTAAAAACTATAACAGTGAACTTGTTAAGCTTCATACACCGGATATAAAAACTGTTGAGGAACTTGTAAAGTTTACCGATATTCCGGCTTATCAAATGATTAAAACGGTTATATTTAAACTGATATTCAAAGAATCGGAGAAATTTGCGGCAGTATTGATCAGGGGGGATCTTGAAATAAATGAAATAAAACTTAAGAACCATTTCGATTGCCTCGAACTTAAGATAGCATCCGAAGATGAAGTAAGAACTCTGACCGGAGCGCAGGTCGGTTTTGCGGGTCCGTTCAATTTGAATTCCGAAGTTGAAATGATAGGAGATAACTCTATAAAGGATGTAAATTATTTTCTGTGCGGTATAAACGAAACCGATTATCACAATATTAATGTCTGTTTCGGCAGGGATATAAAAATGCCTCCTGCCTTTGATGTTAAACTTGCAAAACAGGATGAAATATGTCCGAACTGCAAAAAAAGCAGACTTATCAGAAAAATGGGGATAGAAGCCGGTCATATATTTAAACTGGGAACAAAATATTCTTTAAAAATGAATGCGTTCGTAACCGGCGAGAACGGAGAAAGCATTCCTATGCTGATGGGCTGCTACGGAATAGGAACTTCAAGAATAATATCCGCCGCAATAGAGCAGAATCACGATCAGAACGGGATCATCTGGCCGGTATCTATAGCGCCGTACCACATAATAATCATTTTAATCGGAAAAGAGGCGGATATCACAAATAAAGCTAATGATCTTTACAATTCGCTTTTGGACAAAGGATATGAAGTGTTGTTTGACGACAGGGATGCCGGTTTCGGGTTCAAAATGAAAGATGCTGACCTGATAGGTATTCCGTACAGGATAGTTGTCGGAAAAAAGGCACTTGAAGACATATTTGAAGTATCTGAAAGGAAAGACAACCAGAAGAAAGAAATGGATTCTTCAGCATTATTTGATTATCTGAAAGCTAATCTGCACAGGGACTCTATTACTTAGACGTCTTTCTTGCGCAATAATAAATATCGGCTTCGATTTCAAGTTTTTAATATTTCTTGACAAACGATGTTTTCATTATTACATTTAGCTAATTAACGAAATGACTAAATGAGGTATTATAGTGTATGATCATCTAAAGATATTCAAGGCTCTGGGTGATGAAACCCGGCTCAGAATAGTAAAAATGCTCGAGGTTAAACAGATGTGCGTCTGCGAAATTACTTCGATAATCGGATCATCGATGCCGACAGTATCAAACCATCTAAAAATACTTAAAGAAGCCGGACTTGTCGTTCAGGACAGGGACGAAAAATACATGAACTATTCCCTTATTTCAAAAGGCGATAAGTTCATAGATGACCTGCTTGTTGTTATAAAGGATATTGACGAACCGCAGACGAGGGCTGACAGGGAAACCGCTATTAAAACAGACAGAGCGCATATCTGTTAGGAGATCACATTGAGCTGGAAAAACGAATGGAAAATATTACTTATCTTTACAGCAGTTTTTTTTGCCGCTTTCTTCCTGCCTGCTGATACTGCAAGGTTTCAATCTGCGGTCATGGAATCATTTTATATGCTTAAAGAATACGCTCAGCTTCATGTTGTATTCTGCCTTCTGCCCGCACTTTTCATTGCAGGGGGAATAAGCGTATTCGTAAGTCAGGCTTCCGTGATGAAATATCTCGGTGCGAATGCGAAAAAGATCACCGCATATTCCGTGGCTGCGGTATCTGGTACGATTCTCGCTGTATGCTCGTGTACGATACTTCCTCTTTTCGGCGGGATATATAAAAGAGGGGCAGGGCTCGGTCCCGCTTCGGCATTTCTATATTCTGGTCCGGCGATAAACATACTTGCAATCGTAATGACTGCAAGAGTGCTCGGAATGGAAATGGGTATCGCCAGAGCCGTAGGAGCGATTTCTTTCAGCATCATTATCGGACTTATCATGGCTTATGTTTTCAGGAAGGAAGAGCTTGAAAAATCAAATAAACGGATGGTCATGCCGGACGAAGAGACCGGGAGACCTTTGTGGCAGGATATAATTTATTTCGGACTTATGGCGCTTATACTGGTTTTCGCCAACTGGGCAAAACCTCAGACCGGAAGCGCAGTCTGGTCGTTCATTTTCAATTCAAAATGGATCATTACTTCAGTTCTCAGCATTGCTTTCGGACTAACCCTTTATAAGTACTACTCTATGAAGTTCGCCCACATCCTTATGATCACAGGTGCAGCCGTACTTCTTTATTTTATATCCGGCGGAAATACAATGATCGCATTTGCAGGCGCAGTGATCGGACTTTCGTATTTTACAAGCACGGCGGAAGGAGAACTGAAAGACTGGTTCGATTCGACCTGGGGATTTACAAAGCAGATCCTTCCTCTAATGTTTTTCGGAATACTTATAGCCGGAGCTTTCCTCGGCCGTCCCGGACATGAAGGGTTTATTCCTTCGGAATGGATCGAAACGCTCGTAGGCGGAAATTCTTTATGGGCTAATTTCTTTGCTTCATTTTCCGGCGCTTTAATGTATTTTGCAACACTGACTGAAGTCCCCATCCTTCAGGGTCTTATCGGAAGCGGGATGGGTAAAGGACCGGCTCTTGCGCTCCTGCTCGCAGGCCCGGCGCTTTCTCTTCCAAGTATGCTTGTTATAAACAGCGTTCTCGGGTTTAAGAAAACCGCTGTTTTTGTATTATCGGTAGTTATAATGTCAACATTAACGGGTTTCTTATACGGAAATCTATTCTAATAATTTTTGGAGGATCAAATGTCAAGTAACTGTTGTGAAGGTTCATGCTCGTGCGACTGCAGCAATATCCCTGAGCATAAAATGTGTATGCAGGCTCAGCCCGCAAATAAATTCGATTTTGAGAAGGTAATGAAGCTGACTTCTGCTCCTAAGTATTTCTGCAAATGCTGCGGAAGAACGGCCAACGAAAAAGCGAATCTCTGTAATCCGACCGAACTAAAAAAAGAGGTTTAATTATGGAAATTAAAGTACTCGGTACCGGATGTCCCAAATGTACAAGCCTGGAAAAAGCTACCCGCATGGCTGCCGATTCTTTCAATTTTGAGATCAATGTTGAAAAGATAAGCGAAATGAACCGGATCATGGACTACGGAATAATGATAACTCCCGCTCTCGTAATAAACGATAAAGTTGTCAGCTCAGGAAAAGCGCTTTCTGTCGAACAAGTAAAAAAATATATCGAGGACAATAAATGATAAAGATTGTTAATCTTACGATCATAGCAATTTTCATGTTCGCTTTTTCAGCCTGCGCCGGCGAATCAAAGGATCAAACACCTGCACCCGGTGCCAAAGAAACTGTTAAAGTAGAAAAAACTGCTGCAAAAGAACAAGCCCCTGCAAAGGTCAAAGAAAATCCCAAAGTTACATTTGTCGAGCTCGGTTCTGTAAACTGCATTCCCTGCAAGCAGATGAAACCTATAATGGAAGATATCGAGAAAGAGTATCCCACACAGGTAAAAGTAGTTTTTCACGATGTCTGGACTCAGAAAGGTAAAGTTGACGCTGAAAAGTATAAGATCAGGCTGATACCCACTCAGGTTTTCTTAGACAGCCTCGGAAAAGAATATTTCAGGCATGAAGGCTTCTTCCCGAAAGAAGAGCTCGTAAAGATACTTAAACAGAAGGGCGTCAGGTAATGGATGCGATTTTCTTGTACCTATATGAGATAATGCAGGGTAGTGCGCTGATCGCAGTATTCGGCGCTTTCTTATGGGGTCTTGCAAGCATACTATTAAGCCCGTGCCACCTTTCATCCATTCCTCTGATAATAGGTTTCATAAACGGAAAAAAGAATCAAACCGTCTATAAAGCTTTTCTTCAGTCGCTTTTTTTCGGACTCGGGATACTGGTTACTATAGCTATAATCGGAATAATTACCGGAATGATGGGAAAAATGCTCGGAGATACAGGCATCTGGGGATATATCTTCCTGACAGTGTTTTTCATCCTGTTCGGGCTCATACTTCTGGACATAGTCAAAATGCCCGATTTCGACAGCCCTAACCTTGCAAGATTTACAAAAAAAGGATTTCTGACCTCTTTCCTTGTCGGACTGATCTTCGGGGTAGGATTAGGCCCCTGCACCTTCGCTTTCATGGCTCCGATGCTCGGTTTTGTATTTCAGGCTAGCGCGAACAGCATGTCTTACGGAGTACTTCTCATGCTGGCATTCGCGACAGGTCATATCGGGGTTATCGTTTTTGCAGGCACTTTCATTGAATGGGTTGAAAAATATCTAAAATGGAGCTCCGGTTCAAAAAAAACGCAGATACTGAAAAAAACATGCGGAATAATTGTTATTATCGCGGGGCTTTACAATATAAAAGACATCATCAGGATACTAAACAGCTAAGCGCATGGAGGCAAAGAAATGAGCGAATGCTGCGGTCACGATCATGATCACCACAAAAGCGAACATCAGGACAACGAACACAGCCATCATGAGCACGGTCATGTTCACGGGAACATCTCAGCATCCAAAATTTTCTGGGTAGCTCTTTTCAACCTTATTATTACTGTCACAGAGTTCGCGGGCGGTATAATTTCCGGCTCACTTGCTCTGATCTCCGACAGCGCTCATAACCTGAGCGACACAGCTTCGATAGTCCTTAGTTATATCGGAATAAAAATATCGGCTAAAGAAAAAGATGCCAAAAAATCCTTCGGGTACAAAAGAGCCGAGATCATAATAGCATTCATAAATTCTTCCACACTTGTAGCGATATGTATTTACCTTCTGTTCGAAGCTTACGACAGATTCATGCATCCTGAAACGATCAACACGAACCTCATGATAGGAATAGCTTTGATCGGGCTTTTGGCGAATCTGATATCGGTATTCATTCTGGAAAAAGATTCTCACGGCAGTATGAATATAAAAGCCGCTTACCTGCACATGCTCGGTGATACTTTATCTTCGGTTGGTGTCGTAGCAGGCGGTCTCGCCATTAAATTCTGGAACATGACCTGGATAGACCCGCTGATCACAGTGCTGGTTTCCCTGTTCATTATCCATGAATCATGGAAGATAGTTAAGAAATCGGTGGATATTCTAATGCAGTCCTCGGCTGATCTTGACTATGCCTCAATTCATAATGATATTGAATCAATTACAGATGTAACCAACATTCACCATGTTCATACATGGTATTCCAATGAGAAAACAATTTATTTTGAAGCTCATGTAGGCATAAAGGACATCATGATCTCGCAGACAAAACCAATACTTGATAAAATTGAATCTCTCCTTAAGGTTAAGTACGGTGTCAGCCACGTAACGATCCAGTTCGAAGATGAAAGATGTTGTAACGGAGACTGCAGTTGAATCTGATCAAAATCGATACCGATCTTGAAAATTATATCCGCGAAAAAGGCGGTGTTCTCACTGTTTCCGATGAATATGTAATGGCCGGCTGATGAAACGCCTATAAAACGCCGTCCGGGCAGATGGTGAGACCAGATGAAATGTACAAAACAAAAAGTCTTGATAACTTTGAAAGAATAACATTTAATGACCTTGAAATATATATCGAAAAACCGCTGCTTCATGACGGCTCGGAATTTCTGTTACCCTACGAAGGCAGGTATAAACTTCAAATCGCCGGTGATAATGTAAGTTTTCTAAAATTGTAAAAGGATTTGAAATGAAAGATAAAAAAACAGGGATAAGTTTTTTTGAAAAGTATCTTACACTATGGGTGGCCGTATGTATGATCGTCGGAGTGATGATCGGAAAATTTCTGCCGGCAGTCCCTGAATTTCTGGGTAAATTTGAATATGCGAAGGTATCAATACCGATCGCAGTTCTGATCTGGCTGATGATCTACCCGATGATGATGAAGGTGGATTTTACCAGTATCAGGAATGTCGGTAAGAATCCGCACGGACTTTATGTAACGTGGGTTACCAACTGGCTGATAAAGCCGTTCACGATGTATTTTATCGCATGGTTTTTCTTTTATGTAGTATTTAGATCTTTGATCTCAGGTGAACTTGCGAAAGATTATCTCGCCGGAGCTATACTGCTGGGAGCCGCTCCCTGCACGGCAATGGTCTTCGTCTGGAGTCATCTGACGAAAGGAAATCCCGCTTATACGGTCGTTCAGGTCGCTACGAATGATCTGATAATTCTGATCGCGTTCACTCCGATAGTAGCTTTTCTTCTCGGGATCGGCGGAATAACAATCCCTTGGGACACATTAATCATATCAGTTGTTCTGTTCGTCGTGATCCCTCTCGCGGGCGGGATGATAACAAGATCAAGCGTGATCAGACATAAAGGCGCAGACTATTTCAACAACACATTCATTCCGAAATTCGGCAATGTAACTATAATCGGTCTTCTTCTCACGCTTGTTATCATTTTTTCGTTCCAGGGTGATGTGATACTGAAGAACCCTTTACATATCTTTCTGATAGCAGTCCCTCTCTCAATACAAACTTATCTGATCTTTTTTATATCCTATTTCTGGAGTAAAAAATGGAAGCTGCTTCATAATATTGCAGCTCCTGCCGGAATGATCGGCGCGTCAAATTTCTTTGAGCTTTCAGTAGCTGTCGCAATTTCACTTTTCGGTCCACAATCTCCGGTTGTGCTCGCAACGATAGTCGGTGTTCTTGTTGAAGTTCCGGTAATGCTCAGCCTTGTTAAGATCGCTAACAACACAAAGAAATGGTTTCCGGAGACATTAAAATGAAAACTGTTCTTTTCGTATGCATTCATAACTCCGCAAGAAGCCAGATGGCTGAAGCGTTCTTAAATTCTCTGGAACTTAAAAATGTTAAGGCTGAAAGCGCAGGCTTGGAAGAAGGCAAATTGAATCCGATCGTCGTTGATGCCATGAAAGAGATCGGCATTGATGTTTCAGGAAATAAATCAAAAAGCGTTCAGAGTTTTATCGATGCCGACAGACATTTTGATTATGTGATCACAGTGTGCGATCAGGCATCTGGCGAAAGATGCCCGTTCTTTCCGGGAAGCCCGTATAAAAAACTTCACTGGTCATTCGACGATCCTTCCAAGCTGACAGGATCTTATGAAGAAAAACTTGAAATGATCAGAAAGATCAGGGATGAAATCGGATCAAAGATCTTTGAATTCTCAAAAGAGCTGAAGAAAGAATAGCAGAACTTATTTTCTTGCAATTGTAAAAATAGTTACTTATATTAGTACTTAATTAGTAACTTGCAAGGAGGGTTTATGTTAGCGGCCAATTTTACAGAATTCCGTGTCGGCCTTAAGAAATATCTGGATGATGTTGAAAAAAACAATGACACGCTTGTTATAAAAAGAGGCAAGGGCAAAGGAGCTGTACTAATATCTCTTGATGAATTCAATTCCATAATGGAGACTGTCCACATTCTAAGTTCAAAAGCAAACGCTGAAAGATTATTTGAGTCTATCGAACAGATGAAATCGGGAAAAACAGTCACTAAAAGTTCGTTGGACTGATTGTGAAAATAATCTTTTCAAATATAGCATGGGATGACTATACTTCGTGGCTGAAAGAAGACAGGAAGATGATCAGTAAAATAAACGATCTGATTAAAGATATCAAAACAAATCCTGCTGAAGGTAAAGGGAAACCCGAGCCTTTAAAATATGATCTGTCGGGTTTATGGTCAAGAAGGATAGACCGCGAGCACAGGCTTGTTTATAAAGTTGAAGATGAAGATATATATATTTACGCATGCAGATACCATTACGACAAATAAAACAAGAAATGTTATGAAATTCAGGCTGCTAAAAAAAATATGGCAGAAAGACATTGTAAAAATAGGAACGCTTTTATTTTTCGTCCTGCTGCTCGCTGCTTTGCTTTTTGTCAATTTCGAAAAAGACATTAAATCACTTTTTGAAGCGGTCTATTTCGCTATTGTGACAGTAGGAACTGTAGGCTACGGCGATATAACTCCGAAAACGGTTCCCGGAAGGATCGTCACGATCTTTCTTATCTTTTCTGGAATGATACTTATATCATCTTTTACTGCTACAATGTCGTCTATTCTTATCTCAAAAAAATTAAAAGAGGGCCAGGGAGTGAGTACAATCAAAGGAAAAAATTTTGTGATTCTTTGCGGATGGAACTGGAAAGCAGAATCACTGATCTCTTCGCTGATATCATCCGGAATGAAGGACATAATACTGATAAACGATTCTGATCCTTCACAAATGAACGCTGTCATCGAAAAATTCTCTGATGCGAATGTAAAATTCGTCAAAGGAGATTTCGCGGATATAAACATTCTCGAAAAAGCCGGAATCGGCAACTCGAAGGGAGTGATTATTATCCCGGACAATTCTATGGCCTCTTCCCAGGGTGCAGATGAGAAAACCGTATTCGCCACCATGACGATAAAATCAATATCTGAAAAAATTAAGGTACATGTTCAGCTGCTGAGGAATGAGACCGTGCCTTACATACAGAGAGCCAAAGCCGACAATTACTTTATCTCTGATAATACAGTACCCTTTTTTCTGACTTCGGCAATAGTAAATCCCGGAATTTCAGATGTTATGAAGAAAATAATGTCATATGAAGACGGCAGTGCGATATCAACGGTTGAAATTCCCAAAGATTTTATCGGAAAAACATTCAGCGATCTCGCATCACACCTCCGTTCAAAGTCAGGTGCTATTTTAATCGCTCTTGTTCAAATCCAGGATGTTCTTGAAATGAAGAATATTGATTCAAAAGATACAAGCTCGATAGATGCCTTTATAAAAAGAAAATTCGAAGAGGCCGGCAGGCTTACCAAAGATCTGGACAAGGTGAAGATCCTGTTAAATCCTGAAGATTCTTACACCATAAAGAAATTCGAGCTTGCTGTTTTACTGACGAATAACCGAAAATCAAAATCCGGAGCGTAATTTATGAGCGCAGTAAGCCAGAATTCTCTTTTTTTCAGTCTGAACAACGAACAGACCGAATATGTTATATCTTTGATGGATGAGAAATTCTTTAAAAGCGGTGAAGTTATAATACGCGAGAATTCTACGGGGAGCACTATGTATTTATTAAAAAAGGGCGAAATATCCATCGAAAAGGAACTCATTCCGCTTATCGAAGAATATAAACCCGGACCGGACGATAAAAAGATTATCAGATTGAACGATTCTCAGAATATATTCTTTGGAGAAATGTCGCTGTTCGATCATTCGCTCAAAAGGACAGCGACGGTAAAAGCGTTAACCGATACTGAAGTTTTGATACTTAAATCCGACGACTTTGAAAAGATCATTTCTGACAGAAAAGATATAGGTGTTATCATACTAAAAAATATAGCTTTAAAACTTTCCAGAACACTTGAGACCAGCAACATAGAACTCTCAAAAGTGATAACCGCTTTTACGCTATCGCTGAAGTTATAGCTATTTTATTCCATACTTCTTTACTTTGCCTTTGATCTCGACAAGCCTTCCGGTTGAAACAAGTTCTTTCAATACCTGCATAACAGCTCCGCTTCCGAACTTTCTGAAATCGCCGGTTATCTTTTCTTTGGTTTTGGGCGACATCGCACAATAATCCCTTATCTTCTCTTTTAAAACATCATTCGAATCCGGCAATTCTGATCTGTAATAAACTATTGTGTAGCCCTGATTTCTTTCTAATATTTCGCCGAACTCAACTCTGTTGAAGCATGATCTGTTAAGTTCGATAAAATTTCTTACAGCTGACCTGATCCTGCCGCCGACTCCGGTTGATCCGTAGCCGTGAATAATTTTGAGGCCCTGACCTTTATTAGAATTGTAAGTTCCGATAAAATAGTCCAGAGCTTCTGTTACAGTCATTTCGTGAAGATCGATCTCAATCATAGTTCCTACATAAAGAGTAAAACGCTGATGCTCATAATTAACATACCTGAAATAAGACCATAAACAGCTATGTGGTGTTCGCCGTATTTCTCTGCGGCAGGCAGAAGCTCATCAAGTGATATGAACACCATTATCCCGGCGACCGCAGCCAATATTATTCCAAAATAAGTAGGGTTGTAAAACCGGCTGAGAAAGAAAAAAGCGATCACAGCTCCCACCGGTTCCGCAAGGCCCGAAAGAAGGGAATAGTAAAATGCTTTTTTTCTGCTTTTTGTGGCAAAATAAATTGGTGCGGATATTGCGATCCCTTCGGGAATGTTGTGAATAGCTATAGCAAAGGCAATGCTGATCCCGACTCCCGGATTTTCTACCGTACTTATAAATGTAGCCATACCTTCCGGAAAGTTGTGCAATCCGATAGCTATTGCCGAAAATACTCCCATTCTTAGAAGTTTGCTGTTCTGTTTGCAATCACACTCATCCACATTTCTTATTTCGTGAGGATTTTCAAAAGGCGGAACAAGTTTGTCTATCAATGCGATCAGCACTATACCCGAGAAAAAAGCGATCAGCGCAAAATAATACGCTTTCTTTTCTCCATATATAACAGACAAAGAGCTATGAGCTTCAGGAAAAATATCTGCAAGCGATACAAAGATCATTGCGCCTGCCGAAAAACCAAGAGCAGATGCAAGAAATTTATGATTGAAATTTTTTGACAAAAGCGCCATCAGGCTTCCGATTCCTGTTGAAAGTCCTGCCAAAACAGTCAAAAGAAATGCGAATATTAGATTATCTGTATCCATGGCTGTAATTTAATAACAAATCAGCTTTATGCAATTAATTTTATTTTTTTTCGATAAAATTATAGCGGATTTTTATCTTGCATAAAGGTAAAGGGATGTTTATAAATACTTACCTGTCTGTTTATTTAAGGAGTATCAAATGTCAGAATGCAGCTCATGCGCATCAAATAAACCTGCGCCGAAAACAAATAGTGTTGAATACAAAAATCTTCTTCCGTCCGTAAAACATATTATAGCTGTGGCAAGCGGAAAAGGAGGAGTCGGGAAATCGACAATCGCGGCAAATTTAGCCGTAGCGATCTCAAAACTCGGATACAAAGTCGGTCTTCTGGATGCGGATATTTACGGACCTTCCGTACCGAGGATATTTGGAACAGTGAACGAAGTTGTGATGGTGGAAGATTCTATGATCGTGCCTTTCGAAAAGCACGGAGTTAAAACTCTGTCTATCGGAAACCTGATCGAACCTGATAAGGCTACCATTTGGAGAGGCCCGCTTATCCATACAGCGCTTGTCCAGATGATCTCTGATACCAAATGGGGTGAACTCGATTACTTTATCCTTGATCTTCCTCCCGGAACCGGTGATGTTCAACTGTCTATCGTTCAGAGTCTTAAAGTCAGCGGCGTGATCGCAGTTTCGACACCTCAGGATCTGTCTCTGATTGATGTTGTAAAAGCTATTGATATGTTCGAAAAAGTCAATGTGCCTATTCTCGGAATAGTTGAGAACATGTCGTACTTCGTCTGCGATTCGTGCGGTAAGAAACACTTTATTTACGGTAATTCGCAGGTTGTAAAATATACAGTGGAAGCAAACATTGAACTTTTTGCCCGGATACCTATGGTTACTGAAATGATGAATTCTGCAGAGATCGGCGAACCTTATGCCATAGAAGATAAGGACCATACTTATGAAGACCTGGCTGTAAAGGTTATAAAGGCTGTAAATAAATAGATAATAACGCTTCCCAAAAGTTGATTTCAGGGCTTACGGTATTTTTTCCTAAAAATCCATATGCTCCACAAAAACGGAACGATGGATTTTTTTAACGGCAAAAAACACTCACGCCTAATTCTGAAATCACTTTACGGTCAGCTTACATTATCTATTTATTGGACATAAAATTGCTATTTATCGCTGTCTTTATCCATTTTTTCTTGATGCTTTAAAATCTTTTCGAGATCATCTTTGATTATCCTGTCTTTATCCGCTTTCCGTTTCGCGGTATCGGCTTTTTTCTTCTCAAGATTTCTCTCAATATTTTTTATCATTTCGAGCTTCATCTCTTCTTTTTTATCAAAGGTCAGTGACATGATCTTCAGCATTTCATTTCTGATATCTTCTCGGATTTTCGGATTCTTCTCGAAATTATATTTTTCGACGAGAATGTCAAGTTCGATCTCATCGCTAAAAATTTTCAAAAGCTTTTCCTTACTCTCAGGACCTTTTTTGTCGTTCCTTGCGAATCTTCTAAGCTTATGTATAGTTCTTGTAAAAACTTTCGGATGATTTTCTTTTAAATTAATAAGCTTCTTATGAAATTCCGGAAACTCGACTGATATATAATTAATGATCTTTTCGATCTTTTCTTCCGATAATCTTTCCATTTTCCTTTCTCTCATCATATCCGGAGGCCCAGGCGGCATATCTCCCATATTCTCGATACAATCATCCTCAGGACAGTCCATGCCTTCTGGGGGAGGAGGCTGCGAATAAATATAACCGGCGTATATAAGAACTGATAAGATTAAGAAAACATTATGATACTTCATTATTCTGCTCCGTTTTTAAAAGTAAACGAAATAAAAATAAAATTATTTTAATAATATTTAATCTATAGCAATGAAACCTTTATCATCATTGAATTCACCGATTATTGCCGCGATCTCTATTCCTGCGTCCTGAAGTTTTTTAACAAGAACATCCGCTTTTTTGCTTTCAACAGAAATTAAAAGTCCGCCTGAAGTCTGGGCGTCAAATAAGAGCATCATATCTATATAGCTGATTCTGCTCTCCCTCACACGGGGTTTAAAATACTTCTCGTTCCTCTTCGAACCGCCGGGGAAAAGCATCTGTTCCGCATACATCTTTGCTCCGTCCATAAACGGAATAGAATTGTAGTCAAGTTTAGCACCATGCCCGTCACTTAACATTTCGCTCAGATGTCCAAGAAGCCCAAACCCTGTAACATCCGTCATCGCGTTCACGCCGACTGAAACGGCTATTTCAGACGCTTTTTTATTCAGCTGGGCCATCCAGACAGCCGCTTTATCAATATGCTCCTTGGAAGCGGCATCACCCTTCCATGCAGTAGTGATTACCCCGGCTCCAATAGGCTTTGTCAGGATCAGTTTGTCGCCTGTTTTGACCGTGTTGTTCCGAAGAGCTTTATCAGGATGAACTATTCCGGTTACGGAAAGTCCGTATTTCATCTCTATATCGGTTATTGTATGACCGCCTAAGATAACTCCCCCGGCTTCTCTAACCTTGTCAATTCCGCCCTGCAAAATCTCCGATAACATTTCTTTCGTGACATTGCAGGAATCATAGGCGACGACATTCATGGCTGTAGCCACTTTAGCGCCCATCGCAAAAATATCGCTCAGACTGTTGGCTGCGGCGATACATCCGTACATATAGGGATCATCAACTACCGGTGTGATAAAATCAACCGTCTGGACAATCGCAATATCTTCGCTTATCTTATAAACACCGGCGTCGTCGCTGCCTTCGAATCCGATCAGAACATTTTCGTTCAAAGGAAACTTCAACCCGCCGATGATGATATTTAAGTCCTCCGGACTTACCTTACCCGCTCAACCCGCTGCCTGAACATGTTTAGTAAGCCTCGGTTTTTTGCTTTCATTCAATGTTTTCATTACAGCGTCTCATCGTAAATATTGTGATATGTTTTTTTCGCCGGGATCTGTATAAGCCTGTTTTCTTCAATTATATAACCTGAAAGAGTTCCTCCATATACGCAGCCTGTATCAAGGTTGGTCACATTCTTTCCGAAGAACAGCCCGAGCTTTGCCCAATGACCGAAATAGATATGTTTTGACCCGAAATAACCGTCAAACCACGGTGATCCCGTATGCTCAAGTGTCCTGACCGAAACAAGCATGTCGTGCGTATTATCTTTGAACGCAATTACCGGATCGAACCCTGCGTGAACTACAATAAAGTCTTCGGCCATGATAAAATAAGGCAATGATCTTATCCATTCTATATGGTCCTCTATTTCAAGCCGTCTGAAATTAAAAGAGGTCACTGTACTGTCTTCAAAGGGATAACTTTTAAGATACCAGTGTTCGTGGTTGCCCATTATCGTTACAACATTAAGCTCTTTTAGCAGGGATATGCACTTATAAGATTCGGGACCTCTGTTGATCACATCCCCGACCGAGAATATCCTGTCGGATTTATCAGGATCGAATTTATCCAGAAGAAGCCTGAGTTCGTCGTAACAGCCGTGAATATCGCCTATAACTAAAGTTCTCATAGAATAAATTAAAAAAGCAGCTCACGGCTGCTTTTTTATTATTTTTTTTCCTGTTCGATTTTATTTAAAAATTTCGAGAGCCTGGATTTTTTGTTCGAGGCATTGTTCTTTTTGATAATGCCCTTTATAACAAGTTTGTCTAAGATCGACTGAGCCGCGATCAGATTCTTAGCTCCGTCCTCTTTTGTTGCCGAGGTCTTAACTTTTTTAAGAGCAGTTCTCATCATAGTTCTGTAATGTCTGTTATAAGCATTTTCAACTTTGGATTTTTTTAGTCTTTTCGCTGCTGATTTGTGATGAGGCATGTTATCTCCTTTCGCCTTTTTTCTTAGCTTTGAATTAATAAGCGTGAAAATATAAGAAAGTCGGTTATAAATGTCAAGAAGAATTATCCGTATGCAAAAATAAATTGAAATCCCTTGCATATATAAATATTTTTTAATATTTTTGACACTTCTTTAATATAGGAGGTTATTATATGGAAAATTATTTGATCACCAACGCAAATATTCTCACATTCGGAACCAAACCGAAAAATATCCGCAACGGTGCCGTGTATGTCGGAAGAGGCACGATCCTCGATTTCGGACCCGAAAAAGAAATGCTCCCCAAATATTCCGGGGAAGCGAACAAGATAGATGCAAAAGGCCGGATCGTTATGCCGGGCTTCGTTGATTTTCATAATCATCTGTACAGCGGATTTTTCCCGAACATGCCGATGAACATTAAAAATGTTTCTGATTATAACGAGTTCATGAACAAATACTGGTGGCCTCTGGCTAATAAGCTTTCGTCCGACGGGGTTTACTATTCTGCTGTAAAAGGGATCATTAATTCTATAAAATCCGGAGTCACTACGATCTTCAATCTTCATTCAAGCCCCAATTGCGTTAATGATTCGCTTAACGATATCGCAGAGGCATTTGAGGAACTTTCGATGAGAGGCGTTATCGGTTATGAGATCAGCAACAGAACAGGGGACGAAGAAGCTGACAGGATGTTCAAAATAAATTCAGAATTCGCAGAAGAGTATAAGAACAATCCTCTGATCACAGGAATGATCGGTCTTTACAGCGCAAATGAAGCATCCGACTCGCTTCTGAGATCTGTTGCTAAATTTACCGACAGAACCAAGACCGGAACAGTGATCCACCTTTCAGAAACAGAGAATGAGGACGAATACTCGGTTAAGAATTTTGATAAAAAATACTGCATTGACAGGCTTTTTGATATCGGCCTTCTTAACTCCAAGACTATACTTGCGTCAACCAATTACATAGACGAAACCGATATTGACATCATAAAAGAATCCCGCGCCGGAGTCGTGCTGACACCTTCATCGGCGTATTACAAAGGGCTGGATTTTGCCCCTATCGAAACGCTCATCGAAAAGGAAATACCTATCGGATTCGGTTCGGACGGAATATATCATTCTATAGCTTCCGAAGCTTCTTTTGCGCACAGGATCCTCAGACAGAAACTCAAGGGATTCACTTCCGGCAATGCTGAGATCTCAAGCATCCTTACAAGCTCCAATTATAAACTCGCGAATAACTTCGTCTCAAAATCCATCGGAGAGATAAAACTTGGTTCCGCAGCGGATCTGATCTTCGTTGATTATCTTCCTGAACACGAAATAACCGCAGAAAATCTTCATACGCACCTTATATTCGGGATACTCCAGTCGAGGATAGCATCTTCGATAATCAACGGAACAATTGTCATGAGAGACTTTGAACTTTCCGGGATCGATGAGAAGGAACTTAACCTGAAATTTGAAGAATACGCAAAAGAATTGAGCGTAAAATAACTTATGTACGAAAAACTTAAAAGCATTCGGGAAAAGTTCGACAGCCTTACCGATAGACTCGCAGACCCTGAGATCCACAAGGACAGAGATAAAATGATATCTATCGGAAAAGAACGGGCTAAACTTGAACCGATCGTCAACAAATTCATTGAACTGCTAAACATAGATGACAACATTAAACAGGCGAAAGAACTTTTAAACGGCAGCGATAAAGACCTTGCCGATATGGCAGCAAACGAGATCGAAGAGTTGTCTCCCGTGCAGGAAAAACTCTTAGAAGAGATCAGGCTGCTTCTGGTTCCTAAAGATCCCAACGACGATAAGGATATTTACCTCGAGATCAGAGCCGGAACCGGTGGAGATGAAGCAGGACTTTTCGCAGGCGAGCTCTACAGGATGTATCAGAGATACGCCGAGAAAATGGGCTGGACTTTCAATACTGTCGATTATAACGAGACCGCACCGAATGTTATAAAAGAAGTCATAGTCGAGGTGTCCGGAGATGAAGTTTACGGAAAATTGAAATTCGAATCGGGAGTTCACAGGGTCCAGAGGGTCCCCGAGACTGAAACTCAGGGAAGAGTTCACACTTCAGCAGCCTCTGTTGCGGTTCTTCCGATGACAGAAGTTGAAGAAGTGGAGATAGACCCGAATGATCTTAAAATAGATACATACCGTTCGTCCGGCGCAGGCGGGCAGCACGTTAACAAAACCGACTCTGCCATCAGGATAACTCACCTGCCGACAAACCTTGTAGTAACCTGTCAGAACGAACGCTCCCAGCTAAAAAACAAACATTCCGCAATGAAGATACTTGTTTCAAGGCTTCAGGAAATGGAACATCAGAAAATCAGCGATAAGGAATCCAAGGAAAGAAAACTTCAGGTGGGATCGGGGGACAGAAGCGCCAAGATCAGAACATATAATTTTCCCCAGGGCAGGATGACCGATCACCGCATAGGTCTGACCCTATATAAACTTGATTCGATCATGGACGGCAATATAGGCGACATTATTGAAGCTCTGATCATGGAAGATAAGGCTGAAAAGTTAAAAAGCGGAGTATAAGATCGTAATGCTTCCGAACTAACGGCAAAATAAGCTATCGTTAAAAACTTCGGAGCCGGCTCTTGAAGATTCGAAACAGAATACTTTATTACTCAGTCCTTTCAGTCATTATATTCTACGCCGCATATAATTTCGTTCAGAAAGCCGTAATCTCCCCCATTATCAGGCATAACCTCGTCGAAAAGATAAGCCCTCTTTTAAAATCTGACAAATTCGATATAGAAGACATAAACCTTTCACTCAAAAGGCTCAAATTCAGAAATATCCTATATGAAAAAGATAACACTAAGATCATTATCGAAAGACTCGACATTGATTTTTCTCTTTCGGGATCATTTTTTAATCTGATAAAGCTGAAGGGGTGGTTCTTCGAAGCTGAGAGCGTTGATATAAGAGGCTGCGACATCATCATTGACCCTGATGTAAAAATCAAACCGGATAAACCGTGGAAATTCAGATTCGATGATTTTAAAACGGTCTCGTCATTTCTGAAAGAATACGATTTCATCAAAGCGATTTCAATCTCCGATATGAATCTTATATATTCTCCCGATCTTAATATGAAAGTGATCTCAGATATGCGCGGTTCGGCTCAATATACAGAAAGCGGCGATATAATTTTCGGCCTTGACGGCAGATTTATAAATTCTGAAGAAGAAAATATTTTTCTAAAGGGTTTCCTGAACAACACTGATTATACAGCGGACATCGACCTGATTTTCGAAAGCGGTGAGCTTGTTGATTTTAAATCGCCATTCGGTATTTATGAGATCAGTAAAGGCAATTACTCGGGCGGAGCAAAACTTGAGATAAATAAAACCGGCGACCAGCAGCTAAACCTTACCGGGCAGTTCAGATTGTCGGATCTGGATGCTGACTTTGGCGGTAAAGCGTTCCTGTCCGGAACTGATTTCGATATGTCTTATTACAACGGCATGGTAATCGTAAACAGAATAAACGGAAAACTTAACGGGATCCCCTACACCGGTAAAGGAAAAATATTCACCATTCTTTATCCCGGCGGCGATATTTTCTTCGATATTGAAAATATAAAGGGTGCCGAGATAAAAAAAGCCTTAAATATGGCTCGTCTCGATAATAATTTCTATGAAAATGTCTTGATCGGCGATGACAATTCGCTTGCGCTTCATGTTACAGGAGACTTCAAGGATCCGACAGTCAATTACCGCATCAATGTCAGCTCTCTAGTCTATAAAAACAATATAATAAGAGATATCGATCTTGAGGGTCATTACTCCCATGCAGAGATAATCCTCAAAAAAGGTTCTCTTTCAGCGATGAATAACATTCTTTCAGCTTCCGGAAAGCTCACAAATGTCTATTCTGAAAAACCCGGATACAGACTCGATTTTAAAAGCACCGGTGCGCTTTTCTCAAATTTCCCCTTTATAAATTCCGATTATCTGAAAGATCAGTCCACAATTATAGAAGGAACCGCGTCAGGTCTGATCGGTGATCTTCCTTCAGTAAAAGCAGAGCTGACCGCTTACGATTTTAAAAGCGGCGGTATGACGGGAACGATGCACTGCAGCCTGAGGTTAAAAAGCGGGCAACTTGTCTGTACGGTATCCGACCCGGGCCGTAAACCGGTCATAGACGGACTGTATGATATGCATGATAATACATACAGCCTTAAAGGAAAAGACATGATGGCATTCTACAGGATATTGTTCGGACATGAACTTCTGGAAAAAGAGGACAGCTTATATTTCGAACTTAAAGGCAGCGACAAATACATAACTTTAAGAACGGGCTCGGACGACAGAAATTCTCTCTTTTACGGTCAGCTTGATGCAAGATTCGACCTGGAAAAAGACACTCTTGAGTCATTTGTGAACTGGATGCCGCGCCAGAGCAATATTCTCAGCAGACCCGCGAATTTCAGATTCAGAAAGACAGGTAACAGTATTTCGGTATCGGATATATTCTTTGATGCAAAACAAATCACGGGGAAGGCTGTACTTAATCTTAAAGACAAAGCGATATCCGGAGAGCTTGAAAGCCAGAATATGGACCTAGGAAAATTTTTCGGAATAAAAGGCCTGAGAACGAATACTGACCTGGTTCTCAAGCTTAAGGGAAATATCTCCGTACCCTATATAGACCTCTATGTTAACGAAAATATCCTTAAATACTATGATGAGGAGAAAGACAGCCTCGTAGTATCCGGTGAAGCAGAAATTCATCTTGAGAACAAAAAGCTAAGGATCGAAAAGATATTTGTTTACGAGGGTCTGAATAAGATCGTCACAATGTCCGGAACAGTGAGGGATTTCAAAACAGTTGATCTTTCGGCTTACGGAATCATAAACGCGGATTACTTTAATGCTTTTTTTCCGGGCATAAGATTTTCCGGTGATATTGATTACAAGATCGATCTGACAGGAAAAACCAGTGATCTGCGAATCAGGAACTCGGACATCGTGCTTCTTAACGGCACTGTTAACAACGACCGGATAAACAGGTTAGAATTTATTACTTCTGAGCTGGATAGCTCAGGAGTGATGATTAAGAAACTTTACCTTGACGCGGGAAAATATCTGAACCTTAATGCCGAAGGATTTATACCTTACGATCCCGAATCTGAGATGTACCTGACAGGAGATTTTTTCGGAGATTTTATTGGATACGCAGATAAAAAAACTAAGCTTATCTCAAAAGGATCTTCAGAATGCGAAGGAAAGTTCACGATCGAAGGTAAATTCAGGAAACCGAGATTAAAACAGGCTGAACTTTATATTCTTGACGGAAAATTCATACCTAAGGGTTCATACGACGGATTTGAAAACATTCGTTCAAAGATATTTCTCGACGAAAATCTTAACATAGACATTATCAAATTTAAAATGCGTTCTGCCTATACGGAAGGGACAGTAACGGTTGAAAATTCAAGAAATAATCCGGATTACGGCGATATAATCCTGCCGGGCGGCTTCAACCTTGGAAACATTGCTTTAAAGTTCAGCTCTGACGGTATCGATTACCATGTTTTTAACATGATGCTTCCCAAAGATTTCGGAAATTTTGTCCTGAAGGGTAAAAACGACAATAAATTCAGAATATACAAAAGGAACGGAGGTCTGGTTCTTGACGGAAAAGTGTTTTTGAGGAACACGAGGATTACATATCCTTTTATCTTCCCCGAAGTCAGGAATACTGCAAACAAAGACCGGGAGCCCGGTATCTTTTCAAATCTTATACTTGACATTGAAGTTATACCTGCAGCGGGAAACACTTATTTTTTCAATCTGGATTCCGAAGAAAAATCCCTGTGGGACAGATTCGTAAGGTCTTTCTCGCAGCTTGACAACGAACTAAGTAATGTTAACATAGCCATATCGCCTGCGAACAGGGGTCTGACAATAAAAGGGCCTGTTAAAAGACCTAAAGAAATAGAGATCATGGGCGATATATCGGGAAGGAACGGCACCTGCAGCTATTCTGCATTTTCTTTCAAGGTTGACAATGTTTCTATTTTGTTCGACGGAGGCAAAAATGATCGAGGCTACACAGATCCATATCTAAGAGCTTCTGCCGTCACTACTATCAAAACAAAGATCGATTCTACCGGGTTCTCAGTCTATGAAAATGTTTATTTGAAGGCTGTGACCAAAGAGGACGGTCAGGTGATAGATTCAGAGGGAGCAAGGATCAGCGAGCTTGCAGTTGTTCTGACGGACGAATACGGCAATCCATGGTTCGATAATGATGAAAAAATATTTGAAATAGATACGAAAGGAACTGCGCAGCAGCTTTTTGTTGAAGCCGTTGACACGAAAGTTCTCAGTCCAATACTTTCACCTATCGAGGCAGCCTTGGGAAGATTTCTTGGCGCACAGGTGTCTTTACGGCCGGCGATCAGCGGAAATTTTATGAATACGGAGCTCGGCGTGCTTGAGGTACCGGATAATTACGCCGAATATTTCGTTGGGAGCGAATTTTACATATCAAAATTTCTGACGGATGAATTAGCGCTGACATGGAATTCAAAATATATCGGCTCGGAAGAGTACACGGAGATAACTGAAAGGGACTATGGTTACAAGAACAGTTTAAGCCTTGATTACAGACTGAACAACTATTTATTTTCATCAGCCGGATACCAGTATGATTCTATCAGAGAAGAGTACGGCTACAATGTTGCGCTGACTTACAGATACAGGTTCATGAATATTTCAGAACCTTACTATTACTTAAAAAACGCTTTTTTGAAAATGAGGTAGAATGGTATTTAGAAAAAATGAAATAGTAAATATTACCGCCGGTCACCTGAATCGCTCAGGCGAAACGATAGCGTTTAAAGAAAACTCAAAGATCGTAGCGAACGGGCTTCTTCCAGGAGAAGTCGCCGATGTGAAGATCGTAAAGCCGGGAAAAAATGTGAATTTCGCAAAGGTCTTCGAGATCACTAAACCAAGCTCTAAAAGAACACCTTCGGTCTGTCAGAACAATTCATGCGGGGCATGCGAACTTCTTTGCGCACAATACGATCATCAGCTTGAAATAAAAAGCTCTTTTATTTCTGATATTTTCGGATTTCAAGTGTCTGTTGAGCCATCTGAGCCGACACATTACCGCAATAAAATAATACTGCCTGTCAGAAGGATCGAAGGTAAGCTTTATATCGGCACATACAGAAGGAACAGCCACGAAGTAACCAACTGGCTTAATGACTGTCCGGTCATACCTGAAACAATGAACAGGATAATAGCTAAAACAAGAGAGCTTTTAAAATTCAATGACCCTGACGGGAAAACAGAACAGCTTTATATAAGAGGATGTCAGGAAGAATTCCAGGCGGGTCTGATCGTTACTTCGGTTAACGATGACATCATTCAGACTCTTAAGGATCTGTCTGAATCAGGCATAAACATTACTTCAACATTCTATTCTATCAGCTCAGGAACAAATTCCGTGCTTGTCAAAGATCCTGTTTTCGTAACAGGAACGGAGTTCGCCGTGCTGAAAACTGATAACGGGATCTATAAAGTATCACCGCAGTCTTTCTTTCAGGCTAATATTTTCACACTGAATAAAATTCTGAAAAAGATCAGGGAAATAATCGGTTCATATGCCGAACCTAAGGTTCTGGATCTTTATTCGGGATGCGGCGTATTGTCAGATATCCCAGGTCTTAAAAGAACCTGTATAGAACTGAACCCCGCTTCTTTTATGTATTCTGAAGCAGATAACGCTTCGGAGTTCATTACTGCCGATATTCCGGGAGTGGTCAGCGAGATAATATCCGGAGGTTATAACATAATTATAGCCGACCCGCCGAGAAAGGGTATAGATGCTAAAACTCTTGAGGCGATAGACAATTCATCAGCCGATATTTTTATCTATCTTTCCTGTGAGCCTGAAACGCAGAAAAGGGACATCGGGAATCTGAAAAACTATATAGTATCGGAAATAACCGGGTATGATATGTTCCCGAACACTGTACAAATCGAGTCGCTTGTAATTCTAAAAAAAGGAAATTAAATGAGCTTAGCTGAAATATTTCTTCTTGGCCTGGCGCTGTCTGCTGACGCTTTCGCGGTTTCGATAGCGGCCGGAATATGCACACCCGGTGTAAGGGTCTCGGATAAGTTCAAGATCTCGGCCTTCTTCGGTATATTTCAGGGATTGATGCCTGTAGCAGGCTGGTTCGCCGGATTTCTTTTCCTCGACTACATCTGCTCTTTCGACCACTGGATCGCCATGGGTCTTCTTGCTTTCATCGGTATAAAAATGATAATCGAGAGCAGAAAGACGGAAGATTGTAAAACTTTCAGTTATTTCGGGACTGGTCCTCTTTTCGTGTTGGCTTTTGCTACCAGTATTGACGCGATGGCCGCCGGATTGAGCATTCTGATGCTCGGAGCGGATATTATCTTTCCCGCATTATTTATAGCATCGACAACATTTATCATTTCTCTTTTAGGAGTTAATATAGGTAAAAAGGCAGGAAGAAACCTCGGACAGTATGCCGAACTGTCCGGAGGAATAATACTGATCCTGATAGGAATGAAAATATTTTTTGAAGACATTTTTACAAAATAAATGGAGGATTTTATGCGATCGATAAAATTCATGGCGGTGGCAGCACTTGCGGTGTTTCTTATTCAATGCGCAAAAGTTCAGAAGCCGGTTGAAATGCAGATTATAGTTGACAAGATCTTATCTATAGAAGGTAAGCCGGACAGCACAAATTCTATCGCTCCTGAAGCTGCTTTTGACCTCACTTACGCCGTACAAACGGATAAAGAAGGCTTTCTTTATGTCCGTGACGAGAAAACAGGCTCAATAAAAGTATTTGACAAAGACGGAAAATTTTATTCGTCCGTATCCTCATCGGGCGACGAAACAGATCAGATTAAAAGCATGGACACATTTTTTACAGATAAAGATACGGTTTACATTTTTGACAGCCGCACAAAGATTAAAAAATTCCTGCGGTCCGGTGAATATTTATCTGCTTCGAATATCCCCTTTGATCAGTCAATGGTACCTCTTGCAGTTTCAGTGCTAAATGATTCCACGCTGATCGGAAGGGTAAGCACGCTGAAATCTTATTCCGATCCCGTTCTTATAAATCTCGAACTTGCACTTTTCGACAGAAAGTTCAATAAAAGAATGATCATGCTTACCGATGCAATAAATAAGGAAGTGATCCATAGAATTTATTTTATGGAACCGGTATTCGCCGTTAATGATAAATATATTTACACGGCAAAGAGAAGCAGGGATGAATACCTAATTAAGCTTTATACGCATTCAGGCGAATTCGTCAGAGACATCGTTCAGGACTATATGCCTGTGAAATTCTCTGATGAAGAATCACGAATAATCAAAGTCTCGCAAACGGGAAATCCTCATTATAAGGATTTCTTTGAGTATAAACTCGCCCTGCATAACATAAATACTGATAAATACGGCTATCTGTGGGTTCAAAGAAGCGACGGAAATTTCGGATCGGATATTTCTTTCGATATTTTTAATGACGAAAATCTTATTCTTACTTATAGTATGAACTACAGCGAAATTGCCCATAACACAAGATGGGTTTATCTGAGCGACAAGATTTATGTATTTGACCACAAAAACGATAAAATTGATGTTTACGATTATACGATCGAGCCTGCTAAAAAACAGATACCGGATCCCTGATGAAAAATCTGATCTTTCCTTTAATTCTTGTGTTGAGTCTGACGCTGTTCTGTGCGCGGGATCCTGAGTATAATGCCCCTGAGACCCGATCGTCCGGACTAAAAGCTGTCCGGCCTGTAATGGAATATCGTGTTCACAGGGCCGGGATCTTCTGGCTGAACACATCCAATATGGGATTTTTCGGAGAGCCGTGGCTGGGTTTAAAAGATCCATGCACGGGCAAAGTGGCTGTTTCCGGCGAAATGCCGGGAGGAACGGGAACTGAATTCATATGGCTCGGCGCTCTGACATTTGGGGGATATCTCGATTCAGCAAAGACCGATATAGGCGGAACGCAGGCAACAATATTTCAGGGGCCTCTCGTAACGACCGCTTATGAAGGATGGTCAGGCAATCCTATGCCGATGGAAGTATGGCCTGTGATGTTCGATAATGACCCTTCAGGTTCAACTCTCGGTCATATTACCGAATCCTCCGTAATTGAAGGAAGGCTCAATTGTCTTTTTGAGGATGTTTACGACCCTAAAGCCACCGCAGAGGAACAGTTCAATGTTTCTTATACGGACAAGTTCGTTCAGAAAGAATATACCGGATCCGACACTTATGATAGTAGAGACCATATCCCGCTGGGCATAGAAGTGTCGCAGAAAAGCTACTCGTGGTCTTACGATTACGCACGAAAATTCATCATAGTTGACTACACCCTTTACAACAAAAATCGCGATCAGAAAGATATATACGACTTTTTCATGGGCGTTTATGTAGATTCAGATGTGGGAATGAAGGATAAGAGCGGATACTATTTTGACGATCTCTGCGGGTTTATCCAGAAATGGGATAAATACATCGATCCCGCTACAGATAAAATAAAAACTGTTGATCTTAACCTTGCATGGTCAGCGGATAACGACGGCAGAGATCCTGTCGGTCTGAACGCTTCATCAACAAGTCTGAACGAGCCGGGTGAAGGAGAACCTCTCGACGGAGCCAGAGGTGTTGCCGGGTTAAGAGTTCTAAGGAATCCTAATCCTAATCTGAAGTACTCTTTTAATATTTATGTCTGCGACAGCAACAACGAAAGCCTTGACTGGGGACCCCGATGGAAAACAGGATTTCATTCAGACTGGCAGTATGACCTTTCACCAAAACAAAAAGGGTATGATGACACAAATTACGACGGGCTTAAAAATTCTTCCGGTCAGCTGCTTTACAACGGAAGAGTGGAAGGATATCCTGCGGGAGATAAAGGTAAGTACATGGTCATGTCGAACGATGAATTCGATTACAACCAGACACAGATAAGAGAAGTTTACCTCGGAACATTTGAAGATCCCGACTATATGATCGGATCAGATTATGCTCAGGCTGATAAATGGCAGAAGTGGATAGCAGACGGAGAACAGCAGGCGGGAGAAATATCCGACGGACCGATAAGAAGTCTTAACAACATAGCTAACGGCATGGATGAAAGGTACCTTCTTTCCTTCGGGCCTCTCGGTTACGAAACTCTCGAAAATATGGCGGTTGACAAAGACCTTGACGGTACTGCTGACGCAAGCATGAATAAAAAAGTCTGGAAATTCGCTTACGGAGATTCTCTTAAGCTTACGATAGCTTTCATCGTGAACGATAATTTTAATATCTCGCCCGATCAGGATCCAAATTATGCAAATGAAGATATCGTCGATCTTAACGATGGACTGAATGTTTCTCTTTACGATAAAGGCTGGTACGATGCCCTTTACAATGTTGTCTGGGCTGAAAGGGTCTATGATATTCCTATGTTCGACACTCCTGTTAAAAAATGGGGCGCTGTTAGAACTGACGGATGGTTCGGCGAGGATGTCGGAGCAGACGGATCATTTGCCGATATCAGGCAGAATACAGCCTGCTGGTGGTACGGCAGCGAGTACAACGGACCCGATGACGGAGAAGGTGATTTTGAAATGACAGATTTTTCATCGGAATTTGCCGACATGTACGGTCATCTCTCATCTTCAGAAGACAGGCTTTTGCCGTTCGGGAATGAGATCCCGGATGAAATGTACGGGACCACTGGAAACCCGTTCGATAATAGCGGTGACGGCTACGGATACATGGTAAAATATGATAAGCCTGAAGGAGATTTTCCTCAGGGAACCTGGGTAAGGTACGGATATGATAACGGCAGGCTTGACGCCGGAGACGGAGTACCTGATTTTACGGGACCGCCGCCGCCGCCCTCGCCCTTAATAAAGGTTTTCGCGGAAGATAACGATATAATTGTTGAATGGAGCTCCCACGAATTCTATGAAAAGGACGGTTATATAAGCATAACAGGCCCTGAACATTCAACGGATAAATTCTCCCGCAGAAATGATTTTGAAGGTTATCAGATACAGATCTCATCAGGCTCGGATAATTCAGATTTTACTACGGTATTCAGTGTTGACAGAGTGAATTACTCTTACAGGAACGCAGGTGATTTGAATGATTTTTATGATATACCTTTATCCGCGGACAGCGCCGGAACCGCCCCGTCTGTGATAACTGAAGAAGGAGTTGTCTGGAACCTGTCCCCTTTTGGAGACAACAGGGACATGTACTCCTCTCACCATATTGATGATCTTTACACTTATTCCTGCTCTCCCGACACACTGACCATAGTTTTTGCACCTGATTCAACCGGAGAAGTTGAAGTATATAATTACAGGTTCGTATTTCATAATAAACTGATGGGTATGCAGTATTTTGTTGCGGTAACGGCATCCGATTTCGGAGATCCGAAAACAGGAGTACCCCCGCTATCCTCCAATCCGGCTACTAACTCAAAATCCGTTGTCCCCGCAAAATTCTCTGATTCGCAGGAAGTAAAAGTAGTACCGAACCCTTATCGCGGCGACATTGATTATGAAGCTATGCTGTGGGAAAACACAGGCGGAGGCGATGATTGGGAGGAACAGGACAGAAAGATCGCTTTCCTGAACATACCCGAACGGTGTGTTATAAGGATCTATACGCTTGCCGGCGACCTTGTTAAAACAATAGGGCATAACGGAAATGCCCGATACAGCGACCCTTACATGTACGGGGAATACGGAGCTTACTGGAACCTGATCAACGATAATAATCAGGCTGTAACATCAGGTATCTACCTTTTCAGCGTTCAGGATGTTGATAATAAAAAAGATGACTTCGTAGGTAAATTTGTTATCATAAAATAATTGTTTGGAAAAACAGCCGTTCATAAGTATATTGTTTATGTTAATATATAAGTTAATGTCAGAGGACAGATGATGAAGTCAAAAGTTTTAAGCACAGTCGTTTTAGTAATAATTTTAATTATGACGGTCGTATCGTGCGAAAAGGAATTAAACTCCGAACCGGAAGCACCGGCACTTAAACTGATCTCTCCGCTGGAGAATACGGAATGGAAGGCCGGTGAAGATTGCCTGATCAAATGGGAGAATAATTCTGGCGAGCCGGTTTCTTTAGATCTGCTTCAGAATAATGAATTTTACTTGAACATAGGAACATTTGCCGATATGATGACAGAATACACCTACACGGTGCCTGAAACGGTTACACCGGATTCGGTATATTCGATTAAATTATACCTTACCGAAAAGCCTGATACTTTCGTAAGATCTGCTGCATTTTCAATTTGTGAAAAAGACAACCTTCCTCCCACATGCGAGATAATTGACCCCAGGGACGGCAAATACATAATGACCGGCGATCTTGTACATATTACCGTTGAGGCAAGCGATCCCGACGGAGAGATAGCTACCGTAAAATTTTACATTGACGGGGTTTTTGCGGGTCAGAGGCCGAAAACTGAATTTGTTTTTCTCTGGGAAACACTTGATGTCCCTATCGGACTTCACGAAATAACAGCCGCAGCCGTTGACAATGACGGGGCGGAAAGCATAATATCAAAAGTAAATATAGTTATAACGGACGGATATTCTCCGGTTGAGCTTATTGCAGTACCTTCGGGCCAGTTTTTGATGGGCTCTTACCTTGGAGATTACGATGAGAAGCCGGTGAATTCAGTTTTTATAACACATGATTTTTATATGGGAAAATACGAGATCACCAACTGGCAGTATGCCGAAATATTGAATTATGCGGCGTCTGAAGGCGAGATCACAGGTGATTATCAGAATAACATAACTGTAAAAAATCTGAACGGAACTCAAAAGGAACTGCTTGACCTTGACGACTCCGACTGCGAGGTGTTTTTCGACGGTGCCATTTTCAAAGCTGATCCGGGAAAAGAGAACAGGCCTGTCGTTGAACTCACTTGGTGGGGCGCGGCTTTTTACTGCAACATGCTATCAAGACAATTAAATGTTAAAGAATTGTATGAACTTTGCTGGTGGAAATGTGATTTCAGCGGTACGGGTTTCAGGCTGCCGACCGAGGCGGAATGGGAATATTCGGCGAGATACAAGGACGGCAGAAAATATCCGTGGGGTAATGTTGAACCTTCTCCGGCACTGTGTAATTTTAACAATTCTGTCGGACATACGACAGATGCCGGGACATACTCTCCGCAGGGTGATACATACCTGGGGTTGTGCGATATGGCAGGTAACGCATGGGAATGGTGCAACGACTGGTACTCTTTTTATCCGGTAACGTCTTCGTTCCTGGATGACCCGACAGGGCCTTCATCTGGGAATGACAAGGTGCTCAGGGGCGGAAATATCTACAGTTCAGGATATAATGTAAGAACTACGTACAGAAACTGCTACAGCATGACAAGCGGATATGTCTTCGGAATGCGTATCGTATTGAGCATCAGGTAAAAAAAAATAAAAGACCTTTACTGTTTAAAAGAGGTATTGAATGATAAAAAAATGTGGGTTAGCAATTGTTGCATTTATTCTTTCGGGAATTCTTTTATGGTCGTGCAGTGAAGATAATAGTACCGAACCGGACACTTCAGCTCCGACTATAAATATAGAATATCCTGCAGACAATGCGGAATTTGTTGTAGGTTCCATAATACTAATAAAGGCAAACGCTACAGACAATGAAAGCATTGCGAAAGTCGAATTTTTCATAGACGGCAATATTGTTAAAACAGTTACAAAACCACCCTTTGAATACTCCTTGAATACATCTGGAATTACAGGCAATCATACAATAACAGCCAAAGCATATGACTCGAGTGATAATACAGCATCTTCAAATATAGTAAATATAAAAATAAATGAAGTAAACAAACCACCTGTTATTACCAGCATGTCTGCTTTACCTTCTACTGTATATCTGGAAGGCACTTCCGCATTAAAATGTACTGCAGGCAATGCCGACGGAGATGTTCTGACTTACACATGGATAAAATCCGCCGGAATTATAACCGGTACAGGATCGTCCGTAACATGGACTGCCCCCGGAACAGCCGGGATTTTTTCGATAAAATGTGAAGTTAGCGACGGTAAGGACACAGATACAGATTCATTATTTGTAACAGTAACTGATCAACCGATAAATAATCTCCCTGTTATAAACAGTGTCACTATAGACTCATTAAGCATTTATCCAAATAATTCTACACAAATTATATGCTCGGCTGATGATGCCGACGGAGATGAATTAAATTATATATGGAACTCAACGGCCGGTACTATAAACGGTACCGGTCCAAGTGTTATATGGACTGCTCCTGACTCAATCCTTACCTGTAATATCGATTGTACCGTAAGCGACGGTATAGACTCTATATCTGTAAGACGGTCCGTATATGTCTCAGACGGAACCATTACCGCGGTAATGGTTTATGTTCAGGGCGGAACATTTGATATGGGCGACCATTTCAACGAAGGATTAACAAATGAATTACCTGTTCACAGCGTAACTTTAAGTGATTTTAATATAGGCAAATTTGAAGTTACTCAAAATGAATGGGCTGCTATAATGGGCAGTAATCCGGCGAGCGCATTTGGAGTTGGGAGCAATTATCCCGTATATTACATTAGTTTTTATGAAATTATAGTTTACTGCAACAGAAGAAGCATTTCTGAAAGACTTACTCCCTGTTATAGTATCAGCGACTTAACAAATCCCGATGAATGGGGTAATGCTCCAACAAGTTCAAATGCCGAATGGGACAGAGTGGAATGCAATTGGGATGCAAATGGCTACAGATTACCGACTGAAGCGGAATGGGAGTATGCGGTAAGAGGCGGAATCCATTATGCGGATAATTACCATTACAGCGGAAGCGATATTATTGATGATGTAGCGTGGTATAAATTAAATAATGATCCTGTCGGTACAAAACCTGTCGGAAGTAAAGCCTCTAATCAACTAGGCGTACATGATATGAGCGGTAACATTAGCGAATGGTGCTGGGACTGGTTCGGCAGCAGTTATTATACATCTTGTTATGAGAACGGTGTTGAAATAAATCCACACGGGCCTGAAACCGGAACATCCCGTGTTTTGCGTGGAGGGTTTTGGGATATCCTCGATTACAATTGCAGAGTTTCTTATCGTGACTATAATATTTTGTATTACAAAAATCTCAATTTTGGATTTCGGCTGGTTAGAAAATTTTAAAGATAAGTAGTTATTAGTTATGAAAAGTATAATATTGTTTGTTTTAGTTACTCTGTCTCTGATCTACAGCCTCCCGCATCCTGATTATCTGAAAAATACTCAAAATTCAGATTCAACTCACTCAAAAGTAATAAAACCATATCCTGAGAACCGTGTCCACAGAGCAGGATTGCTCTGGATGAATATAACAAATTTTGGTTGGGCAGGAAATGATGGCTCAGAGAATATTACTATTGATCCTTGTACAGGCAGAGCAGCTCCGGGTGCCGAAATGCCCGGTGGATCCGGAATGGATTATATATTTATAACTTCTTTACTTTTCGGAGGTTATTTGGAGTCAACAGAATTTAATACAAATAATACTTCAAAGCTATTTCTAGGACCTTTAGTAAGTAACGGTTACGAAGGAAGTTATGGCATAAAAGAGTTACAACCTTATTATTTCGATCAGGACCAATCCGGTTTAACATTGGGGAGGATCCGTGAAACATCGAATGTAGAAGGCAAAATGAATTGCCTTTTTGAAGATGTTTACAACCCCAAAGCTACTGCTTATGAGCAATTTACAACAAGGTTTACCGATAAAAGTACCTTGTTTACCGGACAGGATCCGTTTGATCAAAGACCGCACATTCCTTTGGGAATTGAGATTAAACAGACAAGCTATGCTTGGCCTTATGACTTTTCCAAGAAATTTATTATTATGGATTACACATTATATAACATAAACGCTGATCAAAAGGATATTTACGACTTTTTTATGGGTATTTATGTAGATTCAGATATAAAAAATATAAACAATTCACAAACACATTATGGATGCTTTGACGATCTGTGCGGATTTGTTCAGAAATGGGATGGTTATGTCGATCCGGCTACCGGAGATCTGAAAACAGTAGATTTGAACCTTATCTGGACTGCGGACAATGACGGAAGGGAATATTTTTCTAACAATGGTTTTTATCTTTCCAGCGAACCCGGTTCTGGATCAGTACTTGACGGTGCAACAGGCAGTTTTTCCATTAAAGTTCTTAGAAATCCCAATCCGAATTTAAGATATTCTTTTAACTTATGGTCTTCTGGTTATGAAGATGAGATGCTTGACTGGGGACCGAGGTGGAAAACAGGGCTGCATTCTGATTGGCAGTATGATCTAACAACGGAACAGAAAGGATATGATGATACCAATCAGGATAGTTTATTGTGGATTGCAGATCATCCTGTATATAACGGAAGAACGGAAGGTACTCCGGTCGGAGACAAAGGTTATTATATGGTCATGTCGAATGATGAATTTGACTATGATATGACTGATATCCGCGAAGTTTATCTTGGCGCTTATGAAGATCCTGCGTACAGGATTGGAACATGGCAGGCTCAGGCTGATAAATGGCAGCCGTGGGTAGTTACAGGCACTGAAGAACAGAGTGAAATTTCAGACGGATCAATTGCATCATTAAATGATATCGCGAACGGGTATGAACAAAAGTACATGCTATCCTTTGGCCCTTTAGGTACAGAATGTTTTGAAAATGTTGCCGTTGTTACAAATGACGATTCTTTAGGTGTTCCTGACAGCTATATAAATAAAAAGGTCTGGAAATTTGCATACGGTGATTCCTTAAAATTAACTCTTGCATTTATAGTGAGTGAAAATTTTAATACATCCATTGAACAGGATCCTAATTATGCTGATAACAATATAGTTGACCTTACTGACGGTTTGGATAAATCCTTATACAGTCAGGGATGGTACGATGCTTTATATAATGTTACCTGGGCGGAAAGATTATTTGATGTTCCTATGTATGACTCGCCTGTAAAAAAATACGGGTCAACAAAAAAAGACGGCTGGTACGGTGAAGATGTGGGTAAGGATGCAATGTTTGCCGATCTCAGTAAAGACAGCTACTGCTGGTGGTTTGACTCAAGCTATTCAGGTTCTGATGAAGGAGAAAATGATTTTAATCTCACTGCTTTTTCCGGTACAGTCACTGACTGCTATGGTAATACTGCAAAGAGTGAAGATACTCTTCTGCCGTTGGGACGGCAGCATGAATCTGACGGGTATGGTATAACAGGATCACTTGAGAGCGGTGAAGGTTATGGTTATATGGTCAAATATGATAAAACAAATGGTTCTGTTCCTTTTGGGAGCTGGGTAAGATACGGCTATGACAACGGATTACTGGAAGCCGGTGACGGTGTACCTGATTTCACGGCACCGCCTCCGCCATTGGCTCCGAAGATCAAAGTAACCGAGATTGACAATGACATAATTGTAGAGTGGTGCAGTCATGAGTTTTTATCTGGAGATGATGGGATATTAAATATAACAGGTCCGGAGTTTTCGTTTGATCCTTTTACAAGGTTGTACGACTTTGAAGGTTATAATATTGAGATATCCCCTGACAGACAATTAAACAATTTTACAACTATTTTCAGTGTTGATAAAGTAAATTACTCATATCAGAATGTATGTGATGCAAATGATTATCTTGATAATCCGATTCCTGCGGATACTCTCACTCTACATCCTGAAGATTATCCTTCGGTAAAACTAGTCAACGGAAAAATTTACAACCTTGTTCCGTACGGTGATAATAACGATTTAACGCAAAACTTTGAAAAGCAGGATGTTTACAGCTACAGCTGTATCACGGCAATAAGTCCATACCCAGAATGGGGCGATATGAGATACTACAAGTTTTCTCTCTTAAATCAGACTCTTGCTGAAATGAAATATATAGCTGTGACTGCTAAAGATTTCGGAGCAGCTAAGCTCGGAGTGCCTCCAATGAAGTCCAGCCCTGAATCCAATGCAACTGCTGCTGTTACATCCACGCTTACAACGACAAACGACATCATTGTTGTGCCGAATCCGTATCGCGGTGATGTTAAATACACCGAAATGGGCTGGGAAAACATTGACGGCAATTATACTTACGCGGAAGAATACCGCAAGATCGCATTCCTGAACATTCCTGAACGCTGTGTGATCAGGATCTATACGCTTGCAGGTGACCTTGTTAAGGTTATTGCGCACAACGGAAACTCAGACTCTGATGCGCCTTACTGGTACGGAACGAATGGTACTTACTGGAACCTGATCAACGATAATCAACAGGCTGTTTACTCAGGCATTTATCTGTTCAGTGTACAGGATGTTGATAAGAAGAAAGATGATTTCGTAGGTAAGTTCGTGATAATAAAATAGCGTTCGAAATGAAAAAAATAATCACATACTTTATTATTTTAGGCATAATGCAATTATTCTCCCGTCCGATGTTCGATATTAAAAACATCGAAAAATCAATTCCTGACTCAATAAAGAACAAAAGTACATCGCTCGAATATATGATACAAAACAGAACTCACAGGGTCGGAGCTCTTAAGATGAGTATGACAAATTACGGAGCGATCGCTCCATTTGGCCCATCGTATTTTACACCTGATACGCCTTATTTCACTGATGAATGCACAGATAAGCGAGCTATAACAGCCGAGATGCCTGCCGGTTCCGGTATGGAATACTTATTCTGGTCAGGTCTTTGGTTCGGCGGTTATTTAGAATCTTCAAAAGTAAATATTAACAGTACCACTGCATCTGTATTTCAAGGTCCTTTAGTATCGACTTTTTGTGGGAGCGGCAATGTTTTTTCGTGGGAGTTAGCCCCTATAGGATTTGATCAGGATCCTTCAGGTATGTCAATGGGATTATTTAAAGAAAGTTCAAATGTGGAAGGCAGAATTAACTGTTTGTTTGAAGATGTTTACGACCCTAAAGCGACGGCTTATGAACAGTTCAGAGTGTGGTATTCAGATAAATCAACAGATCAGACCACATGGGATATTTATGAAAATCGCAGTCATATACCGCTGGGCATTGAAGTTAAACAGACCAGTTACGCGTGGCCTTATGAATACGCCAAAAAATTCGTCATCGTAGATTATACGATATACAATAGAAATAAAGAAAGAAAAGATATTTATGATTTTTTTATCGGCAGTCTTTTTTCGTCAGCAGTATATTCCAGTTCCACACTCGGAGGATTTTCTCCTTTATACGGATATCAAGACGATATTAATGGTTTTTTAGACAAATGGGATGGTTATATTGATCCTGCAACGGGGCAGCGCAAAGCTGTAGAAATGAATATGGCCTGGTGTTCCGATAATGACGGTAGAGAATTTACGGCACGCATGGATGAGACAGGATACCAATTAGAAGTAGATACCGAACCCGGTTCAGGAAGTCCTCTTGACGGAGCGACCGGAGTGTTTACTTTAAGAGTGTTAAGAAATCCGAATCCTGATCTGAAATTTTCTTTCAATATGTATTATTCAACTGAAGTAGATGGCGAAATCGCCACACGGGGACCGCACTGGAAAACAGGTCTTCACTCTGATTGGCAGTATGATCTAACCGCAAAACAGAAAGGATACGATGATTGTAATTATGACAGCCTGTATTTCTGGACCGGATCTTTTTTACACGGTGGCAGGGTTGAAGGATTGCCGATAGGTGATATCGGCAGTTACATGGTGATGTCGAATGATGAATTCGATTATAATCATACTTCAATAAGAGAAGTTTATCTCGGAATGAACACACAATCAGATGGTACTCCTATCCCTCAGGCAGACAAATGGCAGCCGTGGGTAGTTAACGGTACTGAACCGCCCGGTGAAATACCTGACGGCAGGATAGCAAAGCTTAATGACATCGCAAACGGAAAGGGAGCGGAATTTTTGCTGGGATTCGGACCACTCGGTTATGACACTTACGTCAATGTAGCTGTTGACACAGACGGGGATTCGCTCGGAATTCCGGAGAGTTTTATTAATAAAAAAGTCTGGAAATTCGCTTATGATGATTCTTTGAAACTCACATTGGCTTATATGGTAAGCGAGAACTTCCATACTTCTATTGAACAGGACCCGAATTATGCAGACACGACTGTTGTTGATCTTTCAGACGGGCTTGATATTTCGCTTTATGATCAGGGTTGGTATGACGCTTTTAATAATGTCGTCTGGGCTGAAAGAGTCTATGACACTCCTATGTTTGACACGCCCGTTAAACGATGGGGAGCTACAAAGAAAGATGGTTGGTATGGTGAGGATGTCGGAACGGATGCCATGTTCGGAAATGTTATGGGTGATCCATACTGCTGGTGGCTAAGCTCAGCATATCCCGGTCCTGATACAGGTGAAGGTGATTTTGAAATAACAACTTTTACATCTCCGGTTACTGACTGCTATGGTAATGTTGCTTTAAATGAAGACGGATTACTTCGTTTTGGACACCAGAATGAAACCGCTGATTATGGAATTACGGGATCACTTCAGAATGGAGATGGATATGGTTATATGATCAAGTATGATAAACTAAACGGTTCAGTGCCTCAGGGTTCATGGGTCAGATACGGTTATGACAACGGGAAACTTGATGCAGGTGATGGCGTGCCTGATTTTACTTCACCGCCGCCGCCGCCGTCACCTCATATAAAAGTATCTACGATTGACAATGATATTACTGTGGAGTGGACCAGTCACGAGTTCTACACAAGTGAAGACGGGACAATCGGTGTAGCAGGTCCAGAGTTTACTTATGACCCATATACAAGATTGTATGACTTTGAAGGTTACAGCATTGAAATATCGCCTGACAGAGAGTATCAGAATTTTACAACGATATTCAGCATTGACAAAATGAACTATTCATATCAGAATGTAGCTGATGCTCATGATTATCTTGATAATCCTATTCCGGCCGATACTTTGTATGCGCATCCTGAAGATTACCCGGCCATGATAACGACAAACGGTAAAATTTACAGGCTTGTGCCGTACGGAGATAATAACGATCTGACCCAGAATTACACAAAGCCGGAGCTGTATAGCTACAGCTGCATCACAGCAACGAGTCCGTATCCGCAGTGGGGCGATATAAGATACTATAAGTTTACTCTTCATAACCAGACTCTTGCTGAAATGAAATATATCGCCGTTACGGCTAAAGATTTCGGAGCGCCGAAGATGGGTGTTCCCGCGATCAAGTCCAGCCCTGAATCCAATGCCACAGCAACTGTTACATCCACGCTGACAACGACCGATGATGTCGTTGTTGTGCCTAATCCGTATCGCGGAGATGTAAAATACACTGAGATGGGCTGGGAGAACATTGACGGCAATTACACTTACGCTGAGGAATACCGCAAGATAGCGTTCTTGAACATTCCTGAACGCTGCGTGATCAGGATCTACACGCTTGCAGGCGACTTGTGCAAAGTTATTGCGCACAACGGGAACTCCGACTCTGATGCACCTTACTGGTATGGACAAAACGGAGCATACTGGAACCTGATAAACGATAATCAGCAGGCTGTTTACTCAGGCATTTACCTGTTCAGTGTTCAGGATGTTGATAAGAAGAAAGACGATTTTGTCGGAAAGTTCGTGATAATTAAGTGATTATTTATTTAAATTGATTTGAAAGCTTTATTTTTGTATATTGAAAGTGAATATGGAGAAACTTTATGAAAAAACTTAAAATATACCTTGATAATTGTTGTTTCAACAGACCTTATGACGATCAAAGTTTTTTGAGTATTTACCTTGAAACTCAGGCAAAACTTGCAATACAGCAATTAGTTAGAGAGGGTGAAATATTACTTGTATGGTCTTTTATGCTGGATTATGAGAATAGCGAGAACCCGGACCAGGCTATAAAAGAAGAAATAAAAACATGGAAATCTTTGTCAGCAACTAAGGTAAATAAAACTGATTCGATTGTTGAAGAAGCTCACCTAATAAACAAATACGGATTCAGCAAAAAAGATTCGCTGCATCTGGCTGCTGCGAAGAATTCGTGCGCAGACTATTTCATCACTGTTGACAAGGGGATCTTGAAAGGAGCAAAACTATACGGAGACCCGAAAATAATAGATCCGATAGAATTTATTGCGAAAATGGAGGATTAAATGAAAACTGATACAATGATAAAGCAGGAAGGATTTCAGGCTCTTAAATCTAAGCTGGACACAGTAGAAGTAGAAAGATTTATTGTTCTTATTAACCGTGAAAAGTTTGATTATACTAAATGGCGTAAAAATCTTTTTGAAAATATGACAATTGACGAGATAGCTGACAAAGCCGGAAAATATTCTGAGAATCAATAAATGAAAAAATTATTCTTAAAGAAGTCAGCAGGTATAAATAACTTATTGCAAAAAATGCAACAACCGGAAAAATTTCACTTTGTAGGCAAGTATTTGATCATTAAATAAAAAAGGCAGGTTTTGACCTGCCTTTTCTTTATAACTTAAATTTTTAGCTGCACTTTGAATATCCGCAGGTCGGACAGGTCATGCAGCCTTCCTGCATTGACATATTGCCGTTACATTTCGGACAGATGACTCCCCTCTTCGCAGTTGTATTCTTCGGCTCGTCTTTTTTAACTTCAGCCTTGCCTTCGCTTTTATTCTGATCCAGATAATATTTTTTCAGCACTTTTCCGATCGCATCAGGCGTGGAAAGTATCTGCTCGCCGTTATGCCATACCGGAGTGGGGCTTCCTATGCCTATCAGCTGCTTGATGATCACATTCAGATCGATGTCGGATCTTAATGCCAGCGACACCATCCTGCTTATAGCCTCGCTCTGCGCCGCCGCGTTCCCGCCTGCTTTTCCTATTGATGCGAAAAGCTCAAAAGGTTTGCCGTCAAGCGTATTTACGGTTACATACATAATACCTTCACCGGTATTGACCTTATAGGTCTTCCCTTCCATTATGTCCGGCCTTACCTTAGGCTTATGCATGTCTTCATGTTGTTCGGCTTTTCTGTCCTCGTTGGTCTTTGTGCCTGTATTCATAACCTGATACGGACGGCAGCCGTCCCTGTAAACGGTAATTCCTTTGCAGGCTGAATCGAATGCCTGGATATATGCGTTCTTAATATCCTCTTCCGTGGCTGTATTGTCAAAATTGATCGTCTTTGAGATCGAACTGTCAACATATTCCTGGAAAGCGGACTGCATTGCCACATGGTAGTAAGGGTGTATCTCCTGCGCGGTTACGAAAACTTTTCTGATGTCTTCGGGTATTTCGGTTATATCCGAGAGCTTGCCCGTTACGGATATTTTTTCCATAAGCTCTTCAGTATAGATCCCTCTCGCTTTGAGGGTTTCTTCAAGTATAGGGTTAACATAAAGAAGTTTTTTATCGTCCATAACCTGTTTTACATAAACGAGCGCGAAATTAGGTTCGATACCGCCTGAAGCTTCGGCAAGCATTCCGATAGTTCCTGTCGGAGCTACGGTAGTCACATTTGAATTCCTCATCGGGAAAGTATAGACAGATTTGTCAATGTTCGGGAATGATCCTCTTTCTTCAGCAAGCTTTTTTGATGCTTCCTGAGCATTCGAATGTATATAAGCCATAAGTTTTTTACCGAAAGTAACGCCCTCATCGCTGTCGTAGGGTATGCCCATTTTATACAGAAGGTCTGCAAATCCCATCACTCCGAGACCGATATTTCTGTTGGCTCTGGCCATTTCATGAAGTTTTTTAAGCGGATATTTCCCGACTTCGATAACATTATCAAGGAACAGAACGCTGTCATTAATGACCTCTTTCAGCCTTTCCCAGTCGAGAGTGTTTTCTTCCTCCACATAAAAGTTGCAGACATTGATCGAGCCCAGGTTGCAGCTTCCGTAAGGCAGAAGCGGCTGTTCCCCGCACGGATTAGTAGCGGCTATCTTGCCGACTCCGGGAAGAGTATTCTTCGCGTTGACCTTGTCAATGAAGATAAGCCCGGGTTCTCCGGTTGACCATGCGTGATGAACTATCGAATCCATCACGGTTTTCGCCCTCATCGCGCCTACGGGTTTGTCCTTATGATAGAGTATATAGTCCGTTCCTGCTTTATAAGCTTTCATAAAATCGTCTGTAACTGCTACGGAAATATTAAAATTCGTAAATTTCGAAGTGTCTTCCTTGCATTTGATAAAGTTCATGATCTCGGGATGATCCACTCTCATGATACCCATGTTCGCACCGCGTCTTACTCCTCCCTGTTTGATGGTCTCGGTCGCCGCGTTGAATACCGACATGAATGATATCGGTCCGCTCGCTGTACCGGCTGTTGACTGAACATTCGAGCCTGAAGGCCTTAAATTGCTGAAATCGAACCCGGTTCCTCCGCCTGATTTATGGATCAGCGCAGCCTCTTTTACCGCATTGAAAATCCCTTCCATTGAATCCTCGACCGGAAGAACAAAACAGGCGCTCAGGTTGGGAAGTTCCCTGCCCGCATTCATTAATGTAGGCGAGTTCGGCATAAAGTCCTTGTTAGCCATCAGCGCGTAGAACCTGTCCTCGACATCCATCACTTCTTCATCAGTGATGTTCGGATTGGCGGTCCTGCTTCCGTCTGCTATAGCTTTTGCGACTCTTACAAAAAGATCGCGCGGGGTTTCTTTGGGTTTTTTTGTATCAAGATCCTTAATAAGGTATCTCTTTTCTAAGATGACCAGCGCGTTATCTGAAAATTCGATTTCGGGGAATCTGTCGTCGGAATTTTGGGATTTTTCCAAAGATCTGGTCATTTTTTTAGTTTTTTCGGTCATAAATTCTTCTCCAATAGGGTTTCGATTCGATAGTATTTTTCTGTTTTTGTGACAGTGATTCAATATAACTATTTTTAAAATCCCTTGTCAAGTAATTTTTATTAAAAAACACAACATATTGTGGTTTTTGATATTTTAGAACACTATATAATGTGGTTTATGCTTGACTTTTTACGAGGCAATTATCCGGCCATCCGATATCTTCCGTCTCATAAATTTCTAATAATTGGCAATTTAGATAATAGAAAAAGTTTATAAACCTGCAAAGTGAGAAAAGGAAGTAAAACATGTTCTTGTAAATAATACATTAAATCCTTATCTTTAGTTCTTTCTAAAACGGGAGGACGATATGAAGCACGATAAGATCTTAATATTAGATTTCGGCAGCCAGTACAACCAGCTTATAGCACGCAGAATAAGGGAAAATAATGTTTACTGCGAACTGAAGCCTTTTTTTACTCCCGTTGAAGAAATAAAGAAATTCAATCCAAAGGGAATAATTTTTTCCGGAGGACCTAATTCCGTCTATGCGCTAAATTCGCCGGATGTGCCCGATGAAATATTCAAACTCGGCATCCCTTTACTCGGTATCTGTTACGGTATGCAGCTTATTACAAAAAAGCTGGGCGGAAAAGTCGAGAGAAGTTCTGAGCAGGAATTCGGCTTTGCGGAAGTCAAGATAACCGCTGATGATAGTATTTTTTCAAATGTTTCCAAACCGAAACATAACTGGAAGGTGTGGATGAGCCACGGGGATAAAGTTGTAAAGATACCCAAAGGTTTTGAAAGCATCGGACACAGCGACAACACGCCGGCAGCTATAATCGTGAATAAAAAAGACCGTTTTTACGGAGTTCAGTTCCATCCCGAAGTTAATCATACGGAGAACGGAGGGATATTTTTAGACAATTTCGTCAAAAAGATCTGCGGATGCACAGGCGACTGGACAGCATCCAATTTCATAAAAGAAAGCGTTGAAAAGATAAAAAATACAGTTGGCGACAAAAAAGTCGTGCTCGGCTTTTCCGGCGGTGTCGATTCGTCAGTAGCCGCTCTTCTGCTCCACAAAGCCATAGGTAAAAACCTTATAAATATCTTTGTGGACAATGGACTGTTAAGGCTGAATGAACGCGAAAAAGTAGTAAAAACATTCAAAGAAAAGCTCGGTCTGAATCTGATCGTAGCTGACGCTTCAGAAAAATTCCTTACGGAACTTAAAGGTATAAAGGACCCGGAAAAGAAAAGAAAGATAATCGGTCATGCCTTTATTGAAGTATTTCAGGCTGAGATAGATAAGATCAAAAAGAAAGAGGGAAAAACCGTCGAATATCTTGCGCAGGGAACGATCTATCCTGATGTGATCGAATCGGTGAGCGCAAAAGGCGGACCTTCGGCAACTATAAAATCCCACCACAATGTAGGCGGACTTCCCAAGGAAATGAAGCTGAAGATCGTAGAGCCGCTCAGAGATCTTTTCAAAGACGAAGTGAGAAGGGTGGGCCGTGAGCTCGGGCTTCATGACAACATAGTTCAGAGGCATCCGTTCCCGGGACCGGGACTCGGAGTGAGAGTGATCGGGAATATCACAAAAAAGAAATGCGACATTTTAAGACATGCCGACGATATTTATATTGAAGAAATTATCAGTGAGGGTATTTATAACGACATCGGACAGGCCTTTGCGGTATTCCTGCCGGTAAAAACGGTCGGAGTAATGGGCGACGAGAGAACTTACGACAATGTGATCGCTTTAAGAGCCGTCAGAACGATAGATTTTATGACCGCGGACTGCTACCCTTTCACTCATGAGTTCCTTTCGAAAGTTTCAACAAGGATCATCAACGAGGTCAGAGGCGTCAACAGAGTAGTCTATGATATAAGTTCGAAACCGCCTTCAACTATCGAATGGGAATAAAATTCAATTATTTTTATGTTGATTTATTCGCTTAAAGAATTTATTATACTTATGTAAGTTAAAAGGAAAGCCCAGATAAAATGGCAGATGTAAAAAAAATACTTGTGGTCGATGACGAAGCGATCATGCGTGACCTTCTCACGGATTATTTTGAAATGATGGATTACGGGGTCGCATCGGCTCAGGACGGTTCTGTTGCATGGGACATGCTCAACGGTTATCAGTCCGGACAGTTCTCGCTTGTCATTACCGACATAAATATGCCTAATATGGGCGGCATTGAACTTTCAAGGCTGATCAAAGATAAATACCCCGATATGCCTATTATCATGATGACCGGCTACGGCATCGAAAAAGTTAAGCAGGATGTCGAAAAAGCTGAAGGATTTCTTGCAAAACCTTTTGAATTAAACGTTCTTCATGAACTTGTCGAAAAAATTCTTAGCTGATCCTGACAGATAAATGAAATTTTTTATTATAAAGATCAAATTTCTCATATTTACATTTTCGCATTTTTTTAAACTGCCGTATGTTTATTATAAAAAAAGCACGCTCAGCGTTGATGGCTTCCGCGATTTTATTCATAAATATCCTGTTATATGGGGATCGTCCATATTAAAATGGACAAACACTGATGTGACCGTTATCGGCCTTGAAAATATACCTTCAGAGCCTGTGGTCGTTATATCAAACCATCAGGCGGGATATGATATTCCTCTTCTGTTCGCGCATCTGACGAACAATCCTTCTTTTATTGCCAAGATAGAACTTTCGAAAATACCTTTGTTCGCGTCATGGATGAGGTTACTCGGCTGTCTGTTCATAGACAGGTCAAGCCCCCGGAAAGGCCTGGAATCGTTCAAGGCGGCGGCGGAAATGATCAAAAAAGGGCAGAGTGTAATTCTATTCCCCGAAGGAACACGAAGGCCGACGATAATACCCTTTAAAAAAGGAAGTTTTAAGCTCCCGTTAATGGCTGAAGTGCCGATACTGCCTGTCACGATCGTCGGAACGGAGAAGATAACCGAGACTTTCAAAGCCGGTAAAAGAAGCAGAGTCACACTTGTGATAGATAAACCTGTCAGTATATCAGATCTTGATAAAGAAAAACGGAACACCATTCATGAAGATATCCGCGCTATGATACTTGCGAATTTCGATAAGTATTCCGAAAAGTAAGAATATTTTGTACAGCTGTCCGAAATATTCTTATCTTGATAATTCTAAAAAAAACAATTCTCTAGAAATTATATCTGACGCCGATCCCGCCGTTCGTCCAGAAGTAGAACGGATCATCAAATACTTCCATCATAAGGGTCAGATCAAGAAACATAGATATAGGACTGCTGCCGAATCTGTATTCAAGCCCGATGACACCGTCTGCGCCGAGATCAAGATCGGTGAATTTTTCACGGTCGCCGTCGTTATAATAGATATAGTAGCTTTGAGTGATCAGCTGACCGCCGAATCCGTAATACCAGTCAAGTCCGCCTACTCTCTGATCACCTATTCTACTAATAGGTTTCTGAAAAAGATAGTGGCATTGAAACCCGATGGGATCTGAAATTACTTTATAGTCTTTATAATCGTCATAGTAATCGTGATAATAATCGTCATAGTATCTGTCGTTATACCATGTATGTGATCTTCCGAGGCTGAACTCAAGCGAATTGCTTCCGAAATATTTTTTTACTGTAAGACCCGAAGGGTCACCCAGCCTTATACCGATACCCCATTCGTTATGAGAATTTCCGCCTTTCTTCTGAGCAAAAGCTGAAGTGCCTGTGAGCAATATCGCTATTATTATCAGACCGATCTTAATGTTTTTCATAAAGTCTCCTTTGTTTGGGTGTAAATATAAACTCTGCCTTGATCATAGTAAAGTAAAATAATTCATCGCATTTATCATCAGAAAGTCTCGAAGACGCTGCTCGCAGGAGTTACGAATCCGCAGTATAAACATTTCTCGAATTTTGGATTTAAGGCTTTACCGCATTTACCGCATTTTCTGATCCCCAGCTTAAGCTTGCCGTCAGATGAACCGTCAAATGAATCTATCTCCCTCACCCTTGCCATAAGCTGATCCTCGGTTATGCCTTTTTCGTCTTTTAAAAAAGTCCAAAGTGCCATCGTGACCAGCTTAAGCCTGTCGAACCTGTCCTGCAATGCCTCAAGATCGCTCTTTGAAGTTTCAGGCTCAGTTCTTGATGCCGGAGGCTGCTGTCCGCCCAATCCGTTAAAGTTTACATATACCATCTTATACTACCCTTATTATGAAATTATAATTCTCGGTCTGATTACGCCCGCCCTGATCCGCGTTCTGCCGTTGATGCTTGCAGTCCTGCCTTCATTGGCTTTAAAATATTCAACATAATCCTTGTTCATTTCTTTGTTTCCGAAACCTTCTGTCAGCATGAATGTGAACCCGATCTCTTCCTTGCCTGTAATAGCCACTCCGATCTCTCTTCCGGAAAACTCAACCCAGTCCCTGTTGTTTATTGAAGGCGCTATGATCCCTTTGACTTTGTTCTTTGCCGCAGATTCAAGCGTCTGCTTTGTGACAGGGTGAGTGAAAATGACGATCTCGCCTTCGTTCGTTACCGAAATATCTCCATACCTGTCAGCCATTTTCAATTTTCCGAAATTCTCTCCGCCGAAGCCGATCAGGCAGTATGCGTAAGAGCCGCTGATCCTGATATCCGCCGATATATTTTTGTGAACTGCAATTATCTCTCCGTTGACGAACGATCTTAAAACAAAAGGTTTTGCTTTGTACTGAACCGTCACATCTCCGGTATTGAAATCAATTTTCTTAAGATATCCAGTAGCCGGCGACTTGAATGAGAAATGTTTTCCTGACCTTTCCACGCTCATGCCGTCATGCTTTTCACTCTTTCCCTCGATAACTGAATTGATCAGATCGTTAACTGAACTGCCTGTGGTTTTCTGCGCTATCATCTGACCCTTCTGAACGAAATCGCCTTCGTGATATTTTAAATATTTATCCATTTCTTTGGGCTTTATTCCCATCTCAAGAGCCATGTTCACCGTTACGGGTTCATCGCCGTAATCCTGAATTTCCTTTAGAATTATCATCCCGTAATTGTCAATTTTCACGATCTCTCCGCGCACATTGGAATAGTAATGAACCGGCAGCGGGTCGCTTTTCTTTTTAAATGAAAATATTGCCTGTCCGTGTTCGACCGTATCGCCTTTTTTTACCGAAAGACCTCCGGAAATATCGCTTCTGGTTAGCTTTACTTCATCTCCGGCGAGCTTTCTTATGTTTATCATATATATCTTGGGCGGATTGAACATATTCTGAGCTATGACAGATTCGATCTGCACTTTTTCTCCCTTATGGACAAGTATTTCGCCTTTATACGGCAGAGATCTGCTTATCTCGAACTCTCCTGTAAATATCTCACTCCTGCCTTTCATAAAATCATAGCTGATAGTCAGATCTTTCGGCTCTCCGTAAAGAGCTTTAAATACTAACGAGGAGTCCTTTTCATGTCCGCATCTGCAGTCAAGCAGTACAGGCTTATCTGTCTCTATTTCATAAACATTTCCGCTTGTTCCGAACATATATCCGTTCAGCGATTCAAATCTGAAATGACCGCCTTTACGCATAAAGAAAACTTCATCCGATCTCATAACCGAAGACGACCCTTCGTTTATATCTGAGACCCTGATCACTTCAACCGATTCTTTCGGTGTTTTACCCACAGCTGAAATAACAGTACAGACTTTGACCAGCGATTCCTTTTCAAAGGTTTCGACAGCTTTTACAGGCTCGATCAGAGTGAACATTCCCATCTGCGGCGATTTGAAATATTTGTCAACATATAGCTCTGTGATGCCTATCGGACTGAATCCCTCGTTTAATACGAACACGATATCTTCCGTTTTTTCCGAGCTTGATATAACACCGCCGGCCCCTATGATCTTGCTTATGCTTGAAAACTGGAACAGCGAATCTTTATCGGAGGTAAGATTGAACACTTCTTCAAAAGGACAGACTTTGTGCTCGGCCAGATCACGCCTGCGCTTGTCCAGAAACCCCATGTGATTCACTTCCATGTTCATGCCGATATGCTGATCCCATGCAAGCTTTATTCCTTCGGCCGCGCATGACAGCTCTATAAACCTTTCTCCTTTGGTCTTTGGAATGTATTCGGGATTGAGAGTTTTATTGGCTATATAATTTCTTGCGTCATCTTCAGATATCCTGCCGCATAAATTCTTTATTATGACTTCAATTCCGGCTTCTTTAAGCACATTCGACAACGAATAGCTCATGCCGATATTGGCAGATACGGTCCTGTTGATGTTTGATTTAATGCAGGAGAAAATGTCAGTTGTAGCTCCGCCTATATCGACGAGAAGCATATTTTCCTTATGCTTTTCATAATATTTCTTTAAGATCAGCTCAACGCCTGTCGGAGTCGGCAGAATATCTTTTACGGTCGCTTTTTTAACTTTTTTGTAGCCGGGTGCGTTCTCCATCACATTTTCCATGAAAAGCTGATGTACTTTATGCCTGACCGGTTCGTAATTGAATTTTTCTAAGGTCGGTCTGATGTTGTCCGTAACATGTATCTGAAAATTCTCTCCGAGAATGTCCTTTACGAATTCGCGGGCTTCGATATTGCCGCAGAAAACAAGCGGTATCTGCTCTTCCGGCATGAATTTCGACCTCGGTTCGGCTAAAGTCAGTATTTCCGCCTGTCTTAAAGTTCCCCATACTCCGCCGCCGTCAATTCCTCCCGCCATCAGGATCATATCGGGATGAAGTTCTCTTATCAGCCTCATTTTTTCCATTTCCGGCACTCCGTCGTCAACGGTGAACGAGCCCGTAATTATAGCTCCGGCGCCGTAAGCAGTGGCTTCTGCAGCCTTGCCGGTCTCTGATCTGGTCAGCCCGAACACGAGCATCTGAAGACCTCCGCCCGCTGAGCTTGTCGCCAGAAACGGAATGATTATCTTCCTGTCGTTATCATATATTTTAAGCCCTGATTTTTTCTCAATATCAAGAATGACCCTTTCTAGCCCGATATTCACATCTTCAAAAGGCCGTTCTACAGTAGTCGGAGCATCGGCGATGGTCTTAAAGAAATATTTCTCGCCGTCCCTTTCAAGCAGAAGTCCTTTCGTGGTTGTACTGCCGATATCAACTATAAGAATATTTTTCTGATCGTTTAGTCTGTCCATGGTAGTCTCCACATATTTTGATATATAATAAGTAAAATAAAGTTCCAATGCAAAACAAATAATTTGAAAAAAACAAAACTATATTTAAATTAAATAATTATTCAATTTTTTACTCAAGATTAAAAACTTTCGTCTCGGATGATGCATAGATTTCACCGTTGAAGAGCAATTCTGCGCTTACGAAGATCAGCTTTCTTTTTATTTCTTTTACCTTGGCCTTAAGTTCGATCTCGGTTTCAGTTGGAACCGGTTTTCTGAATTTGACATTCATTTCCGCTGTTACGCTTTTCAAAGTTATTTTTCTGCATGCGTATATACTCGCTTCATCGAGCAGTGTTGAGATTATTCCCCCGTGAACGACACCTTTCCATCCCTGAAATCTTGAAGGAATGACCAGATGAGCCGATGCGGTGTTATCATCATTTACAACAAAATCCGCATGTAGCCCTGTCTCATTTTTGTCGCCGCAGACAAAACAGAAATCGTCGTCTTCGATCTTCATTTCATAGCCTCTGAAAATCTCTTAACTATATTTTTATCGTCAGACCTTTCAAGCACATTGCCTACGACGATAAAATCGGCACCGGCTTCAACAAGTGTTTTTGCATATTCAGGCGTCCTGATACCGCCGCCTACGATCAATGGAACAGTTATCTCGGTTTTTACGGCTTTGATGATCTCGGGTGAGACCGGATTCTTCGCTCCGCTTCCGGCTTCGAGATAAACATATCTCATTCCGATCATCTCGCCGGCCAGAGCATGCGCAACTATGTTGGGTATATTTGATGAAGGCAGAGGCTGCGTCTTGCTGACCCTCTCAACGGAAGTCCTGTATCCGCATTCGATAAGAAGATACGCTGTAGGAAGGACTTTAAGCCCCATTTTTTTAACAAATGGAGCAGCCTTGACATGATGTTCAATAAGATAATCGGGATTTCTGCCGCTGATGAGCGTTATGAAAAGAATACCGTCGGCATAGGGAGTGACCTGTTCGGATGAGCCGGGAAACAGGATCAGCGGTATTTTCGCGCACGCTTTTATCTCTTTTGCTATCGTATGAATATCATTTTTAACAGGCTGGCTACTTCCGAAAAAGAAAGCATCCGCGCCCTGATCCTGATAGATATTCACTTTAGAAATAACATCTTCCGCTTTGATCTTGTCTGGATCTATAAGTACGATCAGTCCCGATCTGTTACCATCTTTTTTATTAAGCAAAATAATATCCTAACTTTTCTTAACTATATATTTCCTGCCCTTTAAGATCGTGTTGTTATTCAGGTCATTGATCTTCTTAAGTTCGGTTTCTTTCATACCGAATTTATTCGCTATTTTTCCAAGCGAATCGCCTGATTTTGCCGTATAATACTGATACTTATACCCTTTTATAAGCAGCACTACCCCCGGCGTAATATATTTTTTCTTTGTGTCTTTCGGATTCCATTCTTTAAGATCAGCTACACTCACATTGAAAAGATCGGCGATCTTCTGAAGATTATCGCCTTTTTTAACTTTATAGTTTATTCGTATAAAACTTTTTGAAGAAGCTGATTTCTGCGGCTTTTCTTTCGAAGCCGGTTTTGATGAAGTAAATTTCTTCGGGTCTTTAATGTATGTCTCGTATGAGGCGAGGTAATCTTTCTCTCCGCTTTCATCAGCCTGGATTCCATTCAGGTCATGATCTTCCGGATTGCTTAAGATTATTACCACAGCTATAAAATTCGAGAAATTGTCTGTGTAGATATCTTTCCTAAGTTCGGACGGTTCAAGTCCGTATCTGCCTTCTTCAAGTATCGTGGAAATTATATTGAACTCGTTTCCCTTTTTGCCGAGTGACTTTATTCTTTTAATTACTTCAGCGGTCGAGGCTCCCATATCGCTCCTGATGCTCCTGTACTGCTTCGTGTTCTCAAGCCTCCAGATGCTTCCGTTCTTCGCACCCTCATAAAATGAGGTCATTACAGCCGGGATATAAGAATATATCTCATTCAGCCTGTTGTCATTAAGTTTCTTCTTTATGAATTTTATGTATTTCTGAGACCTGATGTATGTTTCCTTTATGCCTATTCTGTCACTTAAGTAATTAACATAGTTGTCGTAAACCGATCTGATAAATTCGTCAGAAACTTTCTTTCCCGCTTTATCAAATATCTCCCTTGTTTTTCCTTCTGCATAAGCGAAATTGGCATTATTCTGCTTAACCTGATATACTTCTCCCTTCTGCTCGATAACAAGTTCGTTCGGATCTTTTTCTTTTGCGAAAAGTTCCTCATCGAAATACAAAGACTCGTAGATATCGAAAAGATTGGGACTTGAATCCTTCACACCCTGGTCGCTGAATTCCTTCCAGAAATTTTCTAGCATTACCTTGTCGGACACTTTAATGTCTCCGTAAAGGTACTCGAGCGATTCAAGAAGATTATCGAAAAGAAGCTTGGATTTTGCAAGCTCGGCATTCTGATAAAAAACGAGAAGATCTAAAAATTTTCTCTCGCAGTTATCCTGTATCTCATCCTTGAATATCTCTACAATTCTGCTGTCGCCCGTGTCTTCGCTGATTAAAAGTTCATCTGATGGCAGAATTATTTCTTCCGGAGCGACTTTTTCTACTGCGGGTTCAGGTACGGGTGCAATAACAGGCTCAGGCTTTCTCACGCCTGAGCTGAGCACACAGGAGCAAAGGATCAGCGCAGCGGCAGAAAGCTGTATAAATTCAAAAGAGTTTCTTTTCCTCATCAAAATCCCAAAAATATTTAATCTCAGCTTTTTACTCTGGTTATTCTCCTGTTTCTCAGATCAAGTCCGAAAACTGATGCTTCACCAAGCTCTTCCTCGATCCTTAAAAGCTGATTATACTTAGCTATTCTGTCGGTCCTGCACAAAGACCCCGTTTTGATCTGGCCTGCATTAGTAGCTACAGCAAGGTCAGCTATAAAAGCGTCTTCGGTTTCTCCTGATCTGTGAGAAATAACTGCGGTATATCCGCCTTTAAACGCTGTCTCAATACATTCAAGTGTTTCTGTTACTGTCCCGATCTGATTTAGTTTTATCAGGATCGAGTTGGCGACTTTTTTGTCAAATCCCATCTTCAGCCTGCTTATATTTGTAACGAACAGATCATCGCCGACTATCTGAATATCCTTACCGAGCTTATCAGTAATCATCTTCCATCCTTCCCAGTCGTCTTCGGCCATTCCGTCCTCTATTGAGAAGATCGGGTATTTCTTGGCGAGCTTTACATAATAGTCAGCCATCTGGAGAGAAGTCAGTTTTTTCTTTTCTGATTCCAGATTATATTTTTTTGTTTTCGTGTCATAGAATTCACTTGCGGCAGGGTCAAGAGCTATAAGGACCTGTTCACCGGGTTTATATCCCGCTGCCTCTATAGCTTCCATGATGCACTCAAGAGCTTCCTCGTTAGACCTGAGATTCGGAGCGAAACCGCCTTCATCTCCGACCGCGGTGCTTAAGCCCTTCTTTTTCAAGATGCTTTTCAGGGTATGGAATATCTCCGCGCCCATTCTCAGCGACTCTCTGAAAGATTCGGCTCCAAAAGGCATTATCATGAACTCCTGAAGGTCAACATTGTTGTCAGCGTGGGATCCCCCGTTCATTATGTTCATCATGGGCACCGGGATCCTTTTTGCGTTCACCCCTCCGAGATACTGAAATAGCGGAAGTCCTCTGGATTCCGCTGCGGCTCTTGCAACTGCCATTGAAACACCGAGGATAGCATTCGCACCCAGCTTTATCTTGTTCTGAGTTCCGTCAAGCTCAATCATCATCTTATCTATCACAGCCTGCTCGGTAGCATAATATCCGATTATTTCTGGAGCTATAACTTCATTCACATTTTTGACGGCGTTAAGCACCCCCTTACCCATATAGCGCTTTTTGTCACCGTCCCTTAATTCACATGCTTCATGCTCACCTGTAGAAGCACCTGAAGGTACGATTGCCTTTCCTTTTGATCCGTCCTGAAGAAATACTTCAACTTCTATGGTGGGGTTTCCGCGGGAATCAAGAACTTCTCTACCGAAAACATCTATTATTTCTGGCATATTTTACTCCTTATTTTTTTATTTAAAACTGTTTATATCCGGCAGGTCGTTACCTTTCTTTTTGTCGTCTTCGGATTCTTCCGGTTCCGGTGTAGGAGGTACATAAACATATCCTTCAGTCCACGGTACATATCCGACCACTTTTTCTTCTGCTAGCAGCGCATCCTTTGATACATACAGGTCTTCCACGCTTGCTCCGCTCATTTTTACATACACTGAATAAACAGAAGATCTATAATAATCGATAGATTTACTGACTCTCCCGTTAACGAAATTGTTCTTCATCTGTTTTGTCAAACCTTCCGGGCTGACTGTATCAATGTGTGCTACTCCATAAAGCATAACAGCCAACACAACTACGCAGAACCCCTTGAGCATTCCGACAAAAAAACCAAGCGTGCGGTCCGCTCCGGTATATTCGTATTCAGGGATCTTAGTTATTTTTCCCAAAATATATGTAAGAAAAAAGAAAACTATTCCGAGCCCGAGGACCACCCCAAGAACGGTCGCAAGAGTTTCAGGCATGAAAGGCATCAGCTTACCTTTTATGAACATCCCCAGATTAGGCATAAATCCGAGTGTCAGCGCAAGTTTCTCGATCGGGAACTTATAATTCACAACGCCGCGGTTCTTGCCGTTAAATCCGAGAAACAACATCAGTATTAGGGTTATAATAGACATCATGATAATTCTTCCTTATTTAAAATTTTACTTAATTTTTCAATCATTCCGCCGGTTACCGACCTTTTCAATCCTCCGGTTATAGATGCTCTCGGAGAATCAAAAATCATAACTCCGACCTGTTCGTTCAGTTCGGAAACGGGTAAAATGCACTGTCCGGTCAGTCTTATGAAGGACAGTATATAATATATCTCCATAAAATTACTAAATGTCAAGAAATCATAATTAATTATTCTCGAGCACCTCAGCTTTAATTCATCTGATTTTCCATTATTTTCTCTGGCGAGTCCGTCTGATATTTTCTCTATCTCGCCGAGTAATTTCTCGAAATCCGATACTATCTCATCCGGTTTTTTAGAAACCGAATCTATGTTGGAAATAATCGTCATATCATAGCCGTCAAGTGAAAAAAATGGTTTTGACGCTATTCTGTTGGTTTTCAATGATGATATCAGCCCTGTAACATCACCGAAAAGCCTTACTGCGGGAATTGTAAGTACCGAAAAACATTTTAGACCTGTACCGAAATAATCTAGGGAGGCAGTGTGATAATTTCCATGCTCATCAATTGAAAGGTCAGAACTTCTGAAAAGATCTGCCATTGCCGTGCAGTTATTGCAAGATTTTCGAATCTCGTTTCCTCCGCAGTGAGCAAAAAAAGTTAGATGGTCGGAATAATTTATAAGAAGGTAGGCATTCAGACCGCGGTGAAAGTACAGTTTCATTTTTGTCAGAACATCATTTCTGCGGGCAGGAAGAATCCTGAATTTCTGGAGTCTGATTATCTCGGACTGGTCCATTGCGGCTATATCATACTTAATGACCGTTCCGTTTTTGATAAGCTCGCCGAGTACTTTATCCGCGGTTTTTTCAACCTGCCTGAAACTGTTATGATCTCCGGCTGAAGGAAAATTGATCGTCCTGAAATTTCTGACTATCCTTGAAGAAGAATAAAGTGATATTTTATTATCCCCGTTCCTGAACCACTCCGGAATATTTGCTTTCTCTTCGTACATTTTAAACTTTTCTTATAGCTGATATTATTTCCGCTGCATTGTATGAACTCCGCGTAAAAGGAGACGAGTAAACATATTTTATTCCGAACGATCTTGCCAGATCTCCGAATCTGTCAAACCATTCCGGTGTTAAAAACTTTTCAACCGGAATATTGTTTTTCGAAGGTCTCAGATATTGTCCGCATGTAAAAATATCTATGCCTGTTTCAGACAAGTCGTGAAGAAGCCGCTTCAGCTGGTCATCCGTTTCTCCCAGCCCTACCATTATTCCGGATTTTGAGAGTATTGCGTTATTATCCCTTTTTATCCCCTTTAAAAAATTAAGTGATCTATCGTAGTCTGCTTCAGGCCTGATCTTTGAGTACAGTTCTTTTACAGTTTCTATATTGTGGTTGAAAATATCAGGTTTTTCATCAGATACTCTTATCCTGTCCGCTTCAATTCCTTTAAAATCAGGGGTAAGCACCTCTACAGACGCATAAGTCAGTTTCCTGATCTCCCTTATAACACTTGCAAAATGCCCTGAACCGCCGTCGGCCAGATCGTCACGGGTAACTGAGGTTATTACAGCATGAACAAGTTTCAAATCACTTACCATTTCCGCCACTTTTAACGGCTCATCGGGATCGAGGAATCCGGGTGTTTGATGGGTTACGCTGCAGAATCTGCAGTTTCTGGAACATTTATCACCCATTATTATGAATGTCGCGGTCTTTTTTTTGCCGAAGCATTCAGACAGATTGGGACACTTTGCCTCTTCGCATACGGTATGCAGCTTATTTTTTCTTAGCTCTTTTTTTAGTTCCATCACTTCGGAATTATGTTTAAAATCCACCTTTATCCAGTCCGGCAGACTTTTTTTATTTGTCGTTATTTTCATCGAACAGCACCTTATGTACTTTTTCTGACAGAGCAAATATCGTATAAGGTTTCTGAATAAAATCAGAAACTCCCGCTTTTAAAACATCCTCGACCCTCTTGTCTTTGGTAAAACCGGATGTCATTATAACTTTCACGTCTTTGTTTATTTTTTTCAGTTCATCGAATGTCTCCCTGCCGTTTTTATTGGGCATCATCATATCCAAAAGAACAAGATCTATTTCAAACGGTCTTTCTTTATACGCTTTTATCCCCGTATCCCCGTCATCTGCCAGAATCACTTCATAGCCAGCCTGCATAAGCATGGATCTGGCCAGTTCGCGAAGTACCGGTTCATCATCCACCACAAGTATTGTACCGGAGCCTTTTCTAACCTGAATTGAATCTCTTCTGCGGTCCGTTAAAGCTTCTTTTTTATACTTCGGTAAATATATTTTAAACTCCGTGCCTTTACCCGGAGTCGAATCTACATCAACAAACCCGCCGAACTGCTGAATTATATTATAGACTATTGTCAGACCCAGGCCGGTACCCATACTTTTATCTTTAGTTGAGAAAAAAGGCTCGAATATCTGGCTGATTATTACACTGTCCATCCCGACACCGGTATCTTTGACCGATATCCTTAAATATTCATTTCCGTTATCGTGAGAAGTATATCCAGACAGCTCAGAATCAGAAACATAATCCGATACTTCAATGGTCAGTACTCCTCCAGGCTGCTGGTCCGCGGGCCTCATAATCGTCATTGCGTGGCTGGCGTTTATTGCAAGGTTCAGGATCACTTGCTCAAGCTGAGTAAAGTCTGCGTAGATAGAAGATCCTGTATCGAGATTGATTCCTTCGATCCTGATCGATTTATCGAATGTATTCGAGCATATTTTTACAATATGTATCAGAACCTCCGAAACTTCGACCTTTTCCATTGTTGTATTCTGCTTTCTCGAAAGGGTAAGCAGTCTTTGAACTATATCGCCCGCTCTCCTGCCTGACTGCTCCATAATGTCAAGGTACTCCGTCAGCTGTTCTTTTGTTATCTCAAGATTCTTGTCGATTTTATACTTGAGGATCGATACTACTCCGACGATTCCGCTTAAGATATTATTAAAATCGTGGGCGATGCCCCCGGCCAGAGTTCCGATCGTTTCCATTTTCTGCGCCTGCCTCAGCTGCTCTTCCTTTTTCTTCAGTTCCGTTATATCATCTATTCTGATCACAGAGCCTTTGACGCCGTTCGCTATAAGAGGAAAAAGATGAATATTAAGATTGACTTTCTCTCCGTTTCTAAAGGGCTCGCGGTACATCTCGATATGACCTCTTTCATTTATCACCCTGAGAAGTTCATCTTTATAAACTCCGAGCTTGGAAATCGCTTTCCAAATCTCTTCTCCCTTCCTGAGTACAGATTCGGGGTCCTTATACTTTTCGGCCGACCTGTTCCACTGGGTTATTTTTCCGTTGTTGTCAACAGCTATCATTGCGGAAGGCATTGATTCGAATATGTTGAGAAGATAATTTTGGAGATATTTAATTCTTGCAAAGCTTCTTCCAAGGCTTGAAGACATTCTGTTGTATTCGTCAGCAAGTCTTCCGATCTCGTCTTTTCCTGTGATCGGCAGAGCTTCTATGGGCTGTCCGCTGTCAATCTGTTGAGATACATTCCCGATCCCTTCGAGAAGTTCAGATATCGGGCTCACTATTTTGTTTCTGATGAATAAACCCAAGACGAGGGTCAGACCTATAAAAGTAAGGATAAGTATCGTAAAATGCTTTTTTGCAGTCCTAATATAGTCCTGATTCTCGACTATACTCACTGCTCCCGAATAATTATTTCTGAAATTATCGAGTTTGAATACAAGTATCTTTCTGTTCCTGCTTGATATTTTTCCTTCTATCATCAGCCTGTCCTGATCTCCGGGACGGTCCAGCATTATGCTTCCTGGAACAAGAATAAAACCGTACTCGTCAAAGATCGTTGAGAATCTGTTAAGCATCTTTCCGTCGCGTTTTTCAAATAGTGTAAAATCGAAATTCAGTATTTTGCTGAACTCGATGAAATTATTGCCGTCAATAATTTTCCCGACCGTAACAAAAACAGATTTCCCGCTGATCTTTTCGCCTATCTTTACAAGTGCTATAAAATTATTCTCAGTGTAATTTATCTCAGGCTGTGCGATTTCATTGCACAAATCAAGGCCGTCAGTTTTTTTAACTGTTTCAGAATAAAACATATCGGGGCCGGCACCGTTTTGTGAAATGCTGACAAAATCAAAACCGTAATTCATTTTCAGATAAGTGTAGAATTCTCTTATCTCAACTTCGCCACTCATAACGGATCTAAGTTTTGAACGGTACTCAAAATCATCCCTGATCTTTATTTTGTTGGCCGATATCAAATCCAGATTACGGTCAAAAATTGTTGTAACATAGTTTTCACCCGCTTTTAGCGAGGTTGCCACAGTCTCGTTATAGTTTTCAACTACTAGATCGTAAACGAAATATGTCACTACGCATATCGGAGTAAATACTATCAGTATAAACAGCAGTATAAGCTTGAATAGCAGTCTGTTCTTTATAAACCCGAACATACCGGATCATCCTTTTTCTATAATTTTGAAATATCAGTTATTCTGTTGTTCTCATGAGCTTTTATGGTTACTGCCGTCATTATGTAGTCCTTTAATATTTCCCGCATCTGCTTCTGATGTGTTTTGACCAGTTCTATTTTCATAGCTGCAAACTCTGTATAAGAGTCTCCGCCCTGATATATATAATCGGTCAGAGACACTGTATAAACTCTGTCAGCCTCGAGATTTTTTCCGTTGATCTTGACTGTCTTAGATACAACTCTTGACATCGGCGGTTTTGAAGAGTCATAACTGAATTCTATCCCTGAAACCTGTAGAAAACTCTTGCTCATTTTTATAGCACATGAACTCTCAAGAATTGCCAGTATCTGGTTTCCTGTCATCTCTACCGTGACAAGATTGCCCTCATATGGAAGAACTCCATACAGGTCGCCGAGAGTGATCGGACCTTTTGAAAATCCTTTCCGCACTTTCCCGCTATTCATAATGAAAATATCGGTTTTTGTATATTCTCTCATAATGTCGCTGATCAGATCTCCCAGACGGGTTTCGGAAGTAAATTTATCTCCAGTTGCGTGCCCTATATCATCCAGAGAATTCCCGAGGACTTTGCCCGTTATCGTTCTTATCATCTGGTCTATTTCAGCCATTTTAGCTGTAAGTTTAGGATCCGGCTCAACTGTTTCTGAAGTAACTTTATGCCTTTTCATATTAGTTATTACACCGTCCTCAATATCGAAAGATACAAGTTCGGAACCGTTTATACCGCTGTGCTGTACGGGTTTATTTTTAGAAAGAATGCATGACTTGTTTTCTTCCGTAGTTGTCAGGAACAGGTCAACTCCTGTAATCGAAAACAGTTTTTGTATCTCTTCACGGGTCAGATTGGAAGATGTGTTCATGTCACAGTCAAAATCCCCTGCAACTATAATGTTTTTTATCCCTTTCGATTTAAGCTCTTTAATGCTGTTTTCGACTGCTGAAACAGGGTCGGTTACCGTTATTCTGCTTATATCTTTCTCTAGATTTGCCTTTATAACTTTGCCAGTACTTATTCCGATAACAGCCGAGATGCCGTCTTTCAGAATGATATAAGGTTTGATAAATCCTATCGCTGAAGAATCTCTGTATGTTAGGTTTGCTGAAACAAAAGGAAATTCTGCTGTCGCGGCGAGCTTTTCAAGCTCTTCAAATCCGAAATAGAATTCCCTGTGTCCTATTATCAGACATGAGAAATTAAGCTCGTTCATAAGCTCTATAACTGCTTTTCCGCCTGTAAAATACGCTTCGGCAGTTCCATAAATAAAATTGGAGTTGCCTATTATATCCGTCCTTCTGTTCAATCTTTTACCTTTCACTTCATAAATTTTCGAAGAGATAAGACTGAATCCTCCACTTCTGACGCTGTCTTTAAGCATGGGAAAAATATTGCCGTTAAGCGAGCTGACCGAAACGACAGTGATGTCATTTTTTCCGCCTGAACATGAAATCAGTAAAAGTACGGTAACAGCTATAATGTTCAATACCATAATTTTTTTCATAACAAGCCTCCCTTTAATTTTCCAGCTCTCTGAAATAGTTCTTTATCTTAATTTTGTACTTATTCGTATAGCCGTCCCTTAATGATCTTATCAGCATCTCTTTTAGATCTGTATCATACTTCAGCTCATGCTTCCCGGGATCAACAGCCTGTTTGTTTCCGGAAGCGCTTTCTCTTTTATTTTCGTATTTTTCTCTTTTCACCGACTCGATCGCGTCAAGAAGTTTATTTAAAGCCTGATTCTGGTTTGCTATCAGAGATTCATCCATCTTTCTGTCTTTCAGCTGCTTCTCGACCTCTTTCATAGAGTCGCCGGCGCTACCGAGCTTTTTACCGAGACCGGAATTACTCATCTGTTCAGATCCTCCATGCTGTCCGCCTTTAGGCGCACCGGAATTCCCCGGCTGACCGTCCTTGCCTCCCATACCCTGTCCCGCCGCAGGCCCGGGCATACCGGCTGAAGGAGAGCCGTCCTCAGCCGGACTTCCTTCTTTTCCCGGCTGCTTCATTCCGCTCTGCATTTTCATCAGAGCGTCATACAGTTGAGCCTGTTCCATAGCCAACCTGTTCATCATCTGCTGCATCTGGGACATACTCATCTGGCTTGAATTGCCCTTCATCGAGGATGTTCTGGAGTTAAGATCAGCCTGCTGTTTTGCCAGCTCTTCCATTTTCTTAAGCATTTCTTCCAGGCCGGATGGGGACGAAGACCTGTCAATTTCATCTTTTGCGTCCTTCAGCATAACAGCAAGCTTGTTTACACCGCCCATGAGATAAGAATTTTTTTCATAAGATGATGAGAAATAACGGTTATTCATAACGACCGAGATCTGTCCGAACAGTTCGGATATCCTTCCTATCTGGGCTACAGCGGATTTTTCGACAAAAAAAGTTCTTTTCGAAATTGCGAATATCTTATCGCTGACCTCATTGAACAGAGATTCTGTCCTTGCAAACTTTTTCTGTATTTCCGCGGAATGTGAAGAACTTGCAGTGATATCTTTTGAGAAGTTCTTAAGTTTTTCTATTTCCGACGATACTAAAAGCAGATCTGAAATTACTTCATCAAGTTCTTTTTTTATATTGTCTTTCTGTTCGTCAAGCATCTTCTTTTTAAGATCTGCGAGTTTTGATTTAGTATCAAGGAGCTTTGAAGATATTTCGCCGCCTTTTTTCAATGCGTCATCCTGCTTTTTATCGCCGATCATATCTTTTATGCCTGAAAAATCTTTGTCGAGATATTTATCTTTAACATCTTTCATCACATCGCTGAAACCTTTTTCATTTGATTCTGAGCTCAATTTTTCCAGCTCTTTTTCAAAAAAATTGAAAGAACTTTCTATTTTATTTTCTTTTGAAACCTGTTCGCCGGCGTTATAGTTTTTTTCTTTTATCGCAGAATTTACTTCGTTCTGCCTTGTGATCATATCATCTATCTGCCTTATAAGCCTGTCTATCATATATTCATTTTTAATCTGCTCCAGCATTTCGATAGATTTCTCAATACCTTCGTTGAACTGCTTCTGCTGGTCCTCGAACTCATTAAGAAGTTCCGAATATTTCTTTTTATCGAATTCTCCAAGTTCCGGAAGTTCATTCAGCTGCCTTAGTTTTTCCTTCATTTCAACAGTGAACAATTCATCAACAAGTTTCTGGAGCTTCATATATTTGTTCATCGTTTCTTCGCTTATTATTGAATTTTCCTCCATCATGGAAATGTTTTTCTGTATGTCTTTCTTAAGCTCATCGAGGCTTTTATTCATGCGTTCCTGATCCTCGGCGATCTGTCTGAATTTTTTATCGTCCTGCCAATCCGGCTTTTGATTTTTTTTCAATTTCTCTGAAATATCCGACAGCTTCTCGAGAACCGCGGTATTCTTCTCCAGTTCTTCTTTGAGTATCCTATCCTGGTTAATGTAATTTTCTTCAGATCCTGTAAGCAGCTGTTCTATTGAAGGAAGCATAACGGTTCTGATCTTAGAATCTGTGAATTTAGGGCCTGAAACCGCGTCGTTGTCATATACTCTGACGAATAATTCTACTTTATCTTCCGGTAGCAGGTTTAGTGAAGCGCAGGAAAAAAAGGTGTTTATTACCGAAATGCCTTCCCTGTCCTTCAAAAGTTCAATCTGTTCATCAGTAAAATCAGTTCTGCTCATTTTGCCTGAAAACTCATTAAATGACATTTTGCGGAAAAATATCCTTGCACGGCTAAGTTCAAAATCGTCTGTTGCCGTGGCGAACACAGGGACCTGCAAAGATTCATCAATCATCTGACCGTCTTCCGGATAGATAAGATTTACGACAGGGAATTCGTCTTTTATCATTTCTATCCTGTGAACTACGGGATTTTTATTCTGAAGAATCACATCCCCTGACCTATTGTAAAGGTCAAATGAGAATTCGTAATTACTCAGAATTTTAAGATCCGCCGAGTAAGTTCCTCTATCAGACCGTCTGAAATACTCCTTTTTGCCGTCAGTGAACCTGATCAGCGCTGAATCCAATTCTGCCGTAGGGCTCAGAACAATAGTTACCCGAGAACCTTTGTAAGCTGATATTTTCGATATTATCTCGTTGTATTCTTTAGTCGGTATTTTTGTGTATCGCGGCGGTTCAACGGTCACGGAAAGAGAAGAAATGTCCGGTCGTTTAAGTATTGTAACGAACCCGGTATCAGATACTGTTTCGCCCGATTCGAAGAAATAATAAAATCCCGAAGATTCTGCGGATCTGCTTATATATACGCTGTCCCGTGTCTGTGCTATTTCCCTTGATACGAAAGTCTCTTCGCTGATCGATCTTTTTTTTAGAGTAATTATTCCCGGGTTTTTACCTTTTAGAACACAGACAAGGTCAACAGAATCTCTTTCGGCTGCTGTAATATCCGGGTGAAGTAATTTAAGCGAGTGCGATGCCGGCGGCCTGAAATCCGTGCCGTAGTTCACTATCCTTCCGGCTGCAGAAGAAGTATAGGTGTTCGCGAATATTAATGCGATCACCGCGACTGAGATCAGAATTTTTCTGTATGCATTCTTTGCCGGCATGCTTAAAAAGAAATCCGGCTTTCCTTTCATTTTTAAAAATCCTGCTGAAAGTTCTTCTACGGCAGCCTGTCCTATTTCGGATCCGCTTTTCGTTGATTTAAGATCATATAGCATAAGAACTTTCAGTTCAGAATACTTCGAATCTATCCTCGATAACACAGTCCTTCCGTTTTTGCGGTACTGCCCTAATGTAATTGCCGCTTTCAAGGCTATCGATACAGCAAAATACAATACTGCCAAAACCGTAGAGAAATAAAGAACCGTCCTTATGTCTTTTCCAAAATTGTTGGTCAGTTCAATAGTTACGATAAAAGTTATCAGACATGATACTCGAAACAAAACAACTGAAAAACTGATCATATTCGAAGACAGATAATCTTTAATGATGTATCCGGCTATAATTTTATCTGCCGTATCTTCATTCGTTTTATGCTCTCTGAACATTATCGATCCTGTTGTCCTGTTTCATCTCTTCCTCTTCAATAGTCCTGTTTGCCAGTCTGAGCTCCGGATAGTCTTCGGACATTTTCTCAAATTCCTTTTTAGCGGTTTTGAAACATGATACTGATCTGTAGTTCTCGCCCATATCCATATACACTTTTCCGAGGTTGTAATTCACCTGAGCTTTGTAGAAAGACAGCTCATGATTCCCGAGGAACTGTATAATATTCGACATGTCTTTGATGCCGTTGCTTTGGTCGCCGGCATAGCATCTTACTTTATCGTAGAATATCATAAGCTTCAGATTCAGAAGCTTGTTCTCGCTCAAGATAGTATCGTTCTGAACAAACATAGCGTACGCCTGTCCGATCGTTTCCAGGGTAAGTTTGTAATCATTGAGCTTGTCATAAACTACAGCCTTGATAACTCTGAACATAATTCTTTTCTGAAGTGACGCAGCCTGATCTACAGTTCTGTCTATTTTTTGAAGAGATTTCAGAGCCTTTTTAAATTTATTCTGCTGTATTCCGATAAGTGCTTCTACCATAAAATACTCGATTACAAAACTTTTATTTTCTTTCGTATAATAATTTTTTGTTATATCCAGGATTTTTTGCGCGGCATCAGCCTTATACTGCCTAATAAGTATCCTGCATTCGAGAAAATAACACTCGGTAAGTTTGACATTTCTTTTAAGAAGAATACGGATACCTTTAGATTTATTTATACAGAAATATGCGTCCTCAAGCTTACCTGTCTGGTAAAACAGCACGGCTCTGTAATAATAAATATCACCAGTAAGCTCGGCAATGTTTACATCCTCAGGTTTTTCAACTCCGCAGTTAATAGACCTGATCGCTTTTAACAGATCCACTTTCTCGAGATCGAACTCGGCTATTCTGTGAGAAGATTTTACTTCGTAGCTGATATTGTTCTGGTCTTTTGCAAGTTCGTTACACCTGTTGTAATATTCAAGCGAGCTTGCCCTGTCGTTCAGTCTGTTACAAATGTCTCCCAGTGAGAAGAAAGTTTCAAGAATATCATCTGTCTCGTTATATCTGTTAAATACTTCCAGCGAGTCGAGCATGTCGCCGTAAACATTCTTCAGGTTTGCCAAAAGCACTTTTATCTTGCATATCTTCAATAAAGTTCGTGCCTTAAGAAGTTCTCTTTTACCCTTTTTATGGATCACCATAGCTTTTTTGAAATAGCCGAGGGCTTTGCCGTATTTACCGTCGTTTTTATAAAAATCTCCGAGCCATACCAAATAAGACGCCTTGATCTCTTTCGGGAAATATCTTTTTAATTTAAAATTGAACAGCCATTCTCTTGCTTTGTCCAGATGGTCATATCTGCCTGCTTTTGATGAGCAGTCGAATTTAACCAGCTGAATTTTCAGCATATTTATTTCGGAAAGATCGTGATCTTCATTTTCAAATTTGACAAGCTGATCAAGTACCGAGTCATAATTTCCCAGTATGGTCTGGCTTTGAATAATATTTATAAAAATGTTAGTCTTTTTTTCAGGATCTTTCTCGATAGTATGAAGCCTTCTCAGATTCGTTACGGCAAATTCTAGATTGTTCTCTTCCCGGGATTTTTCGATCGCCGCTTCCAACATCTTTATAGCTTTCTCTTTCCGGTCAGAACAACGGTAATAGTAATCAGCCAGCGCATAGATATTGTTCCCTGTAACTCCGTATTTATTTTCGATCAAAGTTGCGGTCAGCTCGTTCCATCTGGGATATTCGTCTTTTTGAAAGTCCTTGATTATTGAATCGTGAAAAAGTTTTTTTCCCAGATAGTATCGGTAGCCGTCATAATACTTGATTTTTTCGACTATCTCGCTGTCGGTCAGTTTCTGAAGAAATTTTATTATTATCTGCTTGTTGACCATTGTAACTTTTGCAATAACATCCATCATGTCGAAAGCGGTCGGTCTTCCAAGAAGCGTGAGTTCTTTTATTATGGCCTGCTCAATTATCGAAAACCTTTTGAAATTACTGAATGTGATATCTCTTAGCCCTATTGTCAGTTCCGCTATGAATGACGGATTGATCGACCATTTCATTCCTGTCCTGTTAAGATAATTGGCGTTAAAAAGATATATTAATAGTTCGTTAATATGGTACGGCACGCCTCCTGTATATCTGTGAATAAAACTAATTATCTCTTCCGGCACAAAAGGTTCCATCAGAAGCTGAGTAACATATTCCTTAGTTTCGCTTAGCGCTAACGGATTTATTTCAAGCTTGTGAATGTTTTCTCTCAGCCTTTTCAGTGTGATCTTGTGATATGATTTCAGATTTTCTGTCTGGACAGTTGTGACTATCATGAAAGCCATCTGTTTTTCAGGGCTTTTTCTCATTTCTGCCGCCAGCTTGTCGAGAAGATTTATTGACGGCGAGTTGGAATTGTCAAAATCCTTCAGCTCAAGAACAAATTTAAACTTTCTCGAGATATCGCAGATAAATTCCGCCATTGATTCTATCTCTTCAATTCTTCTCAGTTTTGATCCTGCAGTTTCGTCATAACTTTCCAGCTGATCGTCGCCCGTGAACAGGAAAAGAAGTTTGGGGTAATCTTCGGGATTAAGCTTGTAAACCCTGAACATCTCCAGAATTATAATCTCGAAAGCCTGATATGTGGTTTCGTCACCTCTGATGAAATTTGCAGTAAAATAGTCTATATTTTCGTTCAGCTGTATCAGGTACTTGTACTCTCTTAATATCGATGATTTTCCGTTACCGCACCTGCCGATAAGAAAAATAGGTTTGTTATCATAAAATATTTTTTCTTTAAAAACTTTGTTTGAAATATCCATCAGAAAACCGAGCTCTTTTTTCCTGCCGATCAGCTTTCCGGAAGAAATATATGATCTTATACCCAGTCCAGTAAAAAGATACTGAACAGAACTTTTTTTCTGCGGGTCTTCAACCAGATCAAGTATTATCTGGTCTGCGTTGTCATAACGGTTTTCCGGATCAGGCTGCATCATTTTCGAGATGACTTTTACCAGCTTTTTAGGTATATCTTTCCTTATCTCATTTAGCGGAATATAACTTCCCTTTATTGAATTGGCGATCACTTCCTGTTTGTCTTTTCCTTTAAAAGGAAGTTTTCCGGTTATGCTGAAATAGAAAGTTACGCCCAGAGAGAAAAAATCTATTTTATGTGTAACATTTTTTTTCTGTATAAGTTCGGGAGCGATGAACTGCATCGTTCCCCTGACCTCGGTAGTATTTTTTGATCCGGCAAAGCCGAAGTCCATTATTTTCAGCTTTCCGTAATCGTCTATAAAAATGTTGTCCGGTTTTATGTCATAGTGAATAACTTCTTTTGTATGGATATAGGAAAGTGCTCTTGCCGCCTGGATCAGATTGTTCTCGACCTTCTCCCATGAAAAACTTTCTTTTAAAGATTTAAACAATGAGTTACCTTGAATGTATTCCATAGTGAAGAAAAGCTCATTGGTCTCCTTGTCAATATCAAAATCATGGACTTTTACAAGATTGGGATGAACAAGCGAGATCAGAAATTTAAATTCGTGCTTGAATACGTTTATCGCTTTAGTCGATATTACATCAGACTTTATTTTTTTTAGCGCAAGTATCTTGCCGTATTCGAACTGGTCGGCGACTTTATAAACACTTCCGAATCCTCCCTGCCCGAGTATCTGTATTGTCTGATACCTTTGATTTATAAGTTCCATAGTTTCTTCTTCCTTATCTGTGTAAACTAATAAAAAATATGTATAAAAAGCAACAAAAAAACCCGATAAAATATTAATTTCAGATCATTAAAAAACATCAATATTTTTCTTGCAAATGATTTTTTGAGTCATTATATTACCCGACCTAAGCGAGAGTAGCTCAGTGGTAGAGCACGACCTTGCCAAGGTCGGGGTCGCGGGTTCAACCCCCGTCTCTCGCTCTTTTTTTTGGCGACGTAGCCAAGCGGTAAGGCAGAAGTCTGCAAAACTTCTATGCACCAGTTCAAATCTGGTCGTCGCCTCTTATGTTCGTGTGGCTGCTGGAGTGGTGGAATTGGTAGACACAAGGGACTTAAAATCCCTCGGTACCTGGTACTGTACCGGTTCAAGTCCGGTCTTCAGCACGAGTGAAAAGGAGAGCGATCTCCTTTTTTTTCATAGGTGATAAAAGCGGGAGTAGCTCAGTGGTAGAGCACAACCTTCCCAAGGTTGGGGTCGCGGGTTCAAGCCCCGTTTCCCGCTCATTTTATCAAGCGGCAATTACTCCAAATCAATAAATATACTGCAATATGCGATTATCAGTTGACTTTTCAACATTAAAAATTTATTTTTAGCTATTTAAAAGTTAAAGGAGTTAGATTTAAAGAACAATGAACGGACTTACAGAGAAAAAACAGCTGATACTTGACGACATACGTGCTTCGGCATCATTTGATGAAACCGAAGAAAAGAGGATCAAATATCTTTCGAAAAAGGGTGAAATAACTTTGCTCTTTGATCAGATAAAGTCGATCCCTGCCGAGAGCAGAAAAGAATTCGGGCTTCTGGTGAACGGATTGAGAGATGAAGCACTTAACCTCATTAATGAACTTAAAGCCAAGTATTCCGTGAAGGAAACCGAAAAGATCGATATTACTCTGCCCGGAAGAAAAGTAAATACGGGAAGTTATCATCCTTTGAACATTATCAAAGACGATTTAAAAAACATCTTCAGGCAGATGGGTTTTTCTGTGGCAACAGGACCCGAAGTTGAAACTGAATATTACATATTCGATGCGCTGAATATGCCTTCCTGGCATCCTGCGAGAAAGACTTCTGATTCACTTTATGTTGAGAAAGGAAAACTGCTGAGAACGGAAACGTCGTCAGTTCAGATAAGAACGATGGAAAAAGGGAAACCACCTTTCAGAATAATAGCTCCCGGCAGAGTTTACAGAAATGAAAAAGAGAATGCTACTCACACAGCCATGTTCCATCAGTGCGAAGGTCTTTATGTAAATAAGGGTGTGTCTTTTGCCGAACTTAAAGGAACATTGAAAGAATTCTTTAAAACTTTATATGGCAAGGATACTATTGTCAGGTTCAGACCGCACTATTTTCCGTTTACAGAACCGTCAGCCGAAGTGGATGTCAGCTGTTTTAAATGCCATGGCAAAGGTTGTTCGCTCTGCAAAAAAAGCGGGTGGCTTGAGTTCGGAGGGTGCGGAATGGTACATCCGAAACTCCTTGAAAATGTAGGTATTGACAGTGAAGAATATTCCGGATTCGCATTCGGTCTTGGAATCGAAAGACTTGCTATGCTCAAATACGGAGTGAACGACATGAGATATTTCACTGAGAATGATCTGAGGTTCCTTGAACAGTTCTAATATAATTACGGATTGAAGATAAAATGAAAATTTCATCAAAATGGCTAAAACAATATATTGATTATGATATAAACCCGTCAAACATTGACGAAATAGTTCACAGACTCGCCATACTCGGATTTGAATCTGAAAATGTTGAACATATATCGAGAAATTACGATAAATTCGTCGCAGGGAAAGTTCTGGAATGCACGAAACATCCGAACGCAGACAAACTGACATTGTGCAAAGTTGACACGGGAACTGAGATTCTTCCCATAGTATGCGGCGCTCCGAATGTCCGACCCGGGCAAACTGTTCCTGTAGCCCTCGAAGGTGCTAAAGTTAAAGACTTCGTCATTAAGAAGTCAAAATTACGCGGTGAGGAATCGTGCGGAATGATCTGCGCCGAAGATGAGCTTGGCCTGTCTGATAATCACGACGGTATTATGATCATTGACGAAAGTATAAAGACCGGAACTCCGCTGAACGACCTGTTCGGTTATGAAGATATCGTTTTCGAGCTTGAAGTCACAGCTAACCGTGCCGACGCGCTCGGATATCTAGGATTCGGAAGAGAATTCGCTTTTATGACAGGAACTGACCTTAAAACTCCCGAAGTCAGGATCGTCGAATGCGAAGAAAAGACAGCAGACAATGTTACTATCGAGATCAAAGACCCTTATGGCTGCCCGAGATACTGTGGGCGTCTGATCAAAGATGTTGTAATAAAAGAATCTCCCGCATGGTTAAAAGAGAAACTGATAGCTGTCGGATTAAGACCTATCAATAATGTTGTTGACATCACTAATTTCGTCATGCTTGAGACAGGTCACCCGCTCCACGCATTTGATTTCAACAATGTTGCCGGTCATAAAATAATAGTCAGGAAAGCAAAGAACGGCGAAAAATTCACGACTCTCGATGATAAAGAATTTGAACTTAACGATAAAATACTGATGATATGCGATGCAGAAAAACCTGTAGCTCTTGCCGGTGTGATGGGAGGACTTGACAGCGGTGTAACAGAGACAACGACCGATGTGCTTCTTGAAGTCGCTTATTTTAATCTTGCAGACATCAGGGAAACGGTAAAATTCACTAATCTGCATACTGATTCATCAAAGAGATTTGAAAGGGGAATTGATCCCAACGATTCTGAATTCGTTATTGACAGAGCCGCTGCTCTTATAAGCGAACTCGCCGAAGGCAGAATACTAAAAGGCATAGCTGATGCATACCCTTTAAAGATCGAAGAAAAAACAATTGATCTAAGACTGTCTAGAACTGAAAAGATACTAGGATTTTCTATTGCTGCGGATGAAATAGTTTCCGCTTTTAATAAAATCGATCTAAAAGCAGTCAGAAAAGACGCTGATACTCTTTCTGTCAGTGTTCCGACATTCAGGCCGGATATTACGAGAGAGATCGATCTGATCGAAGAGGCTGTCAGGCTTTACGGATACGACAAAATACCGGAGATCACAGTTTCGGCAGTAAGCCTTGAACCTAGTGAGAACACAGAAGAAGAGATCATAGATCAGGTAAGAGAGAAGCTTAAAAACCTGGGTCTGACCGAAACTCAGAGCAAGAGCATGGTTGATAAAAAATACTGCCTTCCTTTTGAAAAAAATCCTGTAAGGATAGAGCATCCTTTAAATGAAGAGATGAATCATCTCAGAAATTCGATCCTGCTTTCGCTTCTTCAGACAGCGGATAAAAATATCAGAAGAAAAAACGAAAAAATAAATATTTTTGAAGCCGGTAAAATATTTTTCTACAGCGAAGGTCAGATAACCGAAGTAAATTCACTCGGTGTGCTTTTGACCGGAATAAACAAATTCCAGTCGTGGAATGAACCTGAATCCCGTTATGATTTCTACGATATTAAGGGTATTGCCGAAGCGTTTTTCAACGGTCTCGGTAGAACAGTTTTAAAATACGATCGGTCAGAAATACCGGCATATTTCGACATAGACCGTTCGGTTTCAGTTTTCTCGAACGGTAACAGGATCGGAACTTATGGCGCGTTATCGAAAGGTACAGCTGACGCTTTTGAGATAAAACAGGATATATTTTGTTTTGAAGCAGATATGAACGGAGTTTCGGCTCTTCTGCTTGAACCTTTACCAGAGATAAAAGAACTTTCAAAATATCCGAAAGTAATAAAAGACATATCTATTCTGCTTGATATAAATGAAAAAGCAGAAACTATAGAAAATTTCATAAGAAAAATCTCCGGCGGAATTCTTACCGACATTTCGGTTGTTGACATTTACAAAGGCGAACAGGTGGGCAGCGGAAAGAAATCATATACATTCAGAATGGAATTCCAGTCGTATGAAAAAACTTTAAGCGATAAAGATATTGAAAAACTTCTGGTCAAAATCATCAACGGTCTTAAAAAAGACCTTAACCTTGAAATAAGATAAAAATGAGGATGCTTTATGGATTATAAAGACATTAAGGAAAAAATCGCCCTCGCGGCAAACAAGATCAAAAGTCTGCAAAGCGAGCTGAAAGAAAAAGACTCAAAAATGACAGATCTTTATTCAGAGATCGATGAATTAAAGAAAAGCAGTCAGACCCTGAAAGATGAGAATGCTAAGATCAAAGCGGAAAATGAAAAACTTTCGCGCGACAATCAGAAAGTCGTAAGCGAGATCGAGGAGAAATTCGCAGAACTCGATGCCCTGCTTTCAGACGATCAGCCAGAAGTAAAAAGCAAACCTGCAGCTAAAAAAGAAGAAAAAAAGGAAGATAAGAAAAAACCTGAAGACAATTCAGATGTTGAATCTGAACTTGAAGAACTCGACAGGCTTTTGTAAACTGAAATTTTTATGGCATCGTCAATTAAAGTAAATATCCTGGGAGAGGAATTTCCGGTAAAAGTAAACACCGATCAGGAAGAATATATCAGGGAAGTCGTTCAGTATGTAATAGATAAGATGGAGGAGGCTAAAACTCTTACAAAGGAAAACTCCACCAAACGAATCGCTGTACTGGCGGCTTTGAATATAACTGCTGAATTTTTGAAGAGAGATAAAAATTACAGGGACAATGTCTCTGATATAGAAAAAATTCTGAGTGATATTGATATTTAGACCGTTAAAAATTCCGGCTCTTTTATGTAGTAGTATCAAAAATAAAAATAAGGGTTTCGTCATGAAATATCGCGCCATAAAGCCTCTTCCGATGAAAAATGCGGCCCTTTTTAGGGTAGTGGACTATGAAACGATCTGCACGATCCCCAACTTTCCAAAGTAGTTGCTTCTACTCTAAGAGCCGGATATAATTTTACTTTAATTAAGAATACAAGCCATAAATTTTCCGAAACCAATGCGGGCGGAAGTCCGTTTAATATAAATATTAAGGAGTATGCAAATGGAACTAATGACAACAATAATAATTTTCGCGATAACGATACCGGCGGCGTTCGTCCTCGGTCTTTTATTTTTTAAATGGAGAACAGAAAGTAAGATCGGCAGGGCTAAAAATCATGCCGAGCAGATAAGATCAGAAGCAAGAAAAGAAGCGGAAATGATCCTCAAGGATTCACAGGCTAATATTCTTAAGGAAGAGATCAAACTTAAAGATCAGTTATCCAAAGAAAAGGACAAGTTCGAAGATGAAATGAGAAAGAAAGAGGGCGAGATATTCAAAGAACAGCTTCAGATCAAGGATAAGGAAAACAACATTAAGCAGCAGTTAGAGGAAATCGTAAAAAAAGAAAAAGAGATAAAAAGCAGCCAGCAGTCTATCGATGACAAAAAGAAGTTTCTCGAAGCTAAGCAGGAAGAAGTTGACGCAAAACACAAAGAAGCTCTTGAAAAGCTTCAGAAAATTTCCGGACTGACAAAAGAAGAAGTTATTGAAGAATTAAAAAACCAGCTGATCAATGATGCCAAGAACGGCGTGGCAAAGATGGTTAAGGATATAAAAGACCAGGCCAGAGAGACAGCTGACAAAGAAGCTAAAGAAATAGTTGTTGGCGCTATTCAGAGAACCGCGGCCGATCACAGTGCCGATACCACGCTGTCTGTTGTGAACCTTCCGAACGACGAGATCAAAGGAAGGATAATCGGAAGAGAGGGAAGAAATATCAGATCGTTCGAACAGGCTACGGGAATTGAGGTCATCGTGGATGATACACCTGGAGCGGTAGTTCTTTCTGGATTCGACCCGTACAGAAGGGCGATCGCGAAAAATGCGCTTGAAAAACTGATCCAGGACGGAAGAGTTCATCCCGGCAAAATAGAAGAGATAGTTGAAAAATCGAAAAAAGAGCTCGAAAAAGAGATCAAAGAACTGGGAGAGAATACCGCAATGGATCTGGGTGTTCATAATCTCCACCCCGATCTGATAAAGCTGATCGGAAGGCTCAATTACAGAACAAGTTACGGTCAAAATGTACTTCTGCACTCTATTGAATGCGCTAAATTATGCGGACTTATGGCAGCCGAACTTGATTATGATGTAAAACTTGCCGTCAGGGCAGGACTGCTTCATGACATAGGAAAAGCCGTCGATCAGTATCAGGAGGGAACACATGTTGAGCTCGGAATCGAGCTCGCAAAGAAATATAAAGAGCATAAAATAATAATAAACGCAATTGCGTCTCATCACGAAGATGCTCCGATAATGCATCCGATAGCTTCTTTGGTGATGGCGGCTGATGCTATTTCATCATCAAGACCCGGTGCCAGGAGAGAGACTCTCGGCAACTATCTGCAGAGGCTGGAAAAACTTGAAGCCGTCGCCATGGGTTATGACGGAGTTACAAAATCATACGCTATTCAGGCCGGAAGAGAGATCAGAGTTCTTGTCGAGAACGAGCAGGTTGACGACGCAAGGGCAGATATGCTTGCGAGCGATATAGCTGAAAAGATCCAGAACGAAATGAAATATCCGGGACATATTAAAGTAACGGTAATAAGGGAATACAGAGCGAGCAGCATAGCCAAATAACCTTAAAAGGAAATGATGGAAACTAAAATACTTTTCATCGCGGATGTGGTCGGAGAGCCCGGAATGAACATACTGGAAAAAGCTCTCCCCAGGCTTCGCATGAAATACAGTCCCGATCTGATCATCGTAAACGGCGAGAATACACGCGCAGGGAAAGGTTTATCGGAAGGTCTCGCTCGAAAATATTTTCAGCTCGGAATAAATGTGATCACAAGCGGTAATCATATCTGGGATTTTGCGGCTTTCCATAATACGCTGAATAATCCCGCTTATACGAACATCATCAGGCCGATGAATTATCCCGAAGGCGTTCCCGGCAGAGGTTTTTACATGGCTGAAGCTTCGAACGGCGCAAAAATATGCGTTATAAACCTTCAGGGAAGGACTTTCATGGCGCCTATTGACTGCCCGTTCAAGAACATTAGAGAATTCATAACAAAAATGAATTCACAGGCTAAGATCACCATTGTTGATTTTCATGCTGAAGCTACGGCGGAAAAGATCACGATGGGTAAATATCTTGACGGATATGCTACGGCAGTGATCGGAACTCATACGCATGTTCAGACCGCGGATGAAGAGATATTTCCGAAAGGTACAGCTTATATTACCGATGCAGGCATGACCGGCCCGTTCGACGGAGTGATCGGCATGAAAACGGAAACCGCCCTGAACAGATTCAGATTCCAGACTCCGTTCAAGTATGAAATAGCGGAAGGGGACGAAAGGTTCAACGGCGTATTTATCGTCGCCGACAGCGATACCGGTCGTGCAGTTTCAATTGAAAGACTGAATTTCAAAGCCAATGAAATATGAAATCAATAACGGGAGGGTTGTATGAAACGAGCATTTTTATTTATCGCGCTGATGGTAATATCGGCATTCGGAATGACCTTGTTCAGCGGAAATCCCGAAATACAGAAAACCGCGGATCCTAAAACGATCGCGGAGAATAATAATATTTTCATGATGAAAGCTTACAGACTTCTGACCGATAAGGACGACAATATTTTTATTTCGCCTTACAGCATAACCTCTGCTCTGGCAATGACTTACGCAGGAGCCGCTAATAAAACCGAAACCGAGATGGGTGCAGCGCTTGAATTTTCAGGCAACAATATCAACTTCCATGAGAATTTCGGAAAAGTAACGAACGGGATAAATGAAGTTCAGGCGAAAGGAGCGATTCAATTAAGCATTGCAAACAGTCTGTGGCTGGCGGAAGGATTCAAATTCACAGATGAATTCTTAAGAATAAATAAAACATTCTACAAAGCAGAACTAACAAATCTCAACTTTGCAGATTCAGAAAAAGCCAGAAAGACCATTAATGACTGGGTTGCCGAAAAAACAAAGGACAAGATAAAAGACCTTATCCCGCAGGGAATACTTGACGCTCTTACCAAACTTGTCCTGACCAATGCGGTGTATTTTAAAGCTGAATGGGCTGAGCAGTTTAAGAAAAACAGCACGGAACAATCCGAATTTTTTACTTCAAAAGGCGCCGTAAATGCTGACCTGATGCACCTCAAGCACCGTTACAATTATATGGAGAACAGCGATCTTCAGTTCATCGAAATGCCTTATAAAGGCGGCGACGCTTCCATGTTCGTCCTGCTTCCGAAAAATAAAGACGGGCTGAAAGCTATCGAGAAAAAACTTACATATCAGGACATAACGGAATATACTGCACAGATGCAGAAAAAAGAAGTTGACGTATTTTTCCCTAAGTTTAAAATGTCGCTTTCTTACGAACTCCGCGAACTGATGGGTAAGCTCGGAATGAAGGCCGCTTTCAGCAAATCAGCCGATTTCTCTAAAATGGACGGCAAAACAGATCTATACATTTCCGCAATTATTCATAAAACTTTCATAGCCGTTGACGAAGAGGGAACAGAAGCTGCGGCCGCTACGGCTGTAGTAATGAGGATGAAGTCTATGCCTCCTCAGGATGACTATGCCATCTTTAGGGCAGATCATCCGTTCTTCTACTTTATAAAGGAGAAAACTACTGGAACTATCCTCTTCGCGGGAAGGGTTATTGATCCAAGCAAGAAATAATGAGCGGTGAAAGAAAAGACAGATCGCACCTTATTCAGTTCGCTAAAGATCACGGAGCTGAAATAAATTTACTGCCCGAAAATTATCACGGTTATTTTCCTGATGAGCCTGAACTGATCTCGGCTGATAACTGGATCGAATATTATCAGAATGATAAAAATATTATAACTGTCGATGTCCGTTCTGAAGCTGAGTTTGAAGAAGATCATCTGCCGGGGGCAATAAACTTTCCTATTCTGAACAACAGTGAGCGCGATGAAGTCGGATTTTTATACAAGCAGGTCTCACCGCAAGCCGCGCTTTATCTTGCACTAAAAACAGCTGATAATAAAGCTGATAAAGTATCATCCTTTTGCGAAAATCTGAGTTCAAGAAAAATCTTTGTTTACTGCTGGCGCGGCGGCGGCAGAAGCTCCGCGGCCTGTCATTACTTTTCACAGCACGGAATTAAATGCGTAAAGATCCGCGAAGGATACAAAGCTTACAGACATCAGATCTATCAGCTCTTTTATGAAGATCCCTCGAGCTTGAATTTTGTAGTTCTTTCAGGTCTTACCGGATGCGGCAAGACTCAGATAATTGAAAACCTCTCCGGCAAAGCACCTGTCTTCGACATTGAAAAAGCCGCAGGACACGCATCAAGCCTGTTCGGACATATCCGGTTTGAAGTTAAAACGGATGACATCCCGGCAAATCAGCTTCAGTTCGAGAACAGACTGTTCGAACAGGTGATCTCTCAGAGATCGGCAGAACTGCCTTTTATAGCCGAAAGCGAAAGTAAAAGAATATCAAAATTCAACATACCGGATAAACTTTACGCGAGACTCCTCGAATCTCCTGTAATAGTAATTAACTCAGACATAGCGAAAAGAGTAGAGCGGATCAAAGCGGAATATTTTTCTGACGGTATCGAAAGAGCATATCAGACCGTCGAACGATCCGAATTTTTAAAGACTGTCCTCGGGAAAGAAAAGATAACTGAACTTCTCAGTATGCTGAAAGCAGGCAAGATCGACGAATTCTGTGAATGGTTTTTAACCGAGTATTACGATAAGCGCTACGCAACCAAGTTCAATAAAATAATCGCATCCGTCGAGCATAATGATCTGAATTCTGCTTCCGATAAAGTCGTGAAAATAATATCCGCACTATAATTTACCTATACCAAAAAATAGACTTATCTACTTATCAATAAAACCGAATAGCCATAAAGGGATTTTTCTTTCATTCATGGTCATATCCGTATCAATAACTAAAAATGAATTTTCGATATTTTGAATCTGCCTGAAATCTTTGTTCTTACCACCGATCTCGAAGATAAAATTCCCGACGCTGAAATCTCCAATGTCAGAATAGTAAACCGATCCTTCAAAGCAGTTCACAAAAAAAGTTTCTCTGAATGTCCCCTGATCGATTTCAAAATCGAATTCATTCGTAAATGTGTTAAGTATGTTAGTATTTCTGAAATAAAGCTTATCAGGTTTTTTGGAAACCTTATCCGAATATTTTCTTACAGCGCTGAATATCCCCGATCTATCAAGAATTTCCAGGTATGTATAAAGTGTAGGCTGTGATATTCCGAGTTCAGCTGACATTTGCGCAAGATTTACTTTATATGGAACTTTTGCCGCAGCGACTTTATGTATAAGTTTTTGAAAAAACGATAAATTCGAGAATTCAATTTTATTCAAAGAAGGAATATCCTCAAATATTATTTTCTGCATTGAATTGAAGAGTTTTACGCTGTAATTCTCAGGGATTTCCATAAAATACGGATAGCAGCCTATCTTCAAATATTCTTTAAATTCAGAAAAAATGTAGGAATACTTTGATATCAGACTGCTCGAGATCTTTACACTGTCACTCAATACATTGATCAGAGGATATGAGTCTAATTTTATTTTATATTTGAATTCCAGGTACTCTCTGAAAGACAGCTCATTCATTTTAACTATGAAAGCTCTTCTGCTAAGGTCATACTGTTCATGAAGAATATTAAGCATTGAAGACCCGCTGAACCTGATCTTCAGCTTGGGGAAGGAATCGTATATGTTTTTAAGCTCTTTTGCCCAGTCTCTGTATCTATGAACTTCGTCGATTATCAGAACCTTCCCGTTCAACGAATAAAATTCATCAGCGACATTATATATCGTTGTATCGCTCATTACTATATCATCCGCGGACATATAAAGCGAATCCATTATATCATATTCTGATTTCAGGTACTGCAGCAGTAGCGTAGTTTTACCTGAGCCTCTCGACCCTATCAAGCCTACAAGCCTTTCGTTTGTATTTATCTGCTTCATATATCCGGTTCTTATGAATTCTGAATTCAGATCATTCTGCAGGATCATCTGTTTTTTCCTAAAGTATTCTACTGACATAAATCCCCTTGTTGATTTAATTAGTAAATAACAATGTATAATTTAAGCCATTTAACACAAATTGTCAATATCGCAAAATGCATTTTATGATAATTACTGAAAATCGAAAAATGTATTTTATGATTTAGTAGTTTCAGGTATTTATAGATTTTAAAGCTTGTAAATAAATAACTTTACCATTGTATTTTATCAAACATAAGTAGTATATTTACAAAAAGTAACGGAGTAAATATTTGTTGAATATAAAACATTTACTTATCCTTTTTATTTCAATTGCACTTTTTGCCCAGCCATCTTTTAAAGGATCAAAGCAAAAATCAGGTTTATTTCCTGATATGAACAGCGGATTAAGTAAAGAAAGTGATTCAAAAGTATCGAAACCGTACGAAGAATTCCGAACTCACAGAGCCGGATTACTCTGGATGCCGATATCGAACTTGGGCATTTATGGAAATCCGTTTGATATAAATGACCCGTGTACAAGCAAAAAAGCCCCAATGGGAGAAATGCCGGGCGGATCAGGTATGCATTACATTTGGGCAGGATCGTTATGGTGTGGCGGTTATCTTGATTCGGTTGAAGTAAGTGTAAATAGAGTTACTTCAAAGATTTTTCAGGGACCTTTAGTATCAGCGGCATATTATTATGATGACTATATACCACAGGCTTCGTCTATGGAATTCTGGCCGATAAATTTCAAGGATGATCCTTCAGGTCTGGATATGGGAAGACTAAAAGAATCATCAATTATAGAAGGCAAGATCAATTGCTTGTTTGATGATGTTTACGATCCGAATGCAACTGCAGATGAACAGTTCGATACCTATTATTCAGATAAGTACACAGTGGAAGCTTATACTGGAATTGATTATTACGATAATCGTAAACATATACCACTGGGTATCGAAGTTAAACAATCAAGTTATGCATGGACTGCCGAGTTCGCGAAAAAATTTATTATAATTGACTACATGATATATAATCGTAATGAACAACAAAAAGACATTTATGATTTTTTTATGGGAATGTATCTTGACAGCGACGTAGGTAACATGAAATTTTATAATTACGATCCTTATTCGCAAACATTGTTGTGCAGAGATGATCTTTGCGGCTTTATTGAGAAATGGGATAATTATATTGACCCCGCCACTGGTGAAAAAAAGACAGTTGATATGAATCTGGCATGGTCGGCAGACAATGACGGAAGAGAATGGGTAAAAGATATGGAAGGTCGTTTAATTGAACCTCCAACAGGGACACCTTTATTCGGAGCCACAGGGATCGCAGCTCTCAAAATTCTCAGAACACCTAATCCTGATTTGAAATATTCATTCAATCTTTACATGTCTGGAACTGACGAAAGCGGGGACTGGGGACCGCACTGGAAAACCGGATTACATTCTGACTGGCAATACGATCTTTCGCCAACACAGAAGGGATATGACGATACGAATTACGACAGTTTATATACATATTTTGGGATGCCTCTTAATAACGGTAGAGTTGAAGGCGTACCGGTACAGGACAGCGGAAGATATATGGTCATGTCGAACGACGAATTTGATTATAATCAAACTGCAATTAGAGAAGTTTATCTTGGAATGAATACACAGGCAGACGGAACATCGATTCCTCAAGCAGGTAAATGGCAGCCATGGATAGTGACAGGTACAGAAGATGAAGGTGAAGTAGCAGACGGCACGATTGAGTCCTTGAACGATCATGCTAACGGCATGGACCAGAGATTTGTAATTTCATTCGGACCACTCGGTTATGAAACTTATGAAAATGTAGCAATTGATAATGATTTTGACGGTACTGTTGACGATTACAAGAACAAAAAGGTCTGGAAATTCGCTTATGGAGATTCGTTAAAATTAACCATAGCATTCATCGCAAGTGAAAATTTTCAAACATCAGTTGAGCAGTGTGCGGACTACAGCAATTATAATAGTATAGACCTGTCGGACGGTATAAACACTTCCCTTTTTGATCAGGGCTGGTACGACACGTTTTATAACGTTATGTGGGCAAATCGTCTATACGACACTCCGCTTTGGGATACACCCCTTAAGAAATGGGGTGCTACAAAAAAAGACGGTTGGTTTGGAGAAGATGTGGGCTCAGATGGAATTTTTAATGACATTCTCGGTCAAAAATGCTGGTGGGCAGATGTCTTATATTTAAGAGAAGACGAAGGCGAAGGTGATCTTAAAATGACTAACTTCCCGAATGAAGTGACTGATATGTATGGAAATTCTGCTACAAGCGAGGATAATATTTTGCCTTTCGGGCGTCAGCATGAAGATGCCCAGTTCGGGATTACAGGATCGAGAGATACCGGAGAAGGTTACGGTTATATGGTAAAGTATATGAAACAGGACGGTGTTTATCCTCAAGGTTCGTGGGTAAGATACGGGTTCGACAACGGAATGCTTGATCCGGGAGACGGAGTCCCTGACTTTCAGGCACCACCCCCGCCTGTTTCGCCAAAAATCAAGGTTTCTTATACTGATAACGATGTGATAATTGAATGGTCTAGCCATGAATTCTATGATGAAAACGGTGTAATAACGGTATCCGGTCCGGAACACAAGATCGATCCTTTCTCTAGAAGGAGGGATTTTGAAAGTTATCAGGTACAGATATCTCCCACGGTTTTTGCCAAAGATTATACTGAAATATTCAGCGTTGACATAGATAATTACGCTTATGAAAATGTGTCTGAAAAAGTAGAATATTTAAATGATCCAGTTGCGACCGACACGATCGCGGCACATCCCGGAGATTATCCTGCAATTAAAACTGTTTACGGCAAGATTTATCAATTAATGCCATACGGTGACAACAGGAATATGCACGGCTCTTATGATAATCCGGGCTTATTCAGTTATAGTGCAGCTGCAGATTCCGGCAGGATCGAAGATTACGGTATAATCTGGAACTATAAATTTGTGCTGCATAATCAATCTTATGCTGAACAGAAATACATAGCTGTTACATCTTCTGATCACGGAGATGCAAAAAGCGGGACTCCTTCTCAGAGATCGAGTCCATTCGTGAATGGAACATCAATAATTCCGTCGAAGATCTCAGGGACTGACGAAGTTATCGTCGTACCTAATCCATATCGCGGTGATGCTGACTATAAAGAAATAGGCTGGGAGAACATCAACAGTGCTCACGAATGGTCGGAAAGCGACAGGAAGATCGCCTTTTTGAATATCCCCTTAAGGTGCGTGATCCGCATTTACACGCTTGCAGGCGATCTCTGCAAAGTCATTACGCATAATGGTAATGCTGATTCTGATGTTTTATATCAGTACGGAGAAAATGGAGCTTACTGGAATCTCTTGAACGATAACAGACAGGCTGTCATGTCAGGTATTTACCTGTTCAACGTTCAGGATGTTGACAATAAGAAAGACGACTTTGTCGGAAAATTCGTGATAATAAAATAGAGGCAAACTATGTCAAAACATTTGAATTATTTACTTATCCTTTTCATTTCAATCGCACTTTCTGCCCAGCCATTATTTAAAGGATCAAAGCAGAAATCAGGATTTATTCCTGAACTGAACAGCGGATTAAGCAAAGAAAGTGATTCAAAAGTATCAAAACCCTACGAAGAATTCCGAGTTCATAGGGCAGGATTACTCTGGATTCCGGTATCAAATCTTGGTATTTATGGTAATCCGTTTATGACAGATGATCACTGTACTGGCAAAATGGCTCCTTTGGGTGAAATGCCGGGAGGATCAGGGATGCAATATATCTGGGGAGGAGGGTTATGGTGCGGAGGTTATCTTGATTCTGCAGAAGTAAATGTAAATAGCGTCAATTCAAAAGTTTTTCAGGGTCCTTTGGTTTCAACTGCAATATCTTCCACACTGGAATTTTGGCCAATTGATCTCAAAAACGATCCTTCAGGCCTGATTTTAGGAAGACTTAAAGAGTCATCAAGTATTGAAGGCAAGATAAATTGTTTATTTGAAGATGTTTACAATCCGAAAGCAACTGCGGACGAACAGTTTGATACTTATTATTCTGACAAATATGTAAATAATTTTTATACGGGAATCGATCCGGATGACAGACGCCCTCATGTACCTCTCGGAATAGAAGTAAAACAATCAAGTTACACATGGACTGCAGATTTCGCGAAAAAATTTATTATAATTGACTACACAATATATAATTACAATGAGCAGCAGAAAGATATTTATGATTTTTTTTTTGGAATGTATCTTGATAGTGATGTGGGTTACAAAGATTATTCTTTATACCATTCTCTATCTGATTATGAGGCTCAACTTCTACTTTGCAAAGATGACCTATGTGGTTTTATTGATAAATGGGATAACTATATTGATCCTGCCACAGGTGAAAGAAAAACCGTGGATATGAATCTGGCATGGTCAGCAGACAACGACGGAAGAGAATTTATACCTGTCCCCTTTGGTGAGGCGGGAGAGATTTATTGGGATCCGCCAGCCGGAACACCTTTATTTGGAGCGACAGGTATCGCAACTCTCAAAGTGCTTAGAACACCAAATCCGGATCTTAAATATTCATTCAATCTTTTTATGCCGAATCAGGATCAGAACTATGAAATTGACTGGGGGCCGCACTGGAAAACCGGACTTCATTCGGACTGGCAGTTTGATCTGGCACCTATGCAGAAGGGGTACGACGATACAAATTACGACAACTTGCTTACATGGAGCGGATTGCCTTTAACTTACGGCAGAACTGAAGGATATCCGATTGGAGATAAAGGACGTTATATGGTAATGTCGAATGATGAATTCGATTATAATCAGACTGCAATAAGGGAGGTCTATCTTGGAATGGACACTCAAATAGATGGTACTCCGATACCCCAGGCAGGAAAATGGCAGCCTTGGGTAGTGACAGGAACGGAAGGCGCAGGTGAAGTGGCTGACGGACCAATCTTTGATATGAACAATTATGCTAATGGTATGGACCAGAGATTTTTATTCGGTTTCGGACCGCTAGGTTATGAAACTTACGAAAATGTAGCAGTCGATAATGACCGTGACGGTACTGTTGACGATTACAAGAACAAAAAGGTTTGGAAATTCGCTTATGGGGACTCACTTAAGCTTTCGATAGCATTTATAGCAAGTGAAAACTTTCACACTTCAGCTCAGCAGTCTGCAGACTGTAATTATGATGTTGTTGATCTGTCGGACGGGCTTGATGTGTCTCTGTTCGATCAGGGTTGGTACGACACATTTTACAATGTGATGTGGGCAAACAGGTTATATGACACCCCGCTTTGGGATACTCCCGTTAAGAAATGGGGTGCTACAAAAAAAGACGGCTGGTTCGGTGAAGATGTCGGCGAAGACGGAATTTTTAATGATATTCTCGGTCTGAAATGCTGGTGGACGGATGCTTTATATTTAAGGGAAGACGAAGGCGAAGACGATATGAAATTAACTTCTTTCACAGACGAAGTAACCGATATGTATGGTGTTGCAGCTACAAGCGAGGATAACCTTTTGCCTTTCGGGCGTCAGCACGAGGATGTAGGATTCGGGATTACAGGATCGAGAGATACCGGTGAAGGGTACGGTTATATGGTAAAATACACTAAACAGGACGGCATTTACCCTCAGGGTTCATGGATAAGATACGGTTTCGACAACGGAATGCTTGACCCGGGAGACGGAGTGCCTGATTTTCAGGCGCCGCCGCCGCCGTATTCTCCAAAAATTAAAGTTTCTTATTCCGATAACGATGTGGTTATCGAATGGTCAAGCCATGAATTCTATGATGAAAACGGATTAATAACCGTTTCCGGGCCGGAACATAAAATAGATCCTTTCTCTCGAAGAAAGGATTTTGAAAGTTATCAGGTACAGATATCACCTACGGTTTTCTCTAGTGATTATACTGAAATATTCAGCGTTGATATAGATAACTACGCTTATGAAAATGTATCGGCAACATTTGAATATCTTGACAATCCTGTTCCGACCGACACGATCGCGGCACATCCCGATGATTATCCCGCAATTAAAACTGTTTACGGCAAGATTTATCAGTTAATGCCGTACGGTGACAACAGGAATATGCATGGCTCTTATGATAAGCTGGGCTTATTCAGCTACAGTGTATCCGCTGATTCAAGCATGATCGGTGAATACGGTGTTATCTGGAACTATAAATTCGTGCTGCATAATCAATCTTATGCGGAGCAGAAATATATAGCCGTTACATCTTCTGATCACGGAGATGCAAAAAGCGGTACTCCTTCTCAGAAATCGAGCCCGTTCGTGAACGGAACATCAATTATTCCGTCGAAAATATCTGGTACAGACGAAGTAATCGTCGTACCTAATCCATACCGCGGGGATACCGACTATGTGGAAATGGGATGGGAGAACATTAACAGCGCTCACGAATGGTCGGAAAGCGACAGGAAGATCGCCTTTTTGAATATCCCCTTAAGGTGCGTGATCCGCATTTACACGCTCGCAGGCGATCTTTGTAAAGTCATTACGCATAACGGAAATGCTGATTCTGATGTTTTATATCAATACGGAGAAAATGGAGCTTACTGGAATCTCTTGAACGATAACCGGCAGGCTGTAGTTTCAGGAATATACCTGTTCAGCGTTCAGGATGTCGATAAAAAGAAAGATGACTTCGTCGGCAAGTTCGTGATCATAAAATAATTCAGCTTTGAAAAACTATGAATTTACGCTTTTGAGATCATATTCCTCTATTACATCAAGCACTTTCGCCGCGAACTCGTCAACTATTGTATAAAAAGCTTCATTCTTCTTGTTTTTGGTCTTTGATACGACCCCGTGCCTTTTTAAGATCGCAAGCTGCTGAGAAACGATCGGAAATGACTCATTGATACATTCAGCCATATTGCCGACCCTGCACCCTTCCGCCCGTAATGCTAATAGAAGATTGATCCTTTTTGAATTGCTCAGGGCCTTAAAAACTTCTGCAAGTTTTTCATGATTCTGCATATATGTTTTTTTATTTTGCTCGTTCTTCATGGATCAGCCTTTCGTTGAGAAAAATTTTATAGTGAATAGGACTGTTCTTTGACAGCATGGCGGAAACACCACAGTATTTGGTCATGGATAATTCAACCGCCCTTTTAATGTTTTTAATATCAAGATCGTCTTTACCTTTTATGAAGTACTCTACGAAAATATCTTTGTAAACCATCGGATGGTCTTTCGTCTGTTCAGACTCTGCCGTCATTGAAAGCTCGTCATACTCGACATGCATTTTTTTTAGAATTGAAGCAACATCCATCCCGCTGCATCCCAATAGTCCGCCAAGCAGAAGAGCTTTCGGGGACGGGCCGCTGTCATTGCCGCCGAATTCTTTTTTTGTGTCAACCGTATATTTATGACCGAACTGGTCAATCTCAAATGAAAGGTCACCCGTTTGAATCGCTTTTACCTTCACCGTCATCCCCTTTTTTAGTTTTGCAAAATAATCCCGAAATCATATAGCCGAAGAACGCGCCGTAAAATACCGAACCCCACGGATTCGATGTGATGGCTCAGCCTCCTCCCGCGCACCCTATAAAATAGTAGTAGGCATAACCAGCGAGGGCGCCAAGTCCGGTGAAAATTAGAGTTCTATATTTTTCCATCAGTTTTTACAGCCTTTTTTGGTTCCTCTTTTTTAGGCTCTTCCTTTTTTACTGTAACATAATGCTTCTTAAGAATAGTTTCTATCTCAGCCTTAGATCTGAGCCCTACGAACCCGTCAACCACTTTTCCGTCTTTGAAAACTGACACGGTCGGAATTGAACGGATACCGTATTTTGAGGCCATCTTCTGATTGTCGTCAACATTCAGCTTTACAAACTTCATTTTACCTTTATTTTCATCTGCGATCTGCTCTATGATCGGGCCGAGAGTTCTGCAGGGACCGCACCACGGAGCCCAGAAATCAACAAGAACCGGCACTTTTGAATCTAAAACTTCTTTCTGAAAATCAGCATCTGAAACATTCGTTATATTCTTTGTCTCGGCAGCGAACACCATAAGCGTCACCGATATAAGTATCATTATTATTTTTTTCATTTTTCAGCTTTCCTATTTTATGTATTTGTCAAGTTTAGCCCTGATGCTCGCTTCGGGATGTGCGCCGATAAAACCGTCAACAACCTCGCCTTTTACGAATATCATCATTGTCGGTATTGACTGTATCTGATATTTCGTAGCCGTTTCTCTGTTGTGATCAACATCGAGTTTTGTGATCTTGAATTTTCCTTTATACTCATCAGCAAGTTTATCTATCACCGGACCGACCATCCTGCAGGGGCCGCACCATTCCGCCCAGCAGTCAACCAATACGGGTATATCTGATTTTATGACTTCTTTGTTGAAGTCTTTGTCGCTTACATGTAAAGCTCCCATTTTGTATCTCCCTTTTTATTTTTTAGTTCATTATTTCAATTTAGCATTTTTACTACATAGCAAAGTTACTAAATAGAAAAGCGTTTGTCAAGAGATATTTTAAAAATTTCAGGGAGGCTTTATTTATTTTTTAGCTTTTTTTGTTTTTTTCTTAAGATATTTATCAAGCATCGCATTAAAATCTTCTTCGGGATCAACTTCTTCGAATCTTTCGACCGGTTCGCCGTTTATAAATATTACAAGAGTGGGAATGGATTTGATCGCGTATTTTGCTGCTGTGGGCTTATTTTCGTCATAATTCAGTTTAGTAACTTTGAACCTTCCTTTATATTCGTCGGCGAGATCATCTATCAGAGGATCGACTATCCTGCACTGGAAGCACCAGTTCGCGCAGAAATTCACAAGCGCCGGAATTTCGGATTTAAGTATCTCTTTTTCAAAGTTTTTACTGTTTACGCTGAGTGCTCCCATAATATTTCTCCCGAACTGTTAATTTTCCAAATTTTGGCGATCCCGTTCTACGGAAAATAAAATCAAAGCGGTTGCGATTGTCAAGAAGTTAATTTCAGAAAATATCAATGTTGTTTTATGTTGCTTTGAGTGACGATTTTTATTATTCTACTCTGAATATAATTAATGGAGAAACATCATGCCTGTATTCAAAAATAATAAGAAATATTCTCAGTTCGTGCTTTGCATGATATTCCTGATAATTTTCTTCTCGTCATGTTCCAAAGAAAGCACATGCACAATAACTGAAAAAGACGGAGTAAAACATTACCAGAACAGGAACCAGCCTGCAAATCCGGCGCTAAAATTTGTAACTGACGGCAAGATCACTATCGAAGGAAACACCGGCGACAGCCTAGTGAGCTTTAGATCAGCTTCGGATATGGAAATCGATGATGATGGCAACATTTATGTTTTCGATCCCAGCCTGCAGAAGGTTTTTAAATACGGACCCGATGGAAAATTCATTTTGAGTTTTTCGGGAAGAGGTACAGGCCCGGCTGAGACAACTGGCGCACAGGATATAGCTATCGTCGGGGATTCAGTGACGGTATGTTCGCCCGGAGCTGCAAAGATTTCTGTTTATGACAGGAACGGAAACTTCAGCAGGCATATCACTGCTATCATGCCCGGATTATATTACGGCGCGGTTGACATGGGGATCGGCAGCGATGAGATTCTCGGGTATAAACCTACCTTAAATATGGTCGAGGAAAAACCCTTTATCGGCAACGACTTTATAATAAAGAATAAAAAATATGAACAGCTTGCGCTGATACATTCGATACCGCCGGAGCAAGATCCTATGGATATCGAAGGTGCCAAAATAATATTTATGCCTTTCGCTTATTATAAAGGTAATATTTATTTCGCACCGAACTTCCCGGAAAATTATCAGATATATCAGACTGACAAACATGGTAAGCTCCTCGGAATAATCTCAAAACATAACGCAAGGATCGAATACAATCCGGAAGAAAAGAAGCATTATCAGGACACTTCAGGCTTTGTTTGGAACGGAGAAAAGCTGATACCGAACTGTAAACTGAAATCAGTTATGAACGGAATATATACTGATAAATACGGGAATCTTCTTGTTTGGGTTTCTCAGAAAAGATCTGAGGGTGTTAAGCACAACCCTTCGATTGATGTATTTACGAACGGTGAGTTCCAGAATACGCTTATATTTGATCAGCTGAAGATAATTGAATCCCATACTCCGACAGATATGAAGTTCGATTTAAAAAAAGACAAATTTATCGTCTTTGACATGAACGAGAATACTTTCAGCATTTACGATTATCACTATGAAGGACTAAGCGAAAAGTAACTGCTCTTAAAATTTTATTATAGAAGGAGGAATTATCATGCCGTCAATTGAAATTAATGGAAAAAAGATCACTAACCCGATCGTTTTTGCGATCATAGGTCTGGCAGCAATAGCCGTTACGGCAATTATTGCGGCAATTGTCATATTCCTGATCCTGCCTTTCACAGGCATTGTCTTAAGCCTTTCGGTAGGCCTTACCATTGTGGTACTAATCGCGCTACTCATAGCACTGCCGTTCATAATAATGATAAAAATAATCCTGTGGATCCTTTTAAAGCCTTTCAGGTAGGAGATATTTAATGTCCGATAAACATGAAGCTAACGATCTGATAATTCACAACATAGGTAAGCTCTACTATCCCGATCCCGCTAAATTCGGAAAAATAGACATTATGGAGAAATGCTCCATAATTATAAAGAACGGTCTTATCGACGAAATAATTCCGGCGGAGGTTGAGATCAACGCGGTCAGGCTTGAGCACTTCGATGTTATTGACGCGAAAGGTATGTCCGTTCTGCCCGGGTTCGTTGACTCTCATGCTCATCCGATATTTGCAGCCCTCAGAAATAATGAGTTCGAGATGAGAAATGCGGGTATGTCTTATCTTGACATAGCAAAAGCCGGCGGCGGTATAAAGAACAGCGTGAAAAAACTCCGCGCTATGACTGAAGACGAGCTGTATTCCGTCTCTGCCGGAAGAATAAAGGAATTCTTACGCTTCGGCACAACTACGCTCGAAGCAAAATCAGGATACGGCCTTACACTTGAGGATGAGATCAAGATGCTGAAAGTGATCAGAAGGCTGAATGACAGAATTGATATCGACCTTGTACCGACATTTTTAGGCGCGCATGATGTGCCTGATGAATTTAAGGACGATCGCGAAGGATATATTTCCCTGCTGGTAAATGATATGATCCCCAAGGTCGCGGAAGATAAACTCGCTGTAGCCTGCGACATTTTCATTGAAAAAAATTATTACACGATAGAAGAAGGCCGGAGAATTCTAACCGCGGCGAAAGATCATGGACTGGGCGTTAAAATACATGCCGATCAGATGACATGTTCAGGCGCAGGCGAACTTGCCGCAGAGCTTGGAGCTTTGAGCGCGGATCATCTTGAATACATCTCCGATGAAGCGATCGACAAAATGATCAAAAACAATGTAGTTTTCAATCTGATGCCGGGCTCATCATTCTTTCTGGGAATGCGTGATTTCCCGCCTGCGAGAAAGATCATCGAAAAAGGAGGCATCTGCGCGCTCTCTACCGATTTTAATCCCGGAACATGCTACTGTTATTCGCTGCCTTTCATAATGACGGTTTCTGCAATTTATCTTAAAATGACCGCGGATGAGATACTATGGTCATCCACACTTGGCGGAGCCAAAGCTCTAGGGCTGGAAAAAGAGATCGGTTCGATCGAAAAAGGAAAAAAAGCAGACCTCCTTATAATGAAAGCAGATGAATTAAGCGAGATCCCCTACAGCATGGGCATGAACCTTGTCAGAAAAGTGATCAAGAACGGAAAAGTCGTAATTTAGGAGTTTTTATGCTATACAGAAAAATGAAGAACGGTGATGAAATATCTATACTCGGGTACGGAGCAATGAGACTGCCTCAGCTAAAAAGCGGGGAAATTGACGAGATCAGAGCTGAAAAGCACATCCGCTACGCAATAAGCAAGGGTGTCAACTATATTGATACCGCAAAGATATATCACGGCGGAAAGTGCGAAGCTTTTCTCGGAAAGATTCTAAGCAGAGACGGGCTGAGAGATAAAGTCAATATAGCCACAAAGCTGCCTCCCTGGCAGGTCAAAGAAAAAAGCGACATGATGAGAATATTTAATGAGCAGATTAAAGATCTGAAAACCGACCGTATTGATTATTATCTGGTTCACGCCCTGAACGGAGCAAGCTGGAAAAAGATGAAGGATCTCGGCGTGCTTCCGATGCTGGATAAGCTCTTAAAGGAAGGGAAAATCAAAAATGCGGGATTTTCATTCCACGGCAACATCGAACATTTCAAACAGATAGTTGACGACTACGACTGGACTTTCTGCCAAATACAGTTCAATTTCCTCGACACCGAATATCAGGCAGGGCTTAAAGGGCTCAAATATGCAGCCGGAAAAGGTCTTTCAATAATCGTCATGGAACCTTTGAGAGGCGGCAGGCTCGCGCAGAATCCTCCGGATGAAGTGAAAGATATTTACTCTGCATCAGGCTTAGAAAGAACCCCTGCTGAATGGGCTCTTAAGTGGGTATGGAATTTTCCTGAAGTCGTAACTGTGCTGTCAGGTATGAGCACTTATGATCAGGTCAGACAAAATGTAAAGACAGCTTCGTCAGCCGAACCTGACTCAATGTCTAAAAAAGAAATTCAGGTCATTGATAAAGTCACGGCCGTCTATAAAAAACTGTCGAAGATCGGATGCACAGGCTGTATGTACTGCCTGCCTTGTCCGGTTAATGTAGCTATACCAGCCTGCTTTGAATACTATAACGGCTACCATCTTTACAAAGATGATAAATTCAAGACATTTTATAAATATTTCATTGGTGACAAAGCTAAGGCTTCGCTTTGCGTGAATTGCGGTCAGTGCGTCGAAAAATGCCCGCAGGAGCTTCCGATCTCTGAACTGTTAAAAAAGGTGGTAAAACAATTTGAATAATCCTGCCGATATTGAAGAATGGCTTCCCATTGTTAATGAGAAAGGCGAAGTTACCGGAAAAGCTTTAAGAAGCATTTGCCACTCAGGCAAAGAATATCTTCACCCGGTCGTTCATCTGCATGTAATGAACAGCAAAGGCGAAATATATTTGCAGAAGCGGCCGTTGAACAAGAAGATCCAACCCGGAAAATGGGATACGGCTGTCGGCGGACATATTTCTTTCGGCGAAGATGTAAAGACCAGCCTTCAGCGCGAAGCTGAAGAAGAGATCGGGATAAAAAATTTCATCCCTGAACTTGCCGCAGAGTATATCTGGGAATCCTCCGTAGAACGGGAATTTATATATAGCTTCATAACTGTGTATGACGGACTTCTTACCCCCGACAGCACTGAACTTGACGGCGGCAGGTTCTGGTCAATGTCCGAAATTGTAAACAATCTCGGAAAAGGGATCTTCACCCCGAATTTTGAAGAAGAATATAAAAGGATATTCTGTCGGTAAAACACTAAAAATACTCTTTATATTTCTATTGATTGCGTAACAATATTTCATTATTATTTAAATATTACATAAAACAACGGAGTCCGGCCATGAAGACATCTGATATAAGGAGTACTTAATGGATGAAGTATTTTGGGGAATGATTATATTATTGGCAATAGCGGGTCTTATTATTGCACCTGCAGTTACGATGTTCATTACCATCGGTATCAGAAAACGCCAGCGCGAACTCACTGATGAAATTGTAGAAATTAAGGCTATACTCTCAAGTACTAAGCCTAAAGAAAAAGAACTTAAAATTAGTTCTGCGAATGATATTAATTCTACAATAGAACCGGTTAAAGAAATCGTTCAAGAAAAAGTGGTAATGCCTTATGAACAGTCAAAACCGCATGCTGCTACGACAGAAATAGTTGAACTTAATATAAAAACTGAAGAGAAGCCAAGAGACGGGCTCGTAAGGTGTACAGGCTGTCGAAGACTCATGAGCATAAAATATGATAAGTGCATATATTGCGGAACAATTCTCCCGATTGCACCTAAAGCTGAGGAACCATCTGCAAAATCTCCTGAAATTGCATTTTCCAAAGAGCAAATCCCCTCGAGTAATATTATACCTGAAATCCCTCAACAAACCAAAACAACTATAGAGCCAAATAAATTTGAAGCTGCAACAAAAGAAATCCTTTCAAGGATATGGAGCTGGATAATTGTGGGAGAAGAACACAGAAAAGAAGGTATCGGTGTTGAGTACGCGGTTGCGACGAACTGGCTGGTACGCGTTGGTGTACTGATTATTGTCGTAGGCGTCGGATTCTTCCTCCAGTACACATCAAACCGAGGATGGCTGGGACCTATGGGAAAAATCTCCATGGCTTTATTAACCGGAACGGGTTTAATGGCTGTGGGGATTCGCCTTCTGGACAAACGCTATCATCTTATCGCCCAGGGTCTTTTAGGTGCCGGGCTTGCTGTATTTTATGCCTCAATATTCTCAGCTTTCAATCTTTACCATCTGATCGGAGCTTTGACGGCTTTCGGACTTATGGCTTTCGTAACCATTGGAGCAGGATTCATGTCTGTCCGTTTCAATTCGATGCTTCTGGCAATACTTGGAATAATCGGAGGTTACGCCACACCCGTATTTCTCTCGACCGGTAGCGGAAATCTGGTCGGATTTTACAGCTATATGCTTCTACTTGGAATCGGAGTTCTCGGTATTGCGCACAAACGCAGCTGGCATCTTCTTAACGCTCTTTCGTTTTCAGCAACCTGGTTCCTAATTGGATTATCGTTGTCTGAAAAATATAAACCTGAGCTTTTCTGGCAGATAATGCCCCTTCTTACAGCATTTTTCATCCTTTTTTCAACAATGATATTCATATATCAGATACTTAACTCAAAAAAATCCACTCTGATCGAACTTATTATGCTGATACTTAATGCAGGTGTTTATTTTACTTTTTCCAACGAACTTATCAGCATAAGTTACAGTAATGAGTGGTCATCTGCCGTAGCTTTGGGTCTTGCAACTTTCTACACAGTACATGTTTATTTATTTCTTAAGAAAAAGGGCACTGATAAAGGACTCTCTCTATCATTCATCGGACTTGCATCATTTTTCCTGATTTTAACAATGCCGCTGATCTTGTCTGATCAATGGCTGACTTTATGCTGGAGCGTTCAAGCTTTAGTTCTGCTTTGGTTGTCATCAAAACTTGAAAGCAGGTTCCTTCAAACCGTTTCTTACGGACTTTATCTTATAGTATTCATAAGGTTTTTTGCAGTTGATATGAATCAGTCTTTCTCGGGCAGAATATCCGAAGATATAAGCATCGCCTCATACTTGCTTATGCTTGCAGAAAGGCTTATTTCTTTCGGTATTCCGGTTGGTTCAATCGCCCTTGCAGTTAAACTGATAAAGAAACCTGTACCTGCAGCTGAGAACCTTGCTCTCAAACCCTCGAACGATATCAGACGGGTATTAGATCAAAATAATACCGCTATAGTTGCTTCAGGAGCGGTTTTCGCCATGCTTTTTCTTTACCTCCATCTGGAGATAAACCGGACTCTATTTTTACTATGGGCTCCTCTTAGAATGCCGGCTTTATCCGCCCTCTGGGTATTAGCATGTCTTTACCTGCTTTTTCTTTTCTGCAGGATCGGACACAGCATTCTCATGACAATTCTATCCCTTTTTACTCTTGGGATAATTTTCAAGCTGTTTGTCTTTGATCTTCCTTTGTGGGGTGCATCACAGCATCACTTTCGTTATTTAGTTCAGGAAGGATACTCCTTCCTCGATGCAGGCATGAGACTTCTGGACAACGGCATAATCATAGCTTTCTTCATTTATGCTTTTAATATTCTGAGCAAAAGGACAGATGCCTGCATAGTTAGAAACATGTTCGGCTACGGCAGTATTATTCTTTTACTCGTTTACACCTCTCTTGAGATAAACAGCATATTGTTCTACTTTGTGCCCGGTTTAAGAGCTGGTGGGATTTCTGTGTTCTGGGCTCTGTATGCATTAGGATTAATTACCGGCGGCTTGATCAAGCGAATCCGACCGCTCCGTTTCTCTGGACTGGCCCTGTTTAGTTTTGTTGCACTGAAGATCTTTTTTTCTGACCTCGCAAAACTAGATCCTCTATATAAAATTATCGCATTCACACTACTCGGAGGGGTACTTCTGGCAGGAGCATTCGTTTATCTGAGGTTCCAGGACAGGTTCGATTCGAAAACACCGGATGACAATTTAACTTAAGGATAACCGATGATCAGAATACTACTTTTAATTTCAATTTTATATCCCTTTTTCAGCCTATTCCCAGTTGAAACGAATCTTACGGCTTATCAGTTTTTCCGTGAAGTTGTTACAAATGCAGAAAGACAGGAAGTGGCGGCAGTGACCCTAGACAGCGTAATTTGGAACTCCGGAGAAGGAATGCCTGAGATCAGGATCGCAACTGCAGGGGGTCGTCTGGTTCCCCATCTTTTCAGAAAAGCTGAAGAGAGTCGCTTAAAAAAAGTTCGTGAAAGCCGTAAAGCGTCTATAAGTAAGCTGGAGGAAAAACCGGACGGCAGCGTAGAACTTCTACTTGACATAATTGATAAGACAGTAACCGCCAATCTTTTGGAAATCGTCACTCCTTTTAAAGACTTCGAAAGAATAATATCGGTAAAGGGTATAAGCCCGGACGGAAAAGAAACATTACTTACTGAGAATGTTCCGATATATGACTATTCACGGTTTGCCGACATCCGCTATACGACCATTGAGCTTCCTCCGAACGAATTTCACCGGTTTAAGGTTAAAATCAGCAATATAACCGACGAGATCCTTTCGGCTAAAAAACAGGTTACAAAAACCATTAAAGGAAATAGTGAAGTCAGCCGTACTGAAGAATCAGCTGTAACAGTCAGAAACTTCAGAATAGATGCTATTCTTATTTATTACGAACATGAAACAGAATCTCACAAAGTGGAAAAAATTGCTGAAATATCTCAGAAAGATTTCCGCATAACAGAGGATATAAAATTAAATAATACTATACTAGAAATTGAAACATACAACGAACCTCTTTCAGGATTGACAATTGAAACTTCAGAAAGAAATTTTTCCCGTAGAATATCCGTAGAAGTACCTTTCATGGATAGCGGAAAGGAGAAATGGAATCCCATAGCTTCTGCAACTGTTTCGAATATATCTTTCCGGGATTTTAAACGCGAAGAACTGAAAGTAACATTTTCGGAAACCCAATCGCGCCGCCTAAAGATAGTTATAAACAACGATGACAATATGCCTCTGCCGGTCAGTGGTGTAAAACTGCATGGTCCTGTATGGAGAGCATTGTTTCTTGCAGAACCGGGCGATAATTTAAGGTTGTACTTTGGCGGAAAAAACTTGCAGGCTGTGCGTCAGGATACGGAACCAGTCAGACGGATACTCAACAGCGGTTTTGAGCCTTCAGAATTTCTTCTGAGTAAAATGTTCAATAATCCTGTTTACTGCAAATCCGGCACAACTGAGAGTACAAGCTGGACAGATTTTTTCGGAACCAGATTATTCTTTATAATTGCCGCTGGTCTGATGGTACTGGTTATTTCTGCAGCTCTGATAAAATCGATCAAGCGTATTCAGCAATAAGATAACTCTGCCCGCTTATAGAATTGGAGAAAATACATGAAAGACTACAAAGAGATACAGAAATTCAACTCACCGTTGGTGTGGATCATTGTTGGTATAGCGGTTGTAGGCGGTATCTTCGCTCTGTACGTACCCGCTGCGCAGAATGAACAGCTTCCTGTTATCGCGAAATTGCTCATTGCAGCTGCTCTGATCATTTTAATATTAATGTTCTTGTATGGCTATCTTAAAACGGATATAGATGAATCCTGTATAAAGATCGAAATGAAAATTCTGTTTAAATTCGGAAGAATTATCCGGTGGGATGAGATTCAGACAATAAAAGTTGATAAATACCGTCCCATACTCGAATTCGGCGGATGGGGTTACCGCATAGGCTGGAAAAGCGTAGCTTATAACTGCAGAGGTAATGACGGTCTGATCATCATGCTGAAGAACGGCAGAAAGATCGTGATCGGCACTCAGAAGCCTGACGAGCTTAGAAAATTTCTTACAGAAAATGGTAAAAATTAAGCACAGATGCCGGGATTACAATACAGATCCTGCAGCGGAAATCCTAATAATCGGCACATTTAATCCGGACACGAATAACAATCCTGCGGATTTTTTTTACTGCAGGCCGAAAAATCATCTGTGGACATTGCTGCCTTCAGCTTTCAATGAACCTGATCTGAAAAAAGCTTCTAAAGCAGATAAATTATCATTCATCAGAATGCATAAAATAGACTTTACCGACCTGATTTCGGAGATCTCAATTCCCGAAGGGACAGAAACTGATTATCGCGACAGCTTTATTGATGATAAAGTCACAAAATGGCGGGATGTGATCGGAGAAATCAGCAATCTCGAATATCTGAAAAAAGTCTGCTTTACGAGAAAAACATTTTCAGAAATACCGAATATCAGAAAGAAAATTGAAGAGATCAGGTCGTACTGCGAAGAAAAAGGAATCTGTTTTCAGTACCTTATTACTCCTGCGAGAATTTATTCGGCCTGTAAGCAAGATGAGTGGACAGAATTTGTTAATTATTCATCCTGAACATCTTTTCCAGAAAATCATTCAGTTCAGAATGCTTGGATCTGAAGGCCTCCCTGTCCGTAAAAAAATACTCGCTTACAGTAGCGAAAAACTCCTGCATATCTTCAAGCGCGTATTCATTTATGTCCGACTTTCCTTTTCTGATGCTCTCCATTTCGGCTCGTGCCAGCTTACCCCACTCCGCGGTGTTTATACCCTCCGCAAAAAGCTTAGGAACACCTTCTGTCGCGCCTGTTTCTTTTTCAACAATATGAATAAACTCGTGAACAGCTACATTTGTATGCGAAAAACCGTTTGAAAATCCCAGATGAAGATCCTGTTTTGATAGTATCATCTTTTCATCGAGCGCACCATCGCCGACCATGCCCATATTATCGGACCCGTCGTCGTTCCATCCGTCCTGAAAATGGTCGTTGAATCCTCCGGGATATAGAAGCACTTCTACGATTTCACTATACTGCCATTCGGGAAATCGGAAAACCGGAATTACCGCCCCTGCGGCGACAAGAAGTTCATCGGCTCTTGTCACTTTGATATCAACTCCGGAAATTTTTACATTCTCGAGAAATTCTACTACCTTGTATTCAAAACTCTTCTTTTCATCTTCCTTTAATTTCTGATAGAACCTGACCTTCGAAGATATTATAGATCTGTCCTTAACTGAAAAGTATCCGGCAGGCTTTTTCCATGACTTACTTTTGCCTATACGGAAGTAGAGCCACACCATCAAAGCGGTAAAAAGAATCAGAAATACTATCACTATCATATCGGTCATAATAGAAATTTATAAAAATAATATGCCATATTCTACAATTATTAAATTATATTTCCTAATGAACAGCGGAAAATTTAACGGAAGCGCTTATGATCTTCGATTATATAAAAAATATAGATAAATATAAAAATCTTAATCCGAGATTTGAAAAGGCTTTCAGGTTCATTCAGGCTGCCGGTCTTGAAAATCTGCCCGTAGGAAAACACCAGATTGAAGGAGATGACATTTACGCATCAGTCAATGAATATTTGACAAAATCAGAAGGATATCTTGAAGCACATGTTAAATATATTGACATTCAGCTAATTACAAAGGGAATTGAACAGATCGGATTTTTCGGGCTTGAAGATCAGGAAATAAGAGATCATTATGATGATGAAAAAGACATCGCGTTCTACTTTGGAGATTGCGAACATCTGATCCTGCAGCCGGGATTATTCGCGATATTTTTCCCAAAAGACCTTCATAAACCAGGTATATCAGTTTACGCACCGGTTGAAGTGAAAAAAATTGTAATTAAAGTAAAAGTGTAGAGTAGCAAATGCCCGTAAAGAAACCCGATATTTCACAATACAAAGTGCTCATCTTCGACCTTTTCCACACGCTTTCGTCAATGCATCATTCTGACGTTCCGGGGTTATACTCGCACGAGATCATCGGAATATCGTATGAAAAATGGCTCGAAGCGCTTTTTACAGATTCCGAACGGAGAACGAGGGGCATAATAGCCGACCCGTCAGAGATCATACGCGACATAACCGGCAAACTCGGAATGAACATACCGGACAACACCATTTCAGAACTCGCACGAGTAAGATACGAACGGTTCGATCTCGCCCTGAAGAACATTCTGCCGCACACTTTATTTACGCTAAAAGAACTTAAGAATAGAGGAAAAAACCTTGTACTGCTAAGTAACGCGGATGTCTGCGAAATAAAAGGATGGCCGGCTTCACCCGCCTCGCCTTATTTCGACCACGCGATCTTTTCATGTCATGTTGGCTATGTAAAACCTGAACATGAAATTTACGAGCACGCTGTAAAACTTTCGGGTGCTTCTAAGGATGAATGCCTGTTCATAGGCGACGGAGGTTCTGACGAACTTGCCGGCGCAAAGAGCTTCGGCATAGCAGCCTGCTTCACTTCTGAATTCATAAAAGACCTGTGGCCCGAGCATGTAGAACCGAGAAAGCTGATCGCGGATTATCATATTGACAGGATCGATCAGCTGCTGTGAATAATGTATAATTGACTTTACCCGATTTATTGCATAGATTTTAATATGATTTATTACATCGTAAAAGTGGTCATATCGGCTGTTATAATAGTAGCTGTATCGGAGATATCGAAGCGGAATTCGACCGCGGGTGCGCTTCTGGCATCGCTGCCGCTTCTTTCTGTTCTGGCGTTCGTCTGGATGTATATCGATACGGGTGATGTAGCTAAAATTTCTGAGGTCTCGAAGGATATTTTCTGGCTTGTGATCCCTTCGTTAGTGCTTTTTATCGCTCTGCCTGTATTTTTAAAAATGCAGATCAATTTTTATCTCAGTCTTTTAATCTCAGCTGCTCTGACTGCAGGTGCATATATGTTGCTTTTGTTTGTGCTTAAAGCAAAATCGTGAAAATAAGATCCGTATAAATAATTTTATGAATAGCTTTATTTGAGATTATTTTGCTTTTTAAGCATTTTTACATCAAGAAGATCTTTATCTCTGCCTGTGCTCTGCTTGTTCAATATCAGGTCGTCTAAAGATATTACAGGTATTAAAATATTGTCAATATTTACTTCTTTTCTTTTAGGATAGGCATTATCAAAATCTACTCCGTCGATAATCGTTGTTATATCTATTCGCCTTGGTGCAACACCTATCTGAAAAATAATCCCTTTAGTTTTAAAATCATCCTGCGTAATATGACCCATCGGAGCTCCGAACCTTATCAGGCTTTTAAAGATCCTTCCTGAATTTTCTTCATCTGCATCAATCCATATATCTATGTCACCTGTAGCTCTGGGATATCCGTATGTACTTAAAGCGAATGCGCCAATAACAAGATATCTAACTTTCTCTTCTGATAATATTGACAACATTTCTTTGTAATCTTCGTTCAGCATCATTCCTCCCTGAAAAAGCCCATAGATCGCACGTAATATCCCATACCATTGAAAAAAGCATAGCCGGATCAGCGTCTATATATCCGTCGTCATTATCATTTTTTCTTGAGATCTTGACAACATTTCTATTCAATTTGATTTCAGTATCTGGCATTCCTGATTATCCTCTTTGTAAGGAAGTAAAGTTACTATTACAATCTAACGAATTTCAGCCCTAAAGTCAAAACATACTTATCAAATCTCTATCTTACCCTTTTCAGCCTAACCGCAAAAGCTCCCTCTTGATGATGTATCCCGGGATTGACAGCGTAGCTGCCGTCGGCATTCTTGAAAATATCAAGTTTCGTATCAGCTGAAGTTTCGACAATAAAATGATCGTCAGCTTCCAGAAATTTATTAATTATATCCATATTCTCTGCTTTGAACACCGAACAGGTCGAATAAACAATGAAACCGCCCATTTTCACGAATATCGAAGCCCGCATCAGTATCTCGAACTGAAGCTTCGTAAGCTGCGAGAGCATTTCCTCATCCTTATTCCATCTGCTCTCCGGATGACGCCTGAAATTACCGCTGCCTGTGCATGGCGCGTCGATAAGTATTTTGTCGAATTCCTCAAATACCTGAAATTTCTGGGCTTCCTGAAAGGTAAGCTTATTGAATTCAAGTCCCAGCCGCTTAAAATTCATTTTTATCAGAACTCTTTTCTTCATCGAAATGTCGTTCAGATGGAGCCTGACCTTATTGCCGGTCAGCTCCTGAATATAGGTTGATTTACCTCCGGGTGCACAGCACAGATCAAGTATCTTCTCATTCTTCTTCGGGTCTAAAATCAGTACAGGCAGCGAATGGGACGGGTCCTGTATATAAAATCTGCCTTCCTCAAACGATCTTGAAGAGAGGACATTGCCCTTTTCTACTTTAAGAAAATCTTCAAAGTGCTCTACGGCGGAAGATTCTAACCCTTCGCTTTCCAGATGTACCTTAAGCTCATCTCTGCTGTTTTTTATCCTGTTCGCCCTTACATAAACCGGCGGAACCGACTGATTGAATCTCAAAATGTCTTCCGACACCTGTTTTCCATGATCATTAATAAGCTTGTCAACGATCCACTGAGGATGAGACAGATAAAGCGCTTTCTTTGATAATCTTTCCTCTTCGGACAAAGTCAGTTTAGTCATCTTTCTCAGGATCGCGTTAATATATTTGGCCTTGCCCTGACCGAGTTCTTCCTTGGATATCTCAACGAAATCATTCACGACCGAATAATCCGTCGAACTGTCGAGATAAAAATACTCGGTACCGGCGCACAGAATAAGCATGCTGATCTTCATGCCCTGATCATCAATGTTCTTATCTATGTTCTCTATAAAATACTGCTCAAGGAAATTGAAATTCCTGAAAAACTGGTTTACCAGATTTATAAATCTTCGTTTTTCCCTGTCCTCCAGGCCCTCTAGCACTTCTGAATAAAGCGACTCAAAGGAAAGCCGTTTATTATATATTTTGAGAACGGTGTTGTAGAATAATTTTCTTAATTTCATAGTATATATCAATCCTAATAATATTCATTTACTTCAAGGATCATTAAAATGCTGAAAACTATACAAACTGTAAAGAATATCATCACCCAGTCGTTGACTCTGAGCAGTTCAGGCAGTGTTTTATTTCCATAGTTACCGAAATTGTTAAGTTTAATAAATGCTTTCGGATAGAGCATAGCGTATAAATATGATCCCGCTAGTATCCCTGCAGTACCGCCCAGCGCTGCATCAATGTACCCGTTGCCGATAGCTCCCGCAATAGTTCCCGGGCAGTATCCGAGCACAGCGAACCCGATCCCGAAGATGAGGCCGCCGACTGCGTTTATCCCGAATGATCCCTGCTTGGGATACAAAGAAACCAGTTTAAATTCTTTTAATATAAAGATACCTGTCATTCCGGTTATTACGGCTGTAAGCATGATCTTTACTACAGTGTTGTCCGTGAATAGAAGCTGGGCAACGATAACATCGTACTTCGTGGCTCCGCCTTTCTGAAGAAGAAAACCGAATATGATCCCGAAAAACAAACCTAGTATTAAAGTTTTTTTATTATTCATAATATTTCCTTTTTTTATAAACTGAACATCAGATAAGCTGTAACTCCGCCGCCGATAAAGAAAAATATAGCCGAGACCCAGCTGCTCACAGCCATCTGCATCGTCCCTGAAATTCCGTGCCCGCTCGTACACCCACCGGCAAGCCTCGCTCCGAAGCCCAGAAAAACTCCTCCGATGATTGATATTATGATCCTCAAAATAATACTGTCTCCGAATTCCCGAGCCCATGATTTCGGAACCGTCATGATTTTAAAATCACCGGAAATATAGGCCGATATGAATGCTCCTATAACGATTCCTATGACGAACATGACCTCCCAGTCGATTACCGGTGGAAATTCTTTAAAATACTGTTTCTCGCTAATTGTTTTCCTGCTGAGGAGTTTACCTATCATGCCCGAAGTTCTGGCGAATGCTGTCGAACATCCGATGGGCTTTTTTAAAAAGAGGAAAGTGAACCAGCTGAGAATTCCTATAGCTGCGCCTACTGCATAGGGCGACCAGCGTATCTGTGTCAGATAACTCATCATATCAGCCTCAATTATAAATTAATCATTATGATATCTTGAACCGTGAATATTGATGCACACCCTGCATTCAGGTACATATCCGGCATTGGCGTAGCCTGTGATCCCCCCTGCCGCGTTAAGAACATTATTAAATCCTTTGGTTTTTAATATACTAGCGGCAAGACTGGATCTGTGCCCGGTGCTGCATATCAGTGCGTAAGTTAGTTTTTTATCAAGTTCTTTATATCTCGTTCTCATATCCGGAGCGGGAATATTTATCGAACCTTTAATGTTCTGGGTATTGAACTCGCCTTCCGCTCTGGAGTCGATAAGAACAAAATCCTTTCTTTTCCCGTTCATTTCTGAATAAAGCTCTTTTGCTGAAAGCTGATGAACATGTGCCGTTTCCATTCCGCTCCTGGCCCACTCGAACATACCGCCTGCAAGATAACCCTCAATATTATCAATTCCTATACGGTTGAGCCATTTTACTATATCTGAACATTTTTCATGGCTGTCAATAACGAGTAATACTTTTTTATCCTGCGGGATCACCCAGCCTGCAAATGTGGGAAAATTTCCTTCAAGATCAATATTGATCGAACCTGGAATGTGCTGCCCGCCGAAAGAATTATATGTTCGGGTATCCAGGATTAAAGTGTTTTTATTACCTGATCTTTTTTTGAATTCTTTTACATCAAGAATTTCCGGCTCGGGCAGGTTCTTCAGCAAAGCAGGACCCGTCCTGTTTACATCGCTGCATTTTGAAAAATGGTCAGGTGCCGGCGGCATATTTGTAGTCAGCGATCTTATAAATTCTTTTTTATCATAAAACTGCAGAGCAGTATTGTATTTTCTTTCATATCCGATCGTAGATCTCCATTTTGCGCCCATAGCTCTGCCGCACAGCGAACCGGCTCCGTGAGCCGGATAGACTTCGCAGAAGTCAGGGAGTTTCATCAGCTTGCCGAATAAACTGTCATACAGCTGACCTGCAAGTTCTTTTGAAATTTCCGGAAATAGATCAGGTCTTCCCACATCTCCCACGAAAAGTGTGTCCCCGCAGAATACGCCGAAGGGATCTTGCCCTCTTGATGTATCTGATACGACATAACTTAAATGCTCGGGAGTATGACCGGGTGTTTCGACGACTTTTATCAATATGTCCTCAACTCTGATCTCGTCCCCTTCTCTTACGGCTGAGTGCTTGAACTTACACTTTCCTTTCAAGGGAGCGTATATCTCTGCGCCTGTTCGTGCGGCGAGTTCCATGTGTCCCGAAATAAAATCCGCATGAAGATGCGTTTCCAGAATATGTGTTATTGAAATACCATAATTCCTTGCTTCTTCAATGTATTCGTCAACGTCTCTTACCGGATCTATTACAATAGCCGACCTTTTTCCAAGAAGCATATATGAGCTGTGCGCTATTTTTTTTACAAAAAAATGCTTAACTATCATTTATCACTCCCGAAAGTATTACTTCATTTTTTTTCTATATATATTGAAAGAGCATTTCTTCTGAACTGCTTGGGCAGAAAGAACAGCCTTACCTGGCAGAAAACAGAATTATTAGTTATAAAAAATTCTTCTGAAGTATTTATAACAATACCGAAGGACCGCTCTTCATCGGGCGCGAGTTCAAAACTGTTCCCGTCAATATATCCTTCAGGCGGGATCTCGACCGCCTTAAGTTTTTCGCTGAATTCGTTATTGATAACAAGTATCAACATTCTGTTTTTCACAACTTCGAAAGTTTTTTTGGTCCGGGATACATTTTTAAGCGTTAGAGCCAGTTTAAGCGGCTTCCCCGGCAGAAAATAACCGTTCTCCGAACTCAGGTGATACGAAACGCCCTCGATCTCGAGAGAAGCGAATTTAGGCTTGCCTGTTCCGAGCTTGTGCAGTCCGGAAGAAGCGCAGGAGGTCAGTAATAGAAGTATAAATGTATTTATCAGAAAATATTTAAACATGTATAAGGCCGTTGTCCCTATCATCGATGTAGGAAAGATAAAGACCGTCATCAATGAACATATCTACTATCTCTTTATCAAGTTCGCCGTCCTTGGCCATAAACCCCAGGATCTGCTTAGCCTTATCGATCGGAATAGCTTTTTTATATGGACGGTCGGAAGCCGTAAGAGCTTCAAAAACATCGGCTACGGCCAGTATCCTCGACTGAAGCATGATGCTCTCGGCCTGTATATTGTAAGGGTAACCGCTTCCGTCAAGCATTTCGTGATGAGCTCCGGCGATCTTCGGAATATCCTTAAGCTCGTCAGTAAAAGGAACGGTTTCGAGAATGTCAAGAGTATTTACAACGTGTCTTTTCATTTTCTCCCATTCTTCGGGAGAAAAATTGCCTTTTACGAAATTGGTGAGCATGTAAATCTCATCAGCTTCAAGATAAGAGTGCTCCTGACCGTCAAAATCAATATATTTTTTGTTGCCGATCTCAACTATCTTCTTCTTATCTTCTTCCGAGCAGAATCCCGGAGCGTTTTTTTCGAGAAGGAATTTTAAGTCGCCGTCGATCTGCTTTAAAAAATCATTTTTCAGATCTTCATCGTGAATATTATATTCGGTCGAAAACTTGATTACTTCAAACCTGTTCTTGATTATCGCGATCTCATCTTCTTCAAGCTTATTTCTTTTTTCAAGAACATTTTCAGGCACCGCTACCTTTCCCACATCGTGCAGAAGCGCTGCATATTTAAGCTCTTCAAGCTTCTCATCAGAAAAGAATATATTTTTATAAGTTCCCTCATTCTTTCTGTTTATATGTTCCGCGATCATATTCGAAATGAAGGCAACCCTTTTTGAGTGACCCGCTGTATGCGGGCTCCTTGCCTCGATAGCCTCTGAAAACGCCTCGACCAGCGCTTTATACAGATTTTTGTTAGCTTCGAGCAGCCTTGCATTTATAAGCGCGACCGCAGCCTGGCTTGCCAGTGACTGGATTATTTCTTCGAATTCTTTTGAGAAAGCAACTATATTTCTCTTTTTGTCAAATTTATTTATAAGCTGGATCACACCGAGAACACCGCCCTCATTATCCTTCATAGGAACTGAGAGCATAGACACAGTCCGGTAGCCGGTTTTCTGATCGTAGGATTCATTAAAATCGTAAGATTTATCCTCCGGTATATTATAACAGTCAGTGATATTGACAGTCTCTCCTGTGATCACCGTATAACCTGCTATGGATTTTAATTCGATCGGAACGGAAAAAGACTTGAACACGCTTTCTTCCCCGCCATGACCGGACAGCGAAAGCGTTTTTGTCGCCTGAAAAATAAGCTCGGATTTTTTTTCATCCCTGATATAAAGAGAACAGGCGTCACAGTCTGCGAATTTTATGATCTCATCGACTATCAGATTAAAAAGGTTCTGAAGTTTGGTCTCGGATCCCAGTGCTATTCCGATCTTATTGAGAGCGAAAACCAGTTCCTTATAATCCATAATTCTCCCTATCTATTTTATTTCCTCATAATCGGCTTTTTCAATATTTTCCCTTTCAGGTCTTCTTTTTGTGGAAAATTTCCCCGACAAAACTTCCCACCTGCCTTTCAGTCTTCCCAGCTGGTAAGCCACATAAAGTACTGCGACGAATAATAATGCTCCCCAGGTATCCATTTTCTCTCTTTTTTTAGATTTTTAAATATTTACTGTCATCTATTCCGTTTTCTATTTCTTTCATGATCAGTTTAAGATGATCCTTATTTTCCGGATCGAGCCCGTCTATATTGACTATCAGCAGCGGGCACTCTCTGAAATGATCGAAAAAATATCTGTATCCCTTGTTCAGACCGTCAATATAAGCTTCGTTTATATCTTTTTCAAAGCTCCTTTTTCTTTTTCTGATATTATCGAACAGCATTCCCGAATCGGGAGCATGCATATATATAACCAGATCAGGCGTATGAATATTGGGATTCATTACTCTGAGTATCTGATTGTACAATTCGAAATTCTTATCATCAAGATTATAAGATGCATATATCTGATCCTTGTTGAAAATATAGTTGCTCACAATATTCTGATTAAAAAGATCACCGAAGGGCATTTCCATCTGCTGCTGGTATCTCATGGTCAGAAAGAAAAGCTGGAGAGGCAAAGCCAGTTTCTCCGGATTTTTATAAAAATCGGACAGGAACGGGTTTCCCGAATAATTATCTTTTATCAGATTAGATCCCAGCTTTGCGGCAAGTTTCTGAGCCAACAGGTTCTTTCCGCTGCCGGTAACACCTTCTACTGCTATGTATATCTGCTTTAGGTTGAACTTCACTCTATACCTTCTTTACTTCCGAATGGTCTGAACATTGCTTTAGAACTTTCTCGAACTTATCAGGCTCGATTTCCGCTGCCGGAACAAGAACGAACCTCCTGTTTTTGTACTCCGGATGAGGGATGATAAGGCCTGATGTCCCGACCGATCTGTCACCGAAAAGAATTATGTCGATATCAATCGTTCTCGGCCCGTATTTCAATACTCTTTCCCTGCCCAGTTCCTTTTCTATACCGTGTATGATCTTAAGAAGTTCTTCCGGTTCTCTGCCGAAAGTACCCGAAACTGCCATATTATAAAAACTGTTCTGCTCCTTATACCCGACAGGCTCTGTTTCATACACCGTTGAAGCTTTATCTATTTCAAAACCGTTTCTCTCAAGGTTTTCGAGAGCACGCTTAAGATTTTCACTCCTGTTCCCCACATTGCTTCCGAGCGACAGGATAATTTTCTCGCCCATTTCCACCTTCAAGCGGTTTTAGTTTTAGTCTCCGTGAATAATATAAGCAATTAAATCTCATTTATAAAGATAATTTAAACAAAATTTCAGCAAATTAAACAATTGATATAACCTTGTAAAATTCTTATTTTTCACGCTATGAAAGTAACGGCTCTGATAATATTTTTTTTCCAGATGATCTCTTTTTCCCAATGCGGAAAATGCGACAGTATAAAATATACCGTCAGTTCGGCAGTATTTGAGACTGATTCCGGAACAATGCGCTTTACTTTCTTCGAAAGTGAAGCTCCTGTTCATGTGAAAAACTTTAAGGAGCTTGTATCATCGGGATTCTACAACGGCAAAACATTTCACAGGGTGATACCCGATTTTGTGATCCAGGCCGGAAGAGATTCCTCGGCTGATGAAACTACAATACCCGCCGAAATAAAAAAGATGCACTTTAAAGGTGCTCTTGCTGCAGCCAGACTTGGCGATGATGTCAATCCCGAAAAAAGATCCGATAAATATGAGTTCTATGTCAGTATAAAAGAACTTCCGCACTTAGACGGAAAATATACCGTGTTCGGAAGAACTGCTGAAGGATTTGAAACTGTAAAAAAGATCGTGTCGGCTCCTAGAGACTCTACAGATAACCCGCTTGAAGAAATAAAGATAAAAAAAGCTTATCTTGAAAAATACTTCGATACCGAGAAATATGAATTCTACAAGAATAAAAAGGAGAAAAAGTAAATGCTCAAAAGCATAGCTGATTTTTTTAAATCCGTATTTAAATTCCTTCGTTTATACCATCTGCCGCTTTTTATTTCTTTCGGAGTTCTTTTAGTTATTGCGGTTTCAGTCGTACTCTGGCTCGATATGAAGGTAATGCCGGAATATACGCGCTCCGGACTTGAATTCTCCATTCCTTCGGTAGTCGGAATGAGCCTTGATTCAGCCGGAACGGTGATCGAAGCTGACAGTTTTAAAATTGCTGATGAAATAATAAAAAAAGTAGATGCCTCCAAACCTGCAGGAACGATTTTGGAGCAGTATCCCAGGGCAGGAGCAAAATGCAAGCACGGAAGAAAGATATATTTAACCTTATCAAAAGGCGCGCAGCCGGTAATAGTGCCGGATCTTATAGGCAAATCTCCGCAGGATGCGCTTTATAAGATCGCGGAAAAAAAGCTCGTGGCCGACAGCGTGCTTTATGAATTCAGCGAAGATTATCCGGACGGTGTGGTCATGGGGCAGTCGCTTGTGGTCAATGACACTGTCGATATCGGCGACAGGATTTTCATCGTTGTCAGCGTCGGCAAACATCCTTCGGAATACATTATTCCCGATGTAAAGGGACAAATTTTAAAACAGGCTTCGCTGACTTTGCGCAAAGGCGGTTTCAAGATAACAGAGATCAAATATCAGAAGAATACAGATCTTCTTCCGAACACGATAATAGATCAGGAACCCGTTCCCGGAGAGATCGTTTATCAGGGGGCGGAAGTAAAACTCGTCGTTTCGTCAATGACGGAATGATCCGCACTGTTTTAACATAAATCACAATTTTAGAAGATTTAACTTATATATTCGGATATTTTTTCTTATATTTGGATAATGATCGGAAGATCGTTTATAAGTTGAATTTTTCAGGATTAACCGTATGAATAATATGCTCATAAGAATAATTGTTGCCCTTATCGCCGCCCCCGTAATTCTGTATTCCCCGTTCCTCGGAATTAATTATTTCGCTTCATTTGTTTTTCTTGTTTCATTCCTCGGGTCAAAAGAGCTTCTGAATTTTTACAAAGCAAGGCATATAAAACTTAATCCGCTTGCGCCGTATCTGGTTTCATTCATACCGCTTTTCTTTCTCGCCGGAGGTTTTGAAGCCGCTGCCGAGTACTCTCTGACTGCGGCTCTGCTGCTTTTTACTTTAGAGATATTCAGAGCCAGAGACCGGGTTTCGTATATAATTTCCGGTTATACACTGATGATAGTTTACGCCGGCATTTTCCCGGCTATGCTGATAGGAGTAATAAGCAGCACCATACCGATGATGTTCATATTCATATACGGCGTAATAATCGCTACGGATTCTTTCGCATACTTCGGCGGTCTCACCTGCAGAAAATTTTTCAGGACGCATAAGCTTCTTGAGCGAATAAGCCCTAAAAAAACGATCGAAGGGTCTGTTTCCGGTCTTATTTTCGGCATACTTGCAGGATGGCTCATCTTCAAATATACCGAGCTCGAAGAGGGCTTTACTTTAGCTCAGGCAATATCTTTTTCGGCCGTTATCTCTGTTCTCGGCCAGATCGGAGACCTGTTCGAATCGATGATAAAAAGGGATTTCGGAGTTAAGGATTCTTCGAATATCATACCCGGTCACGGAGGGGTGCTTGACAGGTTCGACAGCTTGATATTCGTAGCTCCCGGGGCATACATTTTTATAAAATATCTTTTAAATTAAGGAGAACCATGGAAGGGTACGAATTAGCAAAAAGGGTCGTTGAACTGGCTATTGAAAAAAAGGGCATGGATATTTCGATCGTTGATCTCAGGGGAATAACATCTTCATTCGATTTTTTTGTTGTCATTACCGGTTCGGTTGACCAGCATGTCAGGGCTTTGGCCGATCATATCAGAAAAGAATTGTCGAGACAGGGCGATAAACCTATCGGGTACGAGGGAGCGAATAATCTGAAATGGATGCTTCTTGATTATGTGGATGTAGTGGTGCATATTTTCGATCCGGAAACCAGGGACTATTACAAGCTTGAAACTATCTGGAATGACGCAAAAATTGAAAGAATGGAGTAAAGATGACCTATGTAATAGATATCGGCAACACAACTGTAAAACTGTACAAAATGAATGAGGGCAATGTCGTTCAGACGCTTAAATTCGACGAGAAAGCGCTGAAAACTTTATCCGAAAGTAAATTTAATATCGAATTCATAATCGCTTCCGTAGTTCCGAATAAAACTGAGGAGATCGCCAGCCTGATAGAAAATTACGGTATGGATAAACCTCTTGTCCTGACACATGAACATTATAAAAGCCTGAAAAGCAAATACCTTGATCTAAGCGAACTGGGTATAGACAGGCTGTGCAATGTAGCTTACGCAATAAAGAATTTCAAAAAAAACACGGTCGTAATAGACCTTGGTTCGGCAGTAACATTCGACATTATCAACGGACGGGGAGAATTTGAGGGCGGTATGATACTTCCGGGTATAAGAACACAATTCAGATCTCTTTCTAAACAGACTGCACTGCTTCCTGATCTTATTCAGCACGACAACGATCTTTTTATAGGCAGATCTACGGAAGAATGCATAAGGTCGGGCGTTCAGAACGGGATCGCCGGGATCTGCAACGATTTCATTAAAGAGATCGCGAACCGTTTTACCACAAGGATACAGGTTATCCTTTCGGGAGGAGACGCGGAGTTCATATCAAAGCTGGTGGATTTTGATTATAAGATCGAAAAACTTACTGTACCTCTGGGCGCATATCTGATCAGCAGAATGGTAAAATAGAATGAAAAAAGGTATGTTCTGCATACTTGTTATCCTTTTATATTCAACCCTCGGAGCCGGAACTCTTTTAAAGATACACAGCGCGGATATTTTAAAGCAGAATCAGATCGGCGGAAAGACCATTTACGGCAATGTGGATATTGAATATGATATTTACAGAGTAAAGTGCGACAGCGCAGTGCTAAATAAAGATATGACTCACGCAAGGCTGTTCAGGAATATTCAGTTCAGCGATACTTCAAGAACGATAAAATGCAAAAACGCTACATTGTCGAAAACGCCCAACGGCAATATGGCTTATCTGATGGGTGATATCAGAATAACTGAAAAAGATTTTTATATAACCGGAAAAGAAGCCTCGATGAACGAGATAACCGACAGGGTATCTGTAACTGATTCGGTTATCGTAAAGTATTTTAAATTCCCTTCCGCGCTTTACTGTAAACAGCTTGAACTCTCTACCGGAGAAGAGATAGTATCGTCAGAGTCCGTTGACAGCGTGCATTACATTGACTCTTTAAGATACTACAAGCTTTTTACCCGCAGTTTTTCTTACGACATAAAAAAAGAAAAACTTGTTTTTGAAACTAAATTCGATCTGGAAGCACATGAATTTTCGGAACCTTATATGAAATTCAGGCAGACAGATCCCGCAAAGATCATGTCTGTCGTAAAAAAACTTAAAATAGTAAAAGACGGCTATTTTTCGGCTAACAGAGGCACTTTCATCTTTGACAGTGTCGATATAGAGACTGTTGGAAAATGCTCATTTCGACAGTACGACAGAGAAAAAGCGGATACTCTTCTTTTTAATTCGGACAGGATCATTTATTCCGAAAAAACACAGAAAGGCGATGCTTCAGGAAATGTTATGATCAGAAAAGACAAAATGATCATAGATACAAAACACGCAGCCTATTACCGGCAAAACGATATAGTAAAGTTTCTTGACAAGCCTGTCGTTACTTATGACAATAATACGATCACAGGCGACTCGATCGAGCTTAAGATCGGTAAAAAGGACTTTTACCCCGAAACAGCTGTGATCTACGGAAATCCTGTTTTCAGATCCGAACCGAAACCCGATTTTCCCGATGAGATAAATATTTTAAAGGGAAAACTTATGAATCTTTGGTTTTCCGGGAAAGATATTTCAAAAATAATTGTTTCAAAAGAGGCCGAAGGTGTGTATTTTATCAGAAGGGAGAGATCTAAGACCAGCGAAGCGTCAAACTATCTCCTCGGTGATGAAATGGTAATAAACTTCGTTGACGGAAAAATAAACAATGCCTCGATAAAAGGAGGGTGCGAAGGAGTGTATTACCCCGATAAAATGAAGAAGGAAGTTTTAAAACCAAAAAAGAAATAGGTTATGGATCAGATATTAAGAGCCGAAGGGCTAAAAAAAATGTACGGAAAGAAAGAAGTCGTAAAATCGGTGTCGATCGAACTTAAAAAAGGCGAGATCGTAGGTTTGCTTGGTCCGAACGGCGCAGGAAAAACAACTACTTTTTATATGCTTACAGGCATGATAAAACCGAATGCGGGAAAAGTTTTTTTGAACGGGATCGATGTGGCAAAAATGCCAATGTACAAAAGAGCGAGGAACGGACTCGGTTATCTGCCGCAGGAAGCTTCGGTTTTCAGAAAGCTCTCGGTGGAAGATAATATTATGGCTATTTTACAGAGAGTGGAAAAAAACGGCAAAAAAAGAAAAGAGAGGCTGGAAATTCTACTCGACGAACTTAAGATCAAGCATATCAGAAAAAGCAAGGGATATTCTTTGAGCGGAGGCGAGAGAAGAAGGGTCGAAATTACCAGATCGCTCGTTACGAATCCCGATTACATACTTCTCGATGAGCCTTTTGCCGGAGTTGACCCGGTGACCATTGAATCCATTCAGGCTATAGTTATAGGCCTTAAGAAAAAAGGGATAGGAGTTCTGATAACCGACCACAATGTTTACGAAACTTTAAAAATAACCGACAGAGCGTATATACTTTTCGACGGAAAGATCATGATCGAAGGCTCTTCGGAATTTCTGGCCAACGATCCGAATGCAAAAAAAATGTATCTTGGTGAAAATTTTAAACTTCATCGTCCCGATGCGGACAGGGAGGTTGAAAATGATAAGACCGGCTCTTAGAACGACCACAAAACTTGAAACAAAGCTTGAACCCGCGGTAATATTAAGATCAGCTCTCCTGGAGCTTCCGGTTCTTCAGCTTGAAGAAAAAATTCAGGAGGAGCTTGAGGAAAATCCGTTTTTGGAAACTGTGGAGGGAATCGAGAACGAGGACGGAGCGGAAGAGCGTAAAGAAAAAGAGATCCAGAAAAAAGAAAAGGAATTTGTCGATCTCGTTAAAACATTCTCGGACTATGACAGCGAATATTCCGATTCCGGCGACGGCGATGACAGCGAAGAGGGCGAATACGAGCAGGGTTATCAGCGAACATTGAGAGATTCGCTTTACGACCAGATAAACGAAAATTTTCTTTCCCAGACAGATTCGGAGATCGCGACCTATATTGTTGACAATCTTGATGAGGACGGATTTTTTAAGGTGGATCTTGAACTCGTAAAAATTGAATTCCCCGATGCGAGCGAGAAAACGATCCTGAGAGTTTTAAAAACTATTCAGAAATTCGACCCCGTGGGAATAGCCTCCAGAGACACTAGAGAATGCCTGATGGTCCAGTTGAGATCGAGGGAGCTGTATCTTGAGGATACTTACATTGTGCTTAGGGATCATTATGACGACCTCGTGAATAAGAGATATTCCGTTATCATGAAAAAGACCGGAATAGAGCAGGAGCAGATGCAGGAAATAGTTGAAGAGATCAGATCCTTAAATCCCAAACCCGGTTCGTCAAGGACCGTTGAGCTGTGGGAGAACGCAGAACCGCAGGCCATGTCGATCACGCCTGACTTTATAATAAAAGAGGTTGAGGGAAAGTTCGAGGTCATACTTAACAACGCGTCCATTCCTAACCTGAATATAAACAAGCAGTTCGAGAGCATATATCTGTCCAAGAACCCTAAAGCCGAAGCTAAGGATTATGTCAAAAAGAAGATCGAATCCGCAAAGTGGTTTATCAATGCTGTGCATCAGAGAAGGACAACGCTAAAAAGAGTGATGGAATCCATCGTAAAACTCCAGCGTGAATTCTTCCTTTACGGCCCGGATAAGCTTAAGCCGATGATCTTAAAGGAAGTTGCTGAAGATATCGGTATGGATATTGCCACGGTCTCGCGGGCAACGAAAGACAAATATGTTGATACCGATTTCGGCGTGCTTGAGTTAAAATATTTTTTCTCCGAAAAATCAGCTACGGCGGACGGTGACGATGTATCGACACGCGTTGTAAAGGAAAGGATCCGCGATATAATCACTATTGAGGATAAAAGGCACCCTTTGTCCGATCAGCTGATCTCAGACATGCTGACAGAAGAAGGTTTTACGGCTGCCAGACGCACAGTGCAGAAGTACCGCGAGGAGATGGATTTTCCGCCTGCAAGGCTCAGAAAGGAACTCTAGAATCTTTTAGTTTTCCCGTGGCAGTAGGGCATTGTTCCTTTATGCTCGTAATAATCCTGATGATAATCTTCGGCTTTCCAGAATTCTGAAGCCTTTATGACCTGAGTTGTGGTCTCGAATCCTTTTGATTCGAGTATCCCGATCAGCTTTTCAGTGACCGCTTTTTCGGTTTCATTGTTATAAAATACGACAGATTCGTACTGCTGACCTATGTCGGGTCCCTGTCCGTCAGCCTGAGTCGGATCGTGGATCTCGAAGAATTCTCTGGCCACGGTCTCAAAATCTGTTTTTCTGTCATCGTATAAAACTTCTACGGCTTCATAATGTCCTGTCGTTCCGGTGCATACCTGTTTATAAGTCGGATATTTCGTGTGGCCGCCCATATAGCCTGAATAAACCTCAATCACTCCGGGCAGTTTTTCCATATAATATTCTACTCCCCAGAAACATCCGCCGGCAAAGTAAGCTCTTTTTATATTCTTAGCAGGAATGAAATCCATTGATATTGAATTTACGCAGTGACGGACATTTTTGTCAGTCAGTTTTTCGCCTTCAAAAACATGACCCAGATGACCTCCGCACTTCGCGCATGTTATCTCGGTGCGTCTGCCGTCAGGATCTTTTGTCCTGCTGACAGCTCCTTTGATCTCATCGTCAAAAGCAGGCCATCCGCACCCTGAATCGAATTTATCTTCCGATCTGTAGAGCAGATTTCCGCACTGCCTGCAGGTATAAATACCTTTTTCAGAGAATTTTTCATACTTTCCCGTAAAAGGCGCTTCGGTTCCTTTATTTATTATTACTCTTTCTTCATCCGGGGTTAATTTATTGAATTGTGTGCTCATTTCAGTATTCTCCTTTTTTCCGCTGTATAATATCAGCAATAATGCGGCCGAAATCAATATGGGAGCGATATATTTCATTTGTCGCATCCTTTAATTTATGTTAATATAAGCAGTTAAATCAGGCAAATGTATGACTAAAGTTATCAGGTATACCTGTATAATCAAGATTTTGTAAGATGACCATAAAGTGATTTACGATAAGGCGTGAGTGTTTTTTGCCGTTAAAAAAAGACATCGTTCCTGTTATTTTAGGAACATATGGATTTTTAGGAAAAAATACCGTAAGCCCGTAAATCAGCTTTCGGACATCGTCAAATTCTTGATTAACTAAAAAAAAGCCGGACTGAGCCGGCTTGGAATTCTATATAATTGCGAAAATTATCTTCCGAGATATTCGCCTGTCTTGGTATCGATCTTAACTACATCGCCTTCGTGGCAGAACAGAGGAACCTGGGTCAGTAGACCGGTTTCCATCTTTGCGTCTTTAAGAACTTTTCCGCCTGTATTTCCCTGAACAGCGGGCTCGGTGTAAGCGATCTTTAATTCGACCATCTGGGGTAATTCGACGCTGATCGGCTTTTCGTTGTAAAGAAGAACATCGATAACATTTTCCTCTTTAAGATAATAAATGTTGTCGCCTAAGTATTCCTCTGACAATTCAAGCTGTTCGTAAGTAGCCTCGTCCATAAAAACATACATATCTCCGTTCTTGTACGAGAACTGCATTTTTCTTCTGTCAAGTCTGACTTCGTCAAGCTTGTCAGTCGCGCGATAAACCGTTTCTGCCATAGATCCGACGGTTAAATTTCTGGTTTTTAATTTCATCGTTGAAGCAGAACGGGCGCCCTTGTTGTACTCGGCCTTTAAAACCAGAAGAAGATCATTTCCTGATTTTATAATATTCCCTGCTCTGAATTCTGAAGCTTCCTTCATTTTTACTCCTTTATATCAATTTTTTTATAATTCTTTCCGAGAACCGGCGAAAAATAATAAATTTTTTATCAAATTGCAATTCCTAATTAAATATTTGCTTAACTCTTCGAAATCAGCTTCGATCCCGCTTAAATTTTCAAGAAAGAAAGCGAAAGAAATATCCTTAACCCCTTCGGTTCTGTCATTGAAGGTCATCTGATATTCTGAATATTTTTGATACATGTCATCGTCCGTGAAATAATTTTTCATCAGTCCGTTGAAAGCTTTTACCTTTACAAGCTGATAATTATCTTCCTGATGATAGCTGTGCCAGATGAACGGCTTGCCCGACAGACAGGCTCTCGCCCATGAATCCTCGCCCCTGACAAAATTAAGATCGGTGACTTTTAAAAGCGCGTCATATTCTTCCTGAGCTATGAAGTTTGAAAATACTATCTTTAATTTTTCATTACACATTCTAAGAAAAGGCTCGAAGCTCTTCTGGCTTTTTTCGCCGAAAATGATCAGCTCTGTTTTCTTTCCTGATGAAAGTATATCTGTAATGAAATTGCTGAAATCGTGCTCGTAAGTGAACACTGTCGCAAAAAGTCCATCCCCCTCAAGCCCGAAACGCGCGCAGAATTCCTTCCTGAGCTCCGCCTTCTCAAGTTGAGTCAGCTCTCTGTCTAAGATCAGCCCACCGGAATTTTCATTAAATCCCGGCATGAAAAAATATTTTTTAGCTTTTGCTCCCGTCAGCGATTCTTTTAGATGAACTCCCTCGATCCACTTCTCCGCCGACAAATGGTCGAGATTTATTATCAGGCATTCTCTCTGAAGCGCTGACTGATAAAATTTATCAGGTATGTGACAGGCAAAAGCTTCTATGATCAGCTCAGCCGGAGGGTATGAACGAAGAAATTTCTCGTCGAGAACATCGTACGGTAAAAGTTCAAATCCTTTAATGTCCGGGTTCAGACTGACGAATGCGTTCATGCCGTTCGTGAACAGCCTGATCCTGACTTCGGGTAAAACTTCTGCCAGATTCCTTGCGAGTCTGTATGTAACTCCCGCATCGCCGAAATTGTCAACGACATCGCAGAAAATATCAATATTTTTGTACTTAAAATCCATACGATCCGCCCGCAGAACTACATCTTTTTTACCTTGTAGCCCTTTTTTTCGAGCATACCGACTATCCCGTCTTTGTCTATCAGATGAGCAGCTCCGACGATCACAAAAAATCTGGCTTTCCTCTTGTCTTTCAAGTAACCGTCGATCTTCGATGTCATGCTCACGTTACGGTCATACACAAGTTTTTTATATACTCCGGCAAGTCCCGGATTATTGTCGTATTCATCGTTGAGGATCTTCTCCATTTTTGTCACGTCATCATCCCGCCATGCTTTTATCATCGAGTCGAACTCTTCTTTGAATGTCTCAATTTCGTCTAGCGTGCTTTCCAGAAATTTTTTCTGCAGATCATCAGTGAAGCTGCTTAAAAGCTCGATCTGATATTCAGACGACTCGAGCTCGAACACGCTTTTTTTGTCCCTTTTCGCCATTCTTAAAAAGTACATATCTATACCGTTATCCATCCTGTAACCCAGTTTGGATATCATCAGCTGCGGAACCATCAGAGCCGCAAGCCAGGGTTTCATAGGGTTCATCTGTTCTATCGTGAACATGCCCGTAAATTTCAAAAATCCGGCCAGTTTGGCGTAAACGGTTTCTGACAGTTCGGACTGGAGCGTGGATCCGTCGGTATATATCCCGTTCTCCATAGTAAGCTGCTGAACCTTTGCCTGGTCAATATTGTTTATATCGGCCTCCACAACCACATAAGCCGAGCTGTCATACGCATCAGTTATCTTTCTGCTGAGAGGATAAATATCATCGGGGACGACGTGTACCGAACCGAGAAGATATACTTTATCCTTGCCTGCCGAGTTTTCGACCTTCCACAAAAAATTCGCCTTTTCCCCTGCGGCTAAACAGATGCCTGCCGCCGTCAGCGCGGCGATAATAATTATTTTATTGATGCTTTTCATAATACGCCCCTTTTTTTAACACACCTTAACATTAACAATTATTTATGTAATAAACAAAGATATTTCTTAATAATTTCTTTGACAAATTATATGACTTTACATATCATCATAACAGGAAAAAACGGGACCTGTATGAAAAAAAAATGTTTAATATTCTTCACTATAGGGATCGGGGATTCGCTTATGGTGACTCCCGTAATAGAGAAGCTTAAATCAATGCCGGATATGCAGCTCGACGCGCTGACGATAAGCTCCCAGGTGAACGATATCATACAGAATTCGGGTAATTTCGTAAATGTCCGTTTCTTAAACTTTCAGAATGACAGCCTGAAAAAATGTTTAAAGGTAATTGGCGGCATAAGAAAAGAAAAATATGACATTTCTATCCTCGTTTTCCCGTCTAACCACTACAAATACAGGATAGTGCATTTTCTGACCGGAGCAAAGCGGAGGTTCGGCATATCATACATGGAGAAAATATTCCCCGATCTTGCTTTTTTGTCCGGCCGTCTTCTTAAAGAGGACAGATCCCTACACGCCATCGAGCAGAATTTCAGGCTGTTCGAATATGCGCTCAAAACTAAACTTGAAAGAACTTACAGAATGTCGATAAACCTGAACGGGACCGACAGGCAGACAGCTGAAAGCTTTATTATCGGTAAAGGACTCGAAAACAAAACGCTGATAGGACTTCATCCCGGCAGCGATATTCTAAAAAATATGATAAACAAACGATGGGGATCTGAAAAATATACCGAACTGATAAAAAGCTATTCGGGAAACAATAAAATACATTTCCTGATCTTCGGAGGCAGATCCGAGAACGGGCTGAATGAAGAGATCAGTTCATCATCGCCTGACAATTCAACAGTCGTAAAAAATGTGCCGTTCTTTCAGTCGGCCGCGCTGATCGAAAGATGCTCCGCGTTCATCTGCGCCGATACAGGACTTATGCATACCGCGAGCGCTCTGAGTGTGCCCGTGATCTCGATCTTCGGACCGACCAGCTCTGTTTATACTAAACCTCTGAACGAAGGCAGTGTCGTCGTAAAAAAGGATTATCCGTGCAGTCCGTGCTTCGAATATTCCAGAACACCGCTTTTCTGCAGCCAGGAAGAACAGTATAAATGTATTAAAAATATTTCAGTGCAGGATGTAAAAGAAATTCTTGATAAAAAACTAACTAATTGGGATGTATGATGAAAATTCTGGTTCTTAACTGCGGAAGTTCGTCGATCAAATATCAGCTGTTCGACATGGTGGAAAAAAGGTGCCTTGTAAAGGGAAATGTGCAGAAGATCGGGCTTCTCGGCACCTATATCGAAAACGAAAACTATAAAAATGTAAAGATCAGATTCGATAAAGTGATTTCCGATTATCAGAAAGGGATAGAGGAGATATTGAACCTTATAACTGATCCCGAGTACGGAGCGCTTGAAGATCTGGGCGAGATCAAGGCTGTCGGGCACAGGGTCGTTCACGGCGGAGAAGTTTTTAAAGACCATACGATAATCAACAATGATGTTATAAACATGCTCGAGAACCTGAGCAATCTGGCTCCTCTCCACAATCCTCAGAACATAAGAGGTATAGTATCCGCGCAGTCGGTGCTTCCGGGAGTACCGCAGGTCGCAGTGTTCGACACTTCTTTTCACCAATCCATGCCGTCATATTCTTACATGTACCCCATACCGTATGCTATTTATAAAAAGGACAAGGTCAGAAGATACGGATTTCACGGAACGAGCCATTATTTCGTTTCGCAGAAAGCTTATGAGGAGTTCGGGATCGATAAATATAATTCAAAAGTTATCACCTGCCATCTCGGGAACGGATCTTCCATAACAGCCGTTCTGAACGGACAGTCTGTTGATACATCAATGGGAATGACGCCCGTCGAAGGGCTTATGATGGGAACAAGGGTCGGTGACCTTGACGCCGGAGCACTTCTGCACATTATGACCGCCGAGAACCTTAATCTGACCGAAATAAATAACCTGATCAATAAGCAGAGCGGGCTTTTGGGCATTTCCGGAATATCATTCGATATGAGGGAGATACACGCGGCTATAAAGAACGGCGGGGACAGAGCGAAACTCGCGTACGACATGTTTATTTACAGGGTGAGAAAATATATCGGTTCATATTCGGCAGTAATGAACGGCCTTGACGCGCTTGTCTTTACCGGAGGTATCGGTGAAAATGACTGGGATGTTAGAAGAGATGTCTGTAAAGGGTTTGACTATCTCGGCCTAAAATTTGACGAAGCAAAAAATAACGGATTGAGAGCCAGACAGGAACTGCTTTCGGCTAATGACTCAAAAGTGAAGGTCATAACGATTCCGACGAACGAAGAACTTGTGATAGCAGATGAGACATACAGGCTCGTTCTAAACAGATAATTTTCTTGACTTATCGGGCTTTTTTGATTACTTTTGCCCTTTGCCGGGACCTGCGCAATGGCATACCGGGAACGGGTCAGGACCTAACGGTAGCAGCCACACCGGAATTGTCATGTGTTGCAGTAATCCCGGCTTTTTATTAATTCGGCGGGAATATGGAAAAGATATTTATTACGGTCGGAGACATTAACGGTATCGGGAACGAACTGATCCGTAAATTCATCGATTCAGACATATATCCGGTTAAGAATTCATACATAATCATAGGCTGCAGAAGAATATTCGACGAAACGGCATCTGTCCTTAATTACAAACCTGCCGACATAGCTGACATAAGCAGACCCGACATTGAAAGCCTGTCGCCGGGATTCTATTTTTACGACATCCCTTCGCCGGATCTGCATCTTGAATTCGGTAAAGCAGCCGCTGAAGCAGGCCTGCTTTCAGGGCTGGCTATAAAAAAAGGCGTCGAATTTTCCGCCGAATACAAAGGAGCTCTGGTTACTGCTCCGATAAACAAATACTCGCTGCACCTCGGCGGGTTCAACTATCCGGGACATACCGAATTTATCGCGGAACTTTTAGGTTCTGATGATTTTCTGATGATCCTTGACGGGAAAAAAATAAAAGTAGCGCTTGTCACAACGCATCTTGCCCTAAAGGACGTACCCTCCGCTCTAAGTATAAATTCGATCATTGATAAAGGGCGTCTGCTCTATAACTCTCTCGTTTCCGATTACGGAATAATGGAACCGCGCATAGCCGTCTGCTCTCTGAATCCTCATGCCGGGGACAGAGGTCTTTTCGGGAACGAAGAAGCGGATATAATTTCACCCGCAGTGGAGGAACTGAACCGGACTGTCAGCCGAGGAAAAGGCTGTTTTAACGGGCCTTTACCTTCAGATACCGCATTTACAACATCATACATTGAAAAAACTGACGCCCATCTTGTTATGTACCACGATCAGGGGCTTATACCTTTAAAACTTCTTTCTTTCGGAACCGCCGTCAATTTTACCGCCGGACTTAAAATAGTCAGAACCTCACCCGACCACGGGACAGCTTACGATATTGCGGGAAAGGGGATCGCGGACTGCAAAAGTTTTATAAATGCTGTTAAAACGGCTGAATTTATAATAATGAACAGAAAGCCCGTTACTCGTCGGGATATTTGAACATATCTTCTCTGACTTTTATATCGTTAACTATCTTAACCCTGATTTTATGATGCCTGATGTAATCGTCTTTTATATTGGCCAGGAATCTGTTGAATTTATTATGGTATTCCAGCTGGGATGAGACTGTTGTAATATGAAGGTCGTTCTCCAGAGATAAGGTATTTACATTATACTTGATCACGCCGAATTTAGTGGCTATGAACACAATGTCCACCTCACCCTTCTTTATCATGTTGAAACCGGTGCTGATTATCTTATTGTCGAACTGGGCGTTGGTGCTGTCTTTGTTTATTTCGATATCTTCAAAGCCTATTATTCCTTCCTTATGGCAATATATCAGATCCGCAAGATTGGATTTTAGTTTCATTGCAAGCATATATGTCTGCGGATTTTTTTCATATTCTCCGATCTGCTTTAAGATCTGGTTCTTTATCAGCATGTGGGTGATATGAAGCTTGTTCGGCTCGTAATTTATCTGGGTATTTACGCCTATCAGAATATCCTCGTGGAATATTGAGGCGTCATGGATAACCGCTACATTTAACTCTTTCATTTAGAAATTCCCCGCTTTTCAATCGAATAACTTTAGTTAAATAAATTAAATAATTACTTGTAATTCCGCAATAATTTTATATCTTATTTTTTTTCAGACTTACGGGGTGTAAATGAAAATTTCAAAGCTCTTAATATTTACTTTTTTAACGACTTTCTTAACAAACTGCGAAGATATTAGAACCTCCGGGACGTCAGATCTGAGAATCATTGCGCTGTCGCCTTCTCTGGTCGAGACCGTATTTTTTATCGGCGGCGGAAAGAATATTGTCGGAGCCAGCAGTTTCTGCAATTATCCGAAAGAGGCAAAAAATATCCCCGCGGTCGCGAATGTATCGGACATAAATCTGGAATATGCCGTCAAACTCAAACCGGACATTGTACTTCTTATGCCCGGTCAGGAAAATATAGCCGCAAAACTTAACCTTCTGAACATTAAGACGCAGACTGTAAGTCAGGAAAAGCTTGACGACATATTGAATTCCTTCACTGTTATCGGCCGGGGGATCGGCAGAGAACAGAGAGCTGCGGCAGTTAGAGATTCGCTTAAAAAAGTTCTTGAAACCTTTCGGAAACCGGCTGGCGGCAAAACCGTTCTGATATCAGCAGGCAGAGAATACGGAACGGGCATAACATATATCTTTTCGACCGGACGAACAGGTTTTCTGAATGACATCGTTGAGCTTTTGGGTTATTCAAATGCTCTTGATACTGCAGTTCCGTACCCCAAGATCGGCGCGGAAACCGTTCTGACAATAGATCCCGACTTCATTATAGATCTTGTTCCTTCAGACATCAGCTTAAGCCCCCAAGAACTGCTGAATGACTGGGAATTATTCAGGACGTCAAAAGCCTGGAGGAACGGCAGCATCTTTATCCTCAAAGGCGATCATACCACCATACCCGGCCCGCGGATATTCGATCTGATAAAGGAATTAAAAGAAAAAGGGCTCTGAAACGAGCCCTTTTCAACATATCAAAAGATAATTTAGAACATGATCTTTGTCGAGATGCCGATGGTTTTTATAGTCTCGTTTTTACCTTCGATCTCTCCGTCGCCGTTCATGTCCTGGAAAGTGAATCTGTAATCAAAATAGATCGCCGTGCCTTCTGCGATATTATATCCCAGAACATATCCGAGAACCGTGCTTGGAGTTTTCCACTCGGTGAAATCCTCCACATTGTTCTGCATATAGTATGCTTTTGCTGCAGCAAGTTTCGGTATCAGTTTCTCATTTATAGCGAATTCACCTGTTAAAGATTTTACAGCTTCGATATCCTCGCCGCTGCCTGATCTCAGATCCTGATAATTAACCTGAAGTCTGAATATTCCCCAGCCTTCGAAATGAGCGCCTACGAAATATCCGTCGAGAGCCGGAACAATATCAAGTCTATCCTGTTTGGTATAGAATGTGTTTGAATTCGCTATATAGAAAGCTCTTTCCATTTCATAAGTCGGGTTAAAATATCCGAATAAAAATTCGCCGTCGGTATGCCTGTATTCAGCTCTGAAAATGAAAGGTCCTGTTTTTAATCTGAAAGCCGGAGCCGCAAATCCCCATCCGTAACCGTCTATTTGAGCCATTTGTCCGTAAATATCTATTTTTACCAGATCGTTCTTAAACAGAGGATATCCGATATCGAGTCCCCATATTGCCAAACTTGAAGTTCTGTCCTTGAAATTCTCCAGTTCTTCGCTTTTAACACCCTCGATCAGTCCGTATGATACAGCCTGGTCGGTAAAAGTTGTATCGTTACCCGATCTGTCGAGGTAATAGTCGTATTCTGTAGCGTATCTGTCATCGTCGGGATACCTGTCTATCTCGTTCGGATACCCGTCGTCATCGCTATCCCTCAGACCGTTGTACTCGTTGAAATCTACGGCCAGAGTGGCTCCGACCGCAAGCTCGCCCCATACTTTATAAAATCCTCTTGTTCCAAGCAAAAGTCCCGGCTTATCGGTTAAAAGCTCTTTGTAATTGTTTATAAGCAGTTCTCCTCCGAATTTTTCGCCCTCGAAGCTTAATTCCATTCCGAGCCTTTTATAAGCCGGATACTCTATCATGTTCGAATAGCCGTCAACTACTATGTTGTAGCCGAGGTAGCTGTAATCGAGTCCGCCCAGCCTGATGTAGAAAGGATCGCCTTTTCTTGCCCATCTTACATAGTAGATCTTGTCCAGGTAGTCTTCGAATTCATCCCAGTCCTCTTCTCTTATCTTTCCCTCTTCGTCTATCAGTATCTGTGCGTCAAGTCCGAAACCGAATTTGCCTATCGGTATATCGAGTCTTAAACCGAGCTGCTGATAGTTTTTGCCGTCGATCGTCACGGCTCCGACGATTGCCGTGCCTGTCGTTTTAGGATTTTCATCGCCCGTAACTGCCGGAGCGTTAACTACATCGTCAGTCCCGCTGCCTACTTCCTGAGCGGCTCCCGAATTGTCTGCCGGCGGCGCATCCTGAGAAAAAAGACCGAATGAAATAATAATCAGCAATAAAACCATATACTTCTTCATAATCCCTCCAAGAATTAATTTCTGAAACATTTTGTGCAAGATACTGCCAATTATGCCTAAAGTCAATCAAATTTATATATATTTGGGTAGGTCAACTATAAATATGCTGCCTTCTCCGGGTTTGCTTTTTACAGTGATGCTTCCCCTGTTGATCTCCAGAAATTCCTTTACCAGTATCAGACCGAGACCGGTGCCTTTTTCGTCGTTGGTGCCGGGAGTTGTGAAAGTTTCGGATACTTTGAACAGTTTATCGATATTCTCTTTACTTATCCCCATTCCGTTATCCTCTATTGTAAACCTTACCCGTCCCGTCCGTCCGGTTACAGAAAGTTTTATCAGCCCTTTATTAAAGGTGAACTTTATTGCATTGGCGATAAGATTACGCACTATAGTGTCGGTCATATTCCTGTCCGCGATCACGCAGCAGTCCCTGGCGCATTTCACTTCGGTCGTTATCTCTTTGGCGTGCAGATTATTTTTTAACAGCTCCAGGTTGTTCTTAACCGTTTCGCCCATATCAACCTTTTCAGGCTTGTAATCGATCTCTCCCGATTGCGTTTTTACCCAGTCGAAAAGATTGTCCATCAGCTTTAAGAGACGCTCGGATGAGCCTAAGATCATGCTCACATAACTCTTTCTTTTCTTTTCCTCTATCCTGTCATAGAATTTATCAAGAAAATCAGCCGTGGAATGGATAGCCGTGAAAGGATTTAAAAGATCGTGATGGATTATCCTGAAAAATTTGTCTTTTGTTGCGTTAAGGGTCAGAAGCTCTTCCGATTTCAGCCTGTACAGTTCCGATTCTTGTTCTTTTTTCTCCGCTTCGTACTTTATCTGCATCTCAAAAATTCTGTTGTGCGATTCTTCGGAAAATATCCTGTCTTTTAGGATATGCATTTTTTTAAAATATTCAAGCGCGTTCTTAAGATCGCCTTTCTTTTCGTAAGCTTCAGAGAGAGTGCCATAAAAACTGAGCAGATGGCTGCTGGAGTTTATCGCATCGGCTATCTGCTCGCCCTCGATCGCTTTTTCAAGAGCGATATCCTCTTTTCCGTTTTCCAGGTAATGTGTCGCGATATTTGTAAGCGCTGTCGCCATACCTTTTTTATATTCTGCTTTTAAACTTACTTCATACGATTCGAGGAATGACCCGAGGGACTTTTCCGGATCGTTCTTATACTTCCACGCGAGTCCGATGTTGTTCAGTTCTCTGGCCAGCGCATGATCGTTATTCGTTTCTCTGTCGATCGCGATCGCCATCTGGAAATATTCAAGAGCTTTGTCGTAGTCTTTAAGATTATTATAGATCAGCCCGATATTGTTATATGAAGTAGATATGCTCGATTTCTCTCCGTCCTTAAGCTTTAATTCAAGCGCTTTTTCGTAGTATTCCAAAGCTTTCTTGAACTGCTTGAGCCTGAAAAGTATGATTCCTATATTGTTATAACCGAACGAAAGGCTTCTTTCGTCCTTCATTTTTTCAGCTATGCCTATGGACTCAAAAAAGTATTTCTGCGCCATTTCGTAGTCGCAGATATTGAAGCTCGCATTTCCGAGAAGATTTAAAGCTCCGTACTGGCCTTTCAGGTATCCGATCTCTTCGGAACGGTGCAGCAGAAAACTGCCCGTTTCCACTATCCTTCCGTAGCTTTCCTGACTGAAATTTTTTTGAGATTCCTCTTTCAGGCTTTTTATTGTATCGTCTATTTCCTTTTTTAAACTCTCCATACTCTCCGCCGGAAATGATAAACGAATATAACTATTCATATATATTTTGACAAGAAATTAGTTTATTTGCAAATCGTATTATTGAATACTACTTGACTTTACATGTGAAAATCCGTAAGATGATCACGTACAATTTTTTTGCCTATGTAATAACCCCGGAGGTATGTAATGAAGTGTACGTTTATGTATATTGTGCTGATTATTTCAGCTTTTGCTTTTTCTCAGCAGTTCACCGAAATTACGACCGGAATTACAGCTGACGGTATTGAAAACATGATCTGGGGTGATCTCGACAATGACGGTGATCTTGATGTTGTAACAGTGGGTGGAAATTATAAAATCTACCGTAATGACGGAGCGGGAGTTTTTACCGATACAGGATTTGAAACCATGGCGCATTTCAGAAATGCCGACCTTGGCGATTATGACAACGACGGCGACCTTGACATTTTGTTCAGCGGAGACTGGACGTCTGTTTACAGAAACGATTCAGGTACGTTTACAGAAGTTTTTCCAGATCTTCCCGGCAGCATGGAGAACATTGCCCAGTGGGGAGATTATGATAATGACGGCGATCTGGATGTGCTTTTGACCGACTATGAAACTGCCGGAATTTACAGAAATGAAGGAAACGGGGTTTTCAGCGACATAAACGCAGAGTTTATGGTTCTGCTTAACATCAAGGCTTCCTGGGTGGATTATGATTGCGACGGATTTCTGGATGTTCTGCTGACAGGCGACCAAGTGATAGGACCAATGAAAGGATATAGGACGATCCTGTATAAAAATGAGGGAAATGAGGTCTTTACATATACTATTAGTACTTTTCCCGATGATGCTTATATAAGTTTAGCAGATTGGGGAGATTATGACAATGACGGTGATCCCGACCTTCTTTTTACGGGATACGAATTTGTAACCATGCTTTATAGAAATGACGGAAACGGTGTTTTTACCGATATACCGGCAGGTCTAGTCGGGGTTTATAATGGCGGCGGTCAATGGGGGGATTTTGACAACGACGGTGATCTTGATATAATAATGTCAGGCGCTTACACCAATTATCCTTCTTGGCAATGCGCAACTAGAGTTTACAGAAATGACGGCGGCGGTGTATTTACTGATATTGCCGCATCTTTATATGGCGTGATGGGAAAATCGGTTTGGGGTGATTACGATAACGACGGAGACCTTGATATTTTTTTACCTGTACCTAAATTGTACATGAACAACAGCGAAACGCCTAATGCCGTTCCCTCAAAACCGGCTGCGCTTGTAACCGAAATTGTAGGCGACTCGCTTAATTTATCATTCTCCCCAGCAACTGATGTCGAAACTCCGCAAGCCGGACTTACTTACAATATTGACATAACTCTGAACGGTAAAAAATACCTGTCCGGTATGTCTGACTTATCAAGCGGGTACAGAAAGATCGTTAAGGAAGGAAACCTTAACTGCAGGAAAAATTATTCAATACCCGGATTTATAAATCTGCCTCAGGAAGCTCAGGTAGAAAAAAAATTAAGCTGGAAAGTTCAAACGATAGATAACTGCTTTGCCGGTTCTGAATTTGCGGCAGACAGTATTGTTATACCTTCGCCAAGTAACCTGATCCTTCAAAACAATTTCCTCATGACCGAATTCGATCTGCTCAAATGGGAATATGCTTTTCCGGATACCGTTGATCATTATGTGATACAGATTGATGAAGACAGCCTATTCAATTCTCCGCTGGAACATAGTTACACCATATCGAAAACCGGGAAAATAATAAACTTTCTTTCGGTACCTGTACAGGATTTCTCAGGCTATGATACAATGAGATCGCACACCACTTATTTCTGGAGGGTCAAACCTGTATATATAAACGGGTCTTTACCAACTGTTTTTTCTGAAGAACCCGGCACTTTTATATACATACCCTATGATATCGCTCCGGGCGCTCCTCAGAACATAACTATTTCGAAAAATGAAACTGATGTAATCTTGAATTGGAACGCAGTCGAAGTTAAACAGAAAGGCGTAACATATAATGTTTACAGCTCGACAGACCCTTACGCCGAATTCCCTGCGGGATATGATCTTGAACAGTCAGGCATTACAACGACATCGTGGTCGGAACCTGTTTCGGTTAATAAAAAATTCTATGTGGTAACTGCTTATTATTTGCTTCAGTAAGAGATTTATTTTATAACATCGAACTCTTTAACGAAAACTACTTCGCAGGAACCGTTACCCGTATCATCCCGCGTTATAGAACTCTGCCACTTCCATCCGTCAGCCTTTGTTACTTTAACAAGAAATCCTTTAAAATGAACAAGGTTCCCTGTTTTTACGCTCTTTATCGATTTTTCAATGCTGTCATCGGCGGGTATAAGGTGCATATTCGCGGCATTATGCTCGATCTGATCTCTCGGTATCGGAAAAGCATCGCACTTCCAGTAGAACCATCTGTTCCTCTGGGATATTTCCAGCTTTGAAAGAACAGCATCATCCGACATCGGTCCCCATCCCAGCGCAAGATCGACCGGCGCCAGACCGGATTCGGTATCGGCCCAGTATCTTTTTTTTGAAAGTACTCTCGCTGTAATGTCAAAATCCGCAAGCGGGAAGATCGTAAATTCATCTTTGAATTTGAATTCTATATCTTTTGAAGGTGTCTGCTTCGGTTGTTCCTTTGCGATCTGACCTTTACCTTCATACGTTAAATCCTGATCATTCTGCCAGTAATAGTAACCGAGTAAGATAAGGATAAGAAATATTAAAAGTTTGATTTTCATAATCAGCCCGGGGTTTTGCAGGAACTAGAACTTTCTGCTTTCCATAAATAGCTGGTATTTTACTATATCCGCGATACTCAGAATATGCGATTCCTTCGAATAAACCGCGATCGTAGAACCGTTCCTGTAATAATCCAGAGTGTCTGAAGACCTTTCGGCCACTCTCTCGAACTCTTTTCCCAGATTGATCAGCAGTAGGGCCTCAATATTTATACCGTCAAGCGGAATGTTTGGAAGATTCACATAAACCTTGAAAGTCGAAGCCCCCGCCGCCGTCGGCTTAACGATCTCCTCATATTTGCCGACAGGCTTCATCTGATAACTGATATACACGGACCTGCCGTCCTTCATTACCGCATTCACCAGAAAACCGTCCTTATAGTAATAGTCACCTGTACCGTAATCTTTCAGCTCAATCGCGCCGTACCTTTTCTTAAGGTCATCAGAACTCTCATTGATCCTGGCCAGAACCGCAGTGCAAAGAATAAGCAGCATAATAGAAACAAATCCGCCTTTCATAGCTGTCTCCTTTTATTAGATTTCAAATTTCCGTCAGATGTAAATTACTCAAAACCTTAAGCGTTGTCAATTACGAAAATTCAGTTGGTGACAATTTGTCACCGACTCATTACCTTATAAAGTGGTCGAATTCGACCACTTTAATCAATCTCATCCAGCCGGCCTAAAATATCTATGGCGCTTTTGCCGAATTTGGAAAAACCGACCCACTTTTTGCCGAGATCCTTTAATGATGCTCCGACATGATAAACATCGCGCCCGTCAATTATAATGAACCTGTCGTGCGAGTGCGGAAACACTTTTACCTCGACCGGAAAATACTGAGCTTCGAATTTTTTAACGTCCAGTTTGAATTGATCCGTCACATATCTTGTTAATATTTTGACTGTTACACCCGCTTTTACCTTTGTCAGATGAACCAGAACCGAATCGTCAATATAATTATCTATTATAAGAATAGACTTCTCCGCGCCTCTGAACAGGTCCGACACGAATTTATATGCATCGAATATCTGACCTTCAAAGAAAATTCCCTGCACCGGCTTCAAATCTCTGCTTTCCATAAGAGAAAATATCTTATCGAACTTTTTATCATTTTCATCTAATTTGGAGTTAGTCTCTATTTGTTTCAACTCCACTCTGTCTAATCTTTGAAACACCTGCGCATTGGATTGAATGAATTTGCGCATAGCTACGAAAGCATCAATTATTTTTATGCTTATATTCACTGCGGTATTACTTTTCAGAATTCCTGCCAACATAGCTACTCCATGTTCAGAAAACACAAACGGTTTTTTCCTTAAACCCATTTTATCGCCAATGGAAGTCACAGATTGTGACTTCCATTCTGCATATTCTGAAATATTCATTTGAAAACAATAATTTACCGGAAACCTCGCAGAATTCCTTTTCACAGCTTGATTGAGCACTTTCGTCTCCACCCCGTACAATTCCGCTAAATCCCTATCCAGCATTACCTGAAATCCTCTGATAGAATATATCCGACCCCGGATCAGATCTTCATCTAACTTTTCTATTTCATTATCCGACATACGCACTCCTCCGTCAATTTTCCACAATATACAAAGGCATGAGGGTCATCTAGTGACACTCTTCTATTAATTTTCGATATTTTTTATGGGATTATTACAACCTCAAAAGCTCCTAATGCCCCGGATACTTTGCCTACCCCCGCCCTTTTGCAAATACTGACTAATCTTTTCATAAAACAGAACCTGAAGCGACACGGGAATATTAAAACCGTCCCGGAAAACCGACCATTCAACTTCTTTTTTTTATATGTAGGCTGGAGTGAGCGTCATTTTTCTCCTAAGAATCTATAAAATCTCAATTCCAATACTTTTTAAATATTCAAACGTTGAGTCGTAATACTCAGATTTTCTTGTGTGGTCTTCAATATCACCTTCTGGAACCACAATAACCATTCCTTGCCTTGATCTTGTTAACAAAACTCTATAGGCATTGATTAAATATTTTTTTCTTTCTTCTTTATGAATGTTCTGCCATTTATTTCCGACAAAAGAAAATGTTTTCCATCCTTCATCTGAAAATCTCAAATCTCCATCCCACATTACGCAAGACCAATCTAATTCAAGTCCTTGAACATGAAATTCTGTAGCCACATCCTCTAAATAATATGAAGACCGAACATCGTCTTTTTCATTAAGGAACCAATGAACAGGATCCATTGGTGTTTTAACATCGATAGCAAAAGGTTTAAGTCGTTGAGCTTGTGAAGATACTATTAAACCATATCTTTCACTCCCTCTAGCTTTTTCTTTCAACCATTTTTTAGCTTTTGAAAGGTCTCTTGTGAGAACAATTGGGTATCTTTCTGAGATATTTCTTAATGTATCAGTTGCCTGTTGAATATTTATGTCTAACAGGTTTTTTACAAAAAGTGAAAGATTTTCAGCTCTAAATGAGCGCATTGAAACAGCTAAATGTAAATCAGTATTTAAATTCACATTCGTAATATGCTTTAATTCTTCAATTGCATTAACAGCGTTGTATTCAGAATCTGTTAGGTTTGGAGATATGAATACTTCCCATTTTTGAAAAGTTTTCTTAATTGCTTCAAGCCATTCAGAAATTCCAGCCTCTCCAGTATTGATTTCTTGACCGCCACCTACGAGACAAACAATCACGGCCCAATCTTTATGTCTATCAAGACAAGAAATAAGAAACTCCGGCTCAGAGTAATCAAAATCGTGTTTACCTTTTTTCCGTTTCATAAAACTAACGGTCTGTTCCTTATTCCAAGCTCTCTGAGCTTCATCAAAGATTGCGACATGATCATAAGGAGCACTTTGATCAACTAAATATGCGTCTCTATAATGATGAATAATCTGTATAAAAGCTTTTACTCCTGCTTTAGCGACACCTTTAGTGATTTTATTTCCCAGCGTTTTTTCATTTTTCACTTTGTTTCTGGTTAAAGCTTCTTGAAGTATAGCCACTAAAGGAGCATTGCCAGACAAATAAACGCTTGCATTTCCGTTTTGTTCTTCAAGGTGAGTTGTAGCCACTTTAAGTCCAACTAGTGTTTTTCCTGCACCAGGTACACCTGTTACGAAACAAATTATTTTCTTGCGGTTGTTTTTTGCTGAATGGATAATATCAGAAATTGCCGATGTAGTTACGGTTAGATTCTTAGCTTCGGCATCGCTCCTCGTAATTTCATCAACTGTGTGACTATTATAAAGTGAAATTGCGGCTTCAATAATCGTAGGTGTTGGTGAATATCTACCTTTTGCGAAATCATCTGAATTGATTTGAACACTTTCTCTAAAAAATTTCAATATATTAACTATAGCTTGCTGAAGTGTTTCTTTATTTGCCTTCACTGGCATAATTAAATTGTCATTATGCGAAGTAGTAACTATTTCTAAAAATGATTCTTTAGCTTCAGTTGAAACTAAAATCGGAGCCAAAACAATGCTATGACTCGGTTCGTGGAAATTTTTTAAATCAAGAGCATAATCCCAAACTTGGTCAATTTCAAAGCTGAGATATTTGTGCTCACCAACTTTAAATTCAATAACGAAAACAACATTTTCGATAATCAAAATAACGTCAACACGTTTACCCATTCTCGGAATTGAAAACTCAAAAAATATAACTCCTTTGAAAGGTTGCAAAGCTTTTTTCAGAATTGGAATCTGAGATTCCCAAGACTTGTTTTGAGTTAGTATTGAGCCAAACTGATTTGAAAGGCTGATTTGACCAATAATTTCTTCAGTACTTTTATTTATAAATGATTGTATGCTGTCCTTAAAATAATAGTTTAACATTAATTATCTCACCCCAAAGTAATTTAAAAATCTAATAGTTCTTTTAATTCCAAAGACAACGCATCTGATAATCTCATTAAATTCAGTAGTGAAGGATTTCTCTCTCCTCTTTCAAGCATACCGATGTAGTTCCTGTCGAATTCACCTTTAAAAGCTAACTCCACCTGAGTAAGATTCCTTTCAATTCTTAATTGTCTCAAACGTAACCCGAATTCTTTTAATTTTATCCTGTCCATTATTCCTGCAATTTATTACAAACAAGTAATGTAGCTCAAGTTCGCTCCTTTTCCAAACAAATTTCCGCCTTTATTTTTTGTTAATTCCTGTCTTTATTCGTATCTTTGTTCTGTATTGCCTTAAATTATCGGGAGTGATGTATGAAAAAACTGTATGTTGTTATTTGCGTTTCCGCACTTGTTCTTCTTTCGGGATGCGCTGAAATTCTAAATCAGCTTGCTCAGTCTGCTGCTAAAGGGGAAAAGGGGCTTTCTACGGAGGAGGTTGTCAGAGGGCTTAAGGAAGCTCTTGTTGTGGGTGCGGCGAATTCGACTTCCCTGACTTCGAAAGAGGACGGTTTTTTTAAGAACCCGCTTATTGTTATTCCGTTCCCGCCTGAAGCGATCAAGGTTAAGAAGACGGTTGAGGATCTGGGGCTTAAGGATATTGTTAAGGACTTTGAAAGATCTATGAACAGGGCTGCGGAAAAGGCTTCGGAGAAAGCTCTGCCGATCTTAAAGAACGCTGTGATGAATATGACTTTCTCTGACGCAATGGGTATTCTGCGCGGGGCCGATAATGCCGCTACGGAATATTTGAGAAGGACGACCTCGGATGCTCTTAGAGCTGAATTTACTCCGGTGGTGAAAAGCGCTGTTGAGGCTGTGGAAGTCACGAAATACTGGAACCCTATCGTTTCGGCTTATAATAAAACGACCTGGCTGACCGGCGAAAAGGCCGTTAATCCCGATCTTGATAAATATATCACTCAGAAAGCGCTTGACGGAATGTTCGTTCTTATTGCTAAGGAAGAGCTTAAGATCAGGCGTGACCCTGTCGCGCGCGTTACGGACATATTAAAAAAAGTGTTCGGCTCGGTGAAGTAAAATAACTAATTGTTTTTTACGCGTTTTTATTGTATTTTTGTAAGTAGTTGAAATTTAGATGTGAGCGATTAATGATTGTTTACTTAGACATATGCTGCTTCAACAGACCTTACGACGACCAGAGTCAAAATAGAATTTTTATAGAAACTGAGGCAAAGTTGTTAATTCAGCAAAGATTGAAAATGAATGAAATTGAATTGGTATGGAGTTATATTCTTGACTACGAAAATACCGCTAACCCTGATTTTGATATTTCTTTTTCGATTGAGAAATGGGAAAATCTTGCAAAAGTTAAAGTTGTCGAAAGTGACTTTATTGTAAAATATGCAACCGAATTGCATAAACTTGGTTTCGGAGTTAAAGATTCTCTGCATATCGCTTGTGCCGTGGACGCGAAATCAGACTTTTTTATCACTGTTGACAAAGGAATTCTGAACAAAAGAAAATTTGCGGATAAGATCAGGATCGTAAGTCCGACTGAGTTTATCGAAATGGAGGTATAATATGAGAACCGATGCCGTAATAAAAAAAGAGGGATTTCAGGCTCTCTCTAAAAATTTAGATTTAGTTGAGGCTGAGAGATTTATAGTGCTTATAAAACGGGAAAATTTTGATTATACCGAATGGAGAAAAGACCTTTGGGAAGAGATGGGGATTGAAGATTTGTCCGCCAAGGCTATGAAACACTATAAAAGTAAAAATTAAATTATGGATTCATTGAGCTTTGCGCTGCTGGCTTTCACCTCGTTCTTTACGCTGATAAATCCGCTTGGAGTGATCCCGATATTCGTGGCCATGACAACTGATCTGGATGAGAGGAACAGAGCCAAGACTGCGAGAAAGGCGTCTTTCGTTGCGCTTTTGACGATCGTTATCTTCGCTTTGACGGGGCAGCTTCTTTTTAAATTTTTCGGGATCTCCGTGAACAGCTTTAGGATGGTGGGCGGTATTATTTTCTTTTTTATGGGTATGGATATGCTTCAGGCGAGGCTTACGAGGACTAAATTGAAGAAGTCCGAAGTGAAGACTTATGTGAATGATATTTCGATCACTCCTCTTGCGATCCCGATGATCTGCGGGCCGGGCGCTATTACGAACGCGATCGTTCTTATGGAGGATGCCGCCGGGTTTGATCAGAAGGTTATTCTGCTTGCGGCTATATTTGTTATCATGCTTATTACTTATCTGGCTTTAAAATATTCGTCAAAGATCACGACTCTGATCGGGGAGACGGGAAATAATGTGATGATGAGGCTTATGGGTCTTATCGTTATGGTCATCGCGGTCGAGTTCTTCTTTGCCGGTCTCAAGCCGATCATTAAGGATATCTTGCAGTAGTGAAAATAATGTTGACAATTGTGTGACAAATGAGTATATTGCTGTTAAGAAGCAACTAAAGGAGACACTATGAAATTCGTAACAGTAAGAGATTTTAGAACTAACCCGAAAGATGTCTGGAAGGAGCTTTCGGACGAAAATACCATGACTATTACACTAAATGGGAAACCTGTCGCTATAATGTTGTCGACTAATCCGGAGAATTATGAAAAGTCCTTAGATATTCTAAGAAGAGTTAAAGCGGAACAGGCGGTTATGTCAATCCAGGAGGAATCTGTCAGAAGAGGTCTGAATAAAATGACGGACGAAGAGATCGAAGCTGAAATAAAAGCGGCAAGAGAAAGCCGATGAAGATAGTTCTCGATACGAATGTTCTTATCTCAGGCCTGATAAATCCGAATGGAATACCAGGTTTTATAGTCAGACTGATCGCTTCCGGATATATTGAACTGGCCTATGATTACAGGATCATTTCAGAATATAGGGAAGTAATGTCACGACCGAAATTTCATATAGATGAAGAAAAGATATCAGATCTGATCGAACAGATCAAGGCTCACGGCGTACTTGTTTCACCGCTTCCTTTAAGTATATCGCTCCCCGATGCCGAAGATTTGATATTTCTTGAAACTGCTGTAAGTTCCGGAACTGAATATCTGATTACGGGCAATCTTAAACATTTTCCTGCACCTGAGTTTCAAGGTGTAAAGATCATCAGCCCTTCTGATTTCTTTGAAAAAACGCTCAAATAATTGACTATAGCAGCCCGACGAACCCGTCATAATTCTCCGGCGTGATGATCTCAGCTTTCTTCACTTTGTATTCATTAATAAAAGTGTCCGGTATCTTTTTTCTGGAAAGTTTATTCCATTTGAATTCATAAGCTGATAATTCGCCGTCAGATTCCTCAATGTAGTCTATTTCCTGCTGGTTGTAAGTTCTCCAGAAATATCTGTTGCAGTACATTTTGTTGTAGTGCGTATGCTTTATTCTTTCGCTTATCACAAAGTTTTCCCATAGTGCTCCAATGTCCTGCCTTATATCAACAGGGGAGAAATTGCTGATGAGCGCATTTCTTACTCCGTTATCGAAAAAGTATATTTTTTTACTTCGTGAAAGTTCTTTTCTAAGGTTCCTGCTGAAAGCACCGAGCTTGAATATTATAAAGCAGTCTTCAAGAAGGTTTATATATTTTTCAACCGTTTTCTTATCAGCTTCGATTATCTTGCCCAGTTCTGTGTAAGAAACTTCGTTCCCCACCTGAAAAGCCAGCGCCTGCAGAAGTTTTACGATCGAATCGGCTTTTTGAAGGTTTCCCCATATTAAAAGATCTTTGTAAAGGTAGCTGTCAACAAGAGTATTTAACAGCTCTCTCTCGTTTCCCGGATTATTGATTATTTCAGGGTACTGACCATAAACGAGCCTCTGTTTCAAAAGCGACCGCTCCTGAAGATAACCGTTATGTTTACTAAGTTCAGCCTGACTCATAGGAAAGATGCGGTATTCCCATTTTCTTCCCGTAAGCGGTTCGTTCAGCCTGTTGGCAAGTTCGAAAGACGATGACCCCGTCGCAATAACCTGAACGCCTTTTATATTATCAACGATAAGCTTAAGCGTAATTCCGATATCTTCAAATTTCTGGGCTTCATCTATAATGACCGTGCTCCTGCCGCCTATTATATTCCTCAATTTCTCTGATGAAGCTTTATAGAGTTGCGTTTTATGTTCAGGATCATCTCCGTTAAGCCATAAAATATCTTTTTCAGCGCCGAACATTTTATTCAGAATTGTTGTTTTGCCTGTCTGCCTTGCACCGAAAAGAATAATGACTTTACCGGTACCGAGTTTTTCCTGTATTCTTTGTTCAATTATTCTTTTTATCATACAGCTTCTCCGCTAAGTAAAAGTAATATAGCAATTAAACCTGAGATTGTCAAGCACAAAATCCCCGAATTACCACGAAAACAGGGAATGAAATCCCCGAATTACCACGAAAACAGGGAATGAAATCCCCGAATTACCACGAAAACAGGGAATGAAATCCCCGATTTTACACTTTCCTGATATCTTGCAGCGAGATCAATTGGTCATTATCACAAATTTTATACTTGTAATTATACTTGTAATTATATTATATTATAATCAACAAATAGAGGAGGTTTGTTTATGCCTCAAATATCGCTTTACATTGATGAAGAAACGCTGAAAAAGATCGAAAAAGCCGCCAAAAAAGAGCATATTTCCATTTCAAAATGGGTGGGAAATAATATTAAGCGCACGTTTGAATCAAAAATCAAAACGGTCGAAAATAATACTGCCGAGTGGCTGAAGCTTGCCGGTTCGTGGGAAGATGAAAGGTCCGCCGATGAGATTATCGCTGACATAAAAAATTCAAGAACAGAGAACAGAAGGTTTGAAGATGGGTTATTTGATTGATACTAATACGATGATCTACAGCATAAAAAACATCGCGAAAGTTAATGATAAGTTCAGGGAAAATCTTGGCAGCCCAAAGTCGATCTCGATAATCACTTATGCCGAATTATATTATGGCGCTAAGAAGTCCGCGATCCCTGAAAAGAATATGGCTATTGTGCGTAAAACAGCCGAGTTGTTTCCGATAATTGAAATTAACAGACCTGTCATTGAAACTTTCTCCGATATAAAAGTTTATTTATCGAAAAATGGCCTGATCGTACCTGATTTCGATATTTTGATCGGGGCTACCGCGTTTACAATTAATTATACGCTCGTTACAAATGATTCTCATTTTAACAACATACCCGGACTGAAGATCGAGAACTGGACATTAGATTAAATCCCTTTTGTGACATTTAGCATATAGTTATTACCTGCATAATCATATATTAGATTGAAATGAAAAGCGGAGTATTTACGAAAAGGTTCCTCTTCATACTGATAGCATTTACCGTACTTACGATGTCCGGTTCATATATGACGGGCAGCTTTTCTTCATGCTCTATGCCGTGCTGTCAGGCTGTTGGTGTTCAAGCTGAGGCTTCGGTTCAGAATTCGCACTGTTGTAATAACGGTGAAGTTAAACATTGCGCATGTAAGATAGAATTTCCCGTTCAGACCGCAGCTCAGACCAATCCTGCAAGCCCGCAGAAAACGACTCAGTCTCAGAATGTCTATATTTGCTTTTTACCAAAATGCGTATTGTGCATTGATCCTGTATCAAGCTATATATTCGATAAACGACCGGAATTATTTTACATAACTTCCGAATCCCATATTTTTTCCGGAAGATCACCACCGTCAGTTTAGTTCTGCCGTAAAAATCAAAATAAAATACATAACTTTAAAATAAAGAGGATTTAAAATGAAAAAAAACATACTTTTTATATTGACCGCAGTATTGTTCCTTGCAATGGGGATCGTATCAGCTTTTGCGGAAACCGAAACGGCAACAAAAACTGTTGTGAAAGCTGCTGTAGAAAAAACATCATGCTGCTGTGCTGATAATGCCGCATGCAAAGAAAAATGCACCTGCACCGACTGTAAAGGCGACGGCAAATGCGATGCAAAATGCGAATGCTGCTGCAAAGACGGAATGAAAGGATGCACCGACAAAAGCAATTGTAAAGATGCAAAAGCAGGCTGCTGCGATAAAAATACCGAAGTAAAAAAAGCCGATTGCGGCGCTGCCAGGGGATGCGGCGCTCAGACGAAATCAGGCTGCGGAATTATGAAGAAATAGAAACGCCCTTCCATTTTCAAAGAACCGCCTCCGGGCGGTTTTTTTATATTAATAAATCTTGTCTTTTCCTATCATTTGTTATTAAATTATACATAAGTAAATATTATTGAAGAAAGGTGCAGCATGAAAAGTATTGAAGAACAGGTAGAACTGGTGTGCAATCAGGCGGAATTGGAAAGTCAGTTGGCAAAGCTCTACTCGATTTATAATAAAAAATTCCCGCTGACGAAAATATGGCCGCTGCTTATTGAGGAAGAAAAAAAACATGAATCGTGGCTGATGCAGATAATACCGAAGATAGAGGACGGCACGATCTATTTTTATCGCGATGAAATCACCGTTGAAAACATTAATGCGCTGATAGAAAGTATAGAAAATGAAATTGACAAAGCAAATACACTTGTAATTGACCTGAAGCGCGCGGTGTCAGTCGCACTGATGTTCGAAGATACCGCACTTGAGAAGAACATATTTTCATATTTCGATTCCGAATCTCCGGTTGTTGAACTGACGCTTGACAAGCTGATCGAAGATACCAAAAGACACAGGGAATTGCTGATGGAAGCCGTTGAAAGCCTGAAGAAGCAGAAAAGAATATAACCGGGACAGGTGTTTTTATGAGATCAAGAGAAGAGCAGATACAGCTTATAGGAAGACAGTGCGAACTTGAAAGGCAGCTTTCCCGCATGTACTTTTTTTTTAATAAAAAATTCCCCGGAACGGAATTGTGGCCTTTTCTGACAGAAGAAGAGATTAAGCATGAGTGCTGGCTTAAGCAGATCATTCCTAAAGTTTCCGATGGTTCGATAATCCTTTTCGTAAATGACGTAACGAATAAAGCCATAGAAGAAATGACGGCTGAAATAATTATAACCTGCGAAAAAGCACAAAAAGAAGGTATCAGCCTGGTCGGAGCTATTAAAACTGCAGAATTATTCGAAAAGCACATGCTCGATAAGGATTTTTTTAAATTCCTCGATTCTGACGAACCGTTTTACAGCAGGGTCCTCGAAAAGCTTCATGAAGATACTTTAACACACAAAAAAATGCTTGCGGCTGCTAAGCTGAAAGCTAATTTAGGACAGCCGATATAAAATGATAATTGAGAACATAACCCGCGCTATAATACTAAAAAACGGAAAAGTGCTGCTTGCAAGACAGAAAGGCTGCGCTAACACATTCCTGCCCGGCGGGCATATTGAGTTCGGCGAAACAGCCGAGACCGCCCTTCACAGAGAACTAAAGGAAGAAGCCGGAATAGAAGGCCGCTGCGGCAAATTCATCAGCACCATTGAAAACTTTTTCACCGATGCCGAGGGTAAAAAATGCCACGAAATTGCGGTTTATTACCTTTATCACCCTGATAACAGAAACGGTACAGAAAAAATCAGTTCGCTGGAAGAACATCTGGAATTTATCTGGGCGGATATTGATGAGCTTGAGCATTTTAATATAAAGCCGGGCATATTGTTCGATGTTCTGCAAAAATTATCCCTGAATAAAAAACCGGACAGATTCTATTCAGTTAAAGTGTAACTATACCCTGATAAGAATAAAAAGATAGATAGCGATACTGATGACAAGAGAAGCGGACGCAAGAATAAGACTGATCATCGTCTCTCTGGGAATGTTGTCGCCAGAGTATGACATATACTTGAAATAAGCGTTGCTGGTCATGAACACTTTTTGTCCGTTGGCCTCTTTCAGGTCATCTCTGCTCAGAATAACATTCTCGTTGTGCTTCTTCCTTAAAACCGGAATATGCTCGGAATGAAAATTATCGTAGAACCAGTTGTTAAAGTAGAGCTCGAAATCGCCTCCGGGCGCATTGTAACCGAGCTGTTTGATAGCCTGATCATAGGTAACTCCGCTGTTCAGGTTTTCAGCGCCATACCTCAGCACCTCAAGATAAATGTTCGTCTTTTTCATACAAACCGCCTATTTTAATTTCATCAGAAGTTCTATAGCAAGATTAGCCTGCATGTTCGAAATTATAGCAACCCGCGCCGAACAAAGCCCGATTTCCTGCGGCGTCACCCCATCCCCGCAGAAATATATATTTCCCATCTTCCTGATCTTTATGCTATCAAAATCACCGTATCCCGAAAGCCCGTTACCTGATATTACGGGCTTATCAGGATATAAAGAATTCCACTCTTCGATAAGCCACTGCTTGCTTTCTGCTTTGTCGAACGCTTCGATAAGTATATCCGCCGATCCGAAAAGGGCTTTTATATCTTCCCTGACCAGTTCTTTGTGATAAGCCGCTATCTCGCAGTCCGCATTAATGCTGTTAAGCCTGGATTTTAGAGTGAATACCTTCTTGCTTCCGATCTCGTCCGCGAAAAAATACTGCCTGTTCAGGTTCGAAACTTCGATTATGTCCATATCGGCTATTATGATCTTTCCCAGGCCGGCCCGCACCAGCGATACGGCCGCGTTCGAACCTATGCCTCCGCATCCTGCCACAGCCACAACGGAGCGGGACAGCTTTTCCGTCATTCCCGCGATATTTCTGGAAAAAATATCTGTCATATTATTTATAAATGCAGATATATGATGTATCGCCTTCCGATTTAACCTGGAATTTTACATTAGCTTCAACGATGAAAGTTTCATTCGGCCCGTAGGTCTTCCAGTTCGTTTCGCCGGGAAGCTTAACTTTCAGCTTGCCGCTCGTTACCGTCATGAATTCTTTTGAAGAAGTGCCGAATTCATATTCTCCGTCGGCCATTACGCCTGCTGTGGCGGGAAAATCTCCGGTCTTGAAACCTATCGATTTAACTTTTCCGCCGAAATACTCGTTAACTTTAAACATTTATCCTCCGCTCATTAAATGCATAACATCTATTTCCGATCTACACGTAACCTTATATGAATCGTACTGATCTCTACGGACAAGTTCGCCGTTCACCTTCACGATCAGCAGTTTAAAAGTATATTTCATAACTGTCAGAACATCCTGCACCGTCATATTCTCTTTCCACTCGATAATATTTCCGTTCACTCTTACGGTTTCCATATGCCTACAGGTGTTTTTTTAATACTTCGACAACTTCAGGCAGATCCATTCCCAGAGATTTCATGTGCTCAAGCGTCGGGACTCCGTTCTTCGTCCAGCCTCTTCTCTTATAAACCGCGTCAAGAAGCTGCTCGTAACGGTCTTCCCTGTATTTTCTCGTTATCGCTATCTTCTCCTCTACGGATTTTCCCGCCGGATCAACTTTTATGTCTTCCCGCATTTTTTTGTCGTAGAACTCTTCTCTGCTTTTGTATTCTTCAACTGTTACTGGACCCGCTGCTCTATAAGGCTGATTGTCGTGCTTTCTGAGTCCGTATCCTCTTCTGATGTTAAAAGTTCTCTGGAAGTTGTAAACCCTTTCTGACTGACGTATAAGTTCGAATTTGTCGATATTGCTTCCGGTTACGGCGTTGTAAATAGTAACGTAATTGTCAACATGCTCCGGAACTTTTGCCGGTTCGGCTTCTTTGGCATTGTTCTCCGGCTCTACATCGTTCCATGGAAGCTTGCACAGCCCCATGAGCCCGAACCATGTTCTGAACATCGGGAAATAGTGAAGAGCTTCCGCTTTGTTTTCGAAGGTCGGGATGCGGTTGTTGACCATATCCATAAAGATCAGCCAGGCTTCGTCGTGCTGCGGACCCTTGTTTGTCATGGCGTATCCGCCCTGCTGGGCGAGAGACTCCTTTGAGACATACTGCGAATATTCAAGTCCCTTGTTCTCCATTCCTATATCGTTCATAAATTTCATATCCGCGCCGTAATTTTTCGCGAAATACTCTTTCATCCTGCGTACTCCGAGACCCGCTATCTTGCCGAATCCTTCGCCTCTCGCCATCTGATGGATAAGCTCGAGCGTTGCCGGAATATTGCCGAAATGAAGATCAAGCCCGCCGGTATGGGTTTTATTAATCAGACCTTTCTCATAACATTCCATAGCGAAAGACACTATGGTTCCGAACGAAATCGTGTCTATTCCGTAAGTGTCGCAGTAGAAATTAAGTTCTATCACAGCATCCGCATCGAAAATCCCTAAATTCGCTCCTACTCCGGCCGCAGTTTCGTATTCAGGTCCGTCCACTATGACTTTATGTCCTTTGTAAGGTCCCGATCTAAGTTCAAAATCGTCAACGCCCTTGCAGCAGTTCATTGTACATCCTATCCAGCATCCGTCGTTCATGCCCTGAGTGAATTTTTTGTTCCAGACCCTTGAATGAAGATTATCAGCGTCTTTGTGCGAACCGAACTTGAAATTGTGTGTCGGAAGAAGGTCGTAGTCGTTCATAACGTTAACGAGATGAGCCGTTCCTTCCTGCTTCATTCTGCACTGATGCGGATCAAGCTCTTTCATCTCTCTTGCGAATCTTGCGCCTCTTTCTTTTATAGGCTCCATGTCCGCCACGTGATTCGGATCGGGAGAAACGCCGGCCACTTTTACGACGACGGCTTTAATTTTTTTATCTCTGAATACCGTTCCTATACCGCCTCTTCCAGCCTGTTTTAAACGGCATTTTTTTCTTTTGATATCGTACCAGCTGAAATTTAAAAGTCCTATAAGAGTGTTCTGCGCCGCGTTTCCGGCTGAAATAACGGAAACGTTCTTCATATCCCTCGGATCAGCGCTTTCAGAATACATTTCAGTGAGCTGTTCAGCTATTATATGGCTGTCGATTTCTTCTCCGGGCGCTTCCTCAATAGAAACTGTATTTCTGATACCGTCAATTACGATTATGATGTCGTTTTTGGCTTTACCCTGGATCTCAAGAACATCGAATCCTGAAAATTTTAAAAACGGTCCGAAATATCCCCCCACATTGCTGTCTATTACGATATCGGTCAGCGGAGATATAGATACAACGAGAGATTTTCCGGAACCGGCGTACTGTGTAATGCCCGCTATCGGCCCGGGCGATATTATGATCTCGTTGTCGTTATCGTTCCACCTTGTGTCCGGTCTGGTTCCGTCCCATAAGAGTTTCAGACCGTATCCTTTACCGCCGATGAATTTCTCTTTCATCATCGCGGGAATCGGTTTTTCCGCAACGGTATTGTCGTCCAAATCGATATAAAGCACTCTGTCAGTATATCCCCTGTAAAGTTCTTTCGGTTCATAGGACTGTTTTTTCAGCAGTTTATGCCTGCTCTGCAGTTCTTTTACGCTCATTTTCGGCTCCATTCTATTTTTAATTTTATTTTCTGAACATTACAGAATATTAAAGATAAATAATGCCGTCACGCAATTCAAGTATTAAAATATCATTAAATTCTCCTTGTTTTTAAGATTTGGTTTTTTTATATTTGAGACCTTATTTAATCAGGAAGTACATTGATGAATAAGGTTTACGCTTTAATAACCACGCTCTTTTCAATAGTTCTCGCAGGTTGTCTGACACTTCCGGCAGCGGCAGAAAACAAAACCGCTCCTGAAGGTTTCACTCAAAAATTCGCGGTCGAATCTTTAAGATTCTATACAGGGAACGAATCCGGAGTCGAGAAAGCATACAGGGTATATAACTCTATTTTCAGGTACGATGCGGTTGACTTGATCTGGTATGAGCTTATCGTCAAAAACACGGCGGATAAAGTCAGCAGGATACTGTACCGTGAGGTCTGGTATGACGGCGATAATATAGTGATCTCGTCGGCAGAAAAAGAGATGAATCTGAGTCCGGCGGACAGTTATCTGGAATATACAGCGGGGATCAGAGCGGATTGGACTAAAGGGTATTATGTTCTGAAAATATATCAGGACAGCCTGGAAGTGGCGAATAGAGAATTTAAAATAATTGATTGATATAAAGGAGTTAAAAAATGGCAAAAAAACAGGTTTACGGTCTTAAAGCATCAAGAGGACTCTGCCCCGTTTGCGGCGAACAGATCCAGATAATCAAGATCGTTACACCAATAAATGTTGAAGGCAAAACACACAAATTCACCGAGAATGTGGTGAAAGCATGCAAATGCCCTACCAAGACATTGGATTCGTATCTTAAATAAAAAGTGTCTTCGGACACTTTTTTTACATCTAACTTTACTGACGGAGTAAAAAATGGCGCTGACGGTGTATGATCTGTGGAAGAGCTATCAGGAAAAGCTCGATACCGAAGTGACCTTATCCGGCTGGGTGAGGACTTCGAGAACTTCGAAGTCGTTCGGTTTCATAGAGCTGAACGACGGAACTCATTTCAAAAATATTCAGGTGGTTTTCGAAGAAAATCTGAATAATTATGATGAGCTGACAAAAATATCCCTCGGATCATCCATTAATGTCAACGGAAAGCTTATAAAATCGCCGGGAGATAAGCAGCCTTTTGAGATATCGGCATCTTCGATAGAGATACTCGGGCTTTGCGATCCTGAATTTCCTCTTCAGAAAAAAAGGCATTCGCCTGAGTACCTGAGGACTATCGCTTATTTAAGGCCGAGAACGAACCTTTTCAGAGCGGTCTTTAAAGTGAGAAGCCTTGTAGCTTTCGCGATCCATAAGTTCTTTACGGAAAAGAATTTCGTTTATGTTCACACACCGATAATCACGGGGAGCGACTGCGAAGGAGCGGGCGAGATGTTCCAGGTGACCACTCTCGACCTTGACAAACTGCCGAGAACAGATGACGGAAAGATCGATTATTCTAAAGATTTTTTCGGTAAGCAGACGAACCTGACAGTGAGCGGGCAGCTTGCGGTAGAGAACTTCTGTATGGCGTTCAGGAATGTTTATACTTTCGGACCCACATTCCGGGCGGAAAGATCGAACACCCAGAGGCATGCTTCAGAGTTCTGGATGATCGAGCCGGAAATGGCATTCTCGGATCTGAACGACAACATGGACACGGCCGAAGAAATGGTCAAATACCTGATCAGGTATGTGCTCGAAAACGCGCCTGAGGAAATGGAATTTTTCAACCAGTGGGTGGATAAAGGGCTCCTCGAAAGACTGAACTTCTTATTGAATTCGGATTTCGGCAGAGTGACCTATACAGAAGCGATGGAAGCACTGATAAAATCGGGCAAGAAATTCGATTATAAACCTGAATGGGGGATCGACCTTCAGACAGAGCACGAAAGATATCTGACAGAGGAAGTTTACAAAAGGCCGGTATTCGTCACGAACTATCCTAAAGACATAAAAGCCTTCTACATGAGGATGAACGATGACGGAAAAACCGTCGCGGCTATGGATCTTCTGGTACCCGGTGTGGGAGAGATCATAGGCGGAAGCCAGAGAGAGGAAAGGCTCGACATGCTCGAAAAGAGGATAGCTGATATGGATCTGAAAAAAGAGGACTACTGGTGGTACTTGGACCTTAGAAGATACGGAACGAATAAGCACTGCGGATTCGGGCTCGGATTCGAAAGAATGGTAATGTACATGACCGGCGTGGAGAACATAAGGGATGTAATACCTTTCCCGAGAACGCCCAAGAACGCTGAATTTTAATCAATTACGGAGATAAAAATGCTGAAAAAGGTGCATCATATAGGAATAGCGGTAAAAGATCTTAAGGCCGCAGCGGAAAAATACGTGGCCATCACAGGACTAAAGCATTATGAGACGGAATATGTCCCCGAGCAGGATGTCGAAGTGGCCATGTTCGAAGTCGGAGAAAGCAGAATTGAGCTTCTTCAGGGCAAATCCGAAAATTCCCCGATATCGAAATTTCTGGAAAAGAACAGGGAAGGGCTTCACCATGTAGCTTATGAAGTCGAAGACATCGATAAAGCTCTCGAAGAACTGAAAGCCCAGGGATTTACCCTGATAGATGAAAAGGCAAGAATAGGCGCGGGCGGTATGAAAATAGCTTTCATCCATCCCAAATCAACGAACGGAGTGCTCACAGAATTATCTCAGGTAAAATAAATTCAATGGAGGCCGGTATGCTTGACATTTTAAGCTCATCCAGAATGTTTGACGGGATCGATGAAAATATCTTGAAAAAAATCAGCGTTTTCTCCAGGATAGAGAAGCATAAACCGAATGTTACGATCCTGGAAGAGGACAGTTCGGACGACTGCGACCTGTTCATCGTAGTTTCGGGAAGAGTGAAGATATTTGTTTCCTCAAAATATTTTTCGAGCGAGAGCGATGATTCAAAGGCTATCTATACTGTTAATCCCGGCGATTTTTTCGGAGAAATGTCCTGTATCGTAAAAAAGCGCAGAAGCGCTTCGGCCGTAACTATGACAGAGTGCGAAATCGTCAGAATTAACGGTAAAAAATTCATTCAGCTGATGGAAAACGACAGTGAGGCAGGATTTCAGATACTCAGAAAGCTGTATGAGACCCTTTACGACAGGATCCAGAACTCAAATTTTATGCTCAGAAATCTGCTGATATAAAAAAAAGACCTCGTTTCTGAGGCCTTTTCCGTTGAGGAGTGAGTGAGTTGATGGAGTGGAGTTCTGATCAGTTCCTGAATTTTGACAGCGAGTTTCTGAATCTGAAGGTGAAGTTTACTGCTTCTACCTGTTTTTTATCTTCTACTGTCATTTGAGTGTTTTTATTGTTTGTCATTTTATTTTCCTCTTTTTTAGTTTGTTTGACTTACAACGGTAATATATATTTAAATGGAAGGACATCAAACAAATGTCCGACGAAATGACATTTCCGCCGGATAAGATGTAGTAAAACCGCTGTGTATTTTATATTAACTCTGATCTATTCTGCTTTTACGATACCGGAAAGTATCTTATTGTCATCATCGGCCACCCCCGCCATAACGTTCTTCACATTCGGGCTGAACATTTTGCTTATAAGACCGATGTTCATTCTTGAAATAAAGGTTCTGCCGTTACTGTACTCATATACCGCCATCCTGCACGGCATAATCGCCGCAAGGAACATATCTTCTTCATTTTTCAGGACATTGTAAGAATTTTCGGCGTGACATAGTTCAAGTACCTTGACTGAAGGAGCGTCATCAAATCCCGCTTTCTCCATTCTTTCGGTCATGTCCCATATTTTAGCCACAGCCCAGCCGTTCTCGTCAGCCTGCTTATCTATCATCTCCACAGTTTCATCCATCCCGAACATGCTCTCTTTCGTAACTATCATTTGGGACGGCATAAATTTATATACCGCAAAACCCGCAGCAGCCGCTCCGAGCAGAAATCCGGCGAGTAATAATATAATGCTTTTCATATAGTTCACCTCCACAGTCAATATAAGAATTTAAAACTGTGTTGAAAAGATAATAATTTTAGCTTATATTTAGCGCAGCCTGAAAAAGTCAGGAACAAACAGCTATGTTAATTAGTAAAATTTCCGCAAAACATACTGCTTAAAGGTAGGAATATGTATGGTTCGGTAAAAAATATACTCGCGGTTCTGATGCTGATAACTGCGGGAGTTTATGCCCAAAAATCTGTCAAAATGAGCGTTTCTGCTTCTGAAATGTTCAAAAATGACACTTTCGAGCTTGAAATAAAACTGGAGAATTTCGACAGCGATGTTAATATCCAGTATCCCGGATTCGCAGGTCTGGCAAAGATCGCAGGTCCCTACCAGTCTTCAAGCACTTCCATTATAAACGGAGCCATGACAAAATCGGTTTCTTTAACTTACCAGTTCGCTCCCAAAAAACTCGGAAAGATCGTTATAGAACCCGCTGTCGTTACCGATGGCGGCGCGTCTTACAGGTCGAACGAGATAACTATTACGGTTTTTGAGCAGGGGCAGAATGTAGAAGGTTCTCAAACCAGGGAGATGTTCATAGCCACAGAAGTCAGCTCTAAGAATGTTTATGTCGGCGAAATGATAAAGTTAGATTACATATTATACATTAAGCCGGAGATCAGACTGAGCATGCCTTCTCTTGCTGAAGAACCTAAATTTACGAATTTTGTCAAGGAGCAGGAAGAATTCTCAAGAGAAAAAGCTTCCACGCTTACACAAACCGTTTACAAAGGGCAGAAATATAACATGCTCCCTGTAAGGAGCTACTGGTTAATTCCGACTACATCGGGAGATAAGATCATAGAACCTATAACTGTCAAAGTACCTGTAGAAGTGAAAAGCAAAAAAAGAAGATCGCCGTTCAATGACCCATTTTTTGATGATGATCTTTTTTCCGGATTCACAAATTATGCCGACAAGACCGCGCTTTCGGAAGAGATAAAGATCACAGTAAACCCTCTGCCTGAAAACGGAAGACCGTCTGATTATACTGGAGCTGTGGGGAATTTCAGCATTAATTCCACTGTGGATAACGATTCAATTGCAGTAAATGACGGGATCACTCTTAAAGTTATAATCTCTGGGAAAGGTAATTTAAGCGACATCGCACTTTCGCAGCCTTCCATTCCGAAAGATTTTGAGGTGTATGATCCAAAAAGGACAGTTCAACTTGACAGGAACAGTAAAAATTCCGGTAAAGTCATATACGAATATCTTCTTCTCGCCAGAACGCCGGGAGAACAGCTGATCAATAATATTTCTCTATCATATTTCGATACAAAAGAGAAAAAGTATAAAACCGTTTCCGGAAAGCAGCATAGGATAGTTATTACAGGCACTGCTGATAATATAGGATCTCAGAGGCCGGCAGGCTATTCGCGCAGGGATGTTGAAGTTCTCGCCAGCGATATCCGGTATATTAAGAAAGGCTTTGAAAACATTTACGAGATTTCAGATAAAGGATTCGATCCTGGCAGGCTTGGTATTAATGCAGGGATTTCTGTTCTGCTTATGCTTTCTGCTTTCTTCGGAAGGCTATACATTCTTAAAAACCTGAACGATACGGCTCTTTCCAGAAGAAAAAAAGCTGTAAAGAACGCAAATAAAAGGCTTAAGAACAGCGTAAAAGCTCTTGAAGCTAAAGATATGCTGAAATTCTATAAGACTCTCGACGAAGCTCTTTTAAAGTTCATAGCCGACAAATTCAATATCAGCCACGCCGGCATTATTTCTGACGAGATAATAGCTGTGCTTACGGAAAAAGGTATCGAAGAAACTATGAGGAACGAACTGAGCGGACTTCTTATGAAATCAGCTTCGATCCAGTTCGCGCCGTCCAAACCGGACTCAAAAGAAATGGCTACCGATCTTGAAAAAGCGAAAAATCTCATGAGCGGACTTAACGAGAGGTTAAAATGAAAGGTCTTATTATGAAGATATATACCTTTATTGTTTTATTATTGATCATGAAGGCATATTCCATGCCTGTAACCGATTTCGACCAGGCTAATCTTTTCTACGAAAAAGGCGAGTATGAAAAAGCTGCGGCAGTCTATGAAAAAATTATATCCGGCGGCTATGAGAACGGAGAAGTTTACTACAACCTCGGCAGCTGCTATTATAAAACGGGTGATATAGCGAATTGTATAGTGAATTATGAACGCTCTCTAAAATTTATGCCTGAAGATACGGATCTTATTGAAAATCTAAAGATCGCCAGGTTGTCTCTGGTCGATAAGATCGAGGAGCAATCGGAAGTTCCTTTTTTTACATTCTATTCAGATTTTAAAAACCGCTTTAATATTTACACTTCCGAAAAAGTTTTTTATTTATCGATCCTGCTTTTGGGTATATTATTCTCTGTATATATCCTGTTAAAAAATACAGACGCGGGAAAATATATTCTTGTTTTATGCGCCGCGGGGGTTTTATACAGCGCTGTTATCTCTTACACTTACTATGATATTTATTCTGATAATTCACGAAGATTCGGAGTTATAGACCAAGATAAAGTCTCTGTACTTTCTTCTCCTGACGAAAATGTGAATTCAAAGGAACTTTTTTATCTTCACCGCGGAACAAAAGCAGAGATAACCCGCTCGAACGACATGTGGCTCGAGTTAAGCCTGGATGAGGAAAAAAAGGGCTGGGTTAAAAAGAACTCGGTGATCGAGATATAAAAAAAAGCCGGCAGATGTAAGCCGGCTTTTTATTTTATGAACTTAATTTTTACTTTGTTGCGTTCTTCGATATTATATAGTAGAACTTTCTCACTTCAGTATAAGGTGTCACATACTGGTTGGTCGGGACATTCGCTTCTAGAGTATAAGTTCCGTAAGGATCCGTTGATGAATAAACATCATAAGATGTCGCATCGGCGGCTAAATCCCAGTCAACAACAATATCTGTTCCTACTACGCTTGTTCTGACATTTGAAGGTACGCCGGGTATAACAGTAGTGATTTCTACTGTGAACTGAACCGGAAGTACTTTACTCGGTTCGTCAGGATCGTTCGACGCGATAGTGATGTTCGCATTGTAAGTTCCGACTGCAAGTCCGGCTGCATCACAAGTAAGATTGACAGTGTTGCTTCCTGAAGGAGTTACTGATCCTGTCAGAGCGCTGTTTATATTCAGCCAAGTGTAAACCGGGCCGACAGCGGGTCCTGATACGATTATATTGTCAATTGACCAAGAATCTGTTGTGTTTTTTCTGATCGCACCCGTAAATCTGAGCTGCATATTCGCAGCTATAACAGGCAATGCCAGTGACTGGCTTACCGAAGTGCTTGAGCTTGTTATATATATCTGAGTCCATGATGAACCGTTATAATATTCAACTGTAGCTGTGCTTAATCCGGTTGTAGTAAATACCTGATCGAACGTAAGTGTAAGTGCGGTGCATCCCGTTCCGTCAAAAGCGCCGGAAGTTAAAATACCTGTCAGATTGGTTGCGGTTCCGTTGGTAACAACAGCCTGGCCTCCCGTAGCGGTCCATGTCGCTGTACCACTGTTTGTATAACCACCCAATCCGGTAGCAAAATCATTAGAATGAACGGTTATATCGGCTTTTCCGCCTTTAGCAACATAATCCTTGCTTATAGTATAATTCAGATCGGTTCCGCCCGTATTGTTGATACTGAATGAACCGGTATCCGTTCCTTCGGGAGCGGCCGTCGTGCTTACCAGGGCAGTCGAAAGAGTGATATTTGGCGCAGGTATTGTAAAATTCCATGCGGCAGAATAACTTCCCGATCCGTAAGCATTTGTCGCAAGTACTTTCCAGTAATATGTTCCGTATCCCAGATCCGATACCGGCGTGTAGGTGCTTACAGCAGGCGACTGAGTTATTTCCGGCGAGCTGAAATCAGAGTTGTTGTCAACAAGGATCGTATAAGAAGTTGCGCCGCTCACATCGTTCCAGTCAAATGCCGGTGTAAAATCCGTTACCGTGCTTCCGTTTGACGGGCTGACAAGAACAGGTGCGGCAGGCGGATTTCCGAGTGACACTGACCAGGAACCCGAGTATGAACTTGAGCCGTAACTGTTCGTCGCAAGAACTTTCCAGTAGTATGTTCCCGTTGCCATATTGGCACCGGGCGTATAAGTGCTGACAGTCGGGGACTGATTTATCTCTGGAGAAGAGTAATCTGAATTGTTATCGACAAGGATCGTATAGGACGTAGCGCTTACTACATCGGACCAGTCGAATGTCGGAGTAAGGTCGGTAGTCAGGCCGGTATCCGCAGGCGAAATAAGCGTTGGAACACCGGGAGCGCTTCCTATAGAGAAGCTCCATGCCGCGCTGTACGCGCTTGATCCGTAAGCATTGGTCGCAAGAACTTTCCAGTACTGCGTCCCGTTACCAAGATTTGCTGCCGGTGTATATGTGCTTACCGCCGGCGAATTCGTGACCTCGGGTGAACTGAAATCAGAATTGTTATCAACGAGTATAGTATAAGAAGTGGCTCCGGACACATCGTTCCAGTCGAATGCCGGCGTTGCATCAGATGTAAAGCTGGCATCTGCAGGAGCGACAAGCACAGGAACAGCCGGCGGATTTCCCAGATTCACTGTCCATGCGGTACTATAAGCACTTGATCCGTATGCGTTTGTCGCAAGAACTTTCCAGTAATATGTTCCGATGGTCATATTCGTACCCGGAGTATATGTGCTGACAGCAGGTGAATTCGTGATCTCAGGCGAGCTGAAATCGGAGTTGTTATCGACAAGGATCGTGTATGATGTCGCTCCACTCACATCATTCCAGTCGAATGTCGGCGTCAGGTCTGATGTATAGCTTCCGTTAGCCGGTAAAGCGTGCACGGGAACTGCCGGTACGGTACCTATAGTAAAGCTCCATGAAGCTGAATAAGATCCTGCTCCTGTAGCATTCGTTCCTCTGACCTTCCAGTAATATGTTCCTAAAGCGAGAGTTGTAGCAGTGTAGTCGCTCGTTGTAGTTGAAGTGCTTATTGTCGGTGAACTGTAATCCGAATTATTGTCGATAAGTATTTCGTAACCGGTTGCGTCCGTAGCATCCGACCAGTCGAAGGACGGCGTTGTATCTGCCGTTCCGCTGCCGTCGGCAGGAGAAATAAGCGTCGGAGTGCCGGGCAGAGGAGGCGGTGTAGTGACAGTTACGCTCCAGATCCCCGTATACGCGCTTGAACCTGTAGCGTTTATAGAAAGAACTCTCCAGTAATACAGATCGACAGCAAGGTTCGCTGCCGGCGTATAAGTGCTCCCAGTTACATCAGTATCAATTACCAGACCCGACATATTTGATTTGGTAGCCACCTGAATATGATAGCTCGTAGCGTTAGCCGCGTCGTTCCAGTCAAAAGTCGGGGTCAGATCCTGAACTGTGCCGCCGTTAGTCGGTAATAAAAGAACAGGTACGTCCGGCAACGGAGGAGGAGCTGTCAGAGTAACAGTCCAGTATGCGCAGTATGCGCTCGATCCGCTTGAATTAGTTGCAAGAACTCTCCAGTAGTAAGTTCCCGCAGCAAGATTTGAAGCCGGCGTAAATGTGCTTACCGTAGGTGAGCTTGTAGCTTCGGGAGAAGCGAATGTATTATTATTGTCAACCTGAATAGTATATGAAGTAGCGTCTGTCACATCGTTCCAGTCGAATGTAGGTGTAAGGTCCGCGACAGTACTGCCGTTAGTTGGTGATACAAGCGTCGGCACTCCGGGAGGAGTTCCGCCCGGATTTAATGCCGCCTGAAGATCTATCATTCCGTAACCGGCTTCTTTATCCCATCCTGCGGTCTCAACATCTATAGCCGTACTTTTCATCAGCGATGCGATCTGAGCGGGGGTATATGTAGGGTATTTTGACTTAATCAGCGCAGCAAATCCCGCTGCATACGGAGTTGCACAGGAAGTTCCGTTGAAGTATAGATAGTAGTTACCTGTCTGATAACCTGCTGTCCCGGTGATATCAGTTGATGGAAGAATCGTCGGCGCAAGAAAATCTACAGACGCGGCGCCGTCAGGTGTAGTCGTACCATAGTTTGATCCCCACCAGTACTCTCCGTCAACTGTTGTTTTATCCTTTCTCTTTCCGTCCGGTGATGCAGCCCCGACACCAAGGCAGTTAGCATGGTTTGCAGGATAAGAAATTGATGTTGCGTTTTCATTGCCTGTTGCAGCGAGAACAACACAACCTGCGTTGTAGGCATAAACGATAGCGGCATCTGTGGCAGGTGAATACCCGGGGCTTACAGCTGCACCCAAACTCATACTCAGGACTTCTGCTCCCTGGTCTGCTCCCCATATAAGCGCGTCTTCTATCGAAGTAAAAGCCATGCTGCCTGCGCTGTCAGCAACTTTTAACGGCATTATTTTACATGCTCCGGCAGTTCCGGCAACACCTTTTCCGTTGTTTGCGATTCCCGCAGCCACACCGGCACAGCAGGTTCCGTGTCCGGGTTCAGCACTGTTGTCCATAGGATTAGTATCCCCGTCGCCAAAATCATAACCTGCGACGTCATTTATATCCTCGTGAGCGGTATCAACACCGGAGTCGATAATCCCTATTACAACAGTTGAGCTGCCGTAACCCTGAGAACCGTCCCATCCTGCATGAGCATTAGTATCAAAGCCTACAGTACCTACCGGTAAACCGGTATGGTTGTAAGTATCCCCAGTAGTCCATGCCAGCATCTGTGCTGTATTATTGTGTCCCCAGTGATGCGAAACATGGTAGGTGTCGTTAGGTATCGCCTGAGTGTACATCAGATACTCGGGATTCGCGAACTCAATGTTAGGATCCTTTTTATAATCTTCAATCACTGCAAGAACATCTTTTTCTTTAGGGATCTCGAGAAGATACCATCTGTCCAAACCAAGTTCTTTTTCCATTACTGTGTTTTTAGCTCCCATGTGAGCTTTTTTGAAATTCGACACCGAGTGAGTCATATTCAATTTATCAATAGACTCGAAACCGGTCATTGAATAAGATTTTGTCGAATTATCAATATTCAGCATACCTGAATACTGAGCAGACTCAGTCAGCTGTATCTTGATCTTTCCCTGGACGAATAGAGGTCTTTCGCTCAGACTTGGTGCTCCGAGGCGTGCGTCTGCGAATATCATTGCCGTAACAATAAGTACCGCCGTAAAAATCCTTTTCATTTTTCTCCCCTCATCTATTTTTTACTTCTATTTGAAATTTTACATGCGCGACTAACTTTGCGGTCAGTCACTTTCCCTAAAATAATAATGAAATTGAAAAGACACAAGATAAATATAAATATTTATTAAATAAAAAAACCGGTAGAAACCGGTTTTTTTTCTAAAGATGTTCTTTAACTAGTTCTTAGCTTTTATATACCAGAATTTTTTCGTTTCGGTATAAGTGGTCGTATATTGATTGACCGTAACATTAGTTACAAATGTGTATGTACCGTACGGCTCGGTTGACGAATAAATATCATAACTTGTCGATCCTGCCACGGTATCCCATGAAACGGTCAGATCGGACCCGGATGCACTTGTCACAACATTTATCGGAGCTGTGAGCGGTGCCAAAATCACATTCCATACCGATGAATAAGAGCTTGAACCGAATGAATTCGTTGCAAGTACTTTCCAATAATAGGTGCCTGTTGACATATCAGCACCGGGTGTGTATGTACTTGCAGTTGGTGAATTCGTGATCTCCGGTGAGCTGAAATCGGAATTATTATCGACTTGGATCGTGTAAGAAGTTGCTCCGCTAACATCGCTCCAGTCGAAAACCGGTTTAAGAATGAATAGAGTAGAAGCATCAGCCGGAGCTGCAAGAGTTGGTGCGGCAGGCGGTGTTCCGCCATTTGCGACTACAAACTCGACCGGAAGCACTTTGCTCGGTTCGTCAGGATCGTCTGAAGCAATTGTCAAATTCGCGTTATATGTTCCCAAGACAAGGCCTGCAGCATTGCATGTATAGCTGATTGTATTGCTTCCGGAGGTAGCGACAGTTCCTGAGGTAGGACTGTTGATCGTTAGCCAGCTGTAAGGAAGTGTTCCTTTTACTGCTATATTATCTACACTCCATGAAGAACCGCTTTGTTTCCTTAATGTAGTATTAAACCTTAACTGCATATTTGATGAAACTGATGGCAACTGGATCGTCTGATGCCCCGTCACTGATACTGTTGATGAATACAGCTCGACCCATGCGCTGCCGTCAAAATATTCTACTTTAATAGAACTGTTTGAAAGAGTTGCAGTCTGATCAAAATCCAATACTGCAAAAGCATATACTGATCCGTCGAAAGATGCCGACGTCATAATACCCGTGTCAGTTCCAGCCTGACTTGTTGCAGCGCTTACTTTAGCACATGTCGTATTTGAATTCCATGTACCTCCTGTAGCGGTAGCCCAGCTTCTCGTTCCGCTGTTGGTATAAATCAGTCCTGACTGAAAGTCATTTGAATGGAAAACTGACTGTGACTGATATCCTACATAAGCCTTGGATATACTTGTATAATTAAGACCGGCCGCGCCTGTATTACTGATCAGAAAAGAAGCAGAATTGCTTGTTCCGGGAGGAGTAGTACACGATGTAAGAGAAGGTAAACTTATATTCGGATACGCCCCGATACCGGAAACCGCAACATAAGAGGTCGCATGGTTTGTATCTGTTGAGGTTATCGTAATGTTTCCGTTATAACTGACCTCGGCAGTAGGCTGGAAGATCAAATTAAATGTTTTACTTGAACTTGGTGCGATAACATAATGTAAAGCATTTTTCACATCTTTTGCAGCTATTTCAACAGTATAGCCCGGAATCGTTGTAATATCGCCTATCAGATATTCTGTTGTGTGAGAATTTGTAATCGTGAACTGCTGGGTTGCACTCCCGCCGACCGTAACACCGCCAAAAGGTATATTTGAACTGCTGATAGCCCAGTCTCCGCCAGAATTGGGGACAGTCACTGTGATAGTTGTTTCATATCTGAAATAATTCTGCTTCGTAACAGTAAGGATTATATCTGTATCAACCGCTTGAGGTATGATCGTAATTCCGGTCATGGCCCCCGTACCTGTTCCTGTTCCTATTATTTCTCCGTTAGCCACGAACGCAATATTCGCACCGAGATCAGCTGAAATATAAGCTATATTCTCGCTGTCGAATATTTCCTGATAATTTATTGTCAGGTTCTGCGGCACTTCGGTATATACGACCTGATAAGGATCTCCGAACATATGGAACAGGTAATTCGTATCTATCTTGTTTACTGTGTTGTATGGCCAGCTTGAATAGTCCAGAAAATACTTTCCGCTTACGCTTGCAAAAGCCGGCATGAACTCATCGTTAGCTGTAGGTGCAGCTCCGTAATCCGGCATATAATCAGGCCACATATAATCAAAAGTACCCCATGTGTAGGCATCGTTAACAAAGGAATATGATACTTCTGAAGCTACAACAACCCCTAAAGCGCCGGAATTATTGCCGTTATATTTATATCTGTGAAATTTTTCAGCGAACACTTCTGAAGAATAATCAAAGGCTCCGCTCTGACAGTTCATTGAGAAAATAAATGTCGGTCCGGTATTTGTCAGCAGGTCAATGCTGGGTGATGTGAAAGCCGGTTCTCCCCAACCCTGGTAAAAGCCGTGATCTCTGTGCATAAGAAGGAAAGCACCGCTGTTAATAGCATTGGCTACACTTGCGGCTGTACCGCCGGTCCATGCTCCCAATGCCTGAGGAGTTGCAGGAATATAGCCCGTTCCCGTCGGACCGAAATAACTTGTTACCTGTGAAGTATTTGTAGCCGTTGACCACGGGTCAACTGTCGGATTGCCTTCATATACTTCATTTATTCTTACAGGGGTTTTTCCAAGCTGGTTTTTCATGTATCCGCCAACAGTTTCGGAACATATCTGGAACCACCTTTCCGTCTGCCATCCTAATGCTGTGATCGGGTTCTTATAAAAATTAGTGCTTGTCGGAGGATTGGTTTCATAGTTTATGATCTTACTTACCATAGTTTGAAGATGAGTTTCATTCTGAGCGGTCATTCTGGCAAAAGTGATCTCCGGGAGGGCTTTTCCGTCAGTAGTGATAACATCCGCATAAAAATTATCCGAAACACACGGATAAGCAGTGTCGTAGATCGGTGCATATAGAGTACCGGCAGTTCCCGAAGCACCCCAGTCGGCCATCATTAAAACGGCTGAAGGAGGTATATCCCATGTGTTGTAGGCATTGTTAACATACGCTTCTATAGCTGCAGAAGTGTTTCCGCCGATATCAGCTGTCGTTACTATCACAGTTTTTATTCCCTGCTTTACCCTGAAAGTTTTAAGCTGGTTTGCGTAGCTGATGAATATCGGGTCATTAGGACAGATGATAATATATTCATACCCTACAGCCTTGGAATTGGCTGTTTTATTATAATCAATTTCTTCGATTACCGAATTGTTCATGACCGCATTCTTTAAAATTCTGTCCCATTCTTTATTTCTTAGCCTGTCCTCTCCAAAATGACCGTTTCCGCCTTCAAATTCGACATCCACTTTCAAGTCTCTGTAAACTATAAGTTCTTTGGTAACAGGATTGTATTGAAAAGGTGTTATCCCAAGCATTACTACATCAAGACCCCTTATCTTTGAAGGTTCGGATAGTATTACCGGAGATGAGGGATAAAAGGCATCTTTTGAATATATTTCGCTGTTTTTTTCGTACACCATCGGTGTTTTATCGTTGTCCCAAGGTATTTTTGGAGCAGGTACCATATCGATGTTCTGATATACCTCTTTTTTCATTTCCCTGATGACATATTTTGCCGTTGCTCCCTGAGGTATCGCAATATACCTGGAAGATCCCGGAAGGTCAGGTGCTCCCTCACTGTTAGGAAGAAACACACCTGTCAGCTGAACAGTAGTCATCGGTACATTATTGATCTCAACTTTTGTCATTGAGAATTCATTGACCGAGTGCGTTAAAGAAACTCCTGAAGCCGCAGTTTTAGAAATGCTGAACCCCTGGGGACCCCAGTTGTCTTCATATTTAACTGTTTCCGGGAACAGCAGTGAACTGAACAATATCACAGCAAAAAACGCTGCCATTTTGAATTTTAACATCTCCCTCTCCTCTTTTTTATACATTAATAATTTTATATTGCAACTACTTTTGTCTATTAGCTATAACTGACTTATCTTAAGGAGGGTAAGTCCCACATAAAATACTTATTGGCAATTAAATAGTCAACACAAATTAATTAAAAAAAAGCCGGCGTGTTTTGCCGACTTTCTTATTTTTATGAATATTTGATTACTTAGTCGCGTTCTTGCCCACTACATACCAGAACTTGCGTGCTGCCGTGTATGTGGTCGTGTATGAGGTCGTAGTTACATTCGTCTCAAATGTATAGGTCCCGTACGGGTCTGTTGATGAATATACATCGTAGCTTGTAGCATTTGCTGCCGCGTCCCAGCTTACTATCAGGTCTGTCCCGGATACGCTCGTTGTAACATTAGATGGTGTTCCGGGAACTACAATGTTCGATACTGTGAATGTTACAGGTATTACCACTGTGCCTTCATCAGGATCGTTCGTAGTAACCGTCAGATCCGCTGTATAAGTACCAAGCTCAAGACCTGTCGCGTCGCAGGTCGCGCCTATGGTCACGCTTCCTTTACCCGCTGCAACTACGCCTGATGTGTTGTCAAGGCTCAGCCACTCGGGTGTCGCCGTGAACTGAATTGCTAAATTATCTTTCAGATACGCTGCGTTATAAACTACCTGTGTTCCGATAGATCCATCGCCGTTCTCAATACCTACAGTAGAAGTAGTAACTGACGAGGCTCCGACTGTCTGGTACTGGAATACGATCTTACCGCTTGTATAAAGTATCATCTGAGCGATATTGTTGCTTGTTGTCCCGTAGTGCGGAACATTAATGTATGATACTATAAAGCGGCTGTTAACAGAATCATAATAGTAGTATATCTTATTATTGGCTGAAGCAGGATCAAGATCATCCCATATAAGGGCGACTATAGCCTGAGGAGTCGCTGTTGAAGGTATTGTTGCATTTGTATAGGAGATATCGCTGCCGTTAAATGTTACAGCACCGTTCGCTCCTATTACCACATTCGTATAATCAACTCCGTAAAGATTAAATGTCATGCCCATTGCAATTGATCCGGTTTCCGCATCATCGGAAAGTATTACAGGAGTTCCTACTCCGGTTATATCAACCCAGCTGTAAACCGGGCCCCCGACTTCGTCTGAATCTTTCCATTTATAACCGTAAGCATCCGGACCGCCGGAACCTTTAACTTCTTTTCCGCTAGTATAGTTTATCGAGATACTGTAAGTCAGTTCTGCTAATCCGGTATTGTTAATATTAAAACTCCTGTTCGCTGATGTTTCAGGCGCTGCTGAGGCGGTTATGTCAGTCACGCTTACTTCTGCCTCCGGAACTGTTCCAGTTCCTGTTACAGCTATATTCTGAGTCGGGTGCGCATCATCTGATGATGTTACAACCACGTTACCGCTGTAAACCTGTCCTGCAGTCGGTTCAAATGACAGATTGAAGGTTTTGCTAGTGCCTGGTGATACTGAATAGCTAAGTACATTCTTAATGTCTTTTGTTATCTCTTTAGATGCCACCGCTACGCTGTAACCTGACGGTGTGGTGATGTCACCGAGCATATATTCGCTTGAATGGCTGTTTGTAATTATAAATGTCTTTATGCTGCTTGTACCCGCTGCGACATTGCCGTAAGATAATGACGTCTGATTTATAGCGAATGTTCCGCCCGTAGAACCGGTACATAATACATCGGCATAGAAAGGTCTTTTAAACTGGGCGGTAATAACCATTTTACCGACATCACCGACAGTGTAAGGAGTTACCGTTACCGTCGCGACACCTGACGAGTTAGCTCTTGCCGCGCCGTGAAGAACACCGCTCTGGTCGCCCATAGCAACATAGGCGTAAGGAGTAGTTGTTACTGTATAAGACGTTACTCCGGGCGCGATCACGCCGTCATGTGTAGCTGTCTGGACTGCCGGTATTCCCATATATGGCATTAAAGAAGGATCACCGAATGTGTGGTATGATGACCAGTAGTCGTCTTCATAAGTCTGGTTATTGTTGTCAACAGCCATTAGTCCCACATGTTTCATTGCTCCTAATGATGAATATCCTAAAGCCATAATTCCGTCGTACATTCCCGGATTTGCTACATCTAATGCCGGAGCAGGCTGTCCGTTGACATCCATTCCGACTCCCATTGTAAGATCCTCATTCCAGTAAGTGCTCATTGAGGCTCCGATGTAACCGACCGCGCCTTTGTTCGGCGCGTTCAGCAAAGCTTCCCCGAAGCATTCAGTAGTTCCGAATGATCCGGTTAAGCAGCAGTTTCCTACCATGATTGGATATTTATTCGTATTCGTCATAGCATCAACATGCGCGTTGGTAAAATTCGGGTCGTAGAACATTGTGATGTCACCGTGCGCTGTATAGTTATAAAAAGCCGCTCCGGCGGACATAAAGTTCCTTATCTCGAGATCAGCTGTTGATGCGTTTGATTCATTTGAGAAGTAAGTTTGTGAATTTGCCATTCCGTGAGCGGCATTGAAATAGTATGTCCATCCGTAATATATCTGCGGATCGCCGAAATTTTCAGCGTATGACGCATCAACTCCCGCAACACCTAAAGTATAGGTAAGATAGTTAAGATCGGGAGTTGGGACTAAGAACTGCTCTTTTTCATACCACAAGGTCTTATTGACCTGAGCTGTCAGGTCCGCTAATGCTACAACTGAAAATCTTCCTACATACATCGATGGTATCTTGTTCGTTGAGCTGGTTGCACCCATCACTCCGTAAAGAAGGTCAGATCTTGTTACCGATCCGGTCGATCCCAGAGGAGGGTTAACTTCAGATAGAACACCGTAAGTTCCGTCATGGTCTCCGACTACAAGAACAAAAGACGGTTTCGGGTTTAAGGTATTGTACTGGTTTTCTATCCATGTGTCATTTGTTGTAATTGTTGATGCGGCTGTTACATAGTTCACTATAACATTGAATCCTTTCTCCTTCTTCCACGCTATAAGTCTGTTTAGATCGGCATTGCCGTTTAAACCGCTGTTCGCTAAGATCAGATATGTAATAGGATATGTGGTGATATCAGCTTTAGTGTCAAGCGGTTTGTAATTGATCAGCTGAGCATAAGCACTTTCGAAGAAAGGTGAATACTCTGCTTTTGCTATCTCTGCCGCTCTCGGATCGGCACCGATAAAATTAACTCTGACTTTTACATTGTTGTAAACAGTTATATCTCCTGTTGAAGGGTTGTATCTGATAGGTTCAACAGAAATTACACCTACGCCAATCCCTCTCATCGTACCGCTTTTCGATACCGATGCGATAGGAGATTCATTGAATTTTGAAGACTTATAAGCGCTCTCATTGTAAATAAAAAGCCTGTCTTCAGGTTTTGAACTTTTTGAATAACTCGGCTGCAAAGGCATGATCCTGTTTTTAATTCCTAGCTCGGAAAGATTATAGACTTTTGTCTCGTAGCTGACAACTTCAACCTGCGGCTCTGATCTGAAAGGCATAGCTATCATTTTGTTGTATGCAGGCATAGCAGGTGAACCATCTTCTCCGGTCAAAGTACCATTTTCGATGGTAACAGAGGTAAACACACCCTTTTCTGTTGTGATATCAGCATAGTTGATGTCTTTCACATTAAAACTTAACTCCAGATAATTCTCTGTTTCCGAGCTGATTTTGTAACCCGTGACCTTAGAATTATCCAGCACCGCTTTGTTCGCAGCTGCAAGTGAAACCGCTGCTGCAAGTAACAATACAACAAGTTTCTTCATGAATCCTCCTCAGATTTTTTATATTTTCAAGTATTTCAATGCTTTTATTAAGCACCTTGGCTATAAAGTTTAAGACTTGATTCAAAATAATACCTTAAAGTCTGATTGTCAACTCTTTTAATAAAATATTTTACAATAAAAAAAGCCGTTAAAAAACGGCTTTAAATTCGGAAATATGAACTTACTCCTGGCTGATAGCGTCAGAAGGACAGACGGCAGCGCAGGCTCCGCAGTCTATGCAGGCGCTCGGATCGATCTTATAGATGTCGCCTTCGGTTATACAGTCAACCGGACATTCGGGTTTGCAGGCTCCGCAGGCAACGCATTTGTCAGAAATTACATGAGGCATTTTTTACTCCTTGTTTATCTTTTAAGATTTAATTCCACAAGTTCAAGTTAAATAAATAAAAATCGAATGTCAATAAATTCCTTTAATGATTTTTACTTAACAAAACTCATACCGTTTTAATTCTCCATGTTCCTCTTTTGAACCAGTACGATAGCCCTACTCCCTCGATCATCATGGAAATCGATATAGAAGCCCAGACCCAGTTTATACCCAAGCCGAATCCGTAAGTCGCTGCGGCTGCAAAACCAACCTTTCCAACCCAGTTCGCAATGAATGCGGCTATGGTCGGAGGCGCCGTATCTCCTGCCCCGTTGAATCCTGCAGCATATACCGTCATCGGAACATCGAAGAACATACCGATAAATATTATTATCAGATAACCTCTACCTGCTGAGACTACTCCCGGATCGGTCGAAAAAACGCTTATTGCCTGCTCAGACAGGAGTATGCCGAAAAAAGCAATTACCGCCACAAAAACATAACCGAACTGAAGCCCAGCCTTTGTGGTATCTTGCGCACCCTGATGATTTTTCTGCCCTATGAACTGACCGACCATAGTTGAAATTGATACTCTCATTCCCTGCATGAATATAAATATTATTGAGATCCACTGTATCCCGAAGCTGAAACCGGCTACGCAGGCAGTTCCGTGAAATGTTATGATCTTCTGAAGAAATATTGCCGAAAGAGGTCGGGAAAGACTATTGAGTCCGCTCCATGACCCGATCTTCAGAATTCTTCCCATCATGACCGGATCGGGAATAAATGTTCTTTTTATATTTAGTCCGTATTCTTTATGCCTGTAAATTATTATAAGTATCGATAATGCGGCAAAACCTTCAGAAATGACAGTAGCTAAAGCGGCTCCTTTTACTCCCATGGCCGGAATTCTCCAGAACCCGAAGATCATTATAGGATCGAGGATTAGATTTAGAATACTCATCGATACGAATATTTTCATCGGAGTTTTCGTATCGCCGGCGGCCTGAAAAACCGAAGCTGCGGTATGAGCCAGCATTACCATCGGGTATCCGAGAACCAGAATTCCGAAATAATCTGCGCCTGCTTTCTCAACCTCTGCCGACGCATTATAGAAACCCATTATTGATGCGGACATGAAAAAACCTGCCAGTCCTATAGTAACTCCCAGTACCAGAGCTAAAAGTATTGACTGCTCAGCACTGTTTGATCTTTCTATATGATTCTTTTCACCTGTTTTACGGGCCACAAGAGCTACTGAACCGCCTGTTATCAGCGCACTGACCGTCAGAAGAACCCAGACAACAGTTGTACTTAAACTTGATCCGGCCGCTTCATTCAGTCCCAGCTTTGCTATAAAATATCTGTCCACAAAACTCATTATGCTGAACATTACTTCGCCCATCATAACAGGAAGGGAAAGTCTTATAATTCTTTTAACGATCGAAACTTCTTCACCGATATTCATTCCTGTCCCTGCCTGTTTTCAGATTCACTACTCCAGCCATCAGCGTTTTTATGTTTTCTGAAACGGACAGTCTTTTGAGCCTGTTTGCCGCGTTAAGCCACCTGTCAGAATAAAATACTGCTTTTCTCTCCGAACCTTTTGTATTCCTGAAACAGCTTTCTATGCTTTCAATTGCGTAATCAAAGTTATGCATCTTTAGAGATTCATCACATAATTTATCAAGTATCTCGATCGCTTTTTTATTTTCGCCTTCTTTTTCGTAACACAGGCTTATATTAATCAATGCGGACAGAGCCTGTCCCGAAAAGCGGTCAGCCTGAGACACTGCCAGCATATCTTCAAAATAAGCCCTTGCGATCTTATATTTTTCCTTGTGGAATTCAAAACTTCCAGACAACTCGAAAAACATTGAGGAGGCTTCTGGATCTTTGATCTCATTTTTAATATTATACATTTCTTGGACAGTTTTTTCAGCAGAAGGGAACATGCCAGTCTTCAGCTGGGATAAGCCTTTAAGACATTTGGCGGCGGCGAACAAATCAGTACCGCTACTTCTGTCCAGAAGTTCGGCTACAGTTACAGCTTCATTGTATCTTGCCGATTCGTAAAGCATCCGCACTTTAAGCACTGCTGCTTTTGAAAAATATTCTTTACCTGAACCTGTCATCATTTCCATGACTTTGTCGCAAATATCTATACCTTTTCCGTAATCTTTCTCGGCTCTATAGATCTCCGCTTCGAGCAGTAAAGACCATGTTGTGTCATCTCCGGCAGGATCGCTTTTTACATACTCCCTTAACAAAGCAGCTGCCGGTTCGTAACAAAAAATATCATAGTACCTTAAAGCCATGCTTTTGATGTTTTTCTTTGAGTTATTTTTGTTTATTACAGATTCGTGTTGGTCCTTTTTTAATATGTGAAGTTTATGAATTTCAGGAAGTTTAATTTTAAAATCAAGCTCATTCTTACCGTCTTTGAGTGATGATATCAGGACTTCATTTTCATAATTAAAATGAAATACCGCATCCATATTCTCATATTCCAGACATCTGCGCAGGACACTCAGGCTGCATTTATCTAAATAATCCGCGTTGTCGATAAATATGAATGTTCTGTATATACCCGTATAGTTCATGAACAGTGATACGGACACATCGTCGATCACTCCATTCAGAGCTCTGTCTATAAATCTTCCGTCATATTCGGTTATCCCTAAAAATCTGGAAAAAAGATCATAATTATGGCTTTCCTTAATATCTGCAAGCATTTTTTTTAGCGCGTAGCTTTTATCCGAAGAATAATTGTTTAAAAAACCGCTGATAAGTTTTATTATAGTGAAATAGGGAATACTTTGGGTTTCATTTTCGCATAACACAGAAAATATTTTTCCATTTTTGGAGGATATTTCTGAAAAAGCTTTGGATAATGTGCTTTTTCCGCTTCCTCTGTTACCGGTTATAAATACCTTTCTAACCGTTCCGTTCGAAACAGCAGTTCTGTATTTTGATAATTCTTCTTCCCTTCCGGCTATCATTTCGTGAACAGGACTTTCTTTTTGTAAAAAACTTTTCAGGCTGGCAATTTTATATCTGGTTTTTATTCCTTTGAAACCTTTTTCCCTAAAATTTTCAAACACTGCATCATTCATCTTTGAAGAAGAAACTCCTGACACAATGATCTCATTTGGATCTGCCGATCTCATCAGCTTTATACAAGTGCCTAACACGTCTCCAGCGCACATAAATTCGTGCCTTTCCGGCGATCCGGATATGCCTAAATAACCTGCGCCGGAATTTATAGCCATTCTCAGTCCTTTGTTATTTCCAAATTCCTTTGTAATATCAAGAGCGCATTTTGCGGTGTTTTCATCAGAATTCGTGCATGGCTCAATTACGCCGAACAGAATAATCACTTTATTGTCACCGGATTTCAGATCGGTTCTTAAAGGCAGTCCGCCGTAATCAGAAGATATCCTGAAAATACATGTAAGTAGTTCATTCAGCTCCGCATAATCAAAACCCGAAATATGATCTTTTTTAGATAAGCCTATACATAGAACCGTAAGATTTCTGAAATCGCCGTAGCCTGTTCCTTTTTCCCTGTCAATATCTGATATGACTTTTCTTGTAAACAATTCAATTTTATTTATTTTACCCGGTCTGGATATATGCGGAGAAGGTTCAAATAGTTCTTCGATTTTCTCGGAAACATAATAATATCCTTCCTTTGTTTTAAAGTCGCAGATGCCGAGTCTGAATCTCATACTGCAGTTTATGAGAAACTCTCCTTTATCCGCAGAATGCGAACATTCGGCAGCTTTTTCAAACGCAGACCCCGCTATGAAATAGTCTTTCTCACTCTTCCCGAGCTGCCCTATTATCGTTTCCCCATAAGCAGCCCCGGCTTTGAATCCGACCGGGAACCTTCCGAATGGATTTTTTACGCTTTTCATATCTTTCATCAGATTCAAAAGCTCTATCCCGCAGTTGTTCACCGACCTCGAAGGGATCGTATCCGGAAAAAATACCGTTATCGAATCTGTGCTCAATTTATATACTGATCCGCCTCTTTTATGTATTATTTTTAAAAGAGATTCTATTATCTGCGCCAAGGCAGAAGAAACAGCCTTCGCGCCCTGCTCTCCCTGATTTGATAATCTGTCGCATATAGCTTGCATTCCATGTATTTCAGCATTGATAACATAACCTTTTATCACGATATAATTATTTTTCAATATATCATGATAGTTATCGACAAAATGCTGAGGTATGTATTTAGATAACATGTCCCTGCCTTCTCTATGGTTTACTCCACAATATAATATATTAATTGGAAAAAGAAAACCTCTTTTTTAAGGCGGAATATACTTTAGAATTCGAGAATATAATCGCATTCCTGAACATGTTTTTCTAAAAGACATCCGCCGGCAACCTCGCGGAAAGTAAGATATCTGATCTCGTTTTCCGCGTTTATCACGATTCCTGTATCGGGGTCGGTTCCGGTTTTTATCATGCTGCTGCAGAATTTTTCCGCTTCTTTCTGAACGGCATCCGAAATATCTCCGCAATTGAAGTAGTAGTAATTTCCGATGCTTTTACAAATAGTGTGACACATTTTTCGCCTCCGTTTTTTTTGTCATCAGAGGCAATATAAAAGAGTTGAGTGTCATCTAGTGACACTCAACTCATAAAATAATATTTTTTTTACTTTTTTTTACCAGGCTTCTACAAAAGCCGTGTCGTTATACATGTCCTCAAGTCTTTTTTTATGTCCTTTCTCCATCTTCGAAAGTTCCATAAAAGTTTCTTTCTGAGATTTGTCATCGCTTGCCTCGGCGAACTCCTGGTACATTTTCATGGCGGCTTCTTCTTTTTTCATCGCCAGGACTATTGCGTCTGTGTATTTCATCTCCGCTGTAAGTTTGGGAAGCGGGAGAGTTTCCGAGATTTTATAGTCTGCGGAGTCTTTGAATTTTAATGTTTTCATGCTGTCGTCAAGATAACCGAGAAGAAGTGATTTATGACCGGATTCCTCTTCGGCAAGTTCTTTGAAAAGAGCTTTTAAAGAAGGATCATTTATTTTTAAAGATGCTTTTCGGTAAAATTCAAAAGCCTCTTCCTCGTTTTTAACAGCCAGCTCCATTATTTCGGCAAATTTTGACGAATTCATAATTCTCTCCTTGTTTGTTGCATTCAATTTATGCAAAAAAAATCTTCAAGTCAAGACAACTGTTTAGTTAAAAATATATTATTCCTTTTGATCACAGTCTCCCTTCCTTATTATAGCTGTAATATCCGCTCTCAGCTATAATAACATGATCTACAAGAGGTATCTGCAAAATCTCGCCAGTCTCTTTCAGCATTTTTGTGATCTGATCATCGTTCTTTGAAGGCTGAGCTTCTCCGGAAGGATGGTTATGAACTACTATTACGGAATTTGCCGAGCAGTCGATCGCAGTTTTAAAAACCTCTCTTGGGTGGACAAGAGTACCGGAAAGATGTCCTACACTTATATTTTCGTCATGGATTATCATACTTTTTGTATTCAGGTACAATCCTCTGAACACTTCTTTTATGAAGCCTGACATTTCTTTTGTATGACCGTAAATATCTTCAGGGCCTCTTATCAGTGTTTTTCTTTTTGCTGACGGGCTGTAAAATCTTCTTCCCAGCTCGAATGCGGCGACGAGTTTACATGAATTAACAAGTCCGATCTTAAGCATTTGATCTATCTTTGCCGGATCTTTTATTTCTGCTATAGTTTTAGAGCCGTAGTCGCGTATTATCCTTTCTGAAATCGCGAACACGCTTTCGTACCTGGAACCTTTGCCGATTATAACGGCGATAAGGTCTGAAAGGCTCATATCATCTGTTCCGCCCTCCAGCATTGTTTCTCTCGGAAATTCCGTTCTTCCGTATTTTTTTACGATGTAGTCGCTTACCTGCATGATTTCGTTTCCTCAATTCTTTTTTAAACTTAAGCCATAATAGTACAACATCAGTGTCATCTAGTGACCCTCAACTTTCTTAAAAAATATAATTTCACTTGATTTTTCCGCCTTAATTTGATTTATTCCGACCTATGTACAAGTTAAAAGTAAAGAGAATATCAGAAACCGCAAAACTTCCCGAATACGCTCATCCAGACGATGCCGGTATGGATGTTTTTTCTAATGAGGAAAAACTTATCCTCTCAGGCGAATCAGCTCTAATTAAAACAGGGATCAAGATCGAGCTACCCGCCAACACTGAAGCCCAGGTCAGACCGAGAAGCGGACTGGCTCTGAAAGAGGGAATAACGGTTCTGAACACACCCGGAACGATAGATGAAGGATACAGGGGAGAAGTAGGCGTAATTCTGATAAATCACTCGAAAAAAGATTTTTTAATTACAGCCGGAATGAAGATAGCCCAAATGGTGATAAGTCCGGTATATCAGGCTGAAGTGATCGAAGTTGATGAACTTTCCGATACGCGCAGAGGTGAAGGCGGGTTCGGTTCTACCGGTCATTAACGGTAAATAATTCCTAAAATCTTATTCATATCTTTATAATCTAAAAAAGGTAATTGTCCCGGTGCTGTCGGTTTTTCATCATCCGGATAAGTATAAACTATTGGAGAGCCGTTTATATATGCTTTGAGCCTGCCTTTTTTTCCCGTTTCTCCCATAGGAACAGGGATTATTCTATCATTAACCTGCATCAGAGAAAGCAGCAGTTCGTTGTCTTCTTCAGAATTGGCAAGGCAGGCGATCTTTATATAATGAGGCTCGTATATATCCGCTTCGTTAATTATCCCGTTCAGGAATTCCCTGTCAGGAGTTGACTGAAAATTATGATATGAAAGCATAACCCTTTTTTCTTTGTTTTTCGCATGGCTGACAGCCAGTCTGATTTCGTCCGACGGCAAATTCAGGTTTACATCCACAAGATCCGCTCCGAAATCAATGCTTTTAAGCGTGAAATCCATGCATTTCTGGATATCTGAGATATCTGAGAAAGTGCATATGGAAGTTTCGGCTTTTGAAAGTAGAATTCCGATGTCTTCAGGATCGGGATTTATCAGATCGAGCCTGAGTTCGACATTCTTATATTTTTCTATGAGTTCAACGCATCTGTCGATGTCGGGATTTGATATACTAACGAATATCATCTAACAGTCCTTTCAGCTTTTTAAGCCCGACACCTTGAATCACAGCTTCGCCGATACCTTTCAATAATACGAGATCGATCTTGTCCGAATTTTTCTTTTTATCCTGAATAATTGATTCAATTATCTGTTCGGTTGAAATTTTATCCGGAATTTCGAAAGGCAGAGAGTTCATTTCGAGAACTTTCTTAACCTTTGCTGTCACTTTCTTATCCAAACCGGTCAGCTTTTCAGAAATTCTGCATACTGCGGTCATTCCGATCGAAACAGCTTCGCCGTGCATCATTTTTTTACTGTTAAGTTCAACTGCATGACCGATCGTGTGTCCGAAATTCAAAATCTTTCTGATCCCCTTCTCTGTCGGATCTAGTAATACAATACTTTCCTTGATCTCAGCTGAATTCTTTATAGCTTCATTCCGTTCTGCTTTTGAAAAATCTGAAAGCGGTTTTTTGCAGAGCAGCTTAAACAGCTCATTATCTCTGATTAGAGCGGTCTTTATAACTTCCGCCGTTCCGCTGTTGAAATTACGCTTATCCAGTGTATTTAAAAAAGCAGTATCTACAATTATCCTGTCAGGGTGTTTGAATGTGCCGATCATGTTCTTGAACCCTTTAAGATCGATCCCGTTCTTTCCTCCGATCGCGGCATCAGCTTGAGCGAGAAGGGTCGTCGGAACCAGAATAAGTCCGGTTCCTCTTTTAAAAGTTGCAGAAACAAATCCCGCTATATCGCAGACTACTCCGCCTCCGATCCCGACAATAACGGTATGCCTGTCAGCCTCGATATCAAGAAGATGCTCATAGATACCTTCAACCGTGCGAAGATTTTTTGTTCTCTCCCCGCTCTTAAGTATAAGTGTTATGCATTCTTTGAATATCTTAGTTTTGTAAATTTCAAAAACATTATCGTCAGTAATGAACACATACGACTTTCCCTTAAGCTCGGATTTAAGTTCTTTTACTGCATTTGTAAATACGATTTGCTTTGCTGCGCTCATTTAATTGCCTTGTAATTTTGCGTCACTTTATATAAATTTAACACAATTTTGGAGATTATGAAATGGATAATGATAAAAAACCGATATATTTATTTGTGACAAACACTTTAAAGGATGAGCCGAAAAAGTTTTACATGGCTGTTCTGACAGTATTTCTGGTTAATATCTTCATGTATTATATGTTCAACCCCACTTTCGGAATGATATCGGTCGTTCTGACGATCTTATCTCTTACGGAAATTTTTTTTCCTTTTAAATATGCTCTTTATGAAAAAGGAATTATTGTTGACCGTTATTTTTACAAAGTAAAACATGAATACAGTTATTATAAAAAAGTTTTAAATGACAAGAACGGGATTTTCCTTTCCCCTTTCCGGTATGATACCAGGCTCGAATCCTTTAGAGGCATCCTTCTTAGAATTCCCAAAGACAAAAAAGAAGAAGTCTTGACTTTCTTAAAGGAGAAGATCGAAGCTCCTCTTAAGGAAATAGAAAAGGCGGAATAAACCGCCTTTTTCAATAAACTTAAAATCAATTATTACAGCTGCGGTCCCGCCTTTACGAGAGCTTTTGCCGCTTTATTGTCGCAGTACTGCTCAAAATTTTTAATATATTTCGCAGCCAGTGATTTTGCTTTTGTTTCCCAATCCGCCACTTTTTTATAAGTATCTCTAGGATCAAGGATTCCTTCAGAGACATTTTTCAGCTTTACCGGAACAGTAAGGTTCAGGATCGGGATATGTTTAGTTTTAGCCTTATTTATTGACCCGTCAATTATCGAGTCTATTATCGCGCGCGTATCCTTTATAGATATACGCTTTCCGGTGCCGTTCCAGCCTGTATTGACAAGGTATGCAGTTGCTCCGTGCTCATCCATCTTTTTCACAAGCGTTTTCGCATAAACAGTAGGATGCAGTGTTAAGAATGCCTCGCCGAAAGCGGGGGAGAACGAAGGAACAGGCTCTTTTATACCTAGCTCAGTGCCTGCCAGCTTTGAAGTATATCCGCACAGGAAGTGATACTGCGCCTGATCCCTGTCAAGAATAGATACCGGAGGAAGAACTCCGAATGCGTCGGCTGATAAATAGATAACTTTTTTTGCATGACCTGCTTTTGAGGGTAGAACTATCTTGGTTATATGATAAATAGGATAAGATACTCTTGTGTTTTCAGTGACCGATCCGTCCGCAAAATCAATTTTACCTTTAGCTTTGACCGTAACATTCTCAAGAAGAGCATCTCTTTTTATCGCTCTCCAGATATCAGGCTCGTTCTCTTCGCTCAGATTAATGGTCTTTGCATAACATCCGCCCTCATAATTGAAAACACCATGGTCGTCCCAGCCGTGCTCATCATCGCCGATCAGATATCTTTTCGGGTCTGCAGAAAGAGTGGTCTTTCCCGTGCCTGAAAGTCCGAAGAATACCGCCACATCGCCTTTGTCGCCGACATTGGCTGAACAGTGCATTGAAGCTATCCCTTTGAGCGGAAGGAAGTAATTCATCATTGAGAACATACCTTTTTTCATCTCGCCGCCGTACCAGGTTCCGCCAATTATCTGGACTTTTTCAGTCAGGTTGAACAGAACGAATACTTCAGAATTTAATTTATGCTCTTTCCAGTTAGGATTAGTTGTTTTTGATGCATTAAGAACCACGAAATCCGGTTCTCCGTAGTTTTCCAGTTCGTACTTTGAAGGTCTTATAAACATGTTCGTCACAAAATGAGCCTGCCATGCAACTTCAGTAATAAAACGCACTTTCATTCTTGTGTCTTCATTCGTACCGCAGAATGTATCGACCACATAAAGCGTTTTTCCGGAAAGCTGCTTTTGCGCCACGCCTTTCAGCTCTTTCCATATTTTTTCCGAGACCGGTTTATTTATATTGCCGTCCCACCATATTGTATCTTTGCTGGTTTTGTCCAACACGATATATCTGTCTTTCGGAGAACGGCCGGTGAAGCGTCCGGTCATAACAGAGACCGCGCCTGTATCTGTCACGACTCCTTTATCGAAACCTTCAAGCTTTTTATCTGTTTCGTGCTGGAACAGAACTTCATAAGACGGATTGTGATATATTTTCTTCACACCCGTAATACCGTATTTTTTCAGATCAAGTTGGACCATTTTTCCCCGCCTATTTTAATTTTTTATACCTCAGGTTTTTAAATTTAAGTCATTTATTAAATAAAACAAAAAATATTTTATTCAATATTTTACAATGAAAAATTGATAAAATCCGAAAAAACTAATACAGATCGCCCCGTCTGTCAGCTCTGCAGTCTATCATTTTGCGGTATTCGGCAACCTGAGATAAATCGATATCGGCAGTTTTGATCTCTTCTTCCGTTTCGCAGCCAATCACGAGCATACCATCAGGGGAGATGATCATAGAATTCCCTCCGTAATCCGGATAGTCTGACCTGCCGTTAGCTCTGTTGACCAGCACAAAATAACTTTGGCTTTCGATCGCTCTCGCATAAGAAAGTTTTATCATCGTATCTACTCTTTTAAAAGGCCACGACGCCGGAAGAATTATCAGATTCGCTCCTTTCAGCCATAATTTCCTAAAACTTTCCGGAAACCTCAAATCATAGCAGATATTCATGCCTATATGCCATTCCTTGAATCCGAATGTATGAAGCCCGTTCCCCTGATGAAATATTTTATCTTCGTCCATCAGCCTGAAAAGATGGATCTTGTCGTAAACCGACAGAACTTTACCTTCATCATCTATAAAAAAAGCGCGGTTATATATTTTTCTTTTTTCTTTTACCGGAGTTGTAAATACTACCGCAGTCGAAATTTCTTTAGCTATTCCGGAAAATTCCAGAACGACATCTTTCCACTTATCTGACCAGTATTCCATGTTATCCCTGTTATATCCCGGAATGAACATTTCCGGCAGAACAGCGATCCCGCCGCCCTCAACTTTTCTGAATAGTCCGGCCGCCTTTGCAAGATTACCTTCAGTATTTTTTTCATCGACTGATATTTGTAAAAGGTGGATTTTCATGTTCTCCCCGCATAAAATGTATTTTAAATATAACCTTTTTGAGTTTAAAATGAAAATAAATTATTTATTTGGGAACTTTACAATATTTGCTGTTGTATAAGAGTCGTAACAGAACAAACTTCTTCATTACTCCTCCTCCTCCTAAATTAAGCCCCTGTCAATCAGGGGCTTAGTGTTTATAGGCGTTTTTACTTCTTCACCCTTATTCTTGCATCGACGGCGACCAGGTCTTTTTCGTTGCCGAGAAGCGGATTGATATCCATTTCCATGATCTCGGGAGCGGCTTGCGTCAGGCTTGAAAGTCTTGCGATCACTTCCGCGAATTTATTCTCGTCTATTCCTTTCTGACCTCTGACGCCCTGAATGATCTTATAGCTTTTTAACGATCTGATCATTTCGAGTGCCTTATCCTGCCCGAACGGTGCGAGGTTGCTGGCAGTATCTTTGAATACTTCTATAAATATTCCGCCGAGGCCGCATAATATCGAATGACCGAACTTACCTTCGTGATTTATACCCGCGAAGAATTCTTTTCCGGAGATCATAGGCTGGATCATGACGCCTTTTGAATCTTTGATCTTCATCATTTTATCAAAAGTCTTTTCGATCTCTTTTTCTGTTTTGATATTTAAAGCTATTCCGCCGACATCGGATTTATGCACAGGACCGACCACTTTCATCACTAGCGGGAAGCCTAATTCTTTTGCTTTTGCAACGATCTTGTCTTTTTTATTGCTGACGAACTCAGGAACTCTCGGTATTCCTGCCGCATCGAGCATATCTGCGACCTGTTCCGGTTTTAAATAACCGTCTTTAGATTTGCTTATTATCGCCCTGACTTTTTTATCGTCTATTTTTATTTCTTTGAATTTTGTGTAAGGTTTTGGAGTATTCGCGACATTGACGATCGTTTTACCGAGCGTGACCTCATCGGAAAAATACACTTCTCCGAGAGATTTGTAATATTCGATCTCTTTTCCGGCTGAAACGATGGAAGGAAGCATGGAGAATATCGGCTTCTTTGATCTTTCCTTCTTTTCATGAAGGACTTTATAAACATCATATATCTCGCCGAGTCCGGGAGATCCGAAGATCACGACCATGCCGTCGATCTCTTTGAATTTTTCGTTAACATAATCTATTATTATTTCCAGCTGTTCTGCTGTTCCTGTAGCTAAAAAATCTATCGGATTGGCGACCGATGATCCCGGAAATAATATTTCAAGAAGTTCTTTCGCGTGTTTGCCTTCGATCTTAGGCACGGAAAGACCGCCGTTCGAAAGCGCGTCCGTAAGCATGACACCAGGCCCGCCCGCATGAGTTATAATGGCTATATTCTTTCCTTTTAGCTCTTTCTGCATCAGAACACCCGCGGTATAAATCAGATCCTCTCTTCCGTGGCACCTGATAATGCCCGCTTTTTTGAAAAGCGAATCTATGGCTTTATCCGGAGTTGCAAGAGCGCCTGTATGGGATGATGCCGCTCTTGATCCCGCATCGGAACTGCCTGATTTTATCGCCGCGATCCTGCAGCCTTTATTAATTAATGAAGACGCATGTTTTAATATCATATCAGGCTTATTGACATTCTCCATATAAAGTATCTTTACCTTGGAACTCTTTTTCGGATCAAAGGTTTCATCCCAGTATTTTAGAACATCTTCTACTCCGACTTGAGCGCTGTTCCCGACCGAGAACAGACTGGCGAAAGTGATTCCCATCGGGATGCCTTTTTCAATAATGAACGCGGCCGTAGCTCCTGAACCCGAGACGAAATCGCAGCCTGCGGGATCCAGCTTGGGGATCGGCCCTGCGAATATCCCGTTATAATGAGGCGTAAGCACGCCAATACAGTTCGGCCCGATAAGCGAGGCTTTATATTTATTTACAACATCAAGGATTTCTTTTTCGAGCTTCTTTCCTTCTTCGCCCATCTCCCCGAATCCGGCTGAAAGAACTATGAATGCCTTTGTTTTTTTATTCTTAGCAAGAAACTCTATATAACCTTTTACATGGTTCACGGCAACGGAAATGATAGCCAGTTCGACATCAGGAAGATCTTCCGGAGCCACGCATTTTACGCCCTGAACTTTCTCCTCTTTAGGATTGATCGCGTAAAGTTTTCCTTTATAATCGCCGAGAAGGATGTTGTACAATACTTTTCCGCCCGGTTTTTTTATATTTTCAGACGCGCCGACAATGACTATCGATTTCGGGTTAACGAGTTCTTTATTTATCATGGTTCCTTCCTCCGTTGAATGCTGTAATGTTAGCTTTAAATATATTTTCATTCGGTGATAATTTCTTTAATGCGCCGATCCAGATGCCTTCAGGTATTTTATTGAAAGGCTCTATCGTTGATAAAAGACCGAGAACGATGACATTTGCCGTCTTTCCCTGTTCGTCCCCGAAGTTTTTTGCTATCTTTTCCGCATCTATCCTTATAACTTTATATCCATCGAGCATTTTTTCTATAACTTCATCTTTCGGATAATCGTGAATGCTTGTTCTCGGAGGCAGGGCTTTGTAGCTGTTCATAATTATTGTTCCGCCATCTTTTAACAGATCGAGAAATCCTTCTCTTAAAATTTCCGATCTTTCCATAACTACAATAACATCTGCCGTTTTAGGCAGCAGTGTGGGAGAATGAACCGCACCGCAGGCGAATGTTGAAATAACCGGTCCTCCGAGCTGAGCCATTCCGTGAGTATCGCCCTTAACTATATGAGCGTCTCCGTAAGGGGTATTGAGTGATATTTCTGCAAGCACTTTTCCGAAGAAAAGGTTTCCCTGTCCGCCTATGCCTCTAACAGCTACTCTAAGCGACGACGGAAGTGATTTAGGATCGATCTTACTTTCTTCGTATTTTCCGACTTCCGGCAAAGATGGTGCCTGTATCTTGGTTTCTTCGGTGATGAATTCTATAGCGCCGAAAGGGCAGACCTGTTTGCATACATTCCCGTTGCCTGTGCAGTTCGTGCACAAAATAGTATAATGCGGGTATTTTTCCTCATCGAATTCGATACCCTGACACATATTGCATTTTCCGCATCTTCTGCACTTTTCTCTATTGAATTCAACCTTCCTGACCTTAGTTTTATTAGGCATCTGATGGATGCAGGGGCCTTCAAGAACAAGCGTGGTATATTCTCCATTTTCTGCATCAGCAAGGGCCTCCGCAAGAACTTTCTCGACCTGCTTAAGGTCGTATGATCTCGCTACAACAACTTTCGCCTGTTCAGCTTCAAGAGCCTTGACGAGATTGAACCTGTTCTGAACTCCCGCCAGATTATATTCCGAACTCGGCGCAGGCTGACCGCCCGTCATCGCAGTGATCCTGTTGTCGAGAACGACCTTCACGCCGGGTGTATTCCTGAATACTGCGTTCCTTGTTGAATCCAGTCCCGAATGACATTCGCAGGAGTCGCCTATTATGCTTATACATTTATGCGCATATTCAGGTCTTGAAAGGACAAATCCCTGCCTGACAGAATCGCCTGCTCCCATGCAGAGCACGGTGTCGAGCGCGTTCATAAAATATAATAGCGTCGAGCAGCCGATATCCCCGAATGATGCGTATATTTTTTCCTGCTGCTTTAACTTAGCCACAGAAAGTCCGAATGCTTTATAAGGACATCCGGGGCAGATCGAAGGCGGTCTTTTTAAAGGCTGGGCTTCGATCTTTTTCGGTGTAAAATCGCATTTCATTCCGAGCTTTCCGCACAGATCGCTCATTAGAAGTTCAGGCGTCCAATTCGTAATTACTGAATTTTTCTCTTTTCCTATTACATTTATTCCTAAAAGACGGACTTTTTCTTCCAGAAATCTGTCACCGTCCTCATATATTAAAATTTTACCTTTTATCTTCTCAGCGAAATCCAGAATATTCTTTTCAGGCACCGGGTATAGTGCGGACAGCGCCATATAGGACGGTTTGATTCCCAGCTGACCAAGAACTTCTTTCAGAATTATTGTTGTCTCTCCGCTGACGATGATACCTGTTTCGCTCTCGGTTGAAATGGTCTCGCTGACGAGCTGCGATCTTTCAAAATAATCCTGAACGGCCGGTATCCTTTTCTGAGTAGCTTCATCATAATTTCTTCTTGCGATACCGGGCATTGTCATCCATGCTTTCATATCGGATTTCAGTTCCTTAGGAACTCTTTTCCTCGGTTCCTTTGTCTGAATGAGCCCCTCGGAGTGAGCCAGTATGCCTGAAGCCAAAATCACGACTGGTGTTCTGAAATTCCTGCTTATGTCGGCAGCCGTGAAAGCTATATCATACATTTCCTGATGATCTCTCGGTTCAAGCACAGGTATCCTGGTTGAAGCGAAGAAGTACTTCAGATCAATTACATGCTGTGTGCTTGACGGAACATAGTCTGTAGCTACATAAAGCACGAACGCCCCTGCTTCAGCCATATAAAAAGCTGAAGTCGTGATCGGGTCTCCGGCCTGAAATGCCCCGGGCGTTTTCATCGTCACTACAGTATCGAAACCGGCGATAGAATGACCGATACCGACAGCTACAGCGACGGCTTCGTTGACTGACCAGCCGACATTTATTTTATTTTGAACTTTGCTCAGATATTTATCGATAACTTCCGTACTAGGTGTACCGGGATATCCGTCCGCGGCATGATAACCCGCATGAATTATTCCCAGCGCAAAAGCCTCGTTTCCCTGCGCTATCAGCTTAGTTCCTTTTCTCGAATTTATAATGTTTTCAAAAGCGGACATTTGAACTCCGTTTTATTTATAGAATTACCATTCATACGTTAAAGTGAGCTTATTGACCGATGGTGTTAACTCAAGTTTATCCCCGCCTTTGAACAAGTCCCTTTTGAAAGACTTGAAATGCGAATCAACATAGGCGTCTCCGGCCGATAAAAGAACTGCCCCTACGCTCATCCATATAAAATTATTTCTGTCGCTTTCATACGTATCCACATAAAATTCATATTCTGCTATACCATACAAATCGCCTTTTTCCCTGTAGTATTTCAGCTTATCTTTTGCCTCATCCAGCCTGTCATTTTGTTTCAAGGCTCCATAAATCAAAACACCCTCAAGAGCGACGTAAATTCCGGCCTTAATATACCTGCCGTTATATATCTGTCCTCCTCCCGGGAAAACAAAAGAAAGAAAAAGGGGAACTTTGTGGTTCGGTTCCCCGGTTTCGGCTTTCACGGTTGAGAATAAAACGCATATTACCAGTATTATTCCCAGCTTGAACTTGAACACTTTATTCCTTACTCTAAAGTTTCTCCCATTGTAAAAATTGGCAGATAAATTGCTACAACGATACTTCCAACGATCACACCCATGAATACGATCAGCAATGGCTCCATCAAAGATGAGAATCCCTTAACTTTTATAGCAACTTCTGCATCGTAATACTCAGCGATCTTTTTCATCAGGTCATCTATCTTACCAGTTTCCTCACCTGTTTCAAGAAGCTGTATAAAAACATCATCGAAACGATTCGTCTTTTTAAATGACACTGAAAGTTCGACACCGTTACTCACATCAACGGCGGCTTTTTTTAAGGCGATTTCGTAAACACTGTTGTTCGCAACCTTACTTGATATTTCAATTGATTCAAGCATTGATGTACCTGAACCGAGAAGAAGTGCAAGTACACTTGATACCCTTGATACAATGATCTGTCTGACCAGCTCTCCGAATAATGGAGCATTTATTGTGAAATTATCCCAAAAATCACGAATTTTTTTAAATTTAAAAGCATATTTGATACCATAAAATACTCCGGCAAAACTAGCTAATATTAGGAAAAAATGTTCTTGTAGCATTTCAGATCCGTCAACCAGCAGCTGGGTAGGGCCCGGCAGTTCTCCGCCCATTGACGAGAATAATCCTTCGAATACAGGGATGATCTTCCATAGAATTACAAATACGATCACTATAGTGAAGATAACAACGAATTTAGGATACATCATGGCGGATTTTATTGCCCCCTGGAGTGCAGCACTCTTTTCCATATAACCCGCAAGAGATTTAAGCGCTTTATCAAGGTTACCTGAAGCTTCACCGGCTTTTACGATGTTCACATACATCTGATCGAATATTTTCGGGTGTTTTGCCAGCGCCTGCGAGAAATCTGATCCCGCGTTAATGTCATCATAAAGCTGATTCAAAACGGCTTTAACAACCACATTTTTCTGGGAATCCGCAATGTTTTTTATACTTTTTGTCAGGGTTACTCCGGCGTTTAAAAAAGTAACCATCTGATTCGTAAAAAAAACTTTGTCAGCCAGAGAGACCTTTGTCGTCAACATGGTTATTTTATCGTTTATCGCCTGGAATCCGCCGCCGGCTTTCTGCATACTGATCTCGGTTATGCTCATCGGGATCATATTCTGCATCTGAAGCTTGTTAACCACATCAGTCTGTCCTCCAGCCATGATCTCGCCGGTCACTGTCTTGCCGGAAATATCCTTCGCAACATATCTGAATTTTGGCATGATCTTACCCCTCTATTTGATTTTTATGTTTGTATTGTGAAAAATAACGCTTCTTCCAAATCTATCCTGCCCGCTTTGAATTGCTTGATGGCATCTTCTCTCAAAGTCCAGTATGTTCCCTCTCCTTTCGCTATCTCACCTATTTCAAGGGCAGTTGCGCCTCTCATAACGGCAGAATTGATTTTTTTATTCATTTCCATCATTTCTATTAAAGCAACACGGCCTGCCCTGCCCTTTCCCTTGCAGTTGGGACATCCTTCTCCTTTATAAAACTTGCCATTACCTATTTCTTCCTCTGTTAAACCAAGACCTATCAGTTGCTTTTTATCATATTCAAACTCTTTTTTACACATCTTGCAAATTGATCTTGCAAGCCTTTGAGCTACAATCAGTCGTACTACCGTTCCGATAAGATAAGCCGGTATTCCCATCTCAACAAAACGGGTAACCGTAGAAGGAGCGTCATTTGTGTGCAGGGTACTGAAAACAAGGTGACCTGTAAGAGCAGCCTCACAACCTATGTGAGCAGTTTCGTAGTCCCTCATCTCACCGATCAGTATCACATCGGGGTCCTGACGGAGTATCTGCCTTAGAGCCGCCGGAAAAGTCACATCCTGCTGTATATTTATATTTACCTGATTGATCCCTTCGTTCTGTATCTCGACAGGGTCTGCAACCTCAACGATATTTATATCGACGTTCTTTATGTAGTTTACGGCAGAGTTAAGCGTATTGGTCTTTCCTGATCCGGTAGGTCCGGTTACGAGAATTATACCGTCCGGTCTTTTTATATTTTTAACAAACATTTCGATAAAAACCGGATTTTGACTGAAAATATCTTCGACAGGAAACAGCTGCTCTGTTTTCAAAAGACGGAGTACGATCTTTTCTCCGTGAACAGTAGGAAGCGTTCCTACCCTGAAGTCGATCTCTCTTCCTCTCAGTTTCAAACGGATCTTACCGTCCTGAGGCCGAAGTTTAACATCGAGTTTCATAGTTTTTGTCAGAACTTTTATTCTTGCCGCAAGAGAAGACTGAAGCTTTTTCGGAAGTCTGTCATAACCCGTAGGTATGTAAAGATCTCCGTCTTTTCTGAATCTGATCTGAACATATTTTTCCTGAGGCTCAATATGAATATCGGATGTGCCGTCAAGATCGGCTTTAGCTAAAATACTGTTTACGAGATTAATTATCGGGGCGGAATCGGGGTTATCCTCATCCTTGATGTCTTTTATGTTTACTTCTTCAATACCTGCATCGCCTTCTGCGAATATTTCATTGAGAGCAGAATTCGCTGAAGCGGTCGATTCAAGTTTCTTATAGAAGATGTCGATCGCCTTATCGATCTTGTCTTTTGTCGAATAGACAGGGATGATCGACATTTGTGCTATCATTTTCAGATTGTCAGTCACGGCGAGATCGTCAGGATTGACCATAGCCACTTTTAAACTGTTATCTTCAATCGCCATAGGTATTAAACTGTGGAGTTTAGCATAATCCATAGGAACTTTTTTAAGAGCTTCTTCCGATATCTGGGTCATAGCTTTATCATCAGCTATCGAATAACCTTTCTGCTCCGACAAAGCGTTCACCAGACTGTCGGGTGTCATAAGTCCCATCTCAACAAGAGTATCACCCAGCATTTTTCCTGTATCTTTCTGCTTTTGAAGCGCTTCTAAAAGGTCCTCTTCTGCGATATAACCATTGTCTATCAGGAACTGTCCGAAATAATTTCTCTGGTTTCCGAACTCTTTTCTGACCATATCTGACATACCTGTTTCTGTAGAGTCGCCACCCATTTTTGAAAGATGGCTTTTTATTTTCTCAAGAAGTTCGTCATTCTCAACAGGTTTAGACAGAAAATCGTTTATATGGCTTTCCGAAAAAGCTTTTATGGCAACATCCATATTACCGAACCCGGTAAGTATCATCGAAATCACTTTAGGATGCAGCTCTTTGATCTTTTTTATAGTTTCGATCCCGTCCATTTCCGGCATGTTCAGATCGGATACTATCAGGTCGAATTTCTGTTTTTTTGCCATTTGAAGAGCTTTGACACCAGTTTCTGCTTGAAAAGTATTCTTAAAACCCTCGGAAATCAGCAGATCGTAATACGTTTCCCGCAATTCGTCATCATCGTCAATTATGATTATGTTTGCATTAAAAATATCTTCAGCCATAGAACTGCCCTTTATGTTTATTACTTTTCTATCTTATTCCCTCTCTGCTCATCAGATCCACGAGAACGCTTATCTCTGTATTACAAGCATGAATAGCCGTTTCTTTAGTTATCAGTCCTTCTTTAACCAGCTGTGTCAGATGCTGGTTGAAAGTCATCATCCCGTATTTCTGGCTGACTTGGATTATACTGTCGAGCTGATGCACTTTGTTTTCCCTGATCAGAGAGTTGATCGCCGGAGTTCCGATCATGATCTCACAACCTAAAACCCTTCCCCCGCCTACTTTAGGCAGAAGTTTTTGTGTTACCACGCCCTGCATCATCATACCGAGCTGAGTTCTTATCTGCTCCTGCATATTTTCCGGGAAAGTATCAATGATCCTTCCGATAGTCTGCGCACAGGAGTTAGTATGAAGCGTAGTCATTACCAAATGTCCGGTTTCAGCGGCCCTTAACGCAAGCTCCATAGTCTCTCTATCTCTCATCTCGCCGACCAGAATAACATCAGGGTCCTGCCTCAGAGCTGCTCTCAGTGCATCCGGGAATTCCCTGAAGTCCGTACCGAGCTCCCTCTGGTTGATGATAGCTTTTTTTGACTTATGCAGAAACTCGATAGGGTCTTCAATTGTGAGTATATGCAGAGGATATTCGCTGTTTATCTTATCGATCATCGTTGCAAGAGTTGTTGACTTTCCGGATCCTGTAGGTCCGGTTACCAGAACTATACCGTTAGGTTTGTCGCACAAAGTTGAAACTATCGACGGTATTCCCGCCTCATCAAAAGACCTAATATCATTTGGTATAGCCCTGAACGCTATTGAAATAGCCTCTCTCTGACTGTACACATTGACCCTGAATCTTCCAAGATTTCTAATGCCTGTTGAAAGGTCAACCTGAAGCTTTTTCTCAAATTCATTTTTCTGATATTCATTAAGCACGCTATATGCTATCTCTTTTGTTTCTTTAGGCATAAGCACAGGCCTATTCAGCCTTACAAGATCTCCGTCGATCCTTATTACCGGAGGGCTTCCCGCGCAGATATGAAGGTCTGACGCGCCTTCCTGTACGGTTATTTCGAGTAATTCAACAATGTCCGCCATATAATCTCCAAATTTTCAAGTAATTTGTATTGTAATGAAGCTAATCAGCAGTCTTCAACTGATAAGATAAAAAAATAAATGTTATTCATTTTAAAGTCAAGCATTAAAAATTCTCTTTTCTTGTCAAAAATCTCAGTAAAAATAGTAAATAATGAAAAAGGGAGCAGAAAACTGCCCCCTCTAATAACGAATTGTAGAATAAAGATTATTTTTTTACAGGTTTTTTACCGAGTTTGAATTTTTTTACGAATTCATCGATCACTTCCGTAAGATTCGGAGTTCCGATCTCCTGAAGATCATATCCTACTTTAACTGTAGGTTTTTTAATTTTTACTATCCTGTTCAGATCTATCGGAGTTGCGATAACAACAGCGTCGCATGGAGTGTTGTTGATAGTTTTTTCAAGATCTTTTACCTGTTCTGCGCCGTAACCCATTGCAGGAAGTAAAGTGCCTATATTCGGATAAATCTCGAATGTTTTTGCAAGCTTGCCTACCGCGTAAGGTCTAGGATCAACAAGTTCTTTCGCGCCGAATTTTCTTGCCGCTACTGTTCCCGCTCCGATCTTCATATGACCGTGAGTTAAAGTCGGTCCGTCTTCTACTACAAGAACTCTTTTCCCTTTGATCAGTTCAGGCTTGTCAACTGTTATCGGAGAAGCTCCGTCGACCACGACTGCCCTCGGGTTGATCCTTTCGATGTTCTCTCTGACCGTCTGGATACCTTCGGGAGAAGCGCTGTCCATTTTGTTAATTACAATAACATCAGCCAGTCTTAAAGTAGCCTCGCCCGGATAGAAAGATACTTCGTTGCCTGCTCTGTGCGGATCTGCCACAGTTATCATAAGATCAGGTTTGTAGAATGAGAAATCGTTGTTTCCGCCGTCCCAGAGGATTACATCAGCTTCTTTTTCTGCTTCTCTTACTATAGCTTCGTAATCAACTCCTGCATATATCACATTGCCGCGTACAACGTGCGGTTCGTACTCTTCCATTTCCTCGATCGTACATTTATGTTTTGCAAGGTCAGCTACTTTTGCGAATCTCTGAACTTTCTGCTCAACTAAATTACCGTAAGGCATAGGGTGTCTTATGGCAACGACTTTAATTCCTTTTGCCATCAGAAGCTCGACTATTTTTCTTGATGTCTGGCTTTTTCCGGCTCCAGTTCTTACAGCTCCTACAGCTATTACCGGCTTTGTGCTTTTAACCTGAGTGTCTGATGGTCCCAAAAGAACAAAAGATGCTCCGGCTGAATTAACAATGGCCGACAGTTTCATTACGTGCTGATAAGTTACATCGCTGTATGCAAAAACGCATTCGTGAACTTTGTATTTTTTAATCAGGTCAACAAGTTTGTCCTCAGATTCGATCGGGATACCAGCAGGATAAAGTTTTCCCGCAAGTTCTTTTGGATATTTTCTTCCGTCAATATCCGGTATCTGAGCCGCAGTGAATGCAACTATGTTATAGTTAGCGTTGTTTCTGTAATATGTATTGAAGTTGTGGAAATCTCTTCCCGCAGCGCCAATGATGATTACATTTCTTTTTGCCATTTCTGTCTCCGTTTGTTTATATGTTATGTTTATTATTCGACATGACCGCTATTTCAAGAGTCCAAAATATAAGGGTTTAAATTTTAAAAGCAAGGTAATTTTTTTATGCTTAAAATTTGAATTATTGACATTAATACTACATATTGCTAAATTACCTTACTAAATTTATCAAAGGATCGGAAAATGGCTAAAATAATAGCTTTGATAACTGCAGGAGGATCGGGTCTCAGGATGCAGTCGGAGACGAGAAAACAGTATATTGAGATCGGTAAAAAACCTATACTTGCCCACACTATAAATAACTTTAATGTTACCGATCAGGTTGATGAAATAGTATTGACCGTCCCGCTTGAGGACATTGAGTTCGTTAAATCAAATATAATCGGCAGATACAATTTCCATAAAGTAAAAAATGTGATCGCCGGAGGCTCTCAGAGGCAGGATTCCGTTTTGGGTGCTTTGAGATTGATCGAAGCAGAAGAGAACGATATTGTTCTCATCCATGACGGTGTAAGACCTTTTATTACGCATGATATAATACTGAATTGTATCGTGTCTGCTGTCGGCTCGGATGGTTCTATTGTAGGAATAGAACCCGTAAACACCATCAAGAATATTATTGATGGGAGGATAGAAACAACTCTGAACAGAAATGAACTTGTTTCGGTTCAGACGCCACAAACTTTCAGGTTCGGTTTTATAAAAAAATGTCATGAACTTGCGGCGTATGAAAAGTTTTACGCTACTGACGATTCCGCATTGGCTGTGAAATACGGAGAACAGATATTGGGCAGAAAACCGAATATTTCTGTTGTTGAAGGGAATTCTTTTAATATTAAGATTACCAATCAGAATGATCTTGTTATAGCTGAAGCACTTCTTAATTACTTATCTATATAAATTGATTATTTCGTCTTTCCACTGACCGTACGGCTTGTACCATTTGGTACTATTGTTCAGGCTGTCGATATAGTCTATGTCCGTGCTGTCAGTTGCGAAGGAAGAAAGAATCTCCGGGTACAGAAGAGAATCAAATTCCGTTATTTTTACACTGTCTGGATTTGAACCTGAGGGGTATTTAAGATCAATAATATATAGAAGAGTATCTTCATATCTGAAATACAATTTGCTGCCGTCCCTTTTTGCAGCGTACATATTCGAATCTGATCCGAAAGTGTAATGATGAGTCCAAGGCGATACCGCGCTCGTTCTGAAGAAAAGCGCGTTTGCGGTGAAAGTCGTATCTTTATCCTCAAGGAATACTCCGTTTCTGGAGGGTGAAGCATGATAATGTGCTTTTACTAAAACTGCTGTAGTATCGGAATAAAACTGGAGGTACTGATTATTTTTACTGAAGTCTATTCTTACATAATCATCTTCAATTTCAGGCGTGCAGGAAAAAAACATTACCGACACAAGAATTGACAGCCATATAATACCGATCTTCATTTTAACTCCCTTTTATGTTATTTCGATAAGACCAGAGAAAAGCTCTTTTTCTTTTCTGATCTTATCAGCATTGCCGATCACCGATTTTGAAGCTGCCCTTAAATAACTTTCAAAATGCTCTGACGTATCGGCTATATCTTTCTGCGAGCAGTTCAATATTTCGCATATTGTTTTTTCAATGAATTCCTGGGTTATGCCCGACATGTAATCATCTCTTGATTTTTTTCCTTTGGAATACGGGCTTAAAAGCGGATCGAAGGATGCATAAGCCCCGATCTTAATACTTGTGAAAGATGAGCTGTTCATGCTGAATTTTCTCAAATGCTCAGTAATTCCGTAATATGCGTCATATGTTTTTTTGACATTCGGGTCTCTGTAGCTTGTTAATGACATGAATCCCGACATGGTGTTGAAGTATATCCATGCACCGTAAGCACCGCCTTTCAGCCTGATCGTTTCAAAAAGGTAATCGGAAGAAAGGTAATTTCTTACAACTTCGAGTTTTCCCGAATATTCAAGCCCGTTCGTCAAAAAGTCTCCGCCCAGTGATACGAAAACCACATCCGAAGATGTCAGAAAAGCTTCGTTCTTTTTGAAAACCGGATACTTCATTGTAATTTCCGGAAGTCTTTTATTATCTAAGGCCGATATAATGTCTTTACAGGCTATTTTAGCCAACTTTATACCTTCCTCGTCTGATGTTATTCCGATGTGAAGGTTATTCTTATTAAATATCAGCCTGCTTAATTTAGAGATCTTTTCTATGGAACCCGCCAGTTTACTGTTCAGATCATCATTCAGATCCTTATACACATAAAAAGATGTAAGCCCCTTTACCATTTCCAGAAACTTACCTCTTTCGTTCTCGCATGCTTTAAGCCGCGTTACCGAATAGTCGTAGCCTTCAGATTTTAAATTTACATCCCGGCCTAAATACCTGCTCGTGACGATCTCTTTAATTCTTTCTGTGTTGTCATAAGAGAAATTCTTTATGATGTCTATCAGGATATCGGCAGCCTTGAACATGAATTTTTTGAATGTTCTTATCTCAAGGAACAGAATAGGTCTGAACTTATTTTTATCTTTGAAGTCATCAAGTATTGAAAGCGAGAAATCAAAACCGCCGAAATATGTCGAAACATCCTTGTAAAGCTGGTCGTAGGAACGGGTTTTAGTTCCTATTTCTTTGAACATGTCAGTTAAAAAATTAAGATACGGAAGTAGATCAGCCGGAATTCTGTTCAGGTCAAATCCTATGCTCAGATAGATAATATCGTTCGTGTAAAATTCGTTCGATAAAAATTCTACTCCGTCAATTTTTTCGATATTCGGGATTATGAGCATCGCTCTTCTGTCAATATCCTTTACTTCAAGCTTCGGAACCTTGGCAAGATTCTCATCTGAATTCTCTTCATTCTGATACTTTTTGAATTCTGCAGTTCGCTTTAGAAGCTCCTGCAGCTGTTTATCATTCAGAGAATTTTTATATTGAGCAAGCTTGTCATTTTCTTTTTTTGATTTCTTCTCGGCGAACTCTGCATCAGGCACCATTATAACGACTGCTGTTCTGCTTTTGTCCAGAAAATATTTCTTTATAGTATTTTCAAGATAATCGCTTTCCATTGATTTTTTTCTGATGCTTTGAATAACAGGGTTAAGGTTGATTCCGGTAAATAGATCTATATCGTATAGCTCCAAATGAAGCACCCTGTTAAGGTAGATCAAGCCGCGCATCGAAGATATTTCTTTTTCTTTCTGCTTAAACTCAAGGTGATTTATTTCAGACAGGATCAGATCTTTATCTATTCCTTTTTCGATTACTTCTTTAAGCGAACTGAAATATATTTCCAGAAATCTATCTTTGTGCTCAGCCTCAGAACCCGATATGTAAGCTGTGACGGCCGTTTCATACTGCCCGTCGTCAAAATAACCCGAAAAATCTCCTGCAATTCCTTCCTTCATAACTGCCTGTTTTACAGGCGATGCATCCGAATTTAATAAAATATTGCTCAGAAGATGGAAAGCGACATTCAGTTCAACATCTTTCGGTGTTCCTACTTTAGTTGATACAGCTATGTAACACTTTTTATCGTGTGATTCTGTCTGATTTACAGTGTAATGAAATGTTTCCGTGGTTAAAGGAGCTATATTTTCTCCTTTTGCGATCGCTGAATCTATCTGCTTTTTATCAAACTTATTTAAATAGCCGTCGCTGATCAACTTTAATTCTTCTAAAAGATCGGCATTCCCGTAAACGAAAATATGTGAATTTGAAGGGTGATAATACTTTTTATGAAAGTCTTTGAAATAATCATAAGTCAGATCCGTAATGGCTTCGGGATCTCCGCCTGAATTATGCGAATATGTCGATCCGGGGAACAAGACTCTGGACACATTCATCGTCATCTGCCTTAAAGGGTTTGACATAGCGCCTTTCATTTCGTTAAAAACGATCCCCTGATATTCCGGCAGCGAATCCTTATCTTTAAGCTCGTAATGCCAGCCTTCCTGCAGGAAGGAATTTTTTGTAAGCAGAGGAAAGAGGGTCGTATCGAGATAGACATTCATAAAGTTGAAATATTCTTTCAGATTTCTAGTTGAGTACGGATAATAGGTTGAATCAGTGGAAGTGAAAGCGTTCATGAAAGTGGATAGTCCGCCTTTGTAGAGCTCGGAAAATACATCTTTGACCGGATATTTTTCCGAACCTGAAAGTACGCAGTGTTCAAGAATATGCGCAACGCCTGTTGAATCTTCGGGAATAGTTTTGAATGCTATGCAGAAAGTTTTATTGTCGTCATCATTTTTCACGGCGGTAAGTTTTGCGCCTGTCTTTTCATGCACGAATGACATGACGGTCGAATCCATATCTTTTTCAAAAACAGATCTCTTCAGAATAAATCCGCTGTAGTTAGCGCCTGTTTTGAAATGTTTCATCATGATTCCTGTTTTACTTATATGTGCTGAAAGTCAATGCCTGCTTTCAATCACAACAGACAAATATAATCATTTTATGCGAAAAATAAAACTTAATAAAACAGATAGTTTAATTTGAAATAATCTTACAAAACTATCCATTCGAGATAATTATCCTGAGATATTACCTTATAATCAGAATCAGGGTACGCTTCTTTCCACGAAACCGGAACTTTTGGTTTCTTTTTTATATTCCATTTGAATTCATAAGCGCTTAATGATCCGTTTGTCTCTTCCACCCAGTCAATTTCCTGCTGTGTATAAGTCCGCCAGAAATAGTTAGATGCTGTCATATCGGAATTACTCTGTAATTTAATTCTTTCTGAAACGAGATAATTTTCCCATAGTTCACCTATGTCATTTCTGAGATTTAAACGATTAAAATTTCCGATGATGGCATTTCTGATACCGTTGTCGTAAAAATACCAGCGGTTCATTTTAGAGACTTCATTTCTCAGATTCCTGGAGAAACCGCGTAGTTTGAATACAACAAATACTTTTGATAAAAGATCCAGATATCTTTCCACTGTATTTTTGGCTATATTAAGCTGAGAACCTAATTCCTGCAATGAAACTTCCTTCCCTGTCTGGAATGCAATAAGCCGCAGAAGGTCAATTATCTTGTCCGACTGTCTAATGCCTTCGAAAGTAAGAATATCCCTCAAAAGATAAGAATTGAGCATCTCATAAAGATAGTTTTGTTTGTCACTCCATATCGGGTACTGTTCAAGCTCAGGATATGAGCCGAATATCATTCTTTCTTCAAGCTTTTCTTTTGTTTCAATAATGTTCTCGTATTTTTGAAATTCCATCTGGGAAAAAGGATATAGATAAACTGTGTTCTTTCTGCCGACAAGAGGTTCTCCCAATTTATTCGATAGATCAAAAACAGATGATCCTGTTACTATGATTTTTAATTCTTTGAAATTATCTGCGATCAGCTTCAGCACCAGACCGGAATTCGTAATTTTTTGTGCTTCATCAATAACCAGCAGTTTACAATTATGAAGTATCCTCATATAATTCTCGACAGATCTGTCTTCAAACAATTTTGCATGACGGATATCTTCTCCGTTGAATTTTAGATATTCATCTTTTGGAATTCCTTCCAGGTAATGATTTATAAGCTCGGTCTTACCGACTCTCCTCGCACCCAGGATCATAAGCACCTTACCGGCCACAATTTTCTTTTTTAATCCTTCTGCTACAGCTCTTTCAATAAATCTCATTTATATCCTCCCGCGTATTGACCGAATTTGATTAATTTCCGTCAACATACTGACGCAATTTAATCGATTTTAGTCATTTTGTCAAGGTTTTAGGAATGCTCTTTTCGTGTTAACCGCATTATTACAGATAGAACGTTCCTGCCAGATCGCCTTTTTTATAAGGTGTGTCAGTCTCAAAAGAAACCGGAATATAATCGCCGCTCAGCCCTGAACAGATGAATTTGCCGTCACCCTGCTTAACGATCTTCTCTATTATAACTTCTTTCTCTTTTCCCTTTTGAGATGCATAGAATTCATGAAGCTTCTGTTCGGAAACATTTCTCAATATCCTGCTTCTTTGAGCTATCTTATTCTGAGAAACTTTCAGCTTTAATTTACTCGAAGGCGCAAAAGGTCTGTCCGAGTATGAAAATACATGCGCGAAATTTATCTTTGACGATTCAAGGTATTTCACGGACTCGATGAACTCTTCATCAGTTTCGGTCGGAAATCCGACAATTATATCTGTCGCTATGAACACATCTTCTCTTTGAGCCAGCTTTGATATCAAACTATTAAACACCTCGATCGAATATTTCCTGTTCATCAGCTTCAAAATCCGTTTTGAAGCGGACTGAAGCGGAACGTGAAAATGCGGGCATATCCGCTTTTCTTTAACGAACAATTCGATCAGTTTGTCATCGAAGCACCACGGCTCGACTGAACTGATACGAAGCCTGAATCCTTCGTATTTCAGAATATCCGAAATAAGCTCATATAAACCGTAATTATCGCCGTCTGAATAACTACCCAGATCTATTCCTGTCAGGATAATTTCCTTGAAACCTTTCTGCGAAAGATATTCCACATCAGAAAGCACCGAATCACGCTTTCTGCTCCTCGAATTTCCTCTAGCGTACTTTATCGTGCAGTAAGTACAGAAATTATCGCACCCGTCCTGAACCTTTAAAAAAGCTCTCGTATGATCCTGATACGACCTGAGCTCATGATCTGCATAATCAAGATCACGATTTTCAGGCACTGCAACAAAAGAATTGCCTTTGAACAAATTCAAAGCTTCAATAATATCGTATTTATTATTCACTCCGAGAATAATATTAGAATCAGCTTTCAGAACTTCGTTACCGGATTCAAGCTGAGTATAACAGCCGACAGAAACGATGACAGCCGATGGATTTTCCGAGCGCACTTTCTTCAAAAGATGCAGAAACTTGCTGTCCGCCTTCTCAGTCACCGTACAGGTGTTGATAACGATAACATCTGCATTTGAAGCCGATTTCGCTATCTCATAGCCTTCCTTAAGGAATATATCCTTGATCACTTCGGATTCATAAATATTCACCTTGCACCCGAAAGTATATACAAAAACTTTTTTCATTTTATCAATTCCACCTACCAAAAATAATTATATACGAACCAGCCTGTTGCATAAACGACGGGGAACATGAGGATCAGCATCGGGATAAGCATTTTTTTTACCGACGATTTTGATCTTACCGGCCAGTCATCCAGCCTGAACGCGAACTCGGTACCTTTGTCAGTCCGGCATAGATTCCAGAACAAACCTGAAGTCAGCACTATTCCGCTTGAGATTATCACATTCGTGAACCATGTTACCGGATAGTATCCCTCTTTGAAATAGATATACGCATCATAAGCCCAGCACGGTATAAAGAAGAAAACTATTGCCGTGAATAATTTGCTGTTGAATTCCTTCTTCTTGAAGCCTCTGTAAATTACGCCGACTGTCCATGGCGCAAACACATAAGTCAGGATCGAAATTATTATCGAATCCGCATAATCCCAGGTAGGATCGCCTGAATACGGAGCTACGATAGTGATGAAAAATGTTGCTACCAGAAAGGTGATCACTTTCCATGGCTCAAACAGGAACATCCAATAGTTCTTATCGAGAAATTCATATTCTTTTTGATCCTTTTTAACTATTGAAATAGCTATCAGCAGCAAAACCACCCATAAAGTGAAATATGTCTGCATGAAAATATCTGAGTATAGGAAGTTCATCTATTTGTTTCTCTTTTTGTTTGGTTTATTCATACAATAATCCTTGCATTTACTTGCGCCTTTTCTTAGGCCTTTACATGGGCTCTTTCTTGGGCCTTTTTATAATCTTTTGCGCGTGGCAAATTTAACTTTTGTAGTTTTTCTTTGTTTTCTGACATTTTTTATTTTCTCTGCCATGTTGCAATTGACGATTATTTGTTTATTTTATTGCCATTCTTGCAAATTTGCAGTCGGACTGCAAATTTGCAGAGTTGGTGTCTGTATAATTATTTTCTTAACACAATTTCACACCACTTACTATTTCATTGACAAATCTACAATATTTTTCTACATTCCCCATTGTCCATCCACCATCTGAGGAGGAAGGGGCTCTTGACCCGCTTTGTAAAAGGCGGGTTTTGTTTTTCTATGAGCCTAACCTTTTATTATGTTTATTCTTTAAACATTCTCTGCTATCATACTATTTCAATAAAATATTAGAAATTCTTTTCCATTCTTCTCCAGATAAAGATGATTTACGAGGTATCAAATTATCCCAATCTGAACTTTGAAGACTGTTTATCATTTTTCTAATTTTGTTATATGAATAAGAGGACATATCTTTTTCAATAATTTGTGATAATGATCCTGACAAGTTCCTTGGTACGCCAACCATTCTTAAAGCTAATGCTTTTTCACTGTCGACTCCATAGTATACAAAAGAAGGTATAAAAGAGTCCTTTATATCATCTTTATTCCCTTTTACTATCCCTTCCAGAGCACTCAGCCCCCAAGACGATTTAAATCGGATATCATTCATTTTTTGTACAAAATCATTAATCCTTTCGTTATCGTCAAGTCTTTGGAAATGCGGATGCATTCTTGATATTGTGTCGAATTTGTCTCCTTTCACCCAAGCAATAAGTATATTTGCAATAATTTCAGGATTAAAGGGAGCTTCATTGGAATCAGTACCAAGATTTGTTTCTCTCAATTCAGCGATTACTTTTATTTTACTAGCTAAATTACTTGGATTACTTCTATTAAAAAGGTTTTGGGGTTTCCAACTATCAATTTTCGCAATAATCGGATTTGATGATTTCTCTTCCATTACTTTCAAAACAGAAGGTACTGAAAAACCTGTTTTGTCCGCAAAAGTTAAAACACCGGGGTTTGCACTAAACTTATTTTGAAGAAATACATATATCGCTCTACACACTTGTATAAATTTTTCTTTATCAGCCCTAGAGTTCAATAAATGATATTCAAAGCTGTCTTTAAATAAATCTTCAATTTCACTGGCATAGGTTTCGTGACCGCCAACAGAAATAAGATGGATAAAATATTGGATCAATGGAGCAAGTGAATTTTTGTATTCTCTAAAAATGTTATTCATTTGATCGTTTCGTGTAAAATCTATTATTTTATCCGCATTGACAAACAGCTCTGATAATACGCTTACTAACTCGTTAGCACTATCCTTGATTAATTCTCTAGCATTATTTTCATTTACTTGACTATTAAACGGTAAGATAATTTTACCATAGTTATCAATTAGCGTCCGCCCCGCTCTACCCGCAATGTTCCAAAAATCATTTGATGATAATTTATTATATTGTCCCTTTCGGAAATCATCGAAAAATATGGAGGAGATTGGGAAGTTCACTCCTTCGGCAACAGAAGTAGTTGAGCATACATGGCTTATATTCCTATTTCTGATTAAATGTTCAAGTAATAATTTTGTTTCATCAGAAAGACCTGCGTGATGCGTGCAAATCCCTTTTTTTAGAACTTTTGTTAAAGTAGTCTCTCTTCCTATCTCATCATCAATAAATTTGCATACAAGATGAACATCGTCTGACACTTTTTTTGCTGGTAGTTGATCATAGATAAATTCCGCTCTATTGTTTGCACTTTTTTTCCCATAGCACATTATTAATTGTGTTTTATCTTTTTGCGCAAAATGATTAATTGCAAATTCTAAAATTTGTTCCTTTTTCCCCGTACTTTTAATTTCTTGATAATTTTGAAAAGTTCCTTTTTGTGAAATACTATATTCCGAATAAGGCGAGTTGAGTATCTCATATTTTATTTCATCTATTTTTTTTGTTTTGTGATAATCTATACCTATAAGTAGTTTCTCAGCGGGTTTCCAGTTAATACTTATTGAATTACCTCCTCCAAGCCATTCCGCAAGTAAATCTCCAGAATTTCTCATAAATGGTGAAAGTAACATAAATTTAGCATTAGATTTTTCTCTTCTTAAGAGAGTTAGCAGCAATTCGAGTTTTGCGCCGCGTTCGCCATTTTGGATCGTATGGGCTTCATCAACTACAAAAAGAGATACTTCTTCAACCGAGGGATGCTTCCTTCGTATCAACAAATCTAATTTTTCAGGAGTTGTAACCAACACATCAATTTCATCAGTGCAAAGAAAACTATTTTCAGTTGGATCAATTTCGATTGCTGATGAAGTTTTTTCAATATTAAGACCTACTCCTTCAAGGTCAGATTTCAAATCATAATATACTTGATTAACAAGTGCTCTAGAAGGCACTATATAGATAATTTTTGCGTCAGGCCTCAAAGCTTTTGTAACAAGTATATTAAATTCTGCAAGTAAGCTCTTTCCTGCACTGGTAGGCATTTGAAGGACAGTAACATTTGAAACAATGTCTAAAAGATTTTGATCCAGTGCATCACGCTGCGAAGGTAGCAGGTCGATCATACCTGATTCTGCTTTAAATTTGCAAAGTTTTTTAATTTTATCATTAAATGTTGTTTTTTTCCATATGGAATTTTCGCACATGGTTTTTAGAGAAAGTTCAATTATTGAAACAATAGTTTGTAAGCGCGGATCGCTATACAATAGTTTTTTTGCAACATCGGTATGCAGCCGTATTTCTGCATCTATTCGTTTCTTATAATCATAACCGATTGAAAGATAAGTGCCAACTTCAACAATTGCTTTTGATAAGTGGTATAATCCGAGCAGTGAATAAGCCTGATCTACTTCCTCCTTTAGCTCATTATTTTTTAAATATTTTTCTTCAAAAAGAGACTGCTCATTCTTCAATTCTTCTATTAAAGCAATTGCCTGTCTTATATCTCCGAAACCGTTCTTCTTTCTTGACAGAAAAACAAAAGCATTAAGAATTTTATTAAGAATTCTATCTTTCCACTCTTCAGTCTGATTTTTTAATGAATTCTCAGAGTATTCAAGCAAATCAATTCTTACATTTATAATTTTATCATTTTGAATTGAGATAGCTGAAAGATAGAAATAATATAGAAGTTCGGTGTCAACTCCATCTATGCCGCAAATTTCTTTAAAATGAATCTGTTGTTTAGATTCAGAAATTTTTATGGCTTTCAAAAGCAAATAAACTGTCTTTAATTTGCTAAAATCAGGTTCTGGCATAGTAAAACAATGGTTCATAAGGAGAAATGCAAGCCTAATTACCCTTTCAATGTTAAAGCTCGTATCTGTGAATTCATAAACCTGAGACAATAGAACATGTTTTTCACTTTCTTTTATAAGAATTTTGATTTCATTGTCTTCAAGCAGCTGGTTAATTAAAACACTCATTTTATGAGTTCCTGAACTTTGTCATAAAATAACTGAACAGTTTCTTCAATGCTTTTGCCGGTAAAAGATAAAATTGAAAAATGGATTTTATTTGGTAAAAATTCATCAGCATTCAATTTCATTTTGCCAAAATCTTTTGTTGCATCTACACAATGGAAATCACGGATTAAAGAACAACCGAAAGTGATTGAAAAATTATTTAACCTTTTTAAATCAATATTGATTATAGCCATTCCAATTATCTCAGCATTATTTGCATCGAGCCTACGGCAATAATCAGATAATCTTCTTACGACTTTATCTAAATTCTCATTATATTTCTGCTGCGTATGATAAATAGAATCAGTTGAAGAATCAACTACATCAGGAGGGTTCTTACATTGTGCGGATACTTTAGCTTCTCCAAGCAAAATATCTATTTTAGTGTCATTTATTCTATAGCCGATTGCATCCAAACCTTTGCCTGGCATATCATCGCGCTCTCTGTAAGTAATATTTTTTAGAGGTATAACAAATCTTGAATTTATGTCAATCTTTTCTTCAAAATAATATGTCATTAACAGCTCACCCAAATCACTCCGATAAATATCTCGCAGTATTTCAGGTTGAGTACCTTTTTCTCTTTTATAATCATGAGCAACAGAATTCTTAGTTATTATTTCTTTCAAAAGAGAATTATCAAAACCGTTATCTTTAAAAATCTGGATACTGGATAAATCTGAAATGTCAGTGTTCATATAGCTGCGTTGTTTAATGTACTCACGGGCAAACTTTTCAATAAACGAATCCATTACATTAACGTCAATCTTGACGAAAATATTTTGCTCATTTAAGCTTTCCATCACATAACCTTCTTTATCTAGACTTAACTACCATTGACACAATCTAAATAATTTATAACAACATTACTATATATTTTTTAACATTTTGTTTCAATACTTTACTGATAAAATGCCGTTGGTTCAAATAAAAAAAGGGAACCGTTTGGCTCCCTTTTTTGTTGATTTATGCGTAATTTTTACTTGATCAAAACCATCTTTTTTGAGAACGCTTTGCCATCAACCTGAAGAGTGTAAATATACACGCCGGAATTCAGTTTGCTTGCGTCAAAATTCGCCGTATGGAATCCCTGTTTGACTTTTCCGTCAATAAGGTTCGCGACAAGCTGTCCGTTCGTATTGTATATATTCAGCTTCACATTGCTCAATGCCGCGATATCAAACTTGATCTGAGTAACCGGATTGAACGGGTTAGGATAATTCTGATACAAAGCGTGTTCAGTTGGAAGCAGATTAGCTTCTGTAATATCTGTCGGTTCGGATGTTTCATCGTTTTCAGTAAGTTTTGTAAGCAGTTTGATTAATTTGCCTGTATAGTCTAAAGAATTTTTACTACCTTTACCTGCTGAACTCTTAAGCATATTAGCTATAGCAATATCGATATCTGAAATTAGAATCTCACCATCTGTCTCAGCTTCGGCTTTCATTTCTTCTGCTACAGCTATAGCTTCATCGTATTTTTTATTCTTCAGATATGTCGATACCTTCATTTCCTTATAAAATTTTTTGTTTGAAACATCATCGGACACAATAGCAGCATCGTAAAGTTGAATAAGAGGCTCATATACGAGACCGGATTGGAGATAAACCAATGGTAATCTTGCTAATGCTACCGCAGCTTCAGCAGTAGTAGAATCTTTTTTCAAGACATTCTCATACAATTTGATTGATGATTTCAGATTGCCGTCAAGTTCCTGCTTGATTGCATTATCAAGTAAAATACTGCTAGGATCGGGTGCGGATTGTTCGCTAACCTGTGAAATCGGAATTATTGTTTCGTACCTCAGAGGAGATATAAAATAAGGATCATAGAAAAGGCGATATCCCCTAAATACATCCGGTGCCCAAAGAGTAAAATACTTATAATAATTTAAAGGAATTTGCTCTAAATCCATAGAACCCCAATAATTATTCTCTGCATCAATATCAACTCGTGATGGCAATGCTGCCTTTGCCGTAATAGCCGTATTGCTGACACCCAAAATACATGGCACATCCGGGACAACACCGGCGATTCCTGAATAAACATTATTTTTGCCGTTTGTCATGTATGCACTGGCTGAATATTTAAGATAGATTTGAGCTATTCCATTCCCTTTGATATCATTGTTTAGATAATTTTTTGTTGTTGATGGATCAATTAGTTGAGGTGTTGTGTTCCAACCTAGGGCACATAGACCGTAATTTACATTATCTTTTATAATGTTTTTTGTAAGTATCGGTGAGCAGGTTGTAAGATCCATGCCGTGACTGAAATTAGAAATTGTGTTTTTATACAGCCTCCCTTCAGAATGCGTTAAAGAAATACCCGTACCTAACATCTTTCCTGTTAGGTTGTTATTCTCAACTTTGAAATTATTAGAACCTATCAATTTAATTCCGTTAACGCAATCTGAGAAGTTACAGTTTGTAATTGTTAATAAATTCTGAGTTATTTGATTAGGATCCTGAATATAGGTTAAAGCTGTTTCTGCACCGGATATGCTTACACCCGACAAATAAATACTGCTTCCAATTTCACCAACAATTCCTTGCCAAGAATCAATTGCGGTTAGGAATGCTCCATTTACATTCAAAGAACCTTCATTTTGTACAACAATTTTCGAATTTTTACCTATTTCGGTAATTGTAGCTGAATTGATATCAAGGGCACACCCATCTCCAAAGAACAACTCAGAATTATCCATTAATTTGTATTTGCATTCTACTGGTAAATTTACTTTTCCGCTTATATTTGCGCTTCCATTTATAACAATATTAGCTTCTGGTTCTATTACTAAACCACTAATAAGTGATGATACTGTAACTTCAGGTTCATCAGCCTCTAGGCTTTTTATTAATAAATTAGATCCATCTTGCATATAATAAATAGACCCCTGCTTTATTTTCAATGAACTGTTTAATTCAACAGTTAAGGCTGAATTTTTTATCAATTTGAGAGTACAATCACTAGGTAATACAAGACTGCCTGTCAGTTTAGTATTACCCCCTAATTCTATACCAGCTCCAATTTCAAAGATAATATTACCATCATATCCAATATTGATATTTGGTATATTTAATTTGGGATAACAGGTAGTTGCTATAGTTATATCGCCTTTTATAGTTAACTCCGAATTCTGATTTGTTGCGTAAATACATGTGTTATTTTGTAAAATAATTGACGATGATGATGGGATTTCTAAGCTTTCCGTCAATAAATATAAATTGTCTGACAAACAGTTATCGGGAAGAGTTTGCGTAGTCACCGGTAGTATATTTATATTTTCGTTTTCATAGGTTTTATCTAAATCTTCAAAAACAAATTTCGTATTACCTATAAGTCGTATATTCTTATACATTTCAAAGGAAGACCCGGATTTGAATTCAAAATTAGGGTTCATAATTGTAACAGCTTTAGTAAGATCAGGACTGCCAAATATTATCTTTCCGTTAACTGTAATTTTTTTTGTATGGATTTTATCTTCTGTATTAATCTTTTCCGCATCAAAAACAACAATTGTGCCAGGTTCTATGGTTAGAGTGACATTTTGAGCGATCTCAATATTTTTTGTTATTCTATGGATTTTATCAGATGTCCAAACAATATCTTCGCTAATCCTTTCTTTATGAGACTCTATTGTTAATGGGTGAGTTGCTTTGCCATCCGTAGGTGGTATATATAATTGCTTCGGTTTAATTTTAAATAATTTTACTCCGTAGTTATTTATTGATGGAATTTCTAATGCGGAAGTTTTAGTATAGCTATCATTTTGATAACTACCTTCAAATTCGGTAAAATAACTATTAGATGGTAATATATCAAAATTAAAGGTCTTAACATTTTCGGTTTCAAATGGAAGAATGAATCTAATATTTGTGTAGACTTCTTTACTATCGTTTGTTACAATCAAATAGTAGCAACCATCTGTTTTGTTATATCTTAGGGTTTGGTTTATATCAATAAGATTATTATCATCAGCTGTACCTTGCTCAAATTCTCCAGGGTCTGGTTCATCATTAATTGTGAGACCGTCGTCATAATTATATGACCTGTTACATATAACTGGAAGATCGTCAGTCAATATCATTTGATCAATCCCAAGATCAAGTAATGATTTAGCAATATTCTTGATATTAATTCTCATATCATTATTAACTCGATGCATACCGTAATACACCAATCCTTTTGCCCCGTGAACTAATGATGTAAAAGTGTTGTACAAAATTTCTTCAAAATACAATCCTCTATTCCCTGAACTGTCTTCACCTCTTTCTGATTCTAATACTCTGAATTGTTTATATAGATAGTTACCCTTTATTTCACTTACATTGCTTGGATCCCATTTTTTGTAAACAAATAATAATGGATCCGTTGTAATTTCATAAACTATATTTCCGCTGTCATCATAAATTATATTATCTTTTTCATCTTTTTTAATCTTCATAGGATAACCATAATCATAATCTTCGTCACCAGTATTAGGCAATCCGTCAGGACCTGTTCTATAAACCTTATAAAGACATGTTAGATTTTCTTCTGCTTGGAGAACTGCGATTACTGGCTTAAGTTTATCTTTTCCGATTGAAGATACACTGTCATTTACTAAGATTGTCTTACAGATTTCTAAAGGTAATCGAATAAGAGTTGGTCTTTTCAATGGAAATTTTGCATCAAGCTTCTTCTTCCTGTTTTCAGGTGAAAGGACACCCAAATAATCATTATACATGTAATAGTATAATTGTGTCCATTTACTAATAGTGTATACATCTACCATAAGAAAATCCGAATTCTGCCCATAAGTCGTTTGTTCGACATCAGGCGGTAAAAAAATATCGGGATTAGTTGATAATAATGGTGGATTGTTGACATAATCGTTATACCAGTATTTATAGGTGTTCTCAACTATACATTTTTGTCTTACAAATTTATTATCTTCAGTATCAACCACATCATCTATTCCTTCGACCTTTTCTCTAAATGTTTTAATATCACTCGGATACGGCGAGTAATCTCCATCTTTAGCTTTTTTTACTTCTAAAGATGGTTCGTCAAATAGATACCAACTTAAAACATTTTTTAAAATATTGGGGTATGCTTCTAAAGTTGTTATCGCAAGATATTGGTGGTAATCCCCATCATTAACACCCGTAGGTACAATTAAATTCAAATCTTTGTTAACTGAATTTGAAATGGAACAAGCCGCAGTATAGTAGTCTATGATCGGAGTATTACCATAGTGGTAAGCTAGCAGTGTGTTCGAAAAACCATCGTACAAAATTTCATTCAAATATTCAAATGAATTGGAAATAGACTCATCCGTTCCATAATCTAAATTCGAATACCAACCCAGTGGAAAAAAATCTTCAAAATTCCCGGTACTTTCATTGTATTTTTGTACATTTTGTGAATAAACGAAACTTACTAAGGCTAGCAATAGAATGTAAAATTTCTTCATTTGATCCTCCTTCCTTTGTATTTTTTTGCTTTGCGAATAATTGCGTCAATATTATAAATTTTATTTTTGTATTTGTCAATAGGATAACTTTTTTTTGGAGATAAAAAAGGGAGCGTGTTTTGCTCCCTTTGATGATGTATGCGTCTAAAGTTTATTCTGCTGCGGGTGCATCCTCAACCGGTTTTTCTACCGGAGTTTCCGGATTAGCTATAACAGCATCGATATCTTTTTTAGATGCGGATTCTTTTGTTCTCATTGTTACTTTTCTTAGTTCAGAGTTGAAAGAATCAACTGTAAGATCAATTTCCTGTCCTTCCTGAATATCGTTGAATTTCTGAACCAGATGTTTAGGCGCGAAACCTTCGATCGGCGGATCATCAAGTTCGACAATAAGTCCCTTGTCGATTTTTTTGATAACCTTACATTTCGTTTTGTAGCCTTCGACCAGGATCTTTTCAAATTCCATCCAAGGATCTTCAAGCGTCTGTTTGTGACCTAAAGCAATTCTTCTCTCTTCTTTGTTGATGTCGAGAACCAGAACTTCAATGTCTTCGCCTTTCTTAACTACATCTTTAGGATGCTTAAGTTTTTTAGTCCATGAAAGATCAGAAATGTGAACGAGCCCGTCAATACCGTCTTCGAGTTCAACGAATGCGCCGAACTGAGTCAGGCTTCTTACGATGCCTTTGTGTTTAGAACCTACGGGATATTTCTTCTCGATGATAGCCCAAGGATCAGGTTCAAGCTGCTTAAGACCGAGAGAAATTTTCTTTTCGTCTTTTTTAATGTTCAGAACAACCGCTTCAACGATGTCGCCCAGGTGTAGATAAGCGCTCGGGTGTTTAACGTGCTGAACCCAGCTCATTTCAGATATGTGGATAAGACCTTCGATGCCTTTCTCTATTTCAATAAAAGCGCCGTAGTCTGTTATGCTGACAACTTTACCCTGAATTTTAGTTCCTTCGGGGAATCTTGTTTCAATTCCGTCCCAGGGATGCGGAGAAAGCTGTTTTAGTCCTGCCGATACTCTTTTTTTATCGTAATCAATGTCCAGGATCTGAATTTTGATCATTTCGTCAAGTTTACATATTTCGCTCGGATGGTTTACCCTGCCCCAGGAAAGGTCAGTAATATAGATAAGTCCGTCAAGCCCGTTGATATCAACGAACACGCCGAAGTCAGTAATGTTCTTAACGATTGCGTCCTTAACATCTCCGACCTGAAGATCTTTAAGTGTTTCGTCTTTTCTGAGATTTAAATCCTTCTCGAGAATTATTTTTCTTGAAAGAACGATATTCTTTCTAAGCTCGTTTAGCTTAACGATCTTGAAATCCATAGTGTTGCCGATGAGTGCGTCAAAATCTCTGACGGGATAAACATCGATCTGAGATCCCGGTAAGAATGCCTCAATACCGAACAGATCTACTACGATACCGCCTTTGACTCTGCGTAAACATTTACCCTGTACTATAGTCTGCTCTTCGTAAACCTTCTGAACCTGTTCCCAAACCATCATGAAATCGGCTTTTCTTTTTGAAAGGTCAAGGTTGCCTCCTGCGCTCTCTACTGATTCCAGAAATACGCTTATCACATCTCCTCTGTTCAAAGATTTGATGTCGTCGAATTCATCAAGCGGGATCAAACCCTCGCTTTTAAATCCGATGTCAACTGCGACGCCTGTAGGTCCGATATTGACTATCCTGCCCTCTACAATCTCGCCTTCCTTTATTTCGGTAAGCGAAGAATCGTACATCGCCAGCATTTCCTCTTTTTGAGCTTCTGAATACTCTTCCTCTTTCAGATCGTTAATGTTATCGATCCAAACTTCATCTTGTTCCAGTACGGAACTCTTGTTTTTTTCGGTCATTGTTAAATTACCTCCTGAATTTGAACGGACTACCGGTACTACCGGAATAAGCGCCGTTTCGGAAATGCCAAATATATATATTACATTTTGTAAAGTCAAGAATAGTTTTGCAATAATCGCCATTTTTCCGGATAAACACTTGCAAAACTCTAAATTATTTTGTATTTTCGATTTCAGTGAAATTAACCGGGGGAGAGCTGATAAACAGGAAGGGATCGTACATACAGAATATGACTGCAGGCACAATCCTGATCGTGTTTTCGTTGTTTTTTCTATATGCTTATAACATATACGATTTTGGTTTTTCTCCGGATCCGATGTCGGATGAAGTTGAGGTGGTTATATCCGACTCTTTAAATATTGCTCCTTCAAGCGACAGTTCGGTTTTCATAACCGGTACAATACTCCCGAATGAGGGGATATCCAATTCCCTTTTATCGCTCGAAGGTCTTAAGATGGACCATGTATTGGAGATCACATCCTCCCTAAAACCCTATGTTGACTTCAGGTTCCTGGCCGCCGGGGAAGAAATAATGGTTGAAATGGATCAGAATAAAGAGCTTGTTAAGAGTTTCTGCTACAAACCCAATCCGGTGATAACGCATAAATTAACAAGAAATATTGACGGAGCTCTCGAGTACGAACTCGTTTCGCTTCCAACTGAAAAAAGACAAAGATTATTAAGAGGTCAAATATCCACGACACTTAATCAGGCATTATTTGATAATCATATTGAACCTTCGGTCGCGGCGGAAATAAACGGAATGCTCGAATGCATAGTGAATTTCCGATCAGACGCCAGAAAAGGAGACAGATTCACAGTTTTCCTTGAAGAAAGTTATTTTGAAGGTAAAAAACTAAAAGGCGGAAAAGTACTTCTCGCCTCTTTCGATGGTAAAAGAACAGGATACAAAGTGGCTTATCTTTACACTGACCCGGAGAGAAATTCAGCGTTCAATGCCCACTATACCAAAAAGGGTGAAGCTCTGATAAACGCAGGATTGAGGCTGCCGGTTGACAGAGTGCATGTAACAAGCCCCTACGGATACAGAATTCATCCTGTGACAAGATCAAGAACTTTTCATTACGGTGTTGATTACAGAGGCAGGATCGGAGATCCGGTATATACCGTAGCTGACGGTACCGTTACATTTTCAGGTTACGACGGCTTGAACGGAAACAAAGTCGTTATAAAGCATAAAGACAAAACACAGACTTTCTACCTGCACCTTCAAAAAAGACTTGTAAAAAGCGGCCAGAAAGTTAAAGCCAGACAACGAATAGCTACATTAGGCAACACAGGCAGAAGCACGGGGCCGCACCTTCATTTCAGTATAAGGGACCCTAAAGGCAAGTGGGCGAATCCAATGAATAAGCGTATGATAGCGACGCAGAAGCTTGAGGGAGAAAGATACGCAAGGTTCATAAACCAGATGGATGAAATTGACGACATGATCAGAGAATATATCGCCAAAGAAAGAAGACTTACAGAATACACACTGTTCCATCTGGGCAGCGACAAATTTAATACTCGGGAAATAGAGATCAGACCTAACTGATCAGATATAATCAAGAACAGCCGCGGCAACTTTTGCTGATGCGCCCTGTTCACCAAGAAGTTTATTCACAAGTTTAAGTTCGTTCTTCCTGAGAGAGTATATATCATCGCTATTAAGAAGGGTGCTAACTTCTTTGACAAGATTTTCTGAATTAAAATCTGATTGTATAAGTTCGGGGTTTATCTGTTTGCCGGCGATTATATTGGGGAGCGAAATGTATTTTGTTTTAACTATCATTTTTGCTATAAGGAACGATATCGGATTAACTTTATAGAACACTATCGAAGGCGTTTCTGCAATTGCAGTCTGAAGAGTCGAAGTTCCGCTTTTACATAAAACTATCCCTGAATAGCTCATAACCTCCCACTGATATTCGGATGAAATGATCCTGACATTTCCAGGAAGACCGTATTTTTTAAAAACGCTTTCCTTAATGTTTGAACTTCTACATATTATCAGTTCGATATCCTGCCTGATTTTGATCATTTCAGCGAATTCTTTTATCACCGGCATATGCATTGAAATCTCCTGCTTTCTGCTTCCCGGAAAAATTGAGATCAGTGTCTTCTCTTCAGACAGACCGAATTTCTGAATAAACTCATCATAAAGAAGATCGATCCTGTATTTATCAAGAAGAGGGTGCCCGACAAAACGGCAGTCGATATCATAATCTTTATATATCTCTTTTTCGAAAGGAAGAATGCAGCAGATACAGTCGTAAAAACGAACAATGTCGTTAATCCTTTTGGGCCTCGATGCCCATACCTGCGGACTTACATATTTAACTATCTTGGTTTCCGGAAGAGCAGATTTTATCTTTTTGGCAAGCTTGATATGAAATTCTGAAAAATCTATCATCAGAACTGCGGAGGGCTTGTCATTGATAATGCTTTCTGAAATTGCCTTGAATGCTTTTTTTATAACAAAATAATGCCTTATCAGTTCGTAAAATCCCATAAAACCCAGTTTCTCAGTCCTGAAAACCGGAAGCAGACCTTCGCCGGTCATCTTCTTTCCGCCTATCCCTTTAATTGTAATATCGGGACGACTTGACCTCAGTGTTTTCATCACTTCCGCACCGAGCATATCCCCGGATTCTTCTCCGGCTGTTATATATAAAAGATTTTTATTCATCATACTTCTATATACTCTGTTGCATTGTTCTGATAAGCCAGATGAAGATTGAAATTCATCGAATATTCCTCCCTGATCCTGACCATGCTGTCAAAAGCTAAAGCAGGATCATTGTTCTCTTTGCTTAAATGCGCAAGGATCAGATTTTTCATTTTTGAGCATCCCAGCTCCCCGATCAGGGCTGCTGCCGACAGATTGGACAAATGCCCTTTATTTCCTGCTATTCTCTGCTTTAAATACCAGGGATAAGGACCGTCATGCAGCATTTTTATATCATGGTTCGATTCAAGAACCAAAAGATCGCTGTCTTTTATCCTGAATTTTACAGTCTCTGTCACTATTCCGATATCAGTTACATGACTAATCTTTTTCCCCTCAGAAATTATATTATACGCATAGTTGGCAGTTCCATCGTGCGAGATCGGAAAAGGGGTGATCGTAAATGATCCCACCTTAAATTCGTTCTGTATAAATATTATTTCGCATTTATCAAGTTTCTCTGCTGAAGAATCATAATTGGCTCTGTGTATATATACGGGGATTTTCAGCTTTCTTGCTATTACGCCGGCTCCGTCAATATGGTCATGATGGTCGTGCGTTATTATTATGCCCATGATCATACCTGCATCGGCGGCTACGGATTCAAGTCTTTCGAAGAGTTTTTTGCCTGTTATACCGGCATCAATAAGAATACTTCCTTCTGATGAACTGATAATTGTGGAATTTCCGCCGCTTCCGCTTGAAAGTACTGATAATTTCATTCTGATTTTACTTCCTGAGTCTGTATTCACCGCCCAGATAATCAAAAATATACTGCACGCCGATATCGTAGTATATCCAGACTTCGTAAGGTTTCTGATTTTTAGCGAACGGATAGCTCTGTATCTCGTCCGGATCTCCCATCACGCACAAAACTTTTCCCATGTCTGTCTTCCACCCCGACTTCTGAGGTACCGAAAAATGCACATCTGCATAAGCTGTCCTGCGGAAATACTCATCCATGAGAGAATTTGATTTTAACCCGAGAGACTGCTCGAGATCATTCCAATATTTCTTGAACCATATTTTTTTCTCTTCCTCTTTCATACTGAACACATGATCTATTGAATCAAAGTCGTTTATATAAAGCATTTGTTCAACTGCTGTATTTATATCAGTAACATTGAGAGAAAGGTCTTTCCACCTGAGATAAAAAACTGTACTTCTTTGAATTTTTTTTCCGTTTATTTCAATTTCCATTTCGATCCTGTAATTTCCCGCGCCGAGTTTATCAAGCGGAATTTTGAGAACCTGAAGCTGCAGCCTGTCCTTTGTTGAATTTTTATATCTGTCGTCGAAAACAATATCACCAGAACTGTTAAGTATCCTGTATCTGAGACTAAACTCTGAGGCGGGATTCTTCGCTGAAAATATTTCGAACAGCGCACCGGTATAACTGCTTTGTTTGTCAACAACATTATTTATTAGCGATGTATAGCTGTTCTCAAAATCGTTGTCATCTGTCCAGTAAACCATTCTCAGATCGGAAATAATCGGGTCTGTCTTTTCAACATATTCCAAACTCTTTCTTACGGTATGTTTTTTATTAGTATTAAGGTCTTTCAGAACTATAGCCACGGTATATACTCCGCTTTTAACATCAAATCTGAGACTGTGACTTTTGCCAGTTCGACCAGACTGCGTCTCTTTGTACTCTTTTGTTGAAACATTCTTGATCACAGATTCCTGAAAGAGCGGGATATCACCGGTTTCTGCTCCCTCAAAAACGGCAGCAGATAAAGAGTAGGATGCGTAATATACAGAATCTTTTTTCAGGAATTGAAGCCTGTCGTTGGAAATCTCCACATGAATATTTAATACGAAATTTCCTTCATCCCCCGTCAGTGTTCTGAAAATATTATAATTGAAAACCGGAAGTCCTTTTACTCCGGCTTCATCAAATACATTCTGGTTACTTTCATATCCGGACATCGTTAAAGAAAACCCGGTAATGATAAAAATGAATATTGAGGCTGTCAGTTTATTCAAGTATAATTTCCTTATATTTTTTTACCAGATTTTGGGCTGCGTTTTTAGTTTTTGCTTCTGCAAAGATCCTTACAATAGGCTCTGTGTTGGATTTCCGCAGCTGAACCCAGTCGTTCTCGCCGCAGATCTTTATTCCGTCGGTAAGATCAAGGTTTTCCACAGGTATTTTTTCAGTTATCTTCTTTACCTTTTCTTCAAAGTTTATGCCTTCAACAGAGATTTTATCCTTCACAATATGGTAGGAAGGAAGATCGTCAAATATCTCGGAGACGAATTTATTCTTTTCTGTAATATACTCCAGGATCAAAGCCGCTCCAACAAGCGCATCCCTTCCGGGATGGACTTCCGGCATAATGACGCCGCCGTTTCCTTCTCCGCCTATCAGAAGGCCTTTCTCTATCATCACAGAGGATACATTAATCTCGCCGACTTTGGTTCTGAAGGTTTTACAGCCGTATTTTTTTGCAGTGTCTTCGGTGGCTTTGGAAGTTGAAACATTGACAGCTATATCCGATTTCCTTTTGGATAAAATAAGATCAACGACCATGGCTAATGTATATTCTTCCCCGAGAGGAACACCGTTCTCATTTATCAGCGCCAGTCTGTCTGAATCGGGATCGACTACCATACCTATATCAATGTTACCTTTTTTTATTAAAGCGCATATTTCTCCCAGGTTTTCTGGAAGAGGTTCGGCGCCGTGTGGAAATATACCGTTAGGTTCGCAGTTGAGTTTAGTTACCGTACAGCCAAGATCGCGCAGAAGCTCGGGGAGTATAACTCCGCCTGCGCCGTTTACGCAATCGATAGCGACTTTTAACTTCTTTTTTCTTATGTTGGTCTTGTTTATGTACGGAATATCCAGGATCTTTTTTATATGATATTTACGGGCTTCCTCTTTTTCGTACCTAGTCGATCCCAGTTTGTCGAACTTCTCATAAATAAACCTGTTCTCAGTTAGGATATAGTGAAGTTCCTCCCCCTGTAACTCGTTTAGAAAAAGAGTTTTCTCATCCATGAACTTTAGCGCATTCCACTCCGATGGATTGTGGCTCGCTGTGATAGCTATACCACCTGCCGCCTTATACAGCTCGATCGCAATTGCAACAGTGGGTGTAGTAGCGATATCTATGTCAACCACATCTCTTCCGCAAAGATTTAATACCGAGCAGACCAGGTTCGAAATTGCTTTCCCGGAAGGTCGTGAGTCTCTTCCCACTACAATAGTACCTTTACCGAGCAGCCTTGAAAACGAACTGATATACCTGACGATAGCTTCCGGAACGAGCGAATCCCCTACTATACCTCTTATTCCTGCAACGCTCACCATTAATTTTGACATAAATGCCCCGTAAATCCTTTAATAATTTAGACAGCAAGATATTAAAAGCCGGAGTGTTTGTCAATTATCTTTATTTTTTTAAAAGCAATTTGCAGTTGCTAAATGTTGTCTGTTTTTATATATTCTACAAATTTTAGAATAATGTAAGGATAAGGTTTAAAAATGGAATTTATCGAATGGAGGAAGAATGGCTTTTAGGATTATCGTACTTGCCAAACAGGTGCCCGACACCAGAAATGTAGGTGAAGACGCGATGAAATCCGACGGAACTGTAAACAGAGCGGCATTGCCCGCAATTTACAATCCCGAAGATCTTAATGCACTTGAACAGGCCCTGATGATCAAAGATAAACACAAAGATACAGAAATTATAATACTTACTATGGGCCCCCCGAGGGCGGCCGATATTATCAGAGAGAGCATGTACAGAAACGCCGATAAAGGTTATTTGATAACTGATAAAAGATTTGCCGGTGCAGACACTCTTGCTACTTCTTATGTTATTTCTAAGGCTGTTCAAAAGATCGGAAATTACGATCTGATCATTTCCGGAAGACAGGCAATTGACGGAGACACCGCACAGGTCGGACCTCAAACCGCAGAAAAACTCAATCTGCCGCAGATCACTTACGCCGAAGAGATCTTATCCTTTGAGAAAGGAAAGATCACAGTAAAAAGAAGGCTTGAAAGAGGTATTGAGATCGTGGAAAGCACTCTTCCTGCGCTTGTAACAGTTCACAGTTCCGCGGATCCGTGCAGACCTAAGAATGCAAAACTCTTTATGAAGTACAAGCATGCAAAAACACCTACCGAACTGCAGACTCTCGACGATGATTATATTCATCAGGCAGTGAAAAACAAGTTATATCTTAATATCGAGGAATTAAGTTTGGATGATCTGGATTGCGATCCTGAAAAAATAGGACTCCTCGGATCACCGACAAAAGTAAAAAAGATTGACAATGTCGTTCTTCAGGGTAAAGACTCGAAAGTTATCGGGGACAAAGATGCGGATATAAAGCATCTTATGAACGATCTTATAAAAAATCATACACTGGGGTAAAAAGTGAATAATATATGCGTTTACTGCGAAATTGAAGAAGGCAAAGTATCTGATGTCAGTCTTGAACTGATATCGAAAGCCGTAAAACTCGCCGGCGAACTGAAATGCGAAGTCGAAGCTGTGGCTATCGGCTCCGGATTGAAAGATATTGAAAACCAGATATCACCGTACGGCGCACACATCATTCATACTGCCGATGATAAAAGGCTGTATCCTTATACCACACTCCCTCATTCGGCCCTGTTCGAACATATCATTAAAAAGAATAAACCGCAGATCGTCCTTGTCGGAGCTACATCTGTAGGAAGGGACCTCGCTCCAAGAATAGCTTCATCTTTGAAGTGCGGACTGACTGCTGACTGTACCGATCTTGTCATAGGCGATTATGCCGATCCTAAATCCGGCCACGAGTACAAGAATCTGCTTTATCAGATCAGACCGGCTTTCGGAGGCAATATCATCGCTACGATCGTCAATCCCGAAACTAAGCCTCAGATGGCTACAGTCAGAGAAGGCGTGATGAAAAAAGAGCTTGCCGCAAAGAATTTCAAAAGTAAGATCAATGTGATAGATCCCGCTAAGATACTGGATAAAGTCAGCTTTGCCGTCAGGATCATAGAAAGGCATATAGAGCAAAGAAAAATCAACCTGTCCGGCGCTCAAATAATTGTAGCCGGCGGTTTCGGAGTCGGTTCCAGAGAGGGATTTGAACTCCTTAACGAACTCGCAAAAGTGGTCGGCGGAGAGGTGGGTGCATCAAGAGCCGCCGTTGATGCCGGATTTGCGGAACATGCAAGACAGGTCGGACAGACCGGTGTAACCGTAAGACCGAAACTTTACATTGCCTGCGGTATTTCAGGTGCCATTCAGCACAGGGCGGGAATGGACGGTTCAGCACAGATAATATCAATAAACACTGATCCCGAAGCACCGGTAAATTCGATCGCCGATGTGGCTATAATCGGCGATCTGCATTCAGTCATTCCTAAAATGATCAAGTATTATAAGGAGCAGTCGAAATGACGAATTTCTACAGAGATAATGATGACCTTAAATTTCATCTGAATCATCCCTTTATGAAACGGGTGGCCGAGCTGAAGGAAAGAAATTATAAGATTTGCGAAAAAGAGAATTACGGCAAAGATAATATTGAGCCAAATGAATATAAACCGTCAAGTTTTGAAGATGCTCTGGACAATTACGATTCGGTGCTTGAGATAGCCGGTGAGATAGCCGGTGAAGTAATTGCTCCTAATGCCGAAAGCGTTGATGCCGAGGGTCCGGTACTTAAAGACAACAGGGTTCATTATGCAAAAGGAACTGTTGAAAATCTAAAAGCAATCAGACAGGCCCGTCTTACAGGCGTGACGCAGCCCAGAAAATACGGCGGATTGAATTTTCCGACCACAGTTTACAGCATGATGATCGAGATGGTGTCGAGAGGTGACGCAAGTCTTATGAATCTGTTCGGTCTTCAGGACATCGGCGAAACGGTTAAGGAATTTGCCGATGAAGACATGAAAGCAAAATATATCCCCATGTTCGCATCCGGTCAGGCTACAGGCGCAATGATACTGACAGAACCGGACGCAGGATCAGACCTTCAGGCAGTACAGCTAAAGGCGCACTGGGATGAAAAATCTAATGTCTGGAGACTTAACGGTGTTAAAAGATTCATCACTAACGGGAACGCCGAGCTGTCACTAGTCCTTGCAAGAACAGAAGAAGGCACTAAAGACGGTAGAGGCCTTTCAATGCTTCTTTATGAAAGAGACGACACCGTACAGATACGAAGGATCGAAAATAAGATGGGTATCCACGGATCACCCACCTGCGAAATGGTTTTCAAGAATTCACCAGCTCACCTTATCGGAAAAAGAAAATTCGGTCTTATAAAATATGTTATGTCGCTGATGAACGGAGCAAGGCTCGGAGTCAGCGGGCAGGCTATCGGCATTTCTGAAGCGGCTTATCGGGAAGCTCTCAAGTACGCTCAGGAAAGGGCTCAGTTCGGCAAAAAAATAAACCAGTTCGCGCCTGTTTATGAAATCTTAACCGACATGAAAGTAAAGATCGCCGCTTTGAGATCTCTTTATTACGAAACATCGCGGTTCGTTGATGTTTATAAAGCTCTTGAAGAAACCGAACATGAAAGAGAACTGACGGCTGAAGAAAAAAATGAAATGAAACTGTTCAAAAGAAGAGCGGATTTTTATACGCCTCTTATTAAAGGGCTTTCTTCCGAAGCCTGCAACAGAATTACATACGATGCTATTCAGATCCACGGCGGAACCGGATTTACTAAAGACTTTCCGGTAGAAAGGCTGTACAGAGACGCCAGGATCACTTCGATCTATGAAGGGACTACTCAGCTTCAGGTTGTAGCGGCTATTAAAGGAGTTACCAGCGGACTCTTCACGGAAATGATAGACGAATACGCATCAAGAAAAATTTCTTATGACCTCGAGTTCCTGCGTAAGGATCTACAGTCAATGAAAAAAGAATATATTATTTCCATAGAGAAAGTCGAGAAGCAGAATGATCAGGAGTTTCTGGATTTCCATGCAAGAAGGCTGGTTGAAATGGCCGGTAATCTTGTAATGGGCTATCTGCTTGTTCTTGACGCAACTAGGGATTCTAAATACAAGCTTGTTGCCGAAGTTTTCATTAAAAAAGCGAAGGCAGAAAATACAGACAAAGCGCTTGTTATAAAAGAGATCGAAGCTGACTTTATCAATAATTACAAGGAGCTTACGAAACTTCCCTGATGAAAAGCTTTAATATCGCAGCTTACATATCCGGATCCGGCAGCAATCTGAAAAGCTTGATAGAAAACAGCCTGAAAGGTGTTTTATCATCAAAAGTTAGGCTTGTGATAGCGAACAAACAGACTTCCGGGCTTGATTATCCCGCATCATTGGGAATAGAGACCGCGGTTGTTTCACGAAACGAACTATCAAGAACCGAGTTCATTAAAATTCAGTTCGAGCTTTTAAAGAAGCATAAGATCGATCTGATTATCCTCGCCGGTTATCTTAAAAAATTACCCGAGGAGATCGTTCAATTGTACAAAGGACGGATTTTAAACATCCATCCTGCCCTTTTGCCTGGTTACGGCGGACAAGGCATGCATGGTATGAACGTTCACCGGGCTGTCATAGCTGCTAAAGAAGAGTACTCCGGACCGACAGTGCATTTCGTTGATGAGATCTATGATAACGGAGAGATCCTCCTGCAGAGAAAGATAAAATTAAATGAAGGTGAAACTCCCGAGTCTCTTCAGAAAAGAGTTTTGGAGACCGAACATCAAATATATACCGAAGCGATAAAAATACTAGAGGAAAGAGAATAGTAATGGAAACTAAAGAAATTAAAAGAGCTGTAATATCTCTGTCTGATAAGACCGGTTCTGTTGAATTCGCTAAATATCTTGACGGAAAAGGTGTCGAAATATTTTCAACAGGCGGGACATATAAACTTTTAAAAGAGAACGGAATTAAAGTCAAAGAGATCACAGAACTGACAAATTTTCCCGAGATGATGGACGGAAGGATCAAAACTTTAAATCCTAAGGTTCATGGCGGGATCTTGTGCGTTAGGGATAACAAAGATCACATGAAACAGGCAACAGAAAACGGCGTGGGAATGATAGATATGCTCGTTGTAAATCTTTACCCTTTCGAGCAGACGATTGCAAAACCCGGCGTTTCCCTTGAAGATGCGATCGAGAATATTGATATCGGCGGCCCGGCGATGCTCAGAAGCGGAGCGAAAAATTATAAGTATGTAACAGTCATCACAGAACCTTCAGATTATGAAAGGTTCATTTCCGAATATGATGAATTCGGCGGAACTTCTCTGAAATTCAGGGAAGAACTGGCCTTAAAGGTTTTTGCCAAAACTTCAAGGTATGATGCTATGATCTCAGAGCATTTGGAAAAAACTCTCAAAAATAATTTTAAAAAAAATATCATACTTCAGAACGGAAAAACTTTAAGATACGGCGAGAATTCGCATCAGAAAGCGATGCTTTTTACGGATTGCCGAGCAGAAGGAACACTTGCAAGTGCCGTAATGATAAACGGCAAAGAGATGTCCTACAACAATTATATGGATGCTCAGGCAGCACTTGATACCGTTCTTGAATTTGACGAGCCCGCGGCGGTAGTTATCAAGCATATGAATCCCTGTGGTGCCGCGACCGGAAAAAATATCAGGGAAGCAATTGAAACGGCCTGGTTCTCGGATCCGATATCCGCTATGGGTTCTGTTATAGCATTCAATAAAGAATTCGATATGGAAACACTCAGATTTTTCAGAGGCGATGATGTTAAGCATCTTTCCTTTACGGTTGAAAATGACAAACTCGTATCTTCTGAGATTAAGAGAAAATTCATTGAGGTTATAATAGCTCCGTCATACTCAAAAGAAGCTGCCGAATATATTACCACAAAGAAGAATTTCGAGAATGTCAGAGTACTTCAGATCGATCTCGAAGCATCGAAAAAGGCGAAAGATTTCAATCTTAAAAGGATAGACGGCGGTTATTTATACCAGACCGTTGACGACCAGCTTTATTCCAAGCTGGATACCGTTACGAAAAAGTGTTTCTCCGACGATATGATGAAGCTTGCCGAATTTTCTTATAAATGCTGCAAGCATACAAAATCAAATGCGATAGTGCTCTGCAGAAAATCAGATAAAGGCTTCAGCGTTCTCGGAATGGGTGCAGGGCAGCCTAACAGAGTTGATTCAATGAGAAAGCTCGCAATTACCAAAGCTAGAGAGAATCTTGAGTATGAATACAGATCGCTCGGGCTGAAAATATCATTTGAAGATTATTTCAAAAAAGTTGTCGGCGAGCAGACAGTTCTGGCAAGCGATGCCTTTTTTCCGTTCGATGACACGGTCAGGACGGCTGCAGGATACGGCATAAAATATATAATTCAGCCGGGCGGTTCGCAGAACGATGAAGATTCGATTAAGGCATGCGATGAGCTCGGGATCGCCATGATCTTCGCGGGCAACAGACATTTCAGACATTAATTAATTAAAGGGATAAATCATGGATTTCCTGTCAATATTTAATTTCTTCTCACATGATGTGGCAATTGATCTCGGTACTGCCAATACGCTTATCTATGTAAAGGGTCGGGGAATAGTCGTCGATGAGCCTTCGGTCGTTACCTGGGACGAAAGGCTAAAAAAAGTGGTCGCCATCGGCTATGAGGCAAGAAGCATGGAGGGTAAAACTCCGGGTACGATCAGAACGATCAGACCTATGAGAGACGGCGTTATAGATGATGATGAAGTAGCTGAAGAGATGATAAGACAGTTTATTAAAAAAATAAAAACCGGTACTTTCAGCGGAAGACCTCGTATGATAGTCTGCGTTCCGTCAGGAGTTACAAAATCCGAAAAAAGAATAATCCGAAGTGCTGCGGAAAATGCAGGAGCAAGAGAGGTGTTTTTGATATCTGAACCGATGGCTGCAGCGCTTGGAGTAGGTTTGCCTGTCGATCAGCCTGAAGGATCTATGGTCGTCGATATCGGCGGCGGAACAACAGAAATTGCCGTAATATCATTAAGCGGTATTGTCTCTGAAAACTCGATCAGAATAGCCGGAAATAAAATGAATGACGCGATAATCGATTATATGAGAAGCGAGCATAAGCTGCTGATAGGCGAAAGAACCGCTGAGAAGATCAAGATCGATATAGGATCTGCCTCCAAGCTTGAGAAAGAATTAAAGTCAATAGCAAAAGGAAGGGACCTTATAGCCGGATTGCCGAAGGAGATCGAAATTAACTCGGCAGAAATAAGAAATGTCCTTTCTCCTATCGTGACATCTATTTGCCAGGCTGTAAAAAGTGCTCTTGAAAAAACACCGGGCGAGCTTTCATCCGATATAAGGGACAGAGGTATAGTACTGACGGGCGGAGGAGCTATGCTTAAAGGTCTTGATCAGAAACTTCAGGAAGAAACCGACCTGCCTGTAATTATGGCCGATGATCCGCTGACCTGTGTCGTCAGAGGAACGGGAAAAGTTCTTGAAGACATGAATAAATATTATAAAATTCTGCTTAACGACTAACATATTTTCATAAAGGAACGACGCTTAATGAAAACTACACCGAAATATAAGCTGTACCGGGAGTGGATATATCTTTTTTCCGTTATAGTTGTTTCGGTATTTTTCATAATGTTCAATGATTCTTCGTTCAACGATACGCTTTCTTCGTACGGTCTAGACGCTTACAGCCTGATAAATTATGACTATTTTTCTTTTCGGGAAAAGAATGAACTTGAAAAAGAAATAATTGTGTTAAAGACAAAACTGATGACATCAGAATCTGAAAGAATTAAATTCGCCGAGGCATATGACGAAAATATCAGGCTGAAAGAGCTCCTTGCTATTGATCTGCCGGATTCTTTTGAATTCGTTTATGCTAAAATAGCAGGCTCTGATCCGAACAGTTATGTAAGGACGATACTGATCAATGCGGGTTCAAATAAAAATATTAAAGAGAACGACGTTGTTATTTCTAATAAAGGCGTTGTCGGTATAGTAATTAATTCCGGAGAGAATATTTCAAAGGTAAAACTTATCTCTGACCCGTCGAACAAAATTGCAGTAAGAACCGAGATCAGCCGGGCCAACGGCATAATGATACCTGCCGGACAGGACCAAGCTCAGATCGAAGAAATTACAAAGACCACTCAGGTAACTGTGAATGAAAAGATCTTTACAGCGGATTTCAGCACGATATATCCGCCAGGTCTTCTTATAGGCGAAGTGACATCCGTTTCCGATTCGTCGGCTACTATCAACAAAAAAGTCAGGATCCGGTTTATTCAGAAATTCGATCAGATCGAAGATGTTTTCGTTATAAAAAGGAAATCCGCCGAATGATCAGGGACCATCTGAAATACGGAATCTTTCTGCTTCTGGTAACAATATTCAGTCTGAAATTTTCGGGACTCTATGCCGTTTACGGCGTAAAACCCGACCTGCTTCTTATTTTCCTGATAAGAAGATCCCTGAACGATCCCAAGCCGCAGGTTGTTGTCCTGTGGGGATTTTTTACCGGTATTGTATTTGACCTGATAATCGGAGATGTGATCGGGATATCTGCGCTTAGCTATTCCATAGTTTGTTTTTTTACGGCCTTTTATAAAAGAACGACAACATATTTGCCGAGTTATAAAAGAACTCTAATTTATGTCTTTGCTGTATTTTTCTCGTCGGTTCTGATAAATTCAGTAACCCTGTCCGGTCTTCCGTTTTATAGAAATCTGGCTGCATTTATTATCCCCTGTTCGGCTTATACTCTTATGATCGCCCTTATAATACAAACATTTAAACCGACGAAGTAATAATGAATTCTTCAAGAGTTAAATTTTTTTTCTGGTTTGCTGCCGCTGCATTTATAATTATAATAATCCGCGTTCTTTATTTGCAATATTTCGATGAAGAGCTTAAGAGAAGATCCGAGCTTAACAGAGTAAGAACTAATATAGTAGAACCTTCAAGAGGCAGGATATTCGACAGAAAAGGCGTTCTGCTTATTGATAACCAGTATGCATATAACTTTTATATAATCCCTGAGCAGTTTTTAAAAAACCGCAAATCAATGGATTTTGTGTTTGATAACCTCAAGATAGAAAAAGATACTCTGCTCGCCGAATTGAATTCGCCTGAAGTTCATAAGGACAGATTCTACAGGCTGATGCGAGACATTGACTTTTCTTTATTCTCATCCGTGATGGAGAAAGGAAAAGAACTCAGAGGAATTTATATTAAAAAAGAGTGGACCAGAAAATTCGAGATCAATTCAGCCCCCCATCTTCTGGGCTACCTTGGTGAAGCAAAAAATCCCGAAGAACTGATAGAGGATGTTTCTTACGGTGACCTGGTTGGAAAGAAGGGTGTTGAATATATTTACGACAAAATTCTAAGAGGTGAGAAAGGATTCACTCAGGAGATCAAAGATGTAAAAGGTAATAAGGTTTCTGATTATAAAAAAGAAGATTGGAAAGATGCCGTTAAGGGAAAAGATTTATATCTGTCGATTGATCTTGAGCTGCAAATGCATATTGAAGAGATTTTCAAGAAAAAATCCGGATCCGTTATTGTTCAGGACTGCAGGAACGGCGAAATACTTGCAATGCTCAGCAAACCCGATTATCCCATAGACCTTTTTAATAAAAAATTGTCGAAAGAGGAATGGAAAAAGTGGTCAGAAGATCCCGCAGAACCACTGTATAATAAGGCCATTATGGGTCTTTACCCGCCTGGATCCGTAATAAAAATGGCTACAATAATAGCTGCGACCGATCAGAATATTAAAACACCCGGAGATAAAGTGAATTGTCCCGGCGGTATGCAGATAGGCAACAGGTTCATCCGATGCTGGAACAGGGACGGAGGCCATGGTTTGGTCGATATGCTTTCAGCTATCTATATGTCATGCGACACTTATTTTTACGATATTGCCATCAGAATTAACCTCGACAAATGGAAATCTTCTCTCGAGCGGTTGGGATTCGGCGAAAAAACCGGAATCGACCTTAGATATGAACGAGGCGGTCTTGTGCCGGATATCCAGTACTATAAAAAAAGAATAACAGGCGACCTTGACGGCAGAAGTGCGAATTTGATGATAGGACAGGGAGAGCTCTTGGTAACTCCTCTTCAGATTGCCAATTACACTTCGACGATAGCTAACGGCGGTATCAGGCATACTCCTCATCTGCTGCACAAATACGGTGAAGAAGGCAGTTTTATCTATTATGATTCTACCTGCACCGATACTCTTCAGCTTAATCAGAAAATCCTGTCTGTTATTAAAAAAGGTATGTATCATGTAGTGAATACACCCGGCGGGACAGCCTTCCGTTCAAAAAGTTATATCATTGAATTTGCAGGCAAAACAGGCACCGCGCAGAATCCTCACGGAGACGATCACGCTTGGTTCACTTCGTTCGGTCCGTTTGAAAATCCCGAGATCACTGTAACGGTCTTCGAGGAATTCGGGCAGCACGGAAGCGGAGCCGGTTTGATTGCGAAAGATATTTTTGAATACTGGTATAACTCTAAAAATAAAAAAGCCCCTGCAGAAGAGGGGCCGGATAAATCCGAAAATCTTTAGTATCTGTCTTTCAGCTCGAGGTCTTTGATAAGATTTCTGTATCTTTCGATATCAGTATCTTTCAGATGCTTAAGCAGTTTGCTTCTCTGACCAAGCATAAGTCTCATTCCTCTTCTTGAGTGGTTGTCGTTCTTATTGGCGATCAGGTGCTCGGTGAGGTTCTTGACTCTTGTCGAGATCAAAACGATCTGAACTTCAGCCTTGCCTGAGTCTGTGGGATTATTGCCGTATTTGGCTATAATCGCCTGTTTTTCTTCTTTTGTTATCATCCTTTTCTCCTTTTTTAATCGTCCCCCAGCAGGAATCTCGCATTCGAACCGCGCGGACATTATTCAGACCGGCAAATATAACGAATTAATAATTATTTGTCAAATCTAATAAATTCTTGAAAGAATCAATAATTGACAAAACCGCCCTGCAGGTTTATATTTGAGCGTCTGTACAAGGAGGTAAAATGTTCAGAGTTTTTTTACTGTCTGTTTTCATAATCATCACGACCGGATGTTCTACTTCAGCCATAAAAGAGGAAGCTGCTCCCGTTGAAGAAGTTTCGGTGTCTATATCAGACTATACAGAACTTGATTCCTTATATATACTTGTGGACAGCTTAACCCAGAACCAGGAATTAATGCTCGATAAAATCGATTCGCTTGAGAACGAATTAAGCTACTACAGCTCCATACCTCTTATCGATAAAGATTTTCAGATACCCAGAAAATACAAATTCGCAGGATATGATATTGATCTTGGCAATGACAGGGTATTCGAGAAATTCGAAAAGATTTTCAAAGCCGAATTGAGAGCTGCTCAAAGGTATATCCCTCTTACGGGAGAATATTTTCCTTATTTTGAAAAAGTCCTTGAATCTTACGGCATCCCCGAAGACCTGAAATATCTTGCAGTTGCGGAAAGCTACCTGAACCCGAATGCCACATCATTCGCCAAAGCTGCGGGAATATGGCAGTTCATGCCTAAGACTGGGAAGGAATACGGTCTTAAGCAGACAGATTATATAGATGAAAGACGCGATGTCTATAAATCGACAGATGCCGCCGCGAGACTTCTGCGTGACAATCACAACGAACTTCTGAAAGAAGGTCTTGACGACTGGCTCCTTGCGATGTGCGCGTATAATGCAGGTCTCGGAAATGTAAGAAAAGATGTCAGGGAGCAGGGAGCTAAATGTTTTTTCAACATAATAATGCGGGTTGAAGAAACGGATTATTATGTTTACAGAGCCATAGCTATAAAAATGATCGTGCAGTATCAGAAAGAGATATTCGGAAAATCTTTCGAACTGAACAGGCCTTTTGAGGAAAAATACAAACCTGTAGTTCTGAATTCTAAAGGTTATCATGAGATAAAAGAATGGGCAAAAGCTCAGGGTACGACTGTAGCTGAGATCTTCGAGATCAACCCGTGGATCAAGATAAGCAAACATAAAAGAACAAAATATTCCCCGTTGAACAAAGTTATTATCCCCCCGGGAACTTTCAATATCCTAATTCCAATAAACAGCATTCCGGACGAGATTCTGCTTGCAAAAGTCAACTCTTCACTGCTCAAGAAATCATCTTCGCCGACAGATGTATATATTGTAAAAAAGGGTGACAGTCTGGGCAAGATCGCAAAAAAACATAGAATGACCATATCGGACTTAAGAAAATACAACAATCTCAAAAACGACAATATAATTCCCGGACAAAAACTGTTCATATCAAAAACAGCCGCGCTGAACGCTTCGGAGAGCGGAAATTCAAACAATTCTAAAGCCGAACCGGACACTACAAAAACGCAGCAGCAGTCACCCGCTGTTCCCGACAGCATAATCACAAGCGGATCTGATTACCATATAGTTCAACCTGGCGAATACCTGGCGAAAATTGCCGAACAGTACAAATTATCAGTCGAAATGCTTAAATCCGCAAATAATTTAAAAAACAGCGATATCTATCCGGGACAGAAGCTCCTTATCAAAATTACAAATTTTACTTACAAAGTTAAAAAGGGCGACAACCTTAACAAGATCGCGGAAAAATTCGGAACTACAACTCAAAAGATCATGGCTGACAATAACCTGAACTCAGACGGTCTCGCGGTAGGTCAGAAACTTATTATAAACAACTAAGAACTATTTTATAAGCAACATTTTCCGAATCTTCGAAAATCCCTGCGTATCGATCTTATAAAAATATTGCCCCGAAACAAGATCATTCCCATCGAAATTCACTCTATGCATTCCCGCTTTCACATTACCGTTCACAAGCTCAGAAACAACCTCACCCTTAATGTTGTAAACACTCAGCTTCACAAACTGATCATTCGGTAAAGTATATTGAATCGTCGTAACCGGATTGAACGGATTCGGGTAGTTGTGACACAACTCAAATTGAAGCGGAATACTCTCTTCAACACCAGTCTGGTCTCCGCCAGTCAAAAGATAAACAAAACCTGAGTTAAGTTCGTAATTTGAATTGCTTACAATACCATTAACTCCGCTTCCTTGTGCTGAATCAAGGTTGTAAGCGAAAATTGAATTAAAAAAAACAAAAATGAATATTAAAATTGATGTCGTTTTCATAATTGCTCCTATTTTACTTTTTCACCAGTAGTTACTCTCATATTTAATTTGCCAACTTGATAATACTCCAAATTACTAATATTCGTTTGATCAATACTAACTTTCCCAACATCATCTACAAACAAAACACCATTTTCATCAGTATCGCTCAAATCCGAAGAGCTAATAAAAACACTTACATCATCCAAATCAATACCACTTATATTATTACTTACAGGATTAACATTACTGGTAAAACCATATAATGTATTCTCATTTACTTCCTTCCAGGTTTTAAAAATAAAATTGTAGAAAAATGCTGAAATATTAGATGTTGAAATAAAATTATCCTTTATTATATTGTCACAAACCTGAGAGTAAACATATTTACCTCTTCCATCTGCTATTTGAAGAGTCTTTTTTCCTTTATTCCAATAATAGCTACTGTTTGATGGAAGTAACCCAGTGTTAGTATTTGGATCTACAGAATAATTTATATCATTAGTATCATTATCCGAACCACCATTTAACACTTGTCCACCGTGATTAATTTGTATGTCAAAAACAGCGGAATTACTTATAGTATTGCCAGTAATTTCATATCCCCACCCAGATTGTGCCAAGATACCAGATGCACAATTACTAATAATATTGTCATTGATTTTTACATTACACGCCAATTCATCTAAATAAACACCCGGTGCGTCAAATTCTGCTACACTGTTAATACGGTCAGTACCTGAGGAGTTACCCATACAATCATAAATTTTATTTAATTCAATTACATTTTTACTTTCATCTTCATTAGAATCTACTCCAAAAGTAGTATGACTGTAAATCCCACCGCCATCTGACATAGAATGTAAAGCATTTGTAATTGTATTATCATATATATTAATATCTGTAACTTTATCGGTGTTCTCTGCAGTTACAAAGTTAGAATGTTTAGCAAAATACTTTATTCCAGAATATCCGACATTTGTAATAGTATTATCTATTATATCGATTGTGCTTCCATGAGTCTGTATTGCCACTAGATTTGGTATATATTCTGCGTACTGATTTGCACTGGCATTATATCTCCAAAACAAATTCAAATCGTAGCCTAACAATAATCCTATATTAACAAACTCATTACTGATAATTGTTATATCCTCACCATAACAAAGAATCCCAAATACATTCATGTTCTTGAAAGTATTATTGCTGATTGTAATCGTGTTATTGGCATAATTATCAATTCCGATAAAAGAATTAATAAAATCACAGTTATCAATAGTTAAATTAGTATCATTGATATAATCATCAATAGATGTATTAGTAAATGAATTGCCTATCATTATACACTCTCTCATATTTTGAAAAGTTAGATTTTTAATAGTGTATCCTTTATTTCCATTTGATGGAGTAATGTAGAATCCATTACCGATGCTGGTAGGATCATCTTTTTTATAACCTGTTATATAAACTTTTTTTGTCGGATCTAATTGTATAGACTTATGTAAATACAGCTTATTAGAATCATACTCATAATACCATTCATATGGTTTATCTAAAGCATTTATATCATCTTGAATGAAAAAACCATAATTATTTTTATAATCATAATATCCTGTATTTTGCGGAAGATAACATAAATTATTATCACTAGAACTTAATATTTCATCAATATCATACCATGATTTACATTCTTTTGAGACAAAAGTAGCCCCACGAAATTTTTCAAAATCATCTGTAAAATCAGCAGCAGCAGTGATAATTCTGTTCGTTGCATCCCAATTGGATATTTTATAAAATGTTTTAATATTATCATCATATCTTTCTTTCGGCAAATAAGTATCTATATCATCATCCTCTATATACACATTAGGTGTTCTGGCTAATATAAATTGAGTATCACCAATTGCTACATTTATAATTTTAAAATTATTCGGCATAATATTGTCCAGTTCGCACACATAATAATCATCATCCCCCTCCTCATTAGATTCCAGGCTAAAACTTGATAATTCAATTTGAGAAATGCTCCCGTCAATTACCGGTTTATATGATGGGTCTGTATCTGGATAACTTGTAAAAGTCAAGTTACTCGGAACTGTACCTGTTAGGTTAATTTGCCCATAAAATCTGCTTTCAGATCCTTCAGACCCCTGTTGAAATTTAATAATGCTCCCACTGGGAATTCCACTTTGTAAAGCGGTATTTAATTTAGTGATCGTTTTCCAAGGAGTTGTCTCGCTTGTCCCGTTGTAGTTGTCATCGCCGTAGATGTTTGATAAATAATATGTAGTCGGATATAACATAATAATGGGAACAAGAAACAATATTATAATTTTTTTCATATTCAATCCCTTATTTCACGTTTTCTAATTCTTTTATTCTTTTATCCTGCTCAATAATATAAAGTGTAAGCTCTTCAATTTTTTCAAGTAGTTTGACCTGCATATCTCCAACATTTACACCATTGCTGACTGCTTCACTTTCAGTAACAATACCAGGCAAATGACCTTTTTCTTTTATATGTTGCTCAACTTCACTCAAGGGCTTCAAATTATAATCGCCTTTAAAAACATAGTCTGGCCATACTTCAGTAGATAAATGTAAACCTTGAGCAAAAATATAACTGCGAACCAAAAGAGAATACGTAGGAATTAACAAATTACTGCCTAAATGTTCCGATATTTCATCATTTGTAAAACCGATACATACTGCTTTCCAATTGACAAAAAGTTGTGACATTTTTTTTGTATGCGGGGTGCTATATTGGGTAAAACCTACCATAAAACAATCCGCCAAATTCTCACTATCCATTTCTTTCCCAAATGCATAACAATTATCTCCGCTAGCAGTAATATCATTTCCCGCAACAAATGAGTTCTTTCCGCTAGCAGTAGTATTGTTTCCCATTGCGGTCGAAGCATATCCTTCAGCTTTTGTGCTGTCCCCTAAAGCTGTCGAGAACTTACCACTTGCTGTTGTTCCATAACCCATCGCAGTCGAAGCAAATCCATTTGCTATTGTACTATCCCCTAATGCAATAGAAGCTTTACCGCTTGCAGTAGTATGACTACCTGCTGCAAAAGAACTGTCTCCTTCCGCTATCGAACCTGCTCCAAGTGCCACTGATATAAGTCCATTCGCTAAGGATCTATGCCCAACCGCAAATGAGCTTTGACCATGTGCAATTGAAAAATGCCCACCTGCAAATGAATATTTACCTTCAGCTTTTGTACCACCTCCTATAGCTGCAGAGCTTTCACCAGACGCAATTGTTTGATCGCCAAAAGCTGTTGCTTTAAGACCGTTAGCCAAAGTTGAGTAACCAAAAGCAGTTGAATAATCGCTATATGCAATAGTATTATGTCCAGCTGAGAATGACCTTAAACCATTCGCAGTTGATAAATATCCACAAGCAAAAGAATGTAATCCACTTGCTGTTGTTTGTAATCCTGAAGCAAAAGAACCTCCACCATTTGCAGTAGTACCGTATCCAAGTGCTACACCATAGTTACTTGCAGTACAGTTATCAGTACTGAGATTTGCTTCGTTTGCATCACCATCCATGCATATACTGGTTGCATCGCCATCTTTTAAATTAAAAATTTGTCCGTTGACATCTTTCTCACTCGCTTCCCCACTCAACACAATCTTCCCATCTTCACCCTTACTCACACTTATATTCTTACCGCCAACAATTGCATCTTCTGCTATTCTTCTTGCGTGTAAGCTGTATGGAGTACCGGACAAGATCATTCTTGGCAGTTCATCGTCGCCTACTGATACGCTTAGCCAGTATTGTTTATCGAACGGCAGGTTGAGTTTTTCTGCTGCACCTATGTGACAGCTTATAATACCATTGGATATTTCTACATCCTGAATTTCTTTCCAGATCGCAGTTTCGCTTGTTTCGGAGTCGTATATCTTAAAAGATACTTTGTAAGTTCCGTCGGTGACAAGCTTTCCTTCATTGTCTTTCAGTAATCCTTGATATCCCATCGTGGGATAAAATTCTAGTTTATTTTCAGTTTGAACATTATCGTTCGCAACAGGCTTTTCAGTCGTTGTTGTCCTGTTAGTCCTAACCTGTGCAAAAAGCACAAATGTGAATACCGCTATTAATACCAACCCTTTCTTCATTTTCCCTCTCCATAGTTTAATTTTTTAATTTGTCACAAAATATATAACATATTCATTCTTAACAAGCTGTTTTGCTTGTAATGTTTGATTGTATAATTTCTTGGTAAAATTTGATTGTATTAAATGTTGGTAATAATCTGATTTTTAAAGTCAACGGGAGTTTTGCCTTCGTGCTTCTTAAACCATTTTGTGAAGTATGATTCGTCCTTGAAGCCTAATTCGACTGCAATGCAGACACATTTTTGATGCCTTTTAAGGTGTTCTTTTGATTTCTCGAATACAAGTTTATCGTGGACATGTGATATTGTTACGCCGGTAAACCTTCTGAATAGAGCACGGGTCGTGCACCAGTTACACTCGAGTTCATCTTCAATCAGTTTTTTTAGATCGCAGTCTTTGCACGGATTCTGTTCAAGGAGACTGATTATCTTTAGGATTTTCTCCTGGTTTTTCTTATTGCATTTAGCTAACAGATTCATTTGTATCATTTCACTTACCTCAATATTCAGCAAAATATTTGCATTTTGATTCACGCTTTTTTTATTTTCTCACGAAGCTTAATATATAAATGCCGATTTGAAAAAGCAAGTTTTGAATATTAATGTTGTATTGATTCTAAATTAGACTTTAAATAAAAAAATATTTTATGTTCTGTCTCATTGATGTATAAATTTTACCATATAGGTTATTTTTCGATTGACATCATTTACTTAATGTGTTATATTGTTGCATACTACTCAATTAAAGAGGTCGATATCTGAACTGGTATTTCAAAAATAAAAAACTAGAGGAATTATATCTAAATGGTAAATGCAGTAAGTATAAACTTGAAAAAAGGATTATTAAAAAATTTGTAATGTCAGTAAGAATGATTGATGTCGCGAAAAATATTTACGATTTGCAAACGCCGGCAAACCTCTTTAAAAAATTAGAGGGATATGAAAGCCGATATTCAATCAGGATCAATGACACATACAGGCTCGAATTTGAGATCGAGTGGGATGACAAAGAAAAGGGCATAGTCGAGATAATCGAGATTGAAGAATTATCAAAACACTATGAATAGAATGACCCTTACAACGGAGGACGACATGGCGGGGAATGCAAAAAGGTTGAAACCTTTTATAAATATACCGGTGGGTGAATTTATAAAGGATGAATTGGAATTCAGGGGATGGAATCAGGAAGATCTGGCAAACATAATGGATATTTCTTTAAAAACTGTGAACCAGATAATAAAAGGCAAACAGGGTATAACTGTACAGACGGCAATAAAATTAGGTATAACCTTTGGACAATCTCCGGAGTATTGGCTTAATTTGTATAATACTTACTGCATCATCGAAGCTGAAAAAGGACCGGAAACCAAAAGTAAAACGGGTGAGCTGAGAAAGCTGTATGAAAAATATCCCATTTCCGAGCTGAAGAAAAAAAGTTGGATTCCGAAGACTAATGATATCGAAATTCTTCAAAAATACATCGAAAGATATAAACTGGATAAAGAGCCTTTAAAAATAGCTGCGAGAACAGGCAATTTGGAAAATCGTGATCAATTGCTAAGGAACACATGGGTAAATGTTGCGGAATACTGTGCCGGGCTCTTTGAATATAAACCATACAATAAAGCTAAACTTTCATGCATAGCTGATCATTTATCCGAATACACGATTAAATCAAATGGTGTTAATACTTTAATACAAGATTTAAACGATTGCGGTGTAGGGTTTCTCATTCTTACTCATCTCCCGAAAACATTTCTTGATGGAGCTGTTTTTTCATACAAAAACAATCCGATAATTGTTTATACGCACCGTTATGACAGGTCAGATAATTTCTGGTTCACTGTTGCTCATGAAATAGCTCATGTTATATTACACTATAACGAAAAAGAATTCTATATTTTAGATGATTTATCCAATCTAACAGAAGATGAAATAGAAATTCAGGCTGACGAATTTGCCAAGAAAATTCTAAATAATGATAAAGTCATTGAGTGCCTTGAACAGCTCTGGTATAATAGTGAGTTGAATCTTGAAACAAAAATTAATATGTGCTCAAAAAAAGTTGGAATTTGCCAATCGCTAGTTGCAGGTATGCTGCAATTTGAATACAAATCCTACTACAGAAGTAAGATAGCAAATAGTCTGAAAAATAAAATTGCTGATTTCCTGCCGAGCCGATATGATTTAGATAAAATGCTTGAAAAAGAAGTTAAATATTAATTCCAATATTTTTTGGGGTTTATCAGTTTCTTTACGAGTTCGTGAACATTAGTATAAGCCACAAGATCATATATTTTTATGCCTGAATCTAAATCTTTTTGACAATGCTTTACAACCAAATCACCATATTTGATCGCATCATCTACTCTATCTCTGAGATCTTCATAACAACAGTAAGATTTAGAATAATCTTTCAGATAATTTTTTCTGATATGTTTTATTATATCATCGCACTTTCTGAATCCGTGCGTCGTATATACAAAATGAAGCAGAACCCAATACTCGAAACATCTAATCGAAAGAGCTACATTTATTTGATTGGCTTTAGCTTTGTTCAAAGCTTTTGGGAAATTTACATGACCATCTCTATCGAGAACAATCCATATTTCGTCGTATTCATTTCGCTCTTCTATGGCTTCATTTTTTCTTCTTTTTGCATCATTTACTAATCCTAAAGGGCTATAATCTTTAGGATGAAAAATATCTACACTCACCGAAGCGAGATCTCTTCTCAATTTTTCATCTTTTTTAAAAGCATTAAAATAATACTTTGAAGACTTCTCATCTTCCGTCAATATAAGAATCCGTTTATTTACAGGTATAGACATTTAGAATTCCAGCTCAACATCATTAATTACAGGAATACCTTTAAATCTACCGCTTAAATACCATTTCTCTAGTGGAATTCCTTTTCTTACACCTCTGTAATCACTAAGCTTTGTAATTGTAGTATTACCTTCGTATTCCTTTTCGATAAAACAAATCTGATCCCGCCTGAACAGTTCAAGATCCATAAGAGTTCCGTCATGTGTAGCAAAGATCAATTGGGCGTTCTTCGGATTATTTTTCTTGCTATGGAATAATTTGATAAGCATTCTGGTAAGCAAAGGATGGAGACCTTTATCAATTTCATCAATCACCATAATGCCTCCGAAAGTTAGTGTATCAATTATTCTTAATCCCAAAGTGATTAACTTCTGAGTGCCTAGAGATTCTTCAGAAATATCTAATTCAGAAAGTCCGGATTCTTTCCCTTTATCGAACATTCTGTGGACTGTCCTCATATCATAATCTTTATTTTTACTTTCATCATAAAATCTTGTAGCCGCAATTGTACCCATCATACTTAAATGATTACCACTTTTTTCACCCAGTTTATAATCCATTAATCCTGTATCACCGCATTGAAGTAGTTTTTTCAAATTTGTTTTCAATTTCTCATCATTTAGGTTTAATCTTATTTCTTCTTCTATCATATTTATACTTACAAAATCAAAATTATTTATAGCTATATTAAATTGTGTACTTAGGGTCAAATACACTTCATCTAAATATATAAAATTATTTGTAGCGGATTTGCTTAAAAACAACTGATTTTTTAATAGATTGCTTTCAATTTCTTTTTTATTCCCTCTGAAACTGTCACCGTAATTTATTTTATTAAATGATCTTGTAAACAATTTTGTCTTTACACCCTGCGGATAGAAAAATAGTGATTCTTCAACAATCTCATACGAATTGAACGAAATTGAGTACAAATATTTTGTAAATGTTTTTACACCATAGAATTCAGCTTCAAAAGTAGTTGGTTTATTTTTTGTTTCAGAATCAAATTCATAAGGGAGGTATTCTAAAATAAGCTGACCGTGTTTAAATGTATCTGAATCACACACGATGTCTTTAAATTCATCGAATGCTCGTAAAAGGTTACTTTTACCTGAAGCGTTTCTACCGTAAAGAATTATACTTTTCAATAAATTTTCATTCCCAACTTTGAATGAATTATCCGGTAATTCATTATTACCAAATTTCTTTACGGTATTAAAATCAATGATCACTGGATCTTTTATCGAACGATAATTTTCAATTTTAAAAGATATTAGCATTATACACTCCGGTTTAAACACGATATTTGCAAATATAATGCAAATTATAGAGATAGTCAAGGACAGTCTATTTGAAGTCCCCTTAAGTTCAAAGATCCAATAATTAGTCCGTTTTAAACCCCATAATAAACCCGACTTACTAATCCGATTCAAGCGTGCTCGGTAGTACCGTTCTGAGACTATACTGATCGCTACGTCAAGCATGATCCAGTAGTGAACGAAAGCGCAATCTGCAATATAAACAGATATTATCGTGAATTTTTATTTTTTATCTGTTATGCCTAAATACATTCTGAACATTGGATGAATCATGAATTCTTCAATCGTTCCAATATTTGATTGATTGATTTCATGAATCCCATAATAACCTTCGCATAGTTTGCCGTCAATATAACAGGTCGTATAGATTTTTAAAAATCCTACTTGCCATAAAACATTAATTAAATATTCTTCAGATTGATTATTTATCCAAGATTCACAATCTTTAAGTTTAATGTCACCAATAAGTACTTTTGCAAATAATTCTTCTAGCTGTGACCTTTTAAGGCAGCAATTTTTACCTCTAAAAAGTTCAAAAATACTTAGAAGATTTGGAAATTGGAATTTGTATTCCATAGCTATGTCTTTTGTGCGTTTGTCGGAATATTTAATCTCCGATGAAACAATAGCGTTAATATCAATTTTATCAGACCTAATTTCAACTGATCTATTCCTTGAGTCTATACAAAATTGAATAAGTTCTCTTGGGCGGTTTAATGTCCGGTCAATTATATAATCGTAAGTTTTGTCGCCTTGTATTTGATCAGAAAAGACTGAATTCCATCTGTCTATATCACTTTTCTGACTTGTTTGTGGCAATGAAAATGCAATTCTTTTTGTGATTAATTTAAACAGGGAATCTTTGCTCCACTCAATTAATTCAAACATATCATTGTATTTTTGATAATCTTCATATAGTAAAGGGATGTTATCGTAAAGTTCTCGACGTAAAGAAATGATCACCCTAAAATTGCTTGATAGTTGATTTATAGTAATCGAAGCTTGAAATAGGCCGCCTACAAATGCTTTTGCCTCATCTGAAGCATCCCAACCTTTATCCAGCTCGTCAATTAAGAAAACAATCGGCTTTCTATTTGATAAATCTTTCAAGCTTGGCAACAAATTATTAATCTCTTCCAATTTGAACAATTCATGTAATTGTTTTGTTTGTATACTAGCTTCATATGGGCCTATTTTAATACCCTCGATTCTCTTTAAATAGTTGACGAAAATCTCCCAATTATTTTGTTTTTCATATCCTTTATGGTATTTTCGGATAAATGTATATATTCTGTTTGCATGACTTTTTACGATTGTGTCATTATCCTTCATGTACATTTTCATCGCTACAACATAAATCAAATATTTCCACGCTGCGGTATAAGAACTAGCTATTGACCACTTACCTTCTTTTTTGTCCAATGAACTTTTCTTCAGCATTTCATAAGAATAGTCTTCAGGTAATAGTTCGACAACTAAATTATTTTTTTGTCTATAGTATTCAGAGAGCATTTTTATTATCGCACTCTTGCCCGAGCCTCGATTGCCAAGCAGCATTGATTTTTCACCATCGCGTAGTCTCATAAACGCACCGGTTTCAAGGAAATATTTTTTTAGCCCTTCGTCAACTTCTCTTTCTGCTGCAAGCTTACCGAAGCTAACCTTTTTTATATCACTTAACATAATTTCCAACTTTTTCAGATTTAACAAAAATTATTTTAACCATATCTACCATCCGCATATATTTACTTGTATATTTTGATTAAATCAAGTAAATACAACTATATTTTTCCAAATCCCATCACGAACCCGACCTGCTCATCGGTCTCGAGCGTACCCGGCCTGATCGTTCTGACGATCTTTATAGCTTCATCCGCCTTGAGTCCGTAATGAACCAGAGCGCAGGCAGCGATCGTACCTGATCTGCCGAGTCCGCCCATGCAGTGAATGAGTATGCTTTTTCCTCCGATAACATCATTCATTATCATTTTCGATAATCTTTTCGCCTGATCCGGAGTGGGAACTCTGAAATCCCCGATGGGAGAATGAACGAATTCTATCCCGAATTCCATTAAGCTTTCTTCTCTCTGCTTTGCTGTTTCTTCTGCGAGATATTGAAGCTCATCCTCTTCCTGAAGGCAGTATATCTTAGTTATTCCCTGCTCTTTCATCGAACGGTAATCATCAAATCTGACCGAACCGTAACCCGGTGCTCTTCCGATACCGATCCTTCCCTTGATATCTATATGTTCTTTATCTATCCAGTTTATCTCGTAAGTCATTTTAACCTCCAAGTTCTCTAAAGTCGCCATTACGCCTTGTGAATCCAGTTTTATCCAGGTATTCCATGATCGGAACAACATATTTTCTTGTGCTGCCGAAAAGCTCTGATACTCTGCCCAGTTTAATTGGACCGGCCTTGAGTATTTCAACTTTGATCATCTCTTTTCCCTTTTCGAGAACATCTTTCTGAATATAAAAGTCTTCATCCAGTTTGACCAGTTCGCCTTTTGAAGCGAGCATTCCGGCATACTGTCTGACATCCTTGAAAGGCAATCTGAGCTCTTCTGCAAGTTCTTTTACGGTTTTCGGCATGAATGCGTCTTCCTTGTAGCATTCTATCACGGAGTTGATCGCATCCTGCATCTTGGAATCTATTTTAGATGTGAACTGTTTGAGGCTGATCAGATTATTTACAGCCTGGATCATGTTCTGGGACATTTCATTAATAAGAGTATCGAAAAGTTCCTGATCCAAAATCATTGAGATCTTCGTCTTTAATTCCTCTTTAGAAATCCCGTCCTTGTGAGTAAAATCATTATGGAATTTTTCCAGAATAGCCTTTGCTTTTACCTTTAAGCTGTCAAAGTTCGCTTTATGATAAAATTCTTTTTTGAAATCTTTGCCTATCCGCTTGATCTTCTTATCAGCAAGAAGTTTTTCAACCGCTTTTTCGGTTTCAGGCTCTGATCTGCCTACTTTCTTTGATATTTCACTTAATGTAACAGGCTGGTGATAAGACATAAAGATCGTTTCTTCCACGAGCTTGTCGGGGTCGCCTTTCTCAAGTACAGTGAGTACTTCCATAAAATCTTTGTCGAACCGCTTAGCTTTCTTATCATTGATCGTAAGAATCATCCCGCCGCCAATTGTGAACTGAGGCGAATACGACCTGACCACGAATCTTTCCTCAGGCGATATGTTCATCTGCTCTTCAAGCCTGAGCTCCGCAAAACAACTCTGGCCGGGTTCGAGTTCATCCCTGTCGAGAAAAATTATCCTGCCCAGAACTTCGTTCGTTCCCGCATGAACCCTAACTCTTGTCCTGGTTTCCATCTTTTTCGCAGATTTGAGCAGATAGAATTTACTCACGAATATATATGATGGTTCTAAGTAGCCTGATGATACAAGCACATTTCCTCTTTCGATCTCGTCAACGGCTATCCCGTGAAGGTTGATCGCGGCTCTGTCGCCGAGCACGAGTTCTTCTTTATTCACGCCGTGAGACTGTAATCCTTTCACCCTGACCTCTTTATTCTGCGGCTGGATTGAAAGTTTGTCTCCCTCTCTGACATGCCCCGAAAGTATCGTGCCTGTGATTATAGTCCCGAAGCCTTTCATTGTGAAGACCCTGTCGACAGGCAGCTTGAATATTCCCTTGTCGAGGCGCGGAGGTCTCAGTTCTTTTTTCTGAAGTATCAGACTTTTTAGCTCCTCGATCCCTCTGCCTGAAAGTGAATCTACCACATAAATGTCCTTCCCTTCAAGGAAAGTCCCCTTCATTTCCTCCCTGATCTCTTCCTGAACGAGCTCAAGCCAGTCGGGCTCGACCATATCCGCTTTTGTGAGGACTATCACCCCGTCCTGCACCTGAAGCAGATTTAAAATATCTAGATGCTCTCTTGTCTGAGGCATTATTCCGTCATCCGCAGCTATTACGAAAAGAGTGAAGTCAATCGTCGATACACCCGCCATCATATTCTTAATAAATCTTTCATGCCCAGGCACATCGATTATAGTTATATCACTCCCGAGGAAAGCGAACCCGATATCGATCGTGATATTCCTTTCCTTTTCTTCTTTGAGCACATCGGTATCCATGCCGGTAAGCGCTTTGACCAGCGATGTTTTTCCGTGATCTATGTGCCCTGCGGTTCCTATAATAAAGTGAGACATGCTCAGTCCGTTCTGTTAATATTCACTGTTAAAATATACTTAGAGATTTTGCTAATAAAAAGAGATTTCTTATGAAATAAAAAAAGGCGGTCATTCAGAATTTATCGAAGTACCGCCTCTTTTATCAACTTTACTGAAGCTACCTTACAAGCACCATTTTCTTTATCAGCTTCATATTATCTGCTTCCAGTGAATAGAAATACATCCCGGAGCTCAGTTCTGAAGCATTGAAATCAACTTTATGGTATCCTTTCACAAGGTCACTGTTAACAAGCTCTTTAACAAGCTGACCTTTGTAATTGAAGACATTCAGTTTTACTTTGCCGTCATTTTTTAATGAAAACTTTATCGTAGTCACAGGATTGAACGGGTTCGGATAGTTCTGATACAAAGCTGTTTCATAAGGAATATTTTCCTCCGAATTGATCGGTGTACCTACGACAATAGGCTCCCCGCTGCCTTTGACTAATGGGTCAAATCCTCTGAATGCCGCGTCTGAGTTCTTTTCAACAATATAGCTGCCGCTTCCTTCAAGCTTAGAAGGCGATTTTGCATTTACAGATTCCGTTACAAGAAAATTTATTACATCGTCAGGCAGCCACTTATTCTTAAAATTGCCGAGATTGATAAAAATTGCGGATAAAGAATCTGTAATCTGCTCCAATCCGCAGCCGTAACTGCTTTCTGTAAGTATGTCATCTTCCCTGCCGGATATCCACGCTTTA